>Ga0228535_1000033_pt1 | contig 439663 bp, 403 predicted proteins | sample SJ1metagenome_FD_168457 | JGI IMG/M metagenome (GOLD analysis project Ga0228535, IMG submission 168457) | Enriched culture of PCE-dechlorinating microbial communities from Ithaca, New York, USA - SJ1 | ecosystem: Engineered > Modeled > Simulated communities (microbial... > Unclassified... | reverse complement strand
CAATCTCCACCTTGCCGACATCAACCGTACCGGCATCATCAGTGGCAAGGGGAGGTCCGGCAAAAGCCGAACCGGCAGTTACAAGGGCAAGACAAAGCACAAGGGTGGTTGAATGAACTGGCTGCATAAGGTGTCTCCTTTTGTTGTCAAAATTTGAAATTAGGGCTGGCTATATGGTGAGTGGAGACACCTGTGGCTGGCTTACGCGTTATTTGGTTAAGATAAGTTTGTTGTTGCCGGTAATCCTTAAACGGTATTCTTCATCCGCGTGCAGGATGAAGATTTCCTGCTGGTTACCAAACAGATCTGCACTGGTGATGACCCGCTTTTCCATCTTAGGTCTGAGCCTCCTTTCCTGATTGACTGCAGATAGCAGATGCCGGTTGTTGCTGTATCAAGCTGACGCAGTTGAGGCATTCACGCAAGGTACAGACACCGCAGGCGTGGTGCATGAACACCGGAATTCCCTGTTTTTTAGCAGCAGACACCGCTTCATTACGTGCCTGGTGCGATACCTTGTTGGTAAAGATGACAACAGCATCGGCATGTCTGATCTTGCTGCCCATGTTTTGCTCGGCTTGGCTGAAAATCCGCAGATTCATCCCCTGCTTTTTCGCCTCTTTCAGGTACTGCTCTCCTAACCGGTCCATACCTCCCACCAGTATGATGCTCATAGTTTCGCTCCATGAAGAATATGAAAATCGATATCATTATTCTGGCAAAAAAAAGGGTGCTCAGGATCTCCAATTTCAAGCATCCGCCGGTTGCCGGTGGCGAGAATTGCGCCCATACGTTGACGACAGCAGCGGTAGTCTTCTGCCAGACGCAGACTGTGTACCGGATTGCCGTAGATCTTCCAGAGTGCCTGGCAGGTAAACGGCAGTTTCACCAGCCCCATAAAAGCAGCCACATCCTTAGGGGGGTAGCCGATGAACAGGCCGATCTCGTGCGGGAAACCGTCATGCTCAACAATCCGCTGTGTCAGCAGATCAAACAGTTCGTCCAGGCAGGCCTGTGGTTTGTAGCCGGCCTTGTGAAGCAGCGTGCGGATACCGGCATGGGACATATGCTGTTCCAGCTGTTTACGGTCAAAGCAGAGCAGCAGGAAGGCCTTTGGTTTGTTCTGCAGCACAATAAACTCAAGGTTGCCGAATCGGCAGGCTATCTGCTGCTGATGGGCCTGCCAGAGATGGTACAGATTTCTGCCGCAGGGCCGGGTCCTGTTAACCAGCGGAACGAGGTTGGCCGGTTTGGCTCCGGCAAGCACTTCAGAACACTCCAACATCAGATGTGCAGTCAGGCAATCCAGGGGGGATTCATATTTTGCAAGCAGTTCAGGAACGGCATGAACCATGGGTCGTGTGGTGTGTTTTCGGTCGGATCGGTAAAAACCCATGAGGGCGCCCTTTCTTGTAAATGATTTTTGTTATCAATAGTGTGTTGACAAATATATGTCAACTGTTTTTTGTGACTGCAGATAAAACGGTGAGTGGGACGTCTGCGGTCTGCGAGAGGTCAGTGGTCTGAACAGCTTTTGCAAACGCCATACATAACGATGGTTTTTGAATCTATCTGTCCCCATTGAGCAACATCGGCAGGTGGTTCCAGCGTATCTACAACAGGCCACTGAAAGTCTACAACGCGCTTGCACTGGCTGCAAATCAGGTGATGGTGGGGTGCATAAACCGCCTCAAAACGTGCCTGGCTTTCAGCTGTTTGAATGCGTGCAACCAGCTGGTGTTCCTCCAGGGTGGTCAGGGTGCGATAGACCGTATCAAGTGAGATGGTCGGGAGTGTCGCCAACAAACGCTTGTGGAGTGTCTCGGCAGTGGGGTGATCAGGCTGATTGACCAATTGACGGTAGATTTCTGTACGTTGATGGGTGACTTTCAGACCGGCGTCTCTGCAGGCAGTCACAAACTGTTCCATCATCTGTTTAGGCTGTTCCTGACTACAGGTGGTTGCCATGGCAATACTCCATTTTTCTATTACTTGGTAAGAATCATTACTTCTTGCACCGCTTTTGTCAAGAAAACTGTTGCAGGTTCAACTGAACGTGTGACGCTCCTGTAGCTTGCATGATTCTGTTTTCAGGTTACACTCAAGAAAACGTGTTGTGCTTATTTCAGGGTTCTTGAACAGGGAGGAGAGGTATGCCGGATAATTTACTGATTCCGTCGGTTGATTTGCGGGTAGGGGCGCTGGAGGAATATAATCGTACCCAGAAACAGAAGGCGATGCTGCGTCATAAAAAGCCGAAGCCACGTCCATGCGTGACAATTTCGCGCCAATTCGGGTGTCTTGGGTATCCGGTTGCAGAACGGGTTTGTGAGCTGATGAGCCATAAAAGTGGTGAACCGTGGTTGTTGATCGACCGGGCCGTACTTGATGAAGTGGCAAAGCACCATAATATTTCAAAAGATATTCTTGAGAGTCTGGGGGAAAAGAACCGTCTTCTGGATGATATACTGGCAACCTTTTCTCCACGCTGGACCCATAGTCAGGACTGTTTCAGGCTGCTGTGCAAACATGTGGTCAGCCTTGCAGAACAGGGGAATGTTATTATTATGGAACTGGGCGGGGCAATCATCACCAGGCATTTTGAACATTCAAAGCATTTCAGGATCTACGGATCAATGGATTTCAAGGTGCGGGCCATAGCACAGCGGCTTCAGATTGAGTATGCGGCTGCGGAAAAAATGGTGATCAAGCAGCAGAAGCAACGCGATGCCTTTACCAGGGATTTTCTGGATCAGGATGATCATAACCCTGCTCTGTACGAGTTGCTGTTCAATAATGATCGAAATTCCGTTGAAAAAATTGCCGCCACGATAGCTGCCTATATTACGGATGACCCACTGTAAAAAAAATGATGTTGACATTTTACTAGATAGGTATTATTCCTAACTGGCCGATTCCGGTCGGTACGACTACTCTCAAACTGGAGGATATGACAATGGCTAATGGACCAAAATCTGAAAAAAATCTGCAGGATGCTTTTGCCGGAGAATCCCAGGCTAACCGTAAATATCTGGCATTTGCCAAGCAGGCTGATAAAGAAGGTTTCCCTCAGGTCGCCCGCCTGTTCCGTGCTGCTGCCGAAGCAGAGACAGTGCATGCCCATAATCACTTGAAGGCTCTTGGCGGGATCAAAACCACCAGGGAAAACCTGGTGGAGGCAATTGGCGGCGAGACCCATGAGTTTAAAGAGATGTATCCACCCATGATTGAAGCTGCCAAGGAAGAGGGGGCTGCTGAAGCCCTGCGTTCCTTTACCTATGCCAATACTGTGGAAAAGACCCATGCCGAGCTGTATCAAAAGGCCTTTGATACCCTTGGCCAGACTGGTGAACAGTTTGATTACTATGTTTGTCCGATCTGCGGTCATACGGTAGAAAAGGGTGCGCCGGACAAGTGCGAGGTCTGTGGAGCTGCCGGTTCGGTATTTGTGCAGATTAAGTAGATTTTTTTAGGGAAGCGGGTTGCATCAAGAGATGCACCCGCTTTGATTTTGTCTTTTAGTAGTAATTATTATTACCTAAAAAATATTGTGCTATTGACATTAGAAGATTCTACGGAAAACTGTAGTTGGATATCTCTGCCCAGATCCAGTCCATGGCAGTTTGGTACGTTTCATTTCATCAACCATTACGACGAAAGGATCAGAACGCATGAGTGACAGCAAATGTCCGGTAACTGGAAAGTCCAGCAGACAGGTGGCAGGTGGTGGTACCTCGAACCGGGATTGGTGGCCCAACCAATTGAACCTCCAGATTCTGCATCAGCAATCTACAAAGTCCAACCCTATGGGCGAAGGATTCAATTACCGGCAAGAGTTCACGATGCTTGACCTTGCTGCCGTGAAGAAGGATCTCGTCGCACTAATGACTGACTCTCAGGACTGGTGGCCGGCGGACTGGGGTCACTATGGCGGTCTGATGATCCGGATGGCCTGGCACAGTGCCGGTACCTATCGGATGGGGGATGGACGTGGTGGCGCAGGGTCAGGTTCCCAGCGTCTGGCCCCGCTCAACAGCTGGCCGGACAACGTTAATCTGGACAAGGCCCGCAGGCTGCTCTGGCCGGTCAAGCAGAAATACGGCAGAAAAATATCCTGGGCTGACTTGATGATACTGGCCGGAAACTGCGCCCTGGAGTCAATGGGATTCAAGACGTTCGGTTTTGGTGGTGGGCGTGAAGATATCTGGGAACCGCAAGAGGATGTTTACTGGGGCGGTGAAAAAGAATGGCTGGCCACCAGCGACAAACCATACAGCCGTTATAGCGGTGAACGTGATCTGGATAATCCTTTGGCCGCTGTTCAGATGGGACTGATTTATGTCAACCCGGAGGGGCCGGACGGTAATCCTGATCCGGTTGCTTCGGGACGCGATGTCCGTGAAACCTTTGCCCGGATGGCCATGAATGATGAAGAAACCGTTGCTCTGGTTGCCGGTGGTCACACTTTTGGCAAATGCCACGGCGCCGGTACAGCTGATCATGTGGGGCCTGAGCCTGAAGCAGCCCCGCTTGAAGCCCAGGGATTGGGATGGATCAGCAGTTACAAAAGCGGCAAGGGGGGCGATACCATTTCCAGCGGCATTGAAGGCGCCTGGAAGCCGAACCCCACCACCTGGGATATGGGCTATCTGAAGGTGTTGTTCAAGTACGAATGGGAGCTGGTTAAGAGCCCGGCTGGTGCCCATCAGTGGTTGGCCAAAGATGTTGCAGACGAGGACATGGTGGTTGATGCCCATGATCCCGCTAAAAAGCGTCGGCCAATGATGACCACGGCGGACCTGTCGCTGCGTTTTGACCCTGCGTATGAGAAAATTGCCCGGCGCTACCTGGCGAATCCGGACGAGTTTGCCGATGCCTTTGCCCGGGCCTGGTTTAAACTGACCCACCGTGACATGGGACCGCGTTCACGCTACCTGGGGCCGGAGGTGCCGGCCGAGGAGCTGATCTGGCAGGATCCGGTGCCAGCTGCTACACATGAACTGATCAACAACAGTGATATCGCAGATCTTAAGGTCACGATCCTTGCCACGGGCCTGTCGATTTCTCAACTCGTCACAACCGCCTGGGCGTCGGCATCCACCTTCCGCGGTTCTGACAAGCGCGGAGGAGCAAACGGGGCACGCATCCGTCTGGCTCCGCAAAAGGATTGGGAGGTTAACCAGCCCGGGCAGCTGGCCAAGGTGCTTGAAACCCTTGCAGCGGTACAGCAGGAGTTTAACGCTGCCCAGTCCGGCAATAAGAGGGTGTCGCTGGCCGACCTGATTGTGCTGGGCGGCTGTGCAGCCGTTGAACAGGCAGCCCGGAACGCCGGGCAGACCGTAGCGGTCCCCTTTACGCCGGGTCGCACGGATGCCTCGCAGGAACAGACCGATACGGCATCCTTTGAGGTGCTTGAGCCAAAGGCCGATGGGTTCCGCAACTATCAGAAGGAAAAATACGCTGTATCGGCCGAGGAACTGCTGGTTGATCGGGCACAGCTGCTGACCCTGACCGCCCCGGAGATGACCGTGCTGATTGGCGGCATGCGTGTCCTGAATGCGAATTTCGGCAACGCCCGGCATGGCGTTTTCACCAAGCGCCCTGAGGCCCTTACCAATGACTTCTTTGTGAACCTGCTTGACATGGCCACCATCTGGAAGGCAACCTCCGAAGACCAGGACCTGTTTGAGGGACGTGATCGTACAAGCGGCGAACTCAAGTGGACCGCTACCCGTGTTGATCTGATCTTTGGCTCGAACTCCCAGCTGCGGGCCATTGCGGAAGTCTATGGTTGTGAGGACTCACAGGAAAAGTTTCTGCAAGACTTCGCAGCGGCCTGGGATAAGGTTATGCAGGCGGATCGCTTTGAGCTGGTATGAAGTTGTCGAAGAATTACATTATAGGTCAGGAGGTATTCTGTGTCGTATCTTTCCATTATCTATCGTCTGTTGATCGCCTTCTGGGTAGGGGGGGCGGCTCTTTTCACCTTTATCCTGACGCCCACCCTGTTCAAGAGCTTTGACCGTGATATGGCCGGTAACATTGTCGGGATACTATTCCCCGGCTATTTCAAATGGGGCCTGATCTGCGGCATTCTTGCCATTGGGTGTCTGTTGTTTGTCAGGGGCAAGCACTGGATGGCATCTTCCCTGATTATTGTTGCCATGCTGGTGGTTACCTCGCTGCAGGCCTTTGTGATCGAACCAAAGGCAGCAGCTATTAAAAAGGAAATTCCTTCCTTTGTTAGCACGCCCAAAGATCATCCGTTGCGGCAGCAGTTCAAAAAGCTGCACGGTCTGTCGGCTGCCGGTAACCTGGGGGTTATTGGCGGTGGTATCGCTCTGATAATTTTGCTATAAAAAAACAACTTGATATGAAAGGAGAGTTTTAGATGTCCAAGTCAGTCAAAGGCACCAAGACCGAACAGAACCTGCTGAAATCATTTGCCGGTGAGAGTCAGGCACGCATGCGCTATACCTACTTTTCCGCTGCTGCCAAAAAAGAAGGCTACGTGCAGATCGCTGATATCTTTGAGGAGACCGCCAACCAGGAAAAGGAACACGCCAAGCGCTTTTTCAAATTTCTGGAAGGTGGCATGGTGGAGATCACCGCCTGTTTTCCGGCCGGTGTGATCGGTACCACAGCCGAGAACCTGCTGGCAGCTGCCAATGGTGAGCATGAAGAACACACTGAGCTGTATCCTGCCTTTGCTGCAGTTGCCAAGGAAGAGGGGTTTGCCGAGATTGCAGCCGTTTGGAACGCAATATCGGTAGCAGAAAAACAACATGAAAAGCGCTATCGCGATCTGTTGGCAAATATTGAGGCCGGCCGCGTCTTCCAGCGGGAAGAGATTGTGGTCTGGCGCTGCCGTAACTGTGGCTACCTGCACAGCAATAAATCAGCACCGGAACTGTGTCCGGCCTGTGCCCATCCGATGGCTCACTTTGAACTACTGGGTGAGAATTGGTAGTTTAACCAGCTGATATGGTTGTTTGCTCTGGCCGCTTCCGATGAGGAAGCGGCCTTTTTGATTTCCTAGTGCTGATGCCCCGGCATCATGCCCGGTTTCATCTGGCCGTTCATCGGCATTGCAGCGCTATCGGCGGTTGCCTGATGCACCGTCAGCTTCCAGCCCTCTTTGGTCCTGGTCCAGACATGGGTGTAGAGGTTGACCTGGTTTACCATCGGTTTTTCCATCCCCTTGCGGTAGGCCACCATCCTGAATTTGCCGGTGCTGACAGCCGTATCTCCGTAGACCCGTACCTGTACCTTCATCGGAGTGATCGGGTCATGCCTGCGCAGGCCGCTCTCCAAAGAGTCGATATACTCGTTTTTGCCTTCAATCCGGCCGGTGGCGTGGACATGGTAGAGGTTGTCAGCCAGCAGCCTGTTCAGGGTGGCAACATCACCCTTACCGGCGGCCTCACCCCATTGGATGTCCAGGGCAGTAATCTCCTCCTCAACAGAGCCGGCAAAGGCCGGCAGGGCAGTAGTAACAACAATCATAAACAGTACAAAAACAATACGCTTGGACATGGCAACTCCTTTCCCGGTTGGTATTTGTTCTGATTAGAAAAAGTAGCGTACCCGCAGTTCAATCCGGGCATCATTCTGCTTTTCGCCGTATTCGCTTCCGGGGGCTCCGAGTACCGCAGTTCCTTTCAGACGCAGTTCAAGGTTGGTAATGCCGGTGTAGAGCAGCTCCGGTGTGACAGAAAAACTTGCATCCTGCAGGTTGGCAATCGTGGTAAGGGCCGGAGTGAAGTACAGAATATCAAACGGTTCCTTCTGGCTGACCCTGGCATAGAGATAGTCGCGCATGGGAGCTGTCCGGCCATAGCTTTGAGCCTGTCCCAGCCGCTGCAACTGAGCGGCATTGCCGTTCTGCTGCCAGGTTGCCCAGGCCAGCTCAACCTGCTGGAAATAGGTGTCCATCTCATCGCTGTAGTAGCCGTTACCATTGCGATAGTATTCGGCAATCCAGGTAGTGTCCTGTTCTGTCAGGTACCGCAGCCCCAGCAGCCAGCTGATGCTGTCACCACGGGTCAACGACGGTTGTCCGTTTGACGTGATGACCGGTCTGGTGCTGTTGACGAGCCAGGCCAGTTCACCATGCAGTTCAAAGTTTGTGGTCAGATTGCGGGAAAAATCAAGGCCGTAGCCGGCATTGCGGCTGCCCCGTCCCATCATGATCAGGTCGATATCGGTGTCATACAACAAAAAGTACAGCTTGCCGCCCCAGTTGATCTGGTTGCCGTTTCCGAAATCCCGGTTCAGGTCATGGTCCTGCGGCAGCAACAACGGTGTGACTGCCAATGTTTTGAGCGGTCCGTCAAAGCTCTGGATAACATCAGCTGTTGCCAGCCAATACCCTTCCAGGGAGAGTTCCGGGTCATCCGGGTTTTTGGGGCGGTCAAAAAAGGCCACCGGGTTCCAGGCGTAGCCCTTGCCCCAGCGTAATGAACGTTTTCCTGCCAGCACCTTAAGCGCGTCGCTAGGCTTAACCTGAAACCAGGCTTCATACCACGATAACTTCAGGTAATTGTTTAAACGTGTATTGCTATAATCCAGATTTGGCTGAAGAAATAATTTTGCCCAATTTTTTTCAAGGCTGCCTTCCAGCAAGAGCTTGCCATTAAAATCCGTCAGATTGTCATCAACATGGCGTCCATAGTAGCGCAACCTGGTCTGGGCAGCATCCTGGTCCAGCAGATTCAGAGCAGGACGGGCCTCGACATAGCCACCCAGATGCCAGATCTTCTTTTCAATTTCAGCATCTGCAAACGTGAACTCTTCAGCTGGTGCCGGACCAGCAAAGATGAGCAGAGCTGCTATGATGAAAAAACGCAGCATCTATCTCAGCGAGTCCAGGGAGGTCATGGCATTCAGGGTGAATACCTCGTCCCTGAAACTGCGCTTTTTCAGTTTGGCATACAGCATGACCGATTTGTACCCCTTGTAGAGCGGGGAATCGGTTTCCACGGTGGCAGGACGGCTGATGCCGCCAAAATTTTTGATATCCTTGAAGTGGAGCGTCTTGATCAACATGCCGGCTTCAGTCAGACATTCAATCCGTGATGGCAGTTTTCTGGCCTTGTCGGCGAGAATCCGTACCCGGTCATAGGCCACGCTTTTATTTTTGGCCTTCAGGTGCAGCAGGTAGTCCTCACCTTTCTCCTCCACCTTTTCCACCCGGTATTCCGCATCGTAATCAAGCTGCAGGATATCGGCGTTGTTGAATACGCCGCCCACCACCGACTGCAGTGAGGTGATCCGCACCGGCTTGCCCACATTGGGGATATTCAACCAGAGGTTGTCACCCAGCCGCAGGGTGCTGCGGCCTTTGTCACTGGCAGGAGCCAGAAACAGCGAGGCCACCTTGTCAGTCCCCTTTTTGATGGTATAGAGCGTAAACTCTTTACGAGTGCCATCCGGTTCGATGTTGATCAGCTTTCGGTACGATTCGTAACTTTCAGGATTCAGGTTGCGGTCGATCTGCTTCAGGAGCTGCTGGCCGTCCAGTGCGAAAGCGGGCAGGGCTGATAACAGGGCAATGATGCAAAAGGCAATAAAACGCATGGCTGGCTCCTATACATGACGCAGTGCGTCGATTGGTTCCATCTTTGAGGCCTTGATGGCCGGCTGCAGGGTTGCCAGCACCGAAACAATCACGACAATGGCCGAGACCATCAGGATATCGGCCGGCGCAATGGAGGCCTTCAGGATCAGGCCGGTCTGCTGTCCAAAGGAGAAGGTGATCTGTGACAGATTGACGATCCCGATGATGATGATGCCGATCAGATTTCCCAGTACTGCGCCGAACAGCCCCAGACAGAGACCTTCCACCAGGAACAGGGAGCGGATGGTTGCGGGCGGTGTGCCGATGGCGGCAATGGTGCCGATCTCGCGAATCCGCTCAAAGACCGCCATGATCATGACATTCATGATGCTGACCAGTACGATCGCAATCAACATCACCTTGATGAAGACGGTCATCAGATTCAACATCTTGGCAACCTTGGCAAAGGGGGAAAGGTCTTCCCAGCTGTGCAGCTCAAACAGCGGCTTGCCCATCGGATTCTTCTCTGCCGCCACCACCTGGCGCAAGCTCTTTGCAACCTTGTTCAGTGCGCTGAACTTCTTCAGCCTGACTGCCACTTCACTGATCTCCGGTTGTTCCATGCGCAGCAGTTCGATGGCATCATCAAAATGAACATAGCCGTCGCGACCGCCCGGGCCGGTGGCACTTTCCAGGATGCCGCTGATCCGGAACTGTTTGCCGTTGACCGAGCCGTTCTGGTTGGTGGCCACAATCACCACGGTATCGCCGACTTTGACGTTCATGCCGCGTGCCAGCAGCTCCGGTACCAGAATATCCCCTTTTTTGAGCGATTTTTCTCCGCTGATGATCCGGTCCGGCAAAAGCGGGACCGTTGCGAACTCTTTCTGCGGATCAATACCGTTCAGGCGGATATTGGTGGTTTCCATGAAGTTACTGAACATGCCGCCGAACTTGATCCGGGGGGAATAGGCGGCAACCCCTTGTTCCTGCTTGAGCAGTTTTTCCAGTTTGTCAAAGCCGGCCTGTTTCATGTTCATGTTGAGCGGCAGGCTCTCAATGGCCGCCACATAGCCTTTGCGGTGAATCTGCAGGTGCCCCAGCATGGAGTCGGTGATCTGGCTGATCATCATCTGCTTGAATGAGCCGGCAATCGAGGTGAAAACCAGTACAAAGATCACCCCCAGGGTCACCAGGGTAGCGGTCAGGGCGGTGCGGCGCTTGTAGCGCAACAGGTTGCGCAATGCAATCTTGAAGACACTAGTCATGGCTGCCATCCCCCTTCTGCTCGCTTTCTTTCAACAGGCCATCCTCCAGATGATGAATCACCTCAGCCTCGCCAACAATGCGGGGATCATGGGTGGAAAAGACAAAGGTGGTGCCAAACTGGTCACGCATCTGCTTCATCAGATTAATCACCATAAAGGCGGTGGCGTGGTCAAGATTGGCGGTCGGTTCATCTGCCAGCACCAGCTTGGGATTGGTTACCAGGGCCCGCGCCACGGCTACCCGCTGTTTCTGACCACCGGAAATCTGGTCGGGACGTTTCAGGGCCTGGTCAGTCATCCCGACTGCCTCCAGAAGCGCCATGACACGTTTACGGCGCTCTGTCTCTGCAGTCCGCTGGATCATCAAGAGCGGATATTCAATGTTTTCATAGACTGATAAGACCGGCAACAGGTTGAAATCCTGAAAGATGAAACCGATCTCGCTGCCTCTGAAGGCCGCGCCGCTGGTGCGGTTCAGTGTGGCAACATCGGTACCGGCAACAGTCAGACTGCCTGCGGTGGGGGCATCCAGGCAGCCGATCAGGTTCAACAGGGTGGTCTTGCCACTTCCTGATGGTCCTACAAAAGAGACAAAAGAACCGGCACCGATCTGAAAGCTGACACCTTTCAGTGCCTCAACTTCCGTTTCGCCGCTGCGATAGAGCTTACGCACCTGTTCCGCTATGACCAGTGACATAGGGGGAGTTCCTTTCAATCTGTCTAATGGTGATGGTGGAGCTGTATAACAGACTACCGTGAATATGCTGTGACGCAATTATGAAGAATTGTGAAGATGAAATGCACAAAACAGCCGCTCCCTGATTCCGGGAACGGCTGTTTGAACTGCATTACTACGCTCGATGTTTATTCGTAGTAGTTTGGTGGGGCCATATCGCCGGCGCCGGCACCGCCCTTACGCGGGTTCTTCGGGAAGGTGTGGGAGCGGACGAACAGGTTGCCGGCGGTCTGACCGGTGTTGGGCATGTATTTCTCAACAGTTACTGATTTGTCATGGCACTTGATGCAGGCATCCTTCTGTACCTTTTTGATCTTTCCTTTACCGGCATGGGGGGAGTGACAGGTGATGCAGGAAACCGTGCCGCTCTGGTAGTGCTTGGACTGCAGGAAGCCTTGATACTGCTGGTGGTGCTTGGCTTCTTCATAGATACCATTGGCCTTGGCATGGTCGTCAAGTTTGAACAGTCCCTTCAGGTCGCCGGCATACTCTTTGTTGGCGGGCTGATCGGCATGCACACCGGGAATGATGGCCTGTTGGGGATACCAGGTGGTCCAGTCGTCGCCGGCCTTGTAGCTGTCTCCAACCTTGGGTGCCGGCAGGTCTTCACGGGGCTTGCCCTGGGCGGTCATGAACTTCTCGTTTTCGACGCGAATGTGACAGTAGCCGCAGACCTTGGACTGGGCCTTGATGTCGGCATTTGCCGGGTTGAAGATGGTCTTCTTCCTGTCCTTACCCTTGGCGGCGATATGCTTGGCGCCAGGACCGTGGCAGGCCTCGCAACCGACGTTCATCTCGCTGTAGCTATCCTTGACCGTCCGGCCATGCTTGCCGAATTTTTCGTCATACTCCATAATCCGGTAGCCGGTGGTGTGGCAGGTGCCGCAGTTGGTGTTCCAGTCATTGGCGTTGCCATAGTTTTCCCACTTGCCGGTGTAGCGGTTGAACTGCTTGTTCAGGAACTGCAGTCCGCCGGTCTGCTCGTTTTTAACCAGATAGCGCTGTTTCCAGCGTGAACCGACCACATACTGGACATCATCAAGGCTGAACTTGCTCTTGGTTACGTTACTGGTGGTGGGGCCTTCATTGGTGCCGTCAGTTGCCCAGCGTTCCACGGCTTCCTTCAGAATTGCCTCTTTTTTGGGACGTACCATCTTGCTGTGGTAGGTCTCTTTCCAGCTCTTGTACTCGACAGCATGGCATTTCTTACACGTATCGGAGCCGACAAACTCCTTTTTGGGGTCAGCGGCAAACGCCTGTGCCGCCAGCAGGGTTACGCAGCCTGCCAACATCAGTGTCATCATCTTCTTCATAGTGTCCTCCTTCACCTGATCAAGGTTCCCCGGAACGCTGAAAAATCGTTAACTACTGTGTAACAAGTTGCTTCGAAAAGGACAACTGACGCTTTTCTGACAAGTTTGTCAGAAAAGCAGACGGTGAAAAAGATCCTCAAGAAAGGGGATTATGCTGTCGCAACTGGTCAGCAGGAGTGAAATAACTGCGGTAACCCTGCAGCAGGATCAGGAAGGCGGTGATGGCCACGCTGGCGGTAATAGCGCACATGATGGCGATCTGGTAGCGCACGGCCAGCATCGGTTCGGTGCCGGACAGGATCTGGCCGGTCATCATGCCGGGCAGGGCCACAATGCCGGTGGCAGCCATGGTGTTCATGGTGGGGATCAGGGCGGCCCGGTAGGCGGTACGCAGGGCCGGTTCCGCTGCCTGTCGGGCGGTGGCACCAAGGCAGAGCGCCGTCTCCAGCTCGTCATGGCGTTCCCGCATCTCGGCAGTCAACCGTTCTGCTGCCAGACTGGCGCCATTCATGGAGTTGCCGATGATCATACCGGCCAGGGGGATCAGGTAGCGCGGGTCATACCAGGGAGAATAGCCCACCACCAGCAGACAGAAGTAAAAGGTGACTCCACCGCAACCGATGATGATGGAGCTGCCCATGATCCGGTAAAAATGGGGCATATGCTGCCTGATACGGGAACCGATCACCTGCAGCGAGAAGCCGGTCATGGTCAGCAGGATCAGGATCACCAGCAGCGGCGAACGGACCGTAAAGACAAGCTGTAACAGGTAGCCGACAGCCAGCAGCTGCACCACCATCCGCAGCGAGGCCCAGAGCATCTGTTGCTCCTGACCGATCTGCCTGAAGCGGGCCAGGCTGACCGAGAGCAGAATCAGGGCGTAGGCATAGACCAGTTGCAGCAGATCAAGATGTATCAGGGAGTTCTTTGTCATAGGTTACTGCTCCTCTGCCGGTTCAGCGAGGAATCCTTGCAGTGCTTTACTCTGCGGGGAGTGAAACAATTCTGCCGTTCTGCCCGCCTCCACAATCCGTCCGGCCTCAAGATAGATGGTCTGGTCGCTGATCCTCCGCGCCAGGCGCAGATCGTGGGTGACCATGATTACGGCCAGCCTCTCGGAACGGCAGATTTCCAGCAGGGTCTGGCCCAGGCTGTCGGTGGTGGGGCGGTCAAGGGCGCTGGTCGGTTCATCCAGCAGCAGCACCTCCGGCCGGTTGATCAGGGCCCGGGCCAGGTTGACCCGCTGTTGTTCGCCACCGGAAAGGGTACGGGCATCCCGTTGCAGGTAGTCGGGTGAAAGGCGGGCCAGGCTGAGGCACTGCAGCAGGTGCGGGTCATCAGCCCCGGGCAGCGCCGTTTTGCGATACCGGAACGGCTGCTGCAGGTTGTCGAGTACGCTGCCCTGAAACATATGGGCCTTTTGCAGCATCATGCCGACCCGTTGTCGCAACAGGGGTGGGGGGATCTCGTTGATATCCGTCCCGGCCAGCAGGATACGGCCCTGCTGCGGTTCTTCCAGCCGGTTGATCAGGCGGATCAAAGAGCTTTTGCCGCCCCCCGATGGTCCGATCAGCGCAGTCAGTGCAGCTGCCTGACATGAGCAGGTAATGCCGGTCAGAAACGGCGTGATCTGGCCCTGCGGTCCCTTTCTGGCCGTTGCAATCTGTTCAAGCTGCAGTAATGGTACGGATGCGGGTTCTGGAGGGAGAGCGCTCATGGTGGTGTTATACCATGATGATCAGCAGCGGAATCAACTGTCTTGTTTTGCTGAGGGGAAAATAACCCGGAACAGGGCGCCGCCGCCAGGATTATCAAGGATGGTGACCAGGCCGCCATGGGCTTCGACAGCGGCCTTGGTGATGGAGAGCCCCAGGCCGGTGCCCCCCATTTCACGGGATCTGCCGTTATCGAGGCGGTAAAAGCGGCCAAAGATCCGTTCCTTTTCGGCGTCAGGAATACCTGGGCCGTTATCGGCCACGTCCACCACGGTGTTGTCATGGCTGTCACGGTACAGGGCAACCTGAATGGTGGTCTGCTCCGGAGAGTACTTGATGGCGTTATCCACCAGATTCAGGAAGGCACGTCTGAGCATGCAACGGTCGGCAGGGATCGTGAAGTCCGTACGCCGTTCAAACAGGATCTGCTGCTGCTTCTCCTCAGCCAGTACCGAGAGGAATTCAACCACATCTGCCAGCAGTTCGCCGATTTCTGCCGGTTCTTTTTGTAGGGTAGAACCGTCGGCGCGGCTTAACAGCAGCAGCGATTCAATGGTCTGCACCAGCCGGTCGGTCTCTTCCAGCATGCTGCCGATGGTCTCGCGGCATGCCGGGTCGCCAGACTGTTGCTGCAGGGCGGTCTCGCCAATACTGCGTATGGCGGTCAGTGGCGTGCGTAGCTCATGTGAGGCATCACTGGTAAAGCGTCGCATTTGCTCAAATGAACCTTCCAGTCGGCTGAAGGTCTGATTGAAAATCGTTGCCAATTGACTGAATTCATTGCTGTCGGTGCTGACCGGAAGGCGTGCCGAGAGGTTTTCAGCGCTGATTTCCTGTGCCTTTGAGGTGATCGCTGTCACCGGTGCCAGTACCCGTCCTGCAATCAGATAACCGACCGCCAGGGAGAGGATAATTGAGACCGGCATGATCAACAGGATAATCAGTGCCAGGGTGTTCAGGGTGCGGCGGTAGCTGCTCTTTTCATGGGCTACCACGATCTGGTAGAGATGCTCGCCCCGGGTGACCAGCTGGCTTTGAATCCGGTACAACTGTTTTTCCTGATTGCTGATTGTAAGCGGTGTTGGGGCCGGGTTACCGTCACTCAATACGGCGTCAAGCCCTGCCTTCTGCCACTCCAGTGATATTGCCAGAGGCCGATTGCCATCCCGCACCCTGAAGAGATGTACCGGTCCCATCACGGCAAGTTTTTGGAGTCCGTTCGGGTCCTGATGTAGATAGCCGGTCAGGGTCAGCAGATCTTTACGCAGGTGGTTGTTGATCTGCCCGATCAGCATCTGCTGGACGAAAAAGTAGATGCCGCTTGAGAACAGCAGCACCGTTGCAATCAGGGCAGCGCCATACAAGAAGGTAAAGCGGAGGCGAATGTTACTGAGCCGCGGCATGATCATCCTCGGCAGTTGCCATAAAACCGACACCACGGATGGTGCGGATCAGTTTCAGCGGGAAGGGGCCATCCAGCTTACGGCGCAGACGGGCGATATTGACGTCAATGACATTGTCAAGCGGTGTGGAGCGCTCTCGCACCTTCCAGACATCATGGGCCAGCATCTCGCGGGATACCACATGTCCCTGATGCCGCAGCAGATATTCCAGCAGTTCGAATTCACGGGAGGTCAGGTCAAGCAGCTGCCCGTCACGGAGGGCCTGGTGGGTCGGCAGGTTCAGTTCAAGGTCTGCCAGCGTCAGCACGTTAGCCGTTTCATGTCTGCCGCGCCGCAATAATAGACGTATCCGTGCCAGCAACTCAGGAAAGGCAAACGGCTTGACCAGGTAGTCATCGGCACCGCTGTCCAGGCCCAAGACCCGGTCTTCAACCGTGTCCCGCCCCGTCAGAATCAGTACTGGCAGGGTAAAACCCTTGGCCCGCAACGTCTGTAATACTTCCAGACCATCATGGCCCGGCAGCATCAGATCAAGCAGCATCAGATCAAAATAGTCGGCATTCAGGCAAAAAAATCCCTCTTCACCGCTGGCTGCGGTGACCACCTGATAGCCTTCTGCCTCAAGCCCCAGCTTCAGTGCTTCAGCAATCTTGCGCTCATCTTCAACCACCAGAACACGCATGACTTTCTCCTTGATGTTCCAGTTGTAGCAGGCTGTCTGCAGCTTGGCAACTTACTGAATCCTGACATTTCTGTCAGAATCCAGCAACTGGCTGCATCTGCTGTGATGTGACTTCATTGGGCATGCTGGACAAGGAAAAAAGCAGGATTACTAACAAAGATTAGATACTCCCCCCCGGTTATCAGGTGGCTGACTGTTCGGCTCAAGGCTCCGTAAGGGACTCTTGCGGTCCTCCACGGTGCAGTTCCTGTTGGTTTGCAAGAGCTTGTGCCCGTTGCAGATGCAAGCGTATTGCCGTTACTGTTTTAAGTAGATCATTCTGCTCCGGTATAAACCAGTCCGCCTGGCTTGTAGCACTTTTCCCTACCCGTACAGTCAGGATATTGCCCTGTTTCAGGGCAAAGACATCTTCGTCTGTCTCATCATCACCCATGAAAACTGCTGAATCCATGCCTGCCAGGTGCATCAGCTCAAGTAAGGCGTCGCCTTTGTGAGGGGCATCGTAGGGCACCAGGTTGATAACACATTTCCCCTCAACCACGCGAGGTTCCGGCGTCAGCTTTTTAATCATATGCATCAGGCGATGATATGCCTGTTCCCGGCTGGCTGTGTGCCGATAGTGAACCGACAGGCTTGTGCCTTTGTCTTCGAGCAGAACCCCGGCATCAGATGTCTCAAGACTCTGCAACAGCTGCATTTTCCAGTCCTGGCTGAGCTTACTAAAGCGTGTTTCCGCCTCCTTCCACAACGGTAGCCCTTCGGCCCCGTGATTGCCGATCAGGTAATGGGGAGAAATTTCAAGAAAACGCATTGCATCACGTCTGTTTCTGCCGGTTATGACGGCAACCGGCAGATGCTGCATAATAATCTGTAGTTCCTGCTGCAATTCATCTGCGACCTTGATCTCGTTCGGGTCAGGACTGATGGGAGCCAGCGTGCCATCCAGATCAAAAGCCAGCAATGTCCGGGGCGTTATAAAGTGACAAAGCGTCTCAAGTCCCGCAGTGCTGAGGATATCTTTCATACCATTTTTCCGATCCGTGCCGCCAGTTTTTCCCGTTGGCGCACCCGTGCCGCATCCAGCAGCATCCGTCCTGCCCAGCGGTAGACGTTGAAGTCCTGCACCAATGCCCGCATGCTGCGCATCCGTTCACGCTGTTCATATTCCGGCATGGTTAGACCCTGATAGAGTGCCTCGGCGGTCTGTTCCACATGGTAGGGGTTGACGATCAGCGCCTCGTGCAGTTCATTGGCAGCCCCGGTAAACTGGCTTAACACCAGCACGCCGCGCTCATCATCCCGGGCCGCCACAAACTCCTTGGCCACCAGGTTCATGCCGTCGTGCAGGCTGGTAACCATGCAGACATCGCTGGCCCGGTAGTAGCGGTTGACCTGATCCGGTTCATGGTGTTCGGCCTTGAGAATAATGGCTCCGGCAAAGCGCTGGTTGATCCGTTCGGTCAGGGCGTGGACCCGCTGTTCAAAGGCGTGGTACTCCTCCAGGGCCGAACGGCTGGGGGCGGCGATCTGGATAAAGCTGAACCTGCCCACCAGTTCCGGATGCTGCTCCAGCATCCGCTCCACCGCACTGAACCGCTCCAGGATTCCTTTGGTGTAATCCATCCGGTCCACCCCGATGCCCAGCAGGTGATCGTCCGGCAGGCCCAGTTCAGCCAGAATCTCCGCCCTGGTCTGCTCAACCGGGGGCAGGGTGCCCTGCCACTCCGGGGGCCACTGGATCGAGATTGGATAATTTTCCACCATGGTCAGTTGGCCGCCGTGGAAGATGGTGGAGGACTCATGCTCAATACGGGTCTCCAGGTAGCGGTCTACGGTTTCCAGAAAATTCTTGCAGTGGAACGGGGTGTGGAAACCGAGGATAGTACTGCCCAGCATCCCCTGTAGTAGCTCCTCTCTCCAGGGGCAGATGCCGAATGATTCAGGGTTTGGCCAGGGGATGTGCCAGAAAGTGATGATGGTGGCCTTGGGCAGCCGCTGCCGGATCATCTTCGGCAGCAGGGCAAAGTGGTAATCCTGCACCAGCACCACCGGGTCATCGGTGCGGGCCTCCTTGACCACGGCATCGGCAAAGCGCTGGTTGATCTTCCGGTACTGCTGCCAGTCACTGCTGCGGAAGATCGGCCGTACATGGGCATTGTGACAGAGCGGCCAGAACCCTTCGTTGGCAAAGCCGTAGTAGTAGCCCTGCTCCTCTTCAGCTGTCAGCCAGATCCGGCGCAGGTTATACTCCGGATTTTTTGGCGGCACGCCCACCCGGTCGTGGCGGTCCACGGTCTCGCGGTCAGCCGAGCCGCTGCCGTGCGCGATCCAGGTACCGGAACAGGCCCGCATCACCGGTTCCACCGCTGTGACCAGGCCGCTGGCAGGGCGGTGAACCATAATCCCTTGATCGGTCCTGACATGGATGTAGGGTTCACGGTTGGAGACCACCAGAACCTGATCCCCGGCCAGTTGTTTGTTCAGCAGCCCGCGCAGGGCAGCCGGGTTCCAGATTGAGGTCATGTCATCGGCATGGCGTCGCTCGGTCTCCAGGTTACGCATCATGGCACGCATCTCAACCACCAGCGGCTGCAGTTCCTCACTGGTCGGCTTACTGAAGGGACGCAGGATACCTTCTCCCCGCATCATGGCACGTACCCCCTCCATCCAGCCGCGCCAGCTTAAATGTGCCACAAAAACGGTAATCAGTGAGATCACGACTCCCAGCACCACAAACAGGATGATCACGTACTTGCGTGTGTCGGCACTGCGGCGCTCCACAAAGCTCATGTCGTGCACCAGCACCAGGGAGCCGATTTCCGCATTTTCGAAGTGTAAAGGTGTCCTGACTACATGTACCGGTCCTTGCGGCAGTTTGATCATATGATCGTTGGTTGTTGCAACCGGCTGTTCAGGGCTGCAGGAGATCTGTTTGGGAAAGGCGCTGGTACGGTAGAGAAGTTTGCTGTCATTATCGCAAACCCCCAGGGCCAGCAACCGTTCGTCCTGGGTTGCTTTCTGCAGCAGGGCAGTGATGCGTGTGCGTTCCTTGAGAACAACCAGTTCAGCAAGCGGATCCTGCAGGGTGCTGCTGACCAGGCTCGAACGGATATCAAGGTCGCGTGAAAACCATTTCAAGGCCAGCCGGTCAACCAGAGGCACCACGGCGTAGGCCAATAGTGCCAGCGCAATTGCCAGCGGAATGATAAAGCGCAGAGAGAGATGGAGCGAGCGGAACGAAAATTTTGACCTGTGATGATTCATTCAGCCTCCATATTGAGCAGTTCGGATTGTTTGAAATTGCCCACCTGATTGAGTTTGTATGGCATCCTTCAATACGGTCTTCAATACGGTCGAACCTGTGCTACTGCTTTTTTGATTGCATTTTAACAGTTTTTTTAGGCTTTCCTCTGGTTTTAGTTGTAGATTTTCTTGTTTTGCCCTTCTTTTTCCTGAATTTTGATATTTTTTTCTTGTGTTTTTTTAGGTTTTGCACCCTGTTTTCAGCCTTAAGCTGCATTAACAGGCTGCGCACCTCAGGGGCCTTGGGGTCTATCTGTCGCGCTGATTCAAGGGCTGTTTTTGCTTCTGCTTTTTTTCCAGCTTTGAGCAGAACCCGACCAAGGGCTCGATATGCTTTGGCTGAAGACTTTAAGTCTAAAGATCGTTTGTAGGCATCAAGCGCCTCTTGGAACATACGCCGATATTCATAAATTAATCCCAGGCGGTAAGGATGATCTGGGTTGTTAGCGTCCCTTCCTTGCTGCTTTTCCAGAAAAGAAGTAAGGCCTTCATAATTCTTCTGTTTAACGTAGATAAATATGATCCCGTTAAGTGCGCCCTCATCGTCGGGCTGTTTTTCGAGTATAGCAGAATAGGCTGTTTCAGCTTCATGGTAATGACCACGTTGTCTGAGCAGCAAAGCATACTCACGCTGAATTTCTATATTACCATCATCAAGAGTAATGGCTTGCCTGTATACCTCAAGAGCTTTATCGAATTGCTTGTCTTTTACATAGGCGCGGGAAAGCTTGTATAAGAGAATCGGGCTGTTAGGTGAAGCTTCGTGTAATATCTGGTACTCGTTGATCGCTTTTTTGAATTCTCCCCGTATTATATAGATGTCAGCCCGTCTTCGACGAGCCCCGCTGTGGATTGGATCAATTGTCATCGCGGCATTGTATTCATTTAAAGCCGCATCAATATTGCCTTGACGCTCCAGCAATACTCCTAAGACATAGTGGATTCGCGCTGAAGTTGACATGCTTTTTTTAAGATATGTCTTGAATGTTGCCAATGCCTCTTCGTCTTCTCCGGCTGAAAAATACGCTTCACCAAGCTTTTGATAAACCAGCTGGTTGTCGGGACTAAGACGTAAGGCTTCCTGATAGGCTGAAATCGCGGTGCTGTAATCTCCTGACAAGTAGGCAGTGTCAGCTTTTAACAAGAGCTGATTATAGCGAACAATCCTGTCGCCAGCAGCTTGTCCTTCTCTTGAACCCTGAGTAGTTCGTGAGTTAGGCGGGGTGTTTATTAGAATACGATCGGGGGTGCTGTGCTGAGATTGTAATCTGGAAGTCTCCATGGGAGCGATATCCTGGGCGGAGACAGTCTCTCCGCCCAGGTACATTAGCGCCAATATGAATATGACTGTATTTGCAGTTTTGAATGATTGTAACATGTCACTTTACGATAACGAACTCAGCACGACGATTTTTCGACCATGCCGTTTCGTCACTTCCTTGTATTGCAGGCTTTTCTTTGCCAAAGCTTACTGTAGAGATTCTGTCCTGTTTAACCCCCAGTGTAATCAGATACGTTGCAACAGCTTTTGCCCGACGGTCGCCCAGAGCCAGGTTATATTCATCCGAGCCTCTCTCATCGCAGTGCCCTTCTATTTTGATTTTTGTATCAACAAGATCCTTCATCAGCGCCTGTGCATTTTTTGTAAGCATATCGCGGCTGTCTTGTCTCAAGTCCGAACGGTCAAAATCGAAATACACAGTCTGCAGTGATACGGTGGCTGACGCTTTAGCTGTACTGTTCTGAAGTTGGTCTGTCGGCTTTGCAGGCTCTGACTTTGGAGCAGCCGACAGCTGTTGCTGCGCTGTCTGTTGCTGTAAAGTCTGTTGTTGAGCCATCGGCTCATCTTTTTTGACAACGTCTTCTTTGGCACAGCCGGATACAATGATTACATTTATGGCAAGGATTACTGCAAAACTACGGGTAACATTTTTCATTTGGTTGCACTCCTCTGGTTGCTTTTGGTTGCGTTGCTATACGTGGCTAATGATATGATTTTTCTGCCATACTGACGATATGGTGACACGGCAAAAGCGTTAGTGAGTAAAGGCTAAGACATATGGATACATTTAGAGTACTGCTCGGCTGAACAGTATCTTTCCTGCTCCTTATGACGGGTTTGCCTCACTTGCTGCTTTACATGAACTCGCAATGTCATGCGCTGTGGCGCTGGGACACTAGAGCATACCGAACAGTAATGCTGGTGCATGCCGGGCACTTCGCATTAATGGTCAGATCGGTCTGATCCGTCTATGCTTGGAATGTTTGGGTAGGTGATGCCCGGGAGGGCAGTAAAGCTTCTAAAGAAGGGGAGTTGACATACGTAGCTTTGTGAGACGGGAGGCTGCAACTGCCGGGTTCACAGGCAGCACTCAGAGGTTTTGGTGTATGTGTCCAGGGTACATCGGGCTGTTTAGGTGAAACAACCGTGGCTGTTTTAAGATGCTTGAGCGCCTGGGTGGGGGACTCAATGAGGGCTTTTCGTGCAGGCCGGGGCAGTGAGCTTTTCTTGATCTTGGGGGGGCGTGCACCTAAAAGTGCAAGCGATATGAATAGAATGACAGCAAAAAACAGCGCCCAGTTTCTACTGACACTCATTAAATAGGGTTTGTTTAACTCATACTTCCCATACATGTACAGATTGATACAGGATGTTTTGAAAAAATGCAAGGTTGCGGTGGTTGTTTAAAAGTCCCAGTAGTGCAATCGGGTCGGCCGGCAGCAGCATCAGGTCGCAGCACCAGGAAGCTCCGGAAGGCGCCTCGCGGATGCTCCCCGGTGGTTAACCTCATCGGTCCTCAGGCCAGATAGTCTTTGAACTGTATAAAGCTGATAGTTAAGCTGGCTTTTGTTCAGCACAATCGTCTGAGCATGGTCAAAGCCGGCAGAATTATGCCGACCTTCTGCGCAGCCATTTGTCCAGCTCCACCACCACCAGTACCGAGGCAGCCACGGCCAGCACCCGTACCCATTCAGTTGCCGTCAGCGGCACGGTGCGGAAGACCCACTGCAGGGGTGGGGCATAGATAAAAGCCAACTGAGCCAGAACGGCGGCAATCATACTGTAGAACAGGAACGGGTTGCCCAGCGGGTTGATCCGAAAGATGGAGTCGTATTCCGAACGGCTGTTCCAGGCCTGGAAAAACTGGAAAAAAACCATGGTGGTCACCGCCACGGTCCGGGCATTTTCCAGAGTATTGCCCTCCTGCAGGGCAGTGGTGTAGTTCCAGGCTACGCCTAGGGCGATTACCATTCCCACCAGCACGGTACGCTGGATCAGCAGGCGGGACATGATCCCTTCAAGGGGATTGCGGGGAGGCCGTTTGAGTATCCCCTTTTCTCCCGGCTCAAAGGCCATGGCCACATCCTGCAAACCGTTGGTGACCAGGTTGATCCAGAGCAACTGGGCCGGCAGATAGGGAATCGGCATCCCCATAATCATGGTGATTATGATCGAGATGATCGAGGCGATGCCGGTGGGCAGCAGGAAGAAGGTCACCTTGCGCAGGTTGTCAAAGACGATCCTCCCTTCCCGAACCGCACTGAAGATACTGGCAAAGTTGTCATCGGTCAGCACCATGTCCGAGGCCTCTTTAGCCACGTCGGTGCCGGTGATCCCCATGGCCACCCCAATATGGGCCGCTTTCAGGGCCGGAGCGTCGTTGACGCCGTCACCGGTCATGGCTACCACCTGACCGTGACGGATCAGCTGACGGGTGATCCGCAGCTTGTGGTCCGGCGCCACCCGGGCAAAGACCGAGACCGAGCGGACTTTTTCAAACAGCGCGTCGTCGTCCATCGCCTCCAGTTCGCGGCCGGTCAGCACGGCGTCACCCTGATCAATGATCCCCAGTTGGCGTCCAATGGCCTGAGCGGTCACGGCATGGTCACCGGTGATCATCACCACCCGGATACCGGCTTTTTTACAGCCTTCAATGGCCTCGATCGCCTCGGGCCGGGGTGGGTCGATCATCCCCTGCAGCCCGGCAAAGGTCAGGCCCGATGCCGTATCATGATGACCCAGCGCATCCCGGTCCGGGGCCGCTTCTTTCCAGGCAAAGGCCAGCACCCGCATCCCCTGGGCGGCAAACGCCGTGGCAACGCGAGTGATTTCTGCCAGCTGCTGCGGGGAGGTCGCACACATCTCCAGCACCTGTTCCGGTGACCCTTTCAACAGTATCAATCGCTGTTCCCCGGCCTGATGCAGAGTAGCCATGTAGCCCCGCTCAGATTCAAACGGGATCATGGCCAGCTGCCCGTACTGTTCCTTTTCCAGTTCAGGTTGCAGTCCGGCCTTCATGGCCGCCGTTATTAAAGCCCCTTCGGTGGGGTCACCATCCACTTTGTAGCGTCCCTCCTCCTCGTAGACATCCGATTCATTGCAGAGCAGACCGATCCGCTGCAACAGGGCCAGCTCAGGAATGCTTGCCGCAGTGACCGCAGTGCCGTTAAGCAGCACCTGGCCTTCAGGCTCGTAACCGGTACCGCTTATCTGATACTGCTGCCGGCCATCGTAGAGATTGGTGACGGTCATTTCGTTGCGGGTCAGGGTACCGGTCTTGTCGGAGCAGATTACGGTAGTGCTGCCCAGGGTCTCCACAGCCGGCAGCTTGCGGATGATGGCGTTGTGCTTGGCCATCCGGGCCACCCCGACGGCCATGGCAATGGTGACCACGATCGGCAGCCCCTCCGGGATGGTGGCAACCGCTGCTGCCACTGCCACCATGAACATGGTTTTGACGGTCTCCCCCAGCAACAGGCCGATCATAAACAGCAAACCTGCCGCCCCCAGCACCAAAAGCCCGATGGTGTGGGCAAACTGTTCGATCTTGTGCTGGATCGGCGCCTTAAGCTGACCGATACTCCGTACTTCACCGGCAATGGTCCCCAGGATAGTCCGGGCCCCGGTTGCCACCACTACTCCGCGGGCACGGCCATTGACCACGGCAGTACCCATAAAGGCCATATTGGTCTGATCAGCCGGGGGCAGGCCTGTTTCGGCCAGTACTGCGGTTGTTTTATCAGCCGGTAGCGACTCGCCGGTCAGCATTGCCTCGTCGATCCGCAGCTCAATATCATGCAACAGCCGGAGATCAGCCGGAACCCGGTTGCCGGAGGCCAGCAGTACAATATCCCCCGGTACCAGGTCAGTACCGGGGATCTCCTGCTCATGACCGTCGCGGATCACACGGGCTTTGGCCACCAGCAGGTTTTTCAGGGCGCGCACACTCTCCTCGGCCTTGAACTCCTGCAAGTAGCCGATCACGGCGTTCAGCAGCACCACTGCCAAGATCACGCCACTGTCGATGTACTCCTTTAACAGCAGTGTCACCAGGGCCGCAATCAGCAGGATGTAGATCAACGGACTCTTGAACTGGTGCAGCAGGATCTGCAGACGGCTGATCTTTTCCTCATCAGCCAGCTTGTTTAGACCATACTGAGCCAGGCGGTTTTGGGCCTCCAGGCTGCTGAGACCGGTTTCGGTACTTTGCAACGTGTCAAGGGTCTGTTGGTGTTCCTGTTGGTACCATTCCATTTGAGTTCTCTCCATGCGGTGCGAGGTTACTATTCAACGGTAGGACGGAGTTGTACGAAACAGGCTTTGCCTGACGGAATATCTCGCTAAAACGGCCAGTAATGGGGGATTAAAAAAGTGGCCAGCAACCAGAACATAATGTTGAGCGGAGCACCCACCCGCAGGAAATCTATATAACGAAACTGGCCCGGCCCGTAGATCAGTGTGTTGGTCTGGTACCCTACCGGAGTCATGAAGCTGGCTGAGGCAGCAAAGGTAATCGCCATCAAGAGCGGCCTTGAGTCGATCCCCTGGCTCTCGGCAGCAGCAATGGCAATCGGTGCCAACAACGCAGCAGTGGCGTTGTTTGACATCAGCTCGGTCAGGATTGAGGTGGCCAGATAAATACCGGAGACCAGAGCCATAGGTCCCAGACTGCCCAGCGTTTCCACCATCAGACTGCCCAGCAGCCGGGCCGCGCCGGTCTTTTCCAGACCGGTCCCCAGGGTCAGTACCCCGGCCAGTAGAAAGATCACCTGCCAGTTGATGGAACCGTAGGCCTCATCCAAGGTGATGCAGCGGGTCATTACCATAAGGATGCAGCCGATGATTGCTCCTGTCACGATCGGGGTGACCCCTGCGGCCGCTGCCGCCACCACCCCGGTTACGATGACCATCGCGGTCAGCATCCTGCTCTTCCGGAACACCGGCAACTCTACCTGGGATACCAGCACAAAGGTTCTGTCCTCGCGCAACTGTTCCAGGTGGTGTTGCTCCACTTCAAACAACAGCACATCACCGGCCTTCAGGCGTACATCTTCCAGGTTTTCACGCCTGACGCTGTTGCGGTGTCTGATGGCCAGGGCCTGCAGACCGTAGCGAGAGCGGAAGCGAGCCTGCTGCAGGCTGCGGCCGTCCAGAGTGGAGCCGGGTGCCACTACCGCCTCCACCAGCAGCGCCTCTTCGCTCTTGGTTGTACCGGAACGATGTCTGAGGGCGATGCCGCGCCGTTCTTTCAGCTTGCGAAAGTTCTCCAGGTCGCAGCGCACCTTCATATGGTCACCGGCCTGCAACAGCAAACGGTCGGCTGGCTCTTCCAGCCGTTTACCCTCACGGAAGACATCCACCCCTTTGATGACCAGATCCTGCAGCAGAGGAGACCGGGCCAATACCGTGCCCACGGAGCGGGCATCCGGCTCCAGCACGATCTCGGTCAGATATTCGCCGCTGCCGAAGACTGGGGCATGTTCAGCGCCGCCAGGCCGGTTAGGGATCATTCGTACCCCTGCAAGCAGCAGGTACAGTGACCCGGCCCCGAAGAAGATCAACCCCAGTTCGGTCGGCTCAAACATGCCGATCGGCTGCAGACCGTGACGTTCGGCAATGGAAGAGACCAGGATATTGGTGGAGGTGCCCACCAGGGTGCAAACTCCGCCGAACATGGATGCAAAGGAGAGCGGCATCAATAGTCGACCCGGTCCTATCTTGCAGTCCTTAGCAATGTTCAGGGCCACCGGCAGAATGATCGCCACGGCGGCCGTATTGTTGATAAATGCGGAAAGTGAGCCCACCAACAGCATCATTACCACCAGTGCCAGCCAGAAACTGATCTTGCCCATCCTGGTCAGCAGATTGCCGATCACGTTGACCGCGCCGGTCCTGAATAGGCCGGCTGACAGCACGAACATGGCCCCCACCGTTACCGTGGCCGGGTTGCTGAAGCCGCCGATGGCGTCCTCTGCATTGATAATGCCGGACAGCAGCATGGCACTCATGATGATCATGGCTGTCAAGTCAACCGGCAACTTCTCGGTGGCAAACAGAATCATGGCAGAGAGGGCCAGTCCCAGTACAAGGATCATTTCAAGGGTCATGGTTAATTATCTCAGAATTTATCCGGTTTTTATTCCGTTTCGCTGCATTTAAGAAATATATCGCGTTTTTTTCAGTATAAAAATCCTGCTGTTTAATTTTAAAAAGCCGAATCCCAGCGCTTGCTGAGCCGGATGGCCGAGTTGATCAACCCCACCATGCTGTAGGTCTGGACAAAGTTGCCCCACTGTTCACCGGTGCGCGGATCAATATGCTCTGCCAGCAACCCCAGTCGGTTTCGCTTCTTCAACAGATTTTCAAAAAGTGAGCGGGCTTCGTCCATTCTGCCTAGGGCCGCCAGGGCATGGATGTACCAGAAAGTGCAGACAATGAAGGCATTCTCCGGCTTACCAAAGTCATCGGCTTCCACATAACGGTAGACATAGTCACCCCGTTTCAGCTCTTTTTCAATGGCTGTCACCGTAGAGGCAAAGCAGGGGTCTTCAGCAGAAAGAAAACCCACGTCATGCAGCAATAGTAGGCTGGCATCCATGCTGTCCCCTTCAAACGATGCGGTAAAGGCCTGTTTTTCCTCGTTCCATGCCCGGCTGTAGATGACGGTGTACATCTGGTCAGCCTTCGTGCGCCAGTAGGTGGCCCGGTCCTGCAGGTTCAGTTGATTTGCGATCAGAGCCAGACGGTCACAGGCCGCCCAGCACATGACACTTGAAAAGGTGTGCACCCGCGCAGACCCACGCAGCTCCCACAGGCCGGCATCCGGTTGGTCGTACACCTGCAGGGCTGTTTCCCCCAGCGGTTCAAGCCGCTGAAACAGCGCTGTGTCACCACACCGTAACAGGCGCCGGTCGAAGAAGATGTGGGTTACCGCCAGAATTGCAGAACCGTAGACATCATGCTGAATCTGTTCAAAGGCCTGATTGCCGCGTCGCACCGGCCCCATACCCCGATAACCGGGCAGCGTCGTCACCAGTTGTTCTTCGAGACGTGCTTTGCCATCGATGGCATAGACCGGCTGAAGTCTGCCGCCCGGTGCTGAGGCCGATATGTTGGCCAGATAGGCCAGGTAGCGTTCCATGGTTTTGGTTGCCCCGAGACGATTCAGGGCGTTAACCACAAAATAGGAATCCCGCAGCCAGCAAAAACGGTAATCCCAGTTACGTACTGTGTTGGCCGCCTCGGGGATGGAGGTGGTCATGGCGGCAATAATGGCGCCGGTATCATCATAGGTATTTAATTTGAGTGTGATGGCAGCCCTGATAACCTCGTCCTGCCATTCAAACGGTATTCCCAGGTCGCGTACCCATTCATGCCAGTACGCAACGGTTTCGTCCTGAAAGCGGCGGGCAAGGTCTCCAATAGAGCTTGGAATAGTCTCATCAGCGCCGAATATCAGGGTGACGTTGTCATCCAGAAAAAACGGCAACTCCTCCAGCAGCATGGTGATTGAGGCATCAGTAGTCAGTCGTAAGGTCCAGGCTGGGGAGGTATAGCGGATATGATGGCTGCCGTAGGTAATCGGGCAACGTTCCCGCCCGTAGTCTCCGGCCGGACGCACCACCAGTCTGATACGCGGGCTTCCTTGCAGACGCCTGATTTGACGGATCAGCATTACCGGGGTGAACATCCGGCCGAACTGACGAAAACGCGGGGCAAAATCGATGATCTCTATTACGCCGCCCCCGGCGTCAGTCATACGGGTCACCAGCACAGCGGTATTGGGCAGATACTGCTGTTCAATGCTGATCTGTTCAACCAGTTCAACGGTACAGTAGCCGTATCCATCCTGATCGGTATGTTCCTTAAGAAGTGAGCAAAATACAGGATCTGCGTCTAAGCGTGGCATACAGCACCAGACAATCTCGGCCTGCTCATCTATCAGGGCGCCGATGGCGCCGTTGCCGATCAGCCCAAGATCAATACTGTTCTGCATGGTGACCTCTTTCCTGCCGCCTGGCTACTGCCGAACGGGGCATGTGATGTCTAAAATCCTGAATTGAATGGGTTATTATATTTTCTATAACAGCAAGCCGGTGGCTTGGCAACTCTTCGGCATAGTTTTTATTCATCTTCAAAATGACGGTTTGTATGGTGTGAGTACAAAAAAGTAAGCAACCGTTACCGATATAGCTGATGTGCCGTTGATATTGTTATTGCTGGGTAAGTTAATGTTAAATCAGCGTTTTACATGTCTGTAAATCACCGGGACCAACTTGCAAAACTGATTTCCGGTTCTATAGTTAAAAGCATCCGAAAAATCAGGGCATTGTCCAAGGAGTATGAGCATGGCTATCAAAAAAGAGCTGCTTGATGAGCTGCGCCAGAGGCGGATCGAGGCACTGGCCGGTGGTGGCGCGGTAAAGATGGAAAAACGCCACAGCGAGGGGCGTCTGGGGGCCCGCGAGCGGGTAGAGTTGCTGTTTGACCGTGAATCATTCAGTGAGTATGGCATGCATGTCAACCACGCCTGCCACATGCCGGACTTTGCCGACAAATATATGCCGGGTGACGGGGTCGTAACCGGTACCGGCAATGTGGATGGCCGTCCGGTGGCGATCTACAGTCAGGATTTTACCGTGGGTGGCGGAGCCTTGGGGCAGATGCATGCCAAGAAGATCAAGGATATCATGACCCTTGCCTGTGAAACCGGCATCCCGGTGGTGGCGATCAATGATTCAGGCGGCGCCCGGATTCAGGAGGCGATCCACAGCCTGTCCGGCTATGGCCAGGTCTTTTACCAGAATGTGGCAGCCTCCGGCGTGGTGCCGCAGATCGCTATTATTGCCGGTCCCTGCGCCGGTGGCGCTGCTTACAGTCCGGCCCTGATGGATTTTCTGATCCAGACCCGTACCCATTCCAGCATGTTTATCTGCGGACCGGAGGTGATCAAGGCGGCTACCGGCCAGATCGCGCCGATTGAGCAGTATGGCTCGGCTGAGGCCCATGCCTCGGTCAGCGGCAATATCCACTTCATTGCCGAAGATGATCGCCATGCCATCCAGATCGCCCAGCAGTTGATCAGTTTCCTGCCGCTGAATAACCTGCAGGACCCGCCCCATGTGATTCCCACTGAGGTGGTACTCGAACGTGACGACCTGATGAATGAGCTGCTGCCGGACGACCCGAAGTCCGGGTTCGATGTCTACGGGGTGATTGATCGTTTGATGGACCCGGGCCAGTGGCTGGAAGTGCAGCGTGAGTTTGCCCGCAACATAGTAATCGGTTTTGGACGGATCAATGGCATGGTGGTGGGGGTTGTGGCCAACCAGCCTGCTTACAAGGCCGGCTGTCTGGACATTGACAGCTCAGACAAGGCAGCCCGCTTTATCCGCTTCTGCAATGCCTTTAACGTGCCGCTGGTTAACCTGGTGGATGTACCCGGTTTCATGCCGGGGCTGGCCCAGGAACGGGGAGGGATCATCCGCCACGGCGCCAAGATGCTGTTTGCTTATGCTGCCGCCACAGTGCCCAAGATCACCGTGATCATGCGCAAGGCCTATGGCGGCGCCTATCTGGCCATGTGTTCCAAGGACATGGGGGCTGACTTCATCTTTGCCTGGCCCTGTGCCGAGATAGCGGTGATGGGGGCTGAAAGTGCGGCACGGATCATCTACAAAAAAGAGATCGAAGCTGCGCCGGATCGAAGCAAGAAAGCGGCTGAGCTGATCCGTTTCTATCGTGAGCACTTTGCCACACCGTATCAGGCCGCCTCCCGCGATATGGTGACCGACGTGATTGAACCGTCTGAAACACGGGCACGGGTTGCCCAGGCCTTGCGGATATCGTTGACCAAGCGGGTCACGCGGCCGGCCAAGAAGCACGGTCTGATACCGCTGTAGCAAGTCCTGAAGTCAGGATAGTCTCTCAATCAACGAACAGTCAGGATGGTATCATGCCTATTCAAGATAATCTGCACGGAGCGTTGCTGATCAGCGTCATCGATTTTGTTTTGAGTTTTGTCATCATCGGCGGGATTGGCCTGATTCTGGCGATGTTTCCTTTGCTCAACAGATTCGGCAAGCAGAACGAAGAAAAACATCTGGGCAAACCCCTTGCCGTTGCTGACGGCTCAGGGTCTGCCGCTGCAGGCTTGCCGGCTGTGTCCCCGGCAACAGAAGCTGGAGCTGTACCGGGTATCCATCCCGGTCTGAATGACCAGCAGCTGGTGGTCCTGTTGAGTGCTGCAGCCAGTGAAATGCTGGGTGGCCCGGTCCGGGTGGAGAAGTTCAGGCCCCTGACGGCGAAAGACCTGAACTGGGCAGCACAAGGACGCAGTGTTCTGCAGTCTCATCGCTTGAAATAAGGCTTTGTGAAAGGAAGAGATACCATGAAGAAATTGAGAATTACCCTGGAAGGCAAGGCTTACGAAGTAACGGTTGAACTGTTGGAAGATTCTGTGTCATCAGCGGTACAGCCCCTCCCTCAGCCCCCGGTGCAGGTGCCGCCACTTTCCGTCTCATTTCCTGCCGGAAAGCCCGGTTCCACAGCTCCGGTTGGTGAAGGCTGTGTCGCAGTGTGTTGTCCCATGGCCGGAAAGGTTTTCAAGTGTCTGGTGAAACCAGGTGATCAGGTTACCCACAATCAGGTGCTGATCGTGTTGGATGCCATGAAGATGGAGACCCCGGTTGTTGCCCCTGTGGCCGGTGTTGTACGAACCGTGCTCTTCAAAGAGGGCGACTCGGTGGACGAGGGTGATTGCCTGCTCCAGATCGAAGGACTAGCGCACTAGACGGGGGCCTATATGTTTACGCAACTTATTGATTTGTTGAATTTGCTGAAAGATCAAACCGGCTTGGCGCAATTGACCTGGGGTAACCTGTTTATGATCGGTGTGGGGATCGTCATGATCTATCTGGCCCTGGTAAAAAAATATGAACCCTTTCTGCTGGTCGGGATCGGGTTTGCCTGTGTGGTCGCCAATGTGCCCGGTTCCGGCCTGACCCAGCCAGGGGGCCTGTTCCATTATGCCTACCAGGGGGTTGCCCTGCTGATCGTCCCTCCGTTGATCTTTCTGGGGGTCGGCGCCATGACCGATTTTGGTCCCATGATCGCCAATCCATGGCTGGTTATTCTGGGAGCGGCTGCACATCTGGGGATTTTCGTAGCCCTGATCGGGGCAAAGCTGCTCGGTTTTTCACTGGCGGAAGCCGGAGCTATCGGTATTATCGGCGGTGCAGACGGTCCCATGGCGATCTTTGTCACCATGAAACTGGCACCCCATCTGCTGCCTCAGATCTCGGTGGCGGCTTATTCCTATATGGCCCTGATGCCGTTGATTCAACCGCCGATCATGAAACTGCTTACCACGAAAAAAGAACGCCGGATTATCATGGCAAAGCCCCGCCAAGTCACCCGTCTGGAAAAAATTGCCTTTCCGATTATCATTGCCGTGATCGTCAATCTGTTTTTCCCGCCCATCGCACCGCTGATCACCATGCTGATGCTGGGTAACCTGTTTCGGGAATGCCTGCTGGTGGATCGTCTGGCCAAGACCGCAGCCAATGAGATCATGAACATCATTACGATTGTGCTGACCGTGGCAATCGGTTCAACCATGAATGCCGAGCAGTTTCTGACTTTCAAGACCCTTGAGATTGTTGCCTTGGGGTTGGTGGCGTTTATGTTTGGTACTGCCTCAGGTGTGGTGGCGGCCAAGATCATGAACGTCATCAGTGGTGGCAAGATCAACCCGCTGGTCGGGTCGGCCGGGATCGCCTCAGTGCCGATTGCTGCCCGGGTCTCCCACATGGTGGCCAACCGGGAAAACCCTCAGGTGTACCTGATCATGCATGCCATGGGACCGAACCTGGCCGGGGTGTTCGGTACTGCCATTTCAGGCGGAATCCTGCTGGCGCTGTTGGGGGTAAAATGAGGGTGATGATCAGCGCGGGATCAGTTTGCTCAAGAGTAGTCCGAACAGGGCTGCCGACAGGCTGAGCATGGCTCCCATCTTGGCAGCACCCTGCACAACCGGCTCCGTAAATGCCTCGCCAGCCACAAATAACGCCACCGTAAAGCCGGTGCCGGCAATCATACCGGCAACCACCAGATCACGTAATGTCATGCCGTGAGGCAGGCCAAAACCAAGCCTGGTAGCCAACCAGCCCAGACTGAAGATGCCCAGGGTCTTGCCTGCCAGCAGTGCGGCAAGAACCAGCCAGGTCACGGTGCCGACGCTGGAGAACTGGACACCGGCATTGGCCAGGCTGAACATGAACAGGCCAAAATCCACAAAGACTTTCCATTCATGTTCAAAACGGGAGAGGGTGGTGTGATCGCTCGGGTCTTCCTCGAACAGATGCTTGTGTTCATGTTTGGCATGGGGCAGAAACGGGATAATAAAGACCAGGGCCAGGGCCGGGTGCAAATGGGCATGGTGCAGACCGGTCCAGCTTAACGTTCCCCCCACGAGCAGATAAGGCCAGTAGCTGCGCAGTCGTGCGCGGCGCATCAGCCAGGCCAATAGCATTCCCAATGCGGTCAGACTGAACCAGGCCGGCTGTACGGGGAAGGCCGGGTTAGGGTAGAAGATGGCGATGATTCCCAGGCCGATGGCGTCGTCAGCCACCGCCAGCAGTAGCAGGTAGGAGACTGCCGGATGGTTGGCGCCGAACACCACACGGGCTGCCAGCCAGGCCAGGGCGATGTCGGTGGCGGTTGGGATGCCCCAGCCGTTGTGCAAGGCAGGGCCGCCGATCAGGCTGTTCAGAGTCAGGTAGACCACAATGGGGCCCAGAACTCCCCCCAGCGTGCCCAGCAATGGATTGACCGCCTTTTTGATCGGGTTCAGGTCACCGCCCGGCAGGCAGCTTTGGGTAATCTCCACCGCTGCAATACCGAAGAACAGCACCATAAACAGTTCATTGGAGATGAAATGGAAGGACAGCCCACCAAAATGGGGGCCATTGATGAAGCCGGTATAACTTTGCGGCGCCAGATTGGCCCAGGCTATGGCTACAACCACCCCCGCCAGGAGTGGTACGGAAAATTCCCGCAGCATATTGATGTGATGGCGCATTTGTTACAGTCTCCTTGATGGGGGGTCGGAGCTTACCATACCACACATCGCAGGCTGGATAAACAAAAGGGCGCTGTTGTCAGCGCCCTTGCAGTTCAGGCAGGTTTTCCCTGTTATAAATAGCCCATCAGTCTGGGTAGCCAGAGAGAGATCTCAGGCACATAGGTCACCAGCAGCATGAAACCCACCATGGCGATCAGCCAGGGCAGCACTGCCACGGTCAGCTCGGTGATCCCCATCTTGGTGATGCCGCTGGCTACATACAGGTTCAGACCGACCGGCGGGTGGCACATACCCACTTCCATGTTGACGGTGATCAGGATACCGAAATGGATCGGGTCAATCCCCAGCTTCATGGCCACCGGGAACAGGATCGGCGCCAGGATCAGGATGATCGAGGACGGCTCCATCACGTTACCGGCCAGCAGCAGCAGTACGTTGGTCACGGCCAGGAAAGCGATGACGCCGAAGTTGTGGGCAATCATCCAGTCAGCCATGATCTGCGGGATCTGCTCCGAGGTCATCAGGTAGGAGAACAGCACCGCGTTGGTGATGATGTAGAGCAGCATGGCCGACATGTTGGCCGAATCAAGCAGTACCTTGGGAATTCCCTTGAAGGTCATATCCTTGTAGACAAACACCGCCACAAAGAAGGCATAGACCGCAGACATGGCAGCTGCCTCGGTGGGGGTAAACATACCGGAGTAGATACCGCCCAGCACGATTACAATCAGCAGCAGGCCCCAGATGCTCTCCTTAAAGGCCTTGAGCCGCTCCTTCATGGTTGCCTTGGGCATGCGGGGGTAGTTGAACTTGCGTGCCCGGTACCAGGCCACCGAGCCCAGCAGGGTGGCCAGCATCAGGCCGGGGATGATACCGGCCATGAACAGGGCGCCAACTGAGGAGTTGGTGGCCACGGCATAGATCACCATTACAATGGAGGGGGGAATCAGGATTCCCAGCGAGCCGGAGGTGGAGATGACCCCGGCCCCGAAGTTCTTGGGGAATCCTGCCTTGACCATGGCCGGCAGCAGGATTGAGCCGATGGCCACCACGGTTGCCGGACTGGAACCGGACACTGCGGCAAACAGGGCGCAAGCCATGACCCCGGCCAGACCCAGACCGCCGTGCCAGTGCCCCACCATGGCAGTGGCAAAGTTGATCATCCGCTTGGCAACCCCGCCGTGGGTCAGGAAGTTACCGGCCAGGATAAAGAACGGAATCGCCATGATCTCGAATTTCTCAATGCCGGTAAACAGCTTCATGGCCACGGTCTCAACCGGTACCTGAGACATGAAAAACAGGAAGGTCAGCACGGTCAGGCCCAGTGAGATGGAGATCGGCATGCCGGTCAGCATCAGGCCGATCAGCAGGGCAAAGACAATCCCGGCATTACCAAATGACGCAATGGCAAACAATGACAGAATGATAGCGACAACCCAGATGGCTGCCTTTTTCGGTGTCATAAGCCCCTGTGTTGCTGTTGATGCGCTCATTTGACACCTCCGTTATCGGTCTGCTGGTCGAATTTATGTGCTTCATATTCCTCAAGTGCTTCGGTTGCATCCATGACCTCATCATCCAGGCCATCGACATGACTGTGGTCATGGTGCGGCAGCTCGCCGGTCCGGCCAAAGGTCCAGGCCACCTGCAGAAAGCGGAAGCACATCAGAAATGAACCCAGCGGAATTGCCAGGTAGACCGCCCAGGTGGGCCATTCAAGGTCCGGGGTGATCGGTCCTTCATACAGATCTTCCGGAATTAGTAGGCCAAACTTGTTGTAGACCGCATAATGCATGCCGTTTTCCCAGACAAAGCGGGCTCCCAGAGTACCGATGATGGCGGTGAACAGCACGCCGCTCAGCAGCCCCAGCAGCACCGAAGTCTTGCGCCATTTGGGGGGCAATTTGTTGATCAGCACATCCACTCCGACATGGATGCCGGTGCGGACACCATAGGCGGCGCCGAACTTGGCCATCCAGACAAACATGTAGATGCAGAGTTCCTGAGCCCAGGCCATGTTAATGCCAAGCAACCAGTCCTGCAGGCCTGGGATCGGCAGGCCGGACAGGTAGCGGTGGACAACCGCCGCAAAAATGACCAGGGTTGCCGCGCCGATCAGGAAGGTGATGATTATCTCTTCCAGGCGGTCTAGGTATTTCATCATGTTGAAATCTCCTGAGAGGTCGTGAAAAAGCCGCTGCAGGTAGCTACAGCGGCTTTTGTTCGATTACGGGGACTGCTTAGGGCTTATAGCCGGTTGCAGCGTAGACTTCCTTGACGATGTCAGCGCCGATCCGGCCCATGTTTTCCTTATGGGTCTTATCCATGGCCTTTTTCCAGGCTGCACGCTCAGCAGGCGTCAGGGTGATGATCTGGGACTTGCCGGATTTCTTGACGCCTGCCATGGCCTCGTCATTGTCCTTTTTGGCAACGCTGTTGGCAAAGGCGGTAGCATCTTTCATCGAGCTTTCAAGGGCTGCACGGATATCGGCAGGCAGGCCCATCCAGAACTTCTTGTTGACCAGTACGGCATAGCCCAGGTAGCCATGGTTGGACATGGTGACGTACTTCTGTACTTCATGCATTTTCTGGGTGTAGAGGTTGGAAGGGGGGTTCTCGGTGCCGTCAACAACGCCGGTCTGCAGGGCCTGGTAGACCTCTGAGAAGGCCAGAACTTGCGGAATGGCGCCTACGGAACGCATCTGGGAGTCAAGCACTTTGGAGGACTGGATTCTCATTTTCAGTCCCCGCATGTCGGTTACGTTTTTGAGCGGCTTGTTGGCGGACATGACTTTGAAGCCGTTATCCCAGTAGGCCAGACCGATCAGGCCCTTGGTCTCCAGCTTCTTGAGCAGTTTTGCGCCAACCGGCCCCTGGGTTACCTTATGCAGCTCATTGTAATCGTCAAAGATGAACGGCAGGTCAAACAGTTCAAACTCCTTCAGACCCAGCGGCGCAAACTTGGCCAGGGAAGGGGCCAGCATCTGGACTGAACCCATCTGCAGCGCCTCCATCTCTTCCTTGTCCTTGAAGAGCTGACTGTTGGGGTAGACCTCAACCTTAACCCGCCCCTTGGTGCGCTCTTCAGCCAGTTTCTTAAAGTAGTTGGCGGCCTGACCCTTGGGGGTGTCATTGGCCACCACGTGGCTGAACTTGATGATGATCGGTGCTGCCTGTGCACTGAGCGGGAGTGCCAGAGCCAGGGTAACCACTGCTGCCAGAATCTTCTTGAACATGCGTTGCCTCCTTGTTGTTGGTATGCATCAAGATTTTGTGGATTGAATGGAAGTATATCGCAGAATTGTGTTTTAGCTAGCAACGCCAATGCCAAAAGATGACTGAATACGCTAAGGGCCTGTTTGGCTTGATTATTATGTTTACGTTGCAGCGGAATGAGGTTTTATTCATAGAAATGATTGGCGGATTTCCGCCATGTATATGTGGCGGTTTTTGGCCATTCAGGCAGCATGTCCGGTGTATCTGCGACTAAGCTGTTCTGTGCAGCCAAAGGCAGCCAGCAATAACAGGCAGATCATGGCAGCAACACCGGACCAGGCATAACTGCCCCAAAAGTAACCGCCCAGTGTGCCGGAAATGCTGGAACCGAGGTAGTAGGAAAACAGATACAACGATGAGGCCTGGGCGCGATAGCTGGTTGCCCTGCGGCTGACCCAGCCAGAGGCGATGCTGTGAATCCCGAAAAAACCGCAGGTAAACAGGGCGATTCCGGTGATGATGCTGATGAGTGATTGGGACAGTGTCAGCAGGATCCCGCAGGCCATGGCAGCAATGGTGGCCCTGACCACAAACCTGCGGCCAAAGCGCTGTATCAGGCGACCCATCATGGCCGAGCTGAGTGAACCTAGGAAATAGATCAGAAAGATCAGGCTGATAACTGACTGGCTTAAGGAGTGCGGTTCCAGCAGCAGGCGGAAGCCGATATAGTTGTAGAGGCTGATAAAGCAGCCCATGCAGAGAAATGCCGTCCCGAACAGGCAGAGCATGCCCGGATCTTTCAGGTGGTGCAGCAGGGAAGGGAGCAGGGTACGCAGATCAAGGCTGCGTTTCTGAAAACGGCTTGAGGCTGGCAACAGTTTGATAAAGCAAAGCGCCAGCACCAGGCTGATGCAGCCGGTCAGACCGATGGCCGTGCGCCAGGGCAGGTAATCGGCCATGATGGCGGTAACCACCCTGCCGGACATGCCGCCAACGGCATTGCCGCTGATATAGAGACCCATGGCAGAGGCGATGGCGTTTGCATCCATCTCCTCACCCAGATAGGCCATGGCAACCGAGGGGACACCGGCCAGCACTGCTCCTTGAGCAAAACGGATCAGGAGCAGAGAAGGCAGGGTGGTGGAAAAAGCGGTTGCTATGGCCAGTAGCGAGGTCAGGATCAGGGCCGTCACCATGACCGGTTTACGGCCGATCGCATCCGAGGTCAGGCCTGAAAAAAGCATGCCGACTGCCAGGGTGGCGGTACTGATCGAAAGCGTCAGGCTGCTGGTGGCGGGGGAGATGCCGAATTCCCGGGTAAACAGAGGCAGCAGCGGCTGAATATCATACAGGGTCACAAAGGTGATAAACCCGGCGCAAAACAGGGCCAGGTTGGCCTGCCGGTAACGGGCTGAACCGATGGTGATAGCTTCTTGTATCTTGACCCTTGTCCTTTGTCCCTGCATTTACAGCCCGTATTTCTCCATCTTGTAACGCAGGGTTCCCCGGGGGATCTTGAGAATTAAAGAGGCCTTGACCACGTTTCCGTCAGCCCGTTCCAGTGCCGATACAACCAGCTGTTTTTCATAGTTGGCCACACTGATTTCAAGTCCTTGTAGCAGATTGTCGTCTGTGATGCTTGAGGTTTGCCGGACTGGATGCTGGTGGAGTTCAGGCGGTAGATGGGACGGCAGCAGCAGAGGCCCGTGGGCCATGATGCAGATCCGCTCAATGATGTTGCGCAGTTCTCTGATGTTACCCGGCCAGGGGTAGCTGAGCAGCATCTGTTCTGCAGCAGGTTCAATCCCTTTGAACGATTTGCCAAAGGCCTGACTGAAGTGGGAAAGGAAATATTTGGCCAGCAGCAGGATATCAGTGCCCCGTTCACGCAGGGGGGGCAGGTGTAGCGGTACTACGTTGAGGCGGTAGAACAGATCTTCCCGGAAGGTGCCGATATGAATCCGTTGCCGCAGATCGCGATTGGTGGCGGCAATCACCCGCAGATCAACCGGCAGATCCTTGGAACCACCCACCCGGCGGACGGTGCGTTCCTGCAAAACGCGCAGCAGTTTGGCCTGCAGGCTGGCGTACATGTCTCCGATTTCATCCAGGAAGATGGTGCCGTTGTGGGCCTCTTCAAACAGCCCGGTCTTGCGGGATGCTGCACCGGTAAAGGCCCCTTTTTCGTGGCCAAACAGCTCACTCTCCATCAGTTCAGTGGGGATGGAGGCGCAGTTGACCGCCACAAAGGGGTGTTCCTTGCGATCTGACAGGGAATGGATCGCCCGGGCCACCAGCTCCTTGCCGGTGCCTGATTCGCCGGTGATCAGCACGGTGGCGGTCGGGATTCTGGCCACCTCCCGCACCTGATCCAGTACCTGCCGGAAGCAGGGACTTTCTCCCAGTAACGGCACATCAAGCCCCAGTGCGCCCGAACGCCGCAGGCCGCGGACCTCCCGCTTCAGTTCCTGGGTTTGCAGGGCCAGCTTGACAATCACCCGCAGGGCATCGGCCTTGAACGGTTTCTTCATGTAGTCAAAAGCCCCCAGTTTGAGGGCATCAACGGCAGTTTCAACCGAGCCGTAACCGGTGATAATAATTACCAGCAGATCCGGGTTGGCCTCCTTCAGCGCTCCCAGCAGATCAAGACCATTTTCGGGCCCCAGGTTCAGGTCCAGCAGGGCCAGGTCAACCTCATTGCTGCCCACCAGCTCAAGTGCTTCTGAGCCGTTGGATGCCTCAAGCACACGGTATCCGTCCTCGCTCAGAATCCGCTGAACGTTCTCCCGTATAAATGATTCATCATCTATTATGAGAATGGTTTCTGTAAGCATAATAGCCTGTTAGAGTAGTTGTTGCGGGGCAGTGGCTGCCAGGGCGTCCTGAACGGCCGTCAGGAGTACTTCACAGGTGACCGGCTTTGCCAATACCTTGCTGACCGGCATCCTTTGAGCGATTGTCAGCAAGGTCTGTTGTGTCAGGTTGGGAGAACCACCGGTTATGGCAATGATTTTCAGGGAAGAATCCTTACGTGCGCTGGACATGATCACCTCAAAGCCGTCGGATTCCGGCATGACGATGTCGGTTATCACCAGATCAACCTGTTCATCCAGAAGCCGCCTTTGACCCTGTCTGCCATTTTCCGCTTCAATCACCCGGTGTCCGCCGATCTGCAGAAAACCTTTCAAGACCGTGCGAACCTGGGGGTCATCATCAATCAGGAGAATTCGTGCCATGGGAAAAATCCTTGATGCTTTCTGGAGTACCGTTTCGATTCGGCATCAGGCAGGCCGCAACAGCCGGAAGAAACACTGAAAAACAGCTGCCCAGACCTGCTTTTGACTCAACCTGCACAAATCCGCCATGCTGTTTGACGGTGCCGTACACCATGGCCAGGCCCAATCCGGTGCCTTTACCCACGTCCTTGGTGGTGAAAAACGGCTCAAAGATCTTCTGTCTGATTTCTTCAGGGATGCCCTGACCCGTGTCCTGCACCATCAGGACCGCATAGGTTCCCGGTACTCTGTCCTTGGCCCCGCCAGTACTCTGCTCGTCAAGCAAGCGTTCAGCCGTGGCAATTGTTATGGTGCCGCCGGTCGGCATGGCATCCCGCGCATTGGTGATCAGGTTGAACAGCACCTGCTGCAATAAGACTTCATCCGCTGTGATGATCAGTGCTGTTTCAGTCAGATCCAGCTGCAGAGTCGTGTTTTTCTGCAGCAATTTCTGGGCCAGAAGTTGCGAATCCTTGACCAGCTGATTTAATTCCAGCGGGATGCTGTTGATGGTCTGTTTGCGGCTGAAGGCGAGCATGCTGCGGGTAAGGGCGGTACCCCGTTCAACGGCCTTAAGAATTTCCAGTAGCTGCGGGGGATCAGGATTGGTTTGCTTCAAGTCGTACTGCAGGATCTGAGTGTTACCCGAGATGATCTGCAGGATATTGTTGAAGTCATGGGCAATGCCACCGGCCAGCTGACCGGCAGCCTCCATCTTCTGTGCGTGACGCAACTGGTCCTCTAACTGACGGCGTTCAGAGATATCAACAAAGGTGCAGACCATGCCGATAATCCGGTCCTGTTCCTGAATCGGATGGACACTGTAGGAAACCGGAAAAGCGCTGCCATCCTGCCGCCAGAAGACCTCATCAGTGACCAGTGCCGGTGCTGCCCCGGTGGTAATCAAACGGTGTGCCCTGCATTCTGTTTCAGGGTATGCAGTGCCATCGGCATGGCTGTGGTGCATCAGCTGATGCATATTTTTTCCCAGCAGCAGCTCCGGCGCACTGTAGCCCAGCAGGCGGGCGCAGGAGCGGTTGGCCAGGATGCAGCGCCCCTCTTCATCAGTGCCGTAGATCCCTTCAATGGTTGAATCAAGCAGCAGCTTGATGCTGCGCAGGTTCTCCCGGTTCTGATGTTCAACAATCAGGTCGTTACGCTGCTTTAAGGCTCGCATCCAGGCAATCGGAGCGGCAATCAGGAGTGCCAGCAGTGTGACCGCTGAAATGGTGACAAGCTGGTGTTGCTGGAGGGCAATGGTTAAAGGGGAACGTTCGTCAATGGACTGGATTTTGCCGAACTTGTAGAGCAGATCAAGGTGGCTGCTCCGTTCGAGTAAAAAAATTGCCCCGCCGGCCAGCAGCGTAAACAGTGCAAGCGGCAGAAAACGCCCCAGAAAGAGGGTGAACATGGATTTAAGGCCGGATATGCTTTTGAAAATCTGTTTCACAATGGTCCTTGGCACTATTGGCCGGTTTTCTGGCTGCCTATAGCAGCAATTGATCGCTTTGTCATGTTGAAACAACATCGGGAAGCGCCTGCAGCAGCGGCAGGCGGATCCTGAAGGTGGTGCTGTGGCCCGGTTCAGAGTCCACGCTGATGCTGCCGCCATGCTCCTCAACAATCTGGCGGGTGATGGAGAGTCCAAGCCCGGTGCCGGCCCCTTTACGGGTAAAGAACGGCTCAAAGATCAATGGCAGATCCTGGGGCGGAATACCGTGTCCGGAATCGCTCACCGTAATCAGTGCATCGTGATCATCGCGGCTGATGGTCGTGGTGATCATTCCCCCCAGCGGCAGGGCCTCCAGGGCGTTTTTCAAGAGGTTCAGCAGGGCCTGACGGATTTTTTCTGCATCAATCAGGCAGGTTGGCAGCGGGCTTCGTTCAAGGCTCAGGACAATCCCCTGCCGTTGACAGGAACGTTGCATCAGCATCACCACATCTTCGGCAGCTTCACCCGGGTCGCCCGGTGCAAAGCGTGAACGGGGCGGGGCAGCAAAGGTCAACAGAGCCGAGATCAGCCGTTCCATCCGTTCGATTTCTGCCATGGCCTTGGTCAGCATCTCGCGGTCCTTGTCGCCCAGCTGGGCCCGGTCATGCAGATCATCCAGCAGTAACGAGATGCCGGTCAGAGGATTGCGGATCTCATGGGAGATGCCGGCTGCAAGTTTTCCCAGTGAGGCCAGCCGCTCAAGCCGGACCGTCTCTTCCCGCAAATCCTCCCGGATGGTCTCATCCCGCAGGGTTACGGTCAGCCCGCGTTCTGCATGTTCACCAATCGGGAAGATGCCCACATCAAAATGCCGGATCCTGCCATCCTGCTCTATCTTGAGCGGTTCACGGCCATAGCCGCTACCTTCACTGAAGGCGCGGCCGATTCTGGCGGGGATATTTTCCCAACCGGCAAAAACAGTGGCGTAATGGCTGCCAAGCGGCCAGCTCTGTCCCAGAAAACACTCGACCGAACTGTTGCGTGAGGTGAGGGTGCCGTCGGGCGCAAAGGTGGTGATGGCACTTGAGATACTCTCCAGGATGCTTTCCTTGAAGTTACGTTCATCCAGAATGGCCTGCCGGGATTCCTGCAGCTGTTCCAGGGTTGCAACGAGGTTGGCCTTGCGCTGTTCCAGCTCTGCCACCATGGCGTTAAAAGACAGTGCCAGTTCTGCCAGTTCGTCACTGCCCTTCACCACGACACGACTACCGGTTTCCCCGTTAGCCAGGCGTCGGGCACCTTCACTGAGATGCTGCAGCGGCCGGGTGATGCCCCGTGCCAGCAGCCAGGCCGCCAACCCTGCAACTACGGCGGCCAGCGAGATGAACAGAGCACTTTTCTGACGGTATTCTTTCAGTTTGCTGGTTATGAGCTGGCTACCGGCGCTGGCCTGTTGCTGAAACTGGTCAACCTGATACCCGATGGTGATGCCGCCAAAGATGCCGTGCCTTTTATACGGGCCGGTGTTGTAGAGGATCGGGGCATAGGCCATGATCTTGCGGGCACCGCCCACATTGGTCAGTTCAACCACACCGCTTTGCTGTTTTCTGACCAATGCTGAGGCCTTGGGGTAGTTGGGGTGGATAAAACCGGCGTGATCAAGATTGAACGGAATGGTGCCGGCCTCAACATCTTGGGGGGAAGAGCTGGCGGTGTAAGGCGGCACCAGACGGCCCTGCCGGTCGACACCACGGATATCCCACAGCTTGGGATGGGTGATGATCCAGCCTTCATCATCAAACAGAAAGGCATAGTTACCGCTTTTGTAGGAGGGGAAAGCGGTTACAAAATGAGGGCCGGGATCAATGTGCTGGCTGAATTCCATCAGATGGCGGTGATCCATGGAGATGACAAAGGCCCCATTAAAACGTCCATCCGGCCCATACAGCGGCATGCCGAAACGGACTACCCCTTCATAGCGGCTGCCCAGTGCCTGTTCAGGTTCAGAGGCTCCGGCCAGTTGCTGCTGCTTGCTGACATGGAAACCGGTCAGATGAGTGACATGGATCTGTCCCGGCTGCAGTTGTTTGATTTCATTAAAATAGGTTTCGCTTTTAAATTCAGTAGCTGCTGGTTTTGCAACGTTGTGCAGCTCTGAAGGTGCCAGAAAACGGCCATCTTTCAGCACCATCCGCTCCTGGCCTGTTGCATCGATCAGGGCAAAAGAGCGGTAGATCGGCAGCTGTTCCCGTACCTCACGGACCTGGTGTGCTGTAACGGCACGCCGTTCCCAGACCTCGCTGCGCTGCTGTTGCCAAAAGGATAGCAGTACCTGCCGGTCAGCGGCAAAACGACTTAAAAAACGTAGGTCATCTTCGCGACGATACAGATAGTCGCTAATGCTGTCGGCCACCTGACGGGCTCGCATCTGCAATCCCTCAGCAGCCTGCTGTTCTGCACTGTTGCTGATTTCCAGCGCCAGCCGGTCCCGAACCTGCTCAAGTCCTGAAAGCTGGAAAATCGAGGCAACCAAAAGCGGCAGCAGTGCCAGCAGCAGCGAGGCGATCAGAAATTTTCTGAAGATGGTCGGTCTGATCATAGGGAACCAGGGCTAAGGTTAAGGTTCAGGTTGAATTGACGTGGTGCAGATGATACCGTATCCGGCAGTAAATGACAGCCGGAAAAGAGAAGAAATCGATGGGATACAAAAATCTTCAGAATTGTGTCGAGGATCTGGAACGTCATGGCATGCTGCGCCGGATTGATACTCCGGTTGATCCGTATCTGGAGGCCGGTATGATCCAGCGCCGGGTCTATCAGGCCGGCGGCCCGGCGCTTTTGTTTACCCAGGTGACCGGTTCTGCCTTTCCGATGTTGGGTAATCTGTTCGGAACCCTGGAACGGACCCGCTTTATCTTCCGTGACACCTTGCGAACCATTGAGACCCTGGTAAAGCTGAAGGTGAACCCGTTTCAGGCCTTACAGGAACCGGCCCGCCTGCTGGGAGCTCCATTGGGGGCTTTGCATCTGTTGCCGAAGCGGGTGTCGCAGTCCCAGGCCCCATCGCTTAGCTGCCGGACAAAACTTTCCGCGCTGCCCCAACTGATTTCATGGCCCAAGGATGGCGGTGCCTTTATCACCCTGCCGCAGGTCTATAGTGAAGATCCGGCCAAGCCCGGTTTTGGCAAGTCCAATCTGGGGATGTACCGGGTCCAGATCTCCGGCAATCAGTATCAACCGGACAAACAGGTCGGTCTGCATTATCAGATTCATCGCGGTATCGGCGTTCACCATCAGGAGGCGATCCGACGGGGGGAGCGCCTGAAGGTGAACGTGTTTGTGGGAGGTGCCCCCTCCATGTCGGTGGCAGCGGTCATGCCGTTACCGGAGGGGATGCCGGAACTCTCCTTTGCCGGTCTGCTGGGGGGACACCGGATCGCCATGGCCCGGGTTCCCGGTTGCCTGCCGGTCCCGGCTGAGGCTGATTTCTGTATTGTCGGCTCCATTGATCCCCATGCCACCCTGCCGGAAGGCCCCTTTGGCGATCATCTGGGCTATTACAGCCTGACCCACCCGTTTCCTTTTATTGAGGTTGAGGCGGTCTATCATAGGCCTGATGCGATCTGGCCTTTTACCACGGTGGGGCGGCCGCCCCAGGAAGATACCTCCTTTGGTGCCTTTATCCATGAACTGACCGGCGACCTGATCCCCGCGGTGCTGCCCGGCATCAAGGCGGTGCATGCCGTGGATGCCGCCGGGGTGCATCCGCTGCTGCTGGCCATCGGCACTGAGCGGTATACCCCCTATGACGGGGTGACCCGCCCGCTGGAACTGTTGACCCAGGCCAATGCCGTTCTGGGGCAGGGGCAGCTTTCGTTGGCCAAGTACCTGTTGATCGCTGCTGAACAGGATAACCCTGAACTGGATATTCATGACATAGGCGCCATGTTCAGGCATCTGCTGGAACGGGTGGACTGGCGGCGTGACCTGCACTTTCAGACCGCCACCACCATTGATACCCTGGATTATTCAGGCGGTGGCTTTAACAGCGGTTCCAAGCTGGTTGTGGCTGCCGCAGGTCCGGTCAGGCGCTGTTTGCTGACTGAGCTCCCGGGCGATATCCCTGTGCCGTCCGGTTGGTCAGATCCGGCCCTGGCTCTGCCCGGTGTGTTGGTGCTGCAGGGCAGTGCCCCGGTTCCGGACAATGGTGAGCCTGATCAGGCAATTCAGGCACTTTGCAGCTTCTGGGAACAACGGGCTCTGCCCGATGGTATCGTCCTGGTGGTGATTGCCGATGACAGTGCGTTCTGCAGCCGGTCTCTGGATAACTTTCTGTGGGTTACCTTTACCCGCTCCAACCCTGCTGCAGATATCTACGGTGTCGGGGCTGCAACCCGTCAGCGGCACTGGGGCTGTAGCGGGCCGCTGGTGATTGACGCACGCCGGAAACCGTTTCATGCCCCGCCTCTGGAGGAGGATTCGGCTGTTGAAAAGCGGATTGAAGAGCTGGCTTCTGCAGGGGGGCCGCTTTACGGCCTGTTTTAGGGATATTACCCTATTTTACTTTTATAAAACTGTGCTATGATCCAACCAATGTAACACGCCGATTATTCCCTCATAGAGGAGGTTTCAATGTCAACCACAGCCCTGGTAAAAAGCGGAGATGTCACCACAAGCGGAGACCAGCTGATTCAGTTGGTCAGTTTCATGCTCAGCAACGAAGAATACGGTGTTGAAGTGCTGAAGGTGCGGGAGATTATCCGTATGCCCGGCATCACCAAGATGCCCAACACACCTCACTATGTTGAGGGGATTATCAACCTGCGGGGCAAGGTGATTCCGATTATCTCAATGCGTAAGCGTTTTGGCCTGGCTGAGTCGGACTATGACAGCCACACCCGCATTATGGTTATGGATGTTGCCGGCGGTCTGACCGGTTTCATTGTGGATGCGGTTTCCGAGGTGATCAGGATCCATTCCAGCGAGATTCAGCCTCCTCCCACCATGGTCTCCGGCAATATTGATCAGGAATTCATTACCGGCGTCTTTAATCATGCTGATCGCCTGTTGATTATTATGGATGTTGACCGGATGTTCTCACCGCAGGAGCGGGAGTATTTCGGCAGTGTAGGGGAGTAATTCACCGGAACATGTGAACATGCCTGTGTAAGTAAAAAGCCGGGAATCTCTTCCCGGCTTTTTACGTTTATGGACAGGTATTGTCGTCGTTACTTAACTGGCTCGAGAGATTTCTTCCAGGTTGCCGGCAATTACGGTGGCCGTTGCCGCCTGTTCTTCAGAGGCGGTGGCGATCTGAGAGATCAGGTTTTTGATGTTCTCAACCGAATCAACAATGGCGATCAGGGATGCCTCTGCCTGATGGGAGAGCTGCTCTCCCTTTTCAGCCTCTGCCTTGCCATCTTCAATGGAGGCAACCGCCTTCTGGGTGTTGGACTGGATCTCTGTCACCATGGAACCGATCTGCTTGGTGGAGGTCATAGTCCGTTCCGCCAGTCTGCGGACCTCGTCGGCAACTACGGCAAAACCGCGGCCCATCTCACCGGCCCGGGCAGCCTCGATGGCAGCATTCAGGGCCAGCAGGTTGGTCTGGTCGGCAATTTCATTGATGACATTAACAATCTCGCCGATCTTTTCTGAGGTTGCACCCAGATTACCAACGATCTGGGCTGACGAGCGTACGACCTCCGCCACCTGCTGCATCCCCTTGACAGCCTGGTTTACCACCCGTTGACCTTCATGGGCGCTGTCAGCCACCTGGCTAGCTGAATCAGCAGCATTGGTGGTGTTGCCTGCCACTTCGTTAACGGTCATGCTCATTTCTTCCATGGCCGTGGCAATCTGGTGGATCCGCTCCTCCAGATAATTCTTTCGTTCAATATCCTTGTACTGTTGCTCCTTGATGGTCCGTTCTGCCGTAATGTCACTCCAACAGGCCATGAAGCAAAGCAGTTTACTGCTGTCACTTGGATCCCAGATTGGGTAGGCCTTGGTTTGCAGAGTCACACCACCGATCGGAATATCGGCAGAGTGGGGCAGTTTGCCCCGTGGATCAGCAAAGATGTTGCGGATGCGGGCCGGATCTTTGTGGTACTGGTGGATCGAGTTGCCAAAGGCATTACCTACATCAGCGCCGCGCAGGCCGCTGTTCAGCTCGGAACGGTGTTGTTGTAGCAGCTCCTTTGCCTTGCGATTCATATAAAAGATCTTGTTGTCATTGGTGGTGTCACAGAGCATGACCACGTTATCGACGTTGTCCAGCATCTGCGTCAGCTTCTTGATTTCATTGTCCTTGTCCAGCAGTTCCTGCTTGCTCGGTCCACCGAAAAGTCCCATAACATGACTCCTTTAATGCCGATGTAGTATCGCTTTTTATGAACCCAGTATAGACGAGCAGAGGATAATTGCAAGGATCGGAAATGCAGGCTATGATGCCTGCGCATATCAGTCAGGAGGAAAAAGACCATGTTCAATCGTGTGCTGCCGGTTCTGGTCACACTCGCAGTTTTAGGGCTACTGGTAACGGGCTGCCAATTGCAAAAAAACGAGAGCAAACAGCTGGCGCGGCCGGTTGTTATAACCACGCTGTTTCCTTTGTACGATTTTACCCGTGCCATTGCCGGTGATCGGATGGAGGTACAGCTGTTGCTCCCCCCCGGTGTTGAGCCGCATCATTTTGAGCCGAAACCGGATGATCTGTCCCGTATCCACCGGGCAGCCCTGTTTGTCTATATCGGCCCCTTTATGGAACCCTGGGCAGATAAGATAATCCAGGGGGTTGATCGGACCAAAGTACGGGTCGTTGCGGCTGCATCCGAAGTTGCCTTGTTACCTGCAATGGCCCATACCGGTAAGGAACAGCATCATCACGACCACGATCACGATCATCAGGCTGAGGCCTATGATCCCCACGTCTGGCTTGATTTTAAGGCTGATCAGCTGATGGTGGCAAAAATACTTGAAGCGTTGATTGCTGCAGATCCTGCCGGTGCTGAACAGTACCGGCGCCGGGCAGCCGGCCTGACTGAACAACTGTCAGCCCTTGATGGACGCTACAAAGCCGGGTTGGCCAGCTGTGAAAGCAGGGTGTTGCTGCATGGCGGTCATGCTGCCTTTGGCTATCTGGCCAACCGTTATAATCTGAACTATCAGGCTGCAGCCGGTGTCACGGCCGAACTGGAGGCGACTCCGCGTCGTCTGACAGAACTGGTGCAACAGGTGCGCAGGTACAACGTAACGGCGATCTATTCCGAAGAACTGGTCTCTCCCCGCGTGGCACGGACCATTGCCGGAGAAACCGGTGCAACGGTGTTGAAACTGCATGGTGCCCATAACGTGGCAAAAGAGGATCTGGAGCGGGGTGTCACCTTCATCACGCTGATGGATGAAAACCTGAAGAACCTGCAGGTTGGACTTTCATGCAGGAACTGATCAGGGTAGAGCAGCTTACCTGCCGTCACGGAGCGGTAGAGGCGCTGTCCGGCATCAGTTTCAGCGTGGCTGCAGGCGACTACCTGGGGATTGTAGGGCCCAATGGATCAGGGAAAAGTACTCTGGTACGGGCTTTACTGGGGTTGATGCCTTCGTATCAAGGCCGGATTTCACTCTTTGGGCAATCCCGCGAAAACTTCACGGCATGGCAGCGGCTGGGGTATCTGCCCCAGAATCTGGGACCGCTTAACCCTGCCTTTCCCGCTACGGTCTTTGAGGTGGTGCAACTGGGGTTGCTGGCTGGTAAAGGGCTGCCGCGGCGCCTTTGCCGTCAGGAACGCCAGCAGGTACAGGAGCTGCTGGAACTGCTGGGGATTGATCATCTGCAGCGCCGTATGATCGGTGAGCTGTCCGGAGGTCAGCAACAGCGGGTCATGCTGGCCCGGGCCCTGATCAATAATCCTGAGCTGTTGGTGATGGATGAGCCGACCGCTGCCCTGGACCCTGAAATCCGCGACCGTTTTTATGAACTGGTGGCCCGGATGAACAAGAACAAAGGCACCACGGTGCTGCTGGTGACCCATGACACCGGCACCATCGGGCAGTATGCCTCAAGGATGCTGTATCTTGACAAGAAGGTGCTGTTCTTTGGGTCGTTTGATGAGTTCTGCCATTCTCCTGAGATGTCGGTTTTTTTCGGGGAGCATTCCCAGCATCTGATCTGCCACAGGCATTGATATGACAATCTTTGAAATGTTTTCATACAGCTTCATGCAGCGTGCCCTGCTGGCAGGTACCCTGATCGGGGTACTCTGTGCAGTACTTGGTGTGTTTCTGGTACTGCGCCGCCTGTCGCTGATCGGTGACGGCCTGGCCCATATCACCTTTGGCAGCGTCGCACTGGCCCTGTTTGCCGGGTTGCAGGGGGCTGCCATGCTGCTGGTGTCGCTGCCGGTGGTGTTGCTGGCATCGCTGGGGATCTTGAAGCTGGCCGGCAAGGCCCGGCTGGGCGGAGATGCCGCCATCGGGATCGTTTCATCGGTCGGGGTCTCACTGGGGGTGTTACTGGCAGTGCTGGGACGCGGCTATGGCGTTGACCTGTTCAGCTACCTGTTCGGCAGTATCCTGGCCATCAGCCGGGCAGAACTGCTGGTGGCAGGCGGCCTGTTTATCACGGTGCTGGCACTGTTGTGGCTGTACTACAATGATCTGGTGGCCTTGACCTTCAACGAGGAACTGGCAGCAGTCAGCGGCATCAGGGTCAGGTTTCTGAACGGTCTTCTGGCTGCCCTGACTGCGTTGACCGTGGTGTTGGCCATGAAACTGGTGGGGGTGATGCTGATCTCTGCGTTGCTGATCCTGCCAGCCTCGGCGGCCTTGCAGGTGGCCCGGGGATTCAGGATGACCGTGATCCTGTCGGTGCTGTTTTCTCTGCTGTCGGTTGTGGGGGGGATTGTGCTGTCGTTTCTGCTGAACCTGCCGTCGGGTGCCACCATCATCCTGTTGGCGTTTGTGATTTTCTGTGCCGGCTATCTCTTCAGGCAGCTACAAACGGTCAAAAATAAAAACTGAAATCCTTCCACTCATGCCTGTTCTCTTCCAGGCAGGCAATCAGTTCATCCACAATATCCGGGTCAAACTGTTTCTCTTTCAACTTGATCATTTCGTCAATCGCCTCGTCCCTGCCCATGGCAGCACGGAACGAACGGGGTGATACCATGGCATCAAAGGCATCAGCCACGCAAATGATCCGTGCATGCAGGGGGATCGATTCATCCTGCAGGCGGGCCGGGTAACCGGTGCCGTCCCAGCGTTCATGGTGGTGCATGATGGTGGGCAGGATATGGGCGAGGTTTTCCAGGCCAACGATCAGCAGGCCTGCCTTGAGCGGGTGTTCCCGCATGATGATCTCTTCACGCTGATCAAGCGGATTGGGTTTGTTGAGGGTTGCTTCGGTGGTACCGACTGCCTTGCCGATGTCGTGCAGGATCGCACCGGCATAGAGATCCCGCAGTTCAATCTGGGACAGCCCCATACGAGCGCCGATGGCCAGGCTGATTTCAGCCACCCGGCGGGTATGGCCCTGGATATAGGTGTCTTTGACTTCCAGCGCCTCCACCAAGACCTGAATCAGGTTGTTTACAAAGCGCGGATCCCATGTCTGGGCTATATCATACGGTTTCGGCATAGTTACCCCTATAGCTCAAAATAGAGCACTGTCAACCCGTTTCTATCGTTTTCCCTGAGCCAGTCTGGCCGAAGCCGGGTCTCTGCGCAGCAGCCACATGCAAAGCGGCCCCAGCAAGCCTCCCAGCCCCACCGTGGTAAAGGCGATCCCCCAGGCACCATTAATGCCGGGCCAGGGTTGCCAGCTCTGGAAACGGTCCAGCGCCCAGCCGAAGACGGTGGGGGAGATCATCCCCATGGTATAGCCTACCAGCGATTGCATTCCCATAGCAGCCCCCAGATAACCAGGCGCCACCAGCTCTGTCAGGGCAGTGGAAAAGACCGGCGATTCTGCCACAATCAGCCAGCCATAGACCGCTCCCACAAGCAGGGTCAGCCAGAGATTGGTATTGATCAGCCAGCCAAACAGGAATGAACAGACAACAGAACCCAGCATGACCACACTGACGGTGGTGGTACGGCCAAAACGGTCGGACAGACTGCCGGTAATGGCGGTAGAAAAGGTGCCGATCCCCACCAGGGCGGCTGCAATGGCGGCTGCTGTGGCAGTGGCCCTGGCGGTGCTGAACCCCCAGCCGGTCAGGGCGGCAGCAAAGAACGGGGCCAGCCAGCTGCGCATGCCGTACATCTCCCACATATGGCTGGCATAGCCCAGGATGACCAGCAGGGCCGGGCGGTTCTGCAAAATCTCGCCGTTAAAACCGCGCGGAGAAGGCTGAGGCGGGGCAGGGCGGTAGTCACGGAAAACCAGCAGTGAGAGGCAGGCACCGACCAAGACCCCGCCTGAACAGGCGAGCATTGCGGTTCTCCAGCCCCAGACCCCGGCAATGGTACCCGGCACCACCAGCGACAGTGAGGCGCCCAGGACTAATGCACCGACATAGATCCCCACCGCTCTGCCGCGCTGGTGGCTGGCAAAACGTTCTGCCACCAGTTTCAGGCCCGGCATGTAGGTGCCGCCCATGCCGATGCCGGTCAGTCCGCGCAGGATCAGACCGGACAGGTAATCATGGGCAAACAGGCCAAACAGCAGGTTGGCAACCCCTGACCAGAGTGCGGCGGTAATAAAGATCCAGCGGATATTCAGGCGGTCGGACAGGGTGCTGAGCAGGACGCCTGAGGCGATATAGCCTAGCTGGTAGACTGAAAAGATCACCCCGGCCTGGGTGTTGTTCATCCCCCATTCGACTTTCAGGATGGGGAGAATAGCGGAATAATTGATAAATACCAGCATGATAAAGATCTGGCTGCAGCAGAGGGTGAGCAGCCAGACGGTATCTGAACGCTGGTTAGTCAAACAGTTCCGCCTCGGATAACGGTTTGCCGGCAAGATCTTTTGCGGACAACAACGGTTCACCGCACAGGGGCCAGCTGATGTTGATGGCTGGATCATCCCAGGCAATGGTCCGCTCAAACTCCGGCGCCCAGTAGTCGGTGGTCAGGTAAAGAAACTCGGCATGGTCCGAGGTAACACAAAAACCGTGGGCAAATCCTTCCGGTACCCACATCTGACGTTTGTTTTCAGCCGACAGGGTGGTGCCGAACCATTTGCCGCAGGTTGGTGAAGAACGGCGAATATCAACTGCAACATCAAAGACTTCTCCGCTGATGACACGAACCAGCTTGCCTTGGGGGTGCTGAATCTGGTAATGAAGCCCCCTCAACACATTACGGGCTGAGCGGGAATGGTTGTGCTGGACAAATGACCGTTTCAGGCCGGTTGCCTTTTGCCAGACCCGTTCGTTGAAGCTTTCAAAGAAAAATCCCCGGTCATCTCCAAAGACCTTGGGTTCAAGGATCAGGACACCTGGCAGGGTAGTGGTCAGGCAGTTCATGGGAAGCGTTTCCTCCTTTGTGCAAGTCTGGTTGTCATAGCAGATAACGATACAATTGTGAATATTTGTTGGAGGCACTGGAAAAATTGGAAAACTGCGGTAAGCTGACAAACATGGTACAGGAAACAACCTTTGATAATGGTGTCAGGGTGGTGACCCAGCAGGTTCCCGGCATGCATACGGTCTCGATCGGTGTCTGGGTCTCCAACGGCGCCCGTTGTGAACAACCGTCTGAACATGGTACGGCACACTTTATTGAACATCTGTTGTTCAAGGGAACCCACCGGCGTACTGCACGGCAGATCACCCGTGAAATCGACTCGCTGGGGGGGGTGTTGAATGCCTTTACCAGCTACGAGTATGTCTGCTACTACGCCAAGGCCCTGGCCAGGACGTTGCCTCAGGTGGTTGATATTCTCTCTGATATGTTTCTGCATTCCACCTTTCCGGCAGATGAAATTGAGAAGGAACGCAAGGTGGTGCTGCAGGAAATCAAGATGCGGGATGATGCCCCGGAAGAATCGATCCATGACCGTCTGCATCAGAGCTTCTGGAAAGGCCACCCCCTGGGTCACCCGATCCTGGGCACTGATCAGATCATCGGTTCAATTACCCGTGATACCATCCTGGAGTTCAGGAATCACTGGTACCGCCCCAGCGAAATTCTGATAGCCGCTGCCGGTGGTGTTGAACACCATGTCCTGGTGGAACTTCTACAGGAATCCTTTTCCTGTCTGCAACCCGGCGAGCCCCGTCGCACGCTTCAGCCGCACGGCAGGCTTGCAACGGGCCGGGTCATGGAGTTGTGTGAACGGGATCTTGAACAGACCCTGATCTGCCTGGGCACCGAAGGGCTGCCCACCAGTTCTCCGGAACGTTACAGCCTGATGGTGCTGAATGCCATTCTGGGCGGGGGGATGAGCTCCCGGCTGTTTGAAGAGATCCGTGAAAAACGTGGACTGGCCTATTCGGTCTACTCCTATGTCTCATCCTTTGCCGATGCCGGAACATTGTCAATCTATGCCGGTTCTGAGCGGGAACGCAGTTGTGAGGCGGTCACCATTATTCTGGAGGAAATGTCCCGTCTGAGGGATGAAGCGGTCCCACTGGATGAACTTGAGGCGGCACGTGAACAAATCAAGGGTAAGATATTGATGTCACTTGAATCAAGTGATAGTTACATGTCGCGTCTGGCGCGCAGTTACTTGAATTTTGGCCGTTATCAGCCGCTGGATGAAATTATGGCCGGATTTGATGCCGTGACCGCTGACGATCTGCAGCAGCTGGCAACCCGGCTGTTTCGCGATGAAACCCTGAATATCCAGATTATGGGCAAGGTTGACCCGCACTGTTTTACTGAAAAGTCTGAGCTGATCGCCCTGTAGTTTTGTATCTATTGAGCGGACCTGTAGCTGGGAGCGGCTGGTATGGCAGGTAGCTATTGGCCCCATAGCTGGAACCTGTTGACCAAGATTGTTGCAGTCAATCTGGTGGTCCTCTTTGTTGCGTTTCTCGCCCTGATGTTCTATGTGCTTCCCCTCTATGAAGACAAGCTGCAGCAGCAGCGCAAGCAGTATATTGCCGAGTTGGTTGATATGGCAACCGGTGTGGTTGAAAACTGCCATCAGCAGGAGTTACAGGGGCAGCTGACCCTCTCTGAGGCCCAGCAATCCGCTCTGGCCACGCTCAGGGTTATGTCCCGGGATAACGGCTATTTCTGGATACATGACATGCAGCTTAAGATGATCATGCATCCCTATGAAACCAGCCTCGACAACCAGAGTCTTGCTAACTACGCAGATCCCAACGGCAAGAAGCTGTTTGTGGAGATGAACCGGCTGGTGGCGGCATCCGGGAAAGGCTATCTGGAGTATTACTGGCCCAAGCCCGGTCACAAGCAAGCGACTTCCAAGATTTCCTTTGTCAAGCTCTTTACCCCCTGGGGCTGGGTGATCGGCAGCGGAATGTACCTGGATGATATCTCAAATGAAGTCGCCTCACTCAGGCAGAAGGTCTATCTGATTGTTGGTCTTGTGCTGGTGCTGATCAGCGGATTTTCACTGGTTGTTGCTGTCCGGATCAAAAAACCGTTACAACAGGCTCTGGAACTGCTGCAGGAGATACCTGAACAGTACCGGCCTGCCCAGAGCGTAACCGCACTGGATGAATCCAACCGGCTGTTGCGGGCCATGGTTAATCTGGTAAACGCTCTGAAGGCTGCTAAAGAACAGGCAGAGGCAGCCAGTTCTGCCAAGGGAGCGTTCCTGGCCCAGATGAGCCATGAGATCCGGACGCCGATGAATGCAATCAACGGCCTGACCGAGCTTGCCCTTGATCAGACCCCTTCTCCGCAACAACGGGAGCTGCTGGAAGGTATCAGCCACGCGGCAAACCACCTCTTGAGCCTGGTTAACCAGGTGCTTGACTTCTCAAAACTGGAGGCCGGAAGCGTTGAGCTGGAACGGATTCCCTTTAATCTGCGGCAGACGCTGACAGCAACCCTGCTGCCATTCTCGGTACGGGTCCGTTCAAAGGGGATCAGGTTTGAAACCGCCCTGGCCGATAACCTGCCGACCAGGGTGATCGGTGACCCGACCAGATTGCGTCAGGTACTGGTTAATCTGGTGGGGAATGCGGTCAAGTTTACCCGGCAGGGGTGTATTGAGATCGACGTGGAAAAAGGTGAGCAGACGGGCAACCACTGTGAGCTGCGCATCATGGTCAGAGACACCGGGATCGGTATCCCGCAGGAGAAGATTGCACAGATCTTTGCCCCTTACAGCCAGGCTGCCGCCTCAACGACCCGCGAATTCGGCGGCACCGGCCTGGGACTTTCGATTGTCAAGCAGTTGCTTGAGGTGATGCAGGGAACGATTACGGTTGAAAGCCAGCCCGGAGCAGGAACCTGCTTCTCGGTGTCTGTACCGGTTGAGATTGCAGGGCCTGATACGCTGTCCGGCTCGGCAGATCTCCAGGGCGTTCCTGCCCAGCGGATTTTACTGGCAGAGGATAATGAAATCAACCGCATGATGCTGGCCAGACTGCTTGAAAAAACAGGCCATTCGGTTGACGTCGTACCAGATGGCAAAGCAGCTGTCCAATGCTGGAAGAACGGCTCTTACAGCATGATTTTGATGGATATCCAGATGCCGGAAATGGATGGCCTTGAGGCTACCCGGATCATCCGCTCTCTGGAGGCCGGGCAGGGTGGGCATATCCCGATTATCGCCATGACCGGCCAGGACAGCCCGGAGGACGTGGAAAACTGCTACCGGGCCGGAATGGATCTGCATCTGAAAAAGCCGGTGCAACTGTGTGAACTGGTTGCTGCAGTGGCGCGCGTGGCACAGTAAGCCGGCAGGTGTGTCCGGCAGCTACAGTTTTCCGGTGTGGCCAAACCCTCCGGTTCCCCGCGCACTCTCCTCGCTGAATTCTTCCACTACCCGTAAACAGGCCTGCACCACCGGCATGAACAGCATCTGACAGACCCGTTCACCGGGCTGGATGTTGTATGTCTGACTGCCCTGGTTGCGGATACCGATCTTGATCTCACCCTGATAGTCGCTGTCAATCACGCCGATGGTGTTGGCCAGGACAATGCCATGCTTGATCCCCAGCCCTGAACGGGGTGCCAGAATGGCCACCAGATTCGGGTCATGGATGCTGATGGCAATACCGCTGGGAATGGTGACGGTTTCGCCAGGTGCCACGGCCACTGCCTCATCCAGGCAGGCCCGCAGATCAAGGGCTGCAGAACCGTCGGTGGCATACTGGGGCAGAGGGATGCTGCTGCCGATCAGCGGGTTGACAATTTTGGTTTCAATCTCACGATGTTTCATGTAAAAAATCCCTTCTGGTTGTTACTGTACAGGCTTTGTAGCGTAAAGCCGCCCCAACGCAAAGCATAAAAAAGGAGCTGTCATGCGTGACCCACGTGTGGCCGAGATGGCCAAGGTACTGGTTGATTATTCCACCCGGATAAAAAAGGGTGATCGGGTACTGATATCTGCTGCCGGTTTTGAAGCTGCCCCGCTGGTAAAGGAGTTGTACGCGCTCTGTCTGCAGCGTGGTGCCGAATATGTTGAGTACAGCTTCAGTGTGCCTGAAATCGACCGTCAGTTGTACAATCTGGCCTCGAAAAAACAGTTGGAGGTCTTTCCCCAGCACAAACTGGATTTTTTCAAGACGTTGACCGCTTATATCGGCATATCTGCCGGTGAAAACTCCATGGTCAACGCCACCAGTAATCAGAAGGCAATGGTGGCCTATTCAAAACTGACCCGTCCGCTGGTGGATCAACGGGTTAAGCACACCAAGTGGGTGGTCACCCGCTATCCGACCCAGGGTTCAGCCCAGGAGGCACGGATGAGCCTGGATGAGTATGAGGATTATCTGTTTGCTGCCTGCAATATTGACTGGTCAATTGAATCAAAAAAGATGGAAAAACTGAAGAAGCTGATGGATAAGACCGATAAGGTGCGTCTGAAAGGGCCGGATACTGACCTTGCCTTCAGCATCAAAGGCTTGCAGGGAATCAAGTGCGACGGCCGCTACAATATCCCGGACGGTGAGGTCTTTACCGCGCCGGTGCGGGATTCTGTGCAGGGGGTGATCACCTACAACTGCCCCACCATCTATCAGGGCAAGGAGTTCAACAATATCCGGCTGGAGTTCAAGGATGGCAGGATTATCAAGGCCACTGCTGGGGAGATGACCAAGGCATTAAACGAGATCCTGGATACTGATGAAGGGGCTCGCTATGTTGGTGAATTTGCCGTGGGGGTCAATCCCAATATCCGTACCCCGATGCGCAACATTCTGTTTGATGAAAAGATCTTCGGTTCAATCCACTTTACCCCCGGGCAGGCTTACGATGAAGCTGACAATGGTAATCGCTCTGCGGTACACTGGGACATGGTGCGTCTGATGAAAGATGGCGAGATCTGGTTTGATGACCGTCTGATTCAAAAACAGGGGCTGTTTGTGCTTCCGGAACTGGAAGCGCTCAACCCGGAGAAATAGGCATGTTGCTGGAGATTGATCCTGAACGCCCCCAGCCGCGGCAAATTGCCCAGGTTGTGGACTGCCTGAAAAACGGCGGTATTGTGGCCTATCCGACCGATACGACCTATGGACTCGGCTGCTCTATTTTCAACAAAAAGGGGCTGGAACGGATTTATCAGGTTAAACAGCGGGATAAGCGCAAACCCTTTTCCTTCATCTGTTCCGACCTGTCCGAGGTCTCCCGCTACGCCCGCCTGACCAATCACGCCTTCAAGATCATGAAACGCTATCTGCCCGGCCCCTATACCTTTGTGCTTGAGGCCAGCCGCGAGGTGCCGGACCTGCTGATAACCAAGCAGAAGACCGTTGGGATCAGGATGCCGGATAACGCGATCTGTCTGTCGATTGTGCAGGGGCTGGGGGTGCCGATTGTTACCACCAGCGCCAACCTGTCCGGCGAGGACCCGGTGGGAGACCCGCTGGAGATCAACCGGCTATTTGGCCATGCACTTGATCTGGTGGTTGATGGAGGTCTATTGACCACAGATGTCAGTTCGGTGGTCAGTCTGGTGGGAAAAGAGCCTGAACTGCTGCGGGAAGGGGCTGGCGACCTTTCCTGGCTGACAGGGTAGGCAGTGCGGGGGCGCGTGTGACAGACAATCATATGAGCGATAGTGAGCGGGTCGTTGAGCTGTTGGCCCGTAGAAATGCCGAACTGGCGTCTTTGCTTGAGATTGGCAAGACCCTGATTTCATCGCTTGAACTGCGTGAGGTCTTGCAGTCAATCATGTCGCAGGTGGAACGTCTGCTGCAGCCAAAGACCTGGTCTCTGCTGCTGGTGGATGAAGAGACCAATGAACTCTGCTTTGAGATAGCGGTTTCACCGGTGGCGCAGGAGCTAAAAGGAATCCGCTTGAAGATGGGGGAGGGGATTGCCGGTTGGGTTGCCCAGACCGGCCAGCCGCTGCTGATCCCCGATGTCAGCCAGGACCCCCGTTTTGCCAACCATGTTGCCGAAGAGGTTGAATACCCGGTCAGCTCCATCCTCTGTGCTCCACTCAAGATTCGCGACAGGGTGTTGGGGGTGATTGAGCTGATCAACACTCTGGGAGAACGCACCTTTGATGACGACGACCTGCCGCTGCTGGGCGCTGTGGCGGACTTTGCCGCCATTGCCATTGACAATGCCCGCAACTACAGGCGGGTCAGTGAACTGGTGGTGACCGATGATCTGACCGGTCTGCACAACGCCCGTCATTTTCATGAACTGCTGGAATATGAGCTTGAGCGCAGCCGCCGTTACAAGAGTCAGGTGTCACTGCTGTTCTTTGACCTTGATCATTTCAAAGAGGTCAATGACCGTTTTGGCCACCTGGTCGGCAGCCGGATGATTGCCGAGGTGGGGCATCTGGTAAAGCGTCATATCCGTTCCTCAGACCGGGCAGCCCGTTATGGCGGTGATGAGTATGTAGTGGTGCTCCCCAACACCGGCAAACAGGGGGCTCTGTCGGTTGCCACCAATCTGTTGGAGCGTTTTCGCGCCCACCTGTTTTTAACGGACAGCAATGAACGGGTTCCAATTACCGCAAGCTTTGGGGCAGCAACCTTTCCCGATGATGCCCATGACCGTACCAGCCTGATTCGTGCTGCTGATTCGGCTATGTATGAGGCCAAGGAGGCAGGTCGCAACAGGGTTGAATATTTTTCAGGTAATGAAACCAAAATAATGTCTTAACTGATTGTATTGAAAGGAATTATATGTATCGATTAACTATCAAGACCGGCTTTGCCGCTGCCCATAACCTGATCAACTATCAGGGCGATTGCGAAAATCTGCATGGCCATAACTGGAAGGTGGAGGTAACGGTAACTGCCAGTGAGCTTGACCAGGCCGGCCTGGCCATTGACTTCAAGCTGTTGAAGCGGGAAACAAATGCGTTACTGGATGAACTAGATCATAAGTATGTTAACCAACACCACTTTTTTCTAGATCTCTCTCCCTCTTCCGAGAATATCTCCCGCTATCTCTTTCAGGAGCTGTCCAAACGTCTGAATGACGGCAATGTCAAAGTGGAGCGGATCGGGGTCTGGGAATCCGATAATGCCTGTGCCGAATACTATGAATAGCTCGGCCCCATTGGTTGAGATATTTTCCTCCCTGCAGGGCGAGGGGGTGCTGGCCGGCTATCGCCAGATTTTTGTCCGTTTTCCGGGCTGTAATCTGGATTGTTCCTTTTGTGATACGGACTTTGAGGCGCAAACGGCCTGCCGGGTTGAGACCACACCGGGCAGCGGACAGTTTCAGGAGCTTGCCCAGCCGGTCAGCCTTGAAACCCTGCTCGGCATCATTACCCGCTGGTGTAAACAGCTGCCCAATGCCCACCACTCCATCAGCATCACCGGCGGTGAGCCGATGCTGCATGCCGACCTGCTGGCCCGCTGGCTGCCGGAGCTGAATATCCTGCTGCCGATTCATCTGGAAACCAATGGCACGTTGCCGGAAGCATTGCCAAGACTGATTGAACATCTGGACGTGATCAGTATGGATATCAAGCTGCCCGGCTCGGCTGCCACTCCGGAGCTGTGGCAGGAACACAAGCGCTTTCTTGAGATCGCCCTGGAACGGGATGTATCGGTAAAAGTGATCGTTGGTGAACTGACCACAGAACAAGAACTGCTGCAGGCCTGTAACCTGGTTGCAGAGCTTGATGATGAAATTCCCTTTATTATCCAGCCGGTCACGGGCCGTGATGGGCGGGTTGCGGTGCCTCCTGAACGTCTGATGCAGTTTCAGGCTGTTGCGGCAAAAAAACTGTGTGATGTGCGGGTTCTGCCCCAGATGCACCGTTTTATTGAGGTGGCCTGATGCTGCTGGAAGAGCTGACCATGCCCCAGGTGGAGGCAGCCCTGGCTGCCGGCTGCAGAACCGTCTATATCCCCTTTGGTGCGCTGGAAGAACATGGCCCCCATCTGCCGCTGTCCACTGATACGATCCAGGCCTATCAGGTGGGTAAGCGGGCTGCTGAACTGGTTCCGCTCTTTGTGGCCCCCCCGATCCCCTATGGCAACTGCCGTTCCACCAACTGCCATTCCGGTACGGTCTCCATTTCCACCACCACCCTGCGGTGTCTGTTAAAAGACCTGGTGCGTTCTTTTTATCGTCAAGGGATGCGCAATGTGGTGGTGTTGACCGGCCATGCCGGCGGTGCCCATCGCCTGGCCCTGCAGGATGCCGGTGAAGAGCTGCTGGATGAACTGCCGGAACTGCGGATAGCAGTGGTGACGGAATATGAACTGGCCAAAGATGAGGGCAGGGGGATCATTGAAACCCCTGGCGATGCCCATGCCGGTGAGATCGAGACCTCACGCATCATGCACAGTCACCCCCAGCTGGTGCAGGGAACCGCTCCAGAGGAGTATCCAACCTTTCCCACCGGTATTCTGGTGCGGGACAAGCGCCGCTATTGGCCCGGCGGTGTCTGGGGGAATCCAGCCAAGGCCACCGCGGAAAAAGGTGCCCGGATAGAAGAACTGGTTGCCCGCAAGGTGGTTGAGCTGGTCAGGCTGCTTGAAGAGGGGCGCTATGTCTGAACAGCCTTTTCTGCGTACCTGTACCCTCCCCAACGGCCTGCAGGTGACTGTGGCGGATGTCTCACGTCATTACTATGGCGGCTACTGGCAGGTCTGCCTGGAGGTCAGTTGTCTGGTTTCCCTTGATCTGGGCCTGTTTTCTGATCCGGCCACTGAAGCGGATGCCCGCCGGCTTTTGGGAACAGCAGTTCCCTTTGTGCGCCATCTGGAAAAGATGGCAGTGCATGGTGATGAACTGGCAGCTGTGCGTCAGGAACTGCTGGAGCGGTTTGATCGCCACCTGTTGCCGTTTCTGGGCAATCAACAGTTTCCATCCCGTTTTGTTCAAAGTGAATTTCAAAAACGTTGCAAGAAGAGTAACCGTGGGATCCCCTGTCTGTTATGAGTGCTGATGAACTTGTGATTGAGCGGCTGGCCCTGGGGGGCAACGGTGTCGGCAGGATTGACGGCAAGGTCTGCTTTGTGCCGTTTTCCGCGCCTGGTGACCGGTTGAAGGTGCGGGTAACACGGGAACACCGATCTTACTGCGAGGCTGAGCTGGTTGATCTGCTTGAAGCATCACCGCAGCGGGTTGAACCGCGTTGTCCGGCCTTTGGGCGGTGCGGTGGCTGCGATTGGCAGCATATCAGCTATCAGGCGCAATGTGATGCCAAGCAACAGATCCTGATCGAGACCCTGCAGCGGGTTGCCCATCTTCAGGCTCCGGCCGTTGTTGCAACAGCCGCGTCCGGGCTGGAGTATGGCTATCGGGCCCGGGCCCAGTTCAAGCTGCATGCAACACCGGCTGGCCTGGCGGTTGGATTTTTCCGGCGTGGATCACGTTTTGTGATTGACCTGCCCCAGGGGTGTCCAATCTGTACTGAGCCTATTAACATTGCCATGCTGAAGCTTCGCCAGGTTATTCAGGCGCTTCCGGACGTAAATCGCGTCCCCCAGCTCAGCCTGGAAGAAGGGCTGTCCGGTGTTGTGGCTGTTGTGCATTACCTCGGTAACGACCAGCAGCGTTTGAAGCAGCTGCTCATACAGCACCGGGAACAGTTAGACCTGAGCGGTCTTTTTCTGCAAATCGGCAGGAAAGAGTCATTGCAGCCGGTCTTCGGTTCCGGTCATCTGACCTATACGGTGCCGTGCTGCGACCCGTCTGCTGACGCCATGCAGCTCGGCTATGAGATCGGCGGGTTTTCGCAGGTCAATCGCCTGCAAAATCAGCAGATGGTCAGACTGGTCTGTGGCTATGCCCGACCTGCTGCAAGCCAGCGTATGCTGGATCTCTACTGCGGGAACGGTAACCTCTCTCTGCCGTTGTCCGGTGCCGTGCGTGAACTGCTGGGGATTGAAGGGTTTGCCCCCTCAATTGCATCGGCAGTTGACAATGCCCGTCAACTTCGTGTAAACAATAGCACTTTCAGATGCAACGACGCCTCAAATGAGTTGCGTCACCTGCTGGCTCAACATGCCCTGTTTGATCTGGTGCTGCTGGACCCGCCCAGGGCCGGTGCTGCTGAGGTCGCCCGTGAACTTAGCCAGCTCGGGGCAGAGCGGATTGTGTATGTATCCTGTAATCCTGCAACGCTGGCCCGTGATCTTGCTGCGCTGTGCGGCGCTGCCGGGTACCGGCTGATTGAGGCTACTCCGCTGGATATGTTTCCCCAGACCGGCCACCTGGAAACAGTGGCCTTACTGACCCGAACCTGAACAAGCTGTTTTTTCCATAGCGAATCTGCACAACAAGGAGCGTACCATGAACAAGTCTGAACTGATCGAAACCTTTGCCCTCCAACGCGAGATCTCCCACAAGCGGGCTGAAGAGGTGGTCAACATGATCTTCAACTCCATGAGCGAGGCGATGACTGCTGGTGAGCGGATCGAGATTCGCGGTCTGGGGAGCTTTGTGGTTAAGGAGTATGGCGCCTATACCGGTCGCAATCCCAAAACCGGTGAGCCGATTGAAGTCAAACCGAAGAAGCTGCCGTTCTTCAAGGTAGGAAAAGAGCTGAAGGAGCGTATTCTGGACGGCGAGTAAGTATGTCTCGTCGTATTGCAGCCATTGATTTCGGCGCCAACACCGCCCGGCTTCTGATTGCCGATCTGGCTGATGACGGACAGTTTGAACAGGTGGCGCTGCAGCGAACCATTGTTCGTCTGGGAGGTGGCTTCAGCCGCGAAACCGGTCTGGCTGATGATGCCATCCAGCGTGCCCGGCTTTGCCTGCACCGGTTTGCTGACACAATTCATAAGCATGGGGTCGATTCGGTACGGGCTGTAGCAACCAGCGCAGTCAGGGACGCAGTCAATGGCCCGGTCTTTGTGGATCAGATGGTTCAGGAGACCGGTATCAGGCTCGGTGTGATTGATGGCCTGACAGAAGGCCGGATAGCGCTGGCCGGTGTGCTGACTGGTCTGGATCAACAACCGGAACAGGTGCTGCTGTTTGACGTAGGGGGGGGGAGTACCGAGTACACCATAGCTCGGGGCACCTGCCCCCTTTTTGTGCATAGTCTGCCTTTGGGGGTTGTGCGGCTGACGGAGGGCAAGGCCGATCCGGCAGCCATGGCAGACAAGATCGGGCGTGAACTGGACAGCCTGCATCAACAGATGGCGCAGGCGCAGATGGCACTTTCTCCCGATACCCTGCTGGTAGGGACCGCCGGTACCGCCACAACCCTGGCTGCCATCTCGCTCGGGATGGCAGAATATGACTACCGCAAGGTCAACAACTGCATGCTGGAGCTGCAGGAAATTCAGCGCATCTATGAGCTGTTGCTGCCGCTTTCACCGGAACAGCGTCTGTCTGTTGCCGGCCTTGAAAAGGGACGTGAGGATCTGATTATTGCCGGTAGCCTGATTACCCTCCTAACACTGCAGCGTTTTGGATTTAAATCCATGAAAGTCAGTGATTACGGGCTGCTTGAAGGTCTTGTGGTCTCAGACATTGCCCTGATTGACCAAAAGCAGTCATGACAAAGTTCAATCAGGTGGTATACTCACAACTGTGTTTTTTGATGGCAACGTACCGGGGAGTTTTGTGTGGAGAGTAACAGCCATCTGATGGGCAGACAACCGATCCTGAACGGCCTTGAAGAGGTTGTCGGTTATGAGTTGTTGTTCCGTTCTCCCAAATCCATTGCCACAGCAACCATTGAATGCCCGGTTCAGGCAACCTCCCGTGTCATGTTGGATGTCATCTCCAGTTTTGGTATCCGCGAAATGCTGGGTGATCTGCCCGGATACATCAATGTTGATGCCGAGATGCTTTTGAGCGATGCAATCCAGCTGCTGCCAAGTGATATGATCGGTCTTGAGTTGCTTGAAGATGTTGTTATTACACCCGCTATTGTCGCACGTTGCCGGGATCTGAAGGAACAGGGCTATCAACTGGTCCTTGATGACCACCGCTACGGACCTCAGTATGAAGAGCTGTACGATGGTCTGGTGGATATCATCAAGATGGACATGATCACGACCCCTCTTGATGATCAGTATCGCGAGGTTGAACTGTTCAAGCGCTATCCGGTTAAGCTGCTGGCAGAGAAGGTTGATAGCCGCCACGTCTACCTGCGTTGCCGCAAGATGGGGTTCGAGCTGTTTCAGGGCTATTTCTTTGCCCGTCCTTCACTGGTGAAAAAGGCTCGTCTGGCCAACTCATCCAGCACTTTTTTTCAACTGATGCAGCAGCTTTCGCGTGATGCAGATATCAACGAAATCGAACAGACCTTTAAACAGAGTCCCGCCCTGACCTATAAGCTGCTCCTGCTGGTCAATTCAGTCTCATTTTCTACCCGTGAAAAGATTCGGACCGTACGTCACGCCATTATGCAAGTGGGGAGGCAACACCTGAAGCGCTGGGTGCAGCTGGCAATCTTTGCCGATGACGGTGGTTTGGGGGTACACAACCCTTTGCTGGAGATGGCAGCAGTGCGGGCTGCTTTCATGGAGGAGCTGGCCAGGCTTGAGTTGAGCAAGACGCGGCTGCTGCGCTATGCCCAGCCGGATGAATGTTTTATGCTGGGCACGTTGTCGGTCCTGAAAGATGTCTGTGAGATCGGCACTGATGATATGCGTAAAAACCTGAATTTGTCAGATGATCTTGTTGGCGCCCTCGTTGCCCATGAAGGGGATCTGGGCACCATGCTTTGTCTGGCAGAGATGATTGAACAGCTTGAGTTTGAAGAGGCAGAGCAGTGCCTTGGACGGTTGGGGGTCTCACCTGATCTGGTGCTTGATTGCCAGAAAAAGGCCTACAGTTGGCGTAACAGCCTGGTCTGACCTGCTGCTATTGTTTTGATATGACCTTGCTGTACTTCCTGACCGTTTCAGCACGCTGCAGATAGCCCTGCTGCAGCTCTTTATTGCCTTGTAAGCCAGCCAGTTCTGCCAAGGCCTCCAGGTCCGCTGCGATCTTTGCCGAGGCCTCCTGTTGCTTGTCCAGCTTCAGTGCCTCCTGCAGCAATTCTTCTGCTTTATCAAACTGTCGTTCCTGTGCCTTGATCAATCCCAACATCCTCAGCGAGTTTGCACGCTCCAGTTCCGCGCCGTCACGCTTGTTGGCTGCTAATGCAGCTTCAGCCAGCCGCGCTGCTTCGGTTTTGTCACCTGTCATCAGGGCGATACGTGCCAGCAGGTTCAAACGCCGCCCCTGCAGGTTACCCTGTTCTGATGTCAGAGAGATCCGTGCCCAGCGGCCGGCTTCTGCAAGGTGATTAGCTGCCAGTTCCTGCAGCGCTTTTTCCTGGGCAGCATCGGCATACTGCGAAGTGCCGCCAGCATTGTCAAGAGCCAGTTCCACCAGTTGCGCAGCCAGTTGCAACTTGCCGTTGTGACGGGCAAGCCTGCTCTGATTCAGCAGTGTCAGGCTCACGCCGTTACGATCATCCTGTGCTGAGGCGAGCCGCAGTGCCTCTTGTAACAGTTCCTGCGCGTCAGTGGCATAGCCCTTTGCAGCGCTGCCGAGAGCCCGTTCATTCAGGTCTGAAATTTTGCGTTCATGTTCGGACAGTTGCACCCTGCTGCCAAAACAACCGCTCAACAGCGCAGAGGCGGCCAGGATCAGGATCGTTTTAACGAGTGCGTTATTCATGGCTGTCACCTGCCTTGAAGGAACGGCTTGGCGCGGTTGTCGTTTCTCCTCCCAGTAACCAGGAGTTGTTCAGGCTGTTCACCAGCCGGTCGGTGCTGAACAAGAGTTCTTCAGTGCGTGACAAGACCCCGGGAATCAGGGGAAATGCCTGATGGGACAGCTTCTTTGTCTCTGCAGAGATTGCCGCGATATTGGCCATGGCCGAATCGGTTTTTTCAAGCAACGGGGGCAGTTTTTCAAGTGCGGTATTCAGTTTATCCACATCCAGACTGTCAATCTTGCGGGTACTGGCGTCCAGCAGTGTTGTGGTCCGGTTGCTGATCTCCTCAAGGTTGCGGGTGGTGTTTACCAGCAGAGTGTCGGCATTGCTGCGGGTTGTCTCAAGATGTCGGGTCAGCAACTCCAGATTGCGGATGGTCTTTTTCAGATCCCCGTTGGGATCATTCACGTAGCCGATGATATCCCGCACCTCAATCAGCACCGGCTTCACCTTTTCAGCGATTTCATCTGCCAGTTCATCCAGCCCCTTGGTCTTCAGATAGGTGATGGATTCGCCAGGTTTAAGTTCTGGCTTGTCAAGTGAGCCCACGGCAACTTCAACAATGCTGTCACCCACCAGTCCTTCCTTGACCAGTTTGACGGTTGAATCGCTGCGAATCCACTTACTGTATTTTTTGGCAATCTCAATTGATATCTCAACCATGGCCTGCTCATTCAAGGCCATATCAGTGATACGTCCTATTCTGAATCCGGAGAGCTTGACCGGCATTCCCTTGGTAAATCCGGTGCCGCGGTCAACGGTCACGTTCAGGGTATATTTGGGGCTGAACAGGTCTTTCTGAACCCCTACCAACAGTACCACCAAAGCCACGCCAGCCAGGGCCAGCAGGGTAAAAAGACCGATTTTACGTTCAAGGTTTTTAAATCTGGGATCCTGTTGCGTGATCATGTCTGCCTCGTAATCTGTGGCGGATTATATCTCAGGTCACAGGTAATATCCGGTACCAGCAGCGGTAACTGAATATCTCCTGTGGTAATGAAGAGTGCTGTCGGAGCATCAGTCTGATTTTGTAATGCCATGGCCTGCTGCAGAAGCAGATCCCGCTGCGGGCTTGGGAGGTCGTCAAGGCATTCAGCATACACCATCAGGCGTGGTGATGACACCGCGGCACGGACAAAAGCGGTTATGATTCGCTCCGTATAGCTGAGATGACCGGGTAACGCCCAGATGTTACCTCTGTAGCCAAGCTTTTCAAGTAGCAACAGGGCCTGCTCTGCTGCTGTGTCAGATACTGCGCCATGGTGGTACAGCAGGGGCAGGGTGATATTCTCCCAGACCTTCAGGTTGGAGATCAGGCCTGCCTGTGCTGTGACGGTGCTGATAGTTCTGCGAACTCTGAGCAGTTGCTCGCGATCCAGTTCATGTAGCGGCAGTTCATCCAGCAGCACTGAACCGGTTTCAGGTCGTGCTTCTCCGATCACTACCTGAAGCAGCTGTTTGGTCTCCTGCTCCCCTGCTGTCTTGCACAGAATCACCTGTCCCTGCTGAAGGCTCAGGTTCAGGTGACTGGCTACACCTGGAATGGTAAGATCTCTCAGTTCAAGAAGTACCGGCATGACAAAAAACAGGCTCCTGTTTTGCTGCGGGTTGTTTGCTTGCCATAAATCTGGCTCGATTGACTACATACCACAAACTGTCCCGCTTCACAAAGCGTGAAGATTCGCCCATTTGAGGATATGAAACAAGAGTAAACGAATTGACAATACCGTGTATCAACGTGTATAAATTAGCCCTTTAATTCTATTTTAGATGTCGTAAAGTGAGATGAACCCCTATGAAAGAAATTCTATCCGGCAACGAGGCCATTGCACGGGGCGCCTATGAGGCTGGTTGCCTGGTGGCCAGTGCCTATCCCGGTACCCCTTCCACTGAAATCCTTGAAAATGTAATCAACTACAAAGAGATTAACGCCTCGTGGGCACCCAATGAAAAGGTGGCTCTTGAGGTTGCGATTGGCGCCTCGTTTGGCGGTGCCCGTGCCCTGGCCTGTATGAAGCACGTCGGGGTCAACGTAGCAGCTGATCCGCTGTTTACCGCCTCTTACACAGGTGTTAAGGGTGGATTGGTGCTGGTGGCTGCCGACGACCCGGAGATGCATTCCTCCCAGGATGAGCAGGACAGCCGCAACTATGCCCGTTTTGCCAAGGTGCCGATGCTGGAGCCGGCTGACTCTCAGGAGTGTCTGGCTTTTACACGTCTGGCTTTTGATCTGTCCGAACAGTTTGATACCCCGGTCATGTTGCGTAGCTGTACCCGTATCTCCCACGGCAAGTCGGTGGTTGAGCTGGGTGAACGCCGCAATGACCTGCCTGCCCCCAAGCTGGTCAAGGATGCTCCCAAGCTGGTGATGTTGCCGGGTAATGCCCGGGTCCGTCATCCACTGGTTGAAGAGCGCTCGGTCAAGCTGTCGGAATATGGTGATAAGGCTGCCGTCAACCGGATGGAGATCCGCTCGGCCGAGATCGGGGTGATCTGTGCCGGCGTGACCTACCAGTATGTGCGGGAGGCGTTGCCTGATGCCAGCGTACTCAAGCTGGGCATGGTCTGGCCCTTGCCCCACAACCTGATCCGAGAGTTCAGCAGCAAGGTCAAGCAGCTGTATGTAGTTGAAGAACTTGATCCGTTTATTGAGGATCAGGTCAAGGCTATGGGAATCAGCTGCCAGGGCAAGGGGCTGACTTCGCTTTGTGGTGAGCTTTCACCGGGCCGGATCCGCGATGTCTTTGCCAAGGCCGGTATCATTCCTGCGGTTGCTGCTGAGGCTGCTGCGGTTGAACCGGTGCCGCCCCGTCCGCCTAACATGTGTCCCGGCTGCCCGCACCGTGGTCTGTTCTATGAGCTGAACCGGGCCAACGCCTATGTAACCGGTGATATCGGCTGCTACACCCTGGGCTTTATGCCGCCGCTGAATGCCATGGACACCTGTGTCTGTATGGGGGCCTCCATCAGTATGGGCTCCGGCATGGTACGGGTACTGCCTCCTGAAGAACAGAAGCGCGTGGTTGCGGTGATCGGTGATTCCACTTTCCTGCACACCGGTGTCAACTCCCTGATGGAGATGGCCTGGAACAAGGCGCCAGCCACGGTAATCATCCTGGATAACCGGATTACTGCCATGACCGGACGTCAGGAAAACCCGGCCTCCGGATTTACCCTGTCCGGCGAGCAGGCTGAAGAGGTAAATATTCCTGAGCTTTGCAAGGCGCTGGGGATCAAGCATGTGCGTACCGTAGATCCCTATGATCTGGATGCAACCCGTCAGGCAATCCGCGAGGAGATGGAGCGCCCTGAACCATCGGTGGTCATCACCAATCGCCCCTGTGTGCTGATCAAGGGGGCTGGCCGCTTTGAAAAAGGTACCATCCTTGAAGTTGATCAGGGTAAGTGTACCGGCTGCAAGGCCTGTCTGCGGATCGGATGCCCGGCCATTGAGTGGAAACCCAGCCCGGACGGCAACAAGGGCAAGGCCTTTATTGACCCGCAGCTCTGTACCGGTTGTACGGTCTGTCAGCAGCTCTGTAAATTCAATGCCATCGGGGGGAGAAAGTAATGGATAACGCAATCACCAACATCCTCCTGGTGGGGGTAGGCGGGCAGGGGATTCTGCTCGCTTCGGAGATTTTGTCAGAGGCGTTCATGCTGGCAGGTTTTGATGTCAAGAAGAGCGAGATTCACGGCATGTCCCAGCGGGGCGGCAGCGTGGTCTCCCATGTCCGTTTCGGTAAAGAGGTTTTCTCTCCAGTGGTGCCTGAAGGGCAGGGGGATATTCTGTTCGGTTTTGAACTGCTGGAAACCTATCGCTATCTGTCGCTGCTCAAGCCGGGTGCCACGGTGGTGGCCAATGATTACAAGATAGCCCCTCCTTCAGTACTGCTGGGGCAGGCGGTTTACCCTCAGGCATTACCTGAAAAAATAAAGGCCAAGTTCCCTGATTTCCTGCTGGTTGATGGCCAGGGGCTGGCGCTGCAGGCCGGTGATGTGCGGGCTGCCAACACTGTCATGCTGGGTGCGGTTTCCAAACGTCTGCAGATTGCTGAGGAGGTCTGGCAAAAGGCCCTGGAAAAGATGGTGCCAAAAAGGGCGCTGGAGATCAACCTGAAGGCCTTTGCCATGGGCCGGGAACTCTAGGAGGTCGTACGCGTGGCCAACTATTTCAATGAAGAGTTTGAAACCCTGCCCCGTGCAGCCCTGGAGGCGCTTCAACTGAAACGTCTACAGGCAACGGTTGCTCGGGTATATGCTAACGTGCCGTTTTATAAACAGTCCTTTGATGCTGCCGGTATCAAGCCTGAAGACATCAGGAGCCTGACTGACCTGCAGCGTCTGCCCTTTACCACCAAGCAGAATATGCGTGACTCTTATCCCTATGGTCTGTTTGCAGCCCCCATGGAAGAGATTGTCAGGATTCATGCTTCATCCGGCACCACCGGCAAACCAACGGTGGTGGGCTACACCCAGAAGGATATTGAGACCTGGTCTGAGCTGATGGCCCGTTCCTTTATGGCTGCCGGCGCCCACAAGGGGGACATCATCCACAATGCCTATGGGTATGGCCTGTTTACCGGCGGTCTGGGGGCCCACTACGGTGCTGAAAAACTGGGTGCGTCGGTTATTCCGATCTCCGGCGGCAATACCAAGCGTCAGATCATGATCATGCAGGATTTCGGCTCCACCGTGCTGACCTGTACCCCGTCCTATTCGCTCTATCTGGCTGAAGAAGCCGCTGCAGAAGGGGTGGATATCAAATCTTCAAAGTTGCGGGTTGGTATCTTTGGTGCCGAGCCCTGGTCTGAGGCGATGCGGGGCGAGATTGAGGCCAATCTTGGTCTGGATGCGATTGACATTTACGGCCTGTCAGAGATCATGGGGCCCGGGGTGGCGATTGAGTGCATCGAAGAGAAGCATGGCCTGCATATCTGGGAAGATCATTTTATCCCTGAGATCATCAACCCTGAGACCGGCCAGCCGGTGGCTGAAGGGGAAAAGGGTGAGCTGGTCATCACCACCATCACCAAGCAGGGAATTCCGCTGATTCGTTACCGTACCCGCGATATCACCAGCATCAGTTACGCCCCCTGCGCCTGCGGCCGAACCCATGGCCGGATTGCCCGGATGAGTGGCCGTTCCGATGATATGCTGATCATCCGCGGCGTGAATGTGTTCCCGTCCCAGATCGAGTCTATTCTGGTAAGGATTGAAGGGGTTGAGCCCCACTATCTGCTGATTGTTGATCGCAAGGATAACCTGGATACCCTTGAGGTACAGGTTGAGGTGGATGAACGGATCTTCTCTGATGAAATCAAGGTGTTGCAGACCCTTGCCCGGCGGATTGAGAAAGAGATCAAGGATATGCTTGGGGTCACCTGTACCGTCAAGCTGGTGGAGCCCAAGACTATCCAACGTAGTGAAGGTAAGGCGCAGCGTGTGCGCGATAATCGGAAACTGTAGGAGGAGAAACCATGAAAGTTGAACAGATCTCCATCTTTATAGAAAACAAGTCCGGTCGTTTGGCCGAGATCACCCGTATTTTGGGTGAGGCAGGCATCAACATCCGTGCCCTGTCTCTGGCTGATACCTCTGATTTCGGGATTCTGCGTCTGATTGTGAATGAGGTTGAAAAGGCCAAGGCGGTGCTGAAGGAAAAAGGGTTTACCGTCTCAAAAACTGAAGTGGTGGCGGTTGAAGTACCGGACCAGCCCGGCGGTCTGTCCACCATCCTGCAGGCCCTTGACCGTGATAATACCAATGTAGAGTATATGTATGCCTTTGTGGAGCGTTGTGGCGGCAATGCGGTAATTATCTTCCGCTTTGACGAGACGGATAAGGCGATTGCCACGCTGACTGCCAATAATTTTAATATCCTTGCAGGTGAGCGACTCTATTCAATGTAGTTTAACAGGGGGAGAGTATGAAAAAGCTGGTGATGGTCTGTAGTCTGGCAGCAATGCTGCTCTGCAGCGCAACAATGGCCCTGGCAGCCGGTACAATCAAGATCGGTGGTCTGTTCAGCGTGACCGGTCCGGCATCATTTCTGGGTGAGCCGGAAAAGAAAACCCTTGAAATGCTGGTGGCGGATCTGAACGCCAAGGGTGGCATCAATGGCCAGAAGCTTGAGGCAGTGATCTATGACACCGCCGGTGACGCCACCAAGGCGGTACAACTGGCCACCAAGCTGATCAAGAATGACAAGGTGGTTGCCATTATCGGACCCAGCACCACCGGTGAATCGATGGCTGTGCTGGCCCTGACCGAGAAAGAGAAGATTCCTCTGATTTCCTGCGCAGCCGGCATCAAGATCACCGAGCCTGCCAAGGATCGTAAGTTCACTTTCAAGACCCCGGCCAATGACCATGTGGCCGTGGAAAAAATCCTGCAGTATGCTGCCAGGGTCAAGCAGAAGAACCTGGCTATTCTCACGGTTACAGACGGGTTCGGTGCATCAGGCCGTGAACAGCTGAAGGTCTCTGCTGCTCAAAAGGGTTTCAAGGTTGTTGCTGATGAAACCTATGGCCCCAAAGACACCGACATGACCCCGCAGCTGACCAAGATCCGTTCCAGCAAGGCTGATGCCATCATCTGCTGGGGCACCAACCCCGGTCCTGCCATTATCACCAAAAACATCAAACAGCTGGGGATCAAGACCCCGGTTTATATGAGCCATGGTGTCGCCTCCAAGAAATATATCGAACTGGCCAGCCCGGCTGCAGCGGAAGGAATCATGCTGCCTGCAGGAAAACTTGCCGTGTATGATGTGCTGCCTAAAAACGATCCGCAACAGAAGCTGCTGAGAGAGTATGATGCTGCCTACAAAAAGACCCACGGCGTTGAGGCTTCTACCTTTGGCGGCTACGCTTATGACGCTTTCCTGCTGGTAACCAACGCCATCAGGACCAAGGGGGCAACCCCGGCCCAGATCCGTGATGGCTTGGAGCAGACCAAAAAGCTGGTCAGCGTATCCGGTGTTTTTAATATGTCCGCCAATGACCACAATGGCCTGGACCTGTCAGCCTTTGAAATGGTGAAGATTCACAAAGGCGATTGGTCCATACTGAAATAAAGGAGATACCAGCATGGGTTTTCGATTTACGACTCTGACAACTGCGGCGCTGCTGCTTCTTAGCGCGTCTCTTTCCTTTGCTGCCGGCACCATCAAGATCGGTGGTCTCTTTTCTGTGACCGGTCCTCCTGCCTTTCTGGGGGAGCCGGAGCGTAACACTGCCAGGATGGTGGTTGACAGCATCAACAAGGCAGGCGGCATTAAAGGACAGAAGCTGGAACTGGTGGTGTATGATACTGCCGGTGATGCCACCAAGGCGGTCCAGATGGCAACCAAGCTGATCAAGGATGACAAGGTTATTGCCATTATTGGCCCCAGCACCACTGGTGAAAGTATGGCGGTGATCCCGGTTGCTGAACGGGAGCGGGTACCGCTGATCTCCTGTGCAGCAGGCAGCAAGATTACTGACCCGGTCAAACGCTATGTCTTCAAGACTGCCCAGAATGACGGACTGGCAGTGGCAAAGATCTATGAATACCTGCAGAAGCACAAGCAGAGCAAGGTTGCTATCCTGACTGTTTCTGATGGTTTTGGCGCTTCAGGACGGGAGCAGTTAAAGTCTCTGGCAGGCAAATTTGGCATGCAGATTGTGGTGGATGATACCTATGGCCCCAAAGATACGGATATGACCTCACAATTGACCAAGATTCGCGGTTCACAGGCCCAGGTGTTGATTGTCTGGGGAACTAATCCCGGTCCGGCAGTGATTGCCAAAAACGCCAGGCAGCTTGGGCTTAAACTGCCGCTTTACATGAGCCACGGTGTTTCCTCCAAGAAGTTCATTGCCCTGGCTGGTGACGCAGCAGAAGGTGTGAAGCTGCCATCCGGCAAGGTGATTGTCTCAGATGTGCTGCCCAAGAATGATCCTCAAAAGGGTTCACTTCTGGCATACGTCAAGGATTATCAAAAACATTTCAAGGCTGAAGGTGACCACTTTGGCGGCCATGCCTGGGATGGGGTGATGCTGGTCAAGGCAGCCATTGAGAAGGGTGGGGCAACCACTGAAGGAATCCGTGCCGGCCTGGAAGGGCTCAAGGATTTCCATGGTATTGGCGGTACCTTTAACTTTTCAGCAGGGGATCACGCCGGTCTGAACAAAGATGCCTTTATTATGGTGGAGATCAAGAACAAGGATTGGGTGATCGCCAAGTAGAAACAAACTTTTTCCGCCCTGAGCCAGTCGCACGTCAGTGTGGCTTGTGCGGCGTACTCCATTGTACGCCTCCGCGCCAAACATTGGTTGCCTGACTCAGAAGGAAAATATGTTTCTTGATGACTTTATTGCAATACACATCATCGTAAAGACAGGCGTTTCAGTGCGCCTGTCTTTACGTCTGTAAAGGGTTGGTAAACAGTACCCATGGAATTAGGTAACCAATTACTGCAATATCTGCTGTCAGGGCTTTCCACCGGGGCGATCTATGCCCTGATCGGGATCGGCTTTTCCATTATCTACAACGCCACCGGCATCATCAACTTTGCCCAGGGCGAGTTTGTCATGTTGGGGGGGATGCTGACCCTGTTTCTGATGGAGACCCTGAAACTTCCTCTCTGGGCTGCTATTCCGCTGGCTGTCCTGCTGGCCACCCTGGTTGGACTGGTCTTTGAACGGCTGGCTATCCGCCCTTTGCGCAAGGCATCACCCATCAGCCTGGTGATTATCACCATTGGCGGTTCAATCCTTATCCGCGGTCTGTCCATGCTGATCTGGGACAAGGATACCCATGCTCTGCCCCCTTTTTCCGGCGATGAGCCGATCATGATTGCCGGCGCAACTGTGCTGCCTCAGCATTTCTGGATCTTAGGGATTACCGTAGTGCTGATCGGACTGAATAAGTGGTTCTTCAGCCATACCATCAGCGGCAAGGCGATGCGGGCCTGTTCCTACAATCCCCGCGCAGCAGGCCTGGTGGGTATTGACGTGCGCCGGATGGTGCTGCTTTCCTTTGTGATCAGTGCTGCCATGGGCTCTCTGGCCGGCATTATTGTGGCGCCATTGACCATGACCTCCTATGATGTTGGTGTAATGCTGGGGCTGAAAGGGTTCTGCGCTGCCATTATCGGCGGGATGTCCAGTGGTATTCCCACGGTGATTGGCGGGCTGATCCTGGGGGTGCTGGAGTCTCTTGGTGCCGGCCTGATTTCCTCTGGCTACAAAGATGCCATCGCCTTTGTGATCCTGTTGTTGATCCTGTTCATCCGTCCCCAGGGCCTGTTCGGCAAGCCGGAAAGTGAACGGGTGTAACAGATGAAGAAGGAACTGATCAAATACACTGTTTTTGCCATCTGTATCCTGCTTGCCCCCCTGGCCTTTTCCGGCAATTATCTGATGAATGTACTGGTCTTTGTGGGGATCCACACCATGCTGGCGGTGGCGCTTAACCTCTTGCTGGGGTACGCAGGGCAGATTTCGCTGGGGCATGCTGCCTTCTTTGGTTTGGGTGCCTATGGCTCCGGCATTTTGTCCACAACCTACGAATGGAATCCATGGCTTGCCATGACCGTGGTGGCGCTCGTGGTAGGAGGACTGGCCTTTACCATCGGTTTCCCGATCCTGAAGCTGAAAGGCCACTATCTGGCCATGGCAACCCTGGGGATGGGGATCATTGTCTATATTGTCTTTAATGAATGGATTGATATGACAGAGGGGCCATCGGGCTTTTCCGGGATCCCCAATCTGGAACTGGGGCCACTTGTCTTTGACAGTGATATCAAGAATTACTATCTGGTCTGGAGCTTTGTACTGGGCTGTGTACTGCTTTCGGTTAACCTGGCAAACTCACGGATAGGACGGGCCTTTCGGGCTATCCATGATGCCGAGGTGGCAGCACGGGTCATGGGGGTGAATGCCCGACTGCTCAAGGTGCAGGTCTTTGCCCTGTCCGCCATGATCTGTGCCATTGCCGGTTCACTGTACGCCCATGTCATGACCTTTATTGCGCCGCCCTCCTTTGGTTTCAATATCTCGGTTGAATTACTCACCATGGTGGTGATCGGCGGCCTGGGCAGCATTTATGGTTCCTTTCTGGGGGCACTGCTGTTAACCATGTTACCGGAATTTCTGCGTTTTATGCATGACTATGACATTGTCTTTTACGGCGGCCTGTTGATGGTTATGAACATCTTTATGCCTGGTGGGCTTGTGCGTGGCATTCCTGACCTGTTCCGTAAAATTAGCGGCCTGAAGAATAGAAAAGGGGGTGCCCATGCTTGAACTGAAAGGCATCACCCAGATCTTTGGCGGAGTTACAGCGTTAAACGATGTATCATTTTCCATCCATGCTGATCAGATCACCGGTGTGATCGGCCCCAATGGTGCCGGCAAGACCACCCTGTTTAATATTGTGACCGGTATCTATCAGCAGACCAGTGGTCAGGTGATCTTTGAAGGTAGCGACATCAGCGGAATTCCGGTGGAGCGTCTGGCAGCCAAAGGGATGGTACGCACCTTTCAGAACATTGAACTGTTTGGTCAGATGACGGTGCTTGAAAATGTGATGGTGGGCCTGCACAGTAAAAGTAAAAGCGGGCTGTTTGCCTGTTCTTTCAAGGCACCCTGGGCCATTAAGGAAGAACGCCGTATCCGTGAAGAGGCCCATGAATGGCTGCGTTTTGTCGGTATTGAGCAACTTGCTGATGTGCAGGCATCAAACCTGCCGTTTGGAAAGGGCAGAATGCTGGAGATTGCCCGTGCCATGGCCTGCAAACCACGTATGATCCTGATGGATGAACCTGCTGCCGGTCTGAACTCACAGGAAACCGTTGGCCTTGCCGAACTGATCCGTAAGATCCGTGACCTGGGTGTAACGGTCGTGCTGGTGGAACATGATATGGAACTGGTCATGGATATCTGTGACCGGATCGTGGTGCTGAACCTGGGACAGAAGTTGGCTGAAGGAACACCGCGGGAAATTCAGGATAACCCAGAGGTAATAGCTGCGTACCTGGGGGATGATGAATAATGTTAAAGTTAAAGAACATTAATACCTACTACGGTAAGGTACATGCCCTGAAGAATGTCTCCCTGCATCTGGCAGAAGGAGAAATTGTTACCCTGATCGGCGCCAATGGTGCCGGCAAGACCACCATTCTGAATACCATCTCAGGTGTGACTCCTGCTTCCGGTGGTGACCTGCTCTTTCAAAAAGAGGAAATCAAGGCCCTGACTCCGGATCGGATTGTCAAGCTTGGGATATCCCAGGTGCCTGAAGGTCGCCAGGTCTTTAAACCGATGACCGTCGAGGAAAATCTTGAGCTGGGAGCCTACCTGCGCTACCGTGCGCGGGATCCCAAGACAGAGATTTTGAAGGACAAGGAAGAGATATTTCAGCTTTTTCCCCGTCTGGAAGAGCGACGTAAACAGGCTGCCGGTACCATGTCCGGTGGTGAACAGCAGATGCTGGCGATTGGTCGGGCCCTGATGGCCCGTCCTAAGCTATTGTTGCTGGATGAACCATCCATGGGCCTGGCGCCGTTGGTGGTGCAGGAGATCTTCAGGGTGCTGCAGCGGCTGCGGGATGAACGGGGTGTGACGATCCTGCTGGTGGAACAGAATGCCAAGGCAGCCCTCAAGCTGGCTGACCGTGGCTATGTACTGGAAACTGGCAAGGTGATTCTGGAAGGTGCTGCTGACGAACTGCTGGAAAACGCCGAGGTTAAACGGGCCTATCTGGGCAAAGACAAAAAAGAGATATGGGAGCGTTGATATGACCCGCGACGAAGCAAAAAACAAGATCATCTTTGCCCTTGATGTGGATAATCTGAAGGATATTGACTGCTGGGCTGAAAAACTCTCCAGGAAAGTAGGGATGTTCAAGGTGGGCAAGGAGCTGTTTACCTCTGCCGGACCTGCTGCAGTTGAGGCTGTCAAGAAGCACGCTGGCGAGGTATTCCTTGATCTGAAATACCATGATATCCCCAATACCGTGGCCCAGGCCATGCTGGCTGCCGGTCGTTTGGGTGTGAAACTGGCCAACCTGCATGCACTGGGTGGGCCGGAGATGATGGAAAAGGCCAGTCAGGCCGTGCGCAAGGAGTTCAGTGAAAATGAGCGCCCCCGTTTACTGGCAGTAACCATCCTGACCTCATCAACCCAGGATACGTTGAAGGCTGTAGGGATTGAGCATCCGGTTGAAGAGATGGTGGTGCGGCTTGCAAAGCTGGCCAAAGAGAGCGGCATGGATGGCGTCGTGGCTTCACCGCTGGAGATTGAGGCGATCCGGGCTGCCTGTGGTCCTGATTTTTTGATAGTTACCCCGGGGGTACGACCATCTTTTGCTGCTGTTGATGATCAGAAACGGATCATGACCCCGGCTGAGGCAGTTAAGGCAGGTGCTGATTATCTGGTGATCGGCAGACCAATTGCCAAGGCAGCTGATCCAATCCAGGCAGCAGAACTGATTGTTGATGAAATTGTGGCGGGTGTGCAATGAAAGAAGATATCCTGTATGGGATAAATCCGGTCAGAGAGGCCTTGCGGGGAAACCGCAAGGCTTTTGAACTTTTTGTACAGACTGGTGGCACAGACCAGCGGATTGCCAAGCTGGCAACTCTGGCAGAGGAAAAGGGGATTGCGGTTCGCCGTCGTGAACGTGCAGACCTGGAACGGTTGGCTGGTAACCCCCACCATCAGGGGGTGGTACTGAAGGTTGCTCCGTTTATTTATGCAGAACTTGAAGATTTTCTGGCTAACCATCAGGAATCAGAAGGCGGGATGTTTCTGCTGGTACTGGATCGTATTCAGGACCCTCAGAACCTTGGCGCCTTGATCCGTTCTGCTGCCTGCGCAGGTGTGCAGGGGGTGATTATCCCTAAAGACCGGGCCTGTGGCATGACACCGGTGGTTGAAAAGGCATCGGCAGGGGCGGTTGAGACCATACCGGTAATCCAGGTCACTAATCTGGTGCAGACCCTTGAACGCCTGAAACAGGCTGGCTGCTGGATCTTTGGTCTGGCCGGGGAAGCGAACAAGGATATCTATCAGGCTGACTATCGTGGTAATCTGGCACTGGTGGTTGGCAGTGAAGGAGAGGGGATCAGGCCGCTGGTGCGGAAGCATTGTGACCTGCTACTTGCCATTCCTCACTACGGTGGCATTTCATCATTGAATGCCTCGGTTGCAGGGGGAATTGTGTTGTTTGAGGCTGCTCGTCAAAGGTGTACACCATGAAATCACGGATCAAGACAGCAGGCAAGGGCGGCTCAGCCCGCCAGAAGCAGGCAGAAACCGGTGAGCAGGAAACCTCATCCGGGTTACGCCGTGGTGTGGCAGTTGATCTTCTGATTGAGCGGCTTGATGATGAGGGGATCGGCATTGCCCATTCCCAGGGCAGGCAGATTCTGGTGGCTGGTGCGCTGCCGCAGGATCGTTGCCTGGCCAGGATCAGCCATCTCGGCAAGACCGTTGTCTTTGCTGATCTGGTCAAGCTGATTGACCCCTCTCCGTTGCGGCTGCAGCGTTGTCCCTGTTCAGACGCAGCCCTCTGTCTGGGCTGCCCGTTGATTGCCATGCGCTATGGCGAGCAGTTACGCTGGAAACAGGATCTGGTGCAGGCAGCTTTTAATCAGTACCCGTCTCTCAAACATATTGTGGTGCCCCGTCTGCTGACTCCTGAACGTCGTCTAGGGTATCGCACCACTGCAAAATTGGCTGTGGCAGGCACCCATGCTGATCCGTATATCGGTATCTATCGCCGTGCCAGCCATGATGTGGTGGACCTTGAGGATTGTCCGCTGCACCATCCCATGATCAACACCGTGATCAGGGTGGTGCGTGAAGGAATCCGCAAACTGAAGGTGCCGGTGTATCAGGAGAAAAACAAGAGCGGTATCCTGCGCTATCTGGTGGTGCGTGTTTCAGAGAGTAGCAATGAGGTCATGGTAACCTTTGTTACTGCCCGACGTGCCTTTAACGAGATTCACCACCTTGCCCGTTTTCTGCAGGAAAAGGTGCCACAGGTGGCGGTTGTCTGTCAGAACGTCAACAGCAGCGAAGGCAACGTCATTTTCGGTGCCCATGATCACTTTCTGACCAGGCAACAGACCATTCAGGAGCGGATAGGGCAGGTGGAGCTGCTGGTCTCTCCCCGCTCTTTTCTGCAGGCGCAGAATGATGGCGCCCGGTTACTCTATGAAACCGCCCGCGACTGGGCCGGTCTGGATGGCAGCCAACAGGTACTGGATCTTTATTGCGGCATCGGCGGTATTGCGCTGACCCTTGCCCCTGTTGCCAGGCAGGTGCTGGGAGTTGAGTTGAACAAGGAGGCAGTGGCTGATGCCAAGCGCAATGCCCGCCTGAATAATGCCAGAAACTGCCGTTTTGAGGCAGGGGATGTGCTGGAGCTTCTGGATGACCTGCTTGAGGATGAACTGAGGTTTAGCTGCATTGTCCTGAATCCACCCCGTAAAGGTTGTGACAGGGAGGTTCTTGATAAGGTGGCAGAATTTGCGCCTGAGCGGATTGTCTATGTATCCTGTTCTCCCCAGACCCTGGCCCGTGATCTGGATATCCTTGCAACAAAAGGTTTTCACTGCGAAAAGGTACAACCGGTGGAGATGTTTCCCCAGACGCCCCATGTGGAAAATGTGGCGTTGCTGCTGAGGAAAGAGCTAAAAACCACTTGACATTTTCCGGAAGAAGCTGCTAATTAACAAATTCCCTTGCTGGAGGCGCGTAGCTCAGGGGGAGAGCGCTACCCTGACACGGTAGAGGTCGGCGGTTCGAAACCGCCCGCGCCTACCATTGAACTGAGAGCGGCATCGGCATTCCCGATGCCTTTTCTGTTTAAAGAAAGATACATCATGTCAATGATCCAAGTGACGCTGCCGGATAATTCAATACGTGAACTTGCTGATGGTGCTACGGTTGCTGATCTGGCGGCATCCATCGGCGCCGGGCTGGCCAAGGCCGCTTTGGCCGGGCAGGTGAACGGTCTGCTGGTTGATCTTTCAACGCCGCTTGCAGATGGTGATAATGTTGCCATTATTACTGAAAAAAGTCCTGAGGCACTTGAGATCATCCGACACTCCACCTCACACCTGATGGCGCAGGCTGTTAAGGAGCTCTTTCCGGCAGCCAAGGTGACCATTGGCCCGGCTGTGGAAAACGGCTTCTATTATGATTTTGATGTTGCCGCGCCCTTTACCCCGGAAGATCTTGAAAAAATTGAGAAGCGGATGGCCGAGCTGGCAGCAGCCGGACAACCGCTCACACGCAAGGTGATGTCTGCTGCAGAGGCGATCGCTTTTTTTGAGCAGATGGGGGAGCCATACAAGAAGGAGCTGATTGAGGGAATTGGCGCTGAAACGGTCTCAATTTACACGCAGGGGGAATTCGCTGATCTCTGTCGTGGCCCCCATGTGTCGAACACCAATAAGCTCAAGGCATTCAAGTTGCTTTCCATAGCCGGTGCGTACTGGCGTGGCGATGAAAAGAACCGGATGCTGCAGCGGATCTATGGCACTGCCTTTGTGGATAAAAAAGAACTTGAGGCGTATCTGCATCGCCTTGAAGAGGCTAAACGCCGTGACCACCGCAAACTGGGGCGTGAGCTGGATCTGTTCTCGTTTAATGATGAGGTTGGAGCCGGTTTTGCTATCTGGCATCCCAAGGGGGCTATGCTGCGCACCCTGCTGGAGGATTTTGAGCGCAAAGAGCACCTGAAGCGCGATTATGATATCGTTGTCGGCCCCCAGATCCTTAAGACGGAGCTCTGGCAGCGTTCCGGTCACTACGACAACTATCGCGAGAATATGTATTTTACTGAGGTGGATGAGCAGAGCTTTGGTGTCAAACCGATGAACTGTCTCTCCCACATGATGATTTATAAATCCCAGTTGCGCAGCTATCGTGACCTGCCGCAGCGCTACTTTGAGCTGGGCACGGTACACCGTCATGAACGGGCCGGTGTGCTGCACGGCCTGCTGCGGGTGCGTTGTTTTACCCAGGATGATGCCCATATTCTTTGTACGCCGGAGCAGCTTGACGCCGAGATTAAGGGTGTTCTGAAGTTCGTCTCCGATGTGATGGGGATTTTCGGGTTTGAGTATGAGATGGAACTCTCAACTCGTCCTGAAAAATCAATCGGCAGTGATGAAGACTGGGAGCGGGCAACCGGTGCATTGCTCGGTGCGTTGAAGGATACCGGGCGGGATTTTGAGATTAATGAAGGTGATGGCGCCTTCTACGGTCCCAAGATTGACATCAAGCTGCGTGATTGTCTTGACAGACGGTGGCAGTGTGCTACTATCCAGTGCGATTTTACCCTGCCCGAGCGGTTCGATCTGACCTATGTTGCCAGTGACGGAGAAAAAAAGCGTCCCGTTATGGTGCATAGGGTTATCCTCGGTTCAATTGAACGCTTTATTGGCGTATTGATCGAACATTTTGCCGGTAATTTCCCGTTGTGGCTTGCACCAGTGCAGGCTGTTGTGTTAACGGTCACTGATAATCAGATACCCTATGCTCAAGAGGTGTACAAACAGCTCAGGAGTGCGGGGATTCGTGTGCAGGAAGATCTGCGGAACGAAAAGCTTAATTTCAAGATTCGTGAAGCACAGTTACAGAAAATACCGTACATGTTGGTAATTGGTGACAAAGAAGTTGAGCAGGGCACGGTCACACCGCGTTTCCGTGATGGTAAAAACCTGCATGCCATGAAGCCGGATGCATTTATTGCTTTTGTTGAAGCTGAAACAAAGGCCTACAAGTAATCTAGTAGGGCCACTCTTTCAGGAGGTGCCGTCATAGCTGCCCCCACCAAAACCGCAACAGTCAACATCAATCACGCCATCCGCGCTTCAGAAGTGCGTGTTATTGCACATGATGGTGAACAATTAGGAATTCTGACGCTGCGCGAGGCGCTGGAGGCTGCTGAGGCACGCCAGCTTGATCTGGTTGAGGTGTCGCCTACGGCGACTCCGCCGGTCTGCCGGATTATGGATTACGGCAAGTTCAAGTATCAGCAGAGCAAAAAACAGCAAGAGGCCAAGAAAAAGCAGGTACAGGTACAGGTCAAGGAAGTCAAGATCAGACCTAAAACCGATGATCACGACCTTGACTTCAAGGTTAAGCATGTCCGCCGTTTTCTGGAAGAAGGAAACAAAGCCAAGGTTACTCTGGTTTTCCGTGGTCGTGAAATAACCCATCAGGATATTGGACGGGCGGTGATTGAAAAATTTGCTTCTGAGCTGGCTGACATCGCGGTCATAGAGGTTTCACCGCGGGTTGACGGTCGCCAGATGTTCATGATTGTTGCCCCTAAAGTAAAGAAACATTGATTCAGATTTAGTACTACTCACAACGATATACACAAGAAGGAGCAAGTCGATGCCTAAGATCAAAACCAATCGCGGCGCTGCCAAGCGTTTCAAGAAGACCGGTACCGGCAAGGTAAAACGTGCCCATGCCTTTACCAGCCACATCCTGACACACAAGACCAGCAAGCGTAAGCGGAACCTGCGTCAGAGCAACACCGTTGCTGCAGTGGATCAGAAAAATATCTGTGCCTTGATTCCGTACATGTAGTTAGAAACAGCTTTTGCTGTTTCGACCCAGAACCGCGAGGAACGGCCCCTTGCGGATCGGGCAATTCAACCTGAAGGAGTACTAAGATGCCGAGAGCAAAAGGTGGTTTTAAGTCGCGGCAACGCCGCAACAAGGTTCTGAAGCTTGCCAAGGGATACCGTGGCGCACGGAGTAAGTTGTTCAGAAGCGCAACCGAGGCAGTTGACCGGGCGCTGAACTATGCATTCCGTGACCGCCGTGTCAAGAAGCGGGACTTCCGTTCTCTGTGGATCATGCGTATCAACGCTGCTTCGCGCCTGAACGGTCTTTCCTACAGCAAGTTTATTTTTGGCCTCAAAAAGGCGGATGTTCAGATCGATCGCAAGGTTCTTGCTGACATCGCCATCACTGATCCGAAAGGGTTTGCCGAGATTTCGGCAGTGGCCAAGGCCCAGCTGTAAAGCTGGTTTGTTTGTGGACAAAAGGGGATGGGAGTCAGGTACTCCTGTTCCCTTTTTCCGTTCTACTCAATTTTAAAGTTTCTTAAAGGGACTAACGATATGCGGGAACAGCTTGAACAGATGCGGCAACAGGCCCTGAGTGCCATTGCAGCAGCGACAACTGAAGAGATGCTGAATGAAGTCAGGGTCCGTTATCTGGGACGTAAGGGGGAGTTGACCGGTCTGATGAAGGGGCTGGGGTCACTTCCTGCTGATGAACGGCCAAAGGTCGGCCAACTGGTTAACACGGTCAAGGATGAGGTTGAAGCACTGATTGAGCAGACTATGAATCGTGCCCGCGAAGAGGCTACTGCCAAGCGGCTTGCCACCGAACGGATTGATATCAGCCTGCCCGGCCGGGGGCGTCGTCAAGGTAGTAAACATCCGGTTACCCTTGTCATAGAAGAGGTAAGTGAAATCTTTGCCGGTCTTGGCTTTTCTGTTGCAGAGGGGCCTGAGATCGAGCATGACTGGTACAATTTTGAGGCATTGAATTTTCCTCCCGAGCATCCTGCCCGTGACATGCAGGATACCTTTTTTGTCGAAAATGAGCTGTTGCTGCGGACGCATACCTCGCCGGTACAGATCCGTACCATGTTGAAGCAGAAACCACCGGTACGGATCATTGCGCCAGGCACGGTCTATCGTTGTGATTCCGATGCGACCCACTCCCCCATGTTTCATCAGATTGAAGGTCTTATGGTGGATAGCCAGGTTTCCTTCGCTGATCTGAAGGGGATACTCACCACCTTCACCAATCAGTTGTTTGGTCAGAAGACCGGGGTCAGGCTGCGTCCAAGCTTTTTCCCTTTTACCGAACCCTCAGCTGAAGTTGATATTGCCTGCGTGATCTGTGGCGGTTCCGGTTGTCGTGTCTGCAAGCAGACCGGGTGGCTGGAAATTCTGGGCGCCGGCATGGTTGACCCGGAGGTTTTCCGTCATGTGGGCTATGATCCTGAGACTATTTCAGGCTTTGCCTTTGGTATGGGGATTGAGCGGATTGCTATGCTGAAGTACGGCATCAGTGACATGCGTCTGCTCTTTGAAAATGATGTTAGATTTCTTAAACAGTTTTAGTCCGGTGAGACCATGAAAGTTACTTATAACTGGCTGAAAGAGTTTGTTGATTTTGATTTGTCACCTGTTGAACTGGGACATTTGTTGACCATGCTCGGCCTTGAGGTTGAAGGCATGGAACAACTGGGTGGCGGTATGGATGAGGTTGTGGTTGCCCGCGTTCTTGAGAAGAACCAGCATCCCAATGCCGACAAGCTTTCACTCTGCAAGGTTGATAACGGCAAAGAGATACTTTCGGTTGTCTGCGGTGCCCAGAACTTCAAACAGGGAGATACCGTTGCCCTCGCCCAGATAGGGGCGGTCCTGCCGGGTGATTTCAAGATCAAGCGCTCCAAGATCCGTGGTGAGGAATCATGCGGTATGCTCTGCTCGGAAAAAGAACTGCATCTGGCGGATGAAAGTGCCGGAATCATGATTCTTTCAGATAACTTGACGCTTGGAATGCCGTTTTTTGAAGCAATGGGGCTTAAGGATACCATCTTTGAAATCGGCTTGACTCCCAACCGTGCTGACTGTCTCAGTGTGATCGGTATCGCACGTGAAATTGCCGCTAAACTGGGTAAACGGGTACGGTATCCGTCGATTGTTGTGCCTGAGTATGGTGAGCCGGTTGACAGTAAAGTATCGGTAACTATACAGGATGCAGCAGGTTGCCCTCGCTACGCGGCCCGTTTTATCTCTGGCTGCAAGATTGCTCCTTCACCGGCCTGGCTGGTTAACCGCTTGAATACAGTGGGCGTCCGATCCATTAACAATGTGGTCGATATCACCAACCTGGTCATGATAGAGCTGGGGCATCCGTTACATGCCTTTGATTATACCCAGGTTGCCGGTGGTCAGATTATTGTTCGCAGGGCGGGCGAGGGCGAGAAATTCAATACCCTTGATGGTCAGGAACGCACCCTTGCTGTCACCGATCTGGTAATCTGTGATCGTGACCGGGCTGTTGCTTTGGCTGGTATCATGGGCGGTGAAAACTCGGAAATCATTGACACAACCACTGACATTCTGTTGGAGAGCGCGTTCTTTGATCCGCCAACAATCAGGCGTACCAGCAAGCGTCTGGGGTTGCATACTGAATCCTCCCACCGTTTTGAGCGTGGTGCAGATCTGGAGATGGTGCCCAAGGCGTTGGACCGCGCTGCCAGTCTGATGGCACAACTTGCCGGTGGAAGCGTTGCAACCGGTAGAGTTGACAATTTCCCGTCGCCCAAGTTACCGACTTCAATAACTTTCCGTCCTGAGCGAGCCAATGCCTTGTTGGGCCTTGCTTTGCCTGCTGAGCGGATGGCCGAGCTGTTCCGTAATCTTGAGTTCCAGGTTCAGCCGGTTACCAATGGCAGCTTTCAGGTGACTATACCCTCGTACCGCATCGATATTGAAAGGGAAATTGACCTGATAGAGGAAATCTGCCGCCTGAACGGTTTTGATCAGGTTGTGGCGACCATGCCGGTGGCGCAGGTTATTTCTGATCGTCCCTCGCTGCACCAGCGTCTGCAACGTTCGGTACGCGATCACTTCGTGGCTGAAGGGATGCATGAAATTATATCTTTCAGTTTCATTGCCCCCGAGGCTGCGGACCTCTTGAAGCTCGATGCTGACGATCCGCGTCGCAACAGCATCAAGCTTTGTAATCCTCTGGCGGCAGAACAATCAGTCATGCGTACAACACTGCTGCCCGGGCTCTTGGATACCGCCTCACGTAATATGTGTTTCCGTAGTCTTGATCTGCGTCTGTTTGAGATGCGTCGTGTCTATCATGCGGTTGCTGGGCAGGAGATGCCCCATGAACCGGTTTACTGTGCCGGCTTGATCAGCGGGAACAGGGACGTGGAAAGCTGGTGTCATCAGGGAACTGCGGTTGATTTTTATGATGCCAAAGGGATTGTAGAAAATCTGTTTGATCTTCTACAGATCAGAGGTGCTGTCTGGTCAGCTGATACGCCGGAGACGTTCTATCATCCCGGCAAAGCCTGTCGCATCATGTTTGGTGGCGGAACAATCGGCACTGTTGGTGAAATTCACCCTGAGGTGCTTAAAAATTACGAAATAGACCGTCCAGTCTACTATTTTGAATTGAATTTTGAAGAGCTGGTGCGGTTGGCCGGCGCACGTAAGGCGATTGTACCCCCTTCACGCTTTCCTGACAGTGTCAGAGATCTGGCTCTGTTGGCGCCCCTTGAGCTTGCTTCCTCACAGCTGCTTGACTGTGTCAGGGCCTTAAAGCAGAAAGAGCTTGAAGATGTCGTTATCTTTGATCTCTATCAGGGAGACCGGGTTCCGGCAGGCCACAAGAGTATTGCCTTGCGATTGCGTTACCGCGCGGCTGACAGGACTATGACTGATGACGAAGTACAGTTGGTGCATCAGAAGGTTATTAATGCCCTGACCGGCAAACTGGGAGTCTCTGTTCGCTAGATGTTTTTGCTACGAAAAGACTTGCGGAAATATCTATAAATGAATATCATGAACAAAGATTATTTTTATCCCACAAAGGAGTATGCAACAATGAAAAAACTGGTATCTGTAGTACTGATGGCTGCTTTTCTGTCTGTTTCTTCCCTTGCTTTTGCTGCTGAGCAGAAGATTACCGGTACGATCGAGAAGGTTGAAATGCAAGGCGCTACTGCAACCGTTACCCTGAAGGACAGCAAAGGTGCCAAGGTGCAGGTTATCGTAAAAGATCAACTGACCGTGGATAAACTGAAGGACAAGCGTATTGTTGTTGGTGACGAAGTTCGTGTGAAGTATGACGACGCCAGCAAGGAAAGCAAACTGTTCCGCAAGACAGCCGGTTGCTAAGGTCGCACACCACTGTAAGTATCAGAAAGGGCACGGTAATTACCGTGCCCTTTCTGCTTTTTGCACATTAAAAGTGATAACGTTCCTGCAGCAGAGCAAAATAGGTGTCTCGACAGTGTTGTTCAACAATGGCTAATTCAGCCAATGCCTCTCCAAAGTCTGTGTTGCTGATTGTAAAAACGCCGTGTCCCCTGACGATAACCGCCTTGCCCCCGGTCAGGTTGAGTGCCCTGGGAAGACTTTCAGCTAGGCCGCCAACTCCTCCTTCACCATCAACAACAGGAATAGAGTCAATCCGGCAAACATCGTCACTGGTGCCGGGGACAGCAAAAAAGCTCATGACCACCGAAAAACGGGGGTGACCATGGAGTATCGCCTTACAGCCGGTTGCACAGATGATGGCGCGGTGGGCAGGTAACTCACTGGAGGCAGTAATGCCTGCAGTCGATGACCCGTCAAAGGGAACCGGGTCGATCTGACACTGCAGCTCATCAAGCCGGGCGGAAGTCTCTGAAATATAGAGCGTGTTGGCTGAAACGCAGGATATGTTGCCGAAAAACGAATCAACCAGTCCCAATTGCACTGTGGCCTGTCCAGCAAGGCTCATTTCGGAAATGATTGTTTGAGAGTGGTCCGGCAGGCGGGGCAGGAACGGAAAACTGGCTGTGTCAAACGGTTTCAGGTAGCTGTTTCTGTACTGGATAATGACCTGTTTTTCTTCAGACAGTTGGGGGCCGGTTGTAAGCAGGTCTTCAAAATATTTGATTGTGGATGCATGCAGTAGTGAAGACCAGGCAATGTATGACTGTTCAACAGTGAGAGAACCGTGACTGATCAAGCCGATGTTTTCAACAATACAGCCCTTTCGTTTGCGCAGGGCAGTGCAGATTTTAGACAAAAAATCTGTTGGGTTCTGGCAGTGACGGATGAGTGGAATGTCATGCAGTGATGAACGGGACTCGGAATCTCTGGGAACAAGCGCAGCCAGACTTGGCGGTGCACGGAACAGCAGCAGGAACGGAAAGGGGTGTAACGGCTCTGCAACGATTACTGAGGCGCAGTCAAGTTCTTGAATAATCTGCTGTCCGAGTTTAACAAAATCCTGGTTACCAAAACGGCAGATCCGGTCATTTTGACTGCAGATCGCAATTTTGCCAGGCTTGGCACACTGTTCATCAATCAGCCGTTGTGTGTATCGTTCGAGTTGAGTCTGCATCAGGGGACTGATGCGGGGAGGTTGGTGATCAACAGCGAACCGTCTGCCAGCACCTCTTTCCGGAACTGAATCCGCTGTCTGGTCGCATGTGTGGCTGAGGCGATTTTCATGCTGCTGCCCGGCATAAAGGCTGCAGTAATATTATTGCCTGACTGCCATGCCTCAAAGTGAACGTGGGGACCGGTCGAACGGCCGGTATTGCCAGCCAGGGCGATGATAGTACCTTTTTTGATCTGCTGCCCCTGTTCAACACGATTTTTGCTGTTGTGGCCATAGAGTGTAATCATGCCGTTGTCATGTTCAATCAATACGGTCCAACCGTAACCTGAACGTAATCCTGAATAGGCGACAACTCCATCGGCAACCGCCTGGACCGGTGTCCCCTCCGGGACAGCAATATCAAGTCCGTTGTGTTGACGCCAGTGACCGTCAATCGGGTCAACACGCATACCAACTCCGGATGTAATGGTGCCGTTCACCGGGAGCAAGGTCTCAACAGCATTGTTGGGATTTCTTTCGGGATTGATTTGGGCCTGCACTGTCTTTTCAATGATCTCCTTGAGGGAAGGAGCCGGAGTTTGGCTGGTCTCGCGGGACAGGTTTCGTGCAGACTTCCTGCGGGTGTTTTTTGCGGGCTCCCTGATGACCAGATGCGCATCTTTTTGCAGCGGGCTGTCGGTAAAACTTTCAACGCCGTCAATGGTAACGAAACGGTAGATGTCAGCCCAGGCCTCCTGCCGGGATGACAGGCAACAGGTTGCGAACAGCAGGCTGGACAGAATGCTGAACCGGTATGTGTGTTGTTTCGTAAGTATCCGCATTGGTATCAGCATTCGTGCTTGTGATGACAGCTCTTTTCTGTTAAAAAAACGTTGCCTGTGCACTATACCGCTTTCCAGAATACAAAGCAATTCCAACGTTCTCGCCGACTGACTTCGTTATCAAGGATATAATTTGTGAATATTACCTATTATGACAAGGTAATCCGTGGCACCGAACATGAGGATGGATTGGTTATTATCCAGTTCCTTAAAGGAATGGTGGGGCAGACTTTTTCATTTCTGAATTATTATAAAGAAATCCCGGTTTCCTATGATGCTCGCCTGATCTCGGTTGAAAATGATATGGCGGAGTTTGAAATTCACGAATACCAGGCCAAAGTAATTACCATTGAAAAAAAGGCGCTGATCAGAGCCCACGAAAAAAGTCCGGTGCCGGATGACCTTGTTGGAGAAGTGTTCTATGTGAACACTGCCCGCCGCAAGGTAATTCTGACCCGCTTTCATTATGCCAAGATACGGTCAGACCTGCGTCGTTTTGTTCGAGTCTGTCTTGATGATCGACGTGCTGATGTTGATATCTATCTGGAAAATGACATTATACCGGCCTCAGTTCGGGATATTTCACTGGGCGGAGTTGCATTGCGGGTAACAGATCCTGCCGGTATCGAGCCGGGGATGGAAGTAAACCTGATTTTGAAACTCGTAACACCTGATGATGCGTCCCCCCATGAAATTGGCGTAGCCTGCACGGTAACCCGTCTGTTGGGGGGGGCTCCTGATTGTACCTGTATTCTTGAATTTCACCCCGACCGTCATTCCCAGCAAGCCCTTGCCTACTATATCAATCAACGACAGGTTGAGATCATTAGAGAGCTTAAAGAGTTGGCATCCTGAGCATCAAACAGGGCATATTGATTAAAAAATACGCATGTCAGTGCAATGATGCCTAATTTGTGTGCTGTTGTTGTGTGTCCAGGTTCCGGTTGCTTTAGGTAAAATGATATAAATTCAGTTTGTTATATCCGTTTCAAGAGTTGGCAATGTGCTTGCATAATTCTAAAAAGTTTGAAAGCTACTGCTGAGAAGGGAGGGTGACTGTGAAAAAAGTCGAAGCAATCATCAAGCCGTTCAAGCTGGATGAAGTTAAAGAGGCACTGAACGAGATAGGGATTCAGGGTATTACTATCAGCGAGGTAAAGGGGTTCGGACGCCAGAAAGGCCACACCGAACTTTACCGTGGAGCTGAGTACGTTGTTGATTTTATCCCAAAGATTAAACTTGAGATTATTGTCAGTGACGTTATCCTTCAAAAAGTGGTTGAAGCTATTGAAAAAGCTGCAAAAACCGGCAGGATAGGTGATGGTAAAATTTTTGTGACACCGGTTGAAGCCGTTGTAAGAATCAGAACCGGTGAAACCGGAGAAGATGCACTGTAGCTTCATTATTCAAGTGAAAGGAGAAGTTTGATGACACCGAAGCAGGTAGTTGAGTTTGCCAAAGAAAATGGCGCACTGATGGTTGATTACAAGTTTATGGATTTTGTAGGTACTTGGCAGCATGTCTCAGTGCCTATTACAGAGTTTGATGAGGATACCTTTGAAGAGGGCCAGGGGTTTGACGGTTCCTCTATCCGTGGCTGGCAGCCGATTCATGCCTCTGACATGATTCTTCTGCCCGATCCAACCTCTGCTAAAATGGACCCTTTTGTTGCTGTACCGACTCTTTCCTTGATCTGTAATATTTTTGATCCAATTACCAAGGAAGATTACACCCGCGATCCGCGTAATATTGCTCGCAAAGCAGAGGCTTACCTGAAGTCAACCGGTATCGGCGACACTGCATTTTTCGGTCCTGAAGCAGAGTTCTTCATCTTTGATGAAGTCCGTTATGATTCAACCGCTAACCAGGCTTTCTATATGGTTGACTCCGTTGAAGGCGCCTGGAACACCGGTCGTGAAGAGTTCCCTAACCTGGGCTACAAGCCGCGCCACAAGGAAGGTTACTTCCCCTGTTCGCCGGTTGACTCCCAGAATGACCTGCGCAATGAGATGGTGATGGAACTTCAAAAGGTTGGTATCCGTGTTGAGTGCCAGCACCACGAAGTTGCCACCGGTGGTCAGGCTGAGATCGATATGCGTTTCTCTTCGCTGGTTGACATGGCTGACCAGCTGCAGTGGTTCAAGTATGTTATCAAGAACGTAGCCTATCGTAACGGCAAGACCGTTACCTTTATGCCCAAGCCGCTCTATGGTGACAACGGTTCCGGTATGCACTGCCACCAGTCGATCTGGAAAGACGGCCAGAACCTGTTCGCCGGCGACAAATACGGCGGGTTGTCCCAGATGGCTCTCTGGTACATCGGCGGTATCATCAAGCACGCCAAGGCCCTCTGCGCCATCACCAACCCGACCACCAACTCCTACAAGCGTCTGGTGCCGGGTTTCGAAGCTCCTGTGAACATGGCTTATTCCAGCCGTAACCGTTCAGCTTCACTGCGTATCCCGATGATGTCCACCAATCCTAAGGCCAAGCGGGTTGAGTACCGTACTCCCGACCCGTCCTGCAACGGCTACCTTGCCTTTGCTGCCATGCTGATGGCAGGTCTTGACGGTATTGAGAACAAGATCGATCCGGGTCAGCCTCTGGACAAGGATATCTACGGTCTGTCACCAGAAGAACTGAAAGATATCCCGTCTGCTCCGGGTAGCCTGGACGAAGCGCTCAAATGCCTTGAGGCCGACCATGAGTTCCTGCTGAAAGGCGATGTCTTTACTCCTGATGTTATCGAAAAATGGATCGAGTACAAGATGGAAGCTGAAGTTAACCCGGTTCGTATGCGTCCGGTTCCACTTGAGTTTGCTCTGTACTACGACATCTAATCGATGTTTGAGACCTGAAGACCGGAAGGGCGGGAGCAATCCCGCCCTTTTCTTTTCCTGCCGGGGCTTGATTGACTTCATCTGCCGCATCTGTTAGAAGGTATGCTTTACTGATGACAGGAAAAAAACATGATTGAAAATATTCTCTTCAAGCTGTCAATAATGTTGGTGCCCGGTTTGCTGGCAATCACCTGCCATGAAGTTGCCCATGGCTATATTGCCTGGCGCTACGGCGACCCAACGGCCCGCATGCTGGGGCGACTGACCCTTAATCCACTGAAGCATATCGATATTTTTGGTACTCTGATGCTGGTGATTGTAGGCATCGGCTGGGCCAAACCGGTGCCGGTGGTAATCGAAAATCTTCGTAATCCCAAGAAAGATATGGTGTGGGTCTCAATTGCAGGGCCGGTCACCAATATTCTGTTGGCCATTGTTTCGGCAGGGGTGTTACGGCTTATCCTGATGGTTCCTTCCGGCAGCGGTGCTGAGATAAACTTCATACTGCAGCCCCTCAGTTATATGGTGGCTTTTTCTGTCTATATCAACCTGCTGCTTGCATTTTTTAACTTGATACCAATTCCGCCTCTGGATGGCGGGCATGTGCTGATGGGGCTATTGCCGTATCGCCAGTCAGCCGCCTTGGCCCGGATTGAACCCTATGGCATGGTCCTGATCATTGTACTGGTATTCTTTACGCCGATTTTTCAATACCTGCTGCTGCCGTTGCTGATGGCTGGCATTCAGCTGCTGGCAGGTCCACATAGTTTGCTGGTGTTCAAAGTTGCAAGTTTCAAGGTCATGTAATTAACGAAAAGGTGCTACTTAAGATGCAAAAACAACGTGTAGTCAGTGGTATGCGTCCTACCGGACGTCTTCATATCGGTCATTACCATGGTGTTCTGGAAAACTGGATCAAAATCCAGGAACAGTTTGACTGTTTTTTCTTTGTTGCTGACTGGCACTCACTCACCACTGAATATGCCGAGACCTCGGGGATTAAAGGCTCTGCCCGTGAGATGGTACTGGACTGGGTTGCCTTCGGGCTTGATCCGTCAAAGTGCGTAGTTTTTGAGCAGAGTCAGGTTGTCCAGCATGCCGAGCTGAACCTGATCCTGGGGATGATTACCCCGGTTTCCTGGCTTGAGCGTAACCCGACCTATAAGGAGATGCTGGACAATATCGAACAGCGTGATCTTTCTACCTTTGGTTTTCTGGGGTACCCGGTTCTGATGGCAGCCGATATCATTCTCTACAAGTCCACCCGTGTACCGGTCGGTCATGATCAGTTGCCGCATCTTGAGATCACCCGCGAGATTGCCCGGCGCTTCAACCATCTTTATGACTGTCAGGTCTTTCCTGAACCTGAGGCGCTGCTGACCGAGACTCCCAAACTGCTTGGCCTTGACGGGCGCAAGATGAGTAAATCCTACAACAACTCGATCTACCTGTCTGAAACAGCAGAGGAGACCGCTGCCAAGATCAAGGGGATGGTGACTGATACCCAGCGTGTCCGCCGTGCTGATCCCGGTGATCCAGAACAGTGCGTGGCGTTCAACCTGCATCGGATTTATCTGCCGCAGGACAAGCAGGATGAAATCATACCAGCCTGCAAAAATGCCGAAATCGGCTGTGTTGACTGCAAGAAGATTCTTACCCAGTATCTGAATGAGCGTCTGGCCCCCTTCAGGGCACGTCGTGAAGAAATAGCTCAGGACGCCTCATTTGTGGATGATCTGCTGGCAGAAGGCAGTCGCAAGGCTGCGCAGGTGGCCAGCCAGACCATGCAGGAAGTACGGGCTGCACTACGGGTGTAACCATGCCGCAAGCGGCTGAAACATCTCCGACATCACTCTTCGAGGGGGCAGAGCAGGGCTACAGCATCAAGCTGGATGCCTTTGAAGGCCCCCTTGATCTGTTACTCCACCTGATTCGCAAGAACGAGGTGGATATCTACGACATCCCGATTGCCCTGATCACCCGCCAATATCTTGATTACCTCAAATTGATGAAAGAGCTGAATCTGGACCTGGCCGGTGATTTTCTGGTCATGGCCTCAACCCTGCTGCAGATCAAATCCCGCATGTTGCTGCCGTTGCCTGACCCGGAAGAAGGAGAGGGGGAGGAGCAGGAAGACCCTCGGGCAGAGTTGGTGCGGCGCCTGATTGAATACCAGCGCTACCGTGATGCCGGGCTGGAGCTCGGGGCGCGGGAACTGCTGGGGCGTGAGGTCTTTGTTCGGCCCTGTGCCGATGGCTGCTGCCTGGAAGGTTTTGCAGGAGACGACGGCCCGTTTGAGCTGGATCTGTTTGAACTGTCAGAGGCGTTTAACCGGCTGCTGGCCAAGATCCCGATGGCCCGTGCCCATGAGGTGGCCGGTCAGGATACCCTCAGCATTGTTGATGCCATCAATGAAATTTTGACCAGGCTGGACGGTCAGGACTCAATGGAGTTTGAGTCGCTGTTTCAGGAAGATATGGGGAAGGAGCGGATGATTGTTACCTTTCTTGCTCTGCTTGAATTGTGTCGTATTAAGTTGTTGAAAGTTATTCAAAATAGTCGCTATGGTACTATCTATATCTTCCCTTCGGTACCAGTAACAGATGATAATGGAGTAGTTGATGCACTTCCCTTCGCTTAATGCCATAATTGAAGGGTTGCTGTTTGTATCAGAGGGTCCGATGACCCTGGACCGTCTGACTGAACTGCTGCCGGACTATGAGCGTGCCTCGGTCCGTCTGGCTGTCCAGGAACTGCGGGATGACTATGAACAGCGCGGCTCCGGGGTACATCTGGTGGAAGTGGCTGGGGGCTGGCAACTGCGTACTGTACCGGAATTGATGCCTTATCTTTCCCGGATGGTTAAGGGCCGGCCGGCCCGCTTTTCCCAGTCGGCCCTTGAAACGCTCGCCATTGTCGCCTACCGCCAGCCGATTACCCGCCAGGAGATTGAATATCTGCGCGGAGTTGATACCGGTGCTGTACTTAAGACCCTGCTTGAAAAAAGACTGGTTAAAATATTGGGGAAAAAGGATATTCCTGGTAGGCCGATTATCTATGGCACCACCAGAGAGTTTCTTGAGGTCTTTAACCTGAAGGATCTGAAAGGTCTGCCTACCCTGCGTGAGATTCAGTCTCTGGATGAAGTGCCGATCTTTGAGGTCCAGGAAGAACTGCCTTTGGGAGGGGAACAGCGAGGTGAGTCATGATCAGGCAAGCGGCAGTGGCAGGACAGTTTTACCCCGGCAGTCAGTCGGCGCTTATCCGCGAATTGCAGATTCTGCTGCCGGCGGTCAAGACCAGAAAGAAGGCCATCGGCGTCATCTCACCCCATGCCGGTTATCTCTACTCCGGTAGCGCAGCCGGGCAGCTACTGGCCGGTATAGAGTTGCCCCGCACTGTACTTATTCTTGGCCCCAATCATCATGGTACCGGTGCACTTGCAGCAGTATCACCGGATGATGGCTGGCAGACACCGCTGGGGGTTGTACCGATCGAGAAACGCCTGGCAGGCTTGATCCAGCAGCATGTCCCCCGGGTAGAGCAAGACAGTAGCGCCCACCGCCATGAACATTCCCTTGAAGTACAGGTTCCTTTTCTGCAGTACCTTCGTCCTGATTTGAATATAGTGCCACTCTGTCTGGCCTTTGGCGATTATGCCGGTTGTGAGCTGCTGGGTAACGGCCTGGCTGCGGCCATCCGTGACTTTGGAGAAGAGGTGCTGATCCTGGCCAGCTCGGACATGACTCACTACGAATCGGTCGCAACTGCCAGGCGCAAGGACAGTCTGGCCCTGGAACGGATCCTGGCCTTTGATGCACAAGGTTTGGTGGAGGTCTGCCGCACAGAGCGGATCACCATGTGCGGCGTGATTCCGGCGGCAGTCATGCTGGTGGCTGCCAAGGCCTTGGGGGCAACTGCTGCGGAGCTGGTGGCCTATACCAACAGCGGTCAGGTCACCGGTGATGAGCGCGAGGTGGTAGCCTACGCGGCGGTGGCGGTTTATTAGCAGGTTCTTTTATTGTGTTCGTGACATGCACCTGTACGGTGCCCTCATTCTGATTCTACGATTGCTCATGCAAACAGCATCAAAGCTTTTGTGTACGGATCCCTGCTGAGCTGTAAGGGCAGGTCCTTTGCCATTACGCTGTCGAATATGCAATCATCGTTCAAAATGATTTCCCTTGTCTCGCTGGGTATCAGTTGAAAAATTATTTCCACTGCTTTGAAAAAATAGACAAAATCAAATGATATTGAATGGGTAACTGAGTGTAAATTTTTTTTACAATTTGGCTGCACCATTGGGGAAGATGATCAATGCAGGTACTGTGTTAAGGCTGCCGTATGGCGTGCAAAGAGTCTGTAAAAAAAAGCGGGGTAGTGGTTGGATGTCATGCTGTTTATCGTGCTGCAATCAGATAATCACTGCTGATCACTTCATAGTGGTTACGGTGGGTGCGCATCCGCCAGGTACGTGATCCGGACCAGCTGATCTTCCAGGCCGGTATCAACACCCTGTTCTTTCCCTCCAGCAGGGCGCGGACATTATCCAGACCGCGGCCGGAGTAGGGGCCCTGGCTGGTGCCACCCAGCCAGCGTTCTTCCGGTGCGGCACTGGTGGACCAGGAAAACGGATCGGCAAAAAGGAAGGAGCTGTTCTGATTAGCGGACACCCGGTTCATCTCATACAGATGTGCCAGGGGGTAACTGACCCGATCCAGCAGGTTCAGCGAGACTACCTGATCAAAGCTGTTGGCAGCAAAGGGCAGGCGCAGGGCATCAGCTACAATGAATTCCACGTTGCCGGTCTGCCAGCTGACGGGCAGTTGCAGGTTAAAAGCCTCAGTCAGGTTGCCTTCCAGCGGGAGTGAAAAGCTGAGTTCACGGTTGCGTGCCAGGCGGCGGGCGGTCTTGATAAAGCTGCTGGACAGATCGCAGCCGACACTGAACCCGAATCGATTCGCCATCTCAAAGGTAAGCCTGCCTACTGCGCAGCCTGCCTCAAAGGCTGCAGCACCGCTCTGCGCCAGTAATCCGCCCCAACCAATCTCCCCGTCTTCCCCGGTCTGTTCACCCAACAGATCCCCGTACTGGCTCCAGAGGTAGCGGGCAGTCATTTCCTGATCTTCATAACGCCACTGACCGCCGCTTGTGGCGCTGTCCGGATTGGACACCAGGTTGGCGATACCGTCCTGAACCGGAAAGTCTTGCCTGCAACGAGGACAGGTCAAGAGGCCGGTTTCTATCTCGCCGTCAAGCTCTTTGGTGATGCTCGGCTGCAAGGGATATTCCTTGGGCAGACAGGTCGGGCAGATCAGGTGTGGCAGCAGTATCCGTTTCATGAAACCTCCGCAGGTGAGCCGGCTGGTTGCGTAGTCTGCCAGCAAAATCAGGGCAGCGCAAGCGGGGGAGTCGGCATTGTCATGCTGCTGCTGTTGAATCGTTGACAACCTCCAAGAGAAATTGTATACACTATACACTTTATTTCGACCCATATGTACGCTAAGTACCTATCAAAACAAGGAGGATGTACGAATGATCGAAGCATATCTGGCCCATGAAGCCGAGCGTGCAGCCCAGGGTATTCCTGCCCTGCCGCTGTCCCCTGAGCAGACCACTGAGCTGTGCAAGCTGCTGGAAGCCCCCCCTGCAGGCAAGGAAGCATTCCTGCTGAACCTGCTGAAAGAGCGTGTTTCCCCGGGTGTTGACCCTGCAGCCAAGGTTAAGGCCGAGTTTCTGGCCGGCATCCTGAATGGCAGCAAGAAGTCTCCGCTGGTTTCCAAGGTTGATGCAGTCCGTATTCTGGGCACCATGATGGGTGGCTACAACGTTGGTCCGCTGGTTGAGGCCCTGAAGGATGCCGAGCTGGCTGATGAAGCTGCCTGCGCTCTGTCAGGCATGACCCTGGTGTATGACGGGTTTGATCAGGTTGTTGCCCTGTCTTCTTCCAATGCCGCTGCCAAAAAGGTTCTGACCTCCTGGGCAAATGCCGAATGGTTCACCAACAAGCCGGGCGTACCTGAAACCATCAAGGTAAAGGTATTCAAGGTTGAAGGCGAAATCAACACCGACGACTTCTCACCTGCCGGTGACGCCTGGAGCCGTCCTGATATCCCGCTGCATGCACTGGCAATGGGTAAGACCCGTTTCCCGAACCGTCTGAAGGATATTGCTGACTGGCGTGCTGCCGGTAATCAGGTCGCCTTTGTGGGCGATGTTGTCGGTACCGGTTCTTCCCGTAAGTCCGCCTGTAACTCGGTGCTGTGGCACATGGGCCAGGATATCCCCTGCGTACCTAACAAGAAGACTGCCGGTGTGATCATCGGCGGCGTTATCGCCCCGATCTTCTTCAACACTGCCCAGGATTCCGGCGCACTGCCGATCAAGGCTGACGTAACCAAGATGAACGACGGTGACGTAATCACCATCAACACCGCCAAGGGTGAAATTACCAATGAGGCCGGTGAAGTTATCTCCACCTTCAAGCTTGCTCCCAACACCATTGCCGACGAGTTCCGCGCTGGCGGCCGGATTCCGCTGATCATCGGCCGCGCTGTAACCGAGAAGGCCCGCAAGGCGCTGGGCATGGGCGAGACCGATGTCTTCACCCTGCCGGTCAACCCGGTTCCCAAGGCTGATCAAGGCTACTCACTGGCCCAGAAGATGGTTGGCAAGGCTTGTGGCGTTGCCGGCATCCTGCCTGGCACTGCCTGTGAGCCGAAGATGACCACTGTTGGTTCACAGGACACCACCGGTCCTATGACCGCTGACGAACTGAAGGAACTGGCCTGCCTCAAATTCCTGTCCCCGATGTTCATGCAGTCCTTCTGCCACACCGCTGCCTATCCGAAGCCGGCTGACGTCAAGATGCACAAGACCCTGCCTGCCTTCATCGCAGAGCGTGGCGGTGTTGCCCTGAAGCCTGGCGACGGCGTTATCCACTCCTGGCTGAACCGTCTGCTGCTGCCTGACACCGTCGGAACCGGTGGCGACTCACACACCCGTTTCCCGATCGGCATCTCCTTCCCGGCCGGTTCCGGTCTGGTGGCCTTCGCCGGCGCCATGGGCTTTATGCCGCTGGATATGCCTGAGTCCGTACTGGTTCGTTTCAAGGGTACGTTCAACCCCGGTATCACCCTGCGTGACGCCGTGAACGCCATCCCTTACTGGGCTATCAAGCAGGGACTGCTGACCGTGCCCAAGAAGAACAAGGTCAATATCTTCAACGGCCGCATTCTGGAGATGGAAGGTCTGCCAGAGCTGACCGTTGAGCAGGGCTTTGAGCTGACTGATGCTGCTGCCGAGCGTTCTGCTGCTGCCGGTTGTATCCAGCTTTCCAAAGAGTCAGTTGCCACCTACCTCCGCTCCAACGTGGCTCTGATGAAGAAGATGATCGCCGATGGCTATCAGGATCCCCAGACCCTGCAGAACCGGATCGACGCCGTCAACGAGTGGCTGAAGAATCCGCAACTGCTTGAGGCTGACAAGAATGCCGAGTACGCCGCTGTGATCGAGATCGACCTGGCCGAGATCACCGAGCCGATCCTGGCCTGCCCCAATGACCCGGATGATGTCAAGCTGTTGTCCGAAGTTGCCGGTACCCCGATTCAGGATGTGTTCATCGGTTCCTGTATGACTAACATCGGTCACTTCCGTGCTGCAGCCGAGATCTGGAAGGGCGAGAAGTTCAACCCCAATGTCCGCACCTGGATCACTCCTCCGACCCGTATGGATAGCGATCTGCTGAAGGACGAGGCTGTTTTCTCCATCTACAGCGCTTTTGGTGCACGGATCGAGATCGCAGGCTGCTCACTCTGCATGGGTAACCAGGCCCGGGTACCGGATGGCGTAAACATGTTCTCCACCTCCACCCGTAACTTCGACGACCGGATCGGTAATGGCGCCAAGGTATTCCTGGGCTCCGCCGAACTGGGTGCCGTAGCGGCCAAGATGGGCAAACTGCCTACACCGGCCGAATTCTTGGCCATCTACAATGAGAAGGTTGCTCCTAACAAGGAGAAGATCTATCGTTACCTGCAGTTCGATGAGATGGAAGGCTACAAGTAGCATGCTGCTGAGCTGATCTGAATCAGCACATGCTGCTTAACAAGCTCAAAACCCCTGTCCGGCATTGCTGTGGCAGGGGTTTTGACTGTAAACAGTTGTCGCTCGGTCGGGGGGTGAGAACGGTTCCGGTGCCGGAGGGCCGGATTCCGGCATCATATGGCTGCATGTCCGGCAGATGCAGCACAATATCACGCAATTAGCTGAAAAAAGGGTTGCAGCATCAATGCCCCTATGTTATAAACCTTTCCTTGCCGCTATCTGTCCGTTACAGAGTTAACTGTCCTATATAAGAGGGGTTTTTTATGACAAAAGCAGATATTGTTGAACGCATTCATCAGAAGATCGGTCTCTCCAAGAAGGAGTCTGCCGAAATGGTGGAGATGGTTTTCGGTATCATGAAAAATACTCTGGAATCCGGCGAGAAAATCAAGATTGCCGGTTTTGGTAATTTTGTTGTCAAGCAGAAGGCGGACCGTCGTGGCCGTAACCCCCAGACCGGAGATGCAATCACCATCTCTGCACGCCGTATCCTTACCTTTAAACCCAGCCAGGTTTTAAAAAGCGGCATCAACGACGAAGAATAACGCCGGTCAGGGTAAGTAGGGTATGCAGCCAGTAATTCCGGACAAAACCTACTTTAAGATCGGTGAAGTTGCTCGTCTTGCCGATATCAAGACATCGGTACTCAGATACTGGGAAACCGAGTTTCCTTTTCTGAACCCTGAGAAAAGCTCTGCCGGGCAGCGTCTCTATACCCGGCAGGACATTGAGATGGTGCAACAGATCAAACAACTGCTCTATCAGGAAAAGTATACCATTGAAGGTGTTCGTAAGAAGTTTTCCCCGCGCAAAACCGCTTCAACCAGGCAGGTAGCTCCTGCAGATCCATCTCATGATCTGCAGACTATACTCAGAATAGTCCGACAGGAATTACGTGCTATTCGCGCCGTACTCTGATGTTCCCGCCGTTTATATGAGCCTCGAAGAACTTTTCGGGGCTTTTTTTTACCCAAGACGCTACCTGTTCTCACTTCTCAGTCTTGCCGTTCAGCAGTGAATTGCTTTAAACTGTATAGTGCCTCCCGAAACGGTTTTACAATAGGGGCACTCTGGGAGAATTTGGGTTATGAATGAAATAAATCAAGAACCGGATAGCTGGTTTGCACCTGCAGGCAGAGTCTCTCATGAAGCCTTGTTACAGGAAACCGCTAAGGTTGCCAATAGCAAGCTGATTTCAGCACTTTTGAATGCCATGCCAGATTTTCTGCTGGTGCTTAATGAACAACGCCAGATTGTGGCGGTAAACCAACGCTTGCTGATGACATTCGGGGTTGCTGATCCGGAATCGTTGCTGGGGTTGCGTCCGGGTGAGGCGGTTGGCTGTACCCATGCCTACGAAGGTCCGGATGGTTGCGGCACAGCAAAACATTGTGCCGTGTGTGGTGCCGTGCTTGCCATCATGGCCTGTCAGAACAGCGGTCTACCACAACAGGGCGAGTGCCAGTTGATGCTTGATAAGGATGGCTGTACAGCACTTGATCTGGATGTACTGGCTACCCCTGTGACCATTGAGGGAGAACTGTTTACGGTACTGGCCCTGCGCGATATCAGCTCTGAAAAACGCCGCCATGTCATGGAGCGGGTCTTTTTTCATGATATACTCAACAGTGCCGGTGGGATACGTGGGTTGGCCGCACTGCTGCAGGAAGGAACCACGCCGGCTGCTGAAGATGAATATAAAGGCTGGATGGTCAATCTTGCTGACAATCTGATTGAAGAAATCAACCATCAACGCCGGCTGTTGGATGCTGAGCGGGGAGCGTACAAACCACATTTTGAAACGGTGGACCTGTCGGAGCTCTTGCATGATGTCCAGCGCCTTTATGAACATCATGAGCGGGTACCGGACCGGAAACTGGAGCTTGAACTGCCGATTGACTGCACCTTGATAACTGATCGTCCCTTGCTGCGCCGGATTGTCGGCAATATGGTGCTGAATGCGCTGGAAGCCAGTAAACGTGGAGATACAGTAACCATTAGGGCGTATTGCTCCAATGGTCTGGTTCAGATCCATGTGACAAATCCTGGTGAGATGACCTTAGACGTCCAGCTGCAACTCTTTAAACGTTCTTTCAGTACCAAGGAAAAACAGGGAAGGGGGTTGGGTACCTACAGTATGAAGTTGTTTGGTGAGCGTTACCTGGGGGGGAAGGTTGATTTTCGCTGTTCAGACGGTATGACCACCTTTTTCATTGAGCTGCCGTTAACACCAAGCACCTGACCGGAGCCGCAGACCAGCGTACACACTATATTTTCTCCGTTTTGTGGAGGTCCATCATGTTTTGTTTTGTACGTGATATCAATATTTTGTTTGAATTATCAAATTCTGGTGCTGTGGTGTTTGACAGCCTGTCACAGTTGGGAGATGAGCAGAAACGCCTGATGGCTCAGTCTAAGCTGGCCTGATCCCTAGGAAAACATGCAACGCCATCGTCTCTCCATAAAGCTCAAGCTGCTGCTGGCGATCTTACCGATCCTGGCAGCGCTTGGCTTTCTGACCACCATTTTTGTGTCGTCGTATATCCAGTATTCATTTCAGCATGATCTTGAAAAGCAGCAACTGACCCTTGTCTCGCTGATGGCTCAAAAGCTGGATGACCAGTTTGCCTCCTACCAGAAAACCATTGTCTCGTTTTCAAAAAGCATCCCGCGTCAGGCCTTGAACAATCCGCAACAGCTGGAACAGTACATTGACAGCCGGCAAGGTGTTCTGGAATTTTTTGATAACAATGTGGTGGTTTTCTCTCCTCAAGGGGTGTTGCTGGCTGAGACAGCCAAACGCCCAAGCCGCACAGGTACTGATTTTTCCTTCCGCGATTATATCATCCAGACCCGTAAAAACTGGCTGCCTGTCATCTCCAAGCCGTTTCGGAGCCAGCTCAATCACCGGCCACCGGTTGTGATGTTCACTGCGCCGGTGCTTGACAAGGATGGCACGCCCCTGGCGATTGTGGGGGGGAGCATCAACCTGCTGCGTCCCAATCTACTGGGCAGGCTGGCCACTACCAGGATCGGCAGCAACGGCTATTTTTATCTGAGCGATCTTGATCGCACCATGATCATGCATCCGGATCAGAATCGTCTGATGAAGCCGGTTGCTGCACCCGGGGTTAACAGGCTGTATGACAGGGCGCTGGCCGGTTTTGAAGGGGCAGGGGAGACCAGTAATAGCGAGGGCGTAGCAATGTTGACCGCATTCAAGCGCCTCAGCACGGTTAACTGGATCATGGCGGTCCAGGTGCCTGTTAAAGAGGCCTATGCCGCTGTCAACACTGCCCGACGTCTGGCATGGATCAGCACCGGCTGCGCCCTGCTTGTGCTTGCCATACTTACCATTGCAGCTGCCTCGCATCTGCTGGCGCCACTGCAGCTGCTGACGACCCGGGTGTCACAGGTTGACCAGGACAGCGAGTACCAGCCGATCAAGATTGCGTCCAATGATGAAATCAGCGAACTGGCCACGGCCTTTAACAGCCTGATGTATCAACTGCAGGCCCGCGAACGTGATCTGCGCAGTAGCCGGGAGTTGTTCCAGTTTATTGCAGACTTCTCCCATGATTGGATCTTCTGGCGAATACCGGGCGGGGCAATGCTGTATATCTCGCCTGCTGCGGAGGAGATCACCGGATACTCGGTTGATGAGCTGATGTCCGAGCCTACCCTGACCTATACCATGATCCACCCGGAAGATCGCGGCCTCTGGGATCAGCATCTCTGTCAGACCGAAAAAAGTCCTGATAATCAGACTATTGAGTACCGGATCATCACCAAATCGGGTCAGGTGCGCTGGTTACGCCATATCTGTGTTTCAATCTTTGACGACAATGGCGCATTGCTGGGAGTACGGGGGAGTAACCGCGATATCACTGAACGCAAGCTTGCGCTGCTGACGTTGAAGGAGAACGAAGAACGCTTCCGCTTGATCGCCAAAACAGCCCACGATGCGATCATCATGACTGATCTCCATCATCGCATCAGCTTCTGGAATCCGGCAGCAGAACTGCTTTTCGGGGCCGACTCGGCCGCTGTTATCGGCCTGCCGCTGGTAACCTTCCTGCCCGGCCTGGTGGATGCGGTGCATCAGTCCGAGACGAATAGTGAGCGGGGGCTGATGCTTGAAATCAGCGGACGTCATCAGGATGGCCATCTGCTAATGGTGGAGCTGGCCTATTCGCAGGCTCGGCTTTCAGGTGCTCCGGTCACGGTGGTGGTTGCCCGTGATATTACGGCACGCAAACAGACAGAAGAACAACTGCGCTATATCAGCCTGCATGACAGTCTGACCGGGCTCTATAACCGGGCCGCCTTTGAACACCACCTGTCCCGTTTTGACAAGGAAGGGCCGTTCCCGTTGGCAGTGATCATGGCTGACCTGGATGGTCTCAAGCAGGTCAATGACACCCAGGGACATGAGGCCGGTGACCGTTTGCTGCAGGCTGCAGCCGAACTGCTCTCACTCTCGTTTCGTACCAATGATATTGTTGCCCGGATCGGCGGAGATGAATTTGCCCTGCTGTTGCCGGGTATCCCGGAAGAGATGGCAAAGAACAAGTTTAACCGCCTGCAGCGGCAGATTGAACTGTTTACGGAATTACCTGAAAATCCGCAGGTTGCGCTATCCTGCGGCATGATCCAGGTCACCGGGCCGGGGCAACTGCTGGAGGCGGTGAAACAGGCCGATCAGCTGATGTATCAGCAGAAAAAGGCCCGTAAAGAAAATTTATCCCTGCTTTAACAGCCCTGTTGATTGCCAAACAACCATTCCCTGTTACACTTGGCTATAATTTGTGGAGGTCGTTCCACCATGGTAGCCTGGTTTAACAACCTTTCAATCACCACTAAAGCCACCATCCTGCTTTCGCTGACTGCCATGTTTTTTTTGCTGGCGCTGTCGGGTGTCACCTATTTTTTTGCCCGCCAGGAGCTGCAGCAGTCCATTGCCACCAACCAGACCGCCATGGTCAACAATATTGCCGTCCAGCTGGATGAAAATCTGGCCTCTGCCCGCAACTATCTGCAGCATCTGGCAGGGCATCTGCAACAGCAGCACGGAAAGGTGCCTGCACATCTCCAGCAGATACTCGGGCATCATGATGAAGCCCATCTGTTTTTCGACCACGGTCTGATCCTGCTTTCACCGCAGGGCAGGATTGTTGCCGAGATCCCCTACCACCCTGAGCGGATTGGACTTGATCGCAGCCACCGTGAATACTACCAGCGTGTCATGGCAACCGGTAAGCCGTCAATCAGCGCACCGTACCAGCTCTCGTTACCGCCCAACCCGCCGGTGATTGCCTTTTCCGTGCCGGTCCGGGATACCCAAAACCGGATGACAGGTGTGCTGGTGGGACGGCACAGTCTGTATAAAAAGGGCATTTTGCAAGGTTTGGTTGATGCACCGATCGGCAACAGCGGCTATTTCTATCTTTTTAACCAGCAGCGGACCTTGCTGATCCATCCTGATGTGTCCCGCATCCTTACCACTGTGGCCCCTGGAAAAAACAGGGCGCTTGATGCTGCCCTGCAAGGCCGGGAGGGTACCTGGGAAAACACCAATTCTCTCGGCGTTGCCGGACTGACCAGTATCAAACAGCTGAAGGAGGCCCCCTGGTACCTGGCTGCTCACTATCCACTCAGTGAGGCCTATGCCCCCCTGCAACGTGCCCGCTTTGCCTTTGTTGCCGTACTGGTGGTTTCCATGGGGCTGGCAGTGGTAGCGGTCTGGTTCAGTATGCAGCCGATGGTGCAGCCATTACGCCAGTTAACGGAACATCTGCGGGATCTTGGACAAAAACAGGGGGATGAACGCTTTCTGCCGGAAACGTCACGTGATGAGATCGGACAGCTCAGCAAGGTTTTTAACGAGCTGTTGCATGAACTGGATGACGACACTGCCGCCCTTGAAGAATCAGCCGAGGTCTACCGGATCGTAACCGAGTTTACGACCGAGGTCTCGATCTGGCAGCTTGAAAACGGTGATATCCGTTATATCTCCCCCAACTGCATTGATGTGTTCGGCTACATGGCCGCAGAATTTTATGCAGACCCCGCTCTGATTTCAGTCATGATCCATCCTGATGATCAGGCCGCCTGGCAGGGGCACCGGCCGGGAAGTTGTTCATTGGGCGGGAGCGGAGTTGAGACCAGGATGATTGTCAAGGATGGTTCAATCCGCCATTTCAGGCATTACTGTCATCAGGTGGTTGATCAGCAGGGGCGGCCTAACGGTATCCGCAGCAGCTGGCTGGATGTCTCCGGCCAGCAGTTGATTGAATCCAGGGCACGCAAACTTTCCAGGGCCGTGGAACAGAGTGCCGGAATTGTCATTATGACCGCCACGGATGGCTCGATTGAGTATGTCAACCCTGCCTTCTGCAGGGCAACCGGTTACACCGGTGATGAGGTGCTGGGAAGAAATATCGATCTGCTCAAGACCGACCAACTGTCAAAAGAGGTTGAAGAGACCCTGTGGCGCGCCATTAACAATGGCCAGCAGTGGCGGGGAGAGTTCTGCAACCAGCGCAAGGACGGCAGCAGGTACTGGGTGAATGCGTCAATCTCGCCGCTGTTCGATAAAAATAACCAGATTACGGGATACCTGTCGGTTCAGGAGGATATTACCGATAAAAAGGCGGCCGAACAGCTGATGCTGGAGCTATTCCAGCAGGTGGAGCAGGCAAAACTTGAATGGGAGCATACGCTGGACCATCTGCATGACTTTATTATCCTGACCGATGCCGAACACCGGATCAGGCGCTATAACCGGATACTGGCCGACATGACCGGCAGGGATGTCAAGGGGCTGGTTGGTAAAGACTGGCGAGACCTGCTGCAGGAAACAGGTTTCAAATTTGTCCACTTTAATGCTGAAAGCGGAGAGATGCTGCACCAGCGTTCCGCCCATATCTATGACATCAATGTCTATCCGGTCAAGGACTCGCTCGAAGGTACGTTGACCGGGTTTGTGATCTCCCTGAACGACACCACAGAACTGCGGGCCATTACCCATGAGCTTGAACAGACCATGACGGAACTGAACGAGGCGCAGTCCCAGATCTATCAACAGGAAAAGATGGCCTCCATCGGTCAGCTGGCTGCCGGGGTGGCCCATGAGATCAACAATCCGATGGGCTTTATTACCAGTAACCTTGGATCGCTGGACAAATATGTCAGCAGATTGTCGGACTATATCAGCGTGGTTGATCAGGCCATGCAGCAGTGTACTGTTGCCGGTCTGGTTGCCCCGGTTCTGGAGGCCCGCAAGCAGCTCAAGATAGACCGGATTCTTGCTGATGCCCATCAACTGATTGGAGAAAGCCAGGACGGAGCCGGGCGGGTACGCAGGATTGTGCAGGATCTGAAGAGCTTTTCACGGGTTGATCAGGCGGAAACCGCACTGGTTGATCTGAACGAAATCCTGGAAACCACCATCAACATCGCCTGGAATGAGTTGAAATACGTCGCTGATGTACAGCGCCTGTTCGGCGAAATTCCCAGGATCACCTGCTTCCCGCAACAACTGCATCAGGTCTTTCTGAATCTGTTGGTCAATGCGGCCCATGCCCTGGGGCAAAACCGCGGTACCATCACGGTCAGTACGGAATCAGATGGTGCCTTTGTGCTGGTAAAGATCAGCGATACCGGCTGCGGTATGACGGAAGAGGTCCGGCGCCGGATCTTTGAACCGTTCTTTACCACCAAGGAGGTGGGTAAGGGCACCGGTCTGGGATTGTCCATCAGCTACGATATCATCAAGAAACATGGCGGTACCATTGAGGTTGAGAGTGAGCCGGGCCGGGGAGCCCTCTTTACCGTGCGGTTGCCGGTCAGCAAGCCGGTTACTGAGGATAACTAGACAGATGCAGCGCCTATCCAAATACAGAGTGCCTTCAGGCGGTTTTCTGAACCGGATGGTGATGGGGTTGATCCTGGTTCTGATAGTCGTAAGCCTGCCTGCGATCTATAGTTTGTCGCGTGGCCGGATACAGGCTTTCCATGAGGCGCAACAGTCCTCCAGGTCAACCGCGCAGATCCTGGGGCAATCCGTCACTAACACGCTGGAGAAGGTGGACTATGCCCTGCAGGTCACGGTTGAAGAGGTGTTGTGTCATCAGCAACGAGGCGGAGATACGCAGGAATTGCTTCAGTTTATCGAACGGCAGTATCGTCGTCTTCCGGAACTTGACAGCCTGATGATTACCGATGCCCGGGGGATGGTACTGCTGGGAAGCGGCCACCAGCTGCCCGGTCCGGTCAGTCTTGCCGACCGGGAGTATTTTACCTACCTGCGGGATCACACCGGGGCAGGGCTGGTGTTGTCCAAGCCCATTATCAGCAAGATCAGCGGTAAACGGGGGATAAGCTGCGCGCGCAGAATCACCCTGCCGGACGGCAGTTTTGGGGGCGTGGCCTTTGGTGTGCTGCCCCTGCAGCAATTCCAGGAGCTTTTCAGCAAGGCAACTCTGGGTAAAAACGGCAGTGTTGCCTTACGCTTTGCTGATATGGAGCTGATTATACGCCATACAGCGCAAGAAAATGCTGAGGTGTCCCCAGGCCGTGCCGAAAAAAAAATATCGGCTGCCTGGCAACAGAAACTTGAGCAAGGGGAAACAACAGAGGGCAGCTATCTGACCGAGAGCGTCAGCGACGGTGTCAGGCGCAGTTTTTCCTACATCAGGCTGTCGCCATACCCCCTCTACCTGAATGTGGGGCTGGCCGTTGACGACTATCTGAAATTCTGGCGCAAAGATCTTTTGCTGACACTGCTTGCCCTGGCAGGCTGCTGGGCAGGCGTGCTGTTGCTGATCCGTCAGATGTATCAGTATAAACGCCAGACGGAGCTTGAAAAACAGGTGCAGGAACGTACCAGCGCCTTGCTGGAGACCAGTCAGGAACTGGCCTGGAACGAAGAACGGCTGCAGGCCCTGCTGGATATCAGTAAATGTCCAGCCACGACCATCCAGGAGCTGCTGGACTATACCCTGGAAAAGGTGATCCGTATCACCGGCAGCACGATCGGCTATATCTACCTCTACCATGAAGACCTGCAGCAATTTGTCCTTAACACCTGGTCAAAGGGGGTCATGCCGTCCTGTAGTGTTGCCAATCCCCAGACGGTGTATCAGCTTGAAAAAACCGGTATCTGGGGTGAGGTAGTGCGGCAGCGCAAGCCGATCCTGGTGAACGACTTTGCCGAGGAAAATCCGCTCAAACGGGGCTACCCGGAAGGACATGTGCCTCTTTCCCGTTTCCTGAGTGTACCGGTCATGGATGAGCATCAACAGATTGTGGCAGTGGTGGGTGTTGCCAATAAGGAGCTGCCCTATACGGATCAGGATGTTCTGCAGCTTGACTTGATGATGTCCGAGGTCTGGCGGATCGCCAAACGGCTGGAACTGGAACTGAAGCTGATCCATGCCGGTCAGGAATGGCAGACCACCTTTGATGCCATCAGCGACAGTGTCAGTCTGATTGACCTTGAACAGCGGGTCCTGCGTTGCAACCTGGCCAGCACACGGCTTTTCAAGCGTAATTTTGAAGCTATAATCGGCACCCATTGCTGGGAGCTGGTACATGGTACTGATCATCCCATTGAAGACTGTCCCATGCTGCGGGCCTGCCGGAGCCGCAAGACGGAAAGCCAGCTGGTGTTTGAAGGCCAGCGCTGGCTGCAGATCACGGTGGACCCGTTGTTGGATGAGCAGGGGGTGGTGACCGGGGCTGTCCATATTGTGCATGACGATACCGAGCGGGTTGCTGCGGAACAGTCCATGCGGGACCTGCTGGCCATGCTTGAGGCCGTGCAGAACGAGCTGTATGTCTTCAGGCCTGACACCTTGCAATTTGAATATGTCAACCGTACTGCCCAGCGCAACCTCGGTTACAGCGAGGCCCAATTGCTGCAGATGACCCCGCTGGATCTGAAACCGTTCAATCGCCGCGAGTTTGTGCAACTGCTTGCACCACTTCTGTCCGGCGACCAGAACCTGTTACGCTTCGAGAGCGTCCATACACGTGCCGATGCCAGCAGTTATCCGGTTGAGGTGCATCTGCAGCTGGTGGCAACGCTCCATGGCCAGCGCTATCTGGCCGTGGTCCATGATATTTCTGAACGCAGGCACGCAAAACAACAGCTTGATGTTGCCAATGAGTGGCTGGCAAACGCATCTGAAGCTGCACATATCGCCCTGTGGAGTTGGGATATAGGAAGTGGTAGCCTGATCTGGTCGAATTCCATTGATCGAATGCTGGGAACGGCCCCCGGCAGTTTTCCGAGAACCATTGAGGCATGGGAGCAGATCATTCACCCGGAAGACCGCGAACGGGTGAATCAGGCATTGAACAGTCACATTGAAGCCCACACCCCCTATGAGATCGATTATCGTGTCCGTTGCACGGACGGTTCCTACCTTGACTGGCATGACAGCGGTCGTGCGTACTATGACGATTCCGGTGTCGCAATCAGGATGTCCGGAGCCTGTATTGATGTAACTGATCGTACTAAAGACGAATTACGTATCAGAGAACTCCAGGCCCAGCTGCTGCAGAACGACAAGATGGCCTCAATCGGCCAGCTTTCAGCCGGTATTGCCCATGAGATCAACAATCCGATGGGATTCATCAATAGCAATCTCGGTACCCTTGAAAAATATGTAGATAAATTTGAACGTTACATTGCAACGCTTGAAGCTGTGGTGGAGCAGTCTGCGAGCCCGCAACAGCAGCAGGCGGTGACTGAGCTGAGAAAGACACTCAAGCTGGAGTATGTGCTGAAGGATATACGTCAGCTGCTTGCCGAAAGCGAAGAAGGTGCTGATCGGGTGATGAAGATTGTAAAAGATCTGAAGACCTTTGCACGCAGCGACACGGAACAGCTTGGCAACGCAGATCTCAACCAGTGCATTGACAGTACTCTTACAATTATCTGGAATCAGATCAAATATGTGGCTGAGCTGACCAAGGAATACGGAGAACTGCCCAAAGTGACCTGTAATGTCCAACAGATCAATCAGGTCTTGCTTAACCTGCTGGTAAATGCCGCCCATGCCGTTGAAGACAAGGGAGGGGAAGAACTTGGCACGGTTACCATACGAACCTGGGCTGATGACAAAAATGCCTTTGTTGCCATCAGCGACACCGGCTGCGGCATACCCGAAGAAATCCGCAGCCGGGTCTTCGACCCGTTCTTTACCACCAAGGAAGTGGGTAAAGGGACCGGTCTGGGACTTTCCATCAGCCATGAAATCATCAAAAAGCATGGCGGTGAGCTGACCATGGCAAGTGAACTGGGCAAAGGCAGCACCTTCACCATCAGTCTGCCCTTGAGCCCGCCGGAACCGGACAGTACGTCATGTTAGCAGGGAGACGGTAATGAGCCCGACCAGTTATATCTATCGCATTGTGGCGGATTATTCGTCTGACCTGGTCTATCTGGTATTGCCGGGTAACCAGATCGGTTATGTCTCGCCAAACTGTGAATCCCTGACCGGCTTCAGCAAGTCTGAACTCGAACCTGATCTGGAGTCATTCAGGAAGATCATTGCACCAGAATATCTGGAACTCTGGACAGAGCATGTTGCCATGCACCAGCAACGGCTCCTGATGCCGAACAGTATCAATATCAAGCTGCTTGATCGTAACGGTGATGAGCACTGGGTTTCCCACAACTGCCAGCAGGTCTGTAATGAAGATGGCGGCTTTGTTGCTGTGCGGGGGAGTTTTTCTGATATCTCGGACCTGATGCAACTACAGGATATGCTTGGGAAGCAGAAGACCTTTCTTGAACAGTTGATCGGCAATGCGGCTGTGCCGATCTTTGTGCTGGATGAGAACCACCGGGTTGTTGTCTGGAACAATGCCCTGCAGGATCTTTCGGGACTGGCCAAGGAAGAGATGATCAGCACCAGACGCCAATGGAGCGCCTTTTATCAACACGAACGTCCCGTGTTGGCAGATCTTGTGCTGACCGGTAATCTTCATGGAAATGAGGGGATCTACGCAGAGATAAAACCGTCACTGCATATCCCGGATGCCCTGCAGGCTGAAGGCTGGTATGAGAATCTGGGGGGGAAACGCCGCTATATCCTTTTTGAGGCCTCCCCTGTCCATGACCAGCACGGCAACAGGATTGCTGCCATAGAGACCGTACTGGATATGACGGAGCGGAAATTGCTGGAAGAAGAGCTGGAGCGGAGCACGGAGGAGATCGCGCTGCAGCATACCAAGCTTGACAAGCTGTTTGCCCAGGTTGAGGCAGCCAAACGGGAGTGGGAGGATACCCTGGACTGCATAACCGATATTGTGCTGATGTGCGATACGCAGGGTACGATCCAGCGTTGTAACCGTCCTTTTATCCAGCTCTCAAACATGCCGTTCGAGCAGTTTGCCGGTAAAAGCTGGGCCACCATTCTGTACGGGCTCGGTTTTGTGATTGATGATTACAAGAATGGAAACGGTACCATCCATGACAAGCAGGGAGAACGCTACTTTGACCTGCGTACCTTCCCGCTGCGGAATAAAAACGGGGTCCTGTTCGGCAATGTGGTCAATATCCGTGATATCACCGAGATCAGGGCCATCAATCAGGAGCTGGAAGTTGCCTATAATCACCTGAAACTGGTTCAGATGCAGGCGGTGCAACAGGAAAAAATGGCCTCGGTGGGACAACTGGCAGCCGGAGTGGCCCATGAGATCAACAACCCGATGGGGTTTATCTCCAGTAATCTTTCGTCGCTTGCAAAATATATCAACAAACTGCGGGCATTTGAAACCAGCGTGGTGGATCTGGCCGGCGCAAGTGGTAACACGGCTCTGGTGGATGAAATTGCCAAGACCAAAAAGAGCATGAAAATAGACTTTGTTCTGGAAGATATGGAAAGTCTGTTGGCGGAATCGCAGGATGGGGCTGAGCGTGTGCGTCGGATTGTTCAGGATTTAAAGAGTTTTTCACATGTTGATGAGGCTGAGTTAAAACCGGTCAGTATTGCCGATAATCTGGACAGCACCCTGAACATGGTCCGCAATGAGATAAAGTATGTGGCTGACGTGGTTAAGCAGTATGGTGATCTGCCGATGGTTACCTGCAGACCGCAGCAGTTGAATCAGGTCTTCATGAATCTGCTGGTGAACGCGGCTCATGCCATTGAAGGGCACGGCACCATCACGGTGCGAACCTGGCAGGAGGGAGAAGTGGTTTGTATCTCCATCACCGATAGCGGCAAGGGGATTGCCCCGGAGCACCTGAACCGGATCTTTGAACCGTTTTTCACCACCAAGGATGTGGGGAAAGGGACCGGGCTGGGACTTTCGATCTGTTACGACATCATCCACAAGCATGGCGGAGAAATTCTGGTGGAAAGCACCGTCGGGACCGGCAGCACCTTTACGGTCAGGTTGCCGGTTGTTCCCCCTGCTGATTCCTAAGTCGACAAGGGCACACGTATGGCAAATATATTAATCGTTGAAGATGAAATGATGAACCGCAGCATGCTTGAACTGACCTTGCTGCAGGCCGGGCACAATGTTGCCTGTGCTGCTGACGGCGCCACTGCGCTGGCCATTGCACAGCAGCAGCCCCCTGACCTGATCATAACCGATGTGCTGATGCCGGTGATGGACGGCTTTGAACTGTGCCGACAATGCAAGGCCGACCAGGCCCTGAAACAGGTGCCGGTCATCCTGTATTCGAGCGATTATGTTGAGCAACAGGAACAGCAGCTCGGACTGGAGCTGGGGGCCTGCCGATATCTGGTCAAGCCGTCTCCTCCTCAGCTCCTGCTTGCTGCAGTCAATGAAGTGCTGGCTTGAGCAGCAGAGTTTGACACTGCTTGGAGCAGAACTGGAGCTGGATGAAGAAATGAAGCTGTTGCGCAACTACAATGAGGTGTTGTTTAACAAGCTTGAGGCAAAGATGCAGGAATTGCAGCAGACCATTGCCGAGCAGAAGAAGTATGAAGAGAGCATGAAGGCGATGCAGGCCCAGATCATCCAGCAGGAAAAGATGGCCTCCATCGGTCAGCTGGCAGCCGGCGTGGCCCATGAGATCAATAATCCGATGGGGTTCATTACCAGCAACCTGACCTCGCTGGGCAAGTATGCTGAACGGTTGGATACCTACATAGCCGCTTTACAGAAATCGCTCTATGAATGTCCCGGTCATCCCGGACTTGAGGAACTTGATCAACTGCGCCAGAAACTGAAGGTTGATTACATCATCAGTGATGTGAACGAGTTGATCAACGAGAGCCTGGACGGCGCCAACCGGGTGAGACGGATTGTGCAGGATCTGAAGAGTTTCTCGCGGGTGGATCAAGCTGAAAAGAGCCGGACCAATCTGAACGATTGCCTTGAAACCACCATCAACATTGCCTGGAACGAGCTGAAATATATTGCTACTCTGGAGCGCAGGTTTGGCAACATTCCGGAGATCAACTGCAACCCGCAACAGTTGAACCAGGTCTTCCTCAACCTGCTGGTGAATGCGGCTCAGTCCATGGAGCAGCAGGGCGGCATTACGGTAACTACCTGGTCTGAGCCGGGGCAGGTCTGTGTTTCTATTGCTGATACCGGCAAAGGGATGCCCAAAGAGGTGCAGGAGCGGATCTTTGAACCGTTTTTTACCACCAAGCCGGCCGGCAAAGGGACCGGTCTGGGACTCTCAATCTCGGCTGATATTATTCGTAAACATCAGGGGGAGATCAGTGTGGAGAGTGAGCCGGGCAGAGGGACGACCTTTACCGTGCGTTTGCCGGTGGAAGAACCTTGATAATCTTAACGTACCAAGGAGTTGATCATGGATAACCTGAATATGCCGGTAAAAATACTGTGTGTTGATGATGAACGTAATGTGTTGCGGGCATTGGAACGGATTTTCCTGGATGATGACTATGAGATTGTCACTGCCGGTTCCGGTGAGGAAGGTCTTGAAATCATGACTGAATCAGGTGATTCTTTTCAAGTGGTGGTTTCCGACTACCGGATGCCGGTCATGAACGGTGTGGAGTTTCTCAAGGCGGTTTATGAACGTTGGCCTGATACGGTACGGATTGTACTTTCAGGCTATGCAGATGCCGGAGCAATTGTGGCCGCCATCAATGAAGGACATATTTACAAGTTTATTCCCAAGCCGTGGAATGATGAAGAGTTACGGGTGACCATCCAGAACTGCCTTGAACGCTACTCGCTGCTGAAGAAAAACCGGGAGCTGCTGGCTGAACTGGCCCGGGCAAACCAGGTGCTTGAACAAAAAGTTCAGCAGCGTACCGAAGATCTGGAACTGCGTAACAAGGCCTTGGAATTTTCTCAGACCATGCTGGGCAACCTGCCGGTGGGGGTGGTGGGGATAGACGAAGGCGGCCTGATCGCACATTGCAATACGGTTGCCGCAGGTATCCTGAAGCAGCTCTGCGATGATTTTTTTGGTACTGATATCCAGCATTTCTGCGATGAACGCTTCAGGGCTCTGGTGGAGCAGGCCCGGAGAGAGAAGACTCTGGATCTGACTGATCGTTTTGGTGATCGCAGCTGGCGGGTGCTGGGGCGTACGGTGGTTTTTGCCGGGAGTGAGTCGGTTGTACTGGTATTTCTGGAGGTCTGATCAATGCCTACTGTCTTGTTTGTCGACGATGAACAGCCGATCCTCAGCGCCCTGGAACGGATGTATATTGAGCGGGATGATGTACACTGTCTGTTTGCTGCTTCCGGTCAGGAAGGACTGGAGATCATGGAGCGCGAAGAGGTCTGGGTGGTGGTTTCCGATTATCTGATGCCCACCATGCGCGGGATTGAATTCCTAGCAAAGGTCAAGGCCCGCTGGCCCCAGACGATCCGTATCATGATGACCGCCTATGCCGACCTCTCGATTGCCATTGATGCCATCAACAAGAGTGAGGCATTCCGTTTTGTCACCAAGCCCTGGAACAATCAGGAATTGATGGAGGTGGTGGACGAGGCGTTGATGCGTTATCAACTGGTGCAGTCACTTGGCACCACCAAGGACGAAACGGTCTATCTTTCCCTGGCCCAGACCGTTGAGCTGAAAGATCCGTATACCAAGGGACATTGCGACCGGGTTGCCCGTTATGCGGTTGCCCTGGCTAAGGCAGTAGGTCTGGCTGAAGAAAAACTGGATGAGATCAAGCATGGCAGCTGGCTGCATGATTGCGGCAAGATTGGGGTGCCGGAGCGGGTACTGAATCATCCCGGCAGACTGAATGAGGATGACCGGGAGTCGGTCATGCAACATCCCCGCTGGGGCTCTGAAGTGGCCCGTCAGGCCCGGATGTCCGAAGCGGTGGTGAATGTGATCCTCTATCACCATGAGCGCTTTGACGGTGCAGGGTATCCCTCCGGCCTGAAAGGTGCTGAAATTCCTGTTGAGGCGAGGATTGTGGCCATTGCCGATGTGTTTGATGCGCTCTATTCGGATCGGCCCTATCGCAAGGCCTACACGCTTGAGCGGGTGATGGAGATTATGGAGGAGATGACCAGCACCCACTTTGATCCTGAGCTGATCCGATTGTTTCTGCCGATTGCCCGCCAGGAGGTGCAAGGCGATGAATGATGAACTGACCCGGCCGATCGTCCTGTTTGTCGACGATGAAGATAATATACTCAAGGCGCTGCAGCGTCTGACCATGGATGAAGAGTTTGATACGGAAATTGCAAACTCAGGGGATGCCGGTCTCAAAAAACTGGCTGCACTTTCAGATGTTGCGCTGATTGTGTCTGATCAGCGGATGCCCGGAATGAACGGTGCGGAATTTTTGCAGCAGTCCCGGCAGTTGGCGCCGGATGCGATCCGGATGCTGTTGACCGGTTATTCCGACATTTCTGCTGCAGCCGATGCCATCAACAAAGGCGGGGCCAGCCGTTACCTGAACAAGCCCTGGCAGGATGAAGATCTGTTGCAGACCCTGCGGGCTGCGGTTGAAACCTGGAGGCTGTCCAGTGAAAACAAGCGTTTGCAGGCTATTGTGCAGGCACAGAATGAGGAGTTGAAGCAGTGGAATGAAAATCTGAAAAACCGTGTGCTGCAGCAGACCACTGCCATCCGCAAGAAGGCGGATGACCTGAATGAAGCCCTGATTCAGTTGAAGCACAACTACAACGGGATCATCAGCGCCTTTTCAAACCTGGTGGAGATGCAGGGACTGCGGATGCAACAGCATGCCCGCAATGTGGCTGAGCTGGCAACCGCTGCAGCCCGTGAATATGGACTGATGCCTGAAGAGATCGAGACCATCAGGACAGCTGCCCTGCTGCACGATATCGGTGAAATCGGCATACCGGAAAGGGTGTTGGAAAAATCCCCGGAATATATGACGCAGGATGACCTGCAGCTTTACAGTCAGCATCCGGTGCGCGGCCAGATGGCCATTGACAGCATTGTTGATCTGCGTCCGTCCGGCGTACTGATCAGGCACCACCATGAAAATTATAATGGCTCCGGGTTCCCGGACGGGCTGAAAGGTGATCAAATTCCGATCGGCGCCCGGATTCTGGCCTATGCTGATCAACTTGATCGAGCCGTGGCCAATGGCGGTGACACGGCAGAACAGGCCTTGACCAGGGTGGAACTGGGGCTTTCCATCAAACTCGATCCCGGTCTGCAGCGTGTATTCCGCAAGATCGCCCGCTATGCCTACTTTACCATGCCCGAGATGGACCCCAATGCCACGGTGGAGCTTGAGCTGAGACCGGAAGAATTGCGCAACGGGATGTTATTGACCCGGGATGTGCTGTCCGGTACCGGGCTGATGCTGCTGAACAAGGGAGTCACCCTGGATGCAGTCAAGATTGAGGCGATTCAGCGTTACTACCAGCTTGATCCGCCGCAACGGGGGGTCTGGGCCCTGGTGCACCAGCGATAGGTGAAGAACGAAGGTCTTTTTATGATCGAATTTGACGAACTCCACGGCAAGCTGGTGTTGAAACTGGTCTATTATGGCCCGGCCCTGTCCGGTAAGACCACCAACCTGCTCAGTCTGCATGACCGTCTGCAGCAGGAAGGTCGTGGTGAGTTGATGCTGCTGGATACCACTGAAGACCGTACGATCTATTTTGATCTGCTGCCGTTTTTCTATGTGGCGCCGTCCGGCTTCAAGATCAAGCTGAAGGTCTATACCGTGCCGGGGCAGGTCCGTCATGATGCCACCCGCAAGGCGGTGCTGCAACGGGCCGATGCTGTGGTCTTTGTGGCTGATTCCCGAATCAGTCAGATGGCGGTCAATGCCGAGAGTTTTGCCAACCTTGAACAGAATCTGACACTGGTGGGGCTGGATGTGGAGAAACTGCCGCTGGTGGTGCAGTTCAACAAGCGAGACCTGCCGGATCTGGTCTCTGAGGCAGAGCTGAGGGAAATCTGGGGCCCGACCGGGCTGCCGGTTTTCATGGCTTCCGCCCTGCAGGGGCAGGGGGTGCTGGAAACCTTTCAGGCTGCGGTTGAGGGTGTATTTAAGAGTATGGATCAAAAGCTGGGATTACAACAACGCTATCAGGTTGACCAAAAGGCATTCGTACAATCCATGGTGAAAACGATATGAACGAGGCCGCATCCCATATTGAATTTATCATCGGCGAAGAAAAACGCCTGTCCGATATTGTCTCCAGGGCCGAGATCGAGCCGCTTCTGCGTAGCGGACTCAAGCTGGGGATTCTTCGGGCAGCCCTGCTGGACGAGGACGACCTGCCTCTGGCAACACTGGGTGAAGAACCGTCCGAGGACAGAGAAAAACCTCTTCAAAAACGACTACCCATTATGGTTGAGGGGGAGCCGAAAGGGACCCTGTTGCTGGAGGCGGACAGTTCCAATCATGCCTTTGAGGCGCTTGCCCGTTTGCTGCAGGAGGCGCTGCAACTGACCGTGACCAACAACCTGAAGCGGATGCTGACCACCGAGGTACATACCAGCATCGTACAGGAGTCCTATGATCAGTTGGTGACCACCAACCGCCGTCTGATGGAATCAGAGCGGCGTTACCGGGAGTTGGCCCGTGATCTTGAAAAAAAAGTGCTTGAGCGGACCACAGAGCTACAGCAGGCCTACCAACGGATGCTGCAGCAGGAGAAACTGGCTGCCGTAGGGCAACTGGCCGCCGGTATGGCCCACGAGATCAACACGCCGCTGGGGTTTATCCGCAGCAACCTGAACAGTTTTGCCAAGTACCGGAACCGGATGGCCGAGATGCTTGGACTGTACCGTCTGATGCTGGACAAGGAGGCCTCGCCGGAGGTCATCAAGCGTCGGGCAGAACAACGCTGGAAAGAACTGAAGCTGGATTTTCTGCTGGAAGACAGCGGGGTATTGCTGGGGCAGTCGCTGGAGGGGGCCGACCGGATTGCAACGATTGTGGCGCAGCTGAAAGACTTTGCCCACCTTGACGGCATGGAGCAGCAGCCGATGGATATCAGGCGGGAGCTGGAACAGCTCTTGGCTGGCCTGGCCCCGCAGTTTCCTCCCAATACCCGGCTCATCACCGATCTGCAGCAACTGCCCTTGTTTACCTGCCGGGTACCCCTGGTCGTGCAGGCCTTTGCCAATCTTATCGATAATGCGCTCAAGTCGCGGGCCGATGGGCTCGAATTGACGGTCCGGGCAGTACAGGATGCCGAGCAGCTGCAGATCACCATCAGCGATAACGGGTGTGGTATTCCGGCTGAGCATCTGCCGCGCATCTTTGAGCCGTTCTTCACCACCCGTGAGGTGGGCAAAGGCAGCGGTATGGGACTGACCGTGGCCCGGGAGGCGATCAGCGGTGCAGGGGGGAGCATTGAGGTTGAGTCGGTTGCGGGTCAGGGGACCATCTGCAGAATACGTCTTCCTCAGGGAGCAACCATCATGACAGATCACCGTAGTAACAAGACAACATCTGGTGGTGATACCTGTAGGTAAATGCCAGACTGAGGTGTGGACCGGATAAGGAACAGCTTTGGGTTCCGGCTGCCGGTTGAGTGAGAGGAGGGCGGCATGAGGCGGTGCACCATAACCGGGGTTGTTGTCTGTCTGACAGGGCTGTTCTGGTCAACCGGCAGTGTCAGTGGCGCAGAACGGAACATCTATGACCTGAGTCTGGAGAAGCTGTCTGAACTGGTCATTACCGACAGCAAGGTCGCTCAATCCCAGGGTACCGTGACCCAGAAGGTGGAGCTGTTCTATCCTGAAGAGTTTGAGCAGCAGACCGGCTACAACCGCAACATTGCCGAGCTGCTCAAGTATACCTCCGGGCAGTTTGTGAATCCTCTCTCCCGTAATGATGCCAACTGGGGGTCATTTGGCGGGTTGGGACCCAAATACAACGGTTACCTGCTGGACGGCCTGCCGATTGATTCCTTTGTGGATGCCATGAGCCTTGACCCCTGGGCCTTTGGCCAGGTGGAGATTCACAAGGGACCTGCCTCGGTCATGTATTCCAACTACCTGACCATGGATTTTGCCGGCAACGAAGCGCCCCTGGCCGGTATTACCAACTTCATCCTGAAAGACCGGATAGATCATACCGCCACCAGGGCACTGGTAGGGTATGGCAGCTACAATACGCTGGATGCCCGCCTCTACCACCAGGGCCGCAAGGAAAACCTGAACTACTTCCTGGGGGCCAGTTATGAACAGTCCGACTACACCAATTACGGCACCCCCGGTTCATGGCTGAATATTCTGAAAGATCCCGAGTATGACAAGATCAAGCTCTACGCCAAGCTGACCTACCTGTTTGACCGGGATGACCACAAGCTGTCCCTGTTTGCCCATCACACCCGACATAGCGGTGATGCCGGGCGACCCAACCGTGACTTTAGGCATCAGTACGATACCGTGAATGCCGGCTACAGCAACCAGATCACCAGCGCGGTCAATCTGCAGCTGAAGAGCGGCTATCGCAACTACGACCGTCGCTGGGCCGAGGACAATTTCCCCGCCAACCTGGGGCTGCGTGAGCATGACGGCGTTGAGCAGCAGATCTTCCCCTCAGACCTGACCCTGAGCGTCAGCCATGCCGGTAACAGCCTGTTTACCGTTGGGGCCGATTCCCAGGTGGCAACCTACAAAACAACGGTAGAGACCAATGGCAGCAAGAGTATTGGCAGTGATGTCACCGCCTATTCAACCGGTATCTTTTTGCAGGAGAAGTATGTGTTGGATAAGTGGGTCTTCCGTGCTGGAGGCCGCTTTAACTATACCCATCACAGTTATGATCTGTTTAATGGTGTGGCCCCTTCAAAACAGGACAATAGCTGGGAAACCCTGCTCTGGAGCGTCGGAGTGCGGTATAATGCCACCCCGCAACTCGCCTTCTACAGCAATGCAGGATCAAGTTTTGTGGCACCATCAGCCAAACAGCTCGGTGGGACCATCGCTGCCGTCAGCACGGCTAACGGACAGTTACCCAATTTCGATCTGAAGCCTGAGCGTGGGATCGGCACGGATCTGGGAATTGAAATGCATCCTCTGGATACCTTGCTCATCGGCCTACGTGGATTTTACAACCAGGTGGAAGATGCCATTGTGGAAAACGTGGTCAGCACAACCCCGTCACAGAGCAGATCAATCAATGCCGGCACCACCCGTTCCTATGGTGTTGAACTGAACCTGGATCACCGGCTGGCTGATGAACTGCGCTGGTTTGCCAACATTACCTATACCGCCACCACGGTGGAAAACCCGCTGGACAGTGATCAGGATGGGGCTGATATCTCCTTTGTGCCTGATTATATTGCCAATATCGGCCTGACCGTTAATCTTCCCTTTGCCGTCTCACTTTCTCCCTACCTCCAGATGGTGGGCAACTATTATGACAGCACCTCAAAAAGCGGCCGCAGGTCATTCGGTTCCTATCAGGTGCTGAACCTGAAGGCACAGAAAACCCTCTTTAAAACAGCAGATTACACCATGAAGGCGTCACTTGAACTGAACAACCTACTGAATAAGCGTTATGAGATGCCCTGGCAATTCCGTGATCCCGGTTTCAATGCCTATGGCAGTCTGGAAATCATCTTCTGAAAGGGGCTTTGATGAACGTCTCCCATCGTCTTCATAGCCTTGTAGTGCCGGGGGTGCTGATCTGGATTGTGCTGGCCGGTATACTGCTGCCGCAACCGGCAGACGCCAGTGATATCGAAGTCAAGATCAAGACCGCCTATATCTACAACTTTACCAAGTTTATCGACTGGCCTGCCGATGAAGGAAAACCTGCCTCGGAGCCGTTCAGGATCTGCGTGATCGGTTCCGACCCGATCCGTACCACCCTGGGTGAATTGACCAACCGCGAGGCCAAGGGGAGACCGATCCGGGTCGTGCGGATCAAGGATCTCTCTGCACTGTCATCCTGTCACCTGCTCTACATCAGCCGTTCCGAAGAGCCGCAGCTGGCGCAGATACTGCAGCGGCTGCAGGGCATGCAGGTCGTGACGGTCAGCGATATTCTCCAGTTTGCCCAGCGGGGCGGGATGATCAGCTTTGTGACCGACAAAGACAGGGTCAGGGTTCAGATCAATCAACGGACAGCCCGCGAGGCCGGGGTAAAACTGAGCGCCAAACTGCTTGAGATCGCGAAGGTGGTGCAATGAGCGTACTGCAAAAAGCCAAAGTCTATATCCGTCACCTGCCGATCAAAAGAAAGCTGGTCCTGATCGCCATGATCACCACGGTCATCGGCCTGCTGCTGGCAAGCACCGCCTTCATGGCCTATGGCCGTTACCGGATCAAGCAGAACATGGTGCAGGACCTTTCTTCACTTGCCATGCTGATTGCGGAGCGGAGCAATGCTGCCCTGCTGTTTGACGATCCTACTCTGGCAGCGGACAATCTGGCTTCATTACGGGTCAAGCGCTCAGTAAGCGCTGCCTGTATCTACAAACAGGACGGGACGCTGTTTTCTTCCTACACAGCAATCAGAAATCAGCCGGTCTCGCTCCCCAAACCGGTGCAGGAACGGTTACAGTATTTTACCCCTCGTCATCTCTATGTTCTGGAGCCGATGCTGCTGGACGGCAAACAGATCGGTACGGTCTGTTTGCAGGCAACCCTGGTTGAACTGGATATGCTGATGCAGAGCTATCTGGTATTTACCCTGCTGGTGGTCAGCTGCTCAATTCTGGTGGCGCTGGTACTGTCAGAGAGACTGCAGGGGATCGTATCTGAACCGATTGCGGCAATAACCCGTACTGCAGAGCTGATCAGTGCCCAAAAGGATTACTCGGTGCGGGCTGAACGCCGGAGCAGTGATGAGATCGGCGTGCTGGTCGAGGCGTTCAACGGGATGCTGGAGACCATAGAAACCCAGAATGCCGAGCTGTTGGACAGTAACCGGTGTCTTGAAGAGCGGGTTGCCGAACGGACTCTGGCCCTGAACGAGGCCAAAGAGGCGGCTGAGGCTGCCAACCGGGCCAAGTCGCTGTTTCTGGCCAATATGAGCCACGAGATCCGCACCCCGCTGAACGCCGTGCTGGGGTTCAGCCAGATTGTCCTGCACGATCCTAATCTATCGGTCGAGAACCGTCGTAACCTCCAGACCGTCAACCGCTCCGGCGAACATCTGCTGACCCTGATCAATGATGTGCTGGACATGGCCAAGATAGAATCAGGCCGGATGGTTCTTGAGCGGGCAACCTTTGATCTGCCGGGACTGTTTGCCGATGTAACCGATATGTTTACTCCCCGGGCCACTGCAAAGAAACTGCAGCTGGTCCAGGAACTGCAGCCTGATCTGCTGCACTATGTTGATGGGGATGCGGGTAAGCTGCGCCAGATCATCATCAACCTGCTGGGTAATGCGATCAAGTTTACCGAACAGGGCGGGGTTGCTCTGCGGGCCCGCACCTGTCAGCGCGATCAGCACTGCCGGCTTGAGGTGGAGGTGGAGGACAGCGGCCCCGGCATCGCAGCCGATGATGTCCAGCGGGTCTTTGATGCCTTTGAACAGTCTGAAACCGGCAGGAAAACCCAGGGCGGCACCGGACTGGGACTTTCCATCAGCCGCGAGTACGCCCGTTTTATGGGGGGTGATCTGACGGTTACCAGCCAACCGGGGCAGGGCACCTGTTTCCACCTGTGCCTGCCGGTGCTTGCATCAGATCATGCGCCAGCTGCTGCCGTTGCTGTACAGCAGCGCCGACCGCTGCATCTGAAACCGGGACAGCAGCGCTGGCAGGTGCTGGTGGTGGATGACCGTGATACCAACCGCGAGATTTTGGTCAAGATGCTCGAGCCGCTTGGCTTTGCCATGCTTGAGGCAACAAACGGACAGGAAGGGCTGGAGCTGTTTCAGACCCATAGACCGCAGCTGGTGCTGATGGATGTGGTGATGCCGGTCATGGATGGCCGCGAGGCAACCCGGCGTATCCGTGAGCTGCCTGGAGGCTCTGATGTGCCGATCATCGCCATATCAGCCAGTGTGTTTGAAGAGCAGTTGCAGGAGATCATCAAGGCCGGTGCCAGTGATTTTCTGCGCAAGCCGTTACGGGAAGAAGAGTTGTTGGCAAAGATAGTCCAGTTTCTTCCGGCTGAGTTCGAATATGAGGGCGAGGATGATCTGTCTTCAGCAGCGCAACACGGGGATCTGTCACCCCGGGAACTGGCCGGGGCGCTGGCTTTTTTGTCCGAGCCCCAACGTCAGGAGTTGCTTGATGCGGCACGGCAGCTGGATAAAGGGCGTATTATAACGTTACTTGCCGGTCTGAGCAGTTTGAGCCAACTTGTTGTTGACCATATCCGCTCCCTTGCAGAAACCTACCGTTTTGATCTGGTGGAAGAAGCGCTTATACAGGCAACAGCAGGAGAAGGGGGAACCTCATGAACCCTGAATGGCCTGAAACTGCTGTGGAACCGCGACGCCGGCTGCATTGGAGTGTCCCGACAGTAGTATTGGCAGGGTTGGTGATGACGCTGCTACTGTTCGGTCTGGTCAGGCAAGCCGAGCTGGCCTCTTTTAAAACAGGTCTGGAAAGTGATGTTGCGCTACGTACCGACACCATTATCAACAAGATTGATGACAGTCAGCTGGTGGTGGTTGCATTACGCAGCTTTTTAGCTGCCTCTGATGAGGTCACCCGTAAGGATTTTGCCGATTTTGCGTTTCCTTTTTTGCACGAACGTACTGAGATCAAGGCCCTTTCCTGGAATCCCCGTATAACCAATCAGCAGCGGAAACGCTTTGAGGAACTGGGGCGCAGCGAACAACAGCATGCACAGTTTGCTATTACTGAGCGCGACAGTAAAGGCAATGTGATTGCAGCAGCTGTCCGCGATGCCTACTATCCGATCCGCTATATTGAACCACTGGCTGATAACCGCAAGGCGCTCGGCTTTGATGTGGGGTCACATCCGGTGCGGCTGGCTGCGCTGGAGCAGGCACGGGATACCGGCAAACCAACAGCAACGGAACGGATCATGCTGGTGCAGGATGGCCAGCCCAGATACAGCGTACTGGTCTTCAATCCGCTCTATGCCGCGGGGATGCCGGTTGCAACAGTCGCAGAGCGGCGTCAGGCATTGCAGGGATTTACCGTGGCAGTGCTGAATATTGAAAAATTACTTGTTTCTGCACTTGGCAAGACCGCGCCAATCGGTCTTCCCTTTGATCTGCTTGACCTTTCAGCCCCCAAAGAACGTCAGTTACTCCACCACTGGTCAGCTCGCCTGCATCGGGACAATGCATGGTTTTCCAGCCTGATTCCTGATCTCCCTGCCACCACCAGAAAATTCTCTTTTGCCGGACGGGAATGGGCGCTGGTTATGATCCCCAATCAGGCCTACCTGGCACGCAACTATCCGCTGGCGTACTGGCTGCTGTTGCCGGCCGGCCTCCTGATGAGTGTTCTGCTGGGTGCCTACTTCCGCACCCTGACCACGCAGCGACAGGTGCTTGAGGAGCAGGTTCTGAAACGGACTGCAGAGCTGCGTTCAAGCGAGGCAAACCTGAAGGAGTTGAACAGCCACCTGGAAGAACGGGTTTCGGACCGCACCAGCCAGCTTGAGGCAGCCATCCATGCCCTCTCTGTTTCCAAGGAGCAGGCAGAGGCTGCCAACCGGGCCAAGAGTATCTTTCTTGCCAACATGAGCCATGAGATCCGTACCCCGCTCAATGCGGTGCTGGGATTCAGCCAGATTGTGATGCGCGATCCGGCACTCTCCCCGGAACACCGCCATAATCTGCAGATCGTCAACCGATCGGGAGAGCAACTCCTGACCCTGATCAATGATGTGATTGATGTGGCCAAGCTTGAGGCGGGCCGGGTTGCCCTGGAAAAAGCCGTTTTTGATCTGCCTGCCATGCTTGATCAGCTGGTGGAACAGTTCCTGCCCAGAGCGGCTGCTGTGTCGTTACAGCTGATGCATGAGCCTGCTGTTGATCTGCCCCGTTATCTGACAGCGGATGCGGAAAAGATCCGTCATATCCTGAGCAATCTGCTTGATAACGCCCTGAAATTTACCCGTGAGGGTGGCGTTTCCCTGCGCAGCCGTATCTGTTGCCGTGAAGGACAGAATTGGCTGGAGATTGAGGTGCAGGACAGCGGGCAAGGCATCAGCCCTGAAGACCGGGAGCGGATCTTTAACGCCTTTGAACAGGCGGAAGCTGGCCGGATACAGCAGGGTGGAACCGGTCTGGGGCTGACCATCAGTAGGGATTATGCCCGTTTGATGGGGGGCGATCTGAGCGTTTCCGGCAGTCCGGGACACGGTTCCTGTTTCCATTTGACCGTACCGGTCATGTTGGTCAGCGGTGAGCCGGATCTGCAGCAACAGGAACAGCCGCGCCGGATCAAACGGCTGAAGCCGGGACAGCCTTCCTGCAGGATACTGGTGGTGGATGACCGTGATACCAACCGGGAGATCCTGATCAAGCTGCTTACGCCGTTGGGCTGCGTCATGCTTGAGGCGGTAAATGGTCAGGCCGGCCTGGAGGCGTTTGTTGCCCACAAGCCGCATCTGGTGCTGATGGATGTGGTTATGCCGGTCATGGACGGTCGTGAAGCCACCCGCCGGATTCGTGCACTGCCTGAAGGGAAAAAGGTGCCGATCATTGCGGTCTCGGCCAGCGTGTTTGAGGATCAGTTGCAGGAGGTGATGGAGGCGGGTGCCAGTGCGTTTTTGCGCAAACCGTTGCGGGAGGATGAGCTGTACGCAAAGTTGGTCAGGTTGCTGCCGTTTGAGTTTGAGTATGATGATGCTGAAGAGACAGATGTCGCTGAGGCAAGTCCGGCCGAACTTGACCACGAACTGGCTCAGTTGCCGCAGGAGCTGTGCTGTCAACTGATTACAGCTGCCCGGGGGCTTGATAAGGCTGAATTGCAGGCCTTGATGGCTCCTTTTGCCGCATCAGCACCCGGCATTGTGGAACAACTGAGGAGCCTGGCTGACAGTTATCGTTTTGATCTGATCGAGGAATTAGTTGCACAGCGGATAGATGCTGAGGGCACTGGAGGGAGAACACCATGACTAACCAAAAGGGCACCGTCCTGATTGTGGATGATACTCCGGCTAACCTGCAACTGCTTGAATCAATCCTGCAGGCGCAGGGCTATGCAGTGCGGGCTGCAATCAGCGGCCCAATGGCGCTCAAGGCAGTACGGATTCAGGCCCCTGATCTGATTCTGCTGGATATCAACATGCCGGATATGAACGGTTTTGAGGTCTGTCATGCCCTGAAGTCAGATCCGCAATTCGCCGGTATTCCGGTAATTTTTGTCTCGGCTGCGGTGGATACGGCAGACAAGCTGCGTGCCTTTGAAGAAGGCGGGGTGGATTATGTCACCAAGCCGTTCCAGCCGCTGGAGGTGCTGGCCAGGGTGGCCACCCATCTGGAACTGAAGCGGCATCGGGATCATCTGGAAGAGCTGGTGCAGGACAGAACCCGTGAACTGCTGCTGACCCAGGATGCGGTTATCTACGGACTTGGGATTCTGGCTGAATACCGGGATCCGGAAACCGGTCTGCATATCAAGCGGACCCAGTTGTATGTAAAGCTGCTGGCCGAACACCTCAAGCATCACCCCGGCTTTCAGGGCTATTTTGATGATACCACCATCCGCCTGCTCTACCATTCAGCACCGCTGCACGACATCGGCAAGGTCGGGGTGCCGGATCAGATCCTGCTCAAACCTGGTAAGCTGACCGAGGCTGAGTTTGAGCTGATGAAGCGCCACGCGGTGTATGGGCGTGAGGTGATCGACCGGATTGCGGCCGGCATGCATGACGACTCAGCGGCCTCGTTTCTGCGGCTGGCCGGTGACTGTGCCTACAGCCATCATGAATGCTGGAACGGCAAGGGGTATAACGGCCTGCGTGGCGAGGCCATTCCGGTTGCCGGACGCCTGATGGCCCTGGCGGATATCTACGATGCCCTGACCAGTAAACGGGTCTACAAACCGGCCTTCAGCCATGAGCGCACCTTTGAGATCATTACTGAAGGAGATGGCCGGACTGTGCCGGAACAGTTTGACCCGGCGGTGCTGCAGGCCTTTGTGGACCTGCAGGGCACCTTTAAGGATATTTCAAATGCCTACCGTGATGAGGAAGCTGCATCCCATCTATCGCTGGCTGTTGTCTCCGGTCTGATGCCGGATGCGGAAAAGAGCGGAGCCGGTCATGCCTGAAATCAAAGGAACTATTCTGGTGGTGGATGATACCCCGGCCAACCTGCAGCTGCTGGAATCGATCCTGCAGGAAAAGGGCTATCAGGTGCGGGCCGCCATCAGCGGCCAGATGGCACTCAAGGCGGTTCGGCATCAGCCTCCCGATATCATCCTGCTGGATATCAATATGCCGGAGATGAACGGTTTTGAGGTCTGTCGTGCCCTGAAGGCGGATCCTCAGTTTTTTGCATTCCGGTGATTTTTGTGTCGGCTGCAGTGGATACGGCAGACAAATTGCACGCCTTTGAAGAGGGTGGGGTGGACTATGTCACCAAGCCGTTCCAGCCGCTGGAGGTGCTGGCACGGGTTGAGACCCACCTTGCGCTGGCCAGGGCAAAAGCAACGCTGGAGCAGCAAAACAGTGCCCTGGAGCAGGCCTTGCAGGAACGGACACGGATGCAGGACCAACTGCTTGAGGCCAAGGAGCGGGCCGAGGCGGCAGACCGGATCAAGTCTGCCTTTCTGGCCACCATGTCCCATGAGCTGCGTACCCCGCTCAACTCCATCATCGGCTTTACCGGTCTGTTGCTGCAGGAACTGGCCGGTCCGCTCAATACCGAACAGGTCAAACAGCTGGGTATGGTCAGGAACAGCGCCCAGCATCTGCTCTCTCTGATCAGTGATGTGCTGGATATCTCCAAGATTGAGGCCGGCCAGCTGACTGTGGTGGCTGAGCCGTTCAATCTGTCGGATGTCATCAGGGGGGTGGTCCAGACCGTTCGCCCACTGGCTGGGAAAAAGGGACTGAAGCTGGTACTGGAAGCGGATGTTGATCCGGTCTGTATCACCGGAGATCAGCGCAGAGTGGAACAGGTGCTTTTAAATCTGCTGTCCAATGCAGTCAAGTTTACGGAACAGGGGACGGTCAAGGTACGCTCTGTTCGTGAAGGAAGCAGTTGTCTGATCACGGTGGATGACACCGGCATCGGTATTCAACCTGATGATCTACCCGCTCTGTTCAGGCCGTTTTACCAGATTGATACCGGACTTTCCCGTAAATACGAAGGCACCGGGCTGGGACTTTCCATCTGTAAAAAGCTGGTTGAACTGATGGGTGGCACTATACGGGTGGTAAGTACACCGGGTGCCGGCAGTAGTTTCAGCTTTACCCTCCCGGTTGAAAGGGCTGCTGCATGAACAGGAAAATACTCTACATAGAAGACAATGAGCAGAACCTGTATCTGGTCACCTTTCTGCTTGAAAGACATGGTTATCAGGTCTGTTCGGCCACGGACGGGCTGCAGGGGATCACAATGGCAGCCGTCGAGAGGCCGGACCTGATCCTGCTGGATATCCAGTTGCCGGGGATGGATGGCTACGCGGTGGCCCGTACCCTGCGCAGTAATATTGAGCTTGCTGAAACAGCGATTGTGGCGGTCACCTCCTACGCCATGGCAGGAGACCGTGAAAAGGCACTGGCTGCCGGCTGCAACGGCTACATTGAAAAGCCGATCAATCCTGACACTTTTTTGCAACAGGTGGAACAGCATCTTCCGCCGCAAGGAGTAACTGAATGAGACGGGCACTGATTGCAGATGATCATAGCGAAAACCTCTATTTTCTTGAGGTACTGTTGAAGGCAAACGGTTTTGGCACTGTGGAAACTGCTGAGAACGGGGGACAGGCCCTGGAGATGGCCCGGCGAAACCGGCCGGATCTGATTATCAGCGATATTCTGATGCCGGTCATGGATGGCTATGCTCTTTGTCGTGAGCTGAAGGCCGATCCCTACCTGCAAGATATCCCGTTTATCTTCTATACCGCCACCTTTACCACTGCAAAAGATGAGGCCCTGGCCTTGAATCTGGGGGCAGACCGTTTTATCTGCAAGCCCCAGGAACCCGACACCCTGATGCAGATTATACGGCAGGTACTGTCTGAATCCCGCCCGGTGGTTGCCCTGCCGGCAGCTGAAGAGACGATCCTTAAGGAGTATAACGAGGCACTGTTCCGCAAGTTGGAAAAAAAGATGGCAGACCTGGAACAGGCCAACCGGGATTTGTTGCAAAGGGAACAGGAGCTGTTGGCCGCCCGTGAAGCGGCCGACTGTGCCAACCGGGCAAAAATGCGGTTTTTGCGTACCATGAGTCATGAACTGCGTACACCTCTGAATGCCATTCTGGGAGCCCTGCAGTTGAGTGAGCTGGACCAGGCCTACGATGCCGGAATGACAGCCGAGGCCAAAACAGCGCTCTTTTCAATGCTGGATATGATTGACAACATCCTTGAGGCATCCCGGCTTGAGTCGCCGGAACCGCACTTTGTGCAGGAGCCGCTTCAGCTGGAACAGCTGATGACCACAGTGAGCAGGCTGTTTTCAGGCGCAGCGCAGAGCAAGGGGCTGGCCCTGCGGTTATCCCTTGCCGACAACCTGCAGCGTCGGATCGTTGCCGACGGGGTGCATTTGCAGCAGATCATGGCGCACCTGGTGAGTAATGCCATTAAATTTACGGAACAGGGCAGTGTTGAGGTCCGCCTGAAACAGGAGGACGGAGCATCGGCGGAACGGCCGATACTTAGGATTGAGGTGCAGGACACCGGTATCGGTATTGAGCCGGATCAGCAGCAACGGATCTTTGAACTGTTTACCCAGCTTGATGACTCCGACAGCCGCCCTTACGGCGGTATCGGCCTGGGACTGACGCTGACCAAACGACTGGCCGAGTTGATGGGAGGGAGCATTTCCGTGACAAGCCGGCCGGGTAAAGGCACCCTCGTGACGGTCTGTCTGCCCATGGCGGTTACACCGTGATTACAGCTGTCTTTCACCTGTTTTGAAAGGTACCTTGCCATGAGAGTCTCTGACATGACAATAGGCACCCAGTTGCGTCTTGGGCTGGGACTGATTCTGCTGCTGGTGCTGGGACTGGGTGGTTTGTCGCTGCTTCAGGCCGACCGGCTCTGGCTGCAGACCAGCACCATGTATGACCATCCCCTCAGGGTCCAGCGAGCCGTCAGCACCCTGGAAGGGACGGTCGACTATATCCCGCTGCAGATGAGAAACCTGCTGCTTGCCAGAGACAGACATGAGACCAGGGAACTGCTGCAGACTATTGCGGCCAAGCAGGCGGTTATTGATCAGCAACTGGCTGTCATGTACCAAAGCTACCTTGGTCCGCGTAGCGATCTGGACAGGTTGCAGCAGGAGATTGCCAAATGGCATGCCTTGCGTGAAGAGACCATCCGGCTGCTGCAGGCCGGCAAGACCAAAGAGGCCATAGACCATTTCCGTCCCGGTGGTGTCCTTAGAAACCAGGCGGATCTGGTGCGTGCTTCCCTTGACAAGGTTGATACCTTTGCCCGCAACAAGGCGGACCAACTCTATCGCAACGCCGCCCGCCAGAAAGAGCTGCTGCAGCATTGGCTGGCAGGCATTGCCGCTGTTGCCGTGCTGTTGTCTCTGAGCATTACCTGGCTGCTATTGCAGGGTATCAAGGTGCCGCTTGCCGAGCTGCAGGAGATGACAAGACAGTTCAAGCGGGGCAGGCTGGACGTGCGCAGCAGGTTTGCCGCCATCGGCAACGAGTTCGGAGCACTGGCAGCCTCATTCAACAGCATGGCTGACACTATTCAGGCCGAGATGAGCTTTCAGGAACATGCTGCAGAACTGAATGCAGTCATGCTGCAGGAGATAGAGGCGCGCTGCTTCCAGGCAAAGGTGCTTGAACGGCTGATGCAGTTGACCGGTTCACAGGTGGGGGCGGTCTACCTGCTGAATGAGCAGAAGACCGCTTACGAGCATCTTGAATCAATCGGACTTGTCTCCGGCAACGCCGGTTCATTTTCTGCTATGGAGCGGGAAGGGGAGTTCGGAGCTGCCTTGACAACCTGTCAGGTGCAACGGATCACCGCAATCCCGCCTGATACCCCCTTTATCTTTGCTGCCGTGACAGGTCAGTTTGTGCCCCGTGAGATCATCACGATCCCGCTACTGGTTGGTGATGAGGTGCTTGCCATGATTTCCCTGGCCGGCCTGCATGGCTATGACGCTGAGGCAGTGCGGCTGGTTACGGATATGCAGGGGGGGCTGGCGGTCTGGATGAACAGCATGCTGGCCAATCGACGTATTCAGCTGCTGACCGAAGGGCTTGAATACCAGAACCAGGAACTGCAGGCCCAACAGGAAGAGCTGCGGGTCACCAACGAAGAACTGGAAGAGCAAACCAAGCGGCTGCAGGAGTCGGAAGAACGGCTCAAGATCCAGCAGGAAGAACTTAAAGTAACGAATGAAGAGCTGGAGGAGAAAAACGATCTGCTGGAGCACCAGAAACAGGAGGTTGAGCGAGCCAGAACAGCGATTGAAGACCAGGCGGCAGAACTGGCACAGGCCAGCCGGTATAAATCGGAATTTCTGGCAAACATGTCCCATGAGTTGCGTACGCCGCTTAACAGTCTGCTGCTGCTGGCCCACAATCTGGTGCAGAACCGGGACGGCAACCTGACAGCAGAACAGGTTGAGTCGGCCCGGATTATCCATGGCAGCGGCAGCGACCTGTTGACGCTGATCAACGAGATCCTGGACCTGTCCAGGATTGAGGCCGGCCGGATTGAGCTGCAGCCCGGCCGGGTACGGATTAGCGACCTTGCCGATGCCGTGCGGGAGTCGTTTCAGCACTTGGCTGATCAGAAGGGGGTCGGCCTGGATATTGTTGTCGGCGACGACGCTCCCCATGAGATCGTGAGTGACCGGAAACGGGTTGAACAGGTCCTGCGCAATCTGGTCTCCAATGCCCTTAAATTTACGGAAACAGGTGTTGTGACCGTCAGGTTTGCTGCGCCGCTGTCCGACACCGGCCTGGCCATTGCCGTCAGCGACACCGGTATCGGCATTGCCCCTGAACAGCACAAGCTCATCTTTGAGGCATTCCAGCAGGCTGATGGCGGCACCTCCAGAAAATATGGCGGCACCGGCCTTGGACTCTCAATCTCCCGCGAACTGGCAGGGTTGCTTGGCGGTGGGATTGAGCTGATAAGCATGCCCGGCGCCGGTTCTACCTTTACCTTGAATCTGCCCCCTGTCATCGGAGCAGAAAGACCGCTTCAGTTTGTTGCTGCTGCAGAACTTCCGGAACTGAAAACGGCAGTCTACCGTCAACCGCTGCAGCAGGTTCCCGATGATCGTGCCACCATCAAACCGTCGGACCGGGTCATGCTGGTGATTGAGGATGACCCGAACTTTGCACGGCTCTTATACGATACCTGCCGCAACAAGGGCTTCAACTGCCTGGTTACACCAACCGGTGAACAGGGTCTGGAGCTTGCAGCAAAATACCTGCCCGCTGCGATCATCCTTGACCTCAACCTGCCCGGTCTGGACGGTTGGTCTGTCTTGAGTGCGCTGAAGGAGAATACCCGTACCCGGCATATCCCGGTGCATATCATATCTGTTGAGGAGGCATCCACACGCTCGCTTCGCAGGGGGGCTATCGGCCATGTGACCAAACCGGTCAACCAGGAGGATCTGGAAGAGGCGTTCCGCAAGTTGGAAGTCACCTCAACCAAAAGGCCCAAGTATCTGCTGGTGGTAGAGGATGATCCGGTACTGCGGCAGGAGACGGTCAGGCTGATCGGCAACGGCGATGTCAAGGCTGATGAGGCCGGGAGTGCAGAGGAGGCCATGCAGGCGCTGCGCAGCAAGGTCTATGACTGTGTGGTACTGGATCTGGGCCTGCCGGATATGGACGGCGGCGAGATGCTGGCAAGGCTGGAACAGGAAGGGGTGCTGCTGCCGCCGGTGGTGGTCTACACGGCGCGGGATCTGACCCAGGATGAAGAAGAGAACCTGCGGGAACGGGCCGAATCGATTGTTATCAAGGATGTCCGTTCCCAGGAGCGGCTACTGGATGAAGTCTCGCTCTTCATGCACCGGGTGGTAAGCCAGATGCCGGAACAGAAGCGGAAGGTTATTCAGGATCTCCACGATACCGATACCTTGTTGCAGAATAAAAAGGTGCTGGTGGTTGATGATGACATGCGTACAACCTTTGCCATTGCGCACCTGCTTGCCGAGTACGGCATGAAACCGCTCAAGGCGGCCAATGGAGAGAAGGCGTTGCGTCTGCTGCGGGAACAGCCTGACGTTGATCTGGTGTTGATGGATATCATGATGCCGGTCATGGATGGCTATGAAACGATCCGCCAGATCCGTCTCCTGCCTGAGTTCCGTCAACTGCCGATTATCGCCCTGACCGCCAAGGCAATGCCGGAAGACCGGGAAAAGTGTCTGACAGCCGGTGCTAACGATTACCTGCCCAAGCCGCTGGACCAGGGCAGATTGTTTTCGATGATGCGGGTCTGGCTATGCAGGTAGCAATCGGCTGTTCAATTAACGGCACGGGGGCGGCATGAAACCGGCTGAACTTGAACATGTCGAGATTGAGTTGCTGCTGGAGGCAATCTTCCGGCGCTACGGTTACGACTTCCGTTCCTATGCCAGGGCCTCGATTGAACGCAGAATCAGGCAATTTATGGTCAAGGCAGGCTGTGCAACCATTGCGGAGATGATTCCAAAGCTGCTTCACGATGCCGATTTTTTCTCCCATCTGGCCAGGTATTTCTCCATCTCGGTGACTGAGCTGTTCCGTGATCCCTGGGCGTATCAGGTTATACGGGAGAAGGTGATACCGCTGCTCAAGACATGGCCGCACGTTAAAATCTGGCATGCCGGTTGTGCAACCGGTGAGGAGGTGTACTCGCTGGCCATTGTGCTTAAGGAAGAAGGAGTCTATGACCGGGTCATCATCTATGCCACCGATTTTAATGATGAAGCCCTGGAGCGTGCCCGTGAAGGGATCTATGGCCTTGACAAGATCCAGGAGGCCACGCGGAACTACCAGCGTACCGGTGGTACGGGCTCGTTTTCTGAATATTATCATGCCCGCTACCAGGCTGCAGCCATGGACAGCTCACTTAAAAAACGGATGGTTTTTTCCGGCCACAACCTGGCAACGGACAGCCTGTTCGGAGAAATGCATCTGATCTTCTGCCGGAATGTGTTGATCTACTTTAACCGTGATCTGCAGAACCGGGTGCTGGGACTTTTTACCGAAAGCCTGGTGCATGGTGGTTTTTTGTGTCTGGGAAGCAAGGAGGATCTTCGCTTTACCGATGTCTGCGACCGGTTCGAGGTGGTGGATGACAGGGCCCGTATCTACAAGAAGAAGGAGGCGCTGTGAGGACACAGGCAGCCGCGCAGAACCCCCGTCCCAGTAGCAAGGTCGTGGTAATCGGCTGTTCGGCAGGCGGTTTTATGGCGTTAACCGGCATTCTTTCAGCAATACTGCCTGATTTCGCCTTGCCAGTCCTGGTGGTGCAGCATCTGCATCCGGATGATAACGGTTCCTTTGCCCGGCATCTGGCCGGTACCGCCGGTCTGCCGGTGATTGAGGCCTGCGACAAGGAGCAGATCCAGCCGGGTCATATCTATACCGCACCGGCCAATTACCATATGCTTCTGGAACAGGACGGGACAATTGCCCTGACCCTGGATGAAAAGGTCAACTGGTCACGTCCTTCGATTGATGTGCTGTTTGAGAGTGCCGCCTGTGCCCTGGGGCCCCGTCTGATTGCTGTTATCCTTTCCGGCGCAAATACCGATGGAGCTGCAGGTGTGTGTGCCATCAAGGCTGCCGGCGGTCTGGTTCTGGCCCAGGATCCGGCTACAGCCGAATTTCCGGTGATGCCTCAGGCTGCAATTGGCACTGGTGCTGTGGATGAGGTGCTGCCGCTCCAGGAGATTGGACAGCGGCTTGCGGAGCTTGGGGCTGATGAACAGGTGGAAAAACACGGTTAACATCGTACTCACTGGAGATGGTGATGAACGCATTACAGAAAATACTGATTGTTGACGACCGGAAGGAGAACCTGATTGCGTTACGCCAGGTTCTGCGCTGTCTGGACGTTGAGGTGGTTGAGGCCTCAAGTGGCAATGCCGCTCTGGCAGCCACGCTTGATCACAGGTTTGCCCTGGCCATTCTGGATGTCATGATGCCTGAAATGAGTGGTTTTGAGTTGGCCGAGCATTTACGGAACGATGAAAACACCAGGCTACTGCCAATCATCTTCATCACGGCAGCCTATCCGGACGAACTGCATATCTTCAGCGGATACGAAGCCGGCGGGGTGGACTACATCGTGAAACCCTATGCGTCGGAGATTCTGCTGGCCAAGGTAAAGATCTTTCTTGAACTTGACAGCCAGCGGCAGGAACTGAAACGCTCCAATCTCGTGCTGGGTCGTGCGGTTGAACAAAGCCCGGTTTCCGTGCTGATCACCGACACCGACGGTGTGATTCAGCAGGTCAACCCCAAGCTCTGCGAGTTGACCGGCTATTCGCCCGGGGAGTTGATCGGTCAGAATCCGCGCATCCTGCAGTCCGGTGAGACCTCACCTGAGACCTACCAGGCCCTTTGGGATACATTGTTGTCCGGCAATGCCTGGCGCGGCATGTTTCACAACAAACGGAAGGACGGTTCACTGTTCTGGGAACAGGCGGTTATCTCTCCGGTGCGCAACGATGAAGGGGCTGTCATACAGTATGTGGCGGTTAAAGAGGATATCAGTGACCGGATCAGAATGGAGCAGGATTTGCAGCGGGCGCGGGAGGATGCCGAATGCGCCGGACAGGCCAAGCTGCGTTTTCTGCAGATCATGAGCCATGAGCTGCGTACACCGTTGAACGGCATTCTGGGAGCCCTGCAGATTCTCGAATACGATAAGGTCTATAATGCTGAATTGACCACGTCGGCAAAGCAGGCCCTTTTCTCAATGATTGATATTATTGATAATATGCTTGAGGCTTCCCGGCTTGAGTCATCCGAACTCAGTTTTACGCAGGCGCCGCTACAACTTGAACTGTTGCTGGCAACGCTTGGACGCATGTTTTCCGTTGCCGTGCAGAACAAGGGCCTGCATCTCCGTATGTCGCTTGCGGAAGATCTGCCACGCCGGATTCTGACCGATGCTGCCCACCTGAAGCAGATCATTGCGCATCTGATGAGTAACGCAATAAAATTTACTGAACAGGGAACGGTTGAGGTACGGATGAACCAGGAGTCCGGGGGCACATCCGATCGTCCCGTGTTGCGGATCGATGTCCGGGATACCGGTATCGGTATCGATCCTGACAAACAGCAGCTGGTCTTTGCACTGTTCACCCAGGGTGATGACTCATTGACCAGGCTGCATGGCGGTATCGGGCTTGGCTTGACGCTGACCAAGCGGCTGGCGGAACTGATGGGGGGGACTATCGGCCTGCAGAGCTGCGTTGGAATCGGTACAACGGTTACGGTACGGCTTCCGCTGGTTCAACTGCCGTAATCCGTGCGAACCAGGTATTGTAGCTCACTTCTGGTTTGTAAAAATAGCTTTTTCAGGTGTTTAGTTGCTGTATGCTTAAGTGATACTATAGTGTTTTCTAAAGCCCATACTGCTGGTTGACAGTGAGTATCCTTCTGGAGGTTTCCAGATGCAGCTTCCCATTTTTGTGACAACCCCGGTTGCACGGGCCGCCATTGCCCTGGGACTCCCCTTTGTTGTTACCGGCATTCAGTGGCTGTGCTGGGATGCGATTCGACCGTATGCCTGGTTTTTCTATTTTCCCACCGTCTTTGTCAGCGCCTGGATCGGCAGTCTGCGGGCCGGCGTTATTGCCGCGATCAGTTCAGCATTACTTGCCAGATTCTTCTTTATGTCCCCTGTCTTTTCCCTGGCAATCGCTGATCCGATGCAGGCGATTAATATGGCTATGTTTGTGGTCATGGGGATCCTGTATGCCTATTTCTTCGAACGTTTCCGTAAACAGCTACAGTACCGTGAACAGGCCCGTTCCGCTGAGGAACTGCAACGCAGTGCCGCCAGTTTACGCAGGCTGGCTGAAGTGGTTGAGCAGATTGCAGCAGTACGGGATCTACGGGCGCTCATGACGATTGTGCGGCAAGCGGTAAGGGAGTTAACCGGTGCCGATGGTGCTACGCTGGTGTTGCTGGACAACGGGTATTGCCATTATGCCGATGAAGATGCCATTGGTCCGCTCTGGAAAGGGCAGCGCTTTCCCCTTGAAACCTGTATCTCCGGCTGGGCCATGCTGCATGCCCGGCAAGTGGTAATCGAAGATATCTATGAGGATCCCCGTATTCCGCACGAGGCCTATCGCCCCACCTTTGTCAAGAGTCTCTCTATGGTGCCGGTAGGCCGCAAGCAGCCGGTTGCCGCCATCGGCTGCTACTGGGCAACCCGTCACCGTGCCACCGCTGAAGAGTTGGAGCTGCAGCAGGCCCTGGCCGATGCCATGTCGGTCGGTCTGGCCAACCTTGACCTGTACGGCAAGATGGAGGAAGCCCGGCGGGTGGCACAACAGAACGCCGATGAGGCACGGGCGAGCACAGTCCGTTTTGAGGCAACCTTTGAACAGGCAGCGGTGGGTATCGCCCTGGTGTCGCCGGACGGGCACTGGCTGCGGGTTAACCGGAAACTGTGCGAGATTGTCGGCTACAGCCCGGCTGAACTGGTGGATAAGACCTTTCAGGCGATTACCCATCCGGATGACCTGTATGCGGATCTGACGTTCATGCGCCAGATGCTGGCACAGGAGATTAAAACTTACTCGCTGGAAAAACGTTACATCCGTAAGGACGGGAGGACTATCTGGATCAATCTGACGGTTTCTCTGGTCTGGAAGCCGGACAACTCACCGGACTACTTCATCTCGGTTATTGAGGATATCGAGACCCGTAAAACCGCTGAAGCGGCACTAAAAGAGGCAAAACGGCTGGGGAGGCTTGGTTACTGGAAGTGGGATCTGGCAACTGACACGCATAACTGGTCGGATGAGGTCTATCAGATCTACGGCAGGGACGCGGCACTGCCACCGGCTGTCTATCCGGAGGTTCAGCGCTACTTTACTTCACAGAGCTGGAAAGACCTGGTTAAGGTAGTCGAAAGGGCAGTACGGGACGGGGTTGGGTACGAGTGTGATGCTGAAGTAGTACGGTCTGACGGCAGCCATTGTTGGGTGACTGCCAGAGGGGAGGCGATACGGGCTGCTGACGGTACGGTTGCCGCACTGTACGGCACGGTTCAGGATATTACTGAACGGAAAAAGGCTGAGGAGGAAATTCGCCAGCTGAATGCCACGCTGGAACGACGCGTGGAAGAACGTACAACAGAGTTGAAGATCGCAAACCGTGAGCTGGATGCCTTTGCCTATGCGGTCTCCCATGACCTGCGGGCACCGCTGCGCGCCATGAGCGGCTTCAGTCAGGCCCTGGTGGAGGACTACGGTCCCCAGCTGCAAGGTGAGGCGTTTAGCTATCTGCAGGAGATTTGCCAGTCTGCCCGGCATATGGGAGAGCTGATCGATGCCTTGCTGCACCTCTCCCGGGTCACCCGGGGGGAGGTGCAGCGGGAACAGATCGACCTTTCTGCCCTCTCGGCCGGCATCTCTGATGAGCTGTCATTGCAGGAGCCCGGACACCAACTGGTCCGCAGCATCGAGCCCGGTATGTCAATATGTGCTGATCCGCGCATGATTGAAATGGTTATGCGCAACCTGCTGGGTAACGCCTGGAAATATACCGGCAGGGCAATCAATCCGGAAGTCAGGGTCTACCACGAGGAACAGGATGGAACGGTCTGGTTCTGTGTTGCGGACAACGGGGCCGGTTTTGACATGCAATTTGCCGACAGGCTGTTCAAACCGTTTCAGCGCCTGCATCGCCAGGATGAATTCCCTGGCATAGGGATCGGTTTGACAACGGTGCAACGGATCATCCACCGCCATGGTGGTCGGATCAAGGCCCAGTCTGAACCGGGTGTAGGGACTACGTTCCGTTTTACCTTGCCTGAACGGGAAGGGGAGGCTGCCGCATGAAAAGGTTTCCCCGCCACCAGTTCGTGCAACTTGCCACTGCCGGTTATGCCGTGCTGGCACTGGCCTGGATCTTTCTCTCAGACAAGCTGTTGCTGGCCTTTACCGATGTCGAATATCTGGTCAGGTTATCCACGGCCAAAGGTGTGTTGTTTGTTGTTGTCACAGCGGCCCTGTTCTTTTTTGCCCTGCGGGCAGTTCCTGCGGAGGATACGATTGAGCGGTATGCCGTTTTTGAACTCCTGAGTTCCAGTCTTCTGCCTGGAAGATGCCCCCGTTGGTTGATCTACCTGTTTAGCGGTGTCGTGAGTCTGGTGATGTTGTGGATGTTGACCGGAATGGTGGCTCCTCTGGGGAATCGGCAATTGCTGGTTTTGTTAATGTTTCCAATCATCCTGAGCGCCCTGCTGGGAGGGCTGGGGCCCGGTATTTTGGCAACATTGATCGCGGCCTTTGGCGCAAGTTATCTGGTTATCCCGCCCCTGCACAGCTTTCTGATCGCCTCCAGCCATGATCTGATTCAGTGGTGTTTTCTACTGGTGAACGGCGCAGCGGTCAGCCTGCTGAGTGAGCTGCTGCAACGCTCGCTGAAGTCGGCAGAGTTGAACCGCAGACTGCTTGAAACCGTTGTGTCCGGAAGTTCGAATGCTGTTTTTGTCAAGGATCTGCAGGGACACTACCTGCTGGCCAATCAGGCCACAGCCGGATTCCTTGGCAGGCAGATCAGCGAGGTTGTTGGTCATGACGACGGGGAGCTGTTTCCTGAAGACACGGCTCAAAAGCTGATGGCTATTGATCGTGGCATTATGGACAAGTGCGAGATCCAGATCCATGAGGAGTTTTTGACCATGCCGGATGGCCGGGAGCTGGTTTTTCAGGTCACTAAAGGGCCGGTGCTGGATAATCGGGGCCGGGTGATCGGACTGTTCGGCATAGCCCACGATACTACCGAGAGCCGTCAGACGGCTGATGAAATCAGACGGCTGAATGCAACACTGGAAAAACGGGTAGAAGAACGTACTGCTGAACTGCGTGCCGCCAACCGGGAGCTTGAAAGCCAGAGTTATGCAATAGCCCATAATCTGCGGGCGCCACTGCGTGCCATGGACGGGTTCAGTCAGGCCCTGCTGGATGATTATAGCGCAGAGATGAACGATGGAATGCGCAGCTATCTGGATCAGATCCAGCTGGGCGCCCGGCAAATGGGTAAGCTGATTGACGCCCTGCTTGCGCTCTCCCGCAATGCCCACACAGAGTTGCAGCGGGAACAGGTTGCGGTCAGCGCCCTTGCCGAAATGATACGCAATGAATTGTTGCAGCAGGAGCCGGGGCGCCGGGTGGAGTGGCAGATTGTGCCGGACCTGCGCGTATGGGGTGATACCGGTCTGATGGGGGTGGTGTTGCGCAATCTGCTGGGTAATGCCTGGAAATTCACCGCTCAGAACGATGCTGGTCTGATCAGGGTCTATGCCGATGAGTTGCAGGGAATGCGACGCATCTGTGTCAGTGACAACGGGATCGGATTTGATATGCGCCATAGTGCCTTGCTGTTTCAGCCGTTCCAGCGCCTGCACCGCCAGGATGAGTTTAGCGGCATCGGTATCGGTCTGGCACTGGTGCAGCAGATTATCCAGCGCCATGGCGGCATTATCCAGGCATCAGCTGCACCGGGCGCGGGAGCGGTCTTCTGTTTCGCGCTGCCTGAACCGTCGTAGCAGGAGGACGTTTTGCAGGTGACGTGATTGAAGGGGGCAGCTATGCAAGCCGGACTTATTTTATTGGTTGAAGACAACCATCAGGATGAATTGCTGGTACTGCGCGCCTTGAAGAAGGTCAACCTTGCCAACAAGGTTGAAGTGGTACGCGATGGACAGCAGGCCCTGGATTTTTTGTTCTGTGAAGGTGAGTTTGTTAATCGCGACTGCTCCGAACCATTGGCAGTCGTACTGCTTGACCTGAATCTGCCCAGGGTCAACGGCCTTGAGGTATTACGCCGTTTGCGTACTGATGGACGTACGCACCTGTTGCCGGTGGTGATCCTGACCTCGTCCGATGAAGAACGGGATCTGGTGGCAAGCTACGAGGGCGGGGCCAACAGCTTTGTGAGAAAACCACTTGATTTCAAGGAGTTTGCCGAAACCGTGGCAAGCCTGGGCATCTATTGGCAGGCCATCAACAAACCGGTATGGCCGAGGTGATGAACATGGGTAAACCGTTGCGTATCATGATGATTGAGGACTCGGAGTCTGACTTCCTGCTGGTTAAGCGCGCCTTGCGCACGTTGCAGCAAGAGACGGTCTGTATCCGGGTGGACAGGATATCTGCCTTGGACGAGGCGCTCCGGCTCAGGGACTGGGATGCAATCCTGTGCGACTATAATGTACCCAACATGAGCTTCGGGGCAAACCTTGCAATGATACTCAGCCGTTTGCCTGATACCCCGCTGATACTGGTTTCAGGTGATCTGGGGATTGAACAGGCGACTGATCTGCTAAGGCAGGGGGTCTGGGATTTTGTACTCAAGGACAATCTTGCCCGTCTGCCATCCGTGCTGGAGCGGGCGCTGCGTGAAGCTGCGGATCATGATGCGCGCAGAAAGGCTGAAGAGGCTCTCAGGCTGAGCGAAGAACGGCTGCGTCTGGCGGTGGAGGGGGCGGCACTGGGAATCTGGCATCTGGATGTTGCTGCAGGGCAGACCACGCTGTCCGGACTTTGCTGCAGCATGCTCGGTGTCTCTGATGCCAAACTTACCCTGGATGATTTTGTGCAGCTGGTACACCCTGATGATCGCATGGCGGTTGAAGATGGGCTGCGTCAGGCGCTCCAGACCGGCCGGGATTATGATGCCGAGTATCGTATCCTGTTGCCCGACGGCAGCGAACGTTGGCTTGCTGCAAAGGCAGGTGTGCAGAGAATACTGAATGGCCAGGCTGTCAGTCTGGAAGGGGTGCTGCAGGATATCACCGTCAGAAAGATGGCTGAACAGGCGCTGGTTCAGGCACGGGAAAGTGCGGAAGCCACCAACCGCGCTAAAACCGAATTGTTGGCCATCATCAGCCATGAATTGCGCACGCCGCTTAACGGTGTCTTTGGTGGCGTGCAACTGTTGAAGATGACGGCGTTGGATCAGGAACAGCAGGAGTACCTCGGCTTGGTTGAGCTGTCTGTTGGCAATGAGCTTTCATTGGTCAACGACCTGCTGGACCTGGCACAGACTGAAGCAGCAGGTTTTTCGGTTATTTCACAAGAATTTGCGTTGAAACGCTGCCTTGAAGATTCGATCAGGATACAGTCATTACCGGCCAAAAATCGAGGACTTTCACTGGCATTGACGATGAGGGACGATCTACCGGACAGGCTGTTGGGTGATCCGCTGCGTCTGCGCCAGATACTCCTGAACCTGCTGGGTAACGCAATCAAGTTTACTGAAAGCGGTGCGATAACCCTGCAGGTGGCTGAAGCGGGCCGGGATCAGCAGGGGCAGCGCTTGCTGCGCTTCAGTGTGGCCGACACAGGCATCGGCATTGCTGCTGAAGACTACCTGCGGATATTCAACGCCTTTGAACAGGTGGATATGTCCAATTCACGACGTTATGGAGGAGCCGGTCTGGGGCTTGCTATCTGCCAACGTTTGACGGCACTGCTGGGCGGACGCATCTGGGTAGAGAGCAAACTGGGGTGCGGCAGCACATTTTTTCTTGAATTGCCATTCAGGGTTCCTGAAACCAGGCAGCCGGAAGTTATGGCTCCGGATGTAAGAAAACTGCCGCCCGGCCGGATTCTGCTGGTTGATGATGACCACTATAACCTGAAGGTGAATGCCACACTGCTAGAAAAGCTCAACCTGCAGGTTGTCACGGCTTGTAATGGCAATCAGGCGATTGAAGAATGGCAGCAGCACCAGCCATTTGATCTGATCCTGCTGGATATCCAGATGCCGGATATGACCGGTATGGAGGTTCTTGCAAGAATACGCAGTCTTGAAAAGACAGCCGGTACTACATCTACGCCGACTGTTGCCGTAACCGCCTATGCAATGCCGGATGATTGTGACAAGATTCTGGCTGCAGGGTTTGACGCGTATCTTCCCAAACCGCTGATGGTGAACCGATTAGTAGAGGTGTTATCGCATATTTTAGTATGATAATCTCTTTCCTTGTCTGAAAAAACACGGTAAACCTGCTTGTATGAAGGTGGTTTTTAACTTAAACCGTTGGAATCACGGTGCTCAATGTCCTACTCACAACTCTTTAGAACCGCCACCGCTGCTCCCAAAGCGGTTGATGATGCTTTGGAACTGGAACCACAACAGCAGCGTCAGGAACCGTTTACCCTGCTGTTTGTGGATGATGAAGACGGGGTGTTGAATGCCCTGCGCCGGATCTTCATGGATGAGAACTACACTATTCTGACAGCCAATAGCGGTGACAAGGCGATCAGGATTCTGGAGGAACGACAGGTCCATCTGCTGATCACAGACCACCGCATGCCCGGCATGACCGGCGCCGAGCTGTTGAAGGTGGTGCGAGAGCGCTGGCCGGAGACGATCCGGATCATGCTGACCGGCTATGCCGATGTCAACTCCATCATGGGGGCGGTCAAAGAGGGGGCGGTCTATAAATTCATCACCAAGCCCTGGAACGATGAAGACCTGCGACTGACTGTGTCACTGGCATTGCAGCAGTACCTGCTGATGCATGAGAACCGCCACCTGAAGGAACTGGCCCGCCAGCAGCAGAGCAAAATCAAGAACTATGCCGGACTGTTTGAAGAAAACCGGGGCATGCTGGGTGATATCCTGGTCAAGTGCGGCCTGATTGGTCAGGAGGAACTGGCTTTGGCCAATAAACAGCAGGAACAGGGGGAATTCCTGGGCGATACCCTGATCAGGCTGAAGCTTTTGACCGAGAATCACCTGATTGCAGCGCTGCAGAAGTCGCTGGGGGTGGAATACCTGGATCTGAGGGAGCTGACGATTCCGGCCAATGTGGCGCGTTGTCTGCCGCGGGAACTGTGTGAACAGAGCCGTCTGATACCGGTCAAGCTGGATGGCAGCCAGTTGACGATTGCCATGGCTGATCCGTCCGATATCCTTAAGTGCGATAATATTTCACGGGTTACCGGACTGAAGGTGATCAGTGTACTGGCTTCTTCCAGCCAGATTGGTGAGCGGTTGCGGCAGGTCTGGGATACTGGTGACCTGGCAATAGATGAATTCAATGACCTGGAGCCGCTGGACGAGATTGATATCATTCTGGATGAAGAGGAAAAGGAGGCATCGGTTGAGGAGTTGATCGGCTCATCCAAGGTGCCGCCGGTCATCAGAATTGTGAATGCAATCATGTCCGAGGCGATCCGCTACGGTGCCAGCGATATCCATGTTGAGGCCAAGACCAAATATTCGGTTATACGGTACCGGATTGACGGTATGTTGCATGCCAAGATCAAGATCCCGGCTGATCTGCATGCTGCCGTTATCTCGCGGATCAAGATACTGGCCAAGATGGATATTGCCGAGCGCAGACGTCCTCAGGATGGCAGGATTACGGTCAAGGCCGGGACCAGAATCGTTGACCTGAGGGTTTCGTCACTGCCTACCATCAACGGCGAGAAGGTTGTGATGAGGATTCTGGACAAAAGTTCCGCTATCAAACGGATGGAGGAACTGGGGGTTTTGCCTGATGATCTGAACAAGATTACGATCATCAGCAAAAAACCGCAGGGGGTGATTATCGCTACCGGTCCGACCGGCAGCGGCAAAACCACCATGCTCTACTCGCTGCTGGCCGCCATGATGAATCCCAGCAAGAACTTTGAGACCATTGAAGAACCGGTGGAGTATTATCTGGAAGAGGCAAATCAGGTCTCGATCCATGAGAAAATCGGGCTTTCCTTTGCCCAGGTCTTGCGGGCCACCCTGCGACAGGATCCGGATGTGATCCTGGTAGGGGAGATGCGCGATTTCGACACCGCCGATACTGCCTTCAAGGCTGCCTTAACGGGCCATATGGTACTCTCAACCCTGCACACCAACAGTGCCATTGCCTCCATCACCCGTCTGATTGATATGGGGATCAAGCCCTATATTCTGGCCTCTGCCCTGGAGGGGATCATTGCCCAGCGTCTGGTGCGGCGGATCTGTGAAAACTGCCGGGAAGAAACCGTTCCTGATCCGGAACAGTCAGCGCTGTTGCGGGTCCCGGAAGACTTTTTTAATGGCACAACCTTCCGCGGGGCAGGTTGCGTCCGCTGCAACAACACCGGCTACAAAGGCCGCCTGGGAATCTATGAGATCTTTCTGATGAGTGATGAGTATCGTCAGTTGATCGGTACCAGTTACAAGGAGTCGGAGATCCAGACCATCGCCCGTGTCAACGGTATGCGCAGCCTGCTTGAGGATGGCCTGGAAAAGGTCCGTCAGGGGCTGACTACCATGGAAGAAATCCTGCGGGTGGTTGGGCCGGCTGTGCGGATGGAACGGCAGTGCGACCACTGCGGCAAGCTGATGGAATCGCGGCACCTCTTCTGTCCCCACTGCGGTGCCTTCCGGCAGAATTGCTGCAAATCATGTCACCAGTCTCTAGAGGATGAATGGTTGGTTTGTCCTGTTTGCGGTACGGCACGTTGAATATGAAAAAGGAGTTTCCATGAGCAATCCGATCCTGCTGGTTGATGATGAAGCCAATGTCTTATCGGCACTGACCCGCGCCCTTTTTGATGAACCGTATCAGGTAACCTGTGCCAAAAGTGGTGAAGAAGCCCTGGCATTGATTGCCACTACGCCGTTTAAAGTGGTGATCTCCGACGAACGCATGATCGGCATGCAGGGCAGCGAACTGTTGGCAATCCTGAAGGAACGCTATCCGCATACGCTTAGAATACTGCTGACCGGACATGCCACCCTTGAGGCAGCCCTGAAAGCGGTTAACCAAGGTGAGATCTATCGCTTTTTTACCAAGCCCTGGAATGATACCGATCTGAAGTTTGCCATCCGGTCAGCCATTGAACGTTATGACCTTGAGGCAGAAAACCGGCGTTTGCTGGCAACTGTAAAAAATCAGGCCATGGAGATCAAGGTGCTTGAAAAACGCTACCCCGGTATCAGCCGGGTTGAGAAAGATAACCTGGGCAGTTTTGTGCTGCCGGATCTTTCTGAAGCGGAAATCAGGATGATGATGGCAGAGTGTGAAAAGGAAGTCGGTTGAAGATAAAAAAGTCTTGACCTGGACTCCCGATTGATTTATATAGCTAAGACTTTTCGCGATACGAAAACGCCGCGTGAAAAGCACCCTGTTTGATTGGTTGTGTGGGGCTGTAGCTCAGCTGGGAGAGCGCTTGACTGGCAGTCAAGAGGTCGACAGTTCGATCCTGTTCAGCTCCACCATAATTGTAAAAGCCGGCTCTTGCCGGCTTTTGACATAGGGCTGTGGTGGCCATGGTGAAGCGGTTAACACTTACGACTGTGACTCGTACATACGAGGGTTCGATCCCCTCTGGCCACCCCAAAAAACATAACCTGCTGTAAACCTGCAGGTTGCTATACCTAATGAGGTTTTTCCGATTTGTTGCCATGTCTGGTACGAACGGTGGAACCTCATTTTGCATTTTTGGACTCTGACTATTCAGCTCAACCTTCCCTTTGACCATCAACAATATCCCCTTCTGATACCTGCGGAACCTCAACCGGCACTGCAAACGACGTGAGCTGCCTTTGTATATCGTTTGTAGATAGACCTTTAGATTGTAAATAAATTACATGTAGTTATGGTGTATCTGTACGTTTTTAAATCCTTATTTGTTAAATTGTTATATTTTGTTCGGATGCTGAAATTCAAATTATTTGCTTGATTGACGCATAATTTGTGCGGTAATTTGTCTGCATGAAAATCATATGTTCATGTTACGGCTATCGCGAGAATGAAATTTTTCAGGAAATCCTTGATACGGGGATCTCAAGCATTTTAATCAATATTGAGACGGCCTACAATCTGGGGTTATGTAGCTGCAAAACAAAAAATCCAAGTAAACACTGCTGTTTGCCAGAAGTTCGTCTGGTCGCTGAAAATGCGATGATTGAGCGCCTGGAAATAATCAAAACAGCGATACTTACCCTGGAGCTGCATGGCGTTAATATTGAGAGGCTAAGTCAAAAGGCTAAAGAATTATTTGATTTTTGACAAGGCGGCGTTCATTCCCTGTATCTTTTGCAATACTGCTGTTGTTTTTTCTGCGCATACCCACACCATCCCGTTTTTCAAACGGTAAAAGTTTTAATACCCTCATCCCTCCTGCAACAATGTTTCTTGAGTAATCGTGTTCCCAGTAGTGGGTACTGGACATTTTATGCAATGTCATCGATTGGTTGCCAGCGTTGTTCCCTATATCTCTATTGTTGGTCTGTTGCGTTGTTTATTGTTTTTGTATGGAATTGCGTGGTATACTTCCATTGTAGGAAAGATAAAGAGTCCGAAGAAGGTTGTAGGGCCTGGGAAGGAGAGGGCAATGAAACTCAACGAATGTGCCATAAAGATGGAAAGAGAAACGCAGTCACATTATGAACGATTATCCAATATGGTGAGTAATGATGAATTAAAACGACTGTTTTCGCTGATTGCCTCAGTAAAGCTGGAGCATATTAATCGTCTGACTGCGCTGGAAGAGAAGTCGGATGAAACAGGGAAGGTAGATGTGGATGAGTCCTTGTGTTCCTACAGTCCGTATATTGGTCCGTGGCGTCTGGCAGAGGCATTGAAAGATGATGCTGATGGCTATCGCCATCTGGAGCAGGAAGAAAAATCAATGATTGAGTTCTTTGAGGAGCTGGGGAGCCGGACAGAGGATGATGAGGTGAAGAAAATCTGCCGGATTCAGGCTGATAAAGAACGGGAGCATCTCGAAACGCTTGAAAGAATTTACTCCTTTGTGGAAGAACCCAGAACGTATCTGGAGTGGGGTGAATTCAGTAACCTTAAAAGTCTTTAAGTGTTTGAAAAGAGGTGTATTATCATGATAAGCAAACATTATGAACAGGTCTGTTACAGGACTGAACAACGGGAGGAAAGCCTTCCGCTGCGACATATGCGGGATGGACGTTTGGGTTATACCTTGGGATGTACTCCAGAAGGCGAGACCGTTCAGGTTAGGCTTGTAAATGGCGAGCTGGACAGTTGGTCTCGTGATGAGTGCATGGAAAGTTTCTAGAAGTACAGACAATAGATCGGAGCATGAGCTTACTGGGGGTCGGCAAACAATTGTCCGGCCCCTTTTTTTTCTTGCGCAGGCAGGCTCGAGCACGATGCTGCCACTTGAACCGGTATGGACGCCCGGGGAGTTTACGGTGAGCTTTTTTGATTGATACCCGGCATTCTGTTTGACGGCCTTAAAGTAGGGCAGGTAAAAATTAGTTGTCGCCAGGCCGGTTTTCTAAACAGATTTTCAGTTGCCGTTGCTTGACAGTTTGATGACTTGTTGTATCCTGATTCAGTTAGAGGTAGTGCTGATAACCGTCAGGAGACGCAATGGCAGTTCATCCGATAACCGGCGATAGTTCTTCGCTGGTTGAATTACGCGAAATTTCAATCCTCTTTGCTGAAGACGACACCAGTGTCCGCACCCATATTTCGCGGATGCTGACGCCGGTCTGCGGTGAACTGTACACGGCAGAAAATGGTCGTGTTGCCCTTGATCTGTTCAGGAAGAAAATGCCGGACCTGGTCCTGACCGATATTACCATGCCGGCCATGACCGGTCTTGATCTGGCTCGCCAGATCAAGCTGGAACGTCCGGCAGTACCGGTTATCATCATTTCATCCCACGACGATTCTGAGCACCTGCTGCAGGCTATTAATCTTCACCTTGACGGTTACCTGACAAAACCTCTCAACGTTCAGAAGCTGTTTGCCAATCTTCAGCAGCAGGCAATGTTGCTACGTGCCCGTCGGCTTGCCAGCCAGCAGTCCAGGCTTTTGTCCGGTGTCAATATGGCCATTCAATACCTCTTGTCCGCTGATGCCAATCAGGATGCGGTCGATTTTGCACTGCAGGAAATGGCCAAGGCCGCCCGGGCCGACAAAATTTTCCTTTATCACTATCAGAATGCAGTGCTGGGTGACCGTGAAGTTTCCTTGATCAGTGGTTTCGCCGGAGGGGAGATGGTTCTGCGCTTTCTTGATGGTGCCGAGCCGGATATGCCTGAGCTGCCGTACCTTGAGCGTTGGTACGGCCTTCTTTCACAAGGTAAATCAATTTCTGGCCCCCGTTCAGCTTTCCCGTCGGAAGAGCGCCATATACTGGATACCATGCGGGTACGCTCGATGCTGCTGACTCCTATTTTTGAGGAGGGTAATCTGTGGGGTTTTGCCTGCCTCTGTGATATGAAACGGGAACGCCCCTGGTCAGACGCCGAGACTTCAATGGTGATGACTGCGGCACGGGGACTGGGCAGTTTCATGGGGCGTCTCAAGCTGGAAGAGGAACGTCTTGAGGCACGCAAATCACTTGAACTTGCCAATACGCAATGGCGTGAAACCTTTGATACAATCCCTGATATGGTCATGGTCTTGGATACCTCACACCAGATTGTACATATCAACAAGGCCGCAAGAGAACGCCTGAACATCGGTGAATCCGGCCCCCAAAGCCTGATCGGCCCCTGCTTTCAGCATGTACATGGAGCAAGCCACCCCCTGCAGGGCTGTCCCCACAGTGCCCTGCTGAAAGACCATCAACCCCATGAGACAGAGGTTCATATTCCACATATGAACAGCTACTTTCATATTACGGTCAATCCAACCTTTGATGGGGATGGCAATCTGGTCGGTGCTGTCCATGTGGCTCGTGATGTTACCAAACGGCGTGAAATGGAAGACCGGTTGCGGTACCTCAGTACCCATGACGAAATGACCAAGCTGTATAACCGCGCTTTTTTTGAAGCCGAAATTGAGCAGCTTGAAAAGGGTCGCGTGGCTCCGTTATCGGTGGTCATTGCTGATCTTGACGGACTGAAAGAAGCGAACGACCGTTTTGGCCATGATGTCGGTGATGGCTTGATCAGGGCTGCTGCAGATCTTCTGCGGGAGATTTTTCGGGCTGGTGATGCCATTGCCAGGATAGGTGGAGATGAGTTTGCCGTGATCCTGAAAGGGGTGGGGGAAGAACTGCTTGCCACCATTATGGAACGGGCGCGCCAGATGCTTGAGGAAGGCGGTCATCAGTCTGAACATGGTCTGAAGGTCCGCTTCTCTCTGGGTAGTGCCACAACCGGCTTTCCTGCTCGTCTTCAGGATGCGATCAGAGAGGCGGATATGGCCATGTATGAAGATAAGAAGGCTCGTAAGCTGAAAGAAAACGAACTCTCAGAATTCGCCTGAACCAGGCTTTTTTCTATTCCCATGTTTGCTGCCTTTCGATAAAAATAGCGTAGACGTTCTTGACTTCACTGCCGTGCTGTACTAACGTCTGTAAAATTTATCTCCGCGAGGTAGCGAAGCCATGCCGCTCGAAAACCTTCCTGAAGGATTAACGTTTGACGATGTGCTGCTTGTTCCGGCCCACTCTCTTGTCCTGCCCCGTGACGTCAATCTGGCCACACGCCTTTCACGCAACATTCCACTCAATATTCCGCTGGTAAGTGCTGCAATGGATACGGTTACCGAATCCCGTGCTGCAATTGCCATGGCCCGTGAAGGCGGGATCGGCATCATCCACAAGAATCTCTCCATTGAAGCCCAGGCACATGAGGTGGATAAGGTCAAAAAGAGCGAATCCGGCATGATCGTTGACCCGATCACCATGCGCCCCACCCAGAAGATCCGAGAGGCGCTTGAGATGATGTCCCGCTATCGCATCTCCGGGGTTCCGATCACCAAGGCCAACGGCAAGCTGGTGGGAATTCTGACCAACCGTGACCTGCGCTTTGAAACCGATTACGATCTGCCGATTTCTGCCCGTATGACCAAGCGCAACCTGGTAACGGTTCCGGTTGGCACCACACTGGAACAGGCCAAGGAACACCTGAAGCATACCAGGGTTGAAAAACTGCTGGTGGTTGATGATGCCCGTTTCCTGAAGGGGCTGATCACCATCAAGGATATTGAGAAGGTAAAAAAGTATCCTAATTCCTGTAAAGATAGTCTGGGACGTCTGCGGGTCGGCGCTGCGGTTGGCCCGACTGCCGAGATGGAGGCCCGCATGGAGGCCCTGATCAAGGCCGGTGTCGATGTGGTGGTTATTGATACTGCCCACGGCCATTCCCAGGGAGTGATTGATGCCGTGATCCGTGCCAAATCAACCTTTCCGGGGGTTGAAATTATTGCCGGTAACATTGCCACAGCTGAGGCTGCAGCTGCCTTGATCAAGGCTGGTGCAGACGGCATCAAGGTGGGGATTGGACCAGGTTCCATCTGTACCACCCGGGTTGTGGCCGGGGTGGGGGTGCCTCAGATCACTGCAATCATGGAGTGTTCTCGGGTTGCCCATCAACATGGAGTACCGGTTATTGCCGATGGCGGGATCAAGTTTTCAGGTGATCTGCCCAAAGCGGTGACGGCCGGAGCCGACGTGATCATGATCGGTTCTCTGTTTGCCGGTACCGAAGAGTCCCCGGGTGACACAGTGCTGTATCAGGGCCGTACCTATAAGAGTTACCGTGGCATGGGCTCCATTGGCGCCATGAAAGAGGGTAGCAAGGATCGCTACTTCCAATCTGATGTTGGGGATGATGTCAAGCTGGTGCCGGAAGGTATTGAAGGGATGGTACCATTGCGCGGACCGTTGTCTGCTAATATTCACCAGTTGATCGGCGGCCTGCGTTCGGGTATGGGCTACACCGGCTGTGCCACCATCAAGGAGTTGCAGGATAACGGCCGCTTTATCCGCATCACCGGTGCCGGTCTGAAGGAATCCCATGTGCACGATGTAACCATTACCAAAGAAGCCCCGAATTACCGGGCAAGCTAAGGATAGTTATTTTATGAGTTCTACTGACATTCACAGCCAGAAGATTCTGATTCTTGATTTTGGTTCTCAGGTTACCCAGCTGATCGCCCGCCGCATTCGTGAACAGTCGGTTTACTGTGAGATTCATCCCTACAATATGGGTCTGGAGAAGATTAAGTCCTTTGCCCCTCAGGGGATTATCCTCTCCGGAGGTCCGAGCAGTGTCTATGATGCTGATGCCCCCCATTCCGATGCCGGTGTCTATGAACTGGGGGTGCCGGTGCTGGGGATCTGCTACGGCATGCAGCTGATGACCAGCCAGCTTGGTGGCAAGGTAGAGCGTTCTGATAAGCGTGAATTCGGTCGTGCTGCCATGACAATCGACGACACCACTGATCTCTTTTCCGGCCTGTCCGGCAAGGAAGAGGTCTGGATGTCCCATGGCGACAAGATTGAGCAGATGCCCAAGGGCTTCAGTGCCATTGCCCACACTGACAACACCCCGGCTGCTGCCATGAAGGATGAGAAACGTCGCCTCTATGCGGTGCAGTTCCACCCTGAGGTGGTTCACACCCCGAAGGGTGCGGAGATGTTGGGCAACTTTGTCTTTACGGTCTGCGGTTGTCAACCGATCTGGACCATGGCCAACTTTATCGAAACCGAGATTGCAGCCATCCGCGAAAAGGTTGGTAACGGTAAGGTTATCTGTGCACTGTCCGGCGGGGTGGACTCATCAGTGGTAGCTGTATTGCTGCATAAGGCGATCGGTGATCAGTTACAGTGCATCTTTGTCAATAACGGCCTGCTGCGCAAGGGTGAGGCGGAAAAGGTGGTCAACCTCTTTACCCGTCACTTCAAGATTAATCTTGATTACGTTGAGGCATCTTCGCGCTTCCTTGATAAACTGAAAGGAATTACTGATCCTGAGCAAAAACGGAAGATTATCGGCAATGAGTTTATCTACCTTTTTGAAGATGAGGCAAAGAAGATCGGGACGGTAGACTGGCTGGCACAGGGAACTCTCTATCCTGACGTGATTGAATCGGTTTCCACCAAGGGGCCATCAGCAGTGATCAAGAGCCACCATAACGTCGGCGGCCTGCCTGACCGGATGAAGATGAAGCTGATTGAACCGGTACGTGAATTGTTCAAAGATGAGGTTCGGCTGCTCGGTAAAGAGCTTGGCCTGCCTGATGAGGTCATTCATCGCCAGCCGTTCCCCGGCCCTGGCCTGGCAATCCGCTGCATTGGAGAGATCACGGCAGACCGGCTGGAAATACTGCGGGAATCAGATGCGATTGTGTTGGATGAAATTCGTAAGGCGGGGCTCTACCGCGAGATATGGCAATCTTTTGCCGTGTTGCTGCCTGTTCGCTCGGTTGGCGTCATGGGGGATGCCCGTACCTATGACTACACCATTGCCCTGCGAGCCGTAAATTCGCTGGACGGCATGACTGCCGATTGGGTCAAGCTGCCCTATGAGGTGATGGGCAGTATCTCATCACGGATCATCAATGAGGTCAAAGGGGTTAACCGGGTGGTCTATGATATCAGTCAGAAACCGCCAGCTACCATTGAGTGGGAATAAGAACTCTGAAGAGCAGGAGGGGCCATGCGTAGATCGCTACTGACAACCTGTGCTATTGTTGCCTGTTCTGTTGTTATGATGTCTCTGGTTGCCTCTGCCAAGACTCTGATACTTGAAGGTAACCTTGATGGTGCCGTTGCCATGCGCCAGTCCATGGAGTTTTCAGTCAATAAGGGCACGGTCTCCAGTTTTTCATTCAAGTTTGCCTTGCCGGCCTCTTTTTCAACCAGGACTGTTAGCCAGGGGGTTGACGGCCTTGATATTGGTCTGTCTCCTCAACCCACCAGTTCAACGGTTGAAACCGACCGTTTTGGCAACAAATTTCAGCGGGTCAGCTGGAATAACGTTAACCAGGATATCCGGGTTAATCTGAACTATACTGCCAATGTCCGTACGCAGTTGACCTCGCTGGAGAGCAAGACACCTTTTCCGCTTGGCAGTCTTGCCTCAAGGGAGTCACTCTATCTGCAGCATACCGAGATGGTGCAGGGGGATGCCGAGATCAAATCCCTGGCCCGTCAGTTGACCAGTGGTGTCAAGAACGAGTATGAGGCCGTATCTGCCATCATTAACTGGGTCACCGACAATATCAAATATACCTTTAACCCGCCCCAGTATGATGCCTCCTACACCCTCTCAACCAGAAGCGGCAACTGTCAGAACTTTGCCCACCTTTCCATTGCCCTTTTGCGCAGTGTGGGAATCCCCGCCCGTATTGTCGGCGGCATAACCCTGAAAGAGGGCTGGAAGGTGCCGATTGATGCAAAAAACTCCATTGTCCAGAGCATGGGGCAGGGCGGACATGCCTGGCTGGAGGTCTACTTCCCCGACCTGGGCTGGTTGCCGTATGACCCTCAACAATCACGTCAGTTTACCTCATCGCGCCATATCAAACAGACCCATGGTCTGGACTCCCGGGATATTAATGACACCTGGAAGGGCGGCCCCTATCTGCCGGCCTACAGTGAGCTGATAGAGGGGCGTTATACCACTGACGATATCAAGTTGAAGATGAAGCGCTATGCCAGCGCTCCCCGTCCCTATATCCTGAGTAATGCTGTGATGGCTGGTTCAGCCGGCGTCGTGGATACAGCAGATTCCGGTCGGGAGACACCTCCGGCTGCCAAGCCGCCCCGTCCGGAATCGAGGACAAATGTGGCATCAGCCAAGCCGGCAACACCTCCGCAAGGATCAGGTGCCGGGCCGGCAGAGACCCGTCTGGTCAGTGATGACGAGGCATCTGATGAGGATCAGCCCAGACCGGTCAAACCCAAACCTCCCGTAAAGCCGGTCAAGCCGCCTGTAACCAAACCGCCCAAGGTCGCTACCAAACCACCGGTAGTTGTTGAGCCCGGCCACAAGAAACCACGTCCTGGTACCATGCTGGCTTTTGGTAACATGGATTTTCCTGCCCTGGTTAACCTGTATAATGTCAAAGGTGATACCGGTACCCGTGTCTTTGAGCGTGAGACCTCGGAATATGTTACATCAAAGCATATCTTTGCCCAGGCTATTCAGGTCAAAGACCGGATGAGCCTTGAAAAAATCTCACTTGCCATGCGAAAATTCGGTGGTGATGGTGCGGTGTACATAGATCTGGTCAAGGATAAGGGCGGCAAACCAGACATCATGCAGGGAATCCGCTCTAACCTGCTTGACCTGGAAAAGATAGCCAGAAGACCGGGTTATTACTGGGTAGATTTTTCATTTCCGCCTGATGGGAACAAACCGCAACAGCTTGCTCCGGGCAAGTACTGGATTGTATTCCGTGCCTCAGGCGAGGCGATCATGAACTGGTTTTTTACACCGGGTAAACCGTATGGCGAAGGTGATGATACCCGTTCCACGGCAAAGGGCTTCCAGTGGGAAGATATCCTGAACTATGACTTTGTCTTTAAGGTCAGCGGCAAGGCGGTATGAGATGCAGGCGGCCTGTCTGGTAGCAGGAGTCATGTTGATTATGGCAGGTTGTTCGCAACAGGACGACAGGCCGGAAACGCGCAAACAACAGCAGACACCAGCAGTTTTTCAGTCCAGCCAAAAGTTTGCCGAACTCTGCGCTGCCTGCCACGGCGTCCGGGCCAGGGGAGGGGTAGGGCCTGATTTAACGGTGTCCCGCTTCAAATATGGTAAAGACAGAGCTTCAATAAAAAAGAGCATTCTGGAAGGGCGTCCGGGCGGGATGCCTGCCTTTGGCGCTCATATCAAACCGGAGGACGCAGCAGCGTTGGCCGACTATCTGCTTTCATTGTAGTACACATTCTCCAGAGGAGGCACTAACTGTGGCGGGAATCAGCTTTGAAGAGGTAATGTTTACGGTCATGACGGCCACGCAGGATACCTTCAAGTGTTATATGAATATTGAGTTGTATGCAGGCCATGTTGAGCGCAAAGTTACGCCTGTGGATTCTGATGTGACCGGTATTATTGGCGTTGCCGGTGATCGGGTTGGTTATATCATTGTCGCTGCGGACCGGGCAACAGCACAGCTGGTTGCCCGCGAGATGTTAATGGATGATGAGCCGGATGAAGACTCAATCCGTGATGCCATCGGCGAACTGATCAATAATATCGCCGGTGCGTTCAAGACCAAGTACCACGACCAGTACGGCAATGTAGCCATGGGACTGCCGCTGGTGGTGTCCGGACAGTTGCGGACGGTTACGGAACCGCCTGAAGAGGGTGCCAGTATGAATGTCCAGTGTAAGGGGGTTACCATCCCCTTTACCAACAAGGACGGCAGTGCCAATCTGAAGGTTATGATCTACATGTAATGGTTGCAACCGTTTCGATTCTGAACCGTTACCAGGAACTGTTGTCTGAAGTAGACTCCTGGTTTTTACACTGCAGCCTCGCAGCAGGTACACAGATCTCCTGTCAGCGGGGCTGTTCTGCATGTTGCCGTGGTCTGTTTGATATTACGCTGCTGGATGCACGACTGGTAAGGCAGGGTTTTGAAAGCCTTCCCGCAGAGACGAAACAACAGGTCGTACTGCGTGCACAGCAAAGTATTGCCGGTATCCGTACATTCTGGCCGGATTTTGACCAGCCGTACCTGTTTAATGACTACCCGGAAGAAGAGTGGGATCTGGTCATGCCTGAAGAGGATGAGACGCCGTGCCCGCTGCTGGGGCAGGACGGGCTCTGTCTGATTTACGGATACCGTCCCATGACCTGCAGGTTGAACGGCATACCGATGGTGGATAGCAGCGGTGAGGTGCTGTTTGATGAATGGTGCAGTCTCAATTTCTCAGCTGCTGATCCTCTCCAGATGCAGGAGCTGCGCTTTCACTTTAACGATATTTTTACCCAGGAACAGCTGTTGTTCAGGGAGTTCACCAGACGCTTGTTTGGTGAACCGTTGAATGAGCTGGATACTGTGATCCCTGCTGCAGTATTGATCGATTTTGCTCGTGTACGCGTGCCGGAGCAGGTATGGAAACAAAGAACTACCTGACACCTACTGAGACCATCAGCGCCATTGTACAGAATGGTAAAAGGGTCATGACCCAATGCCGGCGTCGCACATTTTTGTTGTCATTGCTGGCAGGTTTCTATATCGCCTTTGGTGCGCAGCTTTCCACCGTGGTAATGCATGACGCTGCAGCGTTTATAGGTCTTGGTATTGCCCGCCTTGTAACCGGTGTTGTCTTTTCCTTTGGTCTGATGCTGGTGGTGGTCTGTGGCGCTGAGCTGTTTACCGGTAACAGTCTGCTGGTTTCTTCGGCTCTGGATGGTGAGATCTCCTGGATAAAGTTGATCGAGAACTGGTCAATCGTCCTGCTCGGCAATCTGCTGGGAGCCCTTTTTATGGCCTGGTTGCTGTATGAATCACAACTCTGGCAGAGCGGCACCGTTGCACAACAGGTGCTTGCTACGGCGTCTGCCAAAAGTCAGCTGTCGTTCTGGGTTGCGTTTGTACGGGGGATTCTCTGCAACTGGCTGGTCTGTCTGGCTGTTTTTATGGCAACCGCGGCACGGGATATCTCCGGCAAACTCTTGTCCTGTCTGGTGCCGATCACCGCCTTTGTGGCCAGCGGCTTTGAGCATTCCGTTGCCAACATGTACTTCATTCCTGCCGGTTTACTGCTTAAGTCAGGGTTGGGCATCACGGCCCCCGGTCTGACCTGGAGTGCTTTCCTGTTTGGCAATATCCTGCCGGTAACCCTGGGCAATCTGGTAGGCGGTGTCCTGTTTGTTGCCTGTGCTTACTCGTATGTACATTTGCCCCTGAACCGCCACTAGGCACTCCTTGCAATTCCCCGGCTGTTCCGCTAGTATTCCACGACTATGAAAACAATTACCAGACAACTGCATGTAGGCCCGGTGGCAGTAGGCGGAGGCGCTCCTTGTGCTGTCCAGTCCATGTGCTCCACCGATACCCGTGATATCAAGGCAACCCTGGCGCAGATTCAGGCTTTAAATGCAGTGGGTTGCGAAATCGTCCGTTGTGCGGTGCCTGACGCCGATGCTGCGGATGCCCTGGCTGCTATCAAGGCCCAAAGTCCGATCCCGGTAATTGCTGATATTCACTTCGATTATAAGCTGGCTCTGCGGGTGCTGGAGGGGGGCATTGATGGTCTGCGCCTCAACCCGGGCAACATCGGTGAACACTGGAAGGTTGCCGAGGTGGTAAAATCTGCGGCAGAGCGCAAGGTGCCAATCAGGATCGGTGTCAATGCCGGATCACTTGAAAAGCACCTGCTCGAAAAATACGGACATCCGACCGCTGAGGCGATGGTTGAATCAGCCATGGGACATATCCGCATTCTTGAGGAGTTGAACTATCAGGAGATCAAGGTTTCCCTCAAGGCTTCTGATGTACCCAAGACCGTCGAGGCCTATCGTCTGCTCTCCAGTCAGGTCAACTACCCGCTCCATATCGGCATTACCGAAGCAGGTACCATTTTCTCGGGGACCATCAAATCTTCAGTCGGGCTTGGCATTCTGCTACACGCTGGGATCGGTGATACCCTGCGGGTTTCCTTAACCGGTGATCCGGTAGATGAAGTACGGGTAGGGTATGAGATACTTAAATCGCTGGGATTACGTCAGCGAGGCGTTAACTTTGTGTCCTGTCCCACCTGTGGCCGTTGTCAGATCAACCTGATCCGTGTTGCTGAAGAAGTGGAAAAGCGTCTCCAGTCAGTTGACAAGCAGATTACCGTGGCAGTAATGGGGTGTGCCGTTAATGGCCCCGGTGAAGCTCGCGAGGCTGATGTTGGAGTGGCGGGCGGCAAGGGGGAAGGGCTGATCTTCCGCAAGGGTGAAGTGGTCCGTAAGGTCAGTGAGGCGGAACTGGCTGATGCCTTGCTGGAAGAGATCAATAATCTGTAATGATGCAGGGAGACGACTATGCGAAGCTTAATCGTTGATGACGATGATATCGGCCGTCTGATGCTGGCGACCTTTCTGGAGGATTTCGGCCCCTGTGATCAGGCGGAAAACGGCCAGCAGGCCCTTGATCTGATTGATGCTGCCACTGCTGAAGGTAATTCCTATAATTTGATCTGCCTTGATATTGTCATGCCGGTTATGGATGGTACCACGACCTTGCGCGGTATTCGGGAGCGTGATCAGAAACAGGGGGGGCGTACCAAGGTATTCATGATCTCTGCCTGCAGTTCCCCCGAGGATATTCAGGATGCTTTTTTTGAAGGGGATTGCGATGACTATGTGGTAAAGCCGTTTCAACGTGAAGCAGTCAGCCAGATGCTGCAACGTCATAAATTGATCTAAGGTGGTTTAATAGTAATGCGTTATACACAATTTTTTATTCCAACACTTAAAGAAACTCCATCCGATGCCGAAGTGGTCTCACACCAGTTAATGATGCGTTCCGGCATGATCCGTAAGATTGCTGCCGGTATCTATACCTACATGCCGTTGGGGCTGCGTTCGATCCGTAAATTTGAACAGATTGTACGGGAAGAGATGAACCGTGCCGGTGCCATTGAACTGCTGATGCCCGGTGTGCAACCGGCGGAACTCTGGATTGAGTCGAAGCGTTGGGCTCAGTATGGCAAGGAACTGCTGCGCTTCAAGGACCGCAAGGATAACGAGTTCTGCATGGGGCCAACCCATGAAGAGATAATCACCGACATTGCCCGGCGTGAGGTCAAGAGTTACCGCCAGATGCCGGTCAACTTCTACCAGATTCAGACCAAATTCCGTGATGAGATCCGTCCGCGCTTCGGCCTGATGCGTGGACGGGAATTTATCATGAAAGATGCCTATTCCTTTGATGTTGACTCCTCTGCAGCTGATCTTTCCTATGACAAGATGTATCAGGCCTATAACCGCATCTTTGAGCGTTGCGGCCTTAATTTCAGGGCTGTAGAGGCTGATACCGGTTCAATTGGCGGCTCGGCATCCCATGAATTCATGGTACTGGCTTCATCAGGCGAAGATGCCATCGTGTCCTGTAATGCCTGCCGCTACGCTGCCAATGTGGAAAAGGCTGAGGGAGTAAGGCAGCAGCAGGGGGGGGCAGGACAGCAGGCGCTGACCAAGGTCCATACCCCTGACAAGAAGACCATTGCTGAAGTTGCCGAGTTTCTGGGGCTTCCCCAGTCCGGCACTGTCAAGGCACTGGTGCTGTCCAATGGTGAAGGACAGTTTGTGATGGCCCTGGTGCGGGGTGACCATGAGCTGAATGAGTTGAAGCTGAAGAACCGTCTGGGCTGGGATGAGATTCAGATGGCCACTGATGATGAAATCCTGCGTTTTACCGGTTCACCTCCCGGTTTCCTGGGACCTTTGGGATTAAAGGCAGAGCTGCAGGTGGTGGCTGATTATGCTGTTGAAACGATGGCTGATTTTGTCATCGGTGCTAATGAGACAGATCAACACTATACCGGTGCAAATACTGGCCGTGATTTTCAGATCAGCCAGATTGCCGACATACGTCTGATCGGTGCCGGTGATCCTTGTCCACGCTGTTCAGGCGGTACTTTGGAAGTCTGGCGAGGTATTGAAGTCGGTCATGTCTTCAAGCTGGGTACCAAATATTCAAGCAGCATGAATGCCACCTATCTTGATAAAGACGGCAAGGAGCAGATCATCTTTATGGGCTGCTACGGCATCGGTATCGGTCGTACGGTGGCTGCATCCATTGAACAGAACCATGATGAAAACGGTGTGATCTGGCCGTTACCATTGGCTCCGTTTCACTGCTCGGTGGTGGCGATCAATGCCCAGAAGGATGAGGCGGTCATGGCTGCTGCTCAGGATATCCATGATCGTCTTGAGGCTGCCGGTGTTGAGGTCCTGCTGGATGACCGTGACGAGCGGCCCGGTGTCAAGTTCAAGGATCATGACCTGATCGGTATTCCGCTCAGGATCGTGGTGGGGGGAAAAAATCTGGCCGAAGGTAACGTTGAGTTCAAGCAGCGTGCTGGTGGCGAGATGCAACTTCTGGCGCCTGAACAGGCAATTGAATCAGTTATTGCCAAGGTCAGGGAGTCCTGCGGAGGTAGCCGATGAGCAGTGCTGCTATCTGGGATGCCCAGCATGAATGCATGCCACGTGAGGAACTGGAGCAGCTCCAGCTTGAGCGGTTGCAGGCTACGCTCAACCGGGTGTATAAAAACGTTCGTTGTTACCAGAACAAGTTTAATGAGTTGGGGATTGTACCGGAAGACATCACCTCGCTGGCTGATCTTTCACGCCTGCCCTTTACCACCAAGGAAGACCTTCGCCTCAACTATCCCTACGGCATGTTTGCAGTGCCATTGCGTGAAGTGGTCCGGATCCATTCATCATCCGGCACTACCGGCAAGCCGACGGTGGTTGGCTATACCAAGCATGATCTTAAGATCTGGTCGAATCTTGTGGCCCGTTTCATGACTGCTGCCGGTGTAACCCCAGATGATGTGGTCCAGATCGCCTTTGGGTACGGCCTGTTTACCGGCGCCTTTGGTCTGCATTATGGTTCTGAAGCCATTGGTGCCGCGGTGATACCGATGGGGGGCGGCAATACCGAAAAGCAGATCATGATCATGCAAGACTACCGGACGACTGCTCTGGTGGGGACGCCCAGCTATGCCCTGACCATTGCAGATCGCCTGGAAAAAATGGGGCTTGATCCCAAGTCGCTTTCACTTAAGGTTGGCCTGTTTGGTGGTGAACCCTGGTCAGAGGCGATGCGAATTGAGATTGAGCAACGTCTGCAGATCAGTGCCACCGACAACTATGGTCTATCCGAGGTAATCGGTCCTGGAGTGGCTGGCGAATGCCAGCATAAATGCGGTATGCATATTGCTGAAGATGCCTTTATTGCTGAAATTATCGACCCTGAAACCGGTGCCGTGCTGCCACCAGGCAGCGTGGGTGAGCTGGTATTGACCAGTCTGACCAAAGAAGCCTTTCCGATGATTCGCTATCGAACCCGCGACATCACCAGTCTGGTCTACGAACCCTGTGCCTGTGGCAGAACCCTGGCACGGATGAAAAAGACCATGGGGCGTAGCGATGATATGTTGATTATCAAGGGAGTTAATGTTTTCCCGTCGCAGATTGAAGAGGTGCTGTTTGCCATAGAAGGGTGCGAACCCCACTATCAGTTGGTTGTCCAGCGCACCGGCACCACGGATGTTCTGGAAATTGACATTGAAGTCACTGAACATATATTCTTTGACGAAATGAAAAAGCAGCGGGCCTTTCTGGAATCAGTAGAACGCAGGATTCATTCAGCACTGGGGGTCGGCGCTACCGTAAAGTTGGTTGAACCCAACAGTATTCCGCGTCATGAAGGTAAGGCGCAGCGAGTTATTGATAAACGGAGTCTGTAGGCGTTCAGGTGTTGCCTTTTTAAAATAGTTTGTGCTATTACAGAGCACTATATCAGGTCAGCCGCAGTGCTTCCGGTACTGCGGCTTTTCTATGTAAATTTATCGTGTTGGAGTTATTTGCTGTGCCGTATACCTACTCTTTGCCGTCCTTGAAGCTGAAGCATTCGTTACTTTTTCTGTCATTACTGATCACTGTTTTTCTCACAGCCTGTCAGGATAACCGCAAACCCGGCCTTGCTTCATCTGCAGCAGTTACGAGCGTACAGACGGCTTCCTCCAGTAGCGGTGCTGCTACCAGGCAGTTGCAACCCAAAGGGTTTGAGCAGCGTAGCAGTTCGATTGGTTCTGAACTTCCCACCCAGAGTCAGGTCAGTTCAGCCCGGGCTGCCAAGCTCAAATATAATGCCGGAGAAGATCCTGAATTTGCACGCCGCAAAGGCTGGCCCAAAAAGTATCCGACACCGTTACAGGGGGCGATTATCCCTCAGAAACGGATTGTAGCCTATTACGGCAATCCACTCTCAAAGCGGATGGGAGCCTTGGGGGAATTTCCTAAGGATGAGATGATCAAGCGCTTAAAGCTTGAGGTTGCCAAATGGGAGAAGGCTGATCCGGGAGTTCCGGTCCAGCCCGCGCTGCACCTGATCGCTGTGGTTGCTCAAGGCGCACCGGGCAAGGCAGGCAAGTACCGGTTAATCATGACCAATGACCTGATTAATCAGGTCTATGGCTGGGCCAAGGAAGCCGGTGCAGTTCTGTTTATTGACATTCAGACCGGTCATGATGATATTCGTGCAATTCTGCCTCAGTTTGAATGGATCCTAAAAAACCCGGATGTTCATTTGGGCATAGACCCGGAATTCAACCTGATCTCAAGCAAAGTAAAGCCCGGTAAGAAGATTGGAACCTATGACGCTGCTGATATCAACTATGCCAGTAGTTACCTGAAGGATCTGGTTCAGAAATACAAACTGCCTCCCAAGGTGTTTACGGTGCATCGTTTTACCCGTAATGGTGTTACCAATGCTGACAAAATCGTACTTCGTAGAGAAGTGCAGATTGTCATGCATATGGATGGTTGGGGTGCTCCCTGGTTAAAGCGTGATTCCTATAAAGATTATATTGTGGCTGAACCGGTGCAGTTCACTGGATTCAAGCTGTTCTATCATAATGACACCAAGAAAGGGGACCCGCTGATGACGCCACAGGACTTGTTGAAGCTGAACCCCAAACCGATATATATCCAGTATCAGTAATATCAGTGAGATACCTATATCAACGGTTACTGTTCGTACTTTACATAATATAGCTTATGGGCTAATTGTCTGTGGTGCGAGTCAAGGGTGTATTTATATAAGGCTTGCAAATCACAGAGAATAACGGTAGTGTAACGGCGCACTTAAGAAGAGTACACAAAGGAGCAACCAGCTGCATGAGTAAAGAAGAAGCGATTGAGGTTGAAGGTACGGTTATAGAGCCGTTGCCAAATGCGATGTTCCGGGTCAAGCTTGAAAACGATCATATTGTGCTCGCTCATATTTCCGGTAAGATGCGTAAATATTTCATCAAGATTCTGCCTGGCGATAAGGTGACGGTTGAGCTTTCCCCCTACGATCTTACTCGTGGACGGATTACCTACCGAGCAAAATAGAACCCTTTTCAGTCCAAACACAACAACATGACTCATGTATACTGCCAGCGCAGTGCATGAGTTTTATGTTGTTATCTATCTAGTATGTATATAAGGAGCCGCTATGCTGTCTGTTGCAGATTTGAAAAAAGGAACCAAGCTTATTCTTGATGGTGATCCCTATGTGGTGACTGCATTTGACTTTGTCAAACCAGGCAAGGGACAAGCACTGTATAAATGTAAAATGAAGAACATGATCAGTGGATCAACCCTTGATCGTACCTACCGTTCCGGTGAAAGCTTTGAACCTGCCGGTATGGATGAACGGGATATGGAATATCTGTATAAGGAAGGCACCCACTACACGTTCATGGATCAGCAGAGCTATGAACAGGTTGTTATGGAAGAAGATGCTGTGGGTGACGCAAAGAACTTCCTGCTGGAGAACACCAAGGTGGCAGTACTTTTGTTCGGAGATAAGCCGATTGGGGTGACCCTGCCCAACTTCATAAACCTGCGGGTTACTCAGACAGACCCCTGGTTAAAGGGTGATACCTCAGGTAGTGATTCCAAGCCTGCCACGGTTGAGACAGGCTATGTATTGCGTGTGCCGCCATTTATTGAAGAAGGCGAGCTGATCGTGATTGACACACGTACCGGCGAATATTCTACCCGGGTTAAAGGATAATCTCATGCAGAATTCAGGCGCTCTTTACATCCGGGCGCAGGTGCTGCAGACGATTCGACGTTTTTTTACGGAGCGGGGGTTTCTAGAAGTAGAAACCCCCTTTCGTATTCCTGCAAACGCACCTGAAGAGTTTATTGATCCGGTCCCTGCCCTCGCCTCCTGGCAACTTCAAACATCTCCTGAAATCTGTATGAAACGTCTATTGTGCCGTGGCTATGATAAGATCTTTCAGATCTGCCGCTGCTGGCGCGCCGATGAGCGTGGTTCCAGGCACCTGACAGAGTTTACTATGTTGGAATGGTACCGCAGCAATGCCGATTACCATGATTTGATGCAGGATTGTGTTGGCTTGCTCCGGCAAGTAGCAGATACCTGTAGTGAAGGCGCTTGTTTTAAACGAAATGACCTGAAAATAGACCCCAATCAAACCTGGCTGCATTTCAGCGTGCAGGAGGCGTTTTTGCGTTTTGCCAAGGACGATGCCTTGGTCAGTGCTCAAAACGGGCTCTTTGAAGAGCTTTTGACTGACCGGATTGAACCTGCTTTGGAGAAATTTGAGGTGCCGGTTATTTTGCAGGACTATCCTGCTCAACTGGCTGCCTTGGCCAGATTGAAAACAGTGGCACCTGATTTTGCAGAACGGTTTGAGTTGTACGTTGGCGGGCTGGAGCTGGCAAACGGCTTTAGCGAACTAACAGATCCTTTTGAACAGCGCGCACGTTTTGAAGAGGCCAATCGAATCAGGCAACAGATGGGGAAATCTGAGCTGCCACTGCCGGAACCGTTTCTGGCTGAACTTTCTGCCATGCCTCCGGCAGCCGGTATCGCCTTGGGGGTGGACCGTCTGGTGATGCTCACGGTTGGCGCAGACTGTATTGATCAGGTTGTGGCCTTTACTCCGGAATCGCTGTAAGTCTCTTCAATCCGGCAGAGGGCGCCCCCCTGGTGCAGCCTCAGCCTGATCTCTTCTCCGATCGCCAATTCAGCGGCATTTCTGATGATGTGCTTGTCGGTTTGTCGTTCTACCACAGAGAACCCCCGCGCCAGTGTGTGCAGGGGAGAAAGTGCCTCAAGTCGCGCAGTTGCCTCTCCCCGTTCCCTGCCAAGTTGCTCAAGCTGGCTGGTTACACGCCGCTCGGCATGTTCTGTCAACAGCAGCAGTTTCTGGCGTAGTTTGCTGATCTGGATAGCAGGATGCAAACCGGCCAGATGCTGTTCCTGGCGGGCAAGCTGTTCCCTGTGTCGTCCAAACAGGTTTCGTAGTGCCATGTCCAGGCGTTCAGAAAGGTCATCAACCCGCTGTAGCTGATGCCCTAACATTCGAGAAGGATCATGCAGGGCACGGCGTAACCCGGCAAGGTTGTGCATACGCAGCTTTAGCTGGCTTGAGATCGCCTGATCCAGTCGAAGAACAAGATTCTGAATTTGATTGAGCAGTTCTTCTCGAGCAGTGCAGACCAGTTCTGCAGCCGCCGATGGCGTTGGAGCTCGCAAATCAGCAACAAAATCACAGATAGTCCAATCTGTCTCGTGGCCCACTGCAGAGATAACCGGAATTCTGGAACGATACACCGCACGGGCAACCAGCTCTTCGTTAAAGGCCCAGAGGTCTTCCAGAGAACCACCGCCACGACCTACAATCAGGACATCAGCAGCATTCAGCCGGTTGAGATTGTCAATGGCAGCAGCAATCTCAGCAGCTGAACCAACGCCCTGAACCCGTACCGGGTATACAATCAGGTGCAATCCTGCATTGCGTCGCCCCAGTACATTCAGTATGTCATGGATTGCCGCACCACTTGCAGAGGTGACAATACCGACCTTCTGAGGCATGAACGGCAAGGGCTGTTTATGGGATTCACTGAACAGCCCCTCTCCTGCCAGGCGTTCCTTGAGCTGCACAAAGGCGGCCTGCAGGGCACCTAAGCCTTTAGGTTCGGCATATTCTGCAATCAGCTGGTATTCTCCGCGCTGGTCGTAGACAGAAAGCCGTCCCCGTACAACCAGGGCCATTCCCTCTTCAAGTTTGAACTTAAGTGCCTTGACACTGCTGCGAAACATGACACAGCGCAGCATCGCTCCACTGTCTTTAAGGGTGCAATAGACGTGGCCTGATGCAGCATAGGTCAGGTTTGAAGCCTCGCCTTCAACCCAGACCTGGCTAAAGTTGTCCTCAATCAGGTCTTTCAGGAGTGAGGTCAGGCGAGAGACAGTCAGTATGGTCTGTTCTGCAAAGAGATTCATGGCTGAAAAGGTATCACAGTGGCTGCAGATGGTCAAACCAGGGTTGACCACAGGGCTCACTTTCCGTATGATGCGCGCCATGAATAATTTTCCCTATATCCTGACCATTTCATCTGAAAAGGGTGGTGTCGGCAAGACCACGCTGGCAACAAATCTGGCGATTTACTTGAAAGCTATGCAGGAAGATCTGCCGGTTACCATCATATCCTTCGACAATCACTTTACTGTTGACCGCATGTTTGAGTTGAAAGGTCAAGAACCGCGTGGTACGGTCGAAGATATGTTGACCGGTACCCCTGGAGCCGATCTGATTCACCAGGGGCAGTACGGCGTCAACTACATCCCGTCTTCCAACAACCTGACTGAACTGTATCAAGGTTTTAAAGGGCCGATGGCGCTTTGCCGTATGGTGGCGGAATCAGGCATTTCCGGTATTATTGTGCTGGATACCCGTCCAGACCTGAATATCCTGACCCAAAACGCCCTCTATGCGGCAGACCGGGTCCTGATTCCGGTCAAAGACATGCCCAGCCTCGAAAACTGCAAGCATATCTTTGCACTATTTGATCAGCGCGGTATTGACAAGAAATCCCTCTCCCTGATCCCCTGCCTGATAGATAACCGAATCAAATATGATGGCCTGTTCAAGGACCAGCGTACCCTCTTGCGGGCCTTTGCCATCAATCGCGGCTATCGCTGCATGGATACCTATATTTCCAAAAGTCCCAAGGTTGAGAGTCTTAACACCAATCCAGACGGCAAGATCTATCCAATACTCAGTCATGCCCGCGAAACCGAGGTGCACAACCAGTTCACTGAACTGGCACGGGATATCCTTTCCAGCTACCAGCAGACCGTCGAGCCGCGTGCCTACCTGTATCATCAGTGGTTGTCTGAGCAGGAAGGGCGTAAGAAAGAGGCGTTTCTTGCACGTCTGGAAGGTGTTTTGCCCCATTGTGTTATCTGTGGCAAGCTGCATGAGGAGACAGGTTCCAAAGGCTTCTATTTTGAGACGGCAGATCGTACATCGAGAGGTTTTTTGCACAGTGACTGTTTTGTAGGGATGCTTTGCTCAATCCTTTATGATTTGCATCCCCGTTCTGATCTGTATCAACTTTCACTGCAGGTTGTCCGTGAAAGCGCGGGGGCATCTGTTGCAATCTTTCGCCCCCTGCTGGACCAGTCCGGTCAGCACCGCCTGCTTTTTCAGCAGATAGGCCAGGATGGAACCCCTCTGCTCGAACGAGAGCTCTCCCTTGAAGGGTTCCTGGAAGGTGTCTTTGACGGCATACGCGACCAGCTGTTTCTGCTCCTGAATGAATCCATGACCGGTTATGATGGAGGGTTGCGCTCAAGCTGGCTTGCGGTCCATCCGGTAGATGAGTCAAAACCTGAACAGGTGCTGCAGGATACGTCCTATCGCAGAATCCAGGATTTGCATCGGCGCGTTACTGAGATGGCCACTAACTGAAGACAGGCTACTGACAGGAATTGAGTTCATGACAAACCTGATAACTTCCCAAGGATTAAAGCGTCTTCAGGATGAGTTTGAATATCTTTGGCGGGTAGAACGGCCCAAAGTTGTGCAGGGGGTCTCTGATGCTGCTGCCGAAGGTGATCGTTCTGAAAATGCCGAATATATTTACGGTAAAAAACGCCTGAGGGAGATTGACCGCAAACTCAAGCAGCTGGGGGGGCGTCTGAAGGTGCTTGAAATAGCACCAGCACCGCCACAAAATCCGGTCAGGGTAAGCTTCGGTTGTTGGGTTTCCTATGAAGATCTGGAAGGCAACTCTTACTGCTATCAGCTGGGAGGTCCGGACGAGTTTGATGTGAAGCAGGGAGTCATCAGTATTGACTCACCGGTTGGTCAGGCCCTGCTGCATAGACAGGTAGATGACGAGGTCACTATCCGACGTCCCGGTGGTGACCTCGTGGTCTACATTACCGAAATACGTACTATTCGCGGTTAATGCTCTCTTTTAGGATAGCACTTGGCTTAAACGTCAGTACACGACGGGGTTCAATGGTGATCGCTTCACCTGTTTGAGGGTTACGGCCGCGGCGTGCATTTTTCTCCCTAACCTCGAAGATGCCAAAACCTGATATCTTGACATTTTCTCCTTTTTCCAAAGTCTCCTTGATCAGATCCAGGAGCGCCTCAACATAGTCTGCAGCCTCTTTTTGCCGTATACCAAGTTCTTGGTGCAGTTGTTTGGCCAGCTCAATCTTGGTCATATGGATACCCTCCCTGATTCAGGTCTGCTATCTGCAGTCCGAGTGTGTTTGTTTCTGAATTATTTGGCAGTTATCAGTCTGGTTACCTTTACCAGTGAAATACCTTTTGACTGCAATTCAGGTAATGCCTTGGTCAAAGTAGCAACAGTTACAGGATGGGGATGGCAAATAGCTATGGCGCGACCGTTTTTTCGGGCACGGGCTACTGCCTGGTTCAGTTGTCCTCTGATATACTCTTCATTCTGTTCATTATCCAAAAACACATCCCGACGGGCAGAAGCCAGCTTAATCTCTGCAGCCACCTTGAGGCCCGTTGTTTTTGGTGTTGTGATACTATCAACAAAAAAGAGGCCATGCTCCTTCAGAACATTTAAAACAACACGCATCTTATCTGCATTTTCTGTGAAACCTGATCCCATATGGTTATTGGCACCCACTGCCTGGGGTAGAAGCTCCAGATAGCCGCGCACCCTGCTGCGCAGTTCTTCATCTGACTGATCAAGCAACAGTCCGTTGGGCTCCAGACGCCGCTGAGGGTATTCTTTGGGCTGCATTGGCATATGCAGCAGGACCTCAATCCCCTTCCCTGTCGCAAATAACGCTACTTCACGGTCATGCCGCAGTCCTGGAATGATAGCGAAATTGATCGGTAGCCCGATAGCTGCCAGTGAGCGGGCTTCTTGTAAAGAACTGCCCATATCATCAACAATAACAGCAAGCTCAGCCCTGCCTGACGTTGGCCTTTGAACTGTTTGCGACGGTAATTGGGCAGGATGGATATCACCGGAATAATAATCATTTTTTGTTTGTGTCTGACTTGTCGCATTTTCTGCAGGCTTTTGAGTTGACGGTGACACCGTTGAGGATGAACGAGGGCTCTGGGGAACTGGTAGCTGTTGTACGGTTGCTTTATTTTGTTGGGCAGGTTTCTGGAGATAGTGCTGCAACAGATAGCCACCAATCATCAGTACACAGACAGCGATCAAAAAAACGGCAAAGGCGAAACCGCCCTTGCCGTTCTTCTTATACCTGTTGGGGCGTGGTGAAGGCTGCTTCTGGGCCACCTAACGTTTCTCCGGACCCATTTTCTTTAATATTTCCCAACTTTTCAGCAGGTCAAGGGCACGTACCAGTTGATAGTCGACCTTGAGAGGATCCACAGCTTTTTTTGCATCAGCGTTTTCTTTTGCAGTCTCTTTGGTTACTTCTTTTTTGTCGTCGGTCTTCTTCTCGGCATCGGTGTTTTCAAAATGGTTTTCGAGGTCTTTTTCCCGTATGAAAAGAGACTCACGACGGGCAGTTTCTTTAGGCATTTCCATCTGTTCTACCACTATGTCCGGAGTAATTCCTTTCGCCTGAATAGAACGCCCCTTTGGGGTATAATAACGTGCAGTAGTCAAGCGCAGACCGGATTCATCAGCCAGAGGAATGATGGTTTGTACAGAGCCTTTGCCAAAGCTTTGGGTTCCCATCACAATTGCTCTTTGATGGTCTTGTAAAGCACCGGCCACAATTTCTGAGGCACTGGCGCTGCCACCATTTATCAGGACGACTATCGGATAACCAGGCTCTTTGGCACGTGAACTTGCAGTAAACTGCATGCGGGATTCTTTGTCACGGCCTTCGGTATAGACAATCAACTTGCCGTTTTCAATAAAATGATCCGAGATGCGGACTGCCTGGTCCAGCAATCCGCCTGGATCGTTACGCAAGTCAAGCACCAGACCTAAGAGCTGTTTGCCTTTGTTTTCTTCAACCAGAGCTTTAAGCGCCTTGGCAACATCTTCATCAGAGCGCTCCTGGAACTGTGCAACCCTGATATAGCCATAGCCATTATCCAGCATGCGTGATTTGACGCTCTTTACCTGGATGATGTCACGAACCAGAGTAAATTCTTTCGGGCGTTCAAAACCATCGCGCATAATGGTCAAAACAACCTTTGAGCCTTTAGGGCCACGCATCCGCTTGACAGAATCAGTGATGGTCAGATCCTTGGTAAAACGCTCATCAATCCGTAAAATCTGGTCGCCAGCCTTGATGCCTGCCCGTTGGGCCGGAGTGTCCTCAATTGGAGAAATAACCGTTAAAATACCCTCTTTCATGCTGATTTCAATACCTAGACCTCCAAAAGCCCCTTTGGTTTCAACCTTCATTTCCTTGAAGGTATCAGGCGACATAAATGAGCTGTGGGGGTCAAGAGCAGCGAGCATACCGTTGATTGCGCCATAGATAAGCTTCTTGGAATCAACCTCTTCAACGTAGCTCTTCTTAACAATGGTCATAACATCTGTAAACAGACCAATATATTCGTAGTCCTTGCCACCCTGGGCATCACACCGTCGCTGGGTGCTGATGCCGATGAAGGCAACCAGGGCAACAACAATAATCACAAAACCAAAGGCAATTCTCTTTGTTCTGCCAGACTTCAGCATGGTGATTCATCCTCCAAATGGGATCAAGCTAGTTAACGTTCTTTTATACATCGAACAGATAAGGAAAACGAGCGTTTTTTACAATAATTTCAGTGTCAGCGTACCCACCCGGCCGGATCAACCGGTTTTCCCTGGTGCCTGATCTCAAAATAGAGGGCCGGCCCCTTGGCTGAGTCAACATCACCCACCGCTGCCACCACATCCCCCTTGGCTACATCGCTGCCGACCTTACGGTTGAGTCGTGACGCATAGGCATAAAGGCTGAAGTAGCCGCCTCCATGGTCGATGATAATCATGTTGCCATAGCCCTTGAAATAGTCTGCAAAGATAACGGTGCCTTCATAGATAGTACGAATATCTGATCCGGCTGCAGCAGAAATGACAATCCCTTTACTGAAGGTGTACGAGTTGAATTCAGGATGTTTATGTTTACCAAAGGTTTCAATCACCTCACCTTTGACCGGCATCCGCATCCGTCCTTTTTGTGAGGCAAAACCACGATCAGGCACAGGAGGCAGCTCGGGAAGCTGTTTGCGCTTTGCTGATGGATCATGCTTTTCAGCTGCTTTTCTACGGCTTTGGGCTTCAAGCCTGTTAAGCATGGTTTGAAGTCTCGCGGCATTGGCCTGCAGCTCTTTCAATGAGGTTTCATACCCTTGCCGGTCCTGTCTGACTTTGCTTAAATAACTGGATTTTTTCTGTTTATCCTGCTCAATTTCTTTCTTTTTGGAAGCGATGTTCCCTTTTAAGCGCTCCTTGCGGGTCGCATCCTGTTCCAGGCGCAATTTCAGCTGACGAAGTTCCTCAATTTTCTGGTTATATTCAGCAAAGATCCGTTTATCCTGTTCCAGCACTGATCGCATGTAACGAATATTTTCGGCCATCTGGGGGAAGCTCTCCGCAGAGAAAAACATTCGAACCGCTCCCAGTTCTCCTGCTTTGTAGAGCGAGGTCAGACGTCGTTCAATCTGCACCCGCCTTTGTTGTGCTTCCACTGTGGTCCGTTCAATTTCTTTACCTGTTTTATCAATGCTGCCTTCTACCGTCTGCAGGTCCCGGTCAAGCTGTTTCAGCTCAGATTCTTTACGATTTAGCGAATGCACAATTTCCTGCAGCTCACTAGACACGGCCTGCTCAACCTTGCGTGTCTTTTTAATCAGGTGCTGTTTTTCGCGAATTTCCTTCTTGACACCGCGCAGTTCATCCTGAGGGCTGGCCGTTACTGGCAATGCCGAACAGACAAGCAGGCATGTCTGAATAACTGCAGATATGAAGGGATTAAATGCTTTCACGCAGACTAGCCTGTGATCTCATTAATGAAGCGCCTCAGCGCTGCCAGGCTGCCGAGAAAGCCAAGTCCGGCTCCGGCACCGAGCAGTCCGGCTATGTACTCAGGCGGTAAAAAGGCGAGACCGGCAGTGGCCGGATTAAAGGTCAGAAAATTTCCGGCATTATGCAGGAACAGTAGGTGCACGGACAACAGCAATAGCAGGGCTAGCATACCGCCAGCCATTCCCTGCAGCAGTCCTTCCAACAGAAAAGGCATCTTGATGAACAGCCGGGTGGCACCTACCAGCGACATTACCTCGAGTTCGTCACGACGGGCATAAATGGTAAGCTGAATCGTGTTGGAGACAATGAAGATAACTGCCAAGACCAGAAAACCTCCCACCAATCCCCCAACAATCCGCATGAAGGTCAGGAAGGTATTGAAACGCCTGACCCACTCTTCGCCATACTGTATTTCGCCAATTCCTGAAATGCCCTTCAGTTTTGCAACGTACGCATCTACTGCCTCAGAGCCCCGGCTGCTCTTCTTCAGGCTGATTTCAAAGGAGGCTGGCAACACTTCCGGCCTGATTCCCTCAAGGAGGGTCTCCTGCCCTTTTAAGCGTGTCTTAAAACGTTTGAATGCCTCATCACGACTGATCCAGGTGACTCTGGAGGTGGCAGGCAGGGCCTGAATCTTGTTCTTGAGATCACTTTGTTCCTGCGGGGCGAGCTCTTTGTCAAAATAGACCGTAATCTGTACCTTTTCACTCCAGGTGTCAGCAGCATTTTCAAGGTTTACAAAGAGCAGTAAAAACAGCGAAACAATAAGCAGAGCAAGGGTGATAGTGCCGACCGTTACGACATTCACAAATACGTTCTGGCGGATGTTGGTTAAGGCACGCCCCATAAAATATCGCAGACGTCCCTGAGTACCGGGGGCAGCCATGGTAGGACGCTTGTTATTGAATCTCTTCACTGCGCACCTCCCCGCTATCTGAAAGTTCGCCATGTTGCAAGCGAATGGTGCGGTAATGGGCATGTTCAATCAGGCGGCGATCATGGGTTGCAACAACCACTGTGGTGCCTCGAACATTGGCTTCTTTGAAGATATTCATAATCTGCATCTTGTTGGCATCGTCAAGATTACCGGTTGGTTCATCGGCCAACAAAATCTTGGGGTCATTTACAAGTGCTCTGGCCAGTGCAACCCGCTGTTGTTCTCCACCTGAAAGGCGCTGAGGCGTGAGATGGATCTTGTTCTCCATCCCCATCTGGCGCAGGATATGCATAACCCGCTTACCGATGTCGGCCGGGCTGCCCCCACCCTGTACCTCAAGGGTAATGGCAACATTTTCAAAGACAGTCCTGTTCTGGAGTAGTTTGAAGTCCTGGAAGACAACGCCGATGCTACGCCGTAGGAAAGGCAGTTGGGATGATGTCAAACGGCTGACATTCTGGCCATCAATCAACACTTGGCCGCGGGATGGAGTCAGAGCTCCATATATCAACCTTAAAAGGGAGGTTTTGCCGGCACCGGACGGACCGGTTAAAAAGACAAATTCACCCTTTGCAACACTGAAGCTGATGTTTTGCAGCGCTGTGGCGTCCTTTTGGTAAGCCAGAAAAACGTTATGAAACTGAATCATCATAGTCACCAGTGAGTAAGAGGATGTTCAGATTGTAATAGCACAGATGGGGGGTAATGGGAAAACTGAAAAACCGGCAAAACAGTAATCAGATCTTTATGCCAGACGTAAGGCCATCATCCATAGGGTTGCACACACAACAGACGTTGTTCCCCAGATTATGGCAGGTCTTGCCTGGAGAATACCCAAACGCGGAAAGGCTTTAAACATGCACAACAGGCTGCTGGCGACCCAGCACCAAAACATGCTAATGGCAATCACCGACCATAGTTCCGAGGTCATGTTTTCTGTCTCCTGTGTCCAAACAGACTGCCCAGTTTCAACTTCCAGACCATCAGTACCGCTTCTCTCACGATCCGCTTTGACATCTTTGATTGACCTGCACGGCGATCAATAAAGATAATCGGCACTTCGCAAATTTTTGCGCCAAGTTCGGCTGATCTGAAATGCATTTCAATCTGGAATGAATAACCGTCGGAACGTATTCGGTCAAGGTCAATCGATTCTATCAGGCTTCGACGAAAACATTTAAAACCGCTGGTGCAGTCCATGATAGTCAGGCCGGTAATCAAACGGGTATACCAGTTAGCGCCATAACTGAGCATGAGCCGTCGTAATGGCCAGTTAACCACACTGATACCGTTTAAGTAACGTGAACCGATAACCAGATCATGGGTCTTGATCTGCTCAAGAAAGAGCGGCAGAACTGAGGGGTCATGGGAAAAATCTGCATCCATCTCAATCAGCAGATCAGCTCCCAGTTCCATGGCGCGGCGAAAGCCGTCACGATACGCAGACCCAAGTCCCAATTTGGCCGGACGATGCAGCACGTTTATCCTGTCGTTTGATCGGGAGAGTTCTTCTGCAAGCTGGCCGGTACCATCAGGCGAGTTATCATCAACCACCAAGACCTGTAATGACTCGTCCTGTAACAGCACCTGTTCAATCAAGCGCTGCAGATTGTCCTGCTCATTGTAGGTCGGTATGACAACAAAGGCCTTGCACATGTCGGGATATGTACCTCGTTTGTTCACAAAAAGAAAGAGGGTGCCTGGAGAGCACCCTCTTTCATACTAATGGCGGGGTTGACGGGGCTCGAACCCGCGACCTCCGGCGTGACAGGCCGGCACTCTAACCAACTGAGCTACAACCCCAAATTGTTACCAGCGTCATACCGATTTGCTGATAAAAAAAGGAAAAGTTACCTTTTCCTTTAGATTGTTATGGTGGGTGAAGAGGGGATCGAACCCCCGACATCCAGCTTGTAAGGCTGGCGCTCTCCCAGCTGAGCTATTCACCCAATACGACTTCTTTTGAAATGGCGGGGTTGACGGGGCTCGAACCCGCGACCTCCGGCGTGACAGGCCGGCACTCTAACCAACTGAGCTACAACCCCAAAAACTGTATCTGTTTAACGTGTAACCGGACTGCTTACTTACCGTTTACGGCTTCCTTCAGGGTTTTGCCAGGCTTGAACTTGGGCACAGTCGCAGCAGCAATAGTAATCTTTTTGCCGGTCTGTGGGTTCTGGCCTTTACGAGCAGCGCGCTTACTGGTGCTGAAGGTACCAAAGCCAACCAGGCTGAGCTTGTCACCTTGCTTGAGGCAGCCAGTCACAGCGGAGACAAATGCAGCTACAGCCTTCTCAGCCTCAACCTTCTTCAGACCAGCTTTTTCAGCAACGGCGGTAATCAGTTCAGCTTTCGTCACGTTACACCTCCATAAGAGATTGGTTAGGGAAGAATCAAAGAGAAGAAGTTTTTATCAATGCTGTTCAAAACTGTCAAGCACTTTTTTTCAGTATTTATGCGACCGCAGAGCTGGCTGACTGTTCGTAAACCAGCAAAGGACGTTCTTTGTGGTAGATCACATCCTCGCTGATAACGACTTCACGCACCGTATTCTGTGAGGGAATTTCATACATTATATCCAGCATGGCCCCTTCAAGAATAGCCCTCAGACCACGAGCGCCCGTATTACGTTTGAGAGCTTCCTTGGCAATGCTGACCAGCGCTCCATCGGTGAAGCGCAAGCGTACTCCCTCCATATCAAACAATTTCTGATACTGTTTGGTGAGGGCGTTTTTGGGCTCGGTCAGAATTTGCACCAAGGCATCTTCATCCAGCTCTGTCAGACTGGCAAGCATCGGCAATCTGCCGATAAATTCAGGAATGTAGCCGTATTTAAGCAAGTCTTCCGGCGTTACTTGCAACAACAGCTCTCCGGCCTTTTTTTCCAGCTTTTTCTTGACATCTGCCCCGAAGCCCAGTGTCTTTTTGCCGATTCGTTGCTGGATGACGCCATCAAGACCAGCAAAGGCACCGCCGCAGATAAAGAGTATATTGCTGGTGTCAACCTTGAGAAATTCCTGTTGAGGATGTTTGCGTCCACCTTTGGGAGGAATGCTGGCTACAGTACCCTCAATGATCTTCAGTAAGGCCTGTTGTACACCTTCGCCGGATACATCGCGGGTCAGTGAGGGGGATTCGGCTTTGCGGGCAATTTTGTCGATCTCGTCAATATAGACAATCCCCTTTTGCGCCCGTTCAACGTCATAGTCAGCTGCCTGCAGCAGACTCAGAATGATATTCTCTACATCTTCACCGACATAGCCTGCCTCAGTCAGATTGGTGGCATCGGCAATGGCAAAAGGCACCTTCAACATCCGGGCCAGGGTCTGTGCCAACAGCGTCTTGCCTGATCCGGTTGGTCCAAGGATCAGGATGTTGCTCTTCTGCATTTCGACATCGCCCGGTTTGGCTGGACGTTCAATCCGCTTGTAATGGTTGTAGACCGCTACGGAGAGAACCTTTTTGGCGGTTTCCTGGCCAATGACGTATTCATCAAGAAACTCTTTAATTTCTTTAGGTTTTGGTAGTTTGGTAACATCCGGGCCCAGGGCGTCTTCCATCCTGATTTCTTCGGCAATGATGTCATTGCAGAGCTCAATACACTCATCGCAGATATAGACTGCCGGGCCGGCAATCAGTTTTTTTACCTCATCCTGGCTTTTGCCACAAAACGAGCAGGTAAGATGATGTTGTGATGTGTCTCTTCGACTCACGTTAGTCACCTCCGTCTGGACGACGGGTCATGACGGCATCAATCAGGCCGTAGTTCCTGGCCTCTTCAGCAGACATGAAGAAGTCACGCTCCGTGTCCTGTTCCAGGCGCTCCACCGGTTGCCCGGAGAGATCAGCCAGCAAGCGGTTCAACTCCCGTTTCATGCGCAGGATTTCTTCTGCCTGGATCATGATATCGGTGGCCTGGCCACGCGATCCTCCCGAAGGCTGGTGAATCATGATACGGGCATGGGGCAGCGCAAAGCGTTTCCCTTTTTCTCCGGCAGTCAACAATACCGCCCCCATGGAGGCAGCCTGGCCGATGCAGATGGTTGAAACCGGGGCCTTGATATAGTTCATGGTGTCAAAGATAGCCATGCCTGCAGTCACCACACCACCTGGAGAGTTGATGTACAGGTGGATATCCTTGTCCGGATCCTCTGCTTCAAGAAACAGCAACTGGGCGATCACCAGGTCTGCAACCTGATCATTGATTTCGCCCCCCAGAAAGACAATCCGCTCTTTCAGAAGTCGTGAATAGATGTCGTAGGCGCGCTCACCGCGTCCGCTCTGCTCAACCACCATCGGTACATACATGGACATGAATCCTTTATTCTCCGGCAACCGGAGCATTCAACTCAGCAGCTTCAACTTCAGTGACTACCGCGTTTTCCAGTAGGAAGGCGATAGCTTTGTCTTCCTTGATTTCTGCCACCATTGAGTTGCGGGCATTGGCTTGTGCAGCATAGAACTCCTTGATGCGGCTGAGCATATCTTCATTGCCTGCAGCGATCTGGGCATAACGGGCCTCAAGATCAGCCTCTTCAACGGCTATATTTTCCTGTTCAACCAGCGCCATCACCAGTAGACCGCCTTTGACTTTCTGGGCGGCCTCACCCCAGAAGCGCTGTCTGAAGCCGTCTTCATCAAGTCCCATCATTTCAAGGGACATGTTCTGGCCTTTCAGGCGGTTTTTAAGGTTCTCCAGCATAAAGTCGGTCTGGCGGCGTACCATGGAATCAGGCACTTCAAGCGGATTTTTTTCGATCAAGGCATCAATGATCCGAGTTTTGAGGTCAGTCTTAATCCGCTCAAGTTCCTGTTGTTCACGCATCTCGGCCAGCTTGGTCCGCATATCGGCGATAGTCTCGAAATCACCGAACTGCTGGGCAAACTCATCATTCAGTTCAGGCAGTTCCTTCTTCTTGATTTCTTTCAGTGTTACCGTAAAGACTCCCGGTTTGCCGGCAAGTTCCTTATTAGGGTTGTCGTCAGGCATAGTAACCGTAATATCTTTGGTCTCGCCCAGCGCCATGCCAAGCAGCCCTTCCTCCAGCCCAGGCAGCAGACGCCCGTTGCCGACCTCTACCGAGGCATCCTTGCCACTGGTCTCTTCCTCGGGATAACCGGGAACGGCAAAGGAAAAATCAACCGTCAGAACCATCCCTTTTTCAACGGTCCCTTCTTCGACCGGAGCCAGCTGGGCCATGTTCTCGCGCATCCGCTCGATTTCGCCCTCAACCGCCTTTTCGTCAGCAACGTAACGCTCTTTCTTGACCTGCAGACCTTTGTACTCGCCAAGCAGAATCTGCGGCATAATCTCGATCAATGCAGAGTATTTGAAGGGAGTCCCCTCCTCTACCAAGGCAATATCATCGATCATCGGAGCATCAACCGGCTCGAGCTTGTGCTCATCCAGTGCCGGAAAAAGGGTCTGTTCATACAGACGGCGCATTACCTCATCCTGCATGGCATTGCGATAAAACTTTTTGACCATCTGCAACGGTGCCTTACCCTTGCGGAAACCGGCAAGAGTGGCCTTTTTCTGAATACCGGCAAACGATTTTTCAATCTCGGTATTTACCCGCTCAGCCGGGACTTCGACACTTATTCTGCGCTTAACTGAACTGATCTTTTCTATCTTAACCTGCATCACTGTTCCTCGCTTGCGTGGGATGAAATATTAAATGGTGCGAGAGAGGAGACTTGAACTCCTATACCTTGCGGTGCCAGATCCTAAGTCTGGTGCGTCTGCCAATTCCGCCACTCTCGCAGTATTTGGAATTGGTTAAATTAGGTCAATTACCTTGTTTCGTCAAGGTAATTTCTAAAACAATTCCATTTGAGCCTCTGATTCTACTGGGGCTCTGCGGCGTTGCCTGCCTGCTTCCGGTTTGTCCACCAGCTCTGCGGGCAGCTCAGTAATAAAGCGTGAAAGCTCGCGCAAGCCCTGCCCCATCCAGCCTCTATAACCTGATGCGGTCAGGATGACACGTTGCTTTGCCCGTGTCAGACCGACGTAAAAGAGCCGGCGCTCTTCCTCCACATTGGGGGTCCCCATCAAGGTACAAGGAAAGATCCCCTCTTCAAGGCCGGTCATGAAGATGACCGGGAATTCAAGCCCTTTTGAACTGTGGCAGGACATCAGTGCAACTGCTTCGGCCCGCGGGTCATAAACCGTTGCCGAGGCATACTGCTTGAGGTGGTGACTGAAGGCGGAGAGATCCGTCCCGAACCCCTCTGCCATCTGCAGGAGTCGGTCCGCATCATCAAGTTCCAGGCCAAAGACGGGCAAGGAGATACGCAGGGCAGCTGCGACGCCCTGGTCAGCTGCTGATTTTTGCAACCTGTCAAGGGTGGTTGCCAGCAGTTTGAGGGCCTTGCCTGTTGCCGGGGTATGATCATGTTCAGCCGCCAGTTCAAAAAAATCTCCCCTCAGCGGCAGTTCAGACTCAAGCCGATCAAGGGTGGTTGTCCCCACTCCCTTCAGAGCCCCAAAAAGACTTAGCCAGAGGGCTATTTCATCGCTGCCGCTTGCTGCCTGCAACAGCTGATACAGGGGGCGAAGCTTGGACTCCATATAAAAGGGAGTTGCTCCTACCAGTTGATACGGTATACCACGACGAGTGAGCGCCTCAGCAAGTTCTTCGGCCTGACGCCCCAGGCGGAACAGAATGCCAAAATCAGCAAAGCTCAGGTTGTCAGGCGACGGTGTGTTGCCACTTCGGCCAGTACTGCGGGAAAAACTGTCAACACCACCGATCAGCTCCTCAATTCGTCTGACAATCAGTTCCGCTTCAGCTCCCGGAGAGAGGGCCCGGTGGAATTCTATTATCCCCTCCAGGCAATTGTCGGCAGCCGAAAGTGGCAAGCCGCTGCAGATCAGGTTGCGGCAGATCAGGCTGCCGGCAGCCTGTACAATCCTTCTGGGCAGACGATAGGTGGTCTTGAGCGGCAACAAAACCGTGTCCGGCACCTCGGCAAAACGGAAGAAGTAGCGCAGATCTCCCCCCCTGAAACCATAAATGGCCTGATCCGGGTCGCCGATGGCAAAGACCGTAGCCTGCTCTGCCAGTAGTTGCACCAGGTCGTATTGGGATCGGTTCAGGTCCTGGAATTCATCCACAAACAGGTGCTGCACAGCCTGCTGCACCCGTTGTTTGAATGATTCGTCGGCATTCATGAGCTGGACACAGACCGGAATAATGGCATCCAGATCAAGGGCGTTCAGGCGCACCAGTTCATCCACATAGAGCTTGGTCTCTTCTGTCAGGGCCACCTGAATGCCGGAACAATGGGCTGAGATGGCATTGGATATCCTGCTGCGCTCAGCAACTCCTCGCTCGGCATAAAGGCGCTTCAGCAACCGCTGGCGACTTTCCGGCCCAACCACGGTCAGACCTGGATTGTCCTGGCGCAACTGTTCCAGGCAGAAGCGGTGAAAGGTGCCGATAAAAAGGTCCTCTGCCGTTGCCCCGCAACTCTTTGCAAGTCGTTCCCGCATCTCTTCAGCAGTGCGGGTTGTAAACGTGATTGCAACAACACGACCGGGATCTGCGCCTTGATCAAGCAAACGCTGCAGGCGCGATACCAAGGTAAAGGTCTTGCCGGTGCCGGGCCCGGCAGCCACCAGCACGCGCTGTCCATCGTTCTGAATGGCTGCCTGCTGCTCAGGGTTCGGACCGGTTACCTTGGCTGGAACCCGCTGGTTGTCAGTTGTGGGTGGAGACGCGAGTTGTTTTGGCAACGGGCCTGACAGCGGCTTTTTGCGGCTTCTGGGAACACGTTGATCACCGAACAGCCCCCCCTGCCCTGCCAATTGAGCCAACTCGCCTTGTTCAAAGACCCGGATGACACCAAATTCGCCGTCATAGCCAGGGTGACGGATTACGGTGCCTTCACGCATCCGTTTGACCGCTTCAGCCAGAAGCGGCTCAAAACTCCTGATCTGTTCCAGTTCTGCATGTAACAACAGATTAAATTCAGACCCGAAGTGAGCCAATGCCCGGCCATACTGATGGACGACCTGTTTGGAGGACGGGCCAACCTGGAGCAGCTCTCCCAGCAGTTCCGGCAGCGGAATCAAGGAGTAAAACACGGGTGCATCATCGCGATACTGTGGCTTTGCACGATCTGCCAGTTCCAGCACCCGATGATGCACCCCGACGGTAACCGGTTTACCACAGGCTGGACAGAGGTTATGCAAACGGCGGGTTTCATGGGGATCAAGGCAGACCTTACAGTCCCGGTGACCATCAAAGTGGTATTTGCCCTCTTCAGGAAAGAATTCAACCGTTCCACAAAAGCTGTCGCGTTGGTTCTTTTTCAAGGCATCGCGCAGGGAGAAAAAATCAAGGCCGGTGTTGAACAGATTGGCTTCGCGCCCCAGCTTTGAGGGAGAATGACAGTCTGAATTAGAGATCAGGGCACAGTGATCCAGCCCCGAGATCAGGCGGTTCATGTCAGGATCTGAGGAAAGCCCGGTCTCCAGGGCGAAGATATGGCTGCTCAGGTCGCCAAAACACTCTTCAATGCTGTCAAAACCTGATTTTGAACCAAACAGGGAAAACCAGGGAGTCCAGATATGGGCTGGCACCAGAAAGGCATCTGGTGAACATTCCAGCATGATCTCCAGCAGGTCGCGGCTGTCCAGCCCCAGGATCGGCCGACCATCCGATGCAATATTACCAATCCCGGCTAGTTTGGCGTTCAGGCGCTCAACCGAGGCAAAATCAGGCAGATATAGCAGGTTATGGATCTTGCGGGTTGCCCCGCCCCGTTTGTAGATGGAGCTTATCTCGGCAGACAGCAGAAAGCGGATCGGGGTGTCAGGTTGCATCACACCAGGCAGGATATCAGGAATGGTTTTTTCATCTTTCAAGCGGTAAAAACCTGGTTCAGCAGGCTCCAGCTGCTCTTTCAACAGCTTGAACCAACCGGGATGGGTACAGTCACCGGTGCCGATGACCTGAATCCCCTTCAGGCGAGCCCAGGCGGCCAGTCCAGCCGGACTGCTGTCCGGGCTGGTGGCCCGTGAAAAGGGGGAATGGATATGCAGGTCAGCAATATAGTTCATGGTTGTTGTGCCAACAGAGAAATGAGCGGCCAGTCAGCCTCGGCCCAGTCCAGCGTTGCCAGCTCATGGGGGGCAAGCCAGCAGGCAGCGTTGTGTTCATGCAGGATCATCTGTCCCTGCAGGGTGTCACAGAGAAAGGGATGGAGTGTTACCGTAAACGTTGGATAACGGTGGGTAAGCGGTTCCAGTCCCGCCCCTACCCTGACCACAATTCCCAGTTCTTCCTGTAGCTCCCGCTGCAGACACTGTTCCGCAGACTCTCCAGTTTCCAGTTTACCACCGGGGAATTCCCATTTAAGTGGTAAAGACATGGTTGCAGAACGTTGGGTGGCCAGTATCAGACCATCCTTTTTAATGATGGCACAGGCTACATGAATATGTGAAAGCTTGTCAGACATGGCACTACCTGTATCATACTGTATCAAGAGCGACAATCAGGGAAAAGCAAAAGCCCGGCAACAAAGGTCGCCGGGCTTTTGCTGAAACTGCAATTGAGGACTATTTCAGGCGGCTGGCATAGAGTGGAAATTTTTTCATCAGCTCATTCACCCGTTTCTGGATAGCGGCCAGAGCCTCATCATTACCGATATTGGCTACAGCATCAGCAATAAATCCGGCTACCTGCTCCATCTCGGTCTCTTTTAGGCCATGGGAGGTACAGGCCGGCGTACCAACCCGGATACCGGAGGTAACAAAAGGAGAGCGGGTCTCAAACGGCACTGTGTTCTTATTGACCGTAATGCCGGCCTTGTCCAGTGCCTCTTCAGCAGCCTTGCCGGTAATTTCTGTGCCGGTGAAGTTGATCAGCATCAGATGGTTGTCTGTACCACCGGAAGTCAGCTTAAACCCTTTTGCCATCAGGCATTCTGCCAGCTTGGCAGCGTTCTTGACGATCTGCTGCTGATAGGTCTTGAACTCAGGTTGCAGCGCCTCTTTAAAGGCCACTGCCTTGGCGGCAATCACATGCATCAACGGCCCACCCTGAATACCGGGGAAAATTTGCGAGTTAATGGTCTTGGCATACTCCTCACGGCAGAGAATCATACCGCCACGGGGGCCGCGCAGGGTTTTGTGGGTAGTGGTGGTAACAAATTCAGCATAGGGAACCGGGTTGGGGTGTACGCCGGCAGCCACCAGGCCGGCAATGTGAGCCATATCAACCATCACCTTGGCACCAACCTTGTCAGCAATGGCACGGAAGGCCGGGAAGTCAATGATGCGGGGATAGGCACTGGCGCCAACGACAATCATCTTGGGCTTGTGCTCAAGTGCCAGACGCTCAACCTCATTGTAATCAATGGTTTCTGTATCGGGAGAAACACCGTAGGGCACCACATTATAGAAGCGTCCCGAGAAGTTGACCGGGCTGCCGTGGGTCAGGTGGCCACCATGGGAAAGGTTCATTCCCAGAATAGTATCACCCGGTTGACAGACCGCATTGTAGACTGCCATGTTGGCCTGGGAACCGGCGTGGGGCTGCACATTGGCATGTTCTGCGCCGAACAGCTCTTTGGCCCGCTCAATAGCCAGGTTTTCAACCACATCCACATGGTGGCACCCGCCATAGTAGCGCTTGCCCGGATATCCCTCGGCGTACTTGTTGGTCATGACACTGCCCTGAGCCTCAAGCACGGCTTCGGACACAAAGTTTTCAGAGGCGATCAGCTCCAGGTTATACTCCTGGCGCTCGGTTTCATGCTGAATTGCTTCAGCAACTGCTGGATCAAACTGGGAGAGAATTGACATCGTTCATGCTCCTTGAAAGGTTGTATACGGTCAGCACAAAAAATCAAGCGGGACTTTTACAAGTCCCGCTTGATAGTATAGCTGCTAAGAGACTCTACTGACAGCTCTTTTTTTCAATGGTGGTGATCTTGTCCAGACGGCGCTGGTGCCGGTCTCCTTCATAAACAGCATCAAGCCAGGCTGCTACGCAGGCCTCAGCTGTTTCAAGCGACAGGATACGGCCCCCTAGGGCAAGGATGTTGGCATTGTTATGTTGTTTGGCCAACTCAGCCATCTGGGGTGTGGTTACCAGGGCCGCCCTGATGCCGGGAAGCTTGTTGGCAGCAATGGAAATGCCGATGCCGGTACCGCAGATCACAATACCTGCGTCTGCCTCACCATGTACCACCAGCAGGGCCACTGCTTCAGCAAATTCAGGGTAATCAACCGAATCGGTTGAATAGGTGCCAGCGTCTGCCACCTCAATGTCCCTGCCCTGCAGAAAAGGGATCAGGGCCTGTTTTAATTCAAATCCACCGTGGTCTGAACCGATAGCAATCTTCATTGCTACACCCGCTTGAACAGCAGGGTGGCGTTGGTGCCGCCAAAGCCCAGCGAGTTGCTCATGACATAATCCACCTTGGCTTCACGGGCCTTGTTGGGCACGTAGTCAAGATCACAGGCCGGATCAGGCTCCTCGTAGTTAATGGTGGGGGGAATAATATTCTTATCCAGCACCATACAACTGATTACCGCCTCAAGACCACCGGCAGCACCCAACAGGTGACCGGTCATGGACTTGGTGGAAGAAACCATCAGTTTGTAGGCATGATCACCAAAGACCGATTTGATAGCCAGAGATTCATTCAGGTCATTAAAGGGGGTAGAGGTGCCGTGCGCATTGATATAGCCAACCTGCTCAGGATTGACGCCTGCATTCCTGAGGGCCATCTTCATGCAGCGGGCAGCGCCCTCTCCGCCATCAGCAGGCGCGGTCATATGGTAGGCATCACCGGTCAGGCCATAACCAACAACCTCGGCATAGATCTTTGCCCCACGTTTTTTGGCTGCTTCATACTCCTCAAGCACCACAATACCAGCCCCTTCGCCAAGGATAAAGCCGTTACGGCCCTTGTCAAATGGACGGGAAGCACGTTGCGGTTCGTCATTGCGATCAGAGAGTGCCTTCATCACCGCAAAGCCGCCGATTCCCAGTGGTGTAACCGTAGACTCGGTTCCGCCGGCAATCATGGCATCCGCATCGCCACGGGCAATCATATGGTAGGCATCACCAATCGAGTGGGTACCGGTAGCGCAGGCAGACACAGAAGAGAGGTTCGGGCCTTTGGCGCCATATTTGATTGAAATATGGCCGGGAGCCAGGTTGATAATCAGCATCGGGATGAAGAAGGGCGAAATCTTCTTGTAGCCCCCTTCAAGCAGTGCCGTATGATACTTTTCGATGGTGGGCAGGCCACCCAGACCGGCACCGACCAAGACACCGACCTGCTCGGCATTTTCTTCAGTAATCTGCAGACCGGAGTCCTCCATGGCAAAGTGGGCTGCAGCCATGGCATACTGAATAAAGAGATCCATCTTTTTGATCTCTTTTTTATCAATAAACTGCTCGGCGTCAAAATCCTTGACCTCTCCGGCTATTTTGACCGGAAGGGAACTGGCATCAAATCGGGTGATATAGTCAATGCCGGAGCGGCCGTTAATCAGGCCATCCCAGTTTTTCTGATTGCCGGTCCCCAAGGGGGAAACGGCGCCCACACCGGTAACGACGACTCTTCTCATCTGTAAACTCCCATTCATAGTGGGTCTGGTAAAAAAGGAAAAGAGGGGACCAGTCCCCCCTTTTCAATCCTGCCGGTCTTCGATCAGATCCTAGGTATGCTCAGTGATGTAATCAATGGCATCCTGAACGGTCTGGATCTTCTCAGCATCTTCATCGGGGATCTCAATATCGAATTCCTCTTCAAGAGCCATAACCAGCTCAACGGTGTCAAGGGAGTCTGCACCCAGATCATCCATGAAGGATGCCTCGGAAACAGCCTGTGCCTCGTCAACTCCCAGCTGCTCGGCGATAATTTCTTTTACTCTTTTAGCTACATCAGACATCTTACACCTCCGTGTGATATAAACCGTTGCTGGTTTTGTTTTTGAAAACGTCTCTGCTTCTTAGCAAACAGAAACGACAAATGTCAAAGCAATTTTTCAGGAGATTGGAACAATATCAAACCACCTGAAATCATGCTACATATACATGCCGCCATTCACCGAAAGCACATGGCCGGTAATGTAGGCAGAGGCCTCAGAGGCCAAAAAGACAACCGCGTTGGCAATATCATCAGCCGAGCCGAGTCGCTCCAGAGGGATCTGGGCAGCAAGTTCTTCACGCACTTTTTCCGGCAGTGCGTCGGTCATGGCAGTGGCAATAAAACCGGGGGCAACCGCATTAACGGTTACATTCCGCTTGGCCATCTCTCGGGCATTGGATTTGGTCAGACCGATCAGGCCCGCTTTGCTGGCACAGTAGTTCGCCTGGCCGGCATTCCCCATCTGACCAACGACTGACGCGATATTGATGATCCGGCCATAGCGCTGCTTGCTCATGACCTTGAAGGCGGTACGGGTGCAGACAAAGGCACCTTTCAGGTTGACACTCAGGACCGCATCCCAATCTTCGTCCTTCATCCGCATGATCAGGCCGTCACGGGTGATTCCGGCATTGTTGACCAGGATATCAACCCGGCCAAAGGCCTCGACAGCCGCATCAATCATCCGCTCTACGTCTGCAGCCACTGTAACGTTGCCAACAACGGCCAGGGCCTTGGCACCGCTTGCCTGTAACTCTGCAACTGTTGCATCGGTAGCAGCCTGATCCATATCCATGGCCACAATAGTGGCACCCTGTGCTGCCAGTGCAAAGGCGATACTCTTGCCGATCCCCCGTGATGCACCGGTAATGACAGCTACTTTTCCTTTTGGCATATTCTGTCTCCTCTCAAAAATATCAGGATTGCTTATCTGCAAAGGTTGCCTTCAACTCTGCTTCGGTCACAACTTTACCATCAACCAGAGCCTTGGCACTAAAGAACCAGATACCACGCTTGCAACCGGTGGCCTCGATCTCAAAACGAAGTTGGTCACCCGGCATAACCGGCTTACGGAAGCGGGCATTATCAATACCGGTAAAATAGGTCACCTTGTCCCGTACGCTCTCATCTGATTGATAGGCCAGAATTCCGGCCACCTGGGCCATCGCCTCGATAATCAGAACCCCCGGCATAACCGGGTGACCCGGGAAGTGACCAGGAAAAAACGGCTCGTTAATGGTAACGTTCTTAAGACCGACAATCCGCTTGCCAACCTCGATTTCAAGAATGCGGTCCACCATCAAAAAGGGGTGACGGTGGGGCAATATCTTCATAATCTGGTTAATATCAAGCATGGGTACCACCCTCCTTAAAAACAGGAATCAAGCCGCAGCCTTTACACCGGCCGTGTCTTCAATATTAACCAGAGCCATCTCCTTGTTGATCCGCTTGACCAGCCCGGTCAAAACCTTGCCCGGTCCTATTTCTACAAAGCGGCTTACCCCCTGATTAATCATGGCATGTACAGACTGTTCCCAGCGTACCGGCGCACAGACCTGAGCCACCAGCAGTTCACGCACCCGGCCGGCGTCCTGATTGGCTGCTGCTTCCACGTTGGTGACTACCGGGAGCGTGAGAGGATGAATAGTTACACAATCCAGCACCTCTTTCAGGCGGTCGGCGGCAGGTTGCATCAGTGCGCAATGGAACGGGGCACTGACCGGCAGCAGCATGGCCTTGCGGAACCCTTTGGCCTTTGCCAGCTCAATGGTTCTGTTTACTGCAGTTGCATGTCCGGCAATCACGATCTGTCCGGGGGAGTTGAAGTTTGCCGGAGCAACCACCTCTCCTTGGGCAGCCTCAGCGCAGATGGCAGCAAGTTCCTCAGCTTCAATCGAAAGCATGGCTGCCATGGCACCAACCCCAACCGGCACAGCCTCTTGCATAAACGTACCGCGGGAACGCACAGTGCGTACAGCATCCGCCAGTGTCAGTGCACCACCACAGACCAGTGCCGAGTATTCACCCAGTGAGTGACCGGCAACACAATCGGCTTGTAGACCGGTTTCCTGCTGAACCACCCGCAGGGCGGCAACACTTGCCGTAAGGATAGCCGGCTGGGTATTAAAGGTAAGCTTCAGGTCTTCTTCCGGGCCATTGAAACAGAGACTGGAGAGCTTGAATCCAAGCGCCTCATCTGCCTCTTCAAAGGTGTGCCGTGCAATGGGAAAATTTTCTGCCAGATCCTTGCCCATACCGGCATACTGGGAACCTTGTCCCGGAAACAAAAAAGATGTTTTACTCATACAATCAATCCTTTACTGAAACAATATGGTGTTACCACCTTAACAATACCGAGCCATAGGTAAAGCCACCACCAAAGGCATCCAGTAACACCAGGTCGCCGGATTTCAGGCGGCCCTCCCGGTTGGCCTCATCCAGAGCCAAAGGGATGGAGGCAGAAGAGGTGTTGCCGTATTTGTGCAGATTGACAAAGATCCTGTCTTCAGGAATGCCAACCCGCTTGCCTGTGGCCTCAATAATGCGGCGATTGGCTTGATGGGGAATCAGGAGTGACACATCATCGGCAGTGACCGAGTTGTGTTCAAGTGCGGCAACGGCTGCATCACCCATGGCACGCACCGCATGCTTGAAAACCTCATTACCTTCCATTCTCAGGTAATACAGTTTGTCACTATAGGTGGTTGGCCCGGTGGCAGGATTTCTGCCGCCGCAACCTGGCTGGTACAGCAAGCCCCAGTGGGCGCCATTGGTAAAGATATGGCTGGAGAGAATGCCCTGCCCGCCACTATCGGCTTCAACAATAACGGCACCTGCCCCGTCACCAAACAGGATACAGGTATTACGGTCCGTGAAGTCCACAATACGGGTTAACACCTCGGCTCCCATCACCAGTACCTTGCGAGCCATACCACTCTTGATATACGCCTCTGCCATATTCAGTCCGTAAATGAAACCAGAACAGGCAGCTGACAGATCAAATGCCGCAGCATGGTGGGCGCCAAGCTCTTGCTGAACAATACAGGCGGTGGCAGGAAACGGAAAATCAGGTGTGACGGTACCCAGGATAATCAGGTCAAGCTCTTCAGGCGAAACACCGGCCATTGCAAGAGCCCGGCGTGCCGCCAGTGTGGCAAAAGTGGAAGTATATTCGTTCTCGGCAGCAATACGACGTTGTTTTATGCCGGTTCTGGTGGTGATCCATTCATCATTGGTATCAACCAGTTTTTCAAGGTCGTGGTTGGTGAGAACTTTGTCGGGAACAGCAGAACCGGTTCCCGTGATGCGGGCGCGCAGCATGTGACCCCCAACCGGAACTGAGGAACACCTGGTTCCGGTAATCAAATAACAGATGGAAGGAAATCTTCGGTCAGGACACTGGTGGTACGGATTGACCGGTGCGTGGAAACAGTGCCCCGTAATTCTCAGACAGTTTCTCGGCAATACGTTGCGTTACACCGCTGGTTGCATAATCATGGGCAAAGCGGATGGCGTTCTTGATCGCTTTGGCATTTGATCCGCCATGGCAGATCATGCCGACACCGTTAATACCGATCAAGGGTGCGCCGCCATACTCGGCGTAATCAACGGTCTTTTTAAAGCGCTTAAAGGCTCCACGCATAAACAGATAGCCCATTTTGGCGATCATGTCTCCCATGATTTCACGTTTGAGCATGGTACCGGTAGCCTCAGCCAGACCTTCAGAAAGCTTGAGGACAACATTTCCTACAAAACCATCACAAACCACCACCTCAACCGTGCCTTTGAAGATATCGCGACCTTCCACATAACCGGCGTAATTGAGTGATGTTTGACGGAGAATAGCATTGGTTTCGCGGGTCAGTTCATTGCCTTTGGAATCTTCCTCGCCATTGGAAAGCAGTCCGATGCGGGGGTTGGGGATACCCAAGGCATGCTTGGCATAGACCTGCCCCATTATGGCAAACTGCACCAGATGGGAAGCCTTGCAATCAACATTCCCCCCCACATCCAGCACCAAGGTCTTGCCTTCAAGGGTTGGGAAGACCTGGGCTATGGCTGGCCGTTCAATGCCGCTAATCCGTTTCAGGACAAACATGCCGGCAGCCATGGTGGCACCGGAGTTGCCGGCGCTGACCGCAGCACAGGCCTGTCCATCCTTTACCAGTTCAAAGGCGAGCCGAACTGACGAGTTACGCTTCTTGCGTACCGCATCAGAGGCAGAGTCATGCATCCCCACCACCTCGCTGGCATGGTGAATGGTGATGTCCAATCCTGATGCAGCATGATGATCAAGCTCCTGGCGTAGACGATCCTCATCCCCGACCAGGATAATGGGAATACCGTATTGACGGGACGCGGCAACAGCACCCTCAACCTCAATGGCCGGGGCGTTGTCACCTCCCATGGCATCAACAGCAACTCTCATGGTATGCAAAACAGACCCTATCAGGCCTGTTTTGCAGCCCCGGCTACTTCCTTACCCTTGTAGGTTCCGCAGGAAGGACAGGCGCGGTGCGGCATTTTAGGGGATTTGCATTGTGGGCAGACCGACAGGCTGGGGGCGGTCAGGAAATCATGGGCCCGACGCATATTCTTGCGTGATTTGGATGTTTTCTTCTTGGGTACTGCCATGGCTGATACTCCTTTGTTGGTAGCCTTAAGGCCACTGTTTATGGGCGGACTTTGAAGTCCTTTAAAACAGCAAATTTTGATTGTTTCTGTTCACTGACACAACTACAGGTACTGCTGTTCAGATCAATGCCGCAGACGGGGCATAACCCCTTGCAACTTTCTGAGCAGAGCGGCTTCAGCGGAATCTCCAGGGCAACCTGTTCCGCGATTTCAGGCATCAGATCAATCTCGTCACCGCTAAAACTGCTTGAGATCAGATCCCGTTCCTCTAGTTCAACCTCATCTTCTTCTTCGCGATTTACAGCAGCACCTTCCCGGAAGAAAATGGTGAAACGTGAAAAAACTGTACGATCAAAGCTGCAGAGGCAGCGGGAACAATCCAGCTGCACCGGCACAGAGACCGTACCTTCAACCCGATAATGGTCCAGTTCACGTTCGGCTGTTAATGCAACCTGCACCGAGCCGGTAAAACGGCACTCACCGGCAGCCATCATTGCGGCAAGGACCGGAAATGACTCTGCCGGTTCATTGAAGGAAAACTCCCGAACGGCTTCCTTGATATGTTCGGTTCTGACCTTCATGCACGCACCTCTGGCTGATGGAGGGTTAAGAAATGAGGTAATATAGTGAAAGCTGATAGTTTGTCAAGAATAAAGAGCTTTTTTACTTTATTGCGGCACAAATGCTCCGCGGTCAGTAATCCGTTTAAGCGTCGCCACAATCAGCTTGGCCGCCTGCTCCAGATCTCCCAATGAAACCACCTCTACCGGTGTATGCATATAGCGTAACGGCAGTTTTACCAAGGCAGTAGCTACCCCGCCCCGGGAAATCTGCATTACATTGGCATCGGTGCCGGTTGCACGGGGATTGGCGGTTAATTGTACGGCGATCTTGTCCTTCTGGGCTGTGGCGTACAGCAATTCAAACAGGGCATGGTTGATATTGGCTCCGCGGGTCAGGATCGGACCTTTACCCAAGGCCACCTCACCATTGTGTTTCCGCTCAACATCAGGCTGGTCTGTGGCAAAATCCACTTCAACGCAGATGCCGATATCCGGGTTGATGGTATAACAGCTGGTGGTGCCGCCACGTAGGCCGATCTCTTCCTGTACCGATGACACGCCGTACAAATCAACCGGCAGCTTTTTCTTTTCTGCAGCCACCAGGCGCAACACTTCTGCCACCACAAAGGAACCGGCCTTGTCATCAAAGCCACGGGATGCAACCCGGTCGCCCTGCAAGTGGGTAAAGCCGCTCTCAAAGGTGATGCAATCCCCTACCCGCACCAGTTTTTGGGCCTCTTTCTTGTCTTTTGCCCCGATATCAATGTACTGGGCCTCCAGCTTGACCACGGTTTCGCGATCTTTGGTATCCATCAAGTGAATCGGGCGCTTGCCGACAACACCGGGAAGCGGGCCGTCTGTCGTATGGATATGGACAACCTTGCCCGGTGTCAAATGGGCATCAACCCCGCCAATGGCGGCAAAATAGAGAAACCCCTTGTCATCGATGTATTTGACCTGCAGGCCGATTTCATCGGAATGCCCCACCAGCATCACCTTGGGACGATCCTTGCCCTGACCTGCAATAAAGCCGTAGACATTACCCAGTACATCACTGCTGACCTGACAGTAGGGAGCAACGTAGTCACGAAACAGTCGCTGGGCGGGCTGTTCATAGCCAGAGGGGCTGGGGGCGGCCAGCAGCTTTTCCAGAAAAATCAGTGATTCCTTACGCATTAAGACTCTCCTTGTAAATATCTGTGGTTATAATAGAACCTATACTCTTCTGCTGTAAGTTTTGCAGGCAAATCTGATCATGGTTCAGGCCGGGATCGGTCAGAATCCGGTCTACTGGCAGACCTGTCTGTTGCCAGCGTTGCAGGTTGCTTCGTGCATGCCCCTGCACTTCTGAAAGCCGGTCAGGGGGGCAGGCCAGCTGCAGCCCGTCAAAGGATTTGAAATGTTCTGCAAGCGTGAGAACCAGATCGTGATACAGCTGGGCCTTGACCAGATGCCCCAGGGCCGGATGCCAGCACCCGGCCAGGATGGCGCCTTCTGCAGACAGTCCCTCCTCAGCCTGCAAGCCGATTCGTATAACCGGTATACCTGCCTGCAGACAGAGATGCAACATCCGGGCACAGGTTTTTACCCCCTGTGCAAGATCCGGCGGTTGATAGTGGCCTGCCCTGTACTGATCAGCCAGTGCGGTGCCTGAAAGCACCACCGCAGGATAGATGCGTACAAACTGTGCTCCAGCTGCAATGACACCTTGCGCGCTGGCCAGTGCCTTTGCCCGGGTATCACCGGGCAGGCCAGGTAACAACTGCGCCCCGACCTGAAACCCGGCAGCCCTGACACGCTGAATTGCAGCCATACTGTCTGCGGCAGTATGCCCCCTGTTGCTTTGCAGCAGCACTTGATCATCAAGTGATTGCACCCCGACCTCAATGGTGGTTACCTTGCGGTCTGCAAGAAATGCCAGTACTGCTTCATCAAGCGCGTCAGGTCTGGTTGAAATCCTTATGTTTCTAATTTTCTGTTGTTCTAACAGTGGTTGAACAGCTTCAAGCAGTTGCTCCTGTTGTTTTCGGGGTAACAGGGTAAAGCTGCCACCGTAAAAAGCCACCTCAGCCGCTCTGTTAGGGGAGCGTCCCAGCCACTGCTGCACAGTTTCCGATATCTGACGGGCGGACAGCACACTTTGCTGTGCACCGGAGATCATGTGCTGGTTACAAAAAAGGCAGGTGTGCGGACAACCTGCGTGGGGGATAAAAAACGGGATAATCAGTGGACGCATGCTGCCGGGATTAACTCCGCAAGCGGGCCAGAGCTGACTCTGCCGCCGACTGCTGGGCCGCCTTCTTGCTGCGCCCCTGACCCTGCCCCAGCGGCATGCCGTCAACCGACACCTCTATGCAGAAAAGGCGATCATGATCAGGCCCCTGCTGATCAACCAGATTATAGACCGGAGCAGCTTGTTTCCGGGCTGCCAGTAGTTCCTGCAGTTCGCTTTTGGCGTCATGATGTGCTGGAGTACCAGCTGCTATGGCGTTTACCAGTGGAGCGTAGATATGCTTGACGACCTGCTGTACCGCAGCAAATCCGGCATCGCAGTGGATAGCGCCGAGCAGGGCCTCAAATACATCGGCAAGGATGGAGGGGTTGGTACGCCCCCCTTCCCGCTCGGCACCTTTTCCCATCAGGATCAGCGGAGGGATCCCGGCATCAACAGCAAGCCTGGCTAAACGGGGTTGATCAACCAATGAAGATCGCAAACGGGACAGGTCTCCTTCCGGTAGAGCGGGGAAGTGCTGACAGAGCAGGTCTGCCAGTAAAAAACCCAATACAGCATCCCCCAGAAACTCGAGTCGCTGATAATCAGCAGCACCTTCCTGGCGGGCCTCATTCAGGTATGAAGGATGAGTCAGCGCCTGTTGCAACAGGCGCTGGTTGATGAAGCTGTGGCCTAGTATCAGTTTTGGGAAAGGTGACATGCCGAGGAGTATACGGGATGCATCGGTTGGCTGCAAGTAGCTTTGATCGTTGATTTGCGTTGCCAAGCATAGGCTAGATGCCTATAATGATCCACTTTCATGGAGAGCGTATGTTTATTACCTTTGAAGGCATAGAAGGCTGCGGTAAGAGTACCCAGATTGCACTGCTTGCAGCATCCCTGCAGCAGGCTGGCCAGCGGGTGCTGCTCACCCGTGAACCGGGTGGGTGCCCCATAGCTGACCAGATTCGTAGTGTCTTGCTGGATGCCGCCAACACAGCCCTTGTGCCGATGGCGGAACTGATGCTCTATGCAGCCAGCCGGGCTCAACATCTGGCTCAGGTGGTCAGCCCGGCACTGGCTGAAGGTGTTATTGTGCTCTGTGACCGGTTTAGTGACGCCACCCGTGCCTATCAATCCTTTGGCCGCGGTATAGATCGTCAAGTCATTGAAACCTTGAATAGTCTGGCCTGCGATGGCATTTCCCCGGATCTGACGGTGTTGCTTGACTGTCCGGTTGAGACGGGCCTGGGGCGTGCCAGACAGAGGATTGATTCAACCAGCGGCCCACGGGAAGAACGGTTTGAGCTGGAATCACTGGCCTTTCATCAACGGGTACGGGACGGTTATCTACAGCTTGCAGCTGAAGAGCCGGGCCGCTTTGTGATTGTTGATGCCACTGTTCAGCCGGCGCAAGTTGCCTCGGCTATTTCCGATGCGGTTCTGTCCCGCCTTGCGGTGCCCGTCTAGATGTCTCTTTCTGTAATCAAGGGACAGGACCGGGTACTTGATGCCTTAAAACGCTCCATTGCCGCTAACCGGGTGGCTCACGCCTATCTTTTTGAGGGGCCGGACGGCTGTGGACGACGCACAACCGCTCTGGCCCTGATGCAGGCGCTTTTCTGCAAGGAACCACTGGATGGTGGTGATGCCTGCGGAAACTGTTCATCCTGCCGCAAACTGGCTTCCGGCAACCACCCGGACCTGCATCTGCTTTCGCCCCTGCCGGACAAGCGTGATATCAGCATTGAGCAGATTCGGGAGCTGCAGCAACAGCTGTCTCTGCGTCCCTTTGAGGCAAAGCGCAAGGCATGCCTGATTGAACCGGCTGAGCGGATGAATGAAAAATCGGCCAATGCACTCTTAAAGACCCTTGAAGAGCCACCAGGTCATGCGATCATTGTTTTGCTGTCAACCCAGGCTGATCTACTGCTCTCAACCATCCGCTCCCGTTGTCAACACCTGCGCTTCAGCCCGCTGGATGACGGCGTTGTAGCAGATTTGTTGATTCAACAGGGGATGGACCCTGACAAGGCGCGGGAACTTGCACCGCTGGCAGAGGGAAGTATGGAGCGGGCCAGCACCCTGGAAGAGGAATCAGATGCCGTACGACGCCAGGAGTTACTGACTGTGCTGTCAAAGGCATCATCCAGACAGGTTGCCACTATTTTTGATGCTGCTGAGTCTGTTGCCGGTGGACGCGAGGAAACGCTGTCAACCTTCAACCTGTTGCTGTCTCTGTTACGTGACCTGCTACTGATCCGTTCCTGCGGACAGATCGGTATAGCAAACGGTTTCCTTAACAATGAACTTACTGTAGAGGCCTCCCGCTTTACCCCTGCCGGCATGATGGAGGCCCTTGAGCGTTGTCTTGAAACCAGGCGCGCTATTCAGGGTAATGCCAACCCCAAGCTGGCACTGGAACGCTTCCTGCTGGCCTATGATCGTTTACGAAAAGGAGTCTGATACGTGATACGTGTTGTTTCTATACAGTTTAACCCGGCAGGCAAGATGTATGATTTTAATGCCGGTGCCCTTGATCTGAAGCCGGGAGACCGGGTAGTTGTTGAAACCGAGCGGGGCATCAGTCTCGGTACCATCGTCACCGGACCGCAAGAAAAAGACGAAACCGCTTTCAGCCATCCCTTGGCCCCCGTACAGCGTCTACTGGGGCCGGAAGATGAAAAAACCCTGGCCCATCACCAACGAAGAGAAAAAGAGGCCTATGACTTCTGCCTGCGCCGGATCAAGGAGCGGGGCATGGATATGAAGCTGGTCCGGGTTGAACATCTCTTTGATGGCAGCAAGGCGATCTTTTACTTTACCGCCGACGGCCGGGTCGATTTTCGAGAATTGGTCAAGGATCTGGCCCACACCTTCCATACTAGGATCGAGATGCGCCAGATCGGGGTACGGGATGAGGCCAAAATGGTCGGCGGTCTGGGGATCTGTGGACGTGAACTGTGCTGCGCCTCGTTTCTGCGTGACTTCCAGCCGGTATCGGTCAAAATGGCCAAGGAGCAGAACCTGGCCCTGAACCCATCCAAGATATCAGGCCAGTGCGGCAGGCTACTCTGTTGCCTGGATTACGAATATGAGACCTACTGCGACCTGCGGAAAAATTTTCCCAAGTGCGGCAAGCGGGCCCGGACTGCCCAGTACAACGGCACGGTGGAAAAAATGAACCTCCTGACCGGAGAGTTGATCCTGCGCCTTGAAGACGGCAAACAGGTCAGTGTCAAGGTCAAGGAACTGGTTGATGAAAACAGCCCGCTTGCTACCCAGCCAGAACCGGCAAAAGAGCAGGAACATGTTCAGCTGCAGCAGGCCCCGCGCCGACCACGTGAACAACAGCCCCAGCAGAGACGTCAGCGCCCTGCACCTTCATCTGCTGCAGCAACAGCACCTGTTCCAGAAGCTGTTGCTCAGATAGCAACAAAAGCTTCAGCAGTTGAAAAAGCTGAGTCTGCGGCACAGCAGCCCAAAACTGATGATAAGCAGAAGCGTAAAAAGCGTAACCGCCGTCACGGACATCGTAAACCATCTGATCAGAAACCAGATAGACCAAGCCAGGAGTAATCAGCAATGAAACCATCTTTTTACGTTACCACCCCGATCTATTACGTTAACGACGTGCCCCATATCGGCCATGCCTATACCACTGTTGCAGCTGATGTACTGGCCCGTTACAAGCGGATGAAGGGATTTGATGTCTTTTTTCTGACCGGCAGCGATGAGCACGGGCAGAAGGTTGAAAAGGCAGCCCAGACAAACGGCGAGACCCCGCTTGAACTTGCCGACCGGGTGGTGAAGCGTTTTCAGGCCCTGTGGGAAAAACTGGGGATCTCCCATAATGACTTTATCCGCACCACCCAGGAGCGCCACAAGCAGGGTGTCACCCATATCTTTAAGCAGTTGATGGAACAGGGTGATATCTATCTGGGTGAATACGAGGACTGGTACTGCACCCCCTGCGAAACCTTCTGGACCGAGACCCAGGTGGAAGATGGCAAATGCCCTGACTGTAACCGTCCGGTTGAAAAGCTGAAGGAGGAATCCTACTTCTTTAAGATGAGCGCCTATGGTGAAAGACTGTTGGCGCATATTGAAGCCAATCCTGACTTTATCCAGCCCAAGACAAGGCGCAATGAAATTATCTCCTTTGTTAAAGAAGGGTTGCGTGACCTGTCTGTATCCCGTACCTCGTTTTCCTGGGGTATTCCGGTGCCTGGTAATGAGCGCCATGTCATCTATGTCTGGTTTGATGCCCTGACCAACTATATCAGTGCCTTGGGCTACCCTGCAGCTGATGGCAACTATGGCCGTTACTGGCCAGCAGATGCCCATTTGATCGGTAAGGATATCCTGCGTTTCCACACGGTCTACTGGCCAACCTTCCTGATGGCAGCCGGTCTGCCGATTCCCCAGAAGGTCTTTGCCCATGGTTGGTGGACGGTAGAAGGGCAGAAGATGTCAAAATCCCTGCAGAACGTTGTTGAACCCAATATGCTGATCGACAAGTATGGCGTGGATGTAGTGCGCTACTTTCTGATGCGGGAAGTGCCCTTTGGCCTGGATGGTGATTTTTCACACGGATCATTGATCAATCGGATCAACTCTGACCTGGCCAATGACCTGGGCAACCTGCTGTCCCGCTCAACAGCCATGCTGGTCAAGTACTTTGATGGCATCCTGCCTGCGCCAGGTCCTTTTTCAGAGCTTGATACCATCTTGAGGGCCAAGGCTGAAGGGATGATTACTGCGGTTGACAGCTGCATGGATGAATTGTCCTTCAGCAAGGCCCTGCAATCAATCTGGGATGTTATTTCAGCCGGTAATAAATATATTGATGAAACCGCCCCCTGGGGCCTTGCCAAAGATCCTGCCAAGCGTGAGCAACTTGCAACCGTCATGTATTGCCTGCTTGAGGCCCAGAGATTGATTCATTCGATGGTCGCCCCTTTTATGCCTGACACTGCCCGTAAGGCACTTGCCTGTCTTGGCTGGCAGAAGGAACCGGCAGAAGAGGATCTGGTCTGGGGCAAACTTGCTCCAGGCACCGCAATTGAAAAAGCAGCAGCATTGTTCCCGCGGATTGAGACAAAAGAATAGTTGCAACAGAAATGGGGAGGCCGATCGGCCTCCCCATTCTTCATCATCTCGTATTTAAATGTTCTCTATGAGCAGGAAGAACCAAACTCAGGAGAAATGACAAAACCTTCCCGCATCCCTGAATTAACAAAATCAATCACCTGACCATCCAGAAAAGAGTTCAGACTTTTTTCAGCTAGCAGTTCAATCCCGTTCAGTGTCATCTTGTTATCATTTTCACCCGGCTCATCCAGAGCCAGCCCCAGACGGGGTCCACCTCAACCAAAACCTTCAAACACCACCCGCAGCAGCTTGCCGGGGTTCTGGGCCAAAATCGGCTCCAGAGCTGTTTTTGCCGCATCCGTAATTTTCATAACGATGCTCCTTTAAAAGTATTCATATATTTAAATATATATAAAATAATTTTAATTTTCAAGCAAGAAATGAGCAGCAATAATCTGATACAGTCTGTACTTTCATGGTAAAGGATGAATTAGCTGCAATCTCAAATGACTGTCCGCCGCCAATCCGCCTCCAACCGGTTTCGCCAGCCAGTTGCAGGTCCAGTTCACCGGTCAGTATCTCCATCAGCTCAGCGGCGCCGGTATTAAAGGTGTATTCACCCGGCTGCATAATCCCCAGGGTTTTCTTGGAGCCATCAGGAAACAGCACCGTATGGCTGGCGACAGCACCGTTAAAATAGATATTTGCTTCACGAACAACCGTTACACCTGCGAACTCAGACATGCGTACACTCCTTTGAATAGTTAGATATGTCTTAAAAAAGGTGAAACACACCTTTAAACAGCTACGGCAAAACAGGAAAAGCTTGGTTATTGAATCAAAACCTATAAATTCAAATCAGTTACAAAACATGGCATACCTGATGCTCTATGCCAGACAACACATTCCACAAGGAGGAGTACCATGAAACGGCTCATTTTCGCAATTACCGCATCACTGATTACCCTGGCATCAGCATCGTTTGCAGAAGAGGTAAAAATAGTCGGTTCTGTTGTCAAGATTCAGGCCGAAGCCGGCAAGGCATCAGTCGTGATCAAGGACAATACCAGTGGCAAGGATATTACCGTCACCGTAACTGATCAACTGACCGTCGATAAGCTGAATGACAAGCGGATCGCTACCGGCGATGAAGTACGGGTAAAATACGATACCAAAGACAATGTTTCCAAGCTTTTCAGGAAAACAGCCGGTTGCTGACGCATTCCTAAAGGGTCGGCCGGTAACGGACCGGCCCTTTTCTTTTTTAGAGCAGTTACTGAGCTGGCGGTGTCTGTGATCCTGGGCCGATTCTGAGATTGGCCGTGGCAATATAGATCTCTCGTAAAAACCAGATCAGCCCCAACACCATGGAGAGCATGGCGCAGATAAACAGGACCGCCACCGGTATCGAGGGGTCAAGTTCCAGAAACGTGCCAATGAACATCAGCGCAATAACGCTGCAGACCAGGAAGGCAGTGGTGGTACAGAGATTGATGGCCTGACCGATCAGCTTGGCACGGCGTGCCAGTGTCGCAAGGTCAGCCCGGATAAGCTCCCTGTGGCCCTCTTGCGCGGCAGTTTCAAAACGGGCTTCAAGCAGGCGAGCCCGGTCAATGATCCGTCCCAGTCGGTTGGTCATGACCGAGAGCATCGCACCGATACCGGTTAACAGGAAAACCGGAGCCACCGAGAGTTGTATGGCACGGGCGACAGTGCCCACATCAGAGACTGTCCGCAACATGGTTGCACCTCCCCTTTGTCATGCGATACCTGCCAGCTCCAGCCGTCTCCCCCAGCGCTGCAGCAGCTCCTGGTGTATCCGCTGTCCTTCAGTTGATTGCAGCAGCTCATCCTGTTGAAGCAGCTTGACAGCAGCGGACCTGGCCTGTTCCAATATGGTCCCATCCCTCAGAATATTTGCCACCCTGAAATCAGGCATACCGGATTGCCGTGTACCTAAAAAATCGCCGGGACCGCGGATTTCAAGATCTGCCTCGGCAATCCTGAAACCATCAGTGGTGGCCTCCATTACCCTGAGCCGTTTTTCTCCGTCTTCAGACAGCTTACCCGCTGTTAACAGTATACAGCTTGAATGATGACTGCCACGCCCTACCCTGCCCCGTAACTGGTGCAGTTGGGAAAGACCGAAACGTTCGGCATGCTCGATTACCATCATGGTGGCATTGGGGACGTCAATCCCTACTTCAATCACGGTGGTGGCCACCAGAATATCTAGTTTACGGTTTTTAAAGGAAGCCATCACTGCTTCTTTTTCTTCCGGCTTCATCCGACCATGCAACAGACCCAACCTGAACTCGGGAAAGATATCGGTTTGCAGGTGTTCTGCCATCTGGGTTGCAGCCTTCAGATCAGACTTTTCAGACTCTTCAACCAGAGGGTAGATAACGTATGCCTGACGCCCCTGATCAATCTCCCGGTGGATCATCTCGTACACCTGTTTACGGCGTGATTCAAAGTATATCTTTGTATTGATTGGAGTTCTACCCGGTGGGAGTTCATCAATAACTGATAGAGAAAGATCACCAAATAACGTCATGGCCAGGGTACGGGGGATCGGGGTGGCGGTCATCACCAGAATATCAGGATTAGCTCCTTTTTTCTTCAGAATACCACGCTGCAGCACACCAAAGCGGTGCTGTTCATCAATAATCCCTAAGCCCAGACGACTGAACTCAACCTTATCCTGAATCACGGCATGGGTACCGATTACAATTGCGGCCCGGCCATCAGCCACCTGCTGCATCGCCTCTTTCTTTGCTTTGCCCTGCATACCGGAGGTAAGCAACACAACTGTAATACCCAACTGGTCGCACCAGTGGTGAATATTATGCCAATGCTGTTCAGCCAGAATCTCGGTAGGAGCCATGATTGCCACCTGGTAATTGTTTTCAACCGCCACCAGGGCAGCCATCAGCGCCACCAAAGTTTTACCGCTGCCAACATCACCTTGCACCAGACGATGCATCGGGTGGGGAGCCATCATATCGGCCTTGATCTCTGACAGCACCCGGCGTTGGGCTCCAGTCAACTGAAACGGCAACAGTTTGATAAGCTCTTTGGTATAACGATGGGTAACCTGAAACGAGATTCCTTCTTCAAGCGCCACACCGCGTTTTTTCAGGGCCAGACCCAGTTCCCAGAAGAAAAATTCATCAAAGGCGAGAGAACGGTGGGCCAGAGTACGACCTTCATTGAGATCAATCAGGGGCGCTTCTAAAGGTGGCAGATGCACCTGACCAAGCGCTTCCTGCAACGGAAGATACTGATAGGTACTTAACAGAGATTGAGGCAGGATGTTTTCAAGATTAGAGAGAAAGGTATCTACCACCTGACGCATCACGCGCCGCATCCCTTTTTGATGCAAACCTTCTGTCAAGGGATAGACCGGCACAATCCGTCCAAAGTTAACCGGATCAGCAGCCATTACTGCATTAACATCAGCACCTTTCTCTAACCACTCAACATCCGGGTGATGCACCTCTGGTTTCCATCCAAAACTGGTCACCTCACCGGTAAAAACCCCCTGTTTGCCAATCTGCCAGGTCCGCTTCATCCAGACTCCATTGGCATGAAACCATTTCAGCACGATACTGCCGCTCTCATCCTGCACAACCGCCTCAAAGACCTTGCGCCCCCCTTTGGTTGTAGCTGTTTCAGCAGAAACAACCGTGCCTTGAAAAACCTGTGTCAGCCCGGGTTTTAACTGTCTGATGGGAATAAGTTGACGCCGGTCTTCATAACGGTGCGGCAGACAGAACAGGGCATCTTCAACCGTATGAATACCGCGTTTGGCAAGCAGTTCAGCCAGCTTAGGTCCTACACCTTTGATAAACTGAATACCGGTCTGAAGGTTTTTGCGGGCAATTGCCTGCTGTACTGAAACTGCAGGCGGCACAGATGTAACCAGTTTACGCAGCAATAAGCCTGTATCGTTGGCCTCAATGCCCACATGATCACCCGGCTGAAGGCCGAGCTGTATCAGTTCCTCTGCAGGAATGAACAATGCACCGGTATGGTCAACCTGAAGTTTTGTCATGGCAGTAGGAGATATACCTGAAAAAAACAGAGAAGTCAGCCAGCAGGATGTTCAAGCTGTTTTAAACAGTGTGTTACCACCTCAGCAACAGTGATTTCCTGCATACAGCGGGCATTGCACGGGCATGGCGGCGTAGTTCCAAAGGTGGTACAGGGCGAACAGGGGAGTCCCTTGTTTATTACGATGTGATGCTCCCCACGGGGTGCCCACTTCAACGCCCTCCCCGGCCCGAAGAGCGAAACCGTCGGAATGCCGAGACCTACTGCAATATGCAAAACCCCAGAATCGCCGCTGACAAGCAAGGCAGAACGGGCAAGCACAGCTGCAGTCTCTGCAAGAGAGGTTTTTCCTGCCAGATTAAGATCTGATTCACCAGCAATGGTTTGAGCATCAGCCAGATCAAGAGCTCCGCCAACCACAACGATCCCATACCCTTTTTGCGCAAGTTCAGCAGCCACAGCCCTGAACCGGTCAGCCCCCCAACGACGCTCCGGGATAGAAGCGCCGGGAAAGATTGTTACAAAAGGCTTGTCATCTAGTGTTGCAAGCAGCTTTCCAACAGATTCTTGTGCAGTTGCAGGAATAGTTAGAAATGGAAACGGGGGGGCAGCCTGTTCTGACACGCCGACAAGTGGTTCAAGGAGACGTTTAAAACTGGAGACTTCATATTCATCATGGGAATACGGCAGTGAATAGGTAAACATCCGGCACCGCTCGTTGGTTGCAAAACCGATCTTCATCGGAGACCGTATCAGCCGGGCCACAACCGCCGAAAGGCGATGCCACTGTTCAGTATCAATCACCACATCATATTTTTTTGATACTGCCTGCCAAAGCTCGGCAGGTTTATCATAGCAATACAGCTGATCAACTTCTGGGATGAGTGAAAAAGCGCTCGCATTGCGGCGTTCTGCGAGGATGGTTATGTGGCAATTGGGGTATGTATTTTTGAGTTCACATAGCGCAGGTGTTAGCAAAACTGCATCACCGATACCACCGGGGCGGATGATGAGGAAGCTGGCTTTCGGACCATGCTTGACGGGGCGGTATGACGTATTAGGTATACCGTTGGCCAAAAGTCGGCCGACCACACCGTCAACATATTTCATGATGCGAATGTTCATCGCTACACTGACCGTTAAATACGAAGTGAATTCATGACGGACCGTATTTGGTTGCCTGTTCCGAAGATCCTTACCTTCTCACCATCTATTATCTGGCGGATGAACCAATTGAGTACACCCTGCCGGTGATGTTTCATTTGATGCCGGGGGCCATAGGTGTTCGTCAACCGTAAAGAACAGGCCCTGATAATGGTAGAGCAGGTGATAGCCCTCCCCTGCGTTATTGTTGATACCGTTGATGTCCTTAGGATGAAGGGGATATTGTTCGTCGACCGGCTGGTACTGTGCCTTGCCGTATTGTCCACGGATCTCTGCAAACACGATTTTGATACCGGGATTATTTTTTCTGCACGCCTCAAGAATTCTCAGCTGGCTGACGCAATTTATCTCAAGATCCGTGAACGGGTCTCGCATCGAATCGACATGATTAAGGGTGCCTGCAGGGTTGAACAGATAATCTTTTCCTTTCACCAGATAATTGATGCTACTGCGATCTCGAACATCGGAAATGTTGACGCGAATTACGTCTTTCATCGGATCAATATTGAATAAATTTCCGCCGTATTCAGGAATCAGCGAGTCTATAACAGTGACCCGAGCGCCTAAGGATGCAAGGCGAATGGCCAAACTGCTGCCGAGAAAGCCGAGTCCTCCGGTAATGAGAACCTCTTTCCTACTATAATTGTTTATAAACATTATATTCGCCTTTCAGTTTTCTTTTTAACCGGCTAAAAGCTGCTGAGAATGATGTATCCCACGATGAGTAGCCATGAGAGAACTCTTTACTTAACGAACACAATTCCTGTTGAGCCGACTGAATGGCGCATACGTACGGGCGGTACAGCAAATCGATGACGGACGATCTTAGCCAGTAGTCTCCAAGGTTTTGAGTTCCGTCCCGGTAAAACTTGTACCCGTGAAAATGGTAAAATACTAGTGGGACATCGTTAATTGTTAGGCGGTGCTCATCATTCTGGAGCGTATATTTTTGAATGTTCCAGGGAGCAGCACCGCCACCGATATGAGACAACACATGTACTCCCGGAAAACGTTCCGGCCAGCTGTCCAAATACTTCTGGTCACCAAATTTACCGTCTTCAAAAAACGCGAAACACCATTCCAGGCAGCGCTCCTGCCACCAGCCCAGGGCTGACAACCCGTTTTGATCGTTGCGGAATGTAATGAACTGTATGCAGTAAACGCCTGATTTTTTTGACTGGTTGTAGATGAAGGTATAGCGGTGCTCCGTCAACAGCACAGAGGCGCCCGATGCATGGAATTCGTCGAGCAATGCTGCCGGGTCGGAGTAAAAACAGAGGTCGGCGTCCAGGTAGGTTATCTCCGCCAGGGCAAACGTCTTCAGTGCATGGCCAATGACATGCGAGGTGCACGTCCAGCAGTACTCAACCTTCGAACGGCCCGCTTTCACCACCAGAAGCCGTTCGTCCTCGAACTCCTGCAGGGTGACGACCGTCATGCGGGGTAGGTTCATGCATCGCAGGATGTCGGCGCACAGATCGTCAAAGGCGTAGACATACAGATGAAAATCAGTGCCCGTTGCCAGCAGCGAGCGGTACATCACTAGGCCACGGGAGAGGTAGTTGGCATCGAAGAGGGTGCAGAAGCTGTTCATCCGGCGGCACCGGCGATTCCTGTCAGGGCCGCGACGAACCTGCGCATGAGGTAGAGCGGGATTTTGCGGTATTCCCACCTGATGCAGCGCAGGGTGTGCTTCCGCATCTCTTCAAACACCGGATCGCTGAACCTGTTGGCACCCCGCAGGGCTATGTCCAGTGCAAACCCCAAATGACGCTCGATGACGGCTATGATCCAGCCAAGCAGGTAGTCACGCTTGTCAAGGTAATCAGCGGAATCGGAAAACGCATTGATGTAGGTTACCTCGCCCCAGCCGGGGGCGGTTTTCATGAGCTGCCCCAGCAATCTTCGCCTAAAGGGTGAAAATAGGGCTTCAAACGTCTGACGACGGATGCGCTGCGAACCCTTGATCACCAGACCGCTCATCCAGAATGGCCGGTCACCCATGAAAACCATGAGACTGGACAGCTTGTCCTCGTTTTCGTATGCATTCATAATTCCCGGCTCGAACTCTGCCAGGATTATCCGTTTTACGATGTCGTCCCCTAGACTTCTGAACAGGCGCAGGTCTGTTCCCTGGGAATCCGTCTTGAACCAATCGACCTTTGAAATCCCAAGATCATCCAGAACTGACTTCAGGGTGACCACCTCAAGATCGGCGACACGATCAACATCAAACAAGCCGCCAAAGGCCCATTCAGCGAGACTGTCCTGATCGGGCCTGAGCAGACTCGAACAGTAAGGCGACTTCGTCAGGTGGAATGGCGCCAAAGCTGTCGGCTGGTCAGCGACGATCCTGTTGAAGACATAGAGCTTACGATATCCTTTCGACTCGTGTACCGCGAACCCCATTTCCCGATCATCGGCGTCAAAGGCGATACAAATGGCGTAGGGGGCAATACGGCGCCATTTTTGATGAATGGCGCCGGAGGCGCCGATATCCACAAGAATAGGAGGGCTTTCAACGAATTCCTCACGACGGAGTATGGTGTCGATTATGTGCATGGAGCACCTGGAAACGATATGTGGCTGCAGGACTTCAGCCTGAAAATAAAGCCCTTGTCGCGAGCAAATGTGTCATCGAGAAAAATAGTGCCGGCAAGGGCGTCAAACTGCATGACAAGCTCATAGTCGCGCTCGAACACCCCGAGAAGCTTTTCCCTTCCCAGAAACCAGGCAGGGTACCGTGCATCATATATCTCGGCAGGGACGCGCTGGACGGTCAGACGATCCTTCGCCCCGTCCAGTACCGGCGTTCTGTCGATAATTATGTGCGTAATCTTACGCTTGATAATCGTCGACAGCAGTGCATGGGGATCTTCCAGATACGGCAGGACGCTCGACAACAGGATCGCATCCGGCTGACGCACTGCCAGGCATTCCTCCAGCGTGTAATAGAATTTCAGACATTGATCTTCGAACATCTCCCTGCCGCAGCGTACAAAGTGCTCCTGCTCAACGATGTTCCAGGCAAATTCTTCCAGATGGCTGAGAAACGACCGGTTCTGGAAGTAGCTGCTGCCGAGCGAACCGCCATAATCAATAAGATTCAGGCGATTGCCGTTGCATGAGGCGATCCAGAGCAGCCCGGCTAGGAGCGGCCAGGAATGGTAGATCTCTTCGAAAAGAACAGAATCACGCTCGTAGGCTGCCTCTCCATTCTTGACCTTGAGCAGTGCATCCCGCACGTGTTCCAGTATCGCAGTCTGGTCATAGCCCGTGGAATCCCGGCAGGCCTGTTCCCAGCCGGAATAATTTCCGAAAAACCCACGCCGCCTCATCAGGCGGTTGAAGAGTTCCCCTGCCAACGGCGGAACGAAGGAGTGCAGGAGCTGTCGGGAGTGGCTCAGCATCCAGCGGCCTCTTTTAATTTTCCCAGCAAGCGCTTGTGGAAGGGGAGCCGCAGGGATTCGAAGTAGCGTTGCAGGATGGTCAGGGCGGCACCGTTCTCTTCTGGCCACAACCGTTCAAGATGTATCGGTTCCAATGTAATTTTAGTGAGGTAATCATTAGTTGCAACACAATGGACACCACTTTTGTCTGTTCCAATATTCTGAACCAGGGACCGCCCCGGATAGAGCGTCAATCTGTCGTTGAGCAGTGCGGAGGCGTACCACCTAATAGCCCACGAATCATTTTTGCCGCTGATCTGATCCTTCAGCATTTGTGTATAGTCGTATGAACCATTGAGATCGAAACGTTGTTCAAGCCTGCGATCCTTTAATTCTCTGTAAAGTTTAGCCCCATCTGGTTCGAACTGGTTCCAGCCCCTTTTCCAGGTCCCCCACCCCCAGCAATCTGCACCTTTCAGGAAAAAGGTCTCCGGCAGGCTTTCCTGTGCCGGATAGACATAACCATGAACACTGATGACCCACTCCTCGTGTTCATACAGCTCCAGAGCCCCGTTCATGTAGCGGAGGAAGTGGGGAGAGGTAACCATGTCGTCTTCCAGGACGATGACCCTGTTGTATCTATCCAGTATATCGGAAACACCGCTGATGATGGAATTAGCGAGGCCCATATTATGTTCACGCTTGATCATGGTAACGCGTGCGAATCCGTCAACTCCCCCGAGGTAGTCTCGGACCTCTTCAACCTGTTGCCGGTCGGATTCACCCCTTGGACCATCAGCATAGACATACAGCTCGCTTTCAGAGGCCAGACGGTTTTTTTGCAACGCCTCTACGGTCAACCTGGCATGCCGGGGACGGTTATAGACAAACAACACGATCGGAGCCAACTCAGATACCAAGGCAATTCTCCTGGCGGTAGAAGATTCCTGTTTCGGACCTACAACTCATGATCGGGATCATGCCGGTAAATTCGATCTTTTTGAATCCTTGGTCGAAAAGAAGCTGGTACCCCTCACGATACTCTTCGCGATCGCTGTTGTCCCAGATGAAGACCCCGCCCGGGGCGAGCGAGCCGACGGCGTTTCTGACGCAATTCACCCGGTCTCTGCCGTCGACGACAACGATATCGAACTTTTTCCCGGTTGCGGAGACCTTATGGCAATACTCGCCGCCATATTCGAGAGGGACATGGTGCACCGTTGCATTATCCGGGACCTTCGTGACAACGCTCCGGTACCATTCACGGTCGTGTTCGCACGCAACGACCTCTTTGACCCTCTGGGCCCACCAGAGCGTGCTGGAGCCGCATCCGTACTCGAACACACTCATATCTGGACGGATGCGCCGTGCGATGAAGGCGATTGCCGGATAGGTAAGCCAGGGGATAGGATTGCCGTCCAGATCCACGCTCCGTTCTTCCCGGAAACTCCTGAACCAGCCGTCTTCCCTGGGGACTCCACCGACGCGAAGCAGATAGATCGAATAGATGTCCAAGGCCTTCATAACGCCGATGATCAGCTTTTTCACCTGTTTTGAAAACACGGCCACCTCTTACAGGTCACAATTGGTAGCAACCACATCACGTTTATACTATTCACCACGCTACAATGACAAAATATTACGCCAAATGTTTCTGAAAAAACCAGCCGGGCAGATCCAATCCTCATAAAGACGCCGGATGGATATCTGAAGTTCCTCGAATTCCGCGGCTGATATCCTTTCATGAAACTCCCGGATCTTCTCTCCCAGTCGCTCCACTTCAGAGCTGTCCACCCAGACACAGTATCTCTTCCAGTCGAGAATTCCATCGAACGGCAATACACAATCCGTGTCAATCAGGACCGGAATCCTTCCACAACTCATAACTTCATAGAGACGGTAGGAGAAGTTGCCTGCCCCTCGTATTACCAGCGAATAATCGGACTCGATCATGTTGGACAGGTATTCTTGGCGCGTAGCCTCGTCACAGCCGCCGCTGAAGCCCTTCCGTCGAATGAAGTTCATCTTGACTCCGGGCTCCTGTTTCAGAGTTCTGACCGCCACCCCCCTGAGCGTACGCTCTATGGGGGGCTTCCATCTGGCCAGTAGCTTCAGGTGATGGAGAAACACACTTCCTCGGTCATCAGCATCGTAATCCACATACCCCGTATAGCACACCGTAGGGACGGCGGTCTTCTTCCGGAGGGTGTGTTTGCCAGCTCGGTATTTCTGCTGAAAATCAATGGACCACCCCGGAAATGCAAATTCATTTGCTTTGCGGGTGGATCGGTAAAATGATGTCCTGAAAATTATGGGGTTCCGGAGAGGGATCGGTTCATCAGAATCATTATTAAAGAAAACCACTATTCTTTTGCCTGACCGCAAGGCTTTATTTTCAAAAGCAACCGCCATCTGGAGGTAGGTATCATAGTCCTTCCCCCACTGTTTTTTAGCTTTCCATTCAAAGGGCAGCACGGCAACATCCGCTTGGTCTAGGTCAGGCACCAGCGTGATGAACCCGGCACCGGAGGTAATGTATTCATCAAACCTGCCAGTGTCGACCCCTTCCAGGGAGCCGGGGCATTCTCCCCAGAATGGGTAGAGGATGATGGTATGCCACGCGCTATCCGGAAGATATGCACTGTCGGAATATATTTTGAGTACTCTTTCCTGATTCACGTTCAGCTGACCCCGCCTGCACTTACCAATGCTTACCATACCTTAGGATAGATGATTGCCTTCGTCAGCATGACGCCGGTTTTGTACAGCGGCCTGTAGACAAAACAGGCTCCGTGAGCTGCGAACCAGTATGCGACACAAGAAGCAATAACCGCTCCCATGCCGCTATAACGAGGGATGAGGATGTAGTTTAAGGCCACATTTATCAGGCATCCCAGAAATACCGTTACAAAATGTATTTTTGTCCAATTCATGGCCGTCAGGAAAGAACTGCGGGCTATGCCTAAATTGGTAAAAAGACCAGCCCAGACAAGAAGAGCGAGCATTGATCCGGCTTTGGCGTAAGCTGAACCATAAAGAAGTTCAACGATCGGCCCGGCAAGAAGCGTAACAGGTATGGCAACCATATAGGCGAGCAGAGCCATGAGATTATACAGCCTTTGCAGGCGATCATAGAAGAGATCATCATTTTCCATCCGCGCCGCAACGACGCTGGGAAACGTGGAGGATACAACGGCACCCGGTATGAAATACCACACCTCTGCCAGTCCGACCGCTACTGAATATACACCGACTTCATCGTTGCCCACCATCTCACCCAGCATAACTTGGTCAATACGCATGTAGACTATTATGACAATACTGGAAAAGATCAGCGGCCAGCTGTTCTGCAGCATCCGGATGCCGAGACCTACACTCGTTTTCCAGGAGTATAGCCTTCCTCTGCGTAGCACATAGGCAAGTATGAGCCCTGTGGCTCCCAGAATAGTCTCACCCAGCCCAGCCCAGGCGAAAGCAACCAAAGAAGCATGATTAACAATCAGGATAACCTTGGTTATTGACAGTACGACAAATGCAGTATTTTTGGCTACGACTGAGTAGCGGGACTGTACCTGCGACTGAAACCAGAAATCTATGGTGTCAAATGATTGGAAGATTGATCCGAGTGCAATGATGCCAACAAGCCAATGAGTAAGGGTATCGGCCGGGCGAAGGACGAGTATTGCGGCCATAGACAGGATGAAAGCGATGATGCCGCCCATGATCCGTAACATAAAAGCTGTTCCGAGAATCTCATCCTTGCGCGTCGGATCCCGGACAATGTCACGCACCACAATGCCGTCCAACCCCAGTGTGGCTAATGCCGAGAAAAAAGCTGTAAAAGCGACGGTATAGTTAAACAGTCCAAACTGTTCTGGGCCTAGGTAGCGGGCAACCCAGACGCCAACAAAGAGCCCGCCCCCCATACGTAGAAACTTGTCTGCAAACAGCCAGCCTATGTTGCCAAGAATTTTCTGCAGGTCATCATCGCGGCCCTCCAGTCGAACACGCAGGAAGCTGGGCAGGTATCTGGACCAGGATGGTTTCATCGGTCTTCTCCCCTAGTCATGACGCTTGTGGGGTGATGGTGGCAGGCCAGGAAGCCTCTAGGGCGCTCCGTCATCATCTGGTCGCTATGATCCGATTGAGCAACAGTTTGCCTGCAAACTGTAGGTTCACCACCAGGGAGAGATAGCGATAATTCAAAAAGGCTCGACGTGCCTCCCGAAAACCGGCTTCGGCAAATTGGGTGCTCACACCGCCATACTTCATGTTCACAAGGACCACGGGAAGGTATAAAATCCTTATTTTCCGTGATCGCCAGCGCAGAAACATCTCAACATCCATGGCGATACGATAGGTAGTATCGAACAATCCGTAATTGTCGTAGACGCATCGCCTGACAAAGGTTGCCGGATGATTGAATAAAACCATGCGCCATGGATACCACCAGCAACCGGCAGGCCGGACTCTCTTCAACACCCGCCCCCCGTTGCACAAAAGAACATCGCCATGGATCACATCAACATCGGGATGTTCCGAAAAAAAACTGCGCACGGTGGTAAGCGCTTCGGGGCAAAGTTGATCATCTGCATTTATCAGACCAATAATATCACCGTGCGCCAGTTGTATTCCTTTGTTAAAGGCATCGGCGATGCCTTGGTCTGGTTCACTTATAAATGTATCGATATCAGGATAAGATTTTATTATATCTTGTGTACCGTCAGTTGAAGCTCCATCTACAATAATATATTCAACACCTCTATTTTTTTGCGCCAGAACACTCTCGATGGTTGCTGTTATGGTGGAGGCGCTGTTGCGACAGACTGTTATGAGTGAGGTGGTGGGAGTATGGGTAGTGGAGCTGTTCATCGCCCTCAAATCCCGGTGAGCACTTTAGCAAACTGTCTTGTCGCGTCGGAGAGCGTATGCTGCGCTGCACACCGTCGGCCTGACTCCGTCACATGGTGCCGCAGAGTATCGTCTACCAGCAACTCCTGCAGATATTCCACCAGCATTTGACAGTTTTCTATCTGTGTAACTAGAGCATTATCCCCATGCACTACATAGGGTACCGCTGTAGTGGTTACTACCGGGCAACCACATGCCATAGCCTCCAATGGCATAAGACCAAAACCTTCATGCCGCGTTGGGTATAACAGGACATCAGCGCTGCTCATGATCTGCCGTAGCTGTTCTTCATCTACATACCCGAAGTGATGATGCGTACAGCCGGGAAAGAGTCCTACGCATGATTCACCAACTGTCCAGATTTCGAAGGGGATGTATGATGTCTCGGCAAACCGATGTACCACGCTTTGCGCACAGTCAAAACCCTTCCGCCAATCACCACGGGAAAGGATCAACAACGCCCTGCGCCCGCCCTTCATAGCGATAAGATTCGGCATGGGATCAGAGAAAAATACCGTTGTATCAACCCCGTTTTCCGCCACAGTCACCTGGGCAGAAAATCGTTGTTTTAGGATATCGGCAAGAGTGCGGGAAACGGCAATGACAGGGATGCGAAAGAGTGCTAGTCCCAGGAAATAGCAACAACGCATTATCCCCTTCAAGAACAGCGATGAATAATAGGATTCGTCATAATCTTGGGCAAAATAAACCACCTTGCTACGGTTACGAAAAAAGAGGCAGCAGGCTATGGGTATGATATCGGCGATGATCAGATCAGCCGCAATCATTGAAGTTAACGCAGAGAGAATAGTGCCGGGCTTGTGTGGCGGTGACAGCAAAGTAATCGTTATACGAGGATCAAGGGTAAACACCGTATCAACGGCCGATGTCATGAAACAGACGTCATTGCCCAGCGAAACAAGATGATTAGCGTGTGTGACAATCATCTTGTCGCCCCCTCTGTTCAGCAAGGAATGTCTGAAAAAAACTACTTTCATTCAAGTGATCCCATATATCCCCCACCCCACCATAATCCCCCACCCTGCGCCCACAACCAGTAACCAGGGATCACGCAATAAGGATTCAGTCGGATCACCACTTAGTCCCGACTTGACTCTCAATATATAGCGTAGCAGCCCAAAGCAACAGAGTGGGACAGTATACAGTAGAAAATTGTGGGATAAAGTGTACATGGTGTAGGTGACCAGTACTGCGCTGCCGGTCATAAACAGTACGCCGTCAAGAAAGCCGTCAGGATAATGCGTCAACACTTTACGATGGGATGCGGCACCAGTATCGCCGAGAGTCTGTTTTTCAGAGAGACGTTTTCCAGCACTCAAAAACAGTGAAAGCAAAAGTACAGACAAAAACAGCCATTCAGAAACACGGATGTTGAAGACAGCCCCTCCTGCCATGAGGCGGAACAAAAAACCGGTGGCAATACAAAACAGATCAACTACCGGTATATTTTTTAGACAGCATGAATAGGCAAAAGATACTGTCAGGTATGCCAGTACGAGTAAAGTAAAGGTTGTACCGACAAATACAGCTGAAATAACAGCACATGCTGTCAGTGAAACGGACAGTATCTGTGCAGTTTTGACAGAGGCTGTGCCTGACACCAAGGGACGGGAGGACTTCCGTGGATGATTGGAGTCAGCTTCACGGTCCAATAAGTCGTTGACTAGATATCCTGCACTCGAAGCCAGAGAGAACAGAATAAAAGGGATGGTTCCCTTGACAACCATCCCTTGAGTTAGCAGGGTACCACCAAGAAACGGAGGAAAGAACAGCATCAGATTTTTCAACCACTGATGTGGTCGAAGTAGCTGAAGGATGGCGGCAGCACGTTTCATCAAGGTTTGTTCAATGCCTCTCTAAACTGTCGGCAAACTACCATTCATCATCCTGCTCAGAGCGGTCTTCATCATCAAAGACGCTGTATCCATCATCGTCTTCATCAATCTCTTCAGGGTACAGCTCATCATCATCCTGTTCTTCAGCTCCACCTAAATGCCATTTAGGGCGGTCCTCCGGTTCTGCAGCCGCCTCAAAACGGGCCAACATTTCAGGATCAGTGCAAAACCGGTCATCTTTAAAGTGGCATTTTTCAAGTTCACAGAGATCGAACAGTTGGATCTCACTACAGAGCCTGCGAGGCAGTTCCTGAGGCTCTTCATTTTTATTAACCAACTCTTCTACGCTACTCACGCACATGCTCCGTTCAAAAACTCTGTGGCCTTTGCCACGTCTTCTTTGCAACCAATATAAATTGGTGCCCGCTGGTCAAGCCCCTCTGGTTGCATGTCAAGGATCGGCATGCAACCGTTGGTGGCAGCACCGCCAGCCTGTTCAATCAGATAGGCCATAGGATTCAGTTCAAAGAGAAGCCGCAGTTTTCCGTTGGGGGAATCAGTAAGGGCCGGGTACATGAAGATGCCTTTGCCCTTCATCAAAATCTGGTTGATGTCAGGCACAAATCCGCCTGAATAGCGCAGTTTTGAGCCTTTATCTTCCAGGTAACGGATGTAGGCCTCATTCTCAGGGGTATATTTCTTACGCAGACCACCTGGCGAGTAGATGTCTCCCGAGGGTTTCATCTGAACCTTTTCACGGGTCAGAGTAAATTCCATCAGATGGTTCATGGTGAATTCGTAGACCCCCTTGCCCACCGAGTAGACCATGGAGACCCGTGGGCCATACAGAATATACATGGCCCCCACCATGTTGCGTCCCGGCTGCAGCAGGTTATCGCCCTGATAAATGCCGACAATGGTCCCTACGGCCAGGTTTACATCCACCAGTGAAGAACCATCCAGCGGATCATAAGCTACGGAGAACATCCCCAGAGGATTACTGGTTACCTGAAAAATTTCATCCATCTCTTCTGAGGCTATATTACAGACAACCCCTGAATACATCAGTCTTTTTCGTAAAATACGGTCAGACAGGACATCCAGAGCCAACTGTTCTTCACCGTACAGGTTGGAGGTACCGGCGACCCCGAGATCTCCGGTACGAACCGCGTTGATCACATATTTACTGGCCTCGGCAATTTCGCACAACAGATGTACCAAGTTACCACTGATATTCTGCTCACGCAGATGGCGACGAAAGTCGGTTTGAAATTTAGTGCTTCCGGGCTCCTTGCCCATAAGACAGTCCTCCTGAACAGGTAGTGTGCTAGATTAAAATATAGATAGTACAGGATATGTCTGATTTCAAGGGGAATCAGGCAACAGCCAGCAGAGAGGCAAGATATGTTATCACCCCATCCAGGACAAAAATTGAAAAGAGACTGGTAATGACAGCCCTGGTTGCAGCCTGGGGTATTTCCGTGGCGCTGGTGCCGACAGACATTCCGGCATTACAGCAGATCAGCGGTATAATCAGGCCGAATGCAGCTGCTTTTGCCATCAAGACAACCACTTCTCGTATTCCAAGTGAGGCAACGATCCCCTGAATAAACTGATCGTACGATATATGGTGGCCAAACGAGACAATCAGAAAGCCACCTACAAAAGAAGTCAGCACAAAATAAATGGTAAGGAGCATGACGGAGGTGGCAGCACCTATGACGCGAGGTAACAACAGATACCGTTCGGGATCGATTCCCAGTCGTTCCAACGCAGCAATTTCACCATTGATTTTCATAGCACCCAGTTCGGCTGCAATGGCAGTGCCACTGCGGGCAATAACAATCATTGCAGTTAAAAGAGGACCTAACTCAAGAAACACAACCCAGACCAGCACTTTGCCGATTAATGAGCCGTTTCCACCGCCAACCAGGCCAATCACCTGACTGACAATAACGGTTCCGAGAATAACAGCAACCAGCACAATGATTTTTGCAGCCTCAAGGCCGGTAAAATAGAGCTGTTTCAGTAAGACCATGCGAATGGCAGGATTCCCAAGGGAGGGAGGACTGATCAATGATACCAGTGATTGCAGGATGAGTCGTGTAATGGTGACAAAAAACTGCCCACGACGGAGTACAAAGGCCCCGATGCGTTCTGGGAACAGTACATTCGTCTCAGATGTCATAGATGGTTCCATCCCGCAGCAGTTCAACCTGGCGGATTCCCATCTGCGCAATTTCATCCCGGATCAGCTCGTAATACTGTGGCTTGGGATGGGTAATCAGAATCCGTTTGGGGAGTTCTGCGATCTTGGCCAACTCCTTTTCAAGCAACGAACAGCACAGATGCTGTGTCAAAAGCGCCAGCGACTCTTGACTGTTAGGGAACGACACCTCAACTATTAGGACATCGGCACCTGAGGCATAGCGCCAGATTTCTTCAGTCGGGCCGGTGTCACCGGTGTAGACCAGGCGGCGTCCGGCATGTTCAACGCAATAGCCAACTGCCGGAACCGTGTGATGCACCGGTACTGCGGTCAGTGAGTAGCCGTCAATAGTGCGGCGTTCAGGAGTCAAATTGCCAAGTACAACCGGTTCAGACGGTTGAATGACATTAAAGCGCAACACCGGTTCTTCCGGCGTGGGCAGACAGGTGAAATCAGGCCAGATCAACCCATTAAACAGATGGGTACGCAGGGCTTCGATAACTGATAACGGTGCATAGACATCAACCAGGTGGCGCAGGTTTTTGACGATTATATTGTCAGCCAGTGCCGGGATACCGCGGATATGATCCAGGTGGGCATGGGTAATAAAGATATTTCTGATTGACCATTGTTCTTCTTCAGTCAAAACAGAACCGATAGTGCCCGCATCAAGCAACAGTGAGTCATCAATCAGAAAGGCCGGCGGCCTGAAATCAGGAAATTCTGCCCCGGCACTTCCTAGAATACGCAGTTTCATCGTTTCTCCTCCCTGTTCACAGCTGATTCCGCACTACTGAAACTGCTCTTTTAATTGCCTGATGATTTCAACCTGGCGGCCGTAAATATACTGTGAAATGACTTTGTCTGCATTCTTATCGGGCTCAAATCGAAAGGTATGCACAAACTCACCTTCCTTTTCTGCAGATTTCACCAGCGTTGAAGGCAAGATCAAGTCCGAACCATTGACTGAGAGTTGCAGAGTGCCGTTTTCCGGGATACCCGCCGGTGCTGACTGTTGGTTATGAATTGCAACCCCGGAAACAGAAATATCATCAGCTCGACCGGACAGCGTTTGGGTGTCAGCCGTGTAGGCGGCCGGAACAAAACCATCAATTTTTACGCGAACTGCACCACGTCTTTCGGCACGAATTGAGGCATAGGCAAAACGTCCCAGCACCGCAAAACTGTTCTTTACATTGACATATTCAACAAAACAATGGACTCCCAAGCCTTGTGGAAAAGACGAACTGGTCAGCAAAACCTGTTTTTGCAGGCCGAGGACTACCGATTGCGCCTGGTGTGCCGTAACTTCGATACAGTCGGCGTCGATTGAATCGATTTTTGCAGAATAGCTGATCGGAACCTCATGATAGTAGTTCAGTAATTTTAGATCGTTTTTTAGACGTCCTGCTTTCATCTCACGCAGGGTGTGCAGGATCGACTCCAAATCCTGTTTACCGTCTTTTATGCTTACGATCTGGAATGTTTCTCGCACAATCCCCCCATACCAAAATTACCTGAACGGCTGACAAACAGGGCAAAAATGGGTTCCCCTCTGACCAAGCCGTTCTTTAACAATCAAAGTCCCACAGACAATGCATGGCCTGCCCCCCCTTCCATATACCGCAACCGGAAATGAGCCGGCCTCAAAGACACCATCAATATTGGCACCTTTGGCAGCCACAGCCTGAACCAGCACCCCATGCAGGACTTGATACAAACGCTCTGCCTCCGGTGATGTCAGGTCTGCAGATAGCCTGGCAGGATGTAACTGAGCCCGGAACAGCGTTTCGTCAGCATAGATATTACCGACTCCTGCCACAAACGCCTGATCCAACAGTAACGGTTTTAACTGCCTCCGTGCACCATACAAGCGATCTAAAAATGTCTTTTGCTGAATCAAGAGCGCATCAGGTCCCAGCTTACTGGTAACTTCTGACGGATCATCAACCAGCCAGACTCGTCCAAAGGCACGGGGGTCATCAAAGCGAAGCGCCAAACCATGATCAAGCAGCAAGGCAAACCTGGTATGACGTTCTGCAATCTCCTGTTCCGGCACCAGAAACAGGCGGCCGGTCATACGCAGATGCAGGGCCAGCCAGACACGTTTTGAAACAGAGTGGCCTTGAAATCCAAAGAACAGATACTTACCATGCCGGTAAACATCGCAACAGATTGATCCTGTGACTGTTTGTACAACAGCGGAGGCTTCTCCATCAATCACCGAGTTGCGTAGAATACGTACCTCACGGACCAGCCTTCCTATTAATGACGGGTTACTGGTGGTCAGGCATTGCAGAACGCTTTCAACTTCCGGCAATTCAGGCATTATTTGCTCTTGGCCGTATACACACCGTCCCAGTCTGCTGGAGGCGGCGTTTCAAGATACTCTGCGCAACGATTACTGTAGAGACGTGAAGGACCATCGGAATAATCGGCAATTAACCGGTTAAAGATCTGTTGTGCCGCAACAAACTGCTTTGCACGATATTTTTCAAGCCCTTCTTCAAAGTGTGGCAATAGTTCAAGATTTGTAATCATCAACTCATACATTACAATCGGTAAATGTTTGCCTTTGACCCGTACCCGGTCAACTTCGCGGAATATAAATCGTCCGTCTGGCACCTGATTACGGGTATCCTCACTGACCAGAATATGGGAACCATAATATTTGTTCAGCCCCTCCAGGCGGGAGGCCAGGTTGACCGAATCTCCGATGGCGGTGTAGTCAAAACGGATATCTGCCCCCATGTTACCTACAACCGCTGGTCCTGTGTTGATGCCGACTCCAATATCCAGAGTATGCATGCCACGTTCTGCAAACCCCTCGTTCAGATGTTTTAACTCTTCAAGCATTCGGACAGCAGCAGCGCAGGCATGTTCTGCATGACCGGGAACATCCAGTGGCGCATTAAAGATTGCCATAACCGCATCGCCGATAAATTTATCCAGCGTCCCCTTTTCTTCCAGCACAATCCTGGTCATGGGTGAAAGATATTCATTTAAAAGCGTTACAAGTTCAGGAGGTGTCAGACTTTCTGAAACCGTTGTAAAGCCACGGATATCTGAAAATAAAATTGAAATTTCACGTTGTTCCCCCCCCAGCACCAGCTTGTCAGGGTTCTTTTCAATTTCTCGTACCAGATCAGGTGAAACATAGTTGGAAAAGGCCTTCTTCAGCTGTCGCCCCTTCTTTTCAACTACCAGGTTCCGCCAGGACTCGCTGCCCAGGTAGGTCAGGCCGATGCCAAGCATTGGATAGATGATGGTCATATCCCGCAAACCCAGGGTAAACCCAAAATAGTTTACCGCCAAAAACAGTACAGCAGTTCCAATAAAGGCAGCCAAGCCGGCAAATGTGCCAGGCACAAAAGCCAGCACAACCCCCAGCAGGATCGGCAACAGCAGAATGCAGAGCATTTCCTGCATTTGCGTAATCCCATCGTACTTCAGGAAACGACGTTCAAGGGCATTGGCTGCGACTGTGGCATGCAGCTCAACCCCTGGCTGGGTTGCGTCAAACGGTGTCGGACGGATATCGTAAATACCGATCTCAGTGGCGCCTACAAAGGCAATGGCGCCTTTCAGTTCATCAGGTTTCAGTCGTTTTTTGAGTACATCAGCTGCAGATACCGTTCTGAAGGAGTGAGCCGGCCCGTAATAGTTTAACGACATGGTGCCGTCTTCACGGGAGGGAATGCGCAGGGAGCCGATCTGCAGACCATCAATGCCGTAGGACTTCACCTCCAGCATGATATCGCTGTTCAGATAGTGACGCAGCGCCTTCATGGCCAGTGAAGGATAGATATCGCCATTGTAAAGCAACAGCAGGATTGAACGCCGGTATAATCCGTCACCATCAGGTCTGGCATTAAAAAAGCCGAAATCCAGTGCCCCGGTACCCAGTTGCGGCAGATTAACATCCAGATTGGCATATTCAGTCAGCGGAATGGATTGCACCCCTTCAGCAACTCTCATCAGCTTGACCGTTGCCCGCTCCATCTGGGCGATGGCTGCCGGATCAGCAGCCTGTTCCTCTTCACGAAAAAAATAGCCCATGACCACATTGCCCGCCTTGGCAATAGAACCGGCCAGGGCAGCATCTGCGGCCGGGTTTTGGGGCTCTGAAAAGACAATATCAAGTGCAGTGACTTTGACACCGTAGCTTGCCAGATTTTGGATCAAACGTCCGGTTACTTCACGGGACCAGGGCCAGCGACCGATCTCCTTGATGCTGGCATGATCAATCGCCACAACCACAACATCCTTGTCCGGCTTAATCGGTCCCCGGACCCGAAAGCGGGCATCCTTCATCCGGTAATCAAGCTGCTGCAACGCCTGGGGGGCCTGCCGATAGGCCACAAACGTAAGGGCAGCGGCAATCAAACCAAAGACAACGAAAGCAAGGCGTTTTTTCATACCGTTATGCCTACTTACCGATACCGTTTAACAGGGTCTCGGCATTGCTGCGTTGTTTTCCCTGGGGATACAGCTTGAGATACTGCTCGAAGCGGAGTTTGGCCTGATCGTTAAAGCCCATTTCAGCAAGAGTCTGGGCAGCATTAAACAGGGCAAATTCCGCCTGGGGCAGATTGGGGTATTCTTCCAGCACCAACAGGTATTCTGCCAGGGCAAGTTCCGGGTTGGACAGGAAGCGGGCATACACTGCGCCGCGTTCCATATGGGCATCGGCCCGCACAGACTCCACCTTGGTCAGGTCCAGCGCAATCTGGAACACATTCAAGGCGTCCTGATACTTGCCGCTGTCTGCCAGATAGTGACCGTGATTGATGTTCCAGCGAGCACAAATATCAACAATTTTTCCTGAGTCAGTCCACTCTTTGGGAGGCTCGGCAGCGGTTACGCCATCAAATATTCCTTTTGCCTCAGCCAGCGGTGTACCCTGATCAACCTTAACCGGTTCTGCCGGGGGCAAGCCGCGAGTGTTCTGAACATAGGTGGATGAAGTAAGCGGCTGTTGACCTGATTTTCCATCGCCTGAAACAGATACGGTCCCTTCATTGCCAAAAAATACGTTGGCCTGCCCCTGAGACAGCATGAGGAACTCGGTACCCTTGATCCCGGCAACTGCCGTGCCGCTCTTCACCGTCATACCACTCTGCTTGCCGCCGAACTTTACCACTGAAGCCCGCAGCTTGCCTTCAGCCAGATTAAAGGTGCCTTCCCGCTTGTTTTTGGTCAGCAGGAAGCCGGTTACTTCAAATTCGGTATTATTGGCAAGGGTGAAAGTACTCTTGTCATTCAGTGTCAGTTCAACCCAGCCTTTGGGACCGGTTTTGATCCAGGTACCGGTAGCAACAGCTGTGCCCTTTGCTAACGGAGTATAGGGTACGCCGGCCTTAACCCGCATGTAGGCCTGGCCTGTAAGCCCGGTGATCTTTCCCACCGGCGCGGCAAAAGCCAGTACCGGCATGAGAACGATGCCAACAAGCAGGATAAACAATTGTTTTTTCATGATACACCTCCAGAAAAGATATCAGGCGAAGTTGCATTGGATGGGAGTAATCAGGCTGTTTTCCGCCGATTGTACCAGTATTTCAGCATGAGTCAAACGTTGACGCAGAAAATAACCTGTATCATTTTCTTGAGTATCAGCCGGTATCTGGTATTCTTGCACCGTTAGTCAGTATCAGTAAGCCCCAATCCCGGTTTGGAGTACAATCATGGACCAATCTCCAACGTCTGATATGAACCTGCTCAAACAACAGCTTGAGTACCGCAAACGGCTGATGGACAAGATTAACGAAATCCATTCAGCTGATAATCTCAACACTATCCTGCTTCATATAAAAGACAGTATTGCAGCTCTGTTTACTGCCCAGCGTATCACGATCTATCTGGCTGATGCAAAACGCAATCTTCTGATATCAAAGGTTTTGTCCGGCACAGAGGTCAAGCAGATCGTGGTACCGATCTCTGATGCCAGTCTTGCTGGATACTGTGCCCTGTCCGGGACGGTGCTGAATATCAAAGACGCCTATAATGATCATGAACTGAAGATGATCAGCTCCAATCTCAAGTTTGACCACTCGTGGGATCAAAAAACCGGCTTTGTGACCAAACAGGTTCTCTGTGTGCCGATGAAGTTTCAGCGCACGCTGATCGGTGTGATTCAAATCATCAATAAACAGAACGGTACCCCCTTTGACGACACAGATATCACCTATGCCCTGGAACTGGGGACATCCCTTTCAATTGCCATTCACAACATCTACCGCTTGCAGGTGACCACCAAGATCATTCGCCAGCGTAGCCGCTACAACTATCTGCTGGATCGAAATATTCTGGATGACAAATCAATTGAAAAGGCGTCCGTCCACCCGGATGTTGCCAAATTCGGTCTCGATGCTGTCCTGATGCGCGAATACAAGGTTCCCAGGGAAGAGATGGCCAAAGCCCTGTCGCTTTTCTTTGGCACCGAGTTCATTAAATACGAACCTGCAGCTCCCGCCATGGAAGAAGAACTGCTAAAGCGGATCAGGCCGGATCGTTTGATGAAAGAGTGGTGGGTACCGTACAAGGTCGAGAACGGTGTACTGTATATCATCATGGATGACCCGACTGATCTGGGACGTCAGGACATGATCAAGTTTATCTACCCGGAATACAAACGGATCAGCTACGTGGGCGCCTTCCGGGATGATATTCAAAGCTACATCGGACTGTTCTATAACCGTGGAGCCTCTCTGGGGTCAGGAGGCAGCATAGATGAGTTGATCAATAAGCTGGACGCAACTGATGAGCCGGAGATCGAGCAGGAATCATCAAAGGTTTCTGAACAGGACAGCGTGATTGTCCAACTGGTAAACAAGATCATCATTGATGCAGTCCAGGGCAAAGTATCCGATATTCACATTGAACCGTATCCCGGTAAAGAGGATGTCATTGTACGTACCAGGATTGATGGGCGCTGCAAGGTTTACCAGCGCATACCATACAAATATAAATACGCCATCCCTTCGCGGATCAAGATCATGTGCGGCCTTGACATTTCGGAACGACGCAAACCTCAGGACGGCAAGATTGACTTCAAAAAGTTCGGACCGCTCGATGTTGAGTTGCGGGTAGCCACCGTACCTACAGCCGGTCAGCTTGAAGATGTGGTCATGCGGGTTTTGGCTTCAGGTGAGGCCGCCCTGCCCTATGACAAACTGGGGCTCACTGAGCGCAACAGCAAGGTCTTGATGGAATGCATCAACCAGCCCTATGGCCTGGTATTGGTTGTCGGCCCCACCGGCTCCGGAAAGACCACCACCCTGCACTCCGCTATTTCCGTTATCAATACCCCTGAAACCAAGATCTGGACTGCAGAAGATCCGGTGGAGATCACGCAACGGGGCCTGCGTCAGGTACAGGTACATCCCAAGATCGGTTTTACCTTTGCCGCGGCCCTGCGTTCCTTCCTGCGGGCCGACCCTGATGTAATCATGGTGGGTGAGATGCGGGATCAGGAAACCGCCGAGATCGGTATTGAATCATCCTTGACCGGCCACCTGGTCTTTTCCACCCTGCACACCAACTCGGCACCGGAGACGGTTACCCGTCTGCTGGATATGGAACTGGATCCATTCTCGTTCTCGGACGCCATTCTCTGTATTCTTGCCCAGCGTCTCTGCCGCCGGCTCTGTGACTGCAAGCAGGAGTACCAGCCGGATCGCAAAGAACTTGAAGATATCATAATGGAATATGGGGTGGAGGCGTTCAAGAAGACAGGCATTAACCCTGCCGATATCAGGCTTTGCAAGGCAACCGGTTGCCCTAAATGCGGTGATTCAGGCTACAAAGGCCGTCTGGGAATCCATGAGCTGCTGCAGGGTACCGATGAGATGAAGACCCTGATCAAGCGTAAATCAGAAATTGAAGCAATCCGCCATCAGGCTATCAATGATGGTATGACCACCCTGAAACAGGATGGAATTCTTAAATGTTTCAAAGGGCTGACTGATCTGAAAGAGGTCAGAAAAGTCTGCATCAAATAACCCCGAGGAGGTGATCTGGCAATGGCAACATGGAAATGTGACTGCGGCTTTAGCAAGGAAGGTCGCTGCAAACCGCAAAAATGTGAGAAGTGTGGGGAAAAGGGCAAGTTCTCTAAGGTTGAGTAAAAACTTCAGGCGGGGTGCTTCAGACATGAAACGCCCCGCTATTCTGGTGGAGTAACACGCATGGACAATCCAGGTAAAGCCCGGACCGGCATCTCATATACCGACCAGCTCCTGTTGGAAAAATGCAGATCGATTGAGCTACTTAGCAGAGATCTCTACTACTGTTTCGCAGATACATATGCCGATTCCCCTGAGGCAGATTACCTATGGCGTAAAACTGCGCGCGAAGAACAAAACCATGCCGATCAGTTTAGCTTGGCCTTGAAATTACATAAAGGCCTTCGTCTCAGCACCGGTATCAGCCTTGAAAAAGCAGATCGACTGATTGAACAACTCACAACCGGTATTGAAAAGGTAACTAATACCCCCCTGCCTTTGATTGAGGCACTGGCCTTTGCTGTAAAGCTTGAGCATTTTTTGACGGAACTCCACCTTTCCTGTATGGCTGAGTTCACTGACAAATCGTTTTCAGGTCTGTTCAAGGCAATGATGTCAAGCGATCAGGATCATGTCGCCTCAATTGAAGCCCTTTATACAAAATTGACTACGGCTACCCGGACCGATTCTTTGATTACAACCAAAGAGCAAGTACAACCTGCGCCACCCACTCGCAATACTCAATCAACACTTGAACCTTACCAGAACAAGATACTTGAATTATTCAAGGAACAGGAAATGTTAATGGCATCTATCTATCAGAAACTTGCCCAACTTTATCCTGAACATGCAGATAGTTACTTAAAACTTGTGGCTGAAGAGATGGAACATGCCGGTTGGATTGAACAGCTTCAGACAGCCTGTCAGGCAGGCATTGCCTGTTTTGGCGAAGGTAAAACACGAAGTTATACTATTAGTGGGATGATCTCATATATGCAGGATTTTTATAAACGGCTTGAAACCGGACAACTTACCGAATTACAGGCTCTAACCGCAGTGGTTGATTTTGAACAATCCTTGATCGAACGGAATATTTTTCAGCGGTTTTGCGGAGACTCCCCAAACGTTATAAAGACGTTATTAATGCTTGAAAAAACGCAAAAGATACATTCTGGTCATATTTCAATTTTATTTCAGCAGGTCAGATCACCTGCTGTCTGACGACATGCCCAACTGTCCTGTTAAGTACGGCCATTGACCTGCATGATGATTTGCGGTGGTTTTGCCGGTACCGGTCTTGGTTGGCATACCATGGGGCTGCCCGACTCTGTAAAACCATCCCTCACTGCTGTTGGTTTGTCCGGAAACGCCTATACTTTTTGCCAAGCATATATCAGATAATATGCTGTTTTACTTGATTAATGTAGCCCACACAACATCGGGCACACTGTTTCTACCGACAATAAAGACAACGGAGTAGCGCAGATGGGTATCTATTGGCGCAAGGAACTGGAAATAGGAGTTATTGAAATAGACAAACAACACCAGAGTCTGGTGGAATCTTTCAATGCGTTCTTGCTGGCCTGCCGAAATGGCAAAGGCAGTTCAGAATTACTTGAACTACTCAAATTTCTTGATGAGTATGCCCTCCACCACTTTCATACTGAAGAAGCAATCCAGAAGGAGGCGGCATATCCCGAGCACGAATCTCACCGACTTCAACACCTCGGTTTTACTAAAAAAATTAAAGATCTAAAAGAACAGCTGACCTTAAACGAACCTCCCCAGATCAATCATCTGATAGCCACCAATACTGTGCTGCTGGATTGGTTCATAAAGCATATCTCGGGCTCAGACAGTCATTTTGGCCGGCATCTGGTTGAAACCTGCTACTTTGCCGATTCAGGTTCACAGCAATCTGATCCCTAGTAAAGAGCTGGTTCGATGCATGCCCCCTGCTATCTGTGTACTTCGGCCCCGCAGTATTTACAGGCATCCAGTTTCCAGGGGTACACTGCTCCACAGGAAGGGCATTTTCTGAAATGCCCCGGAACTTCCTGATCGGGTTTTTGAAACCAGATAATAAACACAAAGAACGGGAACGGTGCTGACAAGAGCCCCCATACCAGGGGGTTCCTGCCTCTGGAGTGAGCCAGCCAAGCCCCCAGTACCCCCGGTAATCCGAAAAAAGCTGCAATAAATATATATTCGGTAAGTCCCATAACATCCCCTCCCCTTGAAATGCCGTTTTTCGTTTCACAGACAATAAAGTAATAAGTGGCTTGTTACTGCAGGCATTTTCGCAACAGCAAAGGGATTTTACCGGCTTCTCTTTACCATTGCCATAAACTCCAGCGCAGCCGGTGACAGGCTCTTGCCACGACGCCAGGCCAGATAAAAACTGCGATTAATCGTAAGCCCGCTGACCGTCAACTCGATAAGCGTTCCATCCTCCAGTTCATGCCCCACGGCAAGGGTGGACACAAAAGCTGCTCCTGCCCCGCTTAAAACCGCACGACGAACTGCCTCACTGCTGCCAAGCTGGGCAACCACCCGCAGCCGGCGCGGATCTATACCGTTTTTCTGAAGCGCGCTATCTACTGCCGTACGGGTGCCCGAACCAGCTTCACGAATTACCAACGGCAGCTGCGCGAGCTGATTGTACTCAAGAATGCCAACGGGGCTCAGACCGGGTCTGGCAACCAGAACGATCCGTTCGGTCATTACCTCCTGCATATTGATGCTGTCATCATCAATATGACCACCCACCACAGCCAGCTCAACCCGTTCATCCTGCAACAGCCTTATCACCTCATGGGTGTCTCCCTGCTGTAGTTCAAGGCGGACACCGGGCCAGGCAGTGCTGAAATGGCCCAGCATATCAGGAATTAAAAAGGCAGCCGGAATGGTACTGGCCCCTACCCGCAAGGTTGCCTGCTCAAGTCCCTGAAAGCGCCTGACCGCCTCAACAGCCTCACTACAATGCCGGCAGATCCCGGCTGCATGGTCATAAAAGAGCCGCCCGACCTCAGTCAACGCAACCTGGCTTGCCGAACGATCAAAGAGGCGCACATTCAATTCATCTTCCAATGCCCGAATGTGCTGGCTCGCAGTGGATTGGGCCAGGCTGACGGCTTCACCTCCTTTTGAAAAACTGCGCGTATCGGCTACGGCCAGAAATACTTCCAACTGTTTCAATGTCATAGGGCCACCTATCCAAATAATCAATTTATTCTAACGCTTTTCTACCAGATTATCTATTTGCCAGGCAAGCATACAAATTGGTATCAAATACATTCATTTTTTTGAATACAAAGGAGAATCATTCATGTTAAAAAAAATTGCCCTGTTTTTTGTTCTCAGCATTGCCTCTGCCACGGTTGCCCTGGCTGCCAATTATATTGAACCACAGGAGTTGAAAGAGCTTTTTGACAAGAAAAAGCCGGTTATTCTGGTAGATATCCAACCTGCAACTGATTTTGAGGTGCAGCACCTGCCCGGTTCAATTGAAACCAACGCCTTTCCGGCCAAGACAGATGAAGAAAAGGCACGTCTGGATAAGGCGTTGACCGTCATTAAGGCATCAAAAGACCCGGTTGTGGTGGTCTGCCCCCGTGGTAAATCAGGTGCCAAAAACAGCTACCAGTACCTTGAATCAAAAGGCGTGCCTGAAGACCGGATGCAGATTCTGGAGGGTGGCATTGCAGAATGGCCCTTCAAAGAGCTGTTTGTAAAAGGCCGTTGACCCTGAGCAAGCGACATCAAACTAATCGGGCGTCCATGGCAGAGATGGCCGCCAACTGCACCTCCTGCGGTGAATGTGTGCGCCCCTGCAGCTTTCTGCAGCACCAGGGCACTCCATTAACAATAGCGCAACAGGGGGCAACCGACCGCAACCTGCTTGCTGCCTATGGCTGTTCCTTATGCGGCCTGTGCGATGCTGTCTGCCCGGAGGGACTCTCACCTTCCGATATGCTGCTTGGCATGCGTCAGGAAGCGGCAACACGCGGCTTGACGGATCTGAAAAAATACGCACCCTGGCTCAACTATGAGAAGCTGGGGGCATCCCTGTTCTTCCAGCGGGACCTGATCCCTGCTGGTTGCAGCACGGTCTTTTTTCCCGGTTGTTCTTTACCCGGCACCAGACCGGATGCAGTGCTAGAGCTGCTCAATCGTCTGCGCCTGATGGAACCAACCGTCGGCCTGGTTCTGGATTGCTGTGGTAAGATATCCCATGACCTGGGATTAACAGACCATTTCACCGCTCTTTTGGGACGGTTGTCAAAACGGTTACGGCACAAAGGTATCACCCGTATTCTCACCGCCTGCCCCGGCTGCAGCAAGATTCTGCGTAACTATGGAGAAGAGTTTGATGTTACCAGTATCTATGAGGTGCTTTCTGCATGCACCGCACCCTCACGTCCTGCTTCTCCTCTCAAAGTCGTGACCATCCATGATCCCTGTCCGGCCCGGTTTGATCCGGCGCAGCAAACCGCTGTCCGGCAACTGGTACAATCTTGCGGGTACCGTATTGAAGAACTGCCCTCCCACGGAACAACCACCCGCTGTTGTGGCCAGGGCGGTATGGTGGAAGGCTGCGTGACCAGTACCATCAAGCAGGAATCCGGGGTTATTGCTGCCGAAGCTGCCGGTCGCCCGGTTATTTCCTCTTGTGCATCCTGCAGTGATAGCATTACAACAGCAACACCGGCAGGCCATGTTGTTGACCTGTTGTTCAGTAAGACCGATTTTTCTGCTAAACCGGTCTCATCGGCCAGACGCTGGTTGAACCGTCTTAAACTGAGATGTGCGAGACTGACATGAACATTCAAGCTTTTTCAAGACACTTCAGGCTTCAAAAACTGGTCTTATGTTTAGTCTGGGAATCCTTTCCTTCCTCTGTAGTTCTGCGGCTCTGTGTTGCAATTTTGTTTTGCTTTGCACTTTTTTGTGTGGAGCCGGCCTTGGCAGACGAAGTCGCCATATCCCGCTTTGCAACAGAAGGACTCAAGGGCTGGGAGTCCAAGAGTTTCAAAGGCAGCACTGACTACACACTGGTGCAGGAAAACGGTCGCACCGTACTGAAGGCCCATGCCAAATCCGCTGCATCAGGCCTGTCAAAAAAGATTGCATTTCAACCTGCTACCTACCGCTATCTCAAGTGGAGCTGGAAAATATCCAATACCATTGCTCAGGGCAATGAAAAGAGCAAACAGGGTGATGACTATGCTGCCCGGGTCTATGTCGTCTTTCCTGGCCGGTTCTTCTGGCAGATGCGGGCCTTAAACTACATCTGGGCCAACAAACTGCCCAAAGGCGAATTTGTCCCCAACGCCTTTACCTCCAATGCCATGCTGATTGCAGTCGAATCCGGGCCGTCAAAAGCAGGACAGTGGGTTGCTGAAGAACGTGATATCCTGGCTGATTTTCGCCGTGTGTTTGGCGAAGAGCCGCACGAAGCAGGCGCCATTGCAATCATGACTGATACCGACAATACCGGTGCAGAGGCCACTGCCTGGTACGGAGATATCATCCTCTCGACAAACCGCTGATGTTCTGTGCTATAATGTCTACCTGTCTGATCAACATATGCAGGAGGCCTGTCGTGTGGAAGATCATCTACCGCTGCATGCTTGTCTGTCTGATCCTTATCAGCTGTTTGCGCAGTATCGATGCAATTGCAGCGACAACTGAAAGGGCGATCTTTGCCGGTGGCTGCTTCTGGTGCATGGAACAGCCTTTTGATACATTACCGGGCGTTCTGTCGGTCATGCCCGGCTACACCGGCGGCACCAAACCAAATCCAACCTATCAGGATGTCTCTGCCGGTGGTACAGGCCATGCTGAAGCGGTTGAGATCATCTTTGACCCCAGCAAAATCAGTTATCAAAAATTACTGCAGGTATTCTGGCACAATATAGATCCAACCGTAACTGACCGCCAGTTCTGCGACACCGGCCACCAGTACCGGGCAGCAATCTTCCACCTCTCTGAACAACAGCAGAAACAGGCTCTTGCATCAAAAGAAAATATAAACAAAATCAAGCGCTTTAAAGAACCGGTGCTGACAGAGATTGTACCTGCCGGTACGTTCTATCCTGCAGAAGAATACCATCGACAGTATTACAAAAAGAATCCGTTCAAATACCGTTTCTATCGTGCAAACTGTGGCCGGGACAAACGCCTGAAAGAACTGTGGGGCGCTGTGGCCGGACATTAGCCGGAAAGAGGTGTTGTCATGAAAATAATGCCACTGCTGGTTGGATCGATCCTGTTACCCCTCTTGCTGGCCTGCAGCAACAGTACAACCTCTACAGCCACCACAGCCGCAAAAACAGCTTCTGAAACAACGGTCAAAACCATCAAACTCTATTCCGTTGCCGACAAGGGGTACATCATGAGCGACAAGGTGATCAAGACTGAAGAGGAATGGAAAAAGCTGCTGACCCCCCAACAATACAACGTTACCCGTGAAAAGGGTACTGAGGCACCGTTTAGTGGAGCGACCTGGAATACCCATGAAAAAGGTATCTATCGCTGCATCGGCTGCGGTAACGACCTGTTCAGTTCAGAACACAAGTTTGATTCAGGTACCGGCTGGCCCAGTTTCTGGCAGGCAATTGCACCTGAAAATGTGACCGAAAAGCCGGATAACAGCCTGTTCATGCGCCGTACCGAAGTGGTCTGCAGCCGCTGTGATGCCCACCTGGGCCATGTCTTCAATGACGGCCCAAAGCCGACCGGTCTGCGCTACTGCATGAATTCTGCCGCCCTGCAGTTTGTTAAGACCCCCTGATGCCTGCCGCCCCGCTGATACTGCCTGATACACCGCAAAACAGGCAGCTGTCTGAAAATGTTCACCCCTGTCACTGGGTTAACCCGGAACCTGCTGAGCGGTACAATCTGGTGGTGATCGGTGCCGGAACAGCCGGTCTGATCTGTGCTGCCGGGGCAGCAGGCCTGGGGGCAAAGGTCGCCCTGGTAGAACGCAACCTGATGGGAGGTGACTGCCTCAATACAGGCTGCGTGCCCTCCAAGGCCCTGATCCGTGCAGCCAGGGCGGTATATGATGCTCGTACCGTTTCCGAGTTTGGCATGCAGGACAGCAACCTTGCCGGCTTTGATTTCAAGGTTGCCATGGAGCGGATGCAACGCCTGCGTGCCGGCATCAGCCGGCACGATTCTGCCACACGGTTCCGGGATGAACTAGGAGTTGATCTGTTTATTGGCGAAGCATGCTTCAGCGGGCCGGACAGTGTACATGTGGATGGTAAGACGCTGCAGTTTAAAAAGGCTGCCATCTGCACCGGAGCCCGGGCAGCGGCGCCTCCTGTACCCGGGCTGGCTGAAGCCGGGTATCTGACCAATGAGACGGTCTTTTCACTGACTGAACTGCCGCTTCACCTGGCTGTGATTGGGGCCGGTCCGATCGGTTGTGAGCTGGCCCAGACCTTTTGCCGCTTTGGCAGCAAGGTGACCCTGATTGAGCTGGCCCCCGCCATTCTGGGCCGTGAAGACCGCGATGCTGCCGCAATCCTGCAGGATGCCTTGATTCGAGAAGGGGTTGATCTTCAACTTGGTGTTAAAATATCAGCCGTTACATCCAAAGGTAGCCGGAAGATTCTGCATCTTGAGAAGGATGGACACGCCATAAAAATCACTGTTGATCAGATTCTGGTTGGCGTGGGCCGTGCCCCCAACATAGAAGAACTGGCACTGCAGACAGCCGGAGTCGCGTTTGACAGAAGTGGCGTAAAGGTCAATGACCGGCTGCAGACCACTAACGCGAACATCTATGCTGCCGGCGACGTCTGCTCGGCCTACAAGTTCACCCATATGGCCGATGCCCAGGCCCGGATCCTGCTGGCCAATGCCCTCTTCAAGGGCAGACAGAAGGTGTCGGACCTGATCGTGCCCTGGTGTACCTACACCGATCCGGAGATCGCACATGTGGGCATGTACGAACAGGACGCAACAGCCAAAGGGATCAACGTAACCACTCTGACTATTCCGCTTTCTGATGTTGACCGTGCGGTGTTGGATGGAGAAACAGAGGGGTTTGCCAGGGTTCACCTCAACAAAGGCACTGACAGGATACTGGGGGCGACCATTGTGGCCCGTCATGCCGGCGAGATGATCAATGAATTGACCATGGCCATCACCAACAATCTTGGCTTGGGTGCCATTGCCCGAACCATCCACCCCTACCCCACCCAGGCAGAGGTGATCAAGAAGCTGGCTGATAGCTATAACCGTACCCGCCTGACACCGTTTTTGACCCGCCTTTTGTCAGGTTGGCTGAAATGGCAGAGGGGTTGATGGTCCAGGTACCTGCCTTAACAGAGACTATCAGGCTGGCTGTATTTATTGGCCTGTTTGCACTGCTTGCTGCAGCTGAACGGCTCTGGCCCAGACGCCCGCTTACGGTTTCCAAAAGCAGACGCTGGCTGGCAAACATCAGTATCATTGTGGCAGATTCACTGGTGATCCGTCTGTTTTTCCCGATTCTACCGGTAGCGCTGGCAGCCACTGCACAGGTAAACAACCTGGGCCTGTTCAACCAGCTATCTTTGCCGAGCTGGTTGAACATGACGGCAGGCCTGTTGGTTCTGGACCTGGTCATCTACCTGCAACACCGTCTGTTCCACCGTGTACCGCTGCTCTGGCGTCTGCACCGGATGCACCACACCGATCTTGATCTTGATGTATCGACCGGTAATCGCTTTCATCCGTTTGAAATTGCCCTGTCACTGCTCATCAAGATGGCGATCGTGCTGCTGTTCGGCATAGACCCGCAGACGGTACTGCTGTTTGAAATACTGCTGAATGCCACCTCGATGTTCAACCATGCCAATCTATCCATTCCCCTGCCAATGGAACGCTGGCTGCGCCTGTTTCTGATTACACCTGACATGCACCGGGTCCATCACTCGGTTATCCCGGGAGAGACGGACAGTAATTTCGGCTTCAGCCAGCCCTGGTGGGATCGCCTGCTGGGTACCTACCATGCACAGCCCCGCGACGGACATCTCAACATGATGATCGGACTGCGCGAATACCGCAAGCAGGACGAACTGGGAGTCTGGCGCCTGTTGCGCATCCCTTTTGAATCCATTTCTGCCCGGAGAAGCGTGTGAAGAGTAAAAAAATCATCCTGGTTCTGACCGGCCTGGCCATTGTGGCCCTGTTCTTTTACCTTGATCTGGGCCGCTATCTGACCCTTGAGAGTCTCAAGACCAACCGTCAACTGCTGCAAACATTCTATGCTGATCATACGCTGCTGATGGTGGCAGCCTTCATGGGGGTCTACGTCATCCAGACCGGCCTGGCCCTGCCCGGGGCCACCATCCTGTCGCTCTCTGCAGGCGCCATCTTCGGGCCGGTCATGGGTACGGTCTACGCTGTCAGTGCCGCCTCCATCGGTGCCACCCTCGCCTTTCTGTTCACCCGCTACCTGCTGCGGGATGCCGTGCTCAGAAGATTCGGCAACAGGCTTGAAGGAATGAACAAGGAGCTTGAAGAACGTGGCATCAACTACCTGTTATTCCTGAGGCTAGTCCCACTCTTTCCGTTCTTTTTGATCAATCTGGCTGCGGGGCTGACCCGGCTGCCTTTGCGCACCTTTATGCTGGGCACCTTCTTTGGCATCATTCCGGGCGGCTTTGTCTATGTCAACGCCGGCGCCAGCCTGGCCTCCATCAATGACCTGTCTGACATCGCTTCAGCACGGGTGCTGGGCTCCTTTGCCCTGCTGGGATTGTTTGCGCTGATCCCGGCTCTGTATGCACAATTCAAGAACAGGAACACGACTACCCCATGACCTTTGATCCACCCCGTTGGACTCGTTTTCAAGTCGATAACACGGCTGTCTGGCTCTGCCCTGATCGTCCTACCTGGTTTGTCCCCACCGCACATGGTGACCGGTTGCTGCAGCAGATGCCGACCGACACGGCCAGTCAGGATCTTGCAACCGCAACCTTCCTGCAAAGGCTGCCCGATCCGCCTGCAAACAGCTACCAGGGCCGCCAGACGCTGCTGGGTACTACGCCGAAGCTACGGGAACTCTGGCTGCATATCACGGATCGTTGCAACCTGTCCTGCAGCCACTGCCTGTTCAGTTCCGACCCGGACCAGGGACGTCAGCTCTCACTGCAACAACTGAAACAGCATATTGATGATGCAGCAGCCCAGGGATGCCGCCTGTTTGCCCTGACCGGTGGAGAACCGCTGGTGCACCCTGATTTTGCCGAGCTGATCGGCCATATCCTGGCCATACCGGACAGCCGGATTGCCGTTCTGACCAATGGTCTGTCTGTGGCTGACAAACTGGCTGCTGACTGGCCCAGGCAGCGGATTCACCTGCAGATCAGCCTTGACGGCAGACCTGAACACCACGACCTGCTGCGGGGGGCTGGCAGTTTCAAACAACTGGAACAGCAACTGACCTGGTTGCAACAGCAGCACTGGCACTTTACCCTTAGCTGTTGCGTCACCAAGGAAAATGCCCGCGACCTGACCTGGCTGGTTGACTATGCTGCGGATCAAGGGGCTGCTGCACTGCACCTGATGTGGCACTTTATCCGTGGCCGGGGCAGCGTTGCCCAGCATCTGCAGCCGCCGGAACTGCTACAACCGGTACTGGCTGCCCTGCTGCGGGCAGAACAACGGGGCATCACCATCGACAACATCGAAAACCTGAAAGCTCAGATCTTCTCAGCACCGGGTACGATCCACGACGGCTCCAGTGCAGGCTGGGAGGCAGCGGCCATCGGCCCGGATAATCAACTCTACCCCTCTGCAGCCACCATCGGCCTTGCTGAGCTGGCAACCCCCCTGGATCAGGGACTTGTGCAGGCCTGGCAGCAAAGCCCCATACTGGCTCGGATCAGGCAAACCAGTGTAGCCGGTCTTTCCGATCCCTGGCGTTTTCTGCTGGGTGGCGGTGACCTTGATCATTGTTACCATCACAATGGCAGCTTTGTCGGTGCAGATCCCTACCAACCCCTGTTTGAACAGCTGTCTCTGCTGCTGATCAAACAGGCGGCAAACCGATTGCCTGAAGCTGCACAACCCGGACTGCGCCTCAAGATGGGAGAGCTGCTGGTCAGCTGCGACAGTCACGGCCCGGTGGCGCTCTGTCACACCAATTGTCTCCTGACACTGGAACCTTTTGCCGACAGTCGCAGCCGGGTGGGCAGCTACTACGCCGAGACTGTTGGAGACAAGCGGCTAGAGATCCTGAATCCGGTTCATTACGATGAAAACATGATGCAGCACATTCCCGCTGCCTTCCGTTTCAGGGGGTATGGCTGCGGCAGCCCGGTGCTGGATGCCTGCCTCAGACCGGGTGAGCAGATGGTAGATCTGGGCTGCGGCAGCGGCGTGGAATGTTTTATTGCCGCCCGGCTGGTGGGAAAAGACGGCATGGTGACCGGCATTGATATGCTGGAGCCGATGCTTGATCTGGCCCAAAAGGGCGCAATTGAAGTACAAGAGCACCTTGGCTATAACAACCTGCAGTTTTTAAAAGGTTTTCTCGAATCACTTCCTGTTGCCGACAACTCACAGGACCTGGTGGTTTCCAACTGCGTATTGAACCTGTCTACCGATAAACGCAGCACCTTCAGCGAGATCCTGCGCATCCTGAAGCCGGGGGGCAGACTGGTGGCAGCAGATGTGGTCTGCGAGACGGAACCTGATGCCGCTATCCTGAATGACGAAAACCTGCGGGGTGAATGTATCAGCGGCGCCCTGACCCAGAAAGACCTGCTGGGTATCCTGGATGAAAGCGGTTTCACCGGTTTCAGTGTGATCAAGCGCCTGCCCTACCGGGTGGTAAACAACCACCCGTTCTTTTCACTGACCTTTTGCGTGCGGAAGCCGGAAAACAGTTCTGAAACCGTACTGATCCTCTACCCCGGCCCTGCAGCAGGCTTGCTGGCACCCTCAGGTGCCTGGCTGCAGCCAGGGCAGGTCAACCGGATATCCAGGCAGGATGCGGATTTACTGGGCACCCAGGTCTGGCATCTGGACAGCCACGGCTTTGTCACCAATGTGACCATTGAGGCTGGTGCCAACTGCTCAAGAGCGCCGGAAGGCCGCACCATGACGGCTGCTCAACCCCCAAGCAGACATGATAGCGGCTGCCTGGTCTGCGGCGCCCCCCTGGTCTACCATCCGTTTGAGCAACAGATCGCCTGTCATTTCTGCGGCAAGACGCTGTCAGCCAACGCCTGCTGTGAACAGGGGCACTTTGTCTGTGACAGCTGCCATACCGACGATGCCTTAAGCCTGATTGAACACCTCTGCACAACCAGCGGCGTATCTGACCCGATCCAACTCATGAAGGAGATCCGTCGGCATCCTTCCATTCCGCTCCACGGCCCCCAATATCATGCCCTGGTGCCAGGCGTTTTACTGGCCGGCCTGCGTGCTGCCGGACATCCGGTTACCACAGAACAACTGTTTGCCGCTATCCGGCGTGGTGGTGAGGTCGGTGGCGGCAGCTGTGGTTTCATGGGGATCTGCGGTGCAGCTACCGGTACAGGTATCGCATTTAGTGTGTTGTTGGAGGCGACACCTCTCAAGGCGGCCAGACGTCAGACCGTGCAACAGGTTGTGCAACAGGTGCTGGCCGAGATAGCGGGATATGAGGCAGCCCGCTGCTGTCAGCGTGATTGCTGGATCGCCCTGCGCACCGGAATGCGGCTTGCTGCAGAGCTGTTCAGCCTGAAGCTTCCTGCTGTTGAGCCTTTTTGCTGTACCCAGATGGCCCGAAATCATGAATGTCTGGGACTGGACTGCCCACTCTGGCCATAGGCACGAAACAGCTATAGCTGCTTGACACAGATCCGGTCTGAGGTACTCTTACAGTTGTAACAAACAGGGAGCAGACCTCATGATCTCTGCTGCAACCTACAGTGCTGTGACGGATCTGCCAACCCGACGATTTTTCCTCGGGTTTGCTCTGTTGTCTGTTATTCTGCTGCTGACCGGCTGTAACCCTCAATCTGCTGAAAAACCGTTGCAGTACAGCAAAACACCATCGGCAGCATTACCACCGGTCTACCGCTTTGCAGTCCATCCCCTGCATAATCCGGCAAAACTTGCTGAGGCCTATCAACCGCTGATCGAGTTTTTAAATCTTCATATCCCGGAAGCACACTTTGAACTGGAGGCCTCACGGGATTATCAGGCTTTTGAAGAAAAATACCGCACCCGACGCCCCGAATTCCTGTTGCCCAATCCCTGGCAATCGATTGAAGCCATGAAGAACGGCTACCAGGTGATTGCCATGGCCGGTGACGCAGAAGACTTCAAAGGACTCTTTATTGTCCGTAAAAACAGTCCGATCAAAAAGCCGGCCGATCTCAAGGGGAAGACCGTCAGTTACCCTTCCCCGACTGCCCTGGCAGCCTGCATCATGCCGCAGTACTTCCTGCATCAACAAGGTATTAACATTAACCGTGATATTACCAACATCTACGTGGGATCCCAGGAATCATCCATCATGAGTACCTACCTGGACCAATCCGCAGCAGGTGTCACCTGGCCGGTCCCCTGGCGGCTGTTTCAGCAGGACCACCCCCACGAAGCTGCCCAGCTTAAAGTACTTTGGGAAACGCCCTGTCTGCTGAACAACTCGGTGATGATACGTGATGATGTACCGTCAGTGATCAGCCGGAAGGTCAGACAACTGCTGCTTGATCTGCCACAAACAGCAGAAGGCCGCGCTGTCTTGAGCAGTATGTCCACTACTCGTTTTCATGTCGCTGACAATGGAAGCTATCAAAAGGTACGTGACTATGTGACAGCCTTTGAAAAAGAGGTACGTCCGGTGGATACAAAGTGATCTTCAACAGACTGACCTGGTTTCTGGCGGGTACGCTGCAACGGCGCATGGTTGCCGGCATGACACTGGTTATGGCAATCACCATGTCCCTGTTTGTGCTGGACATGACCCGTCGCCAGGAAGCCGTTGCCCTGCAGCAGCATGTCCTGCAGGCACGTGCCTTAACCCAGAGTGTCTCAGCATCCTCGGCCGTCTGGGTTGCCTCACGGGATTACAGTGGGCTGCAGGAAATCATCGCAGCCCTTGAACACTATCCAAATCTGGCCCACGCCATTGTTCTTGATTCCCGTGGTCAGGTTCTGGCGCACAGTGATCGCAAGCGGATCGGTCTCTATCTGACCGGTTTGCCCGATCAGCCATTATTGCAGGTTCTACAAAAGACTATCCGCATGGTGGATGTTGCGAGTCCGATCCTGCTTGGCGGGAAACCGATCGGTTGGGTACGGATAGGCCTTAACGGTAAAGGGCTTGAGGCTGACATTGCCGAGATTCACCGCAACGGACTCATTTTTGCGCTGGCAGCAGTCATGCTGGGAGCCCTGCTCGCCGTGCTTACCGGTCGTTATCTGACCCGTCGGCTTGATCTGATTCAAGAGGTGGTTGACCAGGTTGAGACAGGCAACGCAGATGTGCGTGTACAGCTTGCTGGAAACGATGAGGCTAAACGTCTCGGTCTTGCCGTAAATGCGATGCTCGACGCACTATCCCAACGTGCTGAATCTCTGCAGCAGAGTGAACAGCGCTTCCGATCGATGATAGAAAACGCCGGCGACGCTATTTACATCCACGATCACAACGGAAAGATACTGAGTGCCAACCAGGTCTGCTGTTGTCAAACAGGCTATACTCTTGATGAACTGTTGATGTCTCCCGTGTCATTGATAGACAGACAGATTGACTTGCAGACGTTGGAAGAAACCTGGCGCCTGGCTACGGCAGCCCCTGCCAGATTCCCCATGACACTGAAAACTGTTCACACTCGCAAGGACGGCAGCAGTTTTCCGGCCGAGGTGCGCCTCAGTCTGCTCCCGGCAGGTGATGATGTGCATTTCGTTGCCATGGTACGCGATATCACCGAGCGCAAGCGTGCCGAGGACGAGTTGCTGCGTGCCAAGGCTGCCGCCGAAACGGCCAATACCACCAAGAGCGAATTTCTGGCAAATATGAGCCACGAAATCCGTACCCCGATGAACGGGGTGATCGGTAATGCCCAGCTGCTCCGCTTTACCGATCTGACTGAAGAACAGTCCCGCTACCTCGAATATATCGAAGCTGATGCCAAGCATCTGGTTTCGGTTATCAATGACCTGCTTGATATCTCCAAGATCGAGGCAGGCAAGATGGAGCTTGAGCAGACCTCATTCAGTCTGCGCGGCTGCATCAACGACCTGTTGAAACCAATGACTCCGAGGATTGCAACCAAGGGGTTGATCTTCAATACCGAGATTGCCAACACGGTTCCGGATGCCTTGACCGGAGATCAGCTCAGGCTGAAACAGATCCTTCGTAATCTGGTAGGCAACGCCATCAAGTTTACCGATCAGGGCTCTATCACATTGCGGGTCGAACTGCTTGAACGCTCAGAAAACATGGCATTATTTTATTTCAGTGTCATTGACACCGGCATCGGCATCCCTCAAGAAGCACTTGAAAGGTTGTTTACCCCCTTTACCCAGGCCGACAGTTCAGTAACACGAAAGTTCGGAGGAACCGGCCTGGGTCTGTCAATCTGCAACCGGCTGGCCGGGTTGATGGGGGGCAACATTTCTGTTGAAAGCAGCGAAGGTGCAGGCAGCTGTTTCCATGTCACCCTGCCGTTTCAGACCAGGCAAGCCGGGACATTACCGCAGGAGGAGCCGCTTCAAGCCAACACCTCACCGGGATGGCAGGGGACACCGCTCACCATCCTGCTGGTGGACGACAGTCAGACCAGCCAGATCATGGCAGCGAACCTGCTGCGCCATTTCGACCACAGGGTAGAGACCGCTGAAAATGGAGCAGATGCTTTGGAACAGTGGCGCAAAGACTCATTTGACATTATTCTGATGGATATCCAGATGCCGGTGATGGACGGTCTTGAGGCCATGCGCATCATCCGCGAAGAAGAGCGCACAACCAACCGCCATACCGCCATCATTGCCCTGACCGCCCATGCCCTGGTTGAACAGCGCAATCATCTACTCTCCTCCGGCTTTGATGGTTATGTCTCAAAGCCGTTGGATATTGCTGTGTTGCATACTGAAATGAAGCGGGTACTGAACCCGAAAACAGATACTCCAGAATACTGTCGATTGGATTAAAACATGAGTCTGCAACAGACAGATCTGCCCCTGATACTGCTGGTTGATGATGTCCCCTCTAACCTGCACCTGCTGGTGGCGGCGTTAAAGGATGATTACCGGATCAAAACTGCTGTCAGTGGCCAGGCCGCTCTGGAGCTGGCAGCCCGTGAAGACCGTCCTGAGCTGATACTGCTGGATATAATGATGCCGGAAATGAACGGGATTGAGGTGCTGCGCAGGTTGCGCGACACCCCTGACACTGCCGGAATTCCGGTTATCTTTGTTACAGCCGACAACTCTGAGCAAAGCCAATTAAGTGGCTTGGAGCTGGGCGCGGATGATTACCTCACCAAACCGGTGGTTACTGCTGTGCTGAAGGTGCGTGTCCGTAACCTTCTGCAGCGTAAGCGTATAGAACGGGAACTTCGCCTTGCCAGTCACGTCTTCAACTACAGTGGTGAAGCGATCATGATCACCGACCGCTCAAACCGGATCATTGAGGTTAACGCTGCCTTTACCCGGCAGACCGGGTACCTGTTGGAGGAGGTACAGGGGCAGGACCCTAAGATACTTTCTTCCGGCCGCACCAGTCCGGAAGAGTACCGCTCAATGTGGCAGAGTCTTCATGATGAGGGGTTTTGGCAGGGAGAGCTGTGGGACCGCAGGAAAGACGGGGGCGTGTATCCTAAACTACTGACTATCTCAGTTGTCCGAAACTCCAAGGGGCAGATTGATTTCCATATCGGCAGTTTTACCGATATCTCCCGCCAGAAGACCGTAGAGGCGGAAATCCGTCATGTTGCCAATCATGACTACCTGACCGGTCTGCCCAACAGGATGTACGTTCAAGTGGTGCTGGAACAGACCATGACCCTGGCACGGCGTGAGCATACCGAAATTGCCGTGATGTTTATTGATCTTGATCGTTTCAAAAACATCAACGACACCTTTGGACATGCTGTGGGGGATGGGCTTTTGATACAGGTTGCGGCACGGCTCAAACAAAGCGTACGGGAAAGCGATCTGGTGGCCAGGCTTGGCGGAGATGAATTCGTGGTGGTGATGACCAGTCACCTGACGGTTAATGGCGAAATTACCGTGGCGCAAAAAATCCTGGAAAACCTGTCACTCCCGTATCAGGTCGGTGAACTGACCTTGCACAGCACCCCCAGTATCGGCATCAGCCGTTACCCTTTTGATGCACTGTCCGTCGAGGAGCTTATGAAGCATGCTGATATGGCCATGTATCAGGTCAAACAGTCCGGCAGAGGGCAGTACCGTTTTTTTGAGCCGGCACACGCGGCCGGCACCCCGGAACAGCCCGCATGACCAGTACCTCTTTTACCAAAAGTCCGCCTCGCCACTGGGCCATCTTCAGCCTTACCGTACTGATGCTGGGCCTGTTGCTGTTTTTGTATCTTTTCCGGGAGCACGAACGGGCAGGGATGCGTGAGCAAGAGCAACTTCTGCGAAAAGCTGAGATCATCAGTAAAAATACGGCTTGGAACCTGGAGTCGCTGAACAAGCTTTTGCTCAGTCTGCAAAAAGATCCTGCCCTGCTGGCAAATGACCCCGGTTATAATCAACGTTTTGAAGACCTGGCAAATGCCATGCCCGGTATTCGCACCATAGTGCGGCTGGATGCCCTGGGCATCACCCGCCTCTCCAGCAGGGCTGAACTGCTGGGTAAAGGCTTCAGTGACCGTGATTACTTCCTGATTCCGCAGCAACAGGCCGGTAAGGAGTTGCTATATGTCTCACCCCCTTTCAGGACAGCCCTGAACACCTATGTGATCAACCTGAGCAGGTCACTACGCAATCCTGACGGCAGCTTTGCCGGCGTCATTGCAGCCTCCCTTGATCCTGATTACTTCAGCAGCCTGCTTTTATCCGTCTTGTACGCACCGGACATGCGTTCTGCACTGGCGCACTGGGATGGCCTGCTCTTTCTCATGGAACCCGGCCACAAAGAATTTATCGGAAAAAACCTGGCCGTCCCGGGCAGTTTCTTCAGCAGGCACCGTGCGAGCGGCAAGCAACAAACGGTGCACACCGGCACTGTCTACGCCACCGGCAGAAACCAGATGATGGCACAGATCACCATCCAGCCCGAATCGCTGAAGATGAACAAGCCGTTGGTGGTGGCGGTTTCCCGTGATCTTGACGTTGTGTATGCCGACTGGCGGAGCGAAGCAATTCTACTGGGATCGCTGTTTCTGCTGTCTGCAACCGTAGCCGGTTTTACCCTGCATTTTTTCCACAAACGGCATGAGGAGTTTACCCGGCAGAAAGCGGCGTCGGATGAAAGTATCCGTAAACTGAATGAGGAGCTGGATCGGTTCTTCAGCATGGCCCTGGATATGCTCTGCATAGCAGATCTGGATGGCCACTTCAAGCGGTTGAACCGTTCCTGGGAAGAAACACTCGGCTATGCCCTTGACGAGCTGACCGGGAAACAGTTTCTTGAGTTTATCCATCCCGATGACATTCCGGCTACCCTGGCAGCCCTGTCCGATCTGGATGCAAACAAACAGATTCTCAATTTTATCAATCGCTACCGTTGCAAGGATGGCTCCTACCGCTGGATCGAATGGCGTTCAACCCCCTGTGCCAACCTGATTTATGCTGCTGCACGGGACATCACTGAACGTAAGAACGCCGAAGCCGCACTTGAGGAGAGTGAACGGTTCATGCGGGTGTTGACCGACATCATTCCCGGCATGGTGGGCTACTGGGACAGAGATTTACATAACCGCTTTGCCAATATTGCCTACCTGGAGTGGTTTGGAAAAACATCTGAGCAGATGCGCGGCATCCATATTCGAGACCTGATGGGTGACGAGCTGTTCGCTAAAAATGAACCATACATGCGGGCAGCGCTGAACGGAGAACGGCAACGCTTTGAACGCACCCTCACCAAGGCTGACGGCAGCATTGGTTATACCTGGGCCCACTATATACCGGATATCGCCAATGGACAGGTCAGGGGCTTCTTTGTCCTGGTATCTGATATTACGGAACTGAAACTGACCCAGCTGCAACTGGAGCAACGTACAAAAGAGGCCGAAGCTGCCAATCGGGCAAAATCAGAATTCCTCGCCAATATGAGCCACGAGATCCGCACCCCGATGAACGCCATTCTTGGGTTGACCAGACTGGTGCTTGAGACCGAGCTTGATCCGCGCCAGAGGGATTTTCTGCTCAAGGTCTACAATGCATCGCAAGCTCTGATGGAAATCCTGAATGATATTCTTGACTATTCAAAAATCGAAGCCGGACGGGTTGAAATAGAACAGATACCGATCTCTGTGGAAGAGGTTGTCAGGAATACCATGGGGTTGTTCAGGGCTAAAATTGAAGAAAAAGGGCTTGCCACCATCATGGAACTCGCCTCTTCCCTCCCTGCTGTGCTTCAGGGCGATCCGATGCGTCTGTCACAGGTGCTCAACAACCTGGTGGGAAATGCCGTCAAGTTTACCGAAAGCGGGGAGATCCGCATCAGGGTTGAACAGATACAAGAAGACTGTAGAACGGTTACGCTCTGTTTTTCCGTGCAGGATACCGGCATCGGCCTCGACAAAGATGAAACAGCCCGGTTGTTCCAGGCCTTTACCCAGGCTGACAGCACCATCAGCCGCAAATACGGTGGCACCGGATTGGGATTGACCATCTGCCAAAGGCTGGTTGGACTGATGGGAGGTTCCATCAGCGTCTCAAGCCTAAAAGGAGTTGGCAGCACCTTCAGTTTTGTCATTCAGATGGGTAAAGTTCCCCCGGGTACCCAGGCAAAGAAACTGCACGCCTTTGCTGACGGTGCAATGGGTACACCAGATTCTTTGGCAGTTTTATCAGCGCACCAGAAGAAGCTTGAACTGAACAGGCTGAGTGTCCTGCTGGTGGAAGACAACCGGATCAATCAGGAGGTGGCTGCCGAGATACTACAGCAATACGGCGCACAGGTTACCCTTGCCGACCATGGTGCAGCTGCGCTTGAGCTGCTTACCGGCCCCGGCTTTGACGTTGTTCTGATGGACCTGCATATGCCGGTAATGGACGGATTTGAAGCCACCCGCAAAATCAGGGAGCTGTACGATAGTGCAACCCTGCCGGTGATTGCCATGACCGCTGCAGTCTTGCAGGATGACCGTGAGCGCTGTACTGCAGCAGGCATGGTGGATTTTGTAGCCAAACCGATCAACCCGCTGGAACTGGTGACTGTGCTGAAACGTTTTCAAAAAACAAGTTCACCATCATCAGTACCTCATGAGGCTGCGATCTCCCCCTTTGAGCCGAGTGATCCCGATTCGGCGCTACCAAGTTTAGATGTCGCAACCGCCCTGCGTCGAATGGGCGGTCACAGCGAATTATTGAACAGCCTGTTAAAATCCTTTGCAAAGGAGCACGGCCTGTCGGCAGATGAGCTTAAAGCCTTGCTGTCTGAGGGTAAAACAGATGACGCGCTGCACCTGGCCCATAACATAAAAGGCGTTTCCGGAACCGTTGGGGCAGTAAGGCTGATGCAGGCGGCTGCAGCGTTGGAACAGCAACTGCGTTCAGATCCACGTCAGGCAGACCTGGACCTGTTTACCCGTGAGCTGGAACTGAGCTTGTCTGCCATCAATCGTTATCTGCTCAGCCAGGAGCGGACCGTAACCGCTCCTGCCGGCGACCATACGCCACTTGATTATGAAAAACTGCATCCCTTGTTGCAGGAACTGACCACCTATCTGCGTGAACAGGAGCTTGTTCCTGAACAGCTGCTGCAGCAGATCGTAAAGCTATCTGCCGGCACAGACAGCCCGTTACTCGCAAATCTGCTGCGTCAGCTGGACCGTTTTGACCATGCCGGCGCACTTGAGACAGTACAACAGCTCATTGCCGGGCTGACAGAGCAGCCCCACCAGCCACGATGAAGATTTCCGTTATCATTCCGGTACTGCATGAGCAGGATCAGATCAACGGGATCATCAGACATCTGCGTTCCATTGATCCTGACGTTGAAATTATCGTAGTTGACGGCGATCCAGGCGGTTCAACCATTGCGGTTATTGCTGACGGCACAGTGTTCCGGCTTGGCTCATCCATTAAAGGACGCGGCAATCAGCTGGCTGCAGGAACCGCCACTGCCAGCGGCGATATCCTGTTGATGCTGCATGCAGATACGTTTTTACCGTCTCATGCCTTCAGTTCCATCCTGACTGCGGTCAGCAGAGGAACTGACTGGGGCGCCTTCCGCCTGGGTATTGATGCCACCTCCCCCCTGTATCGTGTGATTGAAAGGTTTGTTGATCTGCGCTGTAAACTGTTTGCGCTTCCTTATGGTGACCAGGCCATCTTTGTCCGTAGAGTTGCCTTGCAGGAGATCGGTGGCATTCCCGCCATTCCGCTGATGGAGGATGTGGCGTTGGCCCGCAAACTCCGGCAGACCGGCTTCAGGTTTGCTATGCTGTCCGAACGGGTGAGCACCTCTCCCCGCCGTTGGCAAAAGGATGGAGTTATTCGTCGCACTCTACATAACTGGCTATTGTTATTGCGTTATCTATGCGGCACAGAACCGGAAGAACTGACGAAATGGTACCGCCCGAACTAACACGGTCCGGTCCCAGGTTACTACTGCAGGCAGTTACAGGCCAACCGTCTATTCAACCAGATTCATATGAGAGAAATATACATAGGGAGGTACACCATGAATTATTTTTTGAGCATATTCTGCGTATGCCAGATCCTGGTCGCAACATCTGCCCTGGCCGCCGATTTTACCGGGACCTGGTGCCGCCCTCAGCACAGTGGAATGCCGGATGACATTATCTGGGTTGCTGCAGGCACAGAACTCTACTCAGTCAAACTTACAGAAGGCTGGCAGGGCAAGCATTATTCTCAGGGAGTCGCCTCTGCAGTTGGTAATAAACTGATTGCCACCTTAAAGGGTGAGGCCTCCGGCAAGACAATCCACGCTGTCATGGCACTCTCGGACAATCAGCTTTCGTACCGCTCCTACAAAGACAACCAGACCAGTCACTACTGGCAGGGCAATTACCAGCGATGCTCCAAACCGTAGCCCTGTTCGTCAAACCGCCTATCCCCGGCCGGGTTAAGACCCGCCTGGCCAGGGCTATCGGTGCAGATGAGGCCTGCACTATCTACCGCACTCTGGCTGATCACACGATTCAGCAGGTACAAGCCAGCGGTACGCCGCTGGCCTTGTTCTTTGACGGTTCTGATCCGGCAGCTTTGCCGCCTGCCTGGGTGCAGGCTTCACAGGTCTGTTTGCCTCAGCAGGGTGATGATCTGGGAGAACGGATGGCGGCTGTCTTCAGATATCTGTTTGCTGCCGGTGTCAAACAAGCGGTTTTGATCGGCAGTGACATACCCGGTATTGATGCCGCCTATCTTCAGCAGGCTTTTGAGTTGCTGGCCGCTAACGCCATGGTGCTCGGTCCTGCTCTTGATGGCGGCTACTGCCTGATCGGCTTCAACAAGATCCATTTTACTGAATCCGTCTTTCAGAATATCCCCTGGAGCACTGACCAGGTCTTTGAACTGACGCTACATAGTGTGCAGCAGGCAGCGTTGACCGTGGGCCTGCTGCCGCCGCTGCAGGACATTGATACGATTGCCGACCTGAAGCATCTTAATCCGGCAAGATTCCAGGTTGACTGAGTGTTGACAAAACAGACCAAAGCCTGAATGATGGCAACCTCAGAGAAAACCACCAAGGAGCCATCATACATGTCCCAACCTGACCTGACCTGGAATACCGCCCTGCTCTACCCTGCCCCCGACTCCCCGGAGCTTGAGGCTGATCTTGCCTCATTTGATCAGCTGGCCGCTGACTTTCGCGCCCAATACTTTGAAAAGATCGCAACGCTGTCCCCCTCTGATATACTCAAGGCACTGTCTGAGTACGAGGCAATGCAGACCCGGATGGCAAAGCCGTTCTGCTACAGCCACCTGCTGTTTGCCTCAGACTCCGGCAACGAGATCCACCGCGCCCTGTCCCAGCGCTGCTCCGAGCTGGGCAGCCGCCTCTCGCAAGCGCTCTTGTTCTTTGATCTGGAGCTGATGAACCTGCCGGATGATCTTTTCAGCCAGGTCTGCAGCCTGCCCGGAGCATCCGGATATGTCCATTTTCTGGAAGGTATCCGCAAGTTCAAACCGTACACCCTGCAGGAAAACGAGGAACGCCTCCTGACACGTAAAGACCTGACCGGTAGCCGTGCCTTTACCAAGCTGTTTGATGAGCTGTCTGCTTCCCTAACGTATCAGATGGAGTTTGAAGGTGAGGTAAAGGAATTTACCGGCGAAGAACTGCTCTCCCTGCTGCACCATCCCTCGGCAGAGGTCCGCTTTAACGCCCAGACCTGTTTTTTGGAAAAACATGCAGAGTCCGGCAATGCCCTGGTCTTTGGCACGGTCTTCAACACCATGGCCCTGGACCATGGCCAGGAGATGGAACTGCGGGGCTACCAGTCTGCGATCCAGCCCACCAACATTGGCAACGAACTAACCGACGAGGCGGTGGAACACCTGATGCAAACCACTGAGGCCAACTACGGTCTGGCCCAGGAATACTTCCGCCTCAAGGCAAAGATGCTGGGCATGGACAAGATCCGCAACTGCGATGTCTATGCGCCGGTGGCAGAGGCACAGAAAAAGTATGAGTTTGACGAAGCCCGCGACCTGACGGTTGCAGCCTACCGCAACTATGACCCTCAGTTTGGCGATATTATCAAGGCCTTTTTTGACGAGCGCAGGGTGGATGTCATGCCACGCCAGGGCAAGTCCGGCGGCGCCTTTGCCATGGGTATCTCGCCGGTTGATCCACCCTTTCTGCTTTTGAACTTCACCAATAATCTTCGTGATATCGCAACCATTGCCCACGAAGCCGGCCATGGTCTGCATTTTGTCCTGTCCCAGAAGCAGAACAGCCTGAACTACCATGCTCCGCTGCCACTGGCAGAAACCGCCTCGGTCTTTGGCGAGATGCTGCTGACCCGCATGCTGCTGGATACGGAAACTGATCCTGAGGTTCGCAAATCACTGCTCTGTGCCAAGATAGAAGATATCATTGCCACCACCTTCCGCCAGACCGTTCTGACCCGCTTTGAGCTGCGGCTGCATCAGGAACGACAGCAGGGACTGCTTTCCAATGAGCGGATCAGCCAGATCTGGCTGGAAGAGAACAGCAAACTGTTCGGCGATGCGGTAGAGATGATACCGGCCTATCAATGGGGCTGGTCCTACATCAGCCACTTTATTCACAGCCGGTTCTACTGCTACTCCTACACCTTTGCCGAGCTGCTGGTACTGGCGCTGTACCAGCAGTACCGAGAAACCGGAGACGCCTTCAAGCCGGGCTATCGTGCCCTGCTGGAGTCAGGCGGTGCGCTGTCGCCAGCCGACACTGCCAAACTGGCCGGGATTGATATTGAAAGCTCCGGCTTCTGGCAAAAAGGGTATGACTTTCTGGAAGGATTGATTGAGGAATTGAAGGCGATGGTCTCTTAATCACCAACACAGGACCATTGGCAAAACAGCTTTAGTCTGCAGATTTGACAAGCCGGTCAGTTCAGCTACAGTTATCTCAACCGATCTACGAAATGGAGCGAATCAATGAGAAAAATTGTGGCAAGCATCCTCGTGGGAACCTTGGCAGCAGCAGGTTTGGTATTCGCCTCAGCGGGCACTCCGTCTGTTTCAGCCGATGAAGCGCTTAAAAGACTGAGGGATGGTAATGAACGCTACACGGCAGAAAAACCGACTGCAGCTCAACGTAGCACCAAGGCATCACGGGCAGCCTTGGCAAAATCGCAATCACCGTACGCCATCATCCTCACCTGTTCTGATTCACGTGTTCCACCGGAACTGCTTTTTGACAGCGGCCTTGGTGAACTTTTTGTGATTCGGGTGGCCGGCAATATCCCTGACCCGGTGGTGTTGGGCAGCATTGAATATGCCGCTGAACACCTTGGCACACCCCTCGTCATGGTGCTTGGCCATGAGCGCTGCGGTGCGGTAACAGCCACTGTTGATACCAAAGGCAAGGCCCACGGCAATATTGGCGCCATTGTGAAGACCATTGCCCCTTCCATCAAAAAGGCAACCAAAGAATGCGCCGCCTGTAAAGAAGATAAACAGTGTGAAAAAACCAGGAAGAGTGAGTATGTGGAATGCGTTATTGATACGAATGTCAAACTGGTCACCGCAAACCTGACCAAAAACTCAAAGGTACTAAAGCATCTGGTGGCGGAGAAGAGACTAAAGATTGTCTCTGCCAAATACGATCTTGATGATGGCAAAGTTACGCTTTTCCAGTAGTTACAGACTTATCTGATACGTTTCAAACAAGCCCCTTCCTGCAACCGGAGGGGGCTTGTTGTTACTCTGCTTTTAATAACTTTGACTACACCGTCAGATCAACATCCTGTAACGTTCCAACACTGCCATCTTCTTTCAGGTAGATACTGCTTGCCCGCAACGTACCGAGAGACCCATTGACACCGGTCTTGATATCAAATTCCGTGGAGACCGCCCCCAAATAGAGAGCACCAACCCCGCTGATTTTCAAACCAGTCAACGACTCATTGCCTTGTGCGTCCCGTGTCCAGGCCTTTAATTGGCTGAACACCGGATCGTTATCATCGATCCAGCCATTTTTGTCCTGATCATAGGCAGCCAGGTCTTGAAAACCATTGCCACTGACCGTGCCAAACAGTTCGCTGCCGTCATTAATTGTGCCGTCTCCATTTTTATCCAGAGCTATAAAACCGCTATTGGGTCCGACAAATGAAATCTGCTCTGCAGTTCCATCCGAGTTGATGTCAAAGCTGAATTTTGTGTCGGTCAGCTGAGCCGCGGTACCGCCAAAGTTAATAACCAGAGGATCTTGCTGTTTCAATACGGCATCTCCCATCCGGATGCTGGTGGTCTGTTCGGTGGCAACTACTCGCTGCATAGTAAACTCAAGGCTAAAGTCAACCTGTTTACCATCAGTGGTTCTTACTACTCCCTTAGTAGAAAAACTCATCAGCTCTGCCTCAAGTGTAGTCTGCTGTGCATCGTATTCCAGGCCAAACCCCATCGGCGCAACGGGCTGTTGCGGGGTTGTCTGTGGTTGCGATAACGCCGCAGCCTGACTTGCAGCTTGAGTTAACTCAGCAGCCTTTTCCGGATCAACATTTTCTACCTGTGGAGATACTCTCGTCAACTTGATCTTCTTTCCGGTAAGCAACTCCATCAGGACACTGATAAATTTTGATACCGGATTGCTCGCGGCTGCCGCATCATCATCTTCCCGTGATCTGACCGATCTGGTCTGATTGCCCTGGCCATGGGTCGCAGATCGGGCCTGCTGCGACAAGTCAACATTGTCACGTGTCAACAGCTGTAACCCTTCTCCCATCTTCTCAAAATCAGGTCGTTGATTGCCAACCCAGACCTTGAGTGATTCAGATTTGCTTTCCTCTTTCACTGCAATGTGCTGGCTGGTCATCTGGATATCTGAACTTTGAATTTTCATGGCAGCCTCCCCAATAACCGGCATTACTGCATATGGGGTTCTTATCGGCACTTTCTGAAAACAATGAAAAGCACGTTCTTGCTCCTTGACTTACCCGCAATCCATGCTTACCTCATAAACAACAGGTACAAAGAGTACCTTTGAAAGGAAGCTGGTTATGGATATCAATCGTCTGACACAAAAATCCCAGGAAGCCTTAGGGGCAGCTCAAGCCAAAGCAACATCATACGGCCATGTGGAAGTGGATGGCGAACATCTGCTCTGGGCCCTGCTGGATCAGGAAAACGGCCTGGTCCCTCGCATTCTGGCAAAAATGGATGTGGATGTGCCGAGCCTGCTCAAGGCCACCGAGGTCGAGCTTGACCGCAGGGCACGGGTATCCGGCCCGGGTGCGGAACCGGGCAAGATCCATGTGTCACAACGGTTTTCCCGTTTGTTGGTGGCTGCCGAGGCTGAAGCCAAACGGTTAAAGGATGACTATATCTCGGTTGAGCATCTGCTGATGGCGTTGATGGCAGAAGGAGAAGGCAGCGGCGCCGGTAAACTCCTCAAACAGCACAATATCACGCAAGAGCGACTGCTGGCCGCCCTGACTGAAGTCCGGGGCAACCAACGGGTAACCTCGGCCAACCCGGAAGAGACCTATGAGGCACTGGAAAAATACGGCCGCGATCTGGTCAAGATGGCCCGTACCGACAAGCTGGACCCGGTCATCGGCCGTGATGAGGAGATCCGGCGGGTGATCCGTATCCTGTCCCGCAAGACCAAGAATAATCCGGTCCTGATCGGTGAACCTGGGGTGGGCAAGACCGCTGTGGTGGAAGGACTGGCCCAGCGGATCGTAAAGGGGGATGTGCCGGAAGGTCTGAAGGACAAGACCATCTTTGCCCTGGATATGGGTTCCCTGATTGCCGGCGCCAAGTATCGTGGCGAATTTGAAGAGCGTCTCAAGGCGGTTTTGAACGAGATCAAACAGGCTGAAGGAAGGATCATCCTTTTCATTGATGAGCTGCACACCATTGTTGGGGCCGGCAAGGCCGAAGGCGCCATGGATGCCGGCAACATGTTGAAACCGATGCTGGCCAGGGGAGAGCTGCATTGCATTGGTGCCACCACACTTGATGAGTACCGGCAGAACATAGAAAAAGATCCGGCCCTTGAACGTCGTTTTCAACCGGTACTGGTTGATCAGCCCACGGTGGAAGATACGGTCTCAATCCTGCGCGGCCTGAAAGAGCGTTTTGAGGTCCATCACGGCGTAAAAATCCAGGACAATGCCCTGGTGGCAGCCTCTACCCTCTCCCATCGCTATATCACCGAGCGGTTCCTGCCGGACAAGGCGATCGATCTGGTGGATGAGGCCTGCGCCATGCTGCGCACCGAGATCGACTCCCTGCCATCTGAGCTGGACACCATCTCCCGCCGGGTGGTGCAGCTTGAGATAGAAGAGCAGGCGCTCAAGCACGAAAAGGATCAGGCCAGCCGTGAGCGCCTTGAAGCACTGCGTAAAGAGCTGGTGGAAGAACGGGGAAGAGCCGATTCCATGCGAGCCCAGTACGATGCTGAAAAGGTGGCGATCCAGCGGGTACAGGGCTTAAGGGAACAGATCGAGAAGACCCGCCGCGAGATTGAGCAGGCCGAACGTTCCTATAACCTGGAACAAGCCTCAAAACTGAAATACTCCGAACTGCCCGGTCTTGAAACCGCTCTCAAGAATGAAGAGGCAGCGCTCAACAGTAAACAGGGTGGGCAGAAACTGCTGCGGGAAGAGGTGACCGAAGACGAGATAGCCGAGATTGTTGCCCACTGGACCGGCATCCCGGTGACACGGCTGGTTGAAACTGAACGTGATAAACTGCTCAAGCTGGACGAGATCCTGCACCAACGGGTGGTGGGCCAGGATGAGGCGGTACAGTTGGTGGCAGATGCCGTACTGCGGGCCCGCTCCGGCATCAAGGACCCCAAACGCCCGATCGGCTCATTCATCTTCCTGGGCCCCACCGGGGTTGGCAAGACCGAGCTGGCCCGCACCCTGGCCGAATCGCTGTTCGACTCGGAAGAGAACATGGTGCGGATCGACATGTCCGAGTATATGGAGAAGTTTGCAGTATCCAGGCTGATCGGTGCACCTCCCGGCTACGTGGGTTACGAAGAAGGTGGTCAGCTGACTGAGGCAGTCAGACGCAAGCCCTATTGCGTACTACTCTTCGATGAGATCGAGAAGGCCCATCCGGACGTCTTTAACATCCTGTTACAGATTCTGGATGACGGACGGGTTACCGACAGTCACGGACGTACGGTCAGCTTCAAGAACACAGTTATTATAATGACTTCAAATATAGGTGCGCCACATCTGCTTGAAGGAATCACACCTGACGGCGACATCCGTGAATCAGCCAGAATCGCGGTTATGAATGAGCTGAAGCACGCCTTCAGGCCTGAATTCCTGAACCGGGTGGATGATATTGTACTGTTTAAACCGCTGCACCTGGATGAGGTCACCAGGATTGCCGGTCTGCTGGCCAGGCAGCTGGTGGAACGTCTGAAGGACCGCCGGATCAACCTGGAGATCAGTGACGAAGCCCTGAAACAGATTGCCCGGGCCGGTTATGACCCGGTCTATGGTGCCCGCCCCTTAAAGCGCTATCTGCAGCGAGAGCTGGAGACAAAGGTTGCCAGGGCCATTATTGCCGGACAAGTGGCTGACGGCGGCTCCCTGCGGGTGGAGTTTGAGGACGGGAAACTGGTCATCCACTGATCAGTCTGATGACAGCATAAAATGGCACCCTTTACGCGCCCTGGGCTGACAACTCTGCACAGGGCGTTTGCTTGCTTGCAAAATACAGAATCAGTGCTATTTGATTATCATTAGTTAATCGTTAGCCTGATCCAGCAAGGGGGACGCCATGAAACGCCAGATCCGTATTGTTTTTTATCTCGTTTTAGCGTCAGTTCTACTCTCTACCTATCTGTGGGCAGAACAATGGAAGATCAGCTTCAATGGTTACCCTGGAACAATGGAACTTTCAGGGGGCCAGAGCAACTACACCGGACGTTTTAACCTGCATGGCAACTGGGAACAGATGCTGGATCTGCAGGTGTACCGCAATGCCATATTCTTCCGCCGTGCTGCGGCCGATCAAAAATATCTGGGAGTCATGGAGGGAGGCCGGATGCAGGGGGTCTTTACCCAGCACGGTTCCGGCCGCTATCCATGGACTGCAGAACGTACTGACATCGTCTCAATTGATCCGGTGGTGCCTCCACTCTCCGGTGGAGACACAGGAGCAGTTAAAAATCTCGCCTTGAGAAAACAGGCCCGCCAATCATCCACCAGTTATGGTGGCACTCCGGAACGCGCTGTAGACGGTAACCGCGATGGCAACCATAATGCAGGTTCTGTTTCGCATACGGCCAATGTGCCGAATGATTGGTGGGAGGTTGACCTTGGCAGCCAGAAACAGATCCAGGAAATCAAACTCTGGAACCGGACAGACTGCTGCAGTGAGCGGCTCTCTAATTTTTACGTCCTGGTCTCACCCAATCCGTTTTCAGGTAACAATCTGCAGGCATTGCTGAATGATCCGTCCATCTGGCACTTCCACCATCAGGGTGCCGCTGCACGGGAGACAACGGTTGCTGTTGCCGGCGAGGGACGCTATGTCCGCGTTCAGCTTGCCGGTCAGAACTGGCTGTCATTGGCAGAGGTAGAGGTATTCGGACATGACAGCAGTGGCAGTACAGCATATCCTGTCGACACCGGCTCAGGCACCCCGGTTACCATCTATTGGCACATGGCTGATGACGCTGATGTCTATTTGAACGGCAAGGCCTTGCGCTCATACTCACCTTCGTTCAAAACCCGCCCTGATGAAGCACCACGGCCTGCTTTCTCAGCCAGAGCCACCCTGCATAACGGCGATATCTTTACGGTCGGAGGCCGCAGAGGGGGCAGCTTCGGACTGATGCTGCTGGCAGTTGATGATGGCGGCAGAATAGTCTTCAAAACTGATCGTAGCTCCTGGGCTGTCTACGAACCGGATGAGCGCTCTGACTGGTACGAGCCGGCCGTGGCAAACAGCTCAGCCAAGCGTCCGGTCACCGTTCAACCAGACCCCTGGTATCCCCAAAAAGAATTAAATGCCAGATATCACAACACTGCGCTCTCCATCTGGAGTGAACCTGACAAACGTTTTGCCTACCTGGTGGGTACGGTCAGGCTGTCTGATCAGGCCACCGGCACGATCAACCCGGTCGGAACTTGGCGCCACCACCCCACTGCAACCTGGGTGGTTTCACTGGGTGCTGACGGCCGTTACCACGCCCAGGAACATGGTCTGGGAAACGCCTCAGGACCGGCCTATTTCACCCCTGCCGGCAGTTTCAGGATTGATTACGTTACCCGTGATGGCGCGGTAACCGGCTTCTATGAAGTCACCTTTGCACCTGACGGCCATACCGCAACAGGCAGAGTTCAGGAACTTTCCGGGCCACGCCGCAGCGGCAACACCAGTTGGACAAAGGTACGCTAGTTTCCTGACAGTAGACGCTGCAACACTAAAGAGATAACAGGATTGAATCACCATGAAACATCTGCTCATAATAGTTGTGGCTGTACTGTTGACCGTTTTTCTGTGCCATCCAGCTGTTTCGGCTGACCAACAGGGACAGAATGTCCCGTCAGAGATTAAACAGTACCTTGAGCAGCGAGGTCTGCAGATCACGGCAACTGTAGCGGATGTCAAAAAGACCGGGTACATTTTGGTACTGGGAACAGCCAACGGAGATAAAGTTGCCGCCAAACGCGCTGCAACAGTGACTGCCCAACGCGCCATAGTCTCACTGTTGGCAGAACTGCCGTCCAGCAAGGGAAAGGCAGGCAAACAGGTAGTCAGGACACCACCAGTGACAAAAACCAGGGTTTCTGGAACGGTTCGACGGGCAACGCCTCTCTTCAGTCACTATGATAGCTCGGATAAGACCATGTACCTGTTGTTGCAAAAGCCGGTCGCCGTGCCTTGAATCTTTTAGACTCAAAAATACGTAGAACACAAATGGGGGCATCAGCCCCCATTTGCATTTATGCAACATTGCAGATAATCCAATCGTTGTTTGCACAAATGCAAACCGTGCATTTGACACAAAAGCGGAGCATACACTAATAATATCAAAGTCTTGACACCATTAACCTACTATTTACAAACCTGCCACGAAACCACCTCAAAAACATAACACACTGTATTTAAACGCTTTTTATATATGGCATAACGTTTGCTAAATAGCAGACATATGTGCATTACGCCCAATCAGGATCACAGGATGCCGAACAAACCGATCTGCCCGTTTTATGGAAAAAATGATGATTTCTGCGATGTCGGGTGCGGCTATATCTCACCATACGACGTCAACATGATCATCCGCTACTGCAGTAAACGCTACTGCGAATGTGCAAAATACCAGGAACTGGCAGACCGTTATCCCCAAAAAGATATGCTGCTTGTCGCTGCAGCCTGAAAGGAATCTCCCATGCTCTACATGCTTGCGAGCAAGACGGACCCTGCAACGCTTCTGATAGTCCTTACAGTTAGTATACTGTTTACCGTCGTCATCTTTGCAAAGGAGAAGAGACATGACCCAAAGAGAGCTTGAATTGATGCAGCGGATCGAAGAACTGGAGCGCCACACCTGGCGTAACAGCTCCATCCTGCGGGCAGTTGCCATGGTTTCCTTCACCGCCATGGTGGGGATCATTGTTGCAGCTGGTGTCATTGGTGGTGGACACGGCAGTCATTGGTCCGGCCCAGCCTGGAACACCATGTGGCTGTATGGCCTGTTTGCCGCCAATGCGGTCTCAATGTTCTGGACCACTCACAAGGATTAGGAGGAGATCTGTCATGCCGATGAAACTATCCCACGCTGCACTGCTGCTGGTGGTCTGTGTTATCTGTGCCGCCTTCAACATGCGTATCTTTCAAGGTCTGGATGACATGATGGGCGACAACTACTGGGTCGTTGACACCACTCAGGGCGATCATGGCTGGTATGCCATGGGGCTGCTGCCACACCTCAAGACCGTTCCCAAGGATGTCGTCAGGGCAGCCAATACTGACGCAACCATAAAAGACAAGTTTATCATCTACGCCCAGAGCGGCGATTTTGCCGGCAACTCGGTCTATGGTATCTGCTTTGGCATCCCACTGATCATGTACCTGATCTGGTTTGCCTTTATTCTCGGATTTCCAGATCGGGTTGACCCCTATCTGTTACCTCGAAGGATATTTACCCTTGCCGTTATTGTTGCCTGTTCAGTCATTGTCAACCTGTTCCTGATGCGTATTGCCGCCGACTTCATCCGTGACCCGATGGCCCGTATTGCCAACATTGCAGGTAACCATTCGTCACTACTGTTCCACAACGCCGGCATCTGGTTTGCCATCCTGTTCTCTGCTCTGGGAACCCACAATCATTCCTATAACGAGGCGCCGGCACCGGATAGCCGTAACTGGCAGACCCAGGCTTCAGAAAAATTCAACTGGCTCTTCACACTGCTGGCCTTTGTCACCATCCTTGAAGTAGCACTGGTTAAAAACAAGCTTGCCCTGCCGGACGCTGCGGTTGATTACTCGGTCTGGATTATCTGGGTGGTTATTTTCATGCGTATGTTTGGTTTTTCCCCCAAGTACTGGATCAAGCGGATTCCCGGTATCTCAATCATGCTTGTCGGTACGCTGCTGACCCTGCCTGTCTTCTACCTGCTTGAGCGGGTAACCGGTACCCTTGGCGCCGGCTTTGCATCACCAATTCTTGCCAAGGCACTGGGTGCAGAGAACCAGAATATCGGTCTCTCACTGATGATCTCAATCTACCTCGTCTTCTGGATGGAGTTTGCCGCTGCCATCCGTATGAACGGCCCAGTGAAAAAAGCGGTACCTGAAAAGGCCTAACGGCACGTTTTCCGCCATGAAAACGGAAAGGCCCCGGCGTGGGAACCGGGGCCTTTCGTATATCAACAGATTAAGTCCCCACCACCCCCCGCCACAAGCTCCATTGTCATACAAATTGTAATGACGGTATCCGGCTCATAATATAAACCGCTTTTTGTAGGTGGTTTGTTGTCTGGCTACTTGTTGACCAAGCTGTCACAAAGCAATCCTAAGATCAAAGCCTGATCAGATCATCATGTTCCTCATCATGGGGATTGATATGGATCATGACATCTCCGACATTGTGAAAACGTTCAAAGATCTGACGTTTCACCTCAGTTGCAACATCATGGGACTGCTTGACCGTCATCTCCGGGTCCATATCCAGCTTCAGGTCGATAATAATGTACTGTCCTGATCTGCGGGCACGGATTTCATGAACATGCTCAACATGTTCAACCGTCTCAGCCAAGTTGGTAACATCCTGAATGTACTCACCATGTACTGAACCGTCCATCAAGTCATGGGTAGCCCCACGGAAGGTTTGCCAGCCGATATGCAGAATAAAAAAGGATGTCAACGCTGCTGCCAGCGGGTCCATGATGCCCCATCCCAGAAACGCACCAATGACACCAACGAGAGTGGCAATTGAGGTCAGGGCATCTTTGCGGTGGTCCTGGGCAATGGCCAGCAGAGACGGGCTTTCAAGCTGTCTGCCGGTGGCTGTTGAAAAGCGATACAACCATTCCTTGATAATAATGGTCAGAGCAGCCGCAGCAACGGCAATCCAGCCGGGAGATTTAAAATCATGGTGTAGAATGGCTTGCACGGCATCACCAAAAATCCAGACACCGGTTGCACAAATCACCAGCGAGATCAACAAGGCCGCCAGAGACTCTGCCCGTCCATGACCATAGGGATGCTGCTCATCGTAGGGCTGACGCCCCAGTTTAAGGGCGACCATGGTACTGCCAATGGCAATAAAATCACAGGCTGATTCAATGCCGTCAGCGAAGACGGCGTCAGATCTGCCCCAGTATCCGGCAGCCAGTTTCATGACCATCAAAACTGCATTGACCCAGAAACCAACCTGGATAATCCGCTCGGCCTTATCAAAACGTTCATTGCGCTGCATGGTAATCCTCTGAGGTGCGGAAATCCTTTAACTCCAGCCTGAGTTGCTCCCGGCCATTCCAGGTTTCAAGCTTGACCGTGCAGGCCAGATCCACCAATGCCGGCACGGTCCGTTCTGCCATCCCCCACCCCACGGCCTTGAACTGGAGGCCATCCCGCTGTAGCCGCAGATTGAGATGCCCTTCGCCAAAACAACGGCAGTCCAGAACCTGCATCTGCCTGAGCAGTAAAACAGGTGTTGTATTGCCCATACCAAATGGGCCCAGACGCTGCAGTTCAGCAACCAGTGCAGATGTCAAATCACGGGGGGCAACCTCAACATCCAGCACCAGTTCGGGGATCAGCTCCTGATCCCCGAGCCGCGTCAGCGCCGCCTGTTCAAAGGCATCGGCAAAGGCAGCCATCTGCCCGGGTTCAACCGTAACGCCGGCCGCGGCACGATGACCGCCGTAGCGTTGAAGAAAGTCAGCACACTCATGCAGGGCCTCCAGCAGATGAAAACCACTGATGCTGCGGCCCGACCCCTTGCCGGAGGCATCGTCCCGCTCGGCAACCAGCAGGGTGGGACGATAGTAGCGTTCCACCAGCCGGGAGGCCACAATCCCCACCACCCCCTGATGCCAGTCAGGGGACGAAAGCACAATACTGTTCCGGTCCTGAAGGCCGCCCTGTGCCTCAATCTGCGCTATGGCTTCGTCAAAGATCCGGCGTTCCACCTGACGACGCTCAAGATTGGCTCCATCCAACTCTGCAGACAATGCTGCGGCCTGTTGCGGATCTTCAGTCAGCAACAGTTCGACACCGGGCACGGCACTCTCAAGACGTCCAACAGCATTCAGCCGGGGGGCCAGCTGAAACCCGACCTGGCCACTACTGACCTCGCCCTTGATACCAGCCACCTGTTTCAAGGCAGCCAATCCGATCCGGCAGCCATCACCCATCCGTTGTAGACCTGCTGAGGTCAACAGGCGATTCTGCTCCACCAGCGGCACCAGATCCGCTATGGTGCCCAGGGCCACCAGATCAAGCCATTGTCGCAGATCAGGTCCATTATCACCAAAGGCCCCCTGGTCACGCAGTCGGCTACGCAGAGCAACCAGCAGGTTAAAGGCCACCCCTACCCCGGCCAATCCCTTGAACGGATAGCTGCAATCCCGACGATGGGGGTTGATCACCGCGATGGCATCAGGCAATTGATCCAACGGCTGATGGTGATCGGTAATAATCAGGTCAAGCCCGATGCTGCGGCAGAGTATGGCTTCTTCAATGGCGGTAACTCCGCAATCAACACTGATGGCAAGCTCGATACCCCGCTCTTTGATCAGTCTCAGCGCATCTCCATTCAGACCGTAGCCATCCTCCATCCGGTTGGGAATGTGGTAAGTAACATTGAGCCCCATTGCCCTGAGACCGGAAACCAGCAACGCCGTGGCGCTGATGCCATCCACATCATAATCGCCATAAATACAGACCTGCTCATTTGCAGCCCGGGCAGCAACAAGGCGCACGACCGCCTGCTCCATACCGGCCATCAGGAACGGATCAAGCATGGCCGCAAGGGTTGGGCTCAAAAATGATGCAACCTGCTCCGGCTCTGTCAGCCCCCGGCTAGACAGGATGCTGGCGGTAACCGCTGAAAGCCCAGTGGCAGCAGACAGGGCGGCTACCGTGGCTGGATCGGTCTGTTTGAGTATCCATTGTTTGTGCATGGTAGAAACAGAAATCCCCCGGCTGGCGGGGGATTTCATAACCTTTCAAACTATTTGGCAGCTGGAAGTTGTTGAAGCATCTCTCTGGCCTGTCTGGCCAGATCACTGGTTTGATCCTTTTGCAACAACGCCTCAAAGGTTGCCCTGGCCTTGGCCGGTTGCTTCAGGTCAACCGCATAGACAATGCCTATATTATAAAGGCTTTGCAGATGTTTGGGATCAAGCTTGTTGGCTTTTTCAAAGTTGGCAAGGGCCCGGTCAAAAAAGCCCAGGGCACGGAACATAACGCCTTGGTCAGTTAACACATTGGCATTGTTCGGATCAATTGCCAGTGCCTTACCATAGGCCTGCACCGCTTTCTGGGCCTGATTGGCATCAAAGTAGTCGTTACCAAGAGTAATCCAGGCCTGCAGATTTTTAGGGTCTTTGGCAACCACTTGCTCAAGCTCGGCAATCCTGGCGGCAGATTGGCCAGGATTGACCATTGCTCCACCGGCCTGCGGCATTGCTTGTTGACCAGCAGGAGTGACACTGCCGGACATAAACTTCGCTCCCACCAGTGCCCCCAACAGAAAACCGATGATCAGGGCAGCGACACCAACGATGGTTGTTTCTTTGTTCATCCTCAACCTCCCTAGGCTTTAACCGGCTGTCCTGTTACAGCATCCTGTTTGTTCATGGCACGTTGTTCCAGCAGCAGCACCACGGGACTGGCAACAAAGACCGATGAATAGACCCCGACAATAATGCCAACCAGCAGGGCAAAGGAGAAATCATGTATCACCTCACCGCCCCAGACAAACAAGGCAATGGCAGCCAGAAAGGTGGTCAGGGAGGTGATGATGCTCCGTGAAAGCACTTCGTTGATACTGGTGTTGAAGATCTTATGCTGAGACCCCTTCAGGTCTTTGTGCAGGTTTTCCCGGATCCGGTCAAAAACAACCACCGTGTCGGTCAAGGAGTAGCCAGCAATGGTCAACACCGCTGTAATAAAAAGCAGGTTGAACTCTTTACCGAACAGATAGTAGGCGGCAAACATGGCAAGGATATCGTGCAGGGTGGCAACTATGGCACCAACCCCAAATTTGAAGTCAAAACGCCAGGCGATGTAGCAGATAATCCCCAGCATGGAGATAGCCACGGCGACAATGGTATCTTTACGCAGTTTGTCACCGATGGAGGGTCCTATCTCGGTGGTACTTTCAACAACAACCTGTAAACCTGGATAGGCTTTTACAAGTGCAGCAGGCACTACTTCAGCAGCCTTGCCAACCACGAGAGCGCTCTTGCGTGGCAGTTTCACCAGCAACTTGTTACCCTCTTTCACCTCCTGAAGCTCCAGCTCCGCAATACCGCCACTGTGCAGTGCCTTACGGGCATCAGCCAGGGCAAGCGGTTTATCAAACTTGAGCTGCACCGAGGTGCCGCCGGTAAAATCAATCCCCATATTTGCAGCGCCACGGAACATCTGAATAATTGCGATAATGCCGATAATCGAAATAATAGCAGAGATGACAAACGAGATGTTTCGCTTGCCGATAAAATCAAAATTAGTTTTTCCAAGCAATTCCATCATGGCAGTATCCCCTTTATATGCTCATCTTTTTGACGTTCCCCTTGTGCAGGAACAGGTCAAAGATCACCTTGGTGCCCATCAACGAGGTAAACAGGTTGATCATGATACCAAGACTCAAGGAGACCGCAAACCCCTTGACCGGACCGGTACCAAACTGGAACAACACAGCAGCAGTAATCAGGGCGGTTACGTGAGAGTCCATGATGGTCAGAAAGGCCTTGTCATAACCGGCCTCTAAGGCGGATTTTGGTGATTTGCCCAGACGCAGCTCTTCGCGGATCCGTTCAAAGATAATGACGTTGGAGTCAACCGACATACCCACCAGCAACACTATAGCGGCAATGCCGGGCAGCGTCAGGGTTGCCCCCAGAGCTGACATGGCCCCCATCAGGTAGAGGATGTTCAGTACCATACCCAGGTTGGCCACCATGCCGGACAGCTTGTAGTAGACCGCCATGAAGCCGATGACCAGGGCCACACCGATGGCACCGGCCATCAAACCTTTGTCGATGGAGTCTTTACCCAGTGACGCGCCGACCGTCACGTTCTGGATGATCTTGACCGGAGCAGGCAGGGCGCCCGCACGCAGCACGATCGCCAGGTCCGAGGCGGTCTTTTCCGTAAAGTTACCCGAGATCTGGGCTGAACCACCCGAGATCCGCTCCCGGATAACCGGGGCCGAGTAAACATTGCTGTCAAGTACAATGGCAAAACGTTTACCCACATTGGCGGCGGTCACTTGATCAAACAACCGTGCCCCCAGTGAGTTGAACTCAATCCCGACATAGGGCTGGTTAAACTGTGAGTCAATCCGCACCTGGGCATCGGTCAGCAGATCCCCGGTGATCAGGGCCTTTTTGTACACTACCAGAGGAGTCTCGGTAGTTGCACCGGTCACAGGATCTGTGTGTTTTTCAAACAGCACTTCACTGTCCTCCGGTACGGCTCCGCCGGTGGGTGAAACCCCCTCTTTGACCATTTTGAACTCAAGGCGGGCAGTACGTCCAATCAGTGCGATAGCACGTTGGGGATCTTTAATGCCGGGCAGCTGCACCACAATCTGGTTGATTCCCTGACGGGCAATTACCGGCTCGGATACACCGAACTGGTCAATCCGGTTACGAATAGTCTCAAGAGCCTGGGCAACCGCCTTGTCCTTGCGATCCTGGATATCCTGTTCCTTCATCCGGAGAGCTATCCCGACCATCCCCCCCTCTTCCACTGTGGGGATCATCTCATAATCGCGATACTTTTCCTTGACCAGCTTCTGAACGGCAGCAGCGGTATCTTTTTCGTACATGACAATCGCTACTTTATCGCTGCCAGTACGGCTGATCCGTTTGAAACGCAGGTTTTTGCTGTTCAGGGTATCCTCAAGGTCGGTTGCAACCAGATCCAGGGTCCCTTCAACCGCCTTTGCAGTCTCCACCTCAAGCACCAGGTGAGTTCCCCCCTGCAGGTCGAGCCCCAGGTGGATCTTATCTTTGGGCAACATCCCTTTCCACCAGTCCGGCAGTTTGGGGTTCAAGGTTGGCACCAGGTAGATGCAGGACAGGACAATAAAGGCTGCGATCAGGGCGATGCGCCATCCGGCTCCCTTAGGCATTGGCACGGCTCCTTCTAAAAAAGTATTTTACCCCCGCCCGACCTCCCCTTGTAGGGGAGGAGATAATCGGGGAAGGTGTTTCAATATCCCCCCTTATCAAGGGGGACCGAGGAGGGTTAGGTAATCGTTTACTTCACGACTGTCGTAACGAATGGCTTATCAATCTTGATCTTGACCCCGGTGGCAATTTCAAGGGTTACCACCTGGTCTTCCAGAGCAGCAATCTTGCCGTGGATGCCGGCTGCGGTCTTGACGCTGTCGCCAATTTTAAGTGCGTCAATCATCGCCTTATGCTCCTTGGCCTTCTTCTGTTGGGGGCGGATCAACAAAAAGTAGAAGATAGCAAACATGAAGATCAGCGGAACGAAGTTCATAAATGCCGCTGCGCCACCCTGCGGTGCTGCCCCACCAGCCGGAGTTCCCATTGCGAAAGCGATACCAAGCATGTTCATACGTTGTATTCCTCCTTGTTATTTTCAGCGGTAGTATGTTGCTGATGATAAAATTCCTTGCGGAATGCCTCAAACTGATCCTGCCTGATTGCCTCGCGTATCCGGCCCATCAGACTGAGATACCAGGCAATATTGTGGTGCGTATTCAGCATAGATGCCAGGATCTCGCCGGAACGGAACAGGTGGCGCAGGTATGCCCGGCTATAATTTCTGCAGACGTAACAACTGCAGGCCGGATCGAGCGGCCCCTGATCCTGCTCATACTGCTTGCGCTTGATGTTCACGCGCCCCTGGCTGGTAAAGAGCATCCCGTTACGGGCATTACGGGTCGGCATAACGCAGTCAAACATATCATATCCGCGCCAAACCGCCTCCACTAAATCTTCCGGTGTGCCGATACCCATAATGTAACGCGGGTAATCCGCCGGTAGCAGGTCACTGCAGGCATCCATCACCTCATGCATGACCGGTTTTTCTTCACCAACCGACAAACCGCCCAGGGCGTAACCATCAAAGCCGATCCCCTGCAGCTCCTGCAGACTGCGCTGGCGCAGATCACTGAAGCGGCCCCCCTGGACAATGCCGAACAGCAGCTGGTCTCTGCGGGTATGGGCATCCTTGCTGCGCTGTGCCCAGCGGGTGGTCATGGCCAGAGAACGTTCGACATACTCACGCCCGGCATCAGCCGGTGGGCATTCATCAAAGCACATGATAATATCGGCCCCCAGCGCCTCCTGAACCTTGATCGATAACTCCGGGGTCAACAGATGCATAGAGCCGTCAATATGGGAGCGGAACTTCACCCCTTCTTCCGTGATCTTGCGCAGTTCAGTCAGACTGTAGACCTGAAAACCGCCGGAATCGGTCAGAATCGGCCTGTCCCAGGACATAAAGCGATGCAGGCCTCCCAGCTCTTCCACCAGCCGGTGTCCGGGCCGCAGATAGAGATGGTAGGTATTGGCCAGAATGATCTGGGCACCGGCATCGGTAAGATCTTCAGGCCGCATCGCCTTAACCGAGGCGTTGGTCCCCACCGGCATGAAAATGGGGGTCTGGATCTCGCCATGGGGTGTGGTCAATCTACCGGTACGGGCCCGGCAACCGCCATCCTGATGCTCAACCTGAAAATGATCTGGCACTGCTGCTCCTAGACAATCAACATGGCATCGCCATAGCTGTAAAATCTGAATTGCCTGTTTACTGCAGCCTCATAGGCGGAAAGAATAAACTCTTTTCCACCAAAAGCAGAGACCAGCATCAACAGGGTTGATTCCGGCAGATGAAAGTTGGTCAGCAACGCATCAACCACCTTAAACCGGTAACCGGGATAGATAAAGATATCTGCTTCACCTTGACCGGCCTGCAGATGTCCGGCGTTGTCAGCTGCATACTCCAAGGTCCGGCAGGCCGTAGTACCCACAGCAATCACCCTGCCTCCCCGTGCCCTGGTTTCTGTCACAGCTGCGGCAGTTTCGGAAGGGAGACGGTAACGCTCGCGATGGATTACATGATCCTGCACCCGCTCAACCCGTACCGGCTGAAAGGTTCCAAGACCGACATGCAGGGTGACCCGCGCAAGGCGTATACCTTTTTCCTGAATGCGCTCCAAGAGTTCCTGCGTAAAATGCAACCCGGCTGTTGGGGCGGCTACAGCGCCGGATTCAGAGGCATAGACCGTTTGATATCGGACACGATCCAGTTCTTCTGATTCACGGTTCAGATAGGGAGGGATCGGCATCTGTCCGACCCTCTGCAGCCAGCTTTCAAAATCATCGCTGCCATGGAAACGGATCAGCCAGTCCTGTTCACCAAGCTGTTCAACAACTTCTGCCGTTACTCCTTCAGCCAGCCTGATGCTCTGCCCCGTCCGACATCTTTTTGAAGATCGCAACAGGCAACGCCAGCAAGCATCCCCGACAGGTTCAACCAGAAACAGCTCAATCCGTCCACCGGTTTCCTTCTGGCCAAACAGGCGGGCCGGAATGACTTTGGTGTCATTCAGCACTAGCAGGTCATCCGGCCGTAACCATTCGACAATCTGACTGAAAGCGATCTCTGAACGGGCAGCCGTCTGCCGGTCAAGCACCATCAAGCGTGAACCATCACGTTGGTTGGCCGGATAACGGGCAATCAACTCGTCCGGGAGTGTAAAAGAGTACTCTTTGACCAGCATCTACAGTCCCACCAGCCTAGAATTCAGACAGCTTGCTCAGCTTGGTGCCGGGATAGTAGTATGACAGTATCTCGGTATAGCTGAAACCATCAAGGGCACGCTGCTTGGCTCCATATTGGCATAATCCCACACCATGACCATAACCGGAACCACTGAAATAAGCGGTTCCTCCTTCAACCCTGACTGAAAAGTTGGTGCTTCTGATTACTGTTGAGCCGACCGCCATCCTGAATTTAGTGGCAAGGATCGTGATAGTTCCACGTTCTGTTTCCAGCTGCACCGTCTTCAGACGTCCACGGTTGTTACGCGGGCCGGCCTTGATGTCGGTCAGACCGTACACCTTTTGGGCCTTCAGTGATGACTCAATTTTGGATAAGGGCACGCTCTGTTCCCAGCTGCTGGTCGTTGAGGTCAGGCCGTACTGACATTCAACACCCTTCAGATACGGAAGGGCCACTCCCCAGACATTTTCTGACGACTCGGTGCGGCCACCACTGTTGGCATGATAAAAAGCCTGGATAACCGTACCGTTATACGTCAACACCTCACCTTCTGTCTCAATAACGCCGCGTACAGCCCGGCTATCTTCCTCATCACTACCTTCGTAGGCCTGATCCATTACCGTAGATTCAAGGTGGTAAAAGGCTCTGCTGCGTTCCTTGCGCTTTGCCACAGCATAGGTACGTGCAATTACAGCCTGGGTCTTGATTGATTCCATTGGCCAGGTTGAGGAGATCTCACTTGTAATAACGCCAATCAGATACTGTTCAAGCGGCAGTTCATTTATCACCAGTATCTTACCATTGTTCTGGAGCGACAACTCAATCTGACCACGGTACGATTTACCGTTAACCCGCATCAGACCGCCTGCAGCAAGCCGCACCAGCTGACTTGAGCTGTTTCCGGCGAGTATCCTGCCCCGTTCACTCCTCACAGCAACAGGGAGGTCAAGCACGATGGGCTTACCGCCGGCATCAGTCGCTAGTACGCCATCGCCGTCAATGGTCACGGAATCAGCACCCTTGATAATAGCAACTCTGATCAACCCGCTTGACTGAGATGGTTCTTTGGCGCTGGCTATTTCTACAGAAAAAGCGACAGGCAGCAGACAACCTATGGTTATGATGAGAAGATATAAATATTTCATGAATAAATCCAGAGGGGTCAGATAGAACCATAAAGCATGATTACTGTCAAACAGTTTCCCTGCACCGCCCCCCCCTGTTTCGAGGTTTGACAGAGACGGTTGCAGCAAGGTAAACTGCGTCACTATGGCACTACTTGAAATCAGCGACCTGATAACAATCCTACCGACCCAGCACGGTTCTGTCCATGCCGTGAATGGTGCCAGTCTCAGTCTTGAGCGGGGCCAGACCGTGGCACTGGTGGGAGAATCAGGCTCCGGCAAGAGCATGACCGCCCGCTCTATCATGGGGTTGATCCCTGCTTCCGGCAGAATCAGTCATGGTTCCATCCGGCTGGACGGCCGTGAACTGCTGGAACTGCCGGAGGAGGAGTTACGGCTTTTACGCGGCAACAGGATTGCCATGATCTTTCAGGAGCCGATGACCTCCCTGAACCCTGTCCTGCGTATCGGCGATCAGTTAATGGAGCCGCTTCTGCTACACCGCGCCATGGATACAGAGACCGCCAGGCAGCACGCAATCGAGCTGTTGCATCAGGTTGGTATCCCCAGCCCTGAACTGCGGATCAAGGATTACCCGCACCAGCTTTCCGGAGGGATGCGTCAGCGGGTCATGATCGCCATGGCCCTGGCCTGTTCGCCCGATGTCCTGATTGCCGACGAGCCGACCACCGCCCTTGATGTTACCATTCAGGCCCAGATTCTTGAACTGATTGACCAGTTGCGCCAGGACAAAGGATTGGCATTGCTGCTGATTACCCATGACCTGGGTATTGTGGCTGAACGGGCCGACCGGGTACATGTCATGTATGCCGGACGGATTGTCGAATCTGCTCAAACCGCAGACCTTTTGACGCAGCCGTTGCACCCCTATACCCGGGGGCTGCTGGCCTCCCTGCCGGAAAATGCCGAACCGGGCAGGCCGCTCAAGACCATTGCCGGCCATCCTCCCGACATGACCACCGAGATTACCGGCTGTCCTTTCAAACCCCGCTGCCCGGATGCCAGGGATTGCTGCACAGTCATGCCAGAGCAACGTGACATGGGTTTGTCTCACCTGGTACGCTGCTGGAACTACCTATGAGCCGCTCTATCCTGGCAGCAGATAGGGTGAGCAAGAGTTTTGATCTGAAAGGATCAGGGCTTAGCGCGGGGAATAAACTACGGCTCAAGGCGGTGGATACCGTTTCTCTGAACCTTACAGCCGGAGAAACCCTTGGCATAGCCGGGGAATCCGGCTGTGGCAAGTCAACCCTTGCCAAACTGATCACCGGGCTGTTGCAACCGGATAGTGGCGTGGTCAGCTTTCAGGGCAACGATATCAGACAGCTTGCTGCGCCGGATACCCGGCAGTTCCGTCGTTCTGTCCAGATGGTATTTCAGGACCCGTTCTCATCCCTGAACCCCCGTATGCGGATCGGTGATACCATTGCTGAACCGCTCCTGATCCATAAGCTGTGCGATGTGGACCGTATCCGCGAAACCAGCGTCAACCTGATGGAGCAGGTTGGCCTGTCCGGTGACCAGTACGACCGTTTCCCCCACGAATTTTCAGGGGGTCAGCGTCAAAGGATCGGCATTGCCCGTGCACTGGCTGCCAGACCTGCCGTGCTGATTGCCGACGAACCGGTATCGTCACTTGATATTTCCATCCAGGCCCAGATCATCAATCTGTTGCAGGATCTTAAACAGCAACATGGTCTGAGCCTGCTGATGGTCAGCCATAATCTCGGCGTGCTGCGCCATATCTGTGACCGGATAGCGGTTATGTATCTGGGGGCTGTGGTTGAGCTGGCACCGGCCAGTGAGCTGTTTACCCATTGCCGTCATCCCTACAGCCAGGCCCTGCTGGCTGCAATCCCCAGCATTCACAAGAACTCCGAAATATCCTGCCGGCCATTGCGTTCCCATGACGTACCATCTGCTGCCAATCTGCCGGAGGGGTGCCGTTTCCACCCCCGTTGTCCCTATGCTGAAGAGATCTGCAGAAAGGAAAGCCCCATGTTGCAGGAGCAGCGTCCAGGACACCTTGCAGCCTGTCATCTCAGCGACAGGATATTCACAGAGTAGAGTAAACTTGATTTGGTATGTGCAGGCTTGGGTGCTGTATGGCTTTTTGAAGCGGGTCAGGCCGGATTAAGCCCCTAGCCATAATGGCTAGAAGACAAAATGCAGTTTGACGCTTAAACCGTTGATTGGCGGCACTTCCTGGTTCGATGCCATGTTGATGCGCGGCACTTCCTGCTGTGTATGCGGATCTTCCGGTGGACAGTACGCAAACACCATCTGTACGGAGCCATATTTCACCACCAGATCCCCGTTTTCATTCAGCCTCACGGTTGCGGCTGTTTTCTGTCTGTTCGGGGGAGTCTGTTGCCAGGAGACAGCACTACCTGTGTCATCTTTAAAGAAGACCAGAAGCGATTCAGCACAGACTGTTTGAGGGACAAGAACGGCAATAAGAGCAGCTACGGCAACAAGACGTTGAAAGGTTACGATGCATAACAACCTGCGACAAGCTGCCATTGGGAGCCCCCTTCGGGCATCTGCTGCCCGGTGCCGTTGAAAGTCCCGGCACAAAAAACCGGGACGCGTACGTATCTTGGCAGATATTTCGGCGACCCGGCTGTCTCAGAGAGATCCTGTAGGCTTTCCGTCCCATCCTCGCGAATGGTTTAGTATTATCGTGTATCCATGGTATGTAGCTTTATAATCCAGCATAAAGCGTGCCCAGTCTGATATTTTTTCAGCAACCCGCCCAATCGGCCGTTTTGAGGAACTGAATCAGTATACCGTCATGGGCAAGCAGCTCGCCTTGTGGCGCTTTTTGTTTTTATTGAGTGACATTTTTTTGCAGTTTTTTCGTAATTTCCAGCAACAGACATGGATCGCTTGACCAGAGTGTGGGAAACTGCAGAATAATTCAAAACAACCTACGGCTTTCAAAACAGCCGGCTCCGAAACAAAGAAAGCACACTATGAACTTTACTCTCTTAAAAAAAGACACTCACTCAGCCGCCCGGCTCGGCATCCTCCAGACCAGCCATGGCGAAATCCAGACTCCGATCTTCATGCCGGTGGCCACCCATGGAGCCATGAAGCCGCTGACCCCGGCCCAGATCCATGAAACCGGGGCACAGATCATCCTCTCCAACACCTACCATCTGCACCTGCAGCCCGGTGAAGGACTGGTCAAAAAGGCTGGTGGACTACACAGATTCATGGCCTGGGAAAAACCGATCCTGACCGATTCAGGCGGGTTCCAGGTCTTTTCACTGCCCAAGAAGCGGATTACTGAAGATGGCGTCTTTTTCAAACATGAGCTGACCGGCGAAGAGATCTACCTTGATCCGGCCAAGGCGATCGGTATCCAGCAGGAGCTGGGCTCAGACATTATGATGGCCTTTGATGAATGCATCCCCTACCCCTGCGACAAGGCCTATGCCGAGCAGTCCACTAAAAAGACGATCCGCTGGCTGAAGGAGTGTCAGAAAGCCTGGACCAACCGTGAGACCCAGGCCCTGTTCGGCATTGTCCAGGGCAGCGTGTATGAAGACCTGCGGATCATGTGCGCCAAAGAGATGCGCAAGCTGGACCTGCCCGGCTATGCCATCGGCGGGGTCAGCGTGGGCGAAGGCCTGGAACTGCTCAAAAAGGTGGTGGGCTGGACCGCCCCGCACCTGCCGGAGGACAAGCCACGCTACCTGATGGGGGTCGGCCTGCCTGAAGATATTCTGGAAAGTGTTGAGCGGGGTATGGATATGTTTGACTGCGTGATCCCGACCCGCTACGCCCGCAGTGCCACCCTGTTTACCCGGCGCGGCAAGATCAGGGTCACCAACAAAAACTACAAACGGGATTTTTTCCCGGTTGACCCCTCCTGCAGCTGCTACACCTGCCAGAACTTCAGCCGGGCCTATCTGCACCACCTGTTTGCTGCCAACGAGGTGCTTTCGGCAGTACTGTCCGCCATCCACAACGTCACCTTCTACCTGCAAATGATGGCAGAGATCCGTCAAGCCATTGCAGACAACCGCTTTATGGCCTATAAACAGGCCTTTCTGGCTGAATACCTGGCCTCAGAAAAACAGCCCCAAGGACCAAAGAAACACGCAAAATGATGAGAACCACGATATTAACTCTAGCACTCTTAGCTGCACTTACCACGCCGGTTTGGGCTGCAGACGCACCGCCAGTCGCCCTGCAGGGTATCCCGGCCATCCCTCAGACAGAGGTATCCGGCACGTCACACCAATGCGAACTCCCCCGGTGTCTGACCTTGAGCGTACTGCAGCAACGCAAACTGGCCAAATTTTATCATGTCATGGATGATATCAAGGCCCAACGGGCGCTGATTGCCGATTTTGAACGTTATGCTGCCTGGATGAACAGCAATCTGGCCGCCTACAACCGATATATCCAGGCCGGATCTGCTGCTGCTGCAATAACCAGGTTTCTGCCAATCCCCTATGCCGGTCAGGCGGCAGTCTTCTCAAAGTTTGTAGCCCAGTTTACCCAAACCCTGGGTACGGCTTCAAAATCCCTCGACAGTTATCTACAGACATCGCAACAGATCTTGGCACAGGCAGCCAGGCTTGACCCGGCTCATCCTGATCCAAAATCTCTGGCAGATGTCCATACGATGGCTGATGCAAACCTGTTGAAGGCCATGTATGAGGCAAACCAGCAACTAAAAAATGTCGCTGACCTCTCTTCCGGTGCCCAGGCCTTTCTGGTCGGACTGAACAACTATCTGGCAACAGGCGATGAATATCTGCACAAGGTCAAGGGTGTCTTTAAGAAGGAAGCAGCCCAGCAGGAAAAGAGCTTTCTGGCGGAAAGCATCGGCAACCTCAAAACCCAGACCGAACAGTTCAATTCCCGTCTTAAAAACTTTGAGATTCTGGGAGGCAGAATCACCACGGCAGTCAAATCTCTCTCGGTTTACGATGAGCTTGCTGCGGAGACAGCAACCGTCTCAGTGGATAAATAGCCGGGGATCTCTGTATTGTTGCTTTTCTTTTCCTCACCCAGTTGCTATAAAAGTGAGGTTTTTGATCCAATTCCATGAGGAGGCAGTGATGAGCGAAATCGTTGATATCTATGCACGGGAGATTCTTGATTCCCGCGGTAATCCAACCCTTGAGTGCGAGGTGTTTCTTGAGTCCGGTGCCTTTGGCCGGGCAGCCGTACCATCGGGTGCATCAACCGGTGAGCGTGAGGCCCTGGAACTGCGTGATGGTGACAAAGGCCGCTATCTTGGCAAGGGTGTTCTGCAAGCGGTTGACAACGTCAACAACAGGATTGCAGACGAGCTGATCGGCATGGAAGCCAGCGATCAGGTGGGAATCGACCAGCGCATGCTGGAAATGGACGGCACCGAATTCAAGAGCAACCTGGGCGCCAACGCCATTCTGGGGGTTTCTCTGGCCGTTGCCAAGGCTGCTGCCGAAGAGGCAGGCCTGCCGCTCTATAAATATATTGGCGGCGCCAATGCCCGCGAACTGCCATTGCCGATGATGAACATCATCAATGGCGGTGCCCATGCCGACAATAACGTGGACATCCAGGAATTCATGATCATGCCGGCCGGTGCCTGCTGCTTCGCCGAAGCACTGCGGATGGGAGCCGAGATCTTCCACGCCCTGAAAGGGGTGCTGAAGGCCAAGGGCTACAACACTGCCGTTGGTGATGAGGGCGGCTTTGCCCCCAACCTGAAATCCAACGAAGAGGCCCTGGAAGTCATCATGGAGGCGATTGTCAAGGCCGGTTACAAGCCGGGCGATGATGTGCTGCTGGCCCTGGATGTGGCCTCATCCGAACTGTTTGACAAAGAAAAAGGGATTTACACCCTGGAGAACGAGGCACAGAAGGAAAAAACTCCGGCTCAGATGGTGGATTTCTATGAAAACCTGGTCAACAAGTATCCGATCATCTCCATCGAAGACGGCATGGCTGAAAATGACTGGGATGGCTGGAAACTGATGACCGACCGCCTCGGCAAGAAGATCCAGATTGTGGGCGATGACCTGTTCGTGACCAACCCCAAAATCCTCAAAGAAGGAATCCAGAAAGGGATTGCCAACTCAATCCTGATCAAGCTGAACCAGATCGGCACCCTGACCGAGACCCTTGAGGCGATTGAAATGGCCAAGCGGGCCGGTTACACCACCGTGATCTCTCACCGTTCCGGTGAAACCGAGGACACCACCCTGGCTGACCTGGCTGTGGCCGTCAATGCCGGACAGATCAAGACCGGCTCACTTTGCCGTACCGACCGGGTAGCCAAGTACAACCAGCTGCTGCGGATTGAAGACGAACTGGACACCACTGCAGAATTCAAAGGTCATAATGTTTTCTACAACATAAAGAAGTAGTCTTGAAGCACCAGTTGAGAGTATTCAAAGGACGGGGATATCCCCGTCCTTTGTTTTTGGGGCTGCTGATCTGGATTTTCAGGCAGCCTGTGGTATAGGTACAGCATCATCCACCTGAAGGAGCAGATCTGATGCCCACAAACACCTGGAACCGCTTTCAGCAACATCTCTGCCACTGCCCCGAGATCGGCCTCTGGCTTGATATCAGCCGGATGAAATTTGATGACGAGTTCCTGAGCCGGATGGAACCGTCCATGCAGCAGGCCTTTGATGCCATGCTTGCCCTTGAACAGGGAGTCATCGCCAACCCGGATGAAGGGCGTATGGTTGGTCATTATTGGCTACGTAGCCCTGCCCTTGCACCCACACCGGAAATCCGTCAGCAGATTGAGTCCACCGTTGACCGGATTGAGTCTTTTACCGCTGACATCCACACCGGCAGGATTTCTGCTCCGGGTAATAAAACCTTTTCCAAGCTTCTGATAATCGGTATAGGCGGATCTGCGCTGGGTCCCCAGTTTGTGGCGGATGCCCTGGGCAGCAGCTCCGATAAGATGACGCCCTATTTTCTGGACAACACTGACCCGGACGGCATGGACCGGGTCTTCAGCCAGATCGGCGATCTCTCTGACTGTCTGGTGATTGTAATTTCCAAAAGCGGTTCCACCAAAGAGACCCGCAACGGCATGTTAGAGGCCCAGGCAGCCTGGCAACGGTCCGGACTGGATTTCAGCAAACAGGCCGTTGCCATTACCGGTGATGGCAGCGAACTGGACAAGCTGGCCCTGGCAGAAGACTGGATCACCCGTTTTCCGATGTGGGACTGGGTCGGCGGCCGCACCTCGGTCACCTCGGCTGTCGGGCTTGTGCCTGCTGCCCTGCAGGGGCTGGATATCCGGGCACTGCTGAAAGGCGCTCAGGTCTGCGACCAGATCACCCGCAGCAGGATTACCACCTTTAACCCGGCGGCCCTGATGGCCTTGATGTGGCACCACGCCACGGATGGCTGCGGAAACAAAGATATGGTGATGCTGCCGTACAAGGATCGCCTGCTGCTCTTCTCCCGCTACCTGCAGCAACTGATCATGGAATCCATCGGCAAGGAGCTGGACCTGAACGGCAAACCGGTTTGCCAGGGGTTAACGGTCTACGGCAACAAAGGCTCCACTGACCAGCATGCCTATGTGCAGCAGTTGCGGGAAGGGGTGCACAACTTCTTTGTAACCTTCATCGAGGTGTTGCAGGACCGCCAGGGCAGCTCCATGCAGGTTGAGGAAGGAGTGACCAGCGGCGACTTTCTGTTCGGCTTCCTGTACGGCACCAGACAGGCCCTGTCTGAGAAGGGGCGCGAGTCCCTGACCATCACGGTTGAGCAGATTGATACTGCCACCATCGGCGCCCTGATCGCCCTGTTTGAGCGAACTGTCGGTCTGTATGCCTCACTGGTCAACATCAATGCCTACCACCAGCCGGGTGTAGAAGCAGGCAAAAAAGCTGCCGGAGCTGTAATCACGCTCCAGAAAAAGGTGCTGGCATTTTTGGCTGCAAATGCGGATGAAACCTCACCTGAGAAGATTGCCAACGCGATCGGTGCAACGGAACAGATAGAAACCGTGTACGCCATTCTGCGGCGTCTGCAGCACCGTTAACCCAACCATAGCTATTTACAGACAAAGGCTCAAGCGCCAGAAAACATCCTGCCGATTGAGCCTTTGTCATATTGTGCCATTACCCCGTAACAGGATTCAACTTCTCTTCAACAACACCGTCACCCTGTTTATTTCTTCGCTGCGCTGGTAGTCGATCTGCTGTGCCAGGTGGGTGATGATATTCAGCCCCAGCTCATCGGGCAGGCGGTCTTTATCCAGCAGGTTGACCGCCTCTCCCCGGTTCTCCAGAATGATCTCCAGGCTCTCCTTCTTTTCAGAATAGGCGATGGTCAGGTCAAGGGCGGTTGTGGCCAGCAGCGGGGTATGGATCTGCAGCAGTTCTTCCACCAGCAGCAGCAGGTTGTGCCGGGTCTTTCTGGGCAGGATCTGCCGTTCACAGAAGATTTCGATCTCCGCATTCATGGCGTACAGGTCATAGTCAGTTGAGCTGATGCAGTAGTTGAAGCTGCGGATCCGGTTGATAAAGGCCCTGGTCTTTTCCTTCTGCGGGTTTTCAAAGATCTGCTGCGGGGTGCCTTCTTCATAGATCAGGCCTTCGTCCATGTAGAGCACCCGGCTGGAGACATCACGGGCAAAGTCCATCTCATGGGTGACGATCAGCATGGTCATGCCGTCCTTGGCCAGTCTGCGGATGACCGCCAGTACCTCGCTGACCATGGTGGGGTCAAGGGCCGAGGTCGGTTCGTCAAACAGGATGATCTCCGGGTTCATGGCCAGGCAGCGGGCAATGGCCACCCGCTGTTTCTGACCACCGGACAGTTCATCGGGGAAACTGTCGGCCTTTTCAGCCAGCCCCACCAGTTTGAGGATCTCCAGGGCCTTCTGTTCTGCTTCCTGTTTGTTGATCCCCAGCAGCCTGACCGGACCGATGGTCAGATTTTCCAGGGCGGTCAGGTGGGAGAAGAGGTTGAAGGATTGAAAGACCATGTTCATCCGCTGCCGGATCCTGGGGATGTCGCTCTTTTTGTCCAGCAGGTCGATCCCGTCCACGGCGATTGATCCGCCGCTGGGTTGTTCCAGCAGGTTGAGACAGCGCAGGAAGGTGGATTTGCCGGTGCCGGACGGTCCGATGATGGAGATGACTTCTCCCTTGGCAACGCTGAGGGAGATGTCTTTCAGTACGGTGACCTCACCGTAGGTCTTTGAGAGGTGTGCTACCCTGATCATGCCCTGCCTGCCTTTCTCTTTTTGTATTTGGGATCAGTGATCCGTTCCAGGTACTCAAGGGATTGCATCAGTGTCCATGAGATCAGGAAGTAGAGGATGGCCACCATGACCAGGGGAAAGAAGGCGTCAAAGGTGCGGCTTCTGATGATGTCGCTGGCCTTGGTCAGATCCTGTACCGCGATGTAGCCGACAATGGAGGTCATCTTGACCAGGGAGATGAACTCGCCTTTGTAGACCGGCAGGATCCGCCGCACCATCTGGGGCAGTACAATATGCAGGAAGGTGCTGGTCCTGGTGAAGCCCAAAGAGATACCAGCCTCGGTCTGCCCCTTTTCCACCCCTTCAATGCCGGTCCTGAAGATCTCGGCGGTGTAGGCGCCGAAGTTCATCCCAAAGGCGATCACCGCCACAATGACCGGGTTGATGTTGATTGAGGCAAAGACGACATAGAAGATCAGCATCAACAGCACCAGTACCGGTGTGCCCCGCAGGATGGCGATGTAGAGCCTGGCAGGGGCAGAGAGCAGCCTGCTCTTTGCCATCCGCATGAAGCAGATCAGCGCCCCCAGCAGGGTGCCGAAGAGGGTGGCGAAGACCGAGATGACCACGGTGGTCTTGAGACCGTCCAGGATCAGCAGATACCGCCTCTCATGGATGATGTTGCTCTGAAAACTGGTGACAAGGTCGCTGAAAAAGGAGGGAACGGCCGTTGTCGCAGATGAGCCGGTCTTTCTGACCAGCACCGATATATCATTTGTAATATAGGGAACAGAAAAATTGATCAGCTTCTTCCGCTCTTCTGTCACGTTGAAATTGGAGAGTGCAAAGTCAATCTTGCCTGATTGCAGTGCTGGAATCAGGGCTTCAAAATTCATGTCGATGATCTCTATTTTTTTATTGAGACGTTCCCCGAGCAGCTGGCTCAGTTCACGGTCAAGCCCGGTGATGATGCCGTTTGACTGGAATGAAAACGGTTCAAGGTTGGCGCAGGTTCCCATCCGCAACACACCGCTGGTATGCACAGCTTTAGCGGGCTGCAGCTGCGGGGTGGCGGTGTATTTTGTATCAACCCATTTTGTTCTCAGGCGCTGCAGTTCACCTTCCTGTTTCAAGCTTTGTAATGCCTTGTTCATTTCTGAAAGCAGTGCGGTATTATCCTTTCTGAGCGCTGCAGCCACTTCCAGTTTATCCACCGCTTGATCAAGAATCATCAGCTCCGGATTCTTTTCAGCCAGATTCAACAGTACGCTTTTGTCATAGACAAAGGCATCCGCCTTATTGGTCGTAATCGCCAGGGCAGCGTCCGCTGCTGCCGTAAAAACCTGGAATTGCGAGCCTGAAAATTTTTGACGGGCTGCCATTTCGCCCGCCGAGCCGGGCAGAACGCAGATCCGTTTGCCTTTCAAGCTGTTAAGCGAGCTCAGCTCTGACCTGTCTGATACTGTAGAAAGAGGCGCAACAGCGGGTTTTCTGACCAGCATGACCTGTTTATTGGCAAAATAGGGCTGTGTAAAGTTGACTGTCTTTTTGCGCTCACTGGTTGCTGTCATGCCGCTGATGATCAGATCAACCTTGCCCGACTGCAGGGCCGGAATCAATGCCATGAATTTCATATTAAAAAATTCAACCGGTCTCTGAAGTTTTACAGCAATGATACGGGCCAGTTCACCGTCAAAACCTGACACTCTGCCGTGGTCATCTACAAAACTGAACGGCTCCCGTGTGGCGCTCACCCCTATTTTGAGGATCTTGCCCTGCCTGGGTGGTACGACATCAAGTTCTTGATACGGACTTAAATCCGGCTTCAACCACCGTTTTTCCATATCCGCCAGCGTGCCGTCAGCTTTCAGTGCAGCAACAATCCGATCCACCGTTGCCAGCAACTGATCATTGTCTTTTCTGACGGCAATGGCGGTATCTTCAAAGTCAAGCGGCTCCGGCAGGATTCTTAATTCAGGATTCTTTTTTGAGACCTGCAGGGCAGCCGGAAACAGGGTGATGATCGCATCCAGCTGCCCTGATTTTATGGCTGCAACAGCATCCATGATGTCGTCAAAACTCTTGACCTGGGCTTTGGGAAACTGCTTGGCAGCAACAGCCTCGCCGGTTGAACCGGTCATCACGCCGATCCTGGCATTTTGGGCATCGGCAAAACCGGCTATAAGCTTTTCATTCTTGCTGCAACCGCTCAAGAAAATACTCAGCACCCAAAAGACAAGTGCCAAATGTACAGCTTTTATCATGCATTACCCTTTCCGATCATCCTGTATCCCCCGGTATTTTATGGCGACCATGGTAACGTCGTCAGATTGCGGAGCGCCATTGGCATGGTGTGTAATTTCGGCACGAATATAATGCACCATGTCAGTCAACTCTAGATCGGGAACACGTTGCAGGGCCTGCAGCAACTGCTCCTCCCCATACAGCTCGTCAGCACGGTTGGTTGCCTCGGTAACACCGTCGGTATACATGAACAATGTATCTCCCGGCTGCAGGGTAAGATGCTCGGTTGTATAGGTCATATCCTGCATCGGACCCAGCACAAAGCCCGGTTTCAGGTTCAGATAGCGTATCTTTTGAGACTCTATCAACAGCGGCGGATTATGGCCTGCATTGGCAAAACGGACTTCTCCGGTTCTAACATCCAGAATGCCGCAAAAAACCGTAGCAAACATGCAGCTGTCATTGTCAGTGGCAAGTACGTTATTGACATAGCCAAGTATCTGGTCAGGCTCACCCAGCCGCTGTCCTTCAGACTTCAGGAGGGTCTTTGCCACCATCATATACAGGGCGGCAGGCACCCCCTTGCCGGCCACATCAGCAATCAGGAAGCAGAGATTATGCGCATCAATAAAAAAGAAATCATAGAAATCCCCGCCAACCTCCTTGGCCGGGTCCATTGAGGCAAAGATATCGAACTCCGGTCGATCCGGAAACGCGGGAAACAGACGGGGAAGCAGGCTGGCCTGAATATCGGTGGCAACCTTGAGTTCACTCTGGATCCGCTCTTTGGCCGCAGTGGTCTCGGTCAGATTCCTGATGTACTCCTTGAGAGACTCCTTCATCATCTGAAAGTCCTGAGTGAGCAGGCCGACTTCATCTTTTGTGCGGATCGGCGGAAGATCCAGATCAAAGTTGCCTGATGCCATCAGGTGGGTTGCTGCAGCCAGCGAACGCAGCGGTTTCGTGATGGAGCTGGCAATGGAAACCACCGCCGCAGTCAGAACGAGGATGCCGACAAACCCCATGGCAGCCATGGTCATGCTCAAGCGCCTGACATTTTCCAGCAGCTCCGACTCAGGAAACACTACAGCAAGCGTCCATCCGGTTGATCTGATCGGTGTGTAGTACATCCAGCTCCTGACACCCACCAGGCTCTTGTAGAGTATGAAACCGGATTCTCCCCTGACCATCTTTTTACCCAGTTCCCGCAGTGACGGATCCTTGCGTTCCTCGGCAATGCTGAAGAAGGTCTCATTCATAACTGCATCCTTCAACGGATGGGCGAGCAACATCCCGTTACGTGAAAGAAGCGCGGCATAACCGGTCTTGAGTATCCTGGTAGAGGAAACAAGCTTTGTCAGAGAGTCCAATGAGATATCAGCCGTCACGACCCCTTTGAGATGCTTTATTCCGTTGACCGTATCGTAAAAAGGTACCGAACAGGTGGACATTGAAATATTGCCGGCCCCTTCGTCAAAGTACGGTTCGCTCCATTCACGCTTGCCAAGTTCCCGCGGGATCTGGTACCAGTCCCAGTAGAGGTACGGCACGTGCTGGTAGGCTGTTTCCAGGCGACTGAAGGCAATCGATCCCTTTTCACGGTAAAAATAGGGTGCATACAGGCGGATTGACCTGCTGAAGGCGTAGGGTTCAAAGGCCACAGTAGATCCGTATATCTCCGGATTTTTCTCAACTGTTGCACGGATCAGCGCCAACAGTTCCTGCTCACTATAGCGGCCGGTTTCCAGTGAACGGGCCACCCCTTCTGTCACCTTGGCGACTGCAACAAGCTCTGTCTCCACCCGGTGCACCAGTGACATGGCAAGATTGCGTGCGTTGTTTTCCAGCTCCTGTTCCAGTATCTGCCGGGAACGGTAATAGTTGTAGCCGAGCGCTGCGGCAAAGATGCACGAGCAACAGAGTGTGATTACGAATACCAGCCTGACGACAATGCTACTTTTCCCGGGCATTGGACCTCCCGCTGAAGGTGGCATAGTCGGGATAGCTCCGGATCAGACCATTTGCACGCAGAGCACGGCCAACCCCCTCATAATCCTGCTGTTTGAGCAGGCCCGGTAATCCTCGGGGAGCGTCGTACATGATCAGATCCCGCATCCGGTCAAGCATCCATTTCTGATGAACCCGGTTGGCAGGTATCTGAGCCTCGCGCATATACTTGATGACAACATCCAGCGCTTCATCCGGATGGGCAAAGGCGTAATGCCACCCCTCCAGCGAGGCCGCCACAAAGGCTTTCGCCAGGGCTGGATCATTTTGCAGTGTCTTTTCCAGGGTATAAATCCCGTCTTCCGGGTACTGCATCCCCAGTTCATGAAGTGAGAAAACCTGCAGCTCATCGGGATCAAGCCCTGCATTGAGCATCACATGGTACTCGTTATACCACATGGCGGATGTCACATCGATGCCGTCGCGCAGAAAGAGGTTTATCGTGTGTGACTGGGGAACCTCCCGCACCTTGATCCCGTACCTGGCGACCAGAGCACGCGGTGGTATTGACAACTCTCCTCCCCACATCCCTACCTTCCTGCCGCTCATATCCTGAACAGTTTTAATGCCGCTGGATTTTTTAGCGACCAGCATCATTGAGGAACGCTGAATGATCTGCGCCAGGTTCACCAGTTTTACACCGGCAGAGCGGCGTTGCAGGGCCGTTGTCAACCAGAGCACGGCAAAATCCGCCTTGCCCTCCTGCAGGGTCTGTGCAGGAGAATAGCCCGGTCCGGCCTTGAGAATCTTCAGGTCAATGCCGTGGCGGGCATAGATCCCTTTGTCAAGGGCCACATAATAGCCGGCAAACTGGGCCTGGGGGCTCCAGAGCGGCATCAGGGAGGCCTTTTTCAGGGCAGTTTCAACGGCGCCGGCAGGAGACCAGGGGGCATAACAGAGTACAAACAGCATCAGTGCGCTGATCTGCCTCAACCAGGTCCATCCGTTGTGATTGCGTTGTGATTGGAGTGAGATGGTCATAGTGTCTGCCGGTCAGGTACAAAACCAGCCACATTCCTCATGAAGTTTTCAGGGGATATGGCAAAATCGGTGCAAGCAGTTATTGGGATCAACATCTTAGTTGTTGTTTGCAAATGGTAACACCAGCACGGCAACTGTCAATCTGAAAGCGGGTTCATCATCAAATGCAGACAGTGCATGGCCGCATTGCGCTCCCGCTTGCAGCGAAATTCTCTAACTGCAGCAACTCTGCATCTGCAACGCACCGGTCGGGCAGACATGGCTGCAGAGTGAACAGCTCTTGCAGACAGTCGGATCGATCCCCGGCAGCCCCTTGTTCCAGCTGATGGCCTGATAACCTCCGTCGCGACAGGCAGTAAAGCAGGCGCCGCAGTGAGTACAACGCTCAGCCAGCAGTCTTGGAGAAACCATCGTGCCAGCGGGCAACTTCTTGAAACTGGTGGCTGAATCTCGACAGAGCCCGATAAAATCAACCGGAGCGGTAAAACCGTGCCACCCCATGAACTCCCGCAACTCCTGCTGCATCCTGTCAATTATGCCAAAACCATGCAGCATAACTTCGGTGGCCATCTGCACGACAGGTGCACCCAAGAGCATGAATTCCACAGCGTCAAAACCGCTTGTTATTCCACCGCTGGCCATGACCGGCAAACCGGGGGACTGACAGAGTTCGCTGACTGCACGCAGGGCAATCGGTTTGATACCAGGGCCGGAATAACCGCCATAGCTGGTTTTGCCGCCAATATCAGGTTTTGGCCGCAAGGTACGCAGATCAAAGCCAAAGAATGAGGGAATGGTATTGATGGCACAGAACCCGTGAGCACCGGCCAGGGCCAGCTCTTCTGCAATATTCTGGATGTTGGCTACAGCGGCAGTCAGTTTGGGAATCACCGGAATGGTGATCTCTTTACAGTCTGTTACCCAACGGGTGATCTGTGCCGCATAGTCCGGATTCTGACCGATGGCTGCCCCACGGCCCCGTTCCGGGTAACCGTGGGGGCAGGAAAAATTAAGTTCCAGCAGGTCTGCCCCGGCATCCTGACAGCCCAGGGCAAGGGAGAGCCATTCATCAGGTGAATTGGCAGCCCCCATGATACTGCCAATGATCGGACAATCGGGAAAATCAGCCTTGATGCACCGGATGGCCTGATACCACTCATCCGGTGCCTGTTCACTCAACAGCTCCAGGTTTTCAAAACCGGTGATCCGGTTGCCATGTCTGATTGCAGCAAAGCGATTGGGCAGGTTGTGTACCGGTTCTCGAATCAGGGTCTTGATCACTGCCCCGCCCCACCCTGCTTCAAAGGCACGCCGCACCATGTCAGCGGTGGCGGTGGGTGGGGCCGAGGCCAGAACAAACGGATTCCTGAAGACTACTCCCAAATAGGTTGAATCCAGGACAACAGGCATATGGTTACTCCTGTCTTCATCAAAACTGCAGTAACGTGATACCGCTTAAAAGGATCAATCTGCAGTATTGCAACCTTTTCCTTGCTCTCCGATTACAGCGTGGGATACAAGGTCTGCAGGTGTGCCTTCATGGCCGGGCTGAGCTGTTTGAACAGCTGGGCATTGTATGATGCGTTGTACGGTACCCCTTGCAGGGTCAGATCAACAAACTGGATTGATGGATCGGTATAGGCATCTCCGGAATGTGCTACAGCAATATCACCTCCCTGCACCCGGGTCGGGTCTATGGGACCAAAGTCATTACCATAGTATGTCGCATAGTTTGGAGGATTGCCTTTTAACGGATTTTGCAGAATCTGCTGCGTTGCAATGGCATACTTGCGTGATGTTGCTGCGGGTGTGCCTTCTTTTACTGCGATATCAACATTCACCGCCTCAATTGAGATGCTGTAGTCGCTATTAATGAAGATCTCGAAGGTGCGGAACTGCTGCGGGAAATCACGCAGTGATGAGCTTTCAACCTGCCAGAAGCCGTTTTCAGGAACGCCTCCGATAGCAGGCGGTTGAAATGCCTTGACAGTGTTGACATGACGGTGCCCGGCGATCCACATCAACAGGTTTGTGCTATTCTGAAGGGTAGTAACCAACTCCGTAATAGTGCAGGCATTCGTGATTGTGGCGTTGGAATCACCAAGCCACCATTCCAGTTCAGTGCCAACGTTGCTAACACAGATCGGGATATGGCAGGCAATGATCATCAGCTGATTGGCTGCCTGACCATCGGCAAGTTCCGCCTTAAGCCAGTTCCAGCGTGCTGCATCGAGGAAGCCGTGACCATGAATATCGAGAGAACCGTCGTCTTCACGCTGGGTATCATCCAGTACAATCACCTTCAGCGGCACACTTGCCTTGGGCACAAAACTGTAGCAGGCAAACCCGGCTCTGTCAGCAGCCGGAACCAGACCAAAATTGGGGTTGGAAGTAACCAGGTTAAAACCATGGCCGACCGGACTGGTGGTTGTCTTGAAAAACTCCTGAATCCAATCGGTTCTAGGTAACGAGCGACGGTTGGGGTCGGCAACCACCTTGGGAGCCGTTGCGAGAGTTCCTGCGAATTTTATGGTACCCAACGGAGTTGTACCGTCAATTACGCCTTGATAGTATCTGTCATTTGAATCATTCAGCCTGGTATTGTTGATATTGGCCGGGAATAAGGCCGGTTGTGTAAGGGTGACGGGCGTAAGCAGGTCATTTGACACTGACCAGACCGTATCGCTAACGTATGACTCAGCAAGGCCGGCAGTCTCAGAGATTGGGAATGAGCCGATCATGAAATGGTCATGATTACCAAGGGCCTGATAAAACGGGATCGATTTATCCAGACCGGCAGCCTTGAACGGCTTCTGGTAATCAATACTTTCAGCCCCGTCATGGGCACCGGAACTGGGGGTAATCACCTTGCCGTCAATGATGTCTAGATACCACCTGAGTTCGTTGTACATGCTGCTGTTGCAGACATCACCCAGCGAAATAAAGAAATCAAAGGGATCTTTCCTATGCAGGGCATTTGCCGTCTGAATGGCCGCATCAAAGACCTGGGGGGTGTACAACATAACACCGGAGTAGATGGAGCTGTTTTGCCCGGCAAAACCAGGAAGGCTTTGCTGGAGATAGATCAACTGATTGGGCGCTTCCTTGTCAGTCAGATGGATATCGGTCATGGCAAAGAAGTTCAGCAGCCGTATCTTTTTGGTAACTAATGCGGCACTATAGCCGATTGGCATGATATCGGTCCGCTGCACGACCGGCAGTGGCCAGTCGACATAGCTCCATTTGCCATACCCCAAAGAATCATAGTCGGCAATCCGGTACAGCTGATTCCATTTAAGCGCGCTCTTGCCATTGGGACTGTAGAGCGGGTCAGGCGGATCAGGCATTGTACCGGGAGAAGGAGCTGCAGAAGCCGGCGTGTAAGGGAATGAGATCATCCGCTCACTGGTTTTAACCACCTTTGAATCAATCGGGTATCCGGCAATCTGGTCTGAGCTGCTACTGCTGCTGCCACATCCATAATTAAGCGAGCCCAAAGAGATACAGGCAGCTGTTCCGGCAGTGTATTTGATGAAATCCCGTCGTGAAACTTCACCGCTTTTTTTCTGTTTATTCTCCTGCATCTTGACTTCGTCACTCATAGAGTTCCCCTTTGTTTGGATGTTGCTGCCTGATACTCTCTGCAACCCCAGTCCCTGCATTATACCGGTGTACCTGCGTTGGCGATGACTGCCTGCATTGTTGGAGTCAATTGTACCACCAGTTCTGCATTTATCGAGTGGGAGGTAGCATCACCCATCGGAACGTGCGCGGTGATCCGTGCCGTGGCAATGGCGTTGCCCCGCGAGGTTGTTGCCGGAGATGCAGTTGATACTGCAGGATCAACATTGGTGATGATGATTGAGACGGTGTTATTGGTGTTGCGGTAGATCCTGAAGGTGCGGAACTGCTGTGGAAAATCCCGCAGTGACGAGGTCTCAACCTCCCAGAAACTGCGGGTAGGATCGGTGGGGTGAATCTGCGGCGTAACGGTGTTCATATGGCGGTGCCCGGCAATCCACATGATCAGGTTCGGATAGCCCTGAAGCACGGATAGCAATGCATCATCATTGACAACGGAATAGACGGGCATTGGGAGAAACAGCGTCATGATCTGCGGATTTGTGACCACCTGGGCAGGATCCGTCACCAGGTCTTTATACACCCTGAACGGTATATGTGCTGCAATGATCATCAGCTGGTTATTGTCCTGTCCAGCCTGCAACTCTTGTTTAAGCCAATCCAGCCGGATCTGGTCAAGACTGCCGCCGGCATAGTTGGGCTGCCCGGTCCCCTTGCAGGTATCATCCAGCACAATGACCTTGATCGGCATGTTTGCCTTGGGAACAAAGCTGTAGCAGGCAAAATCACGTGCCATGGCCGGGTCCACCAGATTAAAACCATGGCCTACCGGAGTTGATGTTGTGATAAAAAATTCCCGGATCCAGTTTTGACTTGAAGACAGGGAGGTTGAAAGCGAACGGCGGTCCGGATCGGCAACAACAGAAGGAGGTACCGGATAATTCTGCTCCGGGCCGGAAAGGATAACCGGCCCCAAGGGGTCAGAGCCATCAATTACCCCTGAGTAAAAGCCTGGTTGCCCGATACTCTGACAATTAGCAGCCGAGTTATCCGTGGTCAGTATGCTATTGGAAATATGGGCCGCCCGGAGCAGTGGCGATTCGTAACAGGACCCCATCCAGAACTGATCATGGTTCCCCAGCACCTGGTACCAAGGGATCGACTTGTCCAGTCCGGCTGCCTGGTACGGTTTCTGATAATCGATAAATCCGGCTCCGACATGGTCCCCAGAACTAGGGGTGATAACCTTGCCGTCAAGCACGTCAATATACCACCTCAGCTCGTTATACTGGGTGTTGTTACAGGCATCACCAAGGGCAATGCCAAAATCAAACGGTGATGTTCTATGTACCGCATTGATGGTCTGAACAGCAGCATCAAGCAGATGGGTAGATGCCAGTATTACCGGCGAATAGGCCGACGAATTCATTGTTGTCGAGCCTGCAGCTTGACTCCACTCAAAATACAGCGGCTGGGCTGGCGACTCCTTGTCAGTAATATGCACGTCGGTTATGGTAAAAAACGACAGCAGCAATGCAGCATTCGGTGCTTTTACGGCAATGGTTTCCCACACCGTACAGGGCAATCCCGGCCCGACGTTCCATGAGCTGTAGTTATACTGGCTGTAGCGTGCCAGCTCTTTGGGTGCAATCGGTGGTGCGCCTGCCGCCACCGGAACCGGGAGGATCTGGTGTTCTGCAGTTGTATAGACTGTGTTCGAGATCGGCCATTGAATAACCTGTACCGTACTGCTGCTGCATCCGATATTCAGCGTCGTCAGATACATGTAGGCAACCGTTCCGGCTGAATATTTCACAAAATCCCGCCGTGTTACCGCACCGGACATCGTTGGATCGTTGCTTGCCATAACCGTCTCCTTTGTAAGGTTTTCAGCAAACTATCAGCAGGGGTCCACACACGTCATGACAATCAAAAAAGCCCCTTCTGCATACAACAGAAGGGGCTTTAAAATAGATAATCTATCTACTGTTACTCGTTAAAACTCTGCTTCACGGGTCTCGATCAGAAGCGATTCAAGCTCTGCAATCTGCAGTTCGCCAATATCAAGCACCTCTGCCTCCAGAGTCAGCTGCAGGGCCAGATCCGGTTCTTTAATCAACCCGAGACCGACCTTGTGGCAGGCAAGGTTAACAAAGCGAACAATGGCCAGCATTTTGTTGACCGGATCCCACTCTTCAAGATGGTGATCCCTGATGACATCGCAATACATGGAGGGGAAGTTCCAGTGCTGCATCAGACGATAGCCCTGTTCAACATGCATCGCGTCAAAGATTTCCATGATCAGGTCGTCATCAAACATGGAGCTGATGACACCAGCCTTGACCAGACGCTCAATCGCCTTGAGCAGGTAGAGCTTACCCACATCATGCAGCAGGGCAGCCAGATAGATCTCATCTGCGATGCCGCGCATACCACAGTTGTGGGCCAGCCAGCGGGCTCCCAGAGCTGAACCGTGGCTGTGCAGCCAGAGTTCTTTCATGTAGGCATCCAGAGCCGGATTTTCAGAGGCGTGGGCCGAGGCCTGCGAAGCGGCAATGGCTATATTGATTACCTGCTGGGCACCAAGTCTGATTACCGCTTCTTTAATGGTAGCAACCTTGGTACGCCCCATATACATCGGCGAGTTGGCCATCTTCAGCATCTGGCTGGCCAGCGACTGATCTTCGTTCGCCACCTGAGCCACTTCATCAACGGTAAAGTCATAGTCTGACAGCATACGCTGCAGCTTCAGCGCCACCGGATGGAAGATCGGCAGCTCGATCGGTTGAGAAGCCAGTAATTTCCTGACTGTTTCAGGCAATGCTACCTGGGACATGCATCCCTCCTGGAGGAACTAACCTGTAAATGTAAATTTACGTTATTTCTAAGTTAAATTAGTCAATATGTCAATCAATCCCAGGAAAATTATGCTGTTCCAAGCGTTAAATTAACGGGATACTCCCTGACAGTTCCTTCCCTGCCCTTTTTAACCGACGTAACCTGAATCGTCCTGACATTCACAAATCCGGTTTTCGTGAAGTAGTCTTCCATCTCTGCCACACTGAAGCCGTTGTGATAAATGCCGGTTGGATCGTCATGAAAACTGCCGTCTTCAGACTCCAGGTCTGCAATACAAAGTTGTCCGCCACTGCGCATGGCTGCATGGAAGAGTCCAAACAGCGTGCCCGGGTCAGCAATATGGTGCATGGTCATACTGCTGACAATCAGATCAAATGGTCCCGGTAAGCTAACCGGTCCAGCATGATCAAGCAGGAACGGGAGAACATTTGTTATTCCGGCATCAGCCAGTTTTGCAGTCAACTGCTCAAGCATCCCCTGAGAACTGTCAGCCGCCACCATTTCCTGTACCAGCGGTGCAAGCGCCAATGTTACCAGACCGGTGCCGGCACCAAAATCAAGAACTCGCATCGCCTGACTCGGCCCGGTATTCCTGATGATTGCCTCACTGACGGCTGAGGCAAGCTGGACACGCCGTGGCTCCTGATCCCACCTTGCTGCCACGGCATTAAAATCACGTAGTTGTTGGCTCATTGGCACTGTTTTGCTCCTAACATCCACAGCCACAATTGTGGCATGTTTTTCTGAACTCGATATCCGGGGCCACGGTCTCCGGCGCAAAGGCAACTCTACGCACAGCACGCGCAATATCCTCCATGATATCCAAACGCTCGCTCTTACCAATCAGATGACCGACACAGTGATTGTGATGATTATCCTGCGGTGATGAGATCTTGATACAGTTCAGCAGATCGGCATAGCTGTTGATGGTGATGGTGATATCTGTGTTAAAGACCAGCCTGACGGCGACCCCAAGCGGTTCCAGATCTGCCGTAAGTCCTGATACAAAGGCAGCAAACGGCGCCCCTCCAAAATCAAAAAACCAATCCTTGCGCTGGTGATTCTGACCTAACACCGTAATGACAATCGGTTTCATACAGCACCTTTACCTTCCTGCAGCGGGCATTCCCGCTCCCAGGCATCGTAGCCGTCTCCCTTCAACGCAAGGAATTGCCGGATACGCCCATGGTAATAGTCTCTCAGGGCAAGCTCGGCTTCGATCAGTTGCAGCTCTTCAGCGCTGATCAGATGCCGGTCTCGCAAAAAGCGGTAGAATGCTTCAATGGCATCCAGATAGCGGGCCAGTACCGTCATATCCGGTTCGAGTGTGCGGGTGATATACCAGGTTGCGGCAAAACGCTTAACCAGCCCTGCCTGCGGACGTGCCAGATTCTGCTGTGAAAAATCGATCAGGTAATCCCGCACATAGTAATCGGCACCATATGCCAGTTCCGAAGCTTTTTCAGGTGTTAGCCCACTAAGTTGCAAGTGGGAGTAGAACTGTTGCAACAAGGTGCGGCAGCGTTCATCCACACGCAATTCATCCTCAAGTGTTTCACATTCAAAATCATCATGTACAAATACGATCTGTGGTTGTTGATCTGGCATGGCAAAGAAGACCTTTAGCGGGAAGTACGCGGGTCAAGGGCATCACGAATACCCTCCCCCAGCAGATTATAGGCAAGTACCGTAATCAGGATTGCCTGACCGGGAAACAGGGAAAGCCACCAGGCAAACTCGATATAGTCTTTCCCCGAAGTCAAAATGTTGCCCCAACTGGGGGTGGGAGGCTGGACACCGATTCCCAGAAATGAGAGTGCTGACTCAGTCAGAATCGCCCCGGCAACCCCCAGGGTGGCTGCCACCAGCACTGGTGACAGGGCATTCGGCAAAATATGGCGCAGAATGATCCGCAGGTCTGAACAGCCGATGCAGCGGGCAGCCAGGATGTAGTCGGTCTCCCGAATCGTCAGGACCTCGGCGCGCACCAGACGGGCCACCCCCATCCAGCCGGTCAGACCGATCACGGCCATGATGATCCAGATCGAGGGGTTCAAAAACGCAATCACCGCAAGGATCAGAAAAAATGAAGGGAAGCAGAGCATGATATCAACACAGCGCATCAAGAGGCTGTCCACCCAGCCGCCATAATACCCGGCAACCAGCCCTACTGCCGACCCGAGCAGCACCGCAATACCAATGGCCACAAAACCGACCTTCAGTGAAATTCTGGCCCCGAACAGAACCCGGGTCAGCACATCACGACCCAGCTCATCAGTGCCGAACCAGTGGTTCCGGGAAGGGGGCTGCAAGACATCCCAGGCATTGATTGCAGAGGGGTCATAGGGGGTCAGTAAAGGGGCACACAGCGAGACAATAAACAGCAACAGCACGACCAACAGGCCGACCATGGCCATCCGGTTGCGCTTGAGACGCGGCCAGAAAACTGCTGCAAAGAATGAGGTCTTAAATGCTGTCATTGTTGTCTGATGCGCGGATCTGCCAGTGCATAGCTGATATCGGCTATCAGGTTGCCCAGCAGGGTCAGAAAGGCACCAATTACCAGAATCCCCATGACCACCGGATAATCCCGCGACATAACCCCCTGATAGAAAAGTTGCCCCATGCCGGGGATGGCAAAGATGGTTTCAAAGATCACGCTGCCTCCAATCAACCCCGGAATCGAAAAACCCAGCAGGGTGATCAGCGGCAAGAGGGCATTGCGCAAGGCATGTTTCCAGATAACAACCCGTTCGGACAGCCCCTTGGCCCTGGCTGTAGTGATATAGTCCTGACCGATCACCTGTAGCATTGCAGAACGCATGTAACGTGAAACACCGGCAAATGAACCGAATGAAGCTACACAGATCGGCAGGATCAGATGTTTGGTTAGATCCCAGAGCCGTCCAAGCCAGCTGTACGACTCATATCCCAGCGTATGCAGGCCGGAGATCGGCAACCAGTTCAGCTTGACGCCAAAGAAATACATAAGCAACAGGGCCAACCAGAAGGTAGGCACTGCAAACCCCAGAAACACAAAAACAGTGATCCCCTTGTCAAGTATCGTATCCCTTTTTACCGCAGCCAGTACCCCGATCGGAATAGCAAGGCCAAACTCAATGATCAGGGCCACCAGATTGAGCGAAAGAGTAATCGGCAGACGTTCCTTGATTTTGTCCAGCACCGGCCGGTTGTCACTGGAAAAGGAACGGCCCAGATCAAGACGGGCAAGTCTGCCCAACCAACTAACATACTGTTCATGGAGCGGTTTATCCAGACCGTAAAACTTGGTCAGACGTTCTCTGGCCTCTTTGCCCACCTTCGGATTCATGGCCATCTGCATATCCACCGGCTCACCCGGTGCCAGATGGATCACCGTAAAGGTGATCAGGGTAATCCCCAGCATCAGCGGCACCAGCATGGCTATACGTCTGAGCAGGTAGGCCGTCATTTACGCACCGCCAAGAAAGTTTTTAAAGGCCCGCAGGGCCTGGCCACGATGGCTGATCCGGTTTTTTACCTCCAGAGGGAGTTCCGCCATGGTCTGCTGATACCCATTGACCAGAAAAAGCGGGTCATAGCCAAAACCATGATCACCTCTGGGCTGATCAATAATCGTCCCTCCGACCCTGCCTTCAAACAGTTGCTCAACACCATTCGGGCTGACATAGGCCATACTGCAGACAAAGGCGGCACGGCGTTCAAGCTGGGACAGACCGGCCACCTCCTGCAACAGCTTGACGTTGTTGGCAGCGTCATTTGCGCCGACTCCTGCAAAACGGGCAGAGTAGACACCAGGACGGCCACCAAGACCATCCACCACCAGTCCCGAGTCATCTGCCAGAACGGCGAGTCCGGTTGCCTTGCTGGCTTCGCGGGCTTTTTTCAGGGCATTTTCAGCAAAGGTGGCACCATCTTCAACCGTTTCAGGCAGGTCCGGCAGATCAGCAGCACAGATAATCTCTTCCACCAGACCATCCAACAGAGCCTTGATCTCCTTGATCTTACCCCGGTTCCGGGTGGCAACCAGCAACTGCCTCATCGCGCCAGGGCCTCCTGTTGATACGTAAACAGCTGATTAATGCCTGTCATGGCCAGACTGCGCATGGCATCCATCTGCTCCAGGGTAAACGGCTCTGCCTCGGCAGTACCCTGCACCTCCACAAAACGACCGGAAGAGGTCATGACAAAGTTCATATCAACTTCAGCACTGGAATCTTCCTGATAGTCAAGATCAAGCACTGCCTGACCATCAACAATTCCGACACTGACCGCGGCAACGGCCTCTTTCAAGGGGTTCCCGGTAATCTTGCCCTGGGCAAGTAGCGCAGAAACCGCATCAACCAGAGCCACATAGGCACCGGTAATGGAAGCGGTACGGGTACCGCCATCAGCCTGGATCACATCGCAATCCAGATAAATGGTACGTTCACCAAGCTTGATCATGTCGGTTACAGCCCGCAGGGAACGCCCGATCAGGCGCTGAATTTCAAGGGTGCGGCCGCTCTGCTTGCCCTTGGCAGCCTCACGGGAGGATCGGGTGTGGGTTGCACGAGGCAACATGGAGTACTCAGCCGTGACCCAACCGGTACCTTTACCACGCAAAAACGGAGGAACCGACTCTTCCACTGAGGCAGTGCAAATCACACGGGTATCGCCAAACTCCACCAGAACAGCACCTTCCGGGTGCTTGATAAAGTGACGTGTCATTGTTATGGGGCGCAGGTCTGAAAGTCCCCGTCCTTGTCGTAGCATCAAACGGTCTCCTCTATCGCTTGTAATTGCAGGAAATGTACGGATACCACACTGACATGTCAAATAAAAAGGGGGGATCCTCCTCTGGATCCCCCCTTGGTATCAGGTTACCTATTTCAGTTTGGGTCAGCCAAGAAACGTGCTGCTGCTCCGAACCCTGTTCTGCAGGATGGTTGAATCAACCAGTTCACCGCAACAGCTGCACTTCCACGCATTAAAGGAACGTACAAAATCATAGAATTTTTCGGCGAACATGCGACCCTGGCAACGTGGACATTTCATGACATTCCCTCCTTCAACTGTATAGGTTACACATCAAAATCTGCAGGTGGAAATGTTCTATACACCTTGTGTGCCAACAGAATGGCCACTCTCCGTTTTAATACTGACAAAACGAAATTCTACTTTGATATTGAATGGTTAAAATATGGATAGAGCTGTTTCAACTTCTTTTCGCCTATCCCGTCCACTTGAAGCAGATCATCAAACGCCAAAGTATCGCCATTTTTTTGACGAAACCCGACAATACGGTAAGCCAAAGCCGGACCAATCCCGGGCAGCAACTCAAAATCTGCCTGGGACATCGTATTCAGATCAAGTGGCAGGCCAAGGGTCAGGAGCTGACTGGTTTTCATGCTTGTTGTACTGATTAAAGCCCTGTTTTCTCTGGCTTTACACATCAGATGGACTGCATCACCAGTCTGCAGGGGCTTTGACAGCAGATCATCAGAAGGGACAAGAGATGCAGCACACAACGGTACCGCCATAAATATGGCGTCAATCGTCATTTTTTTGCCGCAAATCCGATATATTCCCGGATGGGCAACATCTCCGGAAACCTGGACCACAATACTGCCGGACCGTTCAGCAGAAAGGGCCGCCAAACCGGAATCATTTCCGGCGTGACGGCCCTGAACAAACAGCACAAGCGTCATTACCGCTGCAATCAGGGTAATGGCGATACGCTGGAAATACAAACGATTATACCGAATCCTCATGGTGCAGCTTGAAGTCTATGCCATCGATCAAGGCCTGGTACGAGGCATCAATAATGTTATCAGATACTCCGACCGTACCCCAGCGACTGATTTTGTCCCCCAGTTCAATCAGAACCCGGATGGACGATGCGGTCCCCTGACCGGCAGGCAGCACCCGGACCTTATAATCATGCAGCTTGACCTCTTTCAGCTTGGGATAAAACTTTTCAAGGGCCTTGCGCAAGGCGTTATCCAGCGCATTGACCGGTCCATGCCCCTCAGCCGCAGTATGCTCAATCTTGCCCCCCACTTTGATCATAACCGTTGCTTCAGAGGTTGGTTTCTGGTCATCAGTCCGTTTTTCGTCAATCACCCTGAACCCCATAACCTGGAAAAACTTCTTATGGGTACCCAGGGCTTTTTTCATCATCAACTCAAAAGAGGCTTCAGCTCCTTCAAACTGGAAGCCACGATTTTCCATCTCCTTGATCTCCTCAAGTATTTCCTGGGTAACCGGATCTTTACTGTCGAGGTTGATCTGGAATTCCTCTGCCTTGGCCAGGATGTTGGATTTGCCGGACAGATCAGAGACCAGCACCCGGGTGCTGTTACCAACAAGCTCAGGGCGGATATGCTCGTAGGTTTCAGGATGACGCTGGATGGCGCTGACATGCACTCCACCCTTATGGGCAAAGGCAGATTTGCCCACATACGCCAGGTGCTTGTCAGGGGAAAGGTTGGCCAGCTCAAAGATATAGTTTGAGACTTCACGCAGGTGCCGCAGTTGCTCATCGCTGATACAGTCTTTTTTCAGTTTCAGCTTAATGGCCGGGATGATGGAACAGAGGTTGGCATTGCCACAACGCTCGCCAAAGCCGTTGATGGTGCCCTGCACCTGCACAATACCCTGATCAACCGCCACAATTGAGTTGGCAACCGCACACTCGCCATCGTTGTGGGTATGAATTCCCAGCGGTGTTTTGATCTGTTTCCTGACCTTAGCGATGATATCAGCTACTTCGTAAGGCATTGAGCCGCCATTGGTATCGCACAGAATGATACAATCAACCCCGGCATCTTCCGCAGCCTTCAGGGTCTTGATGGCATACTCGGGATTGGCCTTGTAACCGTCAAAGAAATGCTCGGCATCGTAGAAGACCTCTGCCACGTTCTGCTTCAGAAAAACCAGCGAATCGTTGATCAGCTCGAGATTTTCCTCCAGCGATATACGCAGTGCCTCACGCACATGGAAGTCCCAGGTCTTGCCGAAGATGGTAATGACATCCGGCTCCGCAGCAATCAGGGTCTTGATATTATGGTCATTGGCCGGAGTGGTTTTTGCACGGCGGGTAGAGCCAAAGGCGGCAATCTTGGCCTGTTGCAGTTTTTCCTTTTTGATGTCCTTGAAGAACGCGACATCCTTGGGGTTACTGCCGGGCCAGCCACCTTCAATATAATGAACGCCAAGCTCATCCAGCTTGTGTGCGATCCGGATCTTATCCTCAACCAGAAACGAAATATCCTCAGCCTGCGTTCCATCACGCAGCGTTGTATCGTACAGTTTAACCAGACTCATCAGTTGGTGCCTCCCCTTTCATGGAATCCTGCTTTATAACAATGTTAGAATAAAAATCAGTACCCCATAGCCTACACAGGTGTCAAGCCCCTTCTGACGCCTAAATTCTGTCAAGTCGATTGAGCAGCAGCAGCATATTCCTGACAAGCAGCGGGTTGAATTCGGTCCCTGAGCCCTGCATCAACACCTTGGCAATCACCTCGGGGGGGCGGGGTTCCTGGTATGGTCTACGGGTCCGCATGGCGTCAAAACAATCTGCAATGGCAGTCAGCTGACTGGCCACAGTCTGTTGCCAGCCGGGCGGCACCACCGGATAACCCGACTGATTATGTCGCATATGATGTTCAAAGGCGACAATCGCTGCCAGACGAGGAACTCCGGGAGTTTCCATCAGGTACTGGGCACCAAGCACCGGATGGCGTTTCATCTGTTCAAACTCTTCGTCGCTCAGTTTTTCCGGTTTAGTCAGAATCTCTTCAGGAATAAACATCTTGCCGACATCATGCAACATGGCGGCAATACCGATATCATTCAGCATCTGTCCTCTAATCCCCAGGGACATTGCCTGGGCCAGAGTCAGGATGCAGACATTGGCAGCATGGGTAAAGGTATACTCATCCTGCTCCCGCAGGGCCGCCAGAACCAGCAGGGACTCACCTTCCCGCCGGAACGCCTCCACCAGTTCGGCAACTGTTGCAGCGATGCCGCTGGGCTTCAGGCGTTCCTTGCGCTTGATCGCCTCATACACCTCACTGAGTCTCGCTAGCTCAAGTGCAGGTATCTCACCAAGAGTGACAGCCCCTGCCCTGCCGCCTGTCCCTACCGTACCGGATGTTCCGCCGCCGGCACCAAGGCTGCCTTCCTCGTTCCCGTCCTCCGGCATCTCAACCTTGCCAAGCCGGATATGTTCAGTTGATCCAGCCTCAGATCCGTCAGACTGACGGGCAAGCAGGGCAATCAGTTGGTCAACCTCATGCCGGGGTGTGCCGGCCAGAAAGCGTAGGTGACCGATACCATGCTCATGCATGATCTGGATAAAACGGTCAAACACCAGGGAAAATGCTTGTGGCCTGCCATCAATGACCAGTTCACCATCGACTTCTAGCAACGCAATATCCGGCCGTTCTGCCAATGCCCGGGTAAGGCTTGCATGGGCAGCATCAGCAAGACGGAAGACCTGGGGATGGTTAACGGTGTAGAGCGCAGCTCCGGCCACCGCAGAAAGCAAGTGCCGGATAAATTCGCTGATTTCATGCAGAGCAATCGCGCTATTCATGATGTCTTGCTCCGCAGTATACGTAATGTTTCTGCAGCTTGACGCGCGACCTCGTCATTGCCATCGGCCACCTTCTCCAACAGAGGCAACACGGTTTTTGCCGGATAACGATCAAGGGAACGGATAATATCAATCTTCAACCGGTTAAGCGCCTTGAATGCCAGCAGGCTGCGGCTTGTCAGTACCTTGACCAACTCAGGCAGAATTTCTGATCTGCCGATCTCTGCCAGGGCCTGGATTGCGGCAGACTTCAGTTCACACTCAACCGCAGTATAGCCTCCTCCAGTAGCCAGCGCCAACAGCTTGCGCATCATCTCAGGCGGGCTGTTCCGGTCAGCCATATTAATGGCTATCAGCTGTATTTCCCGGTCAGAAGAATCAAGATCGCGCAACACCTGCCGCTGTGCCACCGGATCACCTGACTGTATCAGCAGTTTTAATGCCTCAACACGAACCTTTTGATTGGCATGCCTGAGCAAAGGGCGAACCAGCTCGTTTTCCTGCATTGGGCCAAGAGCCCGCAACATGACAATAATATTACGCAAAACATACCAGCGACTGTCGGACAGCCTGGCAAGCAGATACGGTCGTGCGATTTCACCAAAAGATTGCACGCGGTCCATCATAAACCGTCGCAACGACATATTCTCTTCTTCGGCCATCCGATCCAGTAACGGCTCTATGAAGGCTCGTCCCAAGACCTGAATCAGCAGGGCAACCTGATCATATTTGGGCTTACCCCAGACGGTAAGTCCACTCAGAATTTCATCAAGAAATTCACGGCGGCAGAAGGCGTCACGCATGGTAGTGCGAAGCAGTTGCGGCAAGCGGGGGTCAGCGGCCTGACTGAGGATTTTCAAGACCTGTCCGTAGTCCCCCAGCTCAAGGAAATGTCCACAGAGATCAGCAAGGTTTTGAATCAGCTCCTGAGCAGTTTCACTCGTTGGGTCTGCAATCACCAGCTGCAGGATGATCTCACTGCCGCGGCTGTTGATAAACGCAGGACTGAGAGTCGTGAGCAAACTGGCCAGCTCTGTTGTATCAAGCTGTTTCAGCGCACCGGAATTCAGGGAATCAAGCAGCCCCTGCATATATGCATCAGGCATGTAGGCCTCACGCTGGTGTTCCTGCAACAGGGTCTGCATCCTGTCACGGACTTCATCATCCCGGGTCGTGGTATGATAACTGTCCATCAGATGGGGAAGCAGTTTTCTGAGTATCCCCTGCAAAAGTTCCGGGGCTGCGGCGTATTCGTCAGCAGAAGCATAGGTTTCCTGCAACACGGTAGCGCCCAGATAACGGAAAAGCTCGTCTGCTGTTGAAGCATCAGCGGCACCGGTTTCACAGAAACCGTTCAGGATCTGACGCCTCAGCAGTGGATCAAGGGCTGTAATAAAGGCCACCAAATCCGCCTTGACAACTGCTGCTGTTTCATTCAGCTCCGACCAGTCACCGGCCTCTTCAGTGTATCCGGCATCTCGGGCGGCACCGTTGTCGCCAGTATCAGAAACGGCAATAGCCTGTTGTATGATCGCTGTGGCACGCCTCAGGGTATTATTGGAAAGCCCGCTACCGCTTCCCAGGCGGCGTGCAAAATGGGCATTCAGACTGGCGGCAAGAACTTCGGGCCGGATCTCTCCCTGGGCGTCGGTACCGGCAAGTCCGACCTCACCTTTGGTCATCAGCAGCACAAACTGTTCCCAGAGGGAGCCATGCTCCTGATCAGATTCGCTGCTGAGCCGTTCTTCTTCGGTACCACTAAAGCGGTCATAGCGGATGGCACGTATTTCCAGCGCAGTAATACCGGCCTCTTGCCAGAGTTTTTCAATCCCCCCCTGTGCCAACACGTCTTCGCGTTTCAAAGACAAAAGAGCAAGCAGTGCCAAAAGTTCTTCACGATCAGGCAATCGTGACACGATCAGGGCACCGATTCCCCGTTCAAAAAACGCAGCTGCCACGTTTTTACAAATCTGATTGTTTTTTTCAACGTATTCGTCACCCAACAACAGCCCATCCCGCGTAATACCGAGCTGAACTCCGCCATTTTCACTGAGAAGAGATTGAAATGACGTGAGAAGTTTCTGAACAGAGGACTCTATCAGAGGATGGCCGGACGGGTAGGCATTCCAGTTGCGTCGGGCGATATTGAGATCGCCGGCAACAGTAACAACGGCCTTCACCCGGAGAAGGGGGGCGGCAAGATCACTGACAACAGATTCGAGCACGAAACTCCCTGATGGTGGAATGGTTTGACTATAGCGTACAAATTAGGTAATTCAAGCAGAAACTATGTTTTAACGAGGTGAACGATGACTGTCAGGAGACGTGCAGGCGTACTGCTGCATCCCACATCACTGCCCGGACCAGAAGGCATCGGTACCTTTGGAACAGAACTAACCGGATTTCTTGACTTTCTCTCAAAAGCCGGTTTTTCACTCTGGCAGGTTCTGCCGTTAACCCCGCCTGCAGCAGGAAACTCGCCCTACTCCTCCTATTCCGCCTTTGGCGGTAATCATCTCTTGATCGACCTGCAGCAGCTGGTAGAGGAAGGAGATCTCTCCAGCCGGGCACTACAGAACCATTTTCCACAGGAGCTGGTTGATTTCAAACAGGTGACTCCCTGGAAAGAGCAATTGCTGCACGAAGCCGCGGAAAACTTTTTCAAACAGGGGCAGACACCGCGTTTGAAAGAGTTCTGGCAGTTCTGCGACACAACCTACTGGCTGCATGACTATGCGCTGTTCATGGCCTTAAAGCAGCATTACCACGGCACCCCCTGGCACCGCTGGCCCAATGAACTGGCACAACGCAACCCGCGGGCACTTCAACAGGCCGCCCTTCAGCTTGGACCGGAAATCGGTGCCCGGAAATATCAGCAGTGGCAGTTCTTTCGCCAATGGCAACGGGTCAGAAGCGCGGCAGCGGAACGGGGTATAGCGATCATCGGCGACCTGCCTATTTTTGTGGCACACGACTCAGCCGATGTCTGGTGCAACCAGGAGCTGTTTCTGCTTGATACAAAGGGAAAATCAACGGTGGTTGCCGGGGTTCCACCGGATTATTTCAGTGCAACCGGTCAGCTCTGGGGCAATCCGCTCTACAACTGGGCAGCCATGGAACAGCAGGGATATGGCTGGTGGATCGCCCGTTTTCGTCAGTTATTTGAGCTGTTTGATCAGATACGAATCGATCACTTCCGAGGATTTGAGGCGGCCTGGCATGTGCCGGCTACAGCCAAGACTGCTGCCCGGGGCAGTTGGGTACCGGGTCCGGGAGCCGTTTTTTTTGATGCAGTAAAGGCCTCGCTTGGAAATCTGTCTTTCATCGCTGAGGATCTGGGAGTTATCACACCGGAAGTTGAGGCGTTACGGGATCGTTATGACCTGCCCGGCATGAAAATCCTGCAATTTGCCTTTGATTCCGATGCAGCCAACCCTTATCTGCCCCACAACCACCGCACCAACAGCGTTGTCTACACCGGTACCCACGACAATGACACCACCAGAGGTTGGTTTAATACCCTGTCTCCTAAGATCATCAACCGGATGTACGACTATCTCGGGCTTCCCGGCACAAACCCGGTTCAGGATCTGATCAGGGTGGCCCTGATGTCAGTGGCCGGAACGGCGATCATACCGTTGCAGGATCTGCTGGAACTGCCAACAGAGGCTCGCATGAACCAGCCCGGGGTTGCACTGGGCAACTGGAGCTGGCGCTATCAGTCAACACAGTTAAAGCCCGGATTGGCTGATTACTATGCCGATCTGTTGAGGCGTTACGGACGGGGATAATGACTGCTTTGAACAAACCTTGAACAGATTTCGATTACTTCAACTCGTCAAGCAGCCGGTTAAGCTGCCTGATCTCGCCGGGTCCAAGTTTTTTATCCTGATAGACAGCTGCAGCATACCGCTCAACAAACTGCTGCACCCGTGTGTCGCCACTTGCAGCAGCAATCTCAAACAGCCCCAGATTATCAACGTTGCCGAGGGTCACATACCTGCATTTTACCACCCGTTTAAAACGCCGCAGCAAACGCTCCTCCCGGCTGCTGAACCATTGTTTCCTTGACTTGAATAATGCCAAAAGAGCAAGCAGGATTACGCCTGAAAGCAGCAGCCATCGCCATCGTATACCTTGCTCCAGGGTTTGCAGTTTTGTCCCTGCACTGCGCAGTTGCTCCGCCTGACGTTCAAAGTCATAGGTTACAACTGTCCGGGTCCAACGGTAGTCCAGAGCATCGAGAACAAGTCTGAGCCGCGCACCGAACCCCGGTCTTTTCTTGTCACTCCAAAGCGTTGAGGCATTTACTGCAAAACGGCTCGGGTCAGTTCGTATCCATCCTTTTCCTTCAACATAGGCCTCAACCCAGACATGGGCCCTGTCCTCACTGACAAGGTAGTAGCCGCCCAGTTCATTGTAGTCTCCCCCCAGATATCCACCTACCAGCCGGGCAGGAACACCGGCAGCCCTGAGCAGTATCGCCAGTGACGAGGCAAAAAACTCGCAATGCCCCTGCTTTGAGACGAACAGAAACTGATCCAGAGCGTCGTGTCCCGTTGGAAGCCCTTCCCTGCTGTAACGGTAACCGCCATTCAGAAAATACTGTTCAGCGCGCTCAAGCCGTTCAGCATCGGAGCGACCTTCTCGACTGATCTGATCGGCAAGGTGTCTGATCCCTGGAGAAAGCCTCTCTGGCAGCGTCAGATAAAAGCCACGCTTAATGGGCACACTGGTGGACCGTATGCTGCCGCTAAAGGAACGTGCAGTATAGCTGGTCCGTCTGGAGAAACCTCGCAGATTCTCAAAGACGGCATCCGGTGAGACCCTGAGCCTTGGCAGAGAGATCTCTGCGGCCGTGTCAAGGCTGATCACCAAACGGGATGCTGAAGGTTCTACGGTAATAGTCTGACTGACAGGTACCCCGCTGTGAATAATGGTCTCATGGGGGACAACGGGATTACGGCTCCATCTGTTGCCGTTTATCCGGTTAAACACCGTTGCCCGCCAATAGGGTGGCTGTGTCTGACGGGGCAGTTCTGCCCTGAATGCCAGGGTACGAGTCTCAGCGGCATTGGCAGTGCTGCCGGGCTCAACCTTGTCGGAAATGCCGGTTGTTCCCGAAACAGGGGGGTTCAGAAAATGCCAGAGCGGAAATGCTGTGCGCGGCAAGATCGGAAACAAGACAACCATAGCTGGTAGTGTGACAAGTACAATCAGCAGGGCTGCCATGAGTATCTTCCTGAGCTCTCTGCCCTGCAAAGCCAGCGTGTTGTTCTGGGCATGAAAGGTCAGTACCACCAGTGAAGCCGGTAGCAGCAGGAGCAACAATCCCAGCCAGAACAGGAACGATGGGCTCAGATCAAAGAGAGAGGTCGAGGCGAGACAAAAGAGGGCAAGCAGGTTAATCTGCAGCAGGTTACGGGTGTTTTTTTCACCGCAGAGCCGCACAGCCAGCATGATTGCCAGGACACTGACCACCGGCTGAATCGGGTTGCTGCGGCTGTACTGCAGGATATACCAGCTGAACAGCGGCACCAGAGCTATATTCAGCTGCCAGTTTTTGACATACCAGCGTCCCTGCCGGAGTTCCTGCAGCATACCGACCGCAAGCCCCAGCACAACAATCAGACGGGGAAAGGTCTCAAGCCAGACAAACAGAGGAATAACCCCTGCCAGAGAGATCGCCAGAGAAAGATATGCTATCAGCCTGCTAGTGGTGACCATAAAGAGCCAGCTCTGTCAACAGAAGTGAAGCGTGACGGCGGCCACTGGCCGGCAGGATGATCCGGCCATCAAGCTCCAAACCCACCGGTTGCTCCATGGCCCGCTGCTTGATAAGCCAGGCTGCATGGGATAATTTTGCTTCAATATCAGTACCGGACAGGGACTCAAGTTTGATTATCAGGGGTGGTGCTGACCGGCTGCCAAACTCCTTGACCAGCAGCTCTTCACCGCGTGCCGACAGTTTCCAGTGAATTGCGCGTAATGGTTCTGCGCCTGAATATTCCCTGATGCCTTCCAGTTCACCATCCAGGCCGCGGATTTCCTTAGTGCCGCTGCCAGGTCGCGCAGCATCATCACCAGCCCCGCTATCAGCGGATGGTAACGGACGAGGATAAACGATACAGGCTGTATCGCTTGAGTAGTTCCAATAACGGGTAAAGAAGTTAACCGGAAAAGGGGAGCTGACGCTGATCCGTCCGACCGTCTGCCGGCCCCGCTCAGGAAAGGTAAGGGTCATTGTTGATGCAAGGTTTTCAGCACTGCCGACAAACGGCAGCAGCGCCTCACCGTTGCCTGCCACGCTGAGCCGGATCAAAAAAGATGGGATATACCGTTTTTTATTGCGAAGCAGCAGGTTGAACCGGGCCGGCGTCCCTGCAAAAATCTCGTCAGGGGGCAGCAGTTCAGGGATGACCCCTTTGATGTTGAGCATGCCTGCATAGCCGGTGGCTGCCATAAAGGCCAGCAGAGCCGACACCACCAGAAATAGCAGGTTGTTGCCGGTGTTCACCGCGGAAAATCCGAGCAGAATGGTGACAATAATATACAGGGCACCAGCCTTGCTGATTTTCAGACCAAAGGAAGGGGTATGCCGCTGATGATCTCCCGTAGCAGTTCTCCTCTATCCTGAATTGTTTGGCCAGGCCGCATGACAAGACGATGGGCGCAGACTGCAACAGCAATGCCTTTCACATCATCCGGGGCAACATAGTCGCGGCCTGCCAAAAATGCTGCTGCTCGGGCCGCCTGCGCCAGGTTGATGGCTGCCCTGGTGGACAGACCGGTCTGTATCAGGGGGTGAAGCCGGGTAGCCTGTACCAGGGCATGGATGTAGCCGACAACCTTGTCGGCCAGATAGATTGACTGCTCAACCACCCTGCGCGCCGTCAGAATCTCTGATGTTGAGACAAGGGGGGTAATTCCGGCTATCCGCTCACGGATTCCTCCACTTGCAATGATAGAGCGTTCAAGCTGTTCAGGCGGATATCCGATGCCGGTACAGATCAGAAAGCGGTCAAGCTGCGATTCAGGCAAAGGAAATGTGCCGCTCTGATCAGAGGGATTCTGCGTGGCAAAGACCATAAACGGGTCAGGAAGCTGATGGGTCGTGCCTTCAACCGTTACCCGCCGTTCCTCCATCGCCTCCAGCATGGCGCTCTGGGTACGAGGCATGGCCCGGTTGATCTCATCCAACAGGACAATATTGTTGAAGACCGGACCCGGCACAAAATTGAAATGCCCGGTCTCACGGTTAAAGACCGAAAGTCCGGTAATGTCTGAAGGGAGCAGGTCGCTGGTACACTGCACCCTGCCAAAGGAAAGTCCCGTAATCCCTGCCAACGCCAGGGCAATGGTTGTCTTGCCCAGACCGGGCAGGTCTTCCACCAGGATATGTCCACCGGATAACAGGGCGATGACAGCAAGACGTACAACCTCGTCCTTGCCCTGCAGGTGGTCTTTGCAGAGGGCATCAACCAGAACGGTAACAGGTTTGACAGTATGAGCAATGGCCATGACAACCTCGGCGTCCGGAACATGATTCAGACAAATAATCTGCGTAGCTGGCTACAGTGTACTCCAAACAAAAACAGGGACTCAACCAATTTGGCTAAGTCCCTGTTTGTATGGTCGGTGCGAAAGGATTCGAACCTTCGACCCCTAGACCCCCAGTCTAGTGCGCTACCAGGCTGCGCTACGCACCGAAATCAATCGATTTCGTATCTCCACCTCACGGCACACTCATTACATAGCCGGTGAAGAGTTTTTCTATCTAACACAAGAGCATACGCGCCGTCAATCTATTATCAGTGGTTACTCCTCTTTATTCGGTGCATGAATTTCACCGTTCTGCCAGGCCTGCTGAAAGATAGAAACCAGGCGGGGATCAAACTGCTGTCCTGAACAACGTTGCAGTTCGGCAAAGGCAGCTTCAAAGGCAAGTGCCTTTCGGTAGGGCCGATCCGATGTCATGGCATCAAAGGCGTCAGCCACGGCAATAATCCTGGCATGTAACGGAATCTCCTCAGACTGACGCCTGTGGGGATAACCGCTGCCGTCATACTGTTCATGGTGATACAAGACCCCGGGGACAACCCGTGACAACTGAGGCAGATGCTCAATAATATCAACACCGGCTTCAGGATGACGGCACATCTCGTTAAACTCATCCTGATTCAGACGCCCCGGCTTACGCAGGACCTGGTCAGAAACACCTATCTTGCCGATATCATGCATAATAGCCGCAAGACGCAAGACATCCATCTCCTCCTCAGACAGCCCCAGATGAGAGGCGATCAGGACGGAATATTCATGCACCCTCCTGGTATGCCCGCCTGTATAGGGATCCCGCAGCTCCAGAGCCTCTGCCAGGGCAGTGGTCACCCCCAGAAAGGTCAAACGCATTTCCTGGTACATCGAGGCGTTTTCAATGGCAATGGCAACCTGGTCCGCCAGGGCCTGCACCAGTTCAAGGTCATGAGCATTGAAGTCACCTGTCACTTTGTTCAGCACCTGCAGCACACCCCAGACCTTTTCCTTGGTGGCAACCGGTGCCACAATCATATTTCTGGTGTCATAACCGGTAAAGCGGTCAATATCTGACGCAAAACGGGGGTCATGTTTGACATCATCCACAATAACAGCCCCGCCTTTGCGGGCGACCCAACCGGCAATCCCCTCGCCGGGTTTCAGACGGACCTCTTTCAGATGTCGCCCCTTTTCACCGCTTGCCGCCTCAAAGTAGAGTTCACCAGTAGCACCATCCAGCAGCAGCAGGCTGGCAGCATCAGCCCCTACACACCGCGGTACCGCCTCAACGGCCAAACGGCGTACTTCAGCAGGGTCAAGAGAGGAGTTAACCAGGGAAGCAAGTTCCATTAAGGAGCGCAAGGAGGTTATCGTTAATGAATCTGTTTTTTGACTGAGGGGAGTCATGGACCGGTACCTTTTTAAAATCAACCATGCTAGTCTTGATTCTTCATTTCTATCATTATCACCCGGTGTGTCAAGCCGGTAACCAAAAACAGGAGCTTTGTTCAGATGACAACCAACCACGATCAATTCAATCAGGTCATGTCTATTATGCGCCGTTTACGCGCCCCTGGCGGATGCCCCTGGGATGCAGAGCAAAGCCACGAGAGCCTGAAGCGCTACCTGCTTGAAGAATCCTATGAGGTCCTTGAGGCGATTGACAGCGGCTCTGATGAGCTGTTGAAGGAAGAACTGGGAGATCTGCTGCTGCAACCGGTCTTTCATGCCGCCATTGCCGAGGAGCGCGGCGCATTTACCATTGAGGATGTTTTGGCAAGCTTGTCTGACAAACTGATCCGGCGTCACCCCCATGTCTTTGGCGATCAGGTGATCACAGATAGTGAAGCCCAGGTTGCCAACTGGGAAAAAATCAAGAAAGCTGAGAAGGGAGAAGAACGCCGTTCAGCCTTATCAGGGATCCCCCCTCACCTGCCGGCCTTGATGAAGGCCCAGAAGATAACTGAAAAAGCGTCCAGGGTTGGATTTGACTGGGAGCATGTGGATCAGGTCATGGCCAAGGTACTTGAAGAGCTGCACGAGTTTGAAGAGGCCATGGAGCAGGGACGTCAGGATCGTATGGAGGCTGAGCTTGGCGATCTGTTGTTTGCCATTGTCAATTTGGGGAGGTTCCTTGCACTGGATCCTGAAGAGGCGCTTCGCAAGACCATTGCACGTTTCCAGAACCGCTTCAGCTATATTGAAGAGCGCCTGCATGTCAATGAACGACATCTTCAGGATGCAAGCCTGGACGAGATGGAGGCCTTATGGGTTGAGGCAAAGTCACGGGAAAATTCCTGACGGTGACTGATGTCATCTGTTTGTATGAAAGAATTTCAGCAGGTTGAATCCTTATCCACACAATCTGTGGATAAGTTGTGGATAGTACTGTTGATGAAACAGGAAAGTAATATTCTTACAAGTGATTTTTGCCAAATGCACATTTTTTAGGCATTATATTTACACTGCAATATCAGTATGTTACACAAAAATACGGCTAGTTCTTCAATTTCCCGAGGGTTTTTTGTGTCAAGCAAAATAAACCATTTTTCCTGAAAAAAATACTGTTCATAACTGGAGACCGTTAGATCTTTTTGATTGCCCTGAAATCAACACCTTCCAGTGACAATAAGAATTTTTTCATCATAATGCCTCCTGTTGCACTGTATCCGGTCAGGGCACCATTGGAAGCAACAACACGGTGACAGGGGATGATGACCGGCACCGGATTGGCACCCAGGGCACCGCCAACCGCACGGGCTGCCCCTGGTGAACCGGCCTCGGCAGCTAAATCTCCGTAGGTGCGACTGTTGCCATAGGAAATCTGCATGGTCAGTTGCAGCACCCGCTGCTGAAACAGGGTAAGCGAGGAAATATCAACAGGTAGATCAAATTGTTGCAAGCATCCCTGAAAGTACTGCTCTAACTGTTGTGCCGCCTTTCTGGTAAGCTCGGACTCACTGGCGGCGATCCTGTCAACGTCAGACAGATCATCGCCCGGCAGCCAGACCCGACAGATGCCCAGATCAGTTGCAAGCACTGCACCGACCCCCTGTCCGGTGATGTAACGTGATACATATGAGGCACACATAGCCATTTACCCCCGTATTTTTTTCTTCACCAGCCCGAGAAACTCTGTAGCCTCTTCTGAGCGGAACAGATAGCTGAACAGGCCATATATCAGCAGGGCCGTCAGCACGATGCCACTCAACCCGGTTACCTTAAGCAGCTTTTGACCCGGTAACGACCAGTTCACCGCACCTGATATCCACCAGGCAGCCAGTCCCATCGGCAAAGATGCTGCGACAGCTGACAGAGCAGTGCGTAAGATTCTGCGACCTCCCAACAGACCAGCCTTACGACGCAGCAGCCAGAACAGAAGCAGCATATTACCCAGAGCTGACAAGGAAGATGCCAGGGCCAGACCAGCATGCAGCAGCGGCCCCATCAACCAGAGACTGAAGCCAAGGTTAAGCAAAAATGAAATAAAAGCAGTGATAACCGGCGTTTTAGTATCCTTTAAGGCATAAAAGGCCGGAGCCAGCACCCGCACCAGGGCAACACACGACAGACCGGTTGAATAGTAGAGTAGCGCCCGGGCCGATTGCTGAGCCATGGTGTAATCAAACTGCCCCCCCATGAACAGCAACGCCATCAACGGTTCAGCACAGACGGCAAGCCCAACCAGGGCCGGGATGGTCACAAACAAGGTCAGCCTCACCCCGTAGTTAAGCGAATCCTTCATCGCTTCAAGATCACCTTCGGCTGCCTGACGGCTCATGGCAGGCAACACCGCCTGGGCAACCGACACCGTAAAAACTCCCTGGGGAAATTCAAACAGGCGCTGGGCATAGTACAGATAGGAGACGGAGCCCTGCGGCAACAGGGATGCCAAGATATTCCCAACCGTAATATTAAGATAATAGACCCCAACACCTAGAGTAGCAGGCAACATCAGCAGGGCTATCTTCTTGACTTTAGGATCGTTAAATCCGAAACGGGGACGGATTGGAAAACCTTTGCTCCAAAGCACCGGCAGTTGCAACAGTAGCTGGATCAGTCCTCCCAGCAACACCCCCACGGCCAGGGCCGTGATGGGATAGTGGAAAAAAGAGCGCAGCAGCAAGGCAGCCAGAATCATTGCTATATTCAGGAATACCGTCGAGATGGCCGGGGTAAAGAAGTGGCGGACGGTATTGAGAATCCCCATACAAAGCGCCACCAGTGAAATAAAGAAAAGGTAGGGAAACATGATCCGATTCAGCAGCACGGTCAGCTCAAACTTGCCCGGCACTGCAGCAAAGCCAGGAAACATCAGTTTGATGATCAGAGGTGAAAACAGAATTCCCAGCAGGGTGATCAAGGCGACCAGCATGGTCAACAGGGTAAAACAGAGATTAGCCAACTCGCGGGCCTTCTCTTCTCCCTCCTGCACCAGGGTTTCGGAAAAAGTCGGCACAAAGGCAGCAGTCAAGGCACCTTCTGCAAAAAAACGACGCAACATATTGGGGATCTGAAAGGCTGCAAAAAAAGCATCGGTGGCCATACCGGCACCAAACAGACGCGCCACCACAATATCCCGCACCATGCCCATCACGCGGGACAGTATGGTAGCACTGCCCAAGACTCCGGCAGCCTTCAGAATCCCCTTCTTTTCAGACATATGACCTGTTTCCTCTCACAAACACTCACTGGGTGATCTTATTTTCAGCGGGCTGCGGTCTCGGTGGCGGTATAGGTTGCATAATGCAGATCAGTGGTCTGCTTATACCCCTTATAGATGCGTGCGGCTATCAGATTAAGCAACGGGTCGGTTACACCGTTGAGAAAGGCATAGCTGATATTGTCCTGCAGATGATGACGGGCATGATGCCGCTTTGAAAGCAGAATACCGGAAGTCCCGAGTAGGCGTGAAACGGTGGAAGTGGAACTGTGACACAGGTAGTGGGATACCTCGGCAACAGACGACAGAATCCCCACATAAGCCAGAACAAACAGGGCCAACGGAGGAAGCCTGAAAAAAACAGCTGACAGGCAGGCAACTGCAAGATAGCCGACCAGCCAGACCTTTGATCCTGTTTCCGTAAAATAGACTGCCAGCAGATTGCGTTTCTTGTACTGAGGGGTTTTGTGGTGCAGGTGAAAATTGGCAATCAACGGTCCAGCAAGGGACTCATACCGGTCATTATTGTCCATGAACATATGCACCAAACCGTTGATAAAATCAGTGACCAGGAATGCCACAAGAATGGCCAGTATCTGCCAAACAACACCTATGGAGTAGCGCCAGGCATGAAACAGAAGGCAGCACTGCAAAGACAGATTGGCAACGGCCACCAGGGTACTGAAGACCTGATACCGTTGCAAGTCGGTATAGCGCTGCATGGCTGCGTTAAACTGCTGTTGTTTACATGAGATCTGAGCCATCAATTTCGTGTCCTGCAGGCGCCCGGCCTAACGCCTGCGCTTTTGTTCCAGCTCCAGGTCAAGATTTTTCAGCTTTTCCAGGTTGAGCCGAAGTTCCTTGTTCTCCCTACTGAGGTGAAGATTAAGATCTCGCAGTGTTTTGGTCTCGCGCTGTTTTTCAAACAACTTCTGGTTTGACGAGAGATAGCTGGATAATGCGGCTGACTGGTGGGTCCAGATGCTGTCAGGATATTCTTTTGCCAGCCGAACCAACAGGCTGTAACCCTCCTGCCCACCCTTTTCACCCCCGTCACGTAACCTCAGCAACGCAAGCCTGAAAAGGGCATCATCCGTCACCCCCGCCAGTCCGGGGGCCACAACGACCTGTTCCAGCAGTTCCCGCGCCCCCTGTTCATTACCCTGGCGCAAAAGCTGTAGTGCCCCGGCAAACTTCCGTTCATGGGACGGCACGGAGACATCGGTATCGCCATGCTGGCGGCTCAACAGCATACAGCCGCTACAAAGCTGTAATACACAGAAGACCGCTATCCACCTACTCCAGGACAGTCCCATCACCTGCCCCCCTTCTGACAATACAGTAGTTACTGCCTGTCTCCTTCTTGACCTGATCCTTCAACTGGGCGGCAGCGGTTGCAATCTCGGCAGCACTGCCGCAACTGCCGGGTGTACAGACCAGCGCAGAGATTGAGATGGAAATCAAGGGAAAGACCCGGTGCACGCCGTAACGATCAACCCCTTCAATGGCCCCCTTGAGCCGGTCCTCAGCCGAATAAAAGTCGGGGATCATTGCATCGACGGCATGAATGATGGCCTGGCACGCCGCTTCAGCCTTGCCGGCAGAGATGATGACCACAAAGTCATCACCTCCGATATGTCCAACAAAGGCCTGGGGTTCCTGCAGTCCATGCACGGCATCGTAGATCACCCTGCCCGCTTCCCTGATCAGATCGCTTGCTTTGATATAGCCATAGCGGTCATTGTATGACTTGAAATTATCCAGGTCCAGATAACAGACCGCAAAAGGTGTCGTACCAGCCAGGCGCTGATGTATGGCCCGTTCAATGGCAATATTACCCGGCAAACGGGTCAGCGGACTGGCGTCCAGACTGATCTGTTCCAGCTGTTTCAGGCGTGTTGCCATGCGACTGAAATCCTTGGCCAGCGTACCGATTTCATCCCCCGGCGGAATCTCCGGGTCATAATCAAATTCCCCTTCGGCAATGCGATGGGTTGCCTTCTGCAACTTGCCGATTGATCGTGCAAAGGAGTAGATCAGCAGAACGGCGATCAGCGATGAAACCACAACACCGAATGATGCGAGAAAGATTGAACGGCTGACGGTCCTGGTTTCCTGTTCATCAGTTGTTTTAAGCTTGTACACCAGGCTTTCCTGTTGTTCATCCCGGATCTCGGCAATGATTTTCTCAATACGCTCTGCTGATTGTTTCATCACGGGAACAACCGCAGTGTTGCCTGCAAAGATTTTCTGGCTGGCCTGATGATAGGCCCGGTAGGAGCTCTCCAACTCCCTCAGCTTGTTTCCCTGATAAATCTGTTTGAATGAAAACAACGTATTATTAAACTGTTGCACATTTTTATCAAAGACATCCCTGAAAACCTGTTCTTTGAGAATCAGATATTTGCCCAGTGCACGTTCCTGGGCCAGAATTGCATCACGTAACCCAATGGTCATGGTGACCGCTGCCAGATCTTTACGGGCAAACTCCTCCTCCATGCGATGCATGGCATCAAGACCTGCCAAGGCATAGACAAGAGCAGCTGTCAGACAGACACCACTGACAGCAAAACTCAAAATCATTTTTTGGACCAAGGTCAAGCGGAAGCGAAAGGGCAGCATCACGTCGTGGTTCCTTTAGCTTTCATCATGCACTGCATCAATACCCAATAATGACTGGGCCTCGCTGCTGGGCAACGTCTGTACATTTTTCAACTTGCGCTCCATCTGACGGGTACGGGTGGCAGCCGCCTCGATATGGTTGCCGGCCTCCTGCAGCTTCTTGCTGGTCTTGTCCAACATCTCGCCAAACTTGCCAAACTCGGTCCGTACCGCACCCAGCAGGTTCCAGACCTCGGCAGAGCGTTTTTCAATGGCCAGGGTACGGAACCCCATCTGGAGAGAGTTGAGCAGGGCTGCCAGGGTGGTAGGGCCGGCCACCAGCACCTTTAAGTCGCGCTGCAGGGCATCAGCAAGACTGGGGCGACGCAGGACTTCAGCATACAATCCTTCCGTGGGCAGGAACATGATCCCGAAATCGGTGGTCTGGGGCGGATCAAGGTATTTGTCACGGATATCGGTTGCTGCCAAACGGATAGCCCGTTCCAGCAGCTTGCCCGCTTCTTCGGCTGCCACTGCATCAGCCCGCTCCTGGGCCTCAACCAGCCGCAGGTAATCCTCCTGCGGAAACTTGGCATCCAGCGGCAGATGGACCACGCTGTCCCCACTACCGTCACGGCCAGGCAGCCGCAGGGCAAATTCCACCCGCTGGCCACTGCCTTTGCGGGTTTCCACATTGGCGGCATACTGCCCCGGAGCCAGTACCTGTTCCAGCAAGGCTCCCAGCTGCACCTCACCAAAGGTGCCACGGGTCTTGACATTGGTCAGCACCCGCTTCAGATCCCCTACCCCGTTGGCCAGGGTCTGCATCTCGCCCAGCCCTTTCTGGACCAGCTCCAACCGCTCACTGACCAGCTTGAATGACTCGCCCAGCCGCTTTTCAAGGGTATCATGCAGCTTTTCATCCACGGTTGCCCGCATCTGCTCCAGCTGTCTGGCATTATCCTCCTGAATGGCCTGCAACCTGATCTGCAGGGTCTCCCTCAGTTTTTCCATCCGGCTGTCATTGGTGCTGGTCAGGTTCTTGAGCTGATCGGCAAAGATATCCAACTGGCTTTTCTGCAGGCCGGCCAGCTCGCTCATCCGCTTCAGCAGACCGTCTCCCAGGGTTTGCATTGCACCGATGCTCTCCTCCCGTCCCTGTCGCCCCAGCGTCTGGGCCTCTTCCCGCCCGCGGGCCAGTTCTTCACGCAGGGTGCGCTCATTGCGTTCAAGCATCCGCTCAAGGGAGGCAAGGCGTGGTTCGAGGCTTTGCCCCCCCAGGCGGGAGACCTTCACCAGCAGGATAACGGTGATCACCAGGAGTACACTAATCAGGGCAGGTAGTAACAGTTCAGGCATGGCAGCTGGTTCCTTATGGTTCTGTGATACTGCCTCAAGGTTATACCAGAGCAGACAGAGGGGTAACAAGCGGAAACCAGAATAGTTATGACAGGAGAATTCTCACCCGGCAGCCAATTCCGCCTGAACCATGGCAAGCAGGGTCGGCATGGCAGCAGCAACCGCCGGCGTCAACTCGGTATCCATCTCAAGGCTGGCCGGCTGTACGCCAATCAGCACAATCTCATCCGGCAGGTGCCCCATCAAACGGGCCACCGCCAACAGATCCTTCATCCCCATCTGGTGAGGCGAAAGCTTGGTCTCCAGGGCCATCGGCACCTCATCGCCAGCCAGACGGACACAGCTGCCGGCAGGCTGCCCGATCTCAACGGCGTCCACAATAATTAGACGCTTCACCCTTTCCAAGTGGGGCAGCAGATCCAGCCCCAGGGTTCCGCCATCCAGCAGGACCACATTTTCCGACAGAGCGTCGCCCTGCTGTAACTGCTCAATTACCTTGGGGCCGATGCCGTCATCCGACATGATGGTATTGCCGAGCCCCAGTACCAATGTTGTTGTCATAGCCTTCCTTTCAAAGCAAACGGGGTGGTCACCCACCCCGCTCTCCAACCATTCTATTTTTTGCTCTTCCAGGGAAAGAAATCCCAGAATCTGCTCTTGCAGACCGCATAGGGGCTGGTGGTGAACTTGTAACCACTGAACATACTGGATATTTCTCCACCTTTTTCCTTAATATCCATCAACCAGGCACTGTAGACATGGTTGATCACAAAGCCGAAGATCAGATACATGGCCAGATGGTGGTAGAGATGCATCTGCTGGGTGGTCAGCATGACATAGACCGGTTTAAGCAGGCTGTGCATGGTGCCGCCCGGCGCATGCTCGGCATACATGGCAAAGCCGGTCAGGATCATGAACCAGTAGACCAGAAACAGCACAAAATAGGCGGTGGCAGCCATGGGGTTGTGCCCTGTGGTCTCAGGTGGATGCTTGCTGCGGAAGGTGTAATAGTCAAACACCTCTTTCATCTCTGCCCTGCCGGCTGCCCCCATAAACGGAAAATACTCCCGCCAGCCGGCATAACAGTTGCCCCGGAAGGTCCAGATCATCCGGGTGATGACGCTGACAGCAAAGGCATAGGCAAAGACAAAGTGGATGAAACGGATCCAGCCCATCAGATACGCCTCTGGAGAGCTGCCGATAAAGACCGGATTGCCGATCAGGACACCGGTCCCCGCCAGCACCACAATCGAGAGCACATTGACCCAGTGGCACCAGCGGACCGGCAGTTCCCAGATATACTGTTTAAACTTCTTCTCACTCATGGCAGCCCCCTTTCCTAGGAGACCTTGACCCGCACCAGCTCATTGCCGGTGGCATCAGTAACATGCACGGCACAAGCCAGGCAGGGGTCAAAGGAGTGAATGGTGCGCAGGATCTCCAGCGGCTGGTCAGGCTTGGCAACCGGTGTCCCCACCAGGGCGGCTTCATAAGGGCCGCGCTGCCCCTTGGCATCACGGGGTGAGGCGTTCCAGGTGGAAGGCACCACAGCCTGATAGTTGTAGATTTTTTGATCCTTGATCTTGATCCAGTGTCCCAGGGCACCACGGGGGGCCTCATGCCAACCGTAGCCGGACGCCTCGGCAGGCCAGGTCTTGGGATCCCACATCTCATTGGCATGGATACGATAGTCCCCCTTGCCGATATTGGCAATCAGGGCATCCAGCCAGACCGGTGTCTGACGGGCGATCAGCAAGGCATCAATCCCGCGGGCTGCGGTGCGTCCCAGGGTAGAGAACAGTGCTGCAGGTCCGACCCCAAGCTTGCCCAGCACCATATCAACCGCTGCCTTGCTTTCTTTGTGGCCAGCCACATAGGCAACCAGGATCCGGGCCAGGGGGCCAACCTCCATGGCTGCTTCATCATAACGGGGTGCCTTAACCCAGGAGTACTTTTTATCCGTATCCAGGAATTCATAGGGTGGCTTGGGCCCGGTGTACTTGGCCTCTGACTCACCTTTCCAGGGATGCAATCCTTTGCCTTTTGCATCCTGATACTCATACCAGGAGTGATCAACGTACTCCGTCACCTTCTGTTGATCCAGGGGCAGCACCTTGGAAATATCCTTGTTCATGATTGCCCCAGGCGGGAACCAGAGGTTACCGTTGATCGGGTCCGGGAACTCGCCATAGGAAAGAAAATTGCCCACCCCGCCACCAATGGCGGCCCAATCCTTATAGAACGAGGCGATGGCCAGCAGGTCCGGGATATACACCTTTTCAACAAAATCCTGGGCCTTGGCCAAAAGGCGCTTGATGGTGATCAACCTGTCGGCATTCAGGGCGTTCTGGGAATCAGGATCCACCGGGATCGACATCCCACCCACCAGGAAGGTCTGGGGATGAGGATTCTTGCTACCCAGGATGGCGTGAATCTTGATGACCTCTTTCTGCCATTCCAGAGCTTCAAGATAGTGGGCCGTTGCCATCAGGTTTGCCTCAGGCGGCAGTTTGTAGGCAGGATGCCCCCAGTAGGCATTGGCAAATGGGCCAAGCCGACCGGTTCCCACAAAGGCCTTCAGCTTTTCCTGTACTGCCTTGAAGTGAGTGGCCGAATTGTTGGGCCAGTCAGAGATGGAGGCAGCCAGACTGGCGGTCTTGACCGGATCAGCCTTGAGGGCCGAGGTGATATCCACCCAGTCCAGTGCATGCAGATGGTAGAAATGGATCACATGATCCTGCACCCCCTGGATGCCGATGATGATGTTACGAATCAGCTGGGCATTGGGAGGAATCTTGATCTTGAGAGCATCCTCAACCGCCCGGATCGAGGCGATGGAGTGAACCGTGGTGCAAACCCCGCAGAAACGCTGGGTCCAGTACCAGGCATCACGGGGATCACGCCCTTTCAGGATTTTCTCGATGCCGCGAAACATGGTACTTGAACTCCAGGCATCCTTGATCTTGCCATCCTCAATCTCGGCCTCGATGCGCAGATGCCCTTCTATTCTGGTAATTGGATCAACGACTATCTTGGCCATAGTCTATTCCTCCCCGTCTTTTGTGTTCTCGTCAGCCGTATCTTTATCCTTGCGCAGGGCATTCATGGCACCATGGATAGCAAAGGCCCCACCCACACCGGCAGTAAAGGCAAGCCCGATCTTGTCGGCACTCTGCTCAATACCAAAGCCAGGCACGTTGGGCAGACGGCGATAGAGTGGCGAAGTATCCCAGAACTGGGGTTCGGAACAGCCGACACAGCCATGACCGGCAGCAACCGGCCAGCTGATTCTCTCGTTAAAACGCTGGGTGGGACAGTTATGGAAGGTTGCCGGCCCCTTACAGCCCATCTTGTAGAGGCAGTGCCCCTTGCGGTGGGCATCATCCCCCCAATGCTCAACATACTGACCGGCATCAAAGTGGGGACGACGTTCACAGTTGTCATGAATCCGCTTGCCGTAGGCAAACAGCGGACGGCCATGGCTGTCAAGACTGGGAAGTTTACCAAAGGTAAGGAAGTGAACCACTACAGCGGTCAGGTTATCGGCATTGCAGGGGCAGCCGGGCAGGTTGATCACCGTAGCACCGGGCACCGCCTCTTTGACCCCAACTGCGCCGGTGGGATTGGGAGCAGCAGCGGGAATACCGCCGAAACTGGCACAGGTGCCCACAGCAATGGTGGCTGCTGCAGATCCACAGACCTGTTTGGCCCGGGCCAGATGGGACTTGCCGCCAACACAGCCATAGGCTCCTCCTTCCTTCATCGGGATGGAACCCTCAACCACGCAGAGGTATTTGCCCTGGAACTCCTTGATGGTCTTTTCGAGGTTGGCCTCAGCCTGATGACCGGCAGCAGCCATGATGGTTTCATGGTAATCAACCGAGAGGATATCCAGTACCAGCTCTCCCACGGTGGGGTTGGCTGAACGTAACAGAGCCTCCGTGTCGCCGCAGCAATCCTGAAACTCCAGCCAGACCAGCGGAGGACGCTGCACCTTGTCCAGGGCTTGAGCCACCTTGGGTGCCATGGTGGCAGGTAACGCCATGGCAGCGGTGACAGTAGAACAGAATTTCAGGAAATCACGCCGCGAGACTCCCCGTTCTTCAAGCATCCTGGCAACCGAGAAACCTTCCTGTTTCTTTCCAGCACATTCATCTCTGTCCATAGGCACCTCCTCTGGCGGTAGCTGCACAAAAAACCCCTGTTCTTCTATACCCCTCACTTGCCGCGTCAACGGTTAATACAAACGATGTTATTATAACGCTGAAATTGTTTTTAGCAAGCATCCAGGGATTATTTAGTCCAAACGCAGCAAACCACAACAAACGCGCCATAGCATTCAAATATACAAATATCTATTTTTCTGCATAAAATTGACCTTTACTAAAGGCCGTTGTATACAGAGCCCATGGTTTTTCTGAGACAGCATATTTTTCTTGCCGTGCTTGTTACTGCAGTACTGTTTTTCAGTATGTCAGCCAGCCATTGCACCTGGATACTTCAGGTAATGGATGACACCCCTTCATCATCCCTGCATTTGAATTACAACGAACTTGGTGAAGACAGCCAGGAAGACCGATACAGTCCGGCCTGTTTGCTCCTCCACCCGGATGTTCTGACTCCACACCCTGTTGCCTCCCATCCCGGGCAGTTGTCAATGCAACTGACACCAGACGACCAGTCCTTGCACCTGCCCCAGATCTACTTCGACATCTTTATCCCACCTCAAATACTCAGCTGAATGCAGTACGCAGCATAGCCGCAGAAATGGTATTTCCCTGATTATTCCTCGCTGTTTCAGGCAGCAGGACACTACCGAAAGGAGTTATTCCATGAGTATCCGCACCAGACTTGCAGCCAGTTTTGTCACACTCTTTGCTGTTGCCCTGCTGGCCGGTTGTGAAACCGGACCAGAGGTCAAAAGTGAAGCACCAACACCGCAGACAGTGGCAACTGCCGCGCCTAAGGAGGGAGCAAAGAAGACAGGCCCTGTGCTGCCTAAAGGCGTCACTGTAATCTCTACGGATGAGCTTAAGGCTTTGATTGCAAAAGGTCCTGAAGCCGGAAACTACCTGCTTTTTGACAGCCGCCCCGCCTCACGTTTCCATGCTGCAACCATCCCGACCTCGATAATGTTGCCAGACACGGAAATGGTAAAGCTGGACAAAGAAGGCAAGGCCCATCCCCTGCTTGGCCAGGACAAGAATAAACTTCACATCTTCTGGTGCGGAGGCCCTACCTGACCGTTCTCAATCAAGGCTGCCGGTCTGGCAGTCAAGTATGGCTACACCAACGTAAAGGTATTCTCCGGTGGCGACCCTGCTTGGGCAAAAGCAGAGCAACCTTTTATTTCATCACCCAAGCATGTCAAAGAAGCAAATATTCTGCTGCTTGACTTGCGTTCAGCTGACAAATTTGCTGCCGGTCATATTCCTCGCGCTCTGAACTTGCCAGCAGCCAATCTGGACAAATACCAAGAAAACAACTGGCCCTCCTTTAAAGGTGCCGCAATTGTCTTCTACAGCGACAATCAGGCCGATATTGATAAGGCTCTCGAGTTGATGCGCGATTACGGCATGTCCAAGGCGACCTACTTCCCCGGTGGCCTGGCAAACTGGCAAAAACTAGGAAACCCGGTTGAGACAGGTCCCAAGCCTGCCCCAGCCAACCTTGTCTTTGTACGTGTATTGGGACCACAAGACATAACCATACCTGATTTCATTAAAGCACTGGACAACCCAAATGTTGTCATTCTGGATGTCCGCAACCCAACTGAAAGGGCAACCGGCCAGTTCAAAGGCTCCATACACATCCCGTCTGAGGAAATCGGAACACGTTACAGCGAAATCCCCAAAGACAAGCTTGTAATTGTCCACTGTTCCACTGGCATTCGTGCCGGGATTGCCTATGAGACGCTGAAGGCCAAAGGCTTTACAAATCTTAAGGCGTTGAATGCAAACGTTAAATTTGAAAACGGAAAATACAAAATCACCGAATAATTTCAGTTTCCGGGCTGCTTAATACAAAAGGGACGGAGCAATCCGTCCCTTTTGTTTCAACCTCACACGCAACAGTCCGCAATTCCCGTTAAAGCTATCCAACCAGCCGCTCCCCGACAACTGCAGAAAGAGCACAACATCACAAAAAACAGCATCAGCATCTAGTAGCATCATACCATCCCTGCAACAGCCACTCAGCTGCAGAGCACACTCCAGCTCCTCTGCATTATCAAAACAAGCACAATAATTACATACATTTGAACATCACATTGGACCAGCACAGGCCAAAACACAGCACAAATTCATGTTGCAAACACAAATGCAACATCAGCCAGTCTGCGCAACACACAAATATTTATGTATTTCAAGCATGTTATCTCCACCACCAGACAACCAATGTTGCACATGCAACATCGCGTATACAACTTCTACCCTCCTAAAACACCAACCAATAATCATTATTTTTTAAATAATTGCGAATATTTGCATAGCAACCTCAACGCACACACGGGTCTTGGCACAATACTTGGAATACAACAGATGCAACAGACGCTTGTTGCACAGAGAATGAAACGAGGCAGACCATGACCACCGGCAAGATCGCCATCCCCTATTATGGAACCTTAAGCCACCCCAACAGTGGATTTGAACGGGTTTTCTTTATTCTTGAACATGACGAACAGAATCAAGGCAAACAGCATCAGGTCAGCATGGGGATCTGGGATGCAACCCAAACTCCCCTGCTGCCAGCCTGGTTGCACCAAAACGGCATTAAACAAATCGTCTGCAGTTCTGCACCTGACCGGTCGTTGATGGAAACCATGTTGAAAGCCGGTATCAGGGTGTTTGGTGAAAGCAGTGAAAAGGCCCGTAAAATTCTTAAAAGTCTTTGCCTGATTTAAGGCTGGTACCAACATAAATCCTGTCTGTTGCTTGTGTGAAAGGAGACAGCCATGAAAGCAAAAAGCAATTTTTCAACTCTGGTGGCAGAAACAACCGCAAAAGGAAGCTTGGCATTATTTGCAGGCATCGGTGTATTCCTAGCGGGATTCATTACATGGTCAGCAGCTGGTGCTGTCAGCGCAATTATTGATTTATTCAGCTGATTATTAAATACCACCCCCATAAGGAGGAAGCCCATGAAGGCAAAACAGAATTTTTCAGATTTAGATGACCGCAAGTATATCGGCCGCGTACTGGCAGTTGCAGGTGTATTTTTCACCGGTGCCGCTACCGCTGTCGCCTGGCCAGGCCTGAGCCATATTGCTCACAAACTGATTGGCTAGCTATTTATACCGGGCAGGAGTTGCTCCTGCCCTTTTTTGTGTTTTGATGCCAACTACCCCATGCAGGTGAACCAATTTTGCAACATGTCGTAATCCATACAACTCTGGAGTGCCCGACCTGCGCAACAACACGCCTGTACCGTTTGGCAGACGGACGCTTCAAATGTTCACTTTGCAGAAAGGTATTCAGCGCTGGCGACAATCGTCATAGCAGACTTTCACCGTTGATACGTGAAGAGCTGGCAAAGGCATTCTGGAAGATGGATGGAACTGCAGATACAGCAGAAGCACTCAAACTGAATATCAAAACAGTTCAAAAATATTTCAGTTTGCTGCGGGATAATCTGGCAAAACATGCTCGCTTGAATCTGATTCAACAACTGGGGAGCGACACACTGCCAACAAACTGGTTCGAATCGTTTCCCCGACGCAGCAGCTGCGGGCACCATGCTCAACCGCTTGCGGCAGTAGCCAAAGCAGGTGACAACCTCAACTTCCTGCTGGCAAGCCCGGATGCAGCACAACCGGTATTTCCCGAATCAGCGCTGCTGGGCTGGCTGTATGCACAGGATGACGAGAGCAAGCAACGCATCAATCTGGACCGGATACATTGCCAATCACGGGACAGCGACAGCATTACCCTTGCAATACCATTCTGGAGATTTGTCAAACAAGGACTGATCCGTTACCAGGGTGGCTTCAGGCATCATTTTTATCAGTATTTGCGAGAAATGGAGTTCCGTTACAACGACCGTCAGAAACAGCGTGGACCAGATATCTGCCTGCATTTTCTAGCTTCCGAGTAACACATTTTATTTTCAGGAGAGAGCACCATGCGCCGAACACCAGTAGCACTCGTTGTACTCGTTTTTTCAATGTTGTTCATGCTGCCAGGCATACTCCACGCTACAGTGGACAAAATGGCCTACGACCCGGAAAACTGCCTTGGTTGCCACAGCAGCAAAATCAGCCTTGACAACTTTGCCGCCTCCCCCCATGGCAAAAACGGCTGTACCAGTTGTCACCTCCAGAGTGCCGACCTGAAGAAGCACATGACCGGCAATACCAAACTGGACAAGGTCAACTGTTCCCGTTGCCATGGCAATGAGACCAAGGAGTTTGAAAAGAGCGTTCATGCCAAGAGCGGACTGACCTGCGTATCCTGTCACTCGGACATCCATGCCTTCAGCTCCAAAAAAGGCGACAAGAAAGCTGCAACACTGGCCTGTATCAAGTGCCACGACAAGCAGAAGGTACACCTGAACTCAGTTCATGGTGTATCTCTGATGAAAGGCAATCCCGATGCACCCGGCTGTGCGGATTGTCATGGGCTGCACGGCATTAAGAAAGTACAACCGGCCAGCACCATTGAAGGTCGAATGTTCCATGTTGATGCCTGCATCAAGTGCCACAGTGACGAAAAAATGATGCACCGCAATCATGTCAACGGCCATGCTGTTGAAACCTACCTGGATAGCTACCACGGCAAAGGCTATCGCCTGGGCATGCTGCAGAAGGCTGCCGGCTGTTCTGACTGCCACACTGCACATAATGTACTTAAAAAAGACAACCCGGCCTCCTCAGTACATCCCAATAATGCCGCTAAGTCCTGCGCTCAGTGCCATACCAAGGCTACTGCACTGTTTGCCAAATTCTACTCACACGGTAGTCACCACGACCGTGAAAACTACCCCCTGATGTACTGGACCTTCAAGGCCATGGTAGGCCTGCTGGTAGGTACCTTCGCTGTATTCTGGGTTCACACTCTGCTCTGGATGTTCCGAGGTTTTGTTGAAAACCGTGAAAAGCAGAAGGCCTTGATTGAAGGCCATGTACACCATGTTGATGAACCGCACAAACTGTACTACCGTTTCAAAAAACGCCATATCTTCCTGCACTTTACGGTAATTGTCAGCTTCCTGGGTCTCTCCCTGACCGGACTGCCGCTTAAGTTCAGTGACCAGGCCTGGGCCCAGACCATGATGTCCTTCTTTGGCGGCGTTGAATATGCTGGCCTGATTCACCGTGGCTGCGCTGTACTGACCTTCTATTATTTCATGGGCGCACTCTGGATGAGTATTGACTTCCTGCTGCTGCGTAAGGATGTAAAAGGCAATGTCCTGCAGCGGATGTTCGGACCAGACTCCCTGATGCCGAACTTCCGTGACATCAAGGATGTGATCGGCATGGTCAAATGGTTCCTGTTTAAAGGGCCCAAACCGACCTTTGAACGCTGGACTTACTGGGAAAAATTCGACTTCATCGCCGTCTTCTGGGGTATGTTTGCCATCGGCGGTTCAGGTCTGATGCTCTGGTTCCCCGAATTCTTCGGTCAGTTCCTGCCCGGCTGGGCATTTAACCTGGCAACTATCGTCCACTCTGACGAGGCACTGCTGGCAACCGGCTTCATCTTCACGGTTCACTTCTTCAACACCCATGGCCGTCCTGAGAAGTTCCCGATGGACTTCGTTATCTTCAACGGTCAGATGAACAAGGAAGAGTTCATTGAAGAGCGTGGTGACCAGTGGAAGCGTTACGAAGAGCAGGGAATACTGGAGTACTTTGAAGTTGAGAAGCCCAGTGGTGTCGTCTACGACTTTATCTTCAAGACCTTCGGCTTTATTGCCGTATTCACCGGCCTTGCTCTTGTGGTGGCCATGTTGTGGGCCTTCCTGGCCTGATAACCAAGATCAGGGGGCGGCAATGCTGCTGCCCCCTGACTCTTTAAGAGGAGTTTAAATCGTATGAAAAAGGATCTGTCTCTGATACTTTCCATACTGGCCTTTATCCTGTATATCGTTGGTGGACTTGGAATTTTCAGCGGTCTCTTTATGGTATTGGTACTGAAAACAAAAGAGCTGTTCGGTCTGGGTACCGCAGAAACTCTGGGCTATCTGTTCCTCTGTGTCGGTGCCTGCCTCTCTGTGGCCGGCGTACTAACCCTTCGTATTATCCGTAACCGTACCAATCAGAAACTGTACCAGGCAGCTACCTGCTGAATGTAAGATTTGTTCCCGGAGGGAACCGTCACTACCATGGCTGACAACGACAATTGCGAACAACTGAAATATTTCAGTCATATTATGGACTCCGTGGCAGATGGTGTCTTCACCGTAGACCGTGATATGCATGTCATTGCCTTTAACCGCGCTGCAGAGCTGATGACCGGCATTAAGAGAGCAGATGCGGTTGGGCGCCCCTGTCACGAGATTTTCCGCACCTCGGTCTGTGACAATGGTTGTCCGGTACGGGAAGCAATGAAGAAGGGCAAACCGGTTACCAACCGTGAAGTAACCATTAAAAATGCAGAAGATAAGTTGATTCCGGTTTCAGTCAGCGCCTCCATTCTCTATGACGATGAAGGCAACCCGATTGGCGGGGTTGAGACTCTGCGCAGCATGAAGCGTATCTACGCGATTATGGACAGCGTTGCCGATGGCCTCTTTACGGTTGACGAAGGGATGCACATCACTCACTTTAACAAGGCTGCCGAAGAAATTACCGGGGTTTCCGCTCAGGAAGCGATCGGCAGACCCTGCTATGAAATCTTTAAATCAGAGGCCTGCACCGGTGCCTGCCCAATGGTTGAAGCCATTGCCACCGGACAATCCATCCAACGGGAAGTGGAAATCAGCGACCGCAAGGGGCGCAAGAAGCTGATCTCTGTCAGCGCATCTACCCTCTATGATGCAGCCGGCAATGTCATGGGCGGGGTGGAAACCGTCCGCGACCTGACACCTATTACCGCTATCAAGGAAGAAATTCGCGAAAAATACTCATTCCGCAGTCTGGTGAGCCGTAACCCTGCCATGCGACGCCTGTTTGATGTCATGGAAGATATCGCTGCCAGCAATGCAACCGTCTTCCTGAACGGTGAAAGCGGCACCGGGAAAGAGCTGTTTGCCAGGGCTATCCACGATTTAAGCCCCCGCCGCGAAGGTCCGATGGTAATCGTCAACTGTGGCGCCTTGCCGGAAACCCTGCTTGAGTCAGAGATCTTCGGTGTCCGCAAAGGAGCCTTTACCGGTGCAACAGAAAACCGCCCCGGGCGGCTTGAACTGTGTAACGGCGGCACATTCTTCCTGGATGAAATCGGTGACCTGCCATTGCCGCTGCAGGTAAAACTGCTGCGTGTCCTGGAAAACCATGAGTTCCAGCCACTTGGCGCCCGTTCTCCCATCAAGGCCGATGTCCGCTTCATCACCGCAACCCACCGTAATCTTGAAGAGATGGTGGCGGAAGGCACCTTCCGTCAGGATCTCTACTTCAGAATCAATATTGTTACCCTCAACATCCCTCCCCTGCGTGACCGTCGCGAGGATATCCCCCTGCTTGTTGATATGGCTCTGCAACGTTTCAACCTCACCTACAATAAAAAAGTCCGCTCTGTTTCACCTGAAGTCTTGAAGCTGTTGCTTACCCACTCCTTTCCCGGCAACGTCAGAGAACTCTTGAATCTGATCGAACAGTCAGTCATACTCTGCCGCGGAACAGAGATCACTCTGGATCACCTGCCAACTAACTTTCTGGGGCAATCCCACGAGCAGGCGCAGAACACGCGTCGTTCCGGCAAGATTCCGACCGCCGCAGATCTGAATGCCCTGTTAAGCCGCTATAGCGGCAATCGGGCCGAAGTTGCACGGGAGCTGAATATCGACCGTACAACCCTCTGGCGTTGGATGAAAAGGCTTGGTGTAAAGGAGTTTTAAGAAGGGGGTACGCTGATTGACACGCGCAGACCTGCAGCAAAAAGCACATGCCATTGACACCCTGTTTGACCTTGGCCGGATTGATGAAGGAAGGGCCGCTATTTTGGAAGCCCTGGAAGCTGCCAAGGATGATCCGGCCTATCACTATTATTTTCAGGCTGAGGCAGCCGGCTATCTTGACCACAACAGTAAAGAGCAGGGACGTCTGTTCACTGAAGCCCTCGATCTGGCACCTGACGACCTGTTCCTGATGCGGGTGGTCGGGGTCTGGCAGCTGATGAACGGCAAGGTATGGTCAGCCGTGCGCACCTTTGACCGCGTGCTGGCACTTGAACCGAATGATGGCGATACCCTGCGCTGCATGGGAATTGCCCATTCACGGCTTGACCGGGATCGCAAGGCCATTAAATTTTATGAACAGGCCTTGTCAGTTAATGCTGCAGACAGTGATGCAATGCGTCAGATCGGTGTTTCCCTTTCAAAACTGGGTGAGGACAAGGAGTCACTGGACTGGTTCCGCAAGGCACTGGCGCTGAATGAACAGGATTACGACTCCATGCGGCAGTTGGGGATCTCGCTGGCCATGCTGACAGATTACGAAGGGGCCCTGCAGTGGTTACGCCTTGCTCAGACCGTGAATCCGCAGGATTACGAGACACGGCTGAACATGGCACTGGTGTTGAAGAAAATGCGGGGAGAAGAAACCTGGCTTGAGCGGGTTTCAATCAAGCTGGGACGCTGGATGAGCCGTGTCTGGGGCAAGTTACTGGATCGGTTTAATCTACGCTAACTGTTTCAAGCGGTCTCGCAGCCGATTGACAAAGCCTCATCCGCGGCTTCATCTTGCTTGGCTCCGGTTCCATGCACCGCATCAAGACGTTGCAAAGCTATTTTCAGTGCTTCTTTCATGGCAATCCGCGCATCCTGTTCCTGACCGGCGTCAAAAAGGGCATCAGACTGCTTAAGCAGGGCACCGCCACCGGCAAACGACACCACATTGGCAACATCGGTATGGCCAATGGAAACGATTCCGGTGATTGCACTGTAATTTGTTTTTGCTTTCATACATGCCTCCTGCAACAAAGCAGATTGTTTACAAAAGACAAAGCACAAAGCATGCCACACTATTTATTTGTTTAATTTCATCACGTTACATCAAAAACAACATGCATCACAATTGATGCAGTTGCAACACAAAATCACTCCTGAGATAAATAACAATAACAATATCAATAAATCAGGTGTTGCACAAACATGCAACACCTGATTTAGTTAACGCAACTACGTAAGCAATCAATTACTTAATAGTTTGGTTACACGCCGCTTTAAACGCTGTGCCTCCCGCGCCGATTGATTGGCCTGAGCAATCAGGAGTTGATGCAGCCCGCTCTGTTCCTGACCACTGGCCGGTTGTCGCTGCAGATAACTGCCATCCGGTTGCATCTCCCAGGCATAGCGCTGGTCAGCAACATGGGCATCCAGCAGCTCCCGTAACTGTTGCTGTAACGCTAACGACTCAACCGGGACCAGAATCTCAACCCGCGATTCAAGGTTCCGTTTCATGGCATCAGCAGAACCAATGAAATATTCTTCCTGACCGCCATTTCTAAAATAATACAGACGACTGTGTTCCAGAAAGCGCCCGACAATACTGACCACTTTAGCCGTATCAGAAAGTCCCGGCACCCCCGGCCTGAACCGGCACGAATCCCGCACATAGAGATCTACCCGCACTCCGGCCTGACAGGCCCGATACAGGCTTTTCACAATGTCGCCATCATCAAGGGCATTCATTTTGAACTGAATCAGCCCTCCGCCCTTTTCTTGATGTAGCGTGATCTCCCGCTCAATCTTTTCAAGCAGGGACCGTTTTAACAACTTGGGGGCCGGCAGCAGTTTTTTATAGGTCCGCTTTGGAGAGAGACCAGTGGTCAGATAATTAAACAGTTCGGTCAGGTCCTGACCAATGGCATCATCGCTCGTGAACAGACCAAGGTCACTGTAGAGACGGGCCGTGTCAGTATGATAGTTGCCGGTACCGATATGCACATAACGCCGGATACCGTTGTAATCACGTCGCACCACCAGAATCACCTTGCAGTGGGTTTTCAGCCCCACCACGCCGTAGGTAACATGGATACCGGCCTCCTCCATCCGCTCGGCAATCCTCAGGTTGGCCGCCTCATCAAAACGGGCCTTCAACTCCACCACCACCGCCACCTGCTTACCATTTTCTGCTGCCCTCACCAACGACTCAATTAACCGCCCCTCCTTTGAGGTACGATAGAGGGTCATCTTGATGGCACAGACCTTGGGATCATCGGCTGCCTCATTCAGAAAACGCTCAACTGAACTGGCAAACGACTGATACGGATGTTTGACCAGAAAATCACCGCTGTTACGGATGATATGAAAGATGTTGCGGGACGACATCAACTGGGGATGATCTTCCGGATGGTGGGGCGGATCATGCAGTTTCGGATGGTTCAGACAGGCAATCTCAAACAGGTCACGCATCCCCAGCATCTCTGATACTTCAAACACATCACTGGCCTCATCAAGATCCAGTTCTGCGGCCAGGCGACCTTTATGGACCGGATCCATGCCGGGCACCACCTCAAGCCGTACAATCGGAGCAAAGCGGCGTTCCTGCAGCTCTGACTCAATCATTGCCACCAGATCATCAGCCTTTTCTTCATCCTTCTCTGTGTTGGCATTGCGGGTTACCCGGAAAAGTTCACAGGAAACCACCTTCATACCCGGAAACAGCATATCAAGATTTGCAGCCATCACCTCTTCCAGCGGTACAAAACGTTCCCCTTTGCCGACCCGCATAAAACGGGCCACACCGGAGCCAAGCGGCACCTTGACCCGCGCCATTGAAACATCTTTTTCACGGGGATAGCGGACCGTTACCAGCAGGTTCAGCGAAAGGTTGGAGACAAAGGGAAAGGGATGGGCCGGGTCAATTGACTGGGGGGTCAGGAGCGGATAGATGTCTCGTGCATACAGCTCGCGTAACGCCTTTTGCTCACGGCTGGTAAGATCTTTCCACCCCACCACCTCAATGCCCTTCTCATCAAGCAAGTGCACCAGCTGCCTGTACAAGACAGCTTTGTCAGTGACCAGCGTACGGACCTGAACATGACATTCCTGCAACTGCTGGCGGGGAGTACGCCCGTCAATGGTCAGTTCCTGCACACCTGCTGCCAGTTGCTGTTTCAAACCGCCAATCCGCTTCATAAAAAACTCATCCAGATTGGCACCGACTATGGCCAGAAACTTGACCCGCTCCAGCAGGGGAGTTCGCGGGTCTGATGCCTCACTCATCACCCGCCGGTTAAAGGCCAGCCAGGTCAGTTCACGGTTCAGATACCATTGGCTGTCATCAAGGTCAAAGACTTGAATGTCAGGCAGCTCGTTTAGCTCCTTATCAACTTGCGGTACCGCTTTAACGGCCCGACGTCGTGGCTGAGCCGTTTTCTTAACAGGAGCGGCTTCACCCCCCTGGTGCACCTGATCCATCTTCTTCCCCTTATGTTTACCAAGCTTGCGAGCAGCAGTCACATGCCACCTCCGGACAGTTATACTCTGATTTGATTCTACACCACTGTTACAATCATGCAACAAACAGCGGTTGTTTTGAAGCGGTTGATCAGGCCGGTCATCTGTGGTACACCACCTATCCCATGTCACAACTCAATCCTGAACAATTCATCGCTGTCCACCATACCGAAGGCCCTCTACTGGTGCTGGCAGGTGCCGGATCAGGCAAGACTCAGGTCATCACCAGCCGGATCGTGCATCTGCTTGCCACCCTCAAAGTCCCGGCAGACCAGATCCTTGCGGTTACCTTTACCAACAAGGCTGCCAAAGAGATGCAGGAACGGGTCAAGCGGGCGGCAGGTGCCAAGTCGGAAGGGATGCTGATCAGCACCTTTCACTCACTGGGGGTCCGCATCCTGCGCCGCGATATCCGCAGACTGGGCTACAAACCCAACTTCACCATCTACAGTGATAGTGATCAGTCTGGCGTGGTGCGTCAGGCCCTTTCAGACCTGAATATCGACACCAAACAGTTTCAACCGGATATGGTGCGTTGGCAGATTTCCATGGCCAAGAACCGACTGATTGCTCCTGATCAGTATCCCAAGTTGTCAACCAATCCGCTTGAGCAGGTTACCGCAGCGGTCTATCCCCGCTACCAACATCTGCTGCGGGCCTACAATGCCATCGATTTTGACGACATCATCATGCTGACGGTACGGATGCTGGAGGAACTGCCTGAGGTTCGCCAGCACTGGCAGGACCGCTTCCGCTATATCATGGTGGATGAATACCAGGATACCAATGCCGGCCAGTACAAGCTGATTTCATTGCTGGCACAGGGGCATGGCAACCTCTGCGTGGTGGGTGACGATGACCAGGCCATCTATGGCTGGCGCGGTGCAGATATTGCGAATATCCTCAACTTTTCTGCTGAACGCAGCAGCTGCAAGGTAGTTAAACTGGAGCAGAACTATCGCTCCACCGGCACCATCCTGAATGCGGCAAACACCGTGATCCGCAACAACAGCAAACGCAGTGACAAGGCACTCTGGACCGCTTCTGGCACAGGAGAACTGATCAACCTGCTGGTGGCTGATACCGATGACGAAGAGGCCCGCCAGGTGGTGGAGCAGCTCCAACTGGCGCAATATCGTGACAAGCGTCCCTGGCGTGACTTTGCCATTCTGTACCGCTCCAATGCCCAGAGCCGTGCCTTTGAAGAGGCTTTACGGATGGAAGAGGTTCCGTACGTACTGGTTGGTGGCCAGAAGTTCTTTGAGCGCAAGGAAGTGAAAGACTCCCTCTCCTACCTGGCGGTACTGGCCAACCCCCGGGACGAGGCCGCCCTGGTCAGGACCATCAACTTTCCCAGACGGGGAATCGGCGGTACCAGTCTGCTACGCCTGCAGCAGTGGTCCCTGGAACACAATCTGTCGCTGTACGACACCCTGGGCATGGCTGATCAGATTGAAGGGCTCAGCGAGGCAACCCGTAAGGCCGTGAATGGCTTTCATGCCATGATCAGACAGGAACTGGCAGACTTTACCAACAGCTCTATGGCGCCCCAGGTTACGGCCCTGTTCAAGAAGTTGGGAATCAATCAGGAGTTGTATCGTACCATCGACAACCCGCTGCAGGCCCGCAAGCGAATTGAAAACATTGAACAGGTGATCAATGCCCTAGCCAGTTTTGAAGAGCGAAACCCGACGGCAGGGCTGGCTGACTTTCTGGAGCGGATCGCCCTGTTGGAGGACAACCGGCGGGAAACTGACAATGATCAACCCCAGGATGCCGTTACTTTAATGTCGCTGCACGCCAGTAAGGGTCTGGAATTTCCACAGGTCTTTCTAGTTGGTCTGGAGGAAGGACTGCTGCCCCACCACCGCTCCATTGATGAAGACCCTGAGGTGGCTGAGGAGCGGCGGCTCTGCTATGTGGGGATCACCCGCGCCAGGGAACGCCTGACCATCTCACGTTGCCTGAAACGCCGTAAATACGGAACCTGGGAGGAACGCCAGCCCAGCAGGTTTCTGGCTGAAATCCCACCGGAGCTGTTTGAAGGTGGAGATGCAGAAAATAAGGAAACAGAACCGGTTGATATGGGAATGGATTTCTTTGCCAGAATGCAGAATATGTAATAATCAACGCCCCTGCGAGATTGATGACTCACAGGGGCGTTTTCAGTTTAGTTCTGTTGAAAAAGCTATTTTACCGCAGCGTTCAGATCAGCCAGCAGTTGCTCTGGATCAAGGCCGTGGTTGATGGCCCCCAGATCAATCGGTTCACTCTGGGCACCCATGCAGCCGGCACAGGCCAGGTTGTACTTCTTCAGCACCTTGGCTGTTTCAGGATAGGTCCGCAACATCTCAAGAAACGTCATATCTTTGGTGATTTTTGCTGTTGCCTGTGCCATACCCTACCCCCTACTCGTATTTAATCTCAATGATTTCATATTCTTTAGTGCCAGCCGGCACCTTCACCTTGACTGAATCATCCAGTTTGTGTCCGATCAGCGCCTTGCCGACCGGTGAGGTGCAGGAGATCTTGCCCAACTTGATGTCAGCCTCATCTTCACCAACGATCTTGTAGGTAATCTCCTCTTCGGATGCCGTGTCATACAGGGTAACCGTAGCTCCGAAAACCACTTTATCCGGTTTGAGTCCGGTCAGGTCAACCACATGGGCACGGGCCAGCTTGCCCTGCAGCTCCTGAATCCTGCCCTCGATAAACCCCTGACGATTTTTGGCAGCGTCGTACTCGGCATTCTCGGAAAGGTCTCCATGACTGCGTGCTTCAGCAATATCCTGAATCACCTTGGGACGTTCTTCACGAATCAAACGCTTCAGCTCTTCCTGAAGTGCCTCATAGCTCTCTTTGGTTAGTGGTATGTTGTTTGACATCGGTTACTTCTGCTCCTGACAAAGATAGTCCTGCAGCGGCTTAACCCGTAGTTCCTGCCCCTTCAGGGCGATAATGGCATCAACAGCGGCATTGGCGCCGGTGGCAGTGGTGTAATAGGCAACGCTGTGCATCAAGGCTTCACGACGGATTGAGAATGAGTCAGCCACGGCCTGGGCTCCCTGGGTGGTATTGATCACCAGTTGCACCTCACCGTTTTTCAAGGCATCAACAATATGGGGGCGGCCTTCCATAACCTTGTTGATCCGACGCACTGGAATACCTTTTTCTTCAAGGAATGATGCCGTACCGCCGGTGGCAAGGATGCCGAATCCGGCTTTATACAGTTTTTCAGCAGCAGTGACAACATGTTTCTTGTCTCCGTCCCGTACACTGATAAAGGCATTACCGGAAAGCGGCATCTTGACGTTGGCGCCCAGCTGCGATTTGGCAAAGGCCTCGGCAAAGCTGTCGCCGATTCCCATTACCTCACCGGTAGACTTCATCTCAGGCCCCAGGATGGTATCCACACCTGGAAACTTGACAAACGGGAAGACCGCTTCCTTGACTGAAAAGTAATCCGGTACAATGTCACCGGAGACACCCAGTTCTGCCAGGGTTTTGCCAGCCATGATCCGGGCAGCGATCTTTGCCAGCGGACGACCGGTGGCCTTGGAGACAAACGGAGCGGTACGGGACGCACGGGGGTTAACCTCAAGGATATAGATGGTACCATCCTTGACCGCGTACTGGACGTTCATAAGGCCGATAACATTCAGCTCAAGGGCCATGATCTCGGTCTGGCGGCGTACCTCGGCAATCAGTTCCTGGGACAATGAGTAAGGTGGCAGGGAACAGGCGGAATCACCGGAATGGATACCAGCCTCTTCAATATGCTCCATGATCCCGCCGATCACCACCTGCTTGCCATCGCAAAGGGCGTCCACATCGATCTCAATGGCAGCATCCAGAAATTTATCCACAAGAATCGGATGTTCAGGCGAGGCCTGGACAGCAGTGGTCATATAGCGCCGCAGGTTCTCCACATCGTAGACAATCTCCATGGCCCGCCCACCCAATACATAGGAGGGACGTACCACCACCGGGTAGCCGATCCGGTTGGCCACTTCTTCAGCCTCTTCAAAGGAACGGGCTGTACCGTTGGCAGGCTGCAGCAGGTCCAGCTTGTGCAGCATCTCCTGGAACCGCTCACGATCCTCAGCCCGGTCAATGGCATCCGGGCTGGTACCGATGATAGGCACACCGGCCTTTTCAAGGGCCACTGACAACTTGAGCGGCGTCTGGCCGCCAAACTGCACGATCACCCCCACCGGATTTTCCTTGGCCACGATCTCCAGCACATCTTCCTGGGTCAAAGGCTCAAAGTAGAGCCGGTCAGAGGTATCGTAGTCAGTGGAAACCGTTTCCGGGTTACAGTTGACCATGATGGTCTCGTAGCCATCCTCTGCCAGAGCAAAGACGCCATGCACGCAACAGTAGTCAAACTCGATCCCCTGGCCAATCCGGTTGGGTCCGCCCCCCAGGATGATAATCTTCTTGCGGTCGGTTACCTCTGCCTCGCACTCTTCCTCATAGGTTGAATAGAGATAGGGGGTATAGGCCACAAACTCGGCTGCACAGGTATCCACCCGTTTGTACACCGGTCGTACCTTCAGGCTCCAGCGCAGTTCACGCACCTGGTCTTCGCTGACCTTCCAGAGCTTTGCCAGCATCTTGTCAGAGAAACCGTACTGCTTGGCTTCATACAGCTGGTCACGGGTAACAGCAGCTGGATGCAGCCCTTTCAGCTCTTCTTCCTTTTCAATAATCTGGCGCATGTTGTTCACAAACCAGGGATCAAAGGCGGTATGCTTGTACACCTCATCAACCGTCATGCCGCTGCGCAGGGCATCCCCCAGGTACCAAAGCCGGTCTGCATTGGGGACACTCAACTTCTCAAGCAGCAGTTGCTGCTCATGGTCAGTCAGGGAACGGCGGGTCTCACTGCCAAGATCAAACAGCTTGGAATCAAAACCGCAGACACCGATCTCAAGGGAACGGAGCGCCTTCTGGAACGATTCCTTGAAGGTCCGGCCAATGGCCATCACCTCCCCCACCGACTTCATCTGGGTAGTCAGTGTGGCGTCGGCAGCCGGGAATTTTTCAAAGGTAAAGCGCGGAATCTTGGTGACCACATAATCGATGGTCGGCTCAAAGCAGGCCGGTGTCTCTCGGGTAATGTCATTGCGGATCTCATCCAGAGTATAGCCAACAGCCAGCTTGGCAGCGATCTTGGCAATCGGGAAGCCGGTCGCCTTGGAAGCCAGGGCAGATGAACGGGAGACCCGCGGGTTCATTTCGATTACCACCAGACGGCCATCACGGGGATTGATACCGAACTGGATGTTGGAACCTCCGGTATCAACACCGATCTCGCGGATGATCTTCAACGAGGCATCCCGCAGGATCTGGTATTCCTTGTCGGTCAGGGTCTGGGCCGGGGCAACGGTGATGGAGTCACCGGTGTGAACCCCCATGGGATCAAAGTTCTCAATGGAGCAGATGATCACCACGTTGTCAGCCGTGTCCCGCATCACCTCCAGTTCATACTCTTTCCAGCCGATTACCGACTCTTCCACCAGAATCTCGTCGGTTGGTGAGGCATCAATCCCCACCATGGCCATCCGCTCGTACTCTTCCATATTGTAGGCGATGCCGCCGCCGGTACCGCCCAGGGTAAAGGAGGGACGGATAATGGCCGGAAAGCCAACCTGTTTGATCACCTCCATCACCTCTGTACGGTTATGGGCCAGGCCTGATTTAGGTACGGACAGACCGATCTTCTCCATGGCCTGCTTGAACAGGGTACGATCTTCAGCCTTTTTAATGGCAGGCAGTTTGGCACCGATCAGCTCAACCCCAAACTTGTCCAGAATCCCCATCTCTGCCACACTGACTGCCGTGTTCAGGGCGGTCTGCCCCCCCAGGGTGGGCAGTACAGCGTCTGGACGTTCTTTCTCAATGATCTTGGCCAGAATCTCAGGGGTGACCGGCTCGACATAGGTACGATCAGCAAAATCCGGGTCGGTCATGATGGTGGCCGGGTTACTGTTCAGCAATACCACCTCGTAGCCTTCCTCTTTCAGCGCCTTGCAGGCCTGGGTACCGGAATAGTCAAACTCGCAGGCCTGGCCGATCACGATCGGCCCTGCTCCGATAATCAGAATCTTTTTGATATCTGTTCTTTTAGGCATGTACAACTCCTTGCAAAATTAGGAAATGCGATTTTTTCGTCAAGATCAAGGACCATCGAGATTGACAAAAGAACGCATTTCTCAGCGAAATATAAAGTAAACTGCCCCGGCCAGACAACATCCGGCCCAGAGGTAATCAAGTTTTAACGGAACCCCCATATACAGCACTGCAAACGGGACAAACACCGCCAGGGTAATCACTTCCTGAGTGATCTTCAACTGCGCCAGACTGAAGGTGCCATGATACCCGATCCGGTTGGCCGGCACCTGCACCAGGTACTCAAAAAACGCGATCCCCCACGAGACCAGCACAGCAATAAACCAATGCCGGTTGTTCAGATTCTTTAAGTGGGCATACCAGGCAAAGGTCATGAAAATATTTGAGATAAACAGCAGGACAACGGTTCTCATGCCGGTTCGGTTATTTCACCTGTAGCAAGATACTTTTGCAATGCTGCCACATGTTCATGGTCGGCTGCCATCATGGCCTTGAAAAGCCGGTTGATCGAATGGTCATCAAAACAGAGCACTGCCTTAAGGTGTGTTTCAACCAGCTGTTCTTCCAGACTGATTGACAGTTTCAGCGCCTGTTCCGGGCTTGGCGGTGCCTGCAAAACCTTGTCGTGCACCCCGCGAACAGCATCAAGAATCTTATGCAATCGCTCAACACTGACTGAAGCATCAGGTGTCAGTTGTGACGAATAGAGCCGGCTGGCCATCAGGAACTGCTGTTCATGGTTCAGCTCTTCCCGGGCTGTCTTCTGCCAGAGCTCTGAAAGTTGCGGAGCTTCAGCATAAAGTTGCCCGAACTGAAAGTAGAGATCGCTGACCGCTCTTTCAATTTTTGCACAGGTATTGAGTAGTTCTTTCATGCCAACCTCTTGCCGGGCAAGTCAAATACGGTCACGCTCCTGATCCAGCTCCTGCACCCAACCGTTTTCAAGACCAGCTTCTTCAAGCACCGCAACTGCTGCGTCATACTCATCGTGGCTCAGCGCACGATTAATCCCATCTGTGTGGGTGGCTTTCCAGGCTGGAAAATACTGGCTCATCAAGGCAATATGGGTTTCGGGCCCCAGCTGCCTGGCTATCCAGGGTAATGTCTCGGCTGAACCAGCCCTGGCCTGCGGCAACACCAGGTGGCGAATGATCAGCCCCTGCACCGCAATCCCGTTTTCATCAACCTGCAGCTGTCCCACCTGACGCAGCATCTCTGTCACAGCACGCCGGTTAGTGGCCGCATAGCCCGGTGCATTGGACAAGACAATGGCCTGAGCATCATCGGCATACTTCATGTCCGGTAAATAGACACTGACCACACCGTCCAACAGCTGCAACGCCTCAACGGTCTCATAGCCGCTGGAGTTCCAGACTATCGGCAGTTGAAACCCCTGTGGAATAGCCAGCCAGAGCGCTGCCAGAAACTGAGGCAACCAATGGGTAGGGGTCACCAGATTCAGGTTGTGGGCTCCCCGCTTCTGCAGCCCCAGCATCCGTTTTGCCAGCTCTGCGGTGCTGATGCTCTCGCCATTATTCTGCTGACTGATCGGATAGTTTTGGCAGAAAAGACAGCTTAGGGTGCAGCCTGAAAAAAAGATCGTGCCGGAGCCTCTGCTGCCGCTGATCGGTGGTTCTTCTCCCCGGTGCAGGTTGGCTGATGCTATCCGCGGCATGAGTCCGCTTTTGCACCTACCCTGCTCACCCTTGATCCGGTTTACTCCGCAATGATGCGGACAGAGGTCACAGCTGGCCAACCTTTGATATGCCGTACGAACCCGCTGCAGCAGTTCACCTGATTGATAAAGAGCGTGGTATTGCATAAATACTTAACTGAGGCCTGCCTAACGATGCTGCTCCATCATTTCAACAAACCGCCCAAACAGATACTGCGAATCATGGGGGCCTGGTGATGCCTCTGGGTGATGCTGTACCGAGAACACCGGCAGAGTGCAATGCCGGATACCTTCAACGGTCTGATCATTCAGGTTTTCATGCCCCAGACAGGCCACATCACCCAGTGACGCGAGATCTACGGCAAAGCCATGGTTCTGGGACGTTATCTCCACAACGCGGGTAGACATATCCATGACCGGCAGGTTTGAGCCATGATTACCGAACGGCAGTTTGACGGTCCTGCCCCCCAGAGCCAGACCCAGCAGCTGATGCCCCAGACAGATACCGAAAACCGGCTTTTTACCGATAAATTTACGGATCTCCTGCTGCACAGCCACCAGCGGTTCAGGGTCGCCAGGGCCGTTACTCAGGAAGATACCATCAGGATTCATGGCCAGGGCCTCTTCAGCCGGGAAGGTAGCGGGAACCACGGTCACATCACAGCCGGCATCCACCAGACAGCGCAGGATATTGTATTTGATGCCAAAGTCATAGGCCACTACTTTGTATTTCAGGGTGGCAGGATCAATCTGGGGATAGCCCTCTCCCAGTTTCCAGGCCCCTTCAGTCCAGTGGTACGGCTTGTCACAGGAAACACCTGAAGCCAGATCAAGACCTGCCATGCTGGGTATGGCCCTGGCCTTGGCCACCAGCGAGGCATGGTCAAAATCCACAGTGGAGATGATCCCGTTCTGTGCCCCCTTATCCCGCAGGTGGCGGGTCAGGGCACGGGTATCCAGTCCATGAATACCAACCACACCATTCTCTTTCAGATAGGCATCCAGAGACATGGTGGAACGGAAGTTGGAAGGAAAGTCCAGATACTCCCGCACAATAAAACCTGACAGAAACAGTCCACGGCTCTCGATATCCTCAGGGTTGATGCCGGTGTTGCCAATCTGGGTGTAGGTCATGGTGACCATCTGTCCCTTGTAGGAGGGATCAGTCAGCACCTCCTGATAACCGGTCATGGCAGTGTTGAATACCACCTCACCGGAGGCTTCACCACCGGCTCCAAATGATTTGCCTTCAAAGATGCGCCCATCAGCCAGCGCAAGGATTGCTTTCATGCGTTAGTACTCCTGAATTCTTGATTATCTACCTGAAAATACGATCTTACCACCAACAACGGTACATGCTGCCGCACCGGTCATGGTTGCCCCCAGCCAGGGTGAGTTCTTGGATTTGCTGGCGAGAACCGATTCCGTCACAGTCCATTGCTTAGCCGGATCAATCACGGTAATGTCAGCCACGCTGCCTGCCTTAAGCGAACCACGACCAAGCCCTAGCAATTCTGATGGGTTGCAACTCATCTTTTCAACCAACTGAGCAAGGGTCAGCAGCCCTTCATCCACCAGCTTGAGTGAGAGCGGCAATGAGGTTTCCAACCCCACAATACCGTTCATGGCCTCGTTAAACTCGACATCCTTTTCATCAATGTGGTGCGGAGCATGGTCAGTTGCGATGCAATCGATGGTGCCATCCTTCAACCCCTGCTTGATGGCAGCAACGTCATCCGCCTCACGCAGAGGCGGATTCATCTTGGCATTGGTGTTATAGCCCCGCACCGCATCATCGGTCAGGGTAAAGTAGTGGGGAGCGGTCTCGCAGGTTACCCTGACTCCACGGGCCTTTGCCTCCCGGATAATCCGGACCGAACCTTTGGTGGAGACATGGGCAATATGGATCGGTGCCCCGACATACTCAGCCAGCATGATCTCACGGGCAGTGGCAATATCCTCGGCCACCCGGGGAATCCCCTTCAGACCCAGCTCAGTTGAGGTAAAGCCCTCGTTCATCACCCCTTCACCCACCAGCTCCAGCTCTTCTGCATGGGAAATGACCATAATGCCGATACCGGCAGCGTACTGCAGGGCGCGCCGCATCAGTTCACTGTTTTTCACCGGCTTGCCATCATCAGACACCGCCACGCAACCAGACTCCTTCAGCTCCCCCATCTCTGCCAGACGGTCACCAGCCATCCCCTGGGTGATGGTGCCCACGGGAAACACGTTACAGAAGCCATCAGTCTTGGCCTTGTTGATGATGTAGGAGGCGATCGCCTTGTTATCAATGGCAGGCTTGGTGTTGGGCATGCAGCAGACCGAGGTAAAACCACCAGCCACCGCAGCCCTGGTACCGGAGATAATATCTTCTTTATACTCCAGGCCTGGGTCACGCAGATGCACATGCATGTCGATCAGACCCGGCACCACGTACTTACCGCTTGCATCGATGGTCTCGGCACCAGCCGAGGTTGCCAGTCCTTTGCCAATCTCTTTAACCAGACCGTTTTCCACCACAACATCAAGGGTATCATCAATCCCCTGGCTGGGATCAATCACTCTGCCGCCTTTGATCAGAAGATTCATATAAATCACCTCATAAGAGTAAGTTAACAACTTTGATAGAACGCTCAATTTTGTGCAAGGTCTAGGAAGATGAGCGTTTGCCCAGAGGCGTAGGAAAAGCTACGCCGCACAAGAAAACGCGAAATCTGACAACGAGATTGCGCAAAAGTGTGCGTTCATTTTACTCGACATTGCCGCCACCACAGACGTGATACAACATCGCCATCCGCACTGCCACGCCGTTCTCCACCTGCTTCAGGATATGGGACTGACTGCCATCCACCACATAAGAGGACATCTCAACCCCGCGGTTGATCGGGCCAGGGTGCATGACCATGGCATTCGGCTTGGCCAGCTTCAGGTTTTCCGGGTTCAGGCCAAAATAGCGGGCATACTCACGGGTATTGGGCATCAGGGTCTTGCCTTGACGTTCCTGCTGGATCCGCAGCATGATTACCACATCAGCATCCTGGATCGCCTCTTTCATGGTGCCACAAACCGTGACATTACCCAGCCGCTCTACTCCTGGCGGCATCATGGTGGGCGGACCAGCCAGATAGATGGATGAGCCCATCTTGGTCAGACCCTGTATATCCGAGCGGGCAACCCGACTGTGGGTGATATCGCCTACCATTGCCACCTTGAGGCCATCCAGTCTGCCAAACTTATCCTTGATGGTCAGCATGTCCAACAGGCCCTGAGAGGGATGTTCGTGGGCACCGTCACCGGCATTGATGATGGAACAGCCAACCTTTTTAGACAGAAAATAATGGGAACCAGAGACTGCATGGCGCATCACAATAATGTCCGGCTTCATGGCCAGCAGATTCAGAGCGGTGTCAGCCAGGGTCTCTCCCTTGGTGGCAGAGCTGTTGGAAGGAGCAATGTTGACCGTATCTGCCGAGAGTCGCTTGCCTGCAATCTCAAACGAAGTGCGGGTGCGGGTGGATGATTCGTAAAACAGGTTGATGATGGTCTTGCCCCGCAGAGTGGGCACCTTCTTGATGTCGCGGCTGTTCACCTCACGCATGTTTTCAGCAGTGGAGATCAACAGTTCAATCTCTTCCTTGCTCAGGTCACGCAGTGCAATAATATCCTTATGCTTGAATTCCATGGTCCCTCCCCTGTTATTTTTCAAGAACCACTTCAACCGGCTGCTGTTTATCATCAAAAGTTACTTCAACATTTTCCTTCAGGCTGGTGGGGACGTTACGCCCCACAAAATCAGCCCGGATCGGCAGTTCGCGATGACCACGGTCAATCAGCACTGCCAGTTGAATGCAGCAAGGGCGGCCATGATCCATCAAGGCATCCAGGGCAGCCCGGATGGTGCGACCGGTAAACAGCACATCATCCACCAGCACCACCCGCTTCCCTTCCAGAGAAAAGGAGATGTCAGTCTTACCAACTGATTTATGGGGGGTCTGCTGCTTGAAGTCATCCCGATACAGCGTAATATCAATTGAACCAACCGGAACCCGCTCCCCTTCAATAATCTCCATACAGCGCGAGATCTCTCTGGCAATATACGCGCCGCCGGATTGGATACCAACCAGCACCACATCGGCCAACCCCTTGTTTTTCTCAAGGATCTCATGGGATATCCTGGTTAAAGCCCGCCGGATGCCGCTGTTGTCAAGAATAACCGTCTGGGTTGAATCAGTTGCCATAATCCACTCCCTTCAGAAATAGAAAAGGGTCTCTCCACCCGTGCGCGGAAAGACCCTCTTGAATATGTGGCTGTAACTGTTGCACCTTTGTTAACCTCACGGGGTTAGATTAAAAGGCAGATATGAAAAGAATTGAGATACTTTACCACTCTCCTGCAAAAACGGTCAAGGGGAAGTTTTGACCGAGGCCATATGAATCGCCCTGATAAAGGTAGCCTCAGTTGCCTGCTTAATTTCCTCAATAACCCCCTGGGGAACAGCAGAGTCAACAGAGAGGATAACCATTGCTTCACCTTTCTTTTCACTGCGGCCCAGATTCATAGAGCCGATGTTGATCTCATGCGTGCCCATAATGGTGCCGATCTTGCCGATCATACCGGGACGATCAGCATAGTGCAGCAGCAGCATATGTTCTTCCGGGGTAAAGTCCATGGCATAGTCACGCAGCCGGACAATCCGTGGAGCCCCTTCAAAGAGCGCACCGGCAATGGTGCGACGCTTGCCGTCACCTTCTGCAATCAGGGTAATCAGGTTGGAAAAGGCATCAGCCGAGGTGGTCTTGGTCTCTTCCACCACAATCCCCATCTGCTCAGCGATCAGGGATGCGTTCACCATATTGACATCCTGCTCAACAACCCGCCCCAGCAGGGCTGCCAGACCACAGACGGTCAGTGGCGAACAGTCATAGTGGGCAATGGCGCCGGCATAGCTGAAAGTGATTTTTTCAGGATGCCCATCCAGCAATTGGATACCAAAATCAGCCATCACATTAACCAGGTTCAGGAATGGCCGCATCTGGTCCATCAAGGCCATATCAAAACGGGGAATGTTCACCGCGTTTTCCAGCGGCTTCTCATCCAGATAGTTCAGGATCTCTTTGGATACATCCACAGCCACATTGATCTGGGCCTCATGGGTATTGGCACCCAGATGAGGAGTGACCGTAACGCGGGGATGGGCGATCAGCCCTTTCAATACATCGGTTCTGGGCGGCTCTTCGCTCCAGACATCCACGCCGGCAATGGCGATCTTGCCACTGTTCATGGCATCCAGCAGGGCAGGTTCATCAATGATTCCACCACGGGCTACGTTCATCACAATCACGCCGTCCTTCATCATGGCCAGTTCACGGCTACCGATCATCCCCTTGGTCTCGTCAGTCAGCGGAGTATGGACGGTAATGATGTCGCATTTTTTGTAGATCTCATCGTGGGAAACCAGCTTAACCCCCAGATCATGGGCCCGCTTGACTGCAATATACGGGTCGCAGGCCAGCACCTCACACTCAAACGCCTTCAAACGGGTGGCCACACGCCCGCCAACTTTGCCCAGACCGATCACACCGGCGGTCTTGCCTTTCAGCTCTACCCCGGTAAAAGGGGCGCGCTTCCACTCACCGGCCTTCAACGAGGCATTGGCCACGGTCACGTTGCGACAGGCAGCCATCAGCAGCGCCATGGTATGCTCGGCTGCACTGTTGGTATTACCAAAGGGGGCATTCACCACAATCACCCCTTTTGAACTGGCATAGTCCACATCCACGTTATCAATGCCAACACCGGCCCGGGCAACCATCTTCAGGTTCCTGGCAGCATCCAGCAGATCCTTATCAACCGTGGTACCGCTACGGGTAATGATCACGTCATAGTCACCAATCAAGGCCAGCAGTTCTTCCTTTTTCAACCCAAGGCGGACATCCATCTCTATGCGCGGATCCTGTTTCAGTAGCGCAAGCCCTTGATCAGCAACCTCATCAGTAACAATAATTTTCATGGTCATAGTCCCCGTGTTTGTTGTATTCAAGTTTTTGCATCCTAGACCTGACCCGCAAAAAATGCAAGCGGACTGAAACTGTCTTGAGGTATACATTACCTATGAAAACGTTCAACATTGTACTGATAGAGCCTGAAATACCACCTAACACCGGCAACATAGCCCGCCTTTGTGCAGCCACTGCTGCAACTTTGCATTTAGTCGGCAAACTGGGATTTTCCATTGATGATCGTTACCTGAAACGGGCCGGACTTGATTACTGGGACAAGGTTGAATTGAAGCGATGGGAAAACCTGGAACAGTTGCAGCAACAGCACCCGGAAGGCCGTTTCTGGTACCTCAGCACCAAGGTTGCCAGAAACTGCTATGAGCAGGGGATCTATCAACCAGGAGATTTTCTGGTCTTTGGCAAGGAAACCGCCGGCCTGCCGGCTGAACTGCTGGCCGCCAACCTTGAACGCTGCCTGACCATCCCGATGCCGGGTCAGGTACGCAGCCTGAACCTGTCAAACGCTGCAGCAGTGGTGCTGTATGAGGCATTGCGTCAGACAGGACAACTACAGTAGCCTACACCCCGTGCACCAATGAAAGAAAGAAGTCTTCCAGATTTTTCCGGTGTGGTTCAACCAGGACTATTTCTCGACCAGTTGCGACCTGTTCAGCAAGAAAACGGTCAAGCAACTCTTTGGGCACCTCTTCATCCAGCACTGCTCCATCAGCATCCTTTAAACGGACCTGATAGCCAACTATGCCACGTGACATAATGGCATCCACCCGGTCCACCAGCTTTAGTTCACCATGCAGCAGAATACCTACACGGTCACAGACCTTTTCAACATCATCAGTAATATGGGTGCTGAAGAAAACGGATTTCCCGCGTTTTTTCAAATCAACGATAATTTCCTTCACCAGTGCCCGACCAATCGGGTCCAGACCACTCATCGGCTCATCCAGAATATAGACATCAGGATCATGAATCAGCACCTGCGCCAAACCGACCCGCTGCACCATCCCCTTGCTGTAGCCACGGATAGGACGCTTACGCGCTTCCCACAACTCAAGTTGTTTCAAGACCTCTGCAGAGCGACGGGTTAACAGTGCATCGGCCATTTTGAATGTTTTACCCACAAATTGCAGATACTCTTCCGCTGTCAGATAATCATAAAAAGCCGGGTTCTCAGGCAAGTAACCGACATTACGACGGGAAGCCTCTGACCCGATCGCCTCTCCCATAATTGAAGCAGTGCCGGATGTTGGCCGGATCAACCCCATCAAACATTTGATGGTCGTACTTTTACCGGCACCGTTGGGGCCTAGAAAGCCGAACACCTCACCCTGCTCTATTGAAAGTGTCAGTCCCTTCAACGCCTCAACGGTCTGGCGTTTTTTACCTTTAAATGATTTACTCAGACCCTGCATATCAAGAGCGTACATCAGCTCACCTCACTTATTTTTTGTTGCAAAAGCAAACTTGCTGGTTGTTGCAACCTTGCCTGACGCTTCAAGATAGAACCTGCCACCGTAGGGATCAACCGGTGTTGGAGCAAGAAAACCAAGCTGCACCAATTGTTCAACAGAGACGGGTAAACCGCCATGCTCTGCCATAAATCTATCCCTTGCAGTTTCAATACGTTTCACTTCATGGAAGGCAGCCAAACGAATCTGGTAATTCTTCTTCAATGCCTGGTTTTTCTCACCTTTCTCCATTGCAGCAAGATAGGCAATTGCCAGATCAGTCTGACCTGACTCCTGCATATACCGGCCTGCCAGACTCTTGTGCAGATCCTGTCCACTCAGATCAGCAGCTTTCTTGTAGTATGCAGCAGCTTTGGGATAGTCCTTTAAAAAATAGGCACTATTAAACCCGGCAAAAAATGGTAGGTACCAATCCCAGGTACGGTATTTCATACCGTAATCTAAAAGTAAATTGGCTATTTTAAATTGCTTAGCGTCCCAAGTAAGAAACCCTTGAGCAAAATAGTATGCATCCATATTATAAGGATCTAGTTGCACTGCACCGTGAAGCAGGCGGGACATCCCCTGCAGGTCAGGTAGCTCAGCAAGTACCCTGCCTTCCTGGGCTTTACCCACTACCCCCCCAAAGTACATCAAAACCTTCATAACCAGTGAAGCACCAACTAACTCTTTCTGATCAGCACTTAACGGTTTCAGAAACGTGACACTGGGGACATAGCCTAACTTTTCCTCTATCGGCTTGTTACGCATATAGGAGGTAAAGGGAGGAATCACTACCCCATACAAGAATAGGCTGACCAACAAAGCAACTAAGGGAAGCCTAGAGTTAATCACTTCATCTCCCTCCGGTTGAAGAGTAGCGATGCCCCCGCCAATATAATTGCAGTATAGATAATGAAGTAGGCTAACGTTAGTCCCAATCCCTGTAAATTGGGACTAATGCTATAAATAGCATTCACTTTCAGGTCAAACCCAGCAAAATTGGGAAGGAGATGGTAAACCACAGATGCAACTAACTTCAGGAGGGGTGAAACAGCCTGCATCGAAGCAGGTGAGTTAACAAACTCGTACACCTGCTGGGTAACACCACTGGCAAGAAAAACACAAATAGTGCCGAAAATTGGCAAGAAAAACGAGGTGCTAACTGTGGAAAGCAGCATTGCAACGCCGATAAGCAGAATGTACTTAAAAGTGGCAAACACAATTGCCAACATCAGATAACTCCACACCACTGGGCGATATGGCGGATACATACCCGAAGCCACCTTGATCACCAGACAGGCCACTGATCCGAGGACCGAGGAAGTCATGAATAAAAACAAAGCAAGGCCAAAGAAACGCCCTAAAAGATATCCTCCCCGGCTAATTGGAAGGCTTAAGACACTAAAGGTATAGCGCCGTTCCATATCCTTCCATATTGAGGTAGCCCCCAGAAAAACTGATAGAAGGAGCAAGATAAACGAGATCAGCGACAATGACAGTGTAATGGAGAGTTCCGTCACCTGACGCATGGAAAGTGAAGCAACATAGGGGATAAACAAAAATAGCCCCCCCAAAGCCATAATGCCTTGGAACACCCGGTCACGGAAGATTCCTTTAAGGGTTATCTGAATGATATGGTGCATACTATATTTCTCCTTAGTTCAAACCATCCGGCAGTTTCCGACCTCTGCTACTTCGATACATCCTCAAGTTTTTTTACAAGTTTCAAAGCGTTCGCGTGATAGCTGCTTGTTTGGGGGGAGGCTGCGATAACTCTCTTAAAATATCGCAATGCTGATATATTGTCGCCAGTAACCAGCGCTAACTCACCCGCCCTGTACATAAGGAATGGCTCCTTACGCAACTCAAACAAGGCATCTAGACACTCAAGCTTCCTTTTAAAATATGGCATGCCGGATAAATCATGAATATCCACACCAGCAAGACGTTCACGCAAAAATTCTCTATAAAGATCATATGCTGCTGCTGACTTTCCCTTAGTCTCCTTAATGACCATTTCATAGTACCGGGCAGCTTCAGGGTAATTCCCCTCTTTTGAGAGGGCCGAAGCCATAGCAAGGTCAAGCATTTCATAATAACCGACGCTTGGAATTGCAGAAGCTACAGTATATTGACGCTTTGCCTCTTGCAAATCTCCACTTTTGATTAAGGCAAGCATGTAATCCACATAAATCATCTTAAAACCTGGGGATTTTGCAACAGTATCTCGCCATAATGTCAAATTACTTTTCCAGATAAGGCTCCGATGCAATGAAACTGCAAACATAACCACCACAAGTACCAGAGCGCCATAACGGTAATAGCATCTGATGGTCTGGCCCGTAATAGTGCGATCCAAGTAGATAACCAGAGCTATAACCCAGAATGCGCTGGAGACATAGATATAGCGCTCCGCATAAGCTGTCCATGTGACCGTACCTAAAGCCAGAGGCAGTGCGGGCAGAAAAAGCACTACACCTGTTAGGAAAAAGGCTGAACTGATTGTGTTACGGCGAACCAGATAGAGACAACCTAGTAGCACTACTACTCCCAAAAGATTATAAAACGGGTCTATTTCCCTGATAGCTAAATTTAAAGGTAATGGCAGGAAAAACTTTTTTACATAAAATCCTGCCGCACCTAAAAAAGTTTGTAACGAATAATTCAGGTCATTAAAGATGAGATTGATTGTTCTACCAATACTACCAAGGTTGGAGCTGAATACAACAGAGCGAAATGCAAAAAAGCCCCAAACCGCCCCCACCCCAACTGCTATAATTGAGAGAGTTGTGTATAACCAGCCTAATTTATTGCCTGATTTCAGATCAATTACTGCAATAGATGCCAGATAGATAATGCTAACCACAAAAGATAGCCAGACATTGTAACTGACCACCATGACAACCACGGCCACGACGCTAAATACCGTCAGCAGACCAATTTCTCTGATATGTCGTCCAAAGACTATAACCTCATCAGGAATATCTTCCCGATCTCTTGCAGACAAAATACAAACAGCAGACAGAAAAAAAGCAACAACCGTTTCTTTTACAAGCAAACCTGGCACAAGCAGCAAAAAAGCAAACAGCAACTCTAAAGCACGCCTGTTCTGTTTAAATCTGATGAGAAATAAAGTACTTGCGAGCATTGAAGTGCCAGCAAAAACATCTGTACGACCAGAAATCCAATTAACCGACTCACTCGTAATCGGGTGCAAACCAAACATAAGTGAAGCAAACACCGGCAAATAACTGGTATGCCTTTTTTCTGGGGGTAACAGTTTCCGTACAATCAGGTACACCAGCCAGGCATTCACGACATGAAAAAATATGTTATCAAGATGCATAAACCGTGTATCAAGCAACCACACATGCTTATCAAAAAGATAACTCAGCCCGATCATCGGGCGATAATAGGCACCGTCAGCTGTTTGTGGAAAGAAAAGCGATTTGAGAGAAAAACCTGAGTTGGCTATAGCATGATACGCATCAAAATCATCAACGGTCGTGAGTTCAGCAAAAATAGAGGGAGAAAATGCGATAGCAACAGAAAAAGCTATAAATAAAAACACGTACAGAAGACGATGCAAAATCATACTTTCGCTCATAAATAAAAGGGTTGACCGGAATCAACCCTTTTAAACTTCTAAACAATAAAAATGGAAACTATTGCCAACCAGTTCCAGTAAGTGCGGTTGAGGAAGTCTGTGACGTAGGAGTACCTACTGTGTAACTTGTCTGTGATGGAATCGCTTTAGAGTAAATTTTAGACACATCTTGAGTTGTTCCTGCCCCACCCACTGTCCCATACTCAAATGTGCCACTAAGATGACAAGCAGCTGCAGCATATGATGTTGAACTTGCAGAAATACTGATACCTACTTTAGCAGACGGAGTAAATGAGTTAGAAGCACTACCAATAGTAGTAGCACCGGTAATACTAGTTGTTGCCATTGCAACTGTTGCAGATGCAAGCATGGAAATAACCAAAAACGATCTTAAAATTAGTTTTGTCATAGCATTAAGCCTCCTTTCTTTTAATCTTATAATGTTGGGTATGATTGCTGATCAGCAAAAACAGATTCCATTTGCGTCTTGAGGTTCCTCAAGTCACTTTGGGCAGCACTGTTATATGCCTTTGCGCGATACGCAGAGAACTGTGGAATAGCCACAGCAGCCAGGATACCGATGATCGCCACAACGATCAGCAGCTCGATGAGGGTAAAGCCTTTTCTGTTCCGAATCTTGTTTAACATAGATTCTTCTCCTTTCTTTGTTGTGTCCTGCTAAACTGCAGGGAGTTAAAATCACCTAACGGGTTGACATAAACATGCAATTAATCAAACTGCAAAATTAAAGCCAAAAAGACACACACCTCAACCATCAGATAATACATAGATTTATTCAAACGACATTTCTAAAACAGCAGGGTATAGTAGCTTGATTGTCAACATCTGTTGACGTTTTTTGTCATCACAACAAAATTCAACATCAATATTTTTGCTCCATCCTGGGTACATACCACCTGATCAGGTTATGTCCAATCCCAGCCGGGGCAGGCTCTATGCCGCGAATACGTGACGAGACCACCGGCAGCGCATCCGGCACGTAGAGAAAGGTGTAGGGTTGTTCTTCAGCCAGGATATCCTGAATCCGGTAGTAGGCCTGTTTACGTTTTTCAATATCAAAGGTACTACGCCCTTCTTCCAGCAGACGGTCCACTTCAGGGTTGTTGTAGCCGATAAAATTCAGCTCCCCTGGTTTGATCTTGCTGGAGTGCCAGATATCGTACATATCCGGGTCCTGTGAGGTAAGCCAGGCCAGCAACACCACCTCAAAATTACCTTTGTCAATAAACTCTTTCAGGAAAGCAGCCCATTCCACAACCCTGATCCGTACATCAATTCCGACCTGTTTCAGGCGTTGCTGAATAATCTGGGCCGTCATCAAACGTTGTTGATTCCCCTGGTTAGTCAGGATGGTAAAACGCAGTTGTTTGCCGCCTTTTTGCAAAAAACCATCAGGTCCGGCCAGCCATCCGGCGTCAGCCAGCAACTGCCGGGCATAGGCCGGGTCATAGGCAATATCCTTCACATTCGGGTTATGCGCCCATCGGCCTGGAATCATCGGACCATTGGCCTTCTGTCCCATGCCGAACAGTACCCCCTGGATCAGTTCCTGTTTATTGATGGCGGCGGTGATGGCACGCCGGATACGTATATCCTTGAATGTTGGGTGACGCAGATTGTAGCCAAGGTAGAGGTAACCATTTGACGGATAACGATATTTATTAAAGGCGGATTTGAAACGTGGCGAATCGGTCTGCCGGGCAAATTGCACCGGGGTAAGTCCCATCTGATCTATCCCGCCTGCCTTTAATTCCATGTACATGGTTGAAGTATCAGGAATCAGGCGGAAAACGTAGCGATCAAGATAGGGACGTCCTTCAAAGTAGTCCTTGTAGGCCTCCAGCACGATTTTCTGGCCAGCCACCCACTCTGTAAAACGGAACGGCCCGGTGCCGACAGGTTTACGAGCCAGTGGGCTCCTGGTGATATCCTGTCCTTCCAGTAGATGGCTGGGCAGGACCGCCACGCCCCACGAGGCAAGGGATGGCGCATAGGGCCTTGCATAACGTACCACCACAGTATGAGCATCCGGTGCCGCAACCGCAGCAACCTGTTTGAAGTCTTCTGAATAGGCAGTGGGGGTCTTGGGATCAATAATGGCCCGGTAGGTATAGAGCACATCACGTGACGTAAACGGTTTACCATCATGCCAGGTGACGTTACGACGCAGCTTGAAGGTAATGGTCAGGCCATCGGGTGAGACCTGATATGATTCTGCAAGGTCACCCACAATCTTGAGATTTTTGTCATATTTGATCAGGCCGTTGTAGATCAGACCTGCCACGCTGTGAGAGGCACTGTCAGAGGCAAGAATGGGGATCAGGGTGGATGCTTCACCAATCGTACCCTCAACCAGCGTGTCGCCGTAGGTCGGTGGTGCTGCAGAAACGTTCTGCTTGGCGGGAGGGGCCTCACTACCTGTGCAGGCTGCACACAGCAGCCAGAGAACAACCGGTAAGGTGGCACGCAGACAGAATCTTCGAAACCCGCCCTTTACGGTCATTTTTCTTCCAGTTCTCCGCGCAGAATCCGCCTGATTTTTTCATCCAAACCCTTTTTACGGGGATCCAAAGCCCTTGCCTTTTTGTAGTATTTCAGGGCATGTTTCGGTTCCTTGCGGGCAAGATGGGCATCCCCGAGATGTTCAAGAATAGTCGGATCATCAGCCACCAGCTCAACTGATTTTTCAAGATACCGGACAGCATCATCGTAGCGTTTCATCTGGTAATAGACCCAGCCCAGGCTATCAATGAAAAAACCGTCATCCGGTCTGATTTCCAAGGCTCGTTTGACATGGGTCAGCGCTTCTTCAAGGTTGATTCCCATTTCAGCATAGGTATAGCCAAGAAAGTTGTGAGCCTGGGCATCCTTGGGATTTAACACCACAACTTTTTTCATCCGTTCGATGGATTCCGGGCGTTTGCCAAGCTTGTCGTATAATATTCCCATTCTGAACTGAAACCTGGGATCATCGGCGAAGCGCGCCTCAACCCCCTGCAGCAGCTTAAGACCTTCTGCAGGATGCTGCAGAGCATCGTGGAGTGTTGCCAGAGAGAGATACAGATCAAGCTTGTCCTGGTTGGCGGCAATCGTCTGCTCCAACAGCCTGACAGCCTCATCCCCTCTGCCCAGTTCTTTATAGATGAACGCCAAATGGCCAACCGCTTCAGGATAAACCGGTGCATCGGCCGGAATTTTATGAAATTCTACAACAGCCCGCTCAAGCTCGTTCTTTTCTTCAAAAGCACTCCCCAGATAGAGCCGAATCTGGTGTGCATCCGGATCGGTCTCCAGCATTTGAGAGAATACTTTAATTGCATCGTCGTACTGTTCAAGCTCCAGATAGATCAAACCGATTTTACGATTGGTCTCCGCTGTTGCCAGACCCATCTGATCCAGCTTCTTGAGATAGGTCAAGGCATCCTCATAACGCCTGTTCTGTATAAACAGCTGAATCAGGTGTTGAATCAGAGGAGCCCGGTTTTCTGCATCCTCAAGGGCATTTTTGTATGCTGCAATCGCCTTGTCATACTCCCCGAGCGCCTCGTACGAAATAGCCATATCAATGGTTGCCTGAATAAATTCCGGCCTCAGTTCAAGCGCTTTCTGATAATAGCCGATTGATTCCCGGTACAACTTCATCTGGCTGTAGACTTTGGCCAGATAGTAATTACCTACGGCAGATTCCGGCTTAACTTTAATCAATGATTTCAGCACAGTTACCGACTCTTCATATTCAAAAAGCTGCATCAGAGTCGTCACCAGGTGCAATACGGCATCCTCCTTGCCTGGCTCAAGCCTGACCGCATTCCGGAGGTAGGCCGCGGCCTCCTTGGTCTTGCCCATTGTGGACATGATACTGCCGCCCAGTAGATAGGAAGGGCGATAATCAGGTGCCACCTTAATAGCACGGTCAACAGCGGCCAGAGAGTCTTGCACACGGCCTGATTTCAGCAGTATTTCAGCTTCCAGCAGGATCGGATACGGCGTGACAGGATCGGCGGTTTGGGCCTGACGTGTCAGTATCAGGGCCTGTTCAACGTTTCCTTCGTTCCAGAAAAGACGGGCTTGGGCATAGGCGCCCAGTCCACTATGGAGATGAGCAGAGGCGACACCATCCTCTGGAGAATCGGCAGGACGAACAGAACCGCAGGCTGCAAGCAGACAGAGACCAACACAGCAAAGCAAGTATCGTAACATGGAACACCACCCAGAATTCAGCAGGTTGCAGAAATAATTAAGTATTAAACGCTACCATACAACCGGACGAGCGTCAAACGATTCCGTTGAAAGAAGATTTCATCGGCCTTCGGTTGCGTGTGGTATGGTTCGATGGTAAGATTTCACGCGTCTGATCTGAACTTGAAAGGAGCTGTATGCCCCATGTGGCACTCAACCAGACATAGAATTCTCAGACGGCTGCATTTGCGGGAGTCTTGGGTGATCTTCTTTGTACTGGGAAATGTCATGCTCAACTTCCCGTTTCTTAAAATATTCAATCAACCCAGCACATTATTCGGATTCCCTCTACTGTATCTCTATTTCACGGTCGGTTGGGCCATCTCAATCGGCGTCATTTATCTGTTTGCCAGTTCGGTTGAGCCGGAGCCCGGTGATCAACAGTCAGAAGAGCAGGCCCCGCCGTGACGCTGAACATCCTGCATGTTACCGCTATTGCAGCCGCCTATACCGGACTGCTGTTTCTGGTGGCCTGGTATGCACGCAGACGCTTTGAACAGGGCCGTAGTCTGGTCAACAACCCCTATGTCTACAGCCTCTCCATAGCGGTCTATTGTACATCCTGGACGTTCTACGGCAGCGTCGGCAAAGCTGCCACCAGCGGAATCGACTTTTTGATGATCTACCTTGGGCCATCGCTGGTCGCTTTTTCCTGGTTCTTTATCCTGCGACGCATTATCAGGATCAGCAAAGAAAACAATGTCTCCTCCATTGCCGATTTCATCAGTCTGCGGTATGGCAGCTCCCAGTTGCTTGGTTCCCTGATCACCCTGATAGCAGTACTGGGGATCATGCCGTATATTGCTTTGCAAATAAAGGCGGTGGTAACCTCCTTTGCACTGGTCAGCGGAGTTACTGAGCGAACTATCACCCTGCCCGGTGCGGATTCATCCGTAATACTCCCCACCGGTTTAACGCTGGCAGTCATACTCTCGATTTTCGGTGTGATCTTCGGTGCCCGGCGCCTCCCCTCAACTGAACGTCATGAAGGATTGATTGCCGCCGTCGCATTTGAGTCGGTGGTAAAGCTGGTCAGCCTGGTCGGGGTGGGAGTCTTTGTCACCTGGTATCTGTTTGACGGTTTTGAAGACATTTTATTCCGTTTTCACACCCAGTATCCGCTGTTGTTTGAACGCTTGTTTACCCTCAATACGACACAAGGCAACGATGTCATCCCTTCTTCAACCATGTTGTTCCTGTCCATGGGGGCGATCATCCTGCTACCGCGTCAGTTCCATGTGCTTGTCATAGAAAATGCTGATTTAAGACATATCAGCAAGGCAATGTGGCTCTTTCCCACCTACCTGTTCCTGATCAACCTGTTTATCATGCCGATCGCCCTGGGTGGTATCCTGCAAAGCGGCAGCAATATAGGTGCGGACTATTTTGTAATCAGTGTGCCTCTGGCAGCAGGGAATGAATCAATGGCACTACTGGCCTTCCTGGGGGGGCTGTCTGCTGCGGCCGGTATGGTCATGGTTGAATCCGTAGCCATTTCCACCATGCTGCTCAACAACCTGTTCATGCCGGTCATTGTCAGGATCACTCCCAAGCAATGGTTTCCACTGCTGCTGATCAACCTGAAGCGGGTAGCGATCTTTCTGGTGGTTTTTTTAGGTTACTTCTACTATCAGGCAGTTGGTGACTCCTTCATGCTGGTCAATATGGGACTAATCTCGTTTTTGGCGGCAATGCAGTTTTTGCCGGCCTTGCTGGGGGGACTATACTGGCCAAAAGGGAATAAAATAGGTGCCATATCCGGTATGGCGCTGGGCTTTATCATCTGGTCTTACACCCTGTTGATCCCGTCTTTCTTCGCTGCCGTACCGGACAGCCCGATTATGCGGGATGGCCTGTTCGGCCAGGCACTGCTGAAACCCACGGCCCTGTTTGGCCTGACCGGCATGGATATGTGGAGTCATGCGCTGTTCTGGAGCATGCTGTTCAATGTGGGCGCCTATCTGGTCTGTTCGCTGCTTATCTCGCAAAGTGACCTTGAAAAGGAGCAGGTCCGCCGTTTCATCGGCAAGTTTGAAACTGAACGGCGCCAGGTCAAAAGTGCTGCCAAACGCCTTTCAAAACCGGTTACCATCCCGCAGTTCATCGGTCTGATGGGTAAATTTATCGGACCCGAAGAGGCCTCACAGGCCATGACCAGCTATCTGAAGGGACGGATGATCGACGAGGAAATCATGGTTCCCGAATTTGAGCTGCCGGCCATGAAACGCTTTGTCGAGCGGACCCTGGCCGCTTCAGTGGGAGCGGCAGCAGCAGGCGCCATCATGGACAGTTATCTGTCCGATATGGGTAGCCGGATGGAGTCGGTCTACGATATTTTCAGCACCGTCAGGGCCTCCCTTGACCAGAGCCGTGAAGCATTATATGTCCGCCTCAAGGCCTCTGAGATCATCAACCGCACCCTTGACCTGCAGACAATCATGGATGAACTGCTGCAATTGCTGCTCAAGGAGTTCAGGCTTGACGTCGCCCTGATCCAGATCCGCACCAGCAGTGACGTGCCGCTGTCTGTGCAGAGCTACCAGGGCTGTGACCGCCGCCCCATCAATCCTGAACACTGGTATCTGGAGAGTGACCCCTACATCAAGATGGCAATGATCGACCAGACCACCCACTTCGTCAATGACATCAAAAACCTGCAAGCGATCATCGATCTCTCGAAGACGACATCTGAAGGTTTCGTCTCATTTGCGCATATTCCGATCTATCGCGAGGGTGAAGAGAGCCTGGGTGTGTTGTCGGTGTACTCAAAATCCATTATCGGTCTCTTTACGGAAGAATTTGTCGGCCTGCTGACCAGTCTGACCGGCCAGCTTGCGCAGGCTGCCCGCCTGGCCAGTGAAATGCAGGCCAAAGAGCGGGAGCGCCGGGAAAAGGAACAGGCCTTGCTGGCCAATGCACGGGTCAAGCGCGATATGGAGATTGCGGAACAGATCCAGCTTTCACTGTTGCCTGCCTCCCCGCCGGTTCTATTCGGGATTGAACTTGCCGGACGTTGCTATCCAGCAGCCCATGTCGGAGGTGATTACTATGATTTTTTCAAACGTGATGATCACACCATTGATCTTCTGATCGCCGATGTTTCCGGCCATAGTGTTGGGGCAGCCCTGATCATGGCTGAGGTGCGCACCCTGTTGCGCGCCCATTCCAGCCGGGCAGTCAGTCCCAGCAGCATCCTGGGTGTCCTTAACAGCCAACTCTACGAAGATCTGACCAGAGCGGAACTGTTCATCACCATGTTCTACGCCCGCTACAGCGCAGCCACCGGCCGCCTGTCCTATGCCAACGCCGGGCATAACAAACCGCTGATACACCGCCAGGGTGAGCAGAGTTGCATAGAGCTGGATGCAGAGGGATTGATTCTCGGTATCAAACCATCCATGATCTTTGAAGAGCGCTCCATAAATCTGCAGCAAGGCGACACGCTGCTCTTTTATACCGACGGTATTCCCGAGGCGACCAACCGCACCGGAGAACTGTTGGGAACCGGCCAGGTCTGTCAACACCTCACTCTGCAGAGCACCTTACCGGTGGACACAATTGCCGACTCGTTCTTTGAGCTGGTCAAGGAGTACAGTCAGAGTACAACCCTTCAGGATGATGTCTCAATGGTAGTTATGAAAATTGTCGCCTAATTGAAAGGAGGAACGCAATGAATCTGAAGCTTGAAGACAACGGACAGGTGGTGCTGCTGATCGTCAAGGAGGAACGGCTCGATGCCCATAATTCTGAACATCTTAAACAGGAATTGGGCAGATTGTTCGGAGAGGGCAAGGCCAGGGTGGTGGTTGACCTGAAAGAAGTACGTTTTATCGACAGCTCAGGCTTGGGTGCGCTGGTATCAGGCTTCAAGAATGCTTCGGCCCGGCAGGCCGCCTTGAAACTTTCAAGCCTGCAGAGCCAGGTAAAATCGATGTTTGAGCTTACCAGACTGCACCGGGTATTTGACATCTACACCACCGTTGATGAGGCAATTGAGGCGTTCTGAGCAGGACGTACGGAGAGCAGCGATGAAAAATCAGATCGAGCTGCAGATCAAAGTACCCAATCAGACCCGCTATCTGAGCCTGATCGGACGGATCAGTGAAGAGCTTGCCGCCCAGCTGCAGAACTATAGCGGCGACCGGGAGGCTTTGGCCAACCAGATTAACGTGGTACTGACCGAGGCCCTGGTCAACGCTATTCGTCATGCCAATGCCGATAATCCTGATGAAGAGGTGGAGATCAGGATTAGCGTCACAGATGAAGAACTGCTGTTACAGGTAGTTGATCATGGCAGCGGGTTTAATCTGGCAGGCATTACACATTCGCCCGTGATTGCAGGAGATAACCTTGAGGATCATGGCAGGGGGCTGTACATTATGCGATCATTGATGGATTCCGTGGAATACCGTCAGGTTGAGGGCGGCAACATACTGGAAATGCGTAAACGTTTTCACTGAGCCACGCTCACAGGATCGAAATAGTTGATAGTTTCACCGGAACTTGTCTGTACCTGCCAGACCGCCTCTCCAACTCTGGTCAGACTGTCCGGCAGAACAGGCACCTTGCCTTTGCCTCCTGGCAGATCAATCACAAAATGAGGGATCGCCATACCAGAAATCTTTCCCCTGAGCGACCCGATCAGCTGTCGGCCGTGTTCAAGCGGTGTCCGAAAGTGAGCCGTACCGCGCACCAGATCCATCTGATGCAGGTAGTATGGCCGGACTTGCAGCCGCAACAACCCGGTTAACAGTGCCTGCATGGTCGGACTGTCGTCATTCACTCCTTTCAGCAACACCGTCTGATTGCCCAGCGGCACCCCTGCCGAGGCAAGCAGCCTGCAGGCCTGTGCAGCCTCTGAAGTCAACTCTTGTGGATGATTGAAATGGGTATTCAGGTAGAGGGGATGATGCTCTGCCAGCATGCGACAGAATGCGGGAGTAATCCGGGCGGGTGCGGTAACCGGCATACGGCTGCCGATCCTGATAACTTCAACATGAGGGATTCTGCGCAGTGCCAACAGGATCTCATGCAGTTCATCATCTGACAGCATCAACGGATCGCCACCCGACAGGATGATATCCCGCAGCTGAGGGGTCGCCGCAATATATTCCAGTGCTGCTGAAAGAGCGGGTTGGCCGCCTGCACAGCCTACTCTGCGCTTGCGCATGCAAAAACGGCAATAGGTGGCACAGCGATTGGATACCAGCAGGACTGCCCGATCCGGGTAGCGGTGAATCAGGCCCGGCACAGGACTCAAGCGTTCCTCATCCAACGGATCAGGATGTTGCTCTGTGTCCACAAGCTCCAGCAGTGATGGCACGCACTGTTGCCAGATCGGATCATGGGGGGCGGTAATCAGGCCGGCGTAATAGCTGCTGATACGGTAGGGATAGAGATCTGCAACCGGTTTAAGCGGTGTTTCATCAAACTTGAAGCGATGGGCCAATTCAGCAAGGGATACGGTTTGAAACGGCATCAACGGGCGATCACCTTGACGAACTTTGCAAGATAGTCAACACCTGACCAAACAGTCAGAACAAAGGCGATCCAGAAGAAAAACATGCCGGCATTATGCATATTAACCGTCAACAACGGATGGGCAATACCGAAAAACCAGTTATAGTCATAATGCAACAAAAGCCCAATGATCGCGGTCAGTTGAAAGATGGTCTTATACTTACCCAGGTCGGAGGCCTGGATCACAATTCCTTCCGAAGAGGCGATGCTGCGCAGGCCGGTAATCACAATTTCCCGTGCCAGTACAACAAATACCATCCATGCCGGTACCCGGCCAAAAGGCAGAATCATGATCAGCGCTGCAGTCACAATCAGCTTGTCTGCTATCGGATCAAGAAACTTGCCGAATACAGTCTCAATGCCCATCCTGCGGGCAAGGTGACCATCAAACCAGTCAGTGGCAGAAGCAAGGGCAAACACCCAGGCGGCCCAGAAACAGGCCTCCCGCGAAGGCGAAAACAGCAAAACCACCATCAAAGGGATGCAGGCGACCCTGAACAGGGTCAGAATATTGGGGGGATTCAGAATGGGATGGTGCTGGGACATTGCATTATCTCATGTATGACAGAACCCTGCTGACATAGGTCCGGGTCTCTTCGTAGGGTGGAATGCCACCGTATTTGGCAACTTTGGAAAGTCCTGCATTGTAGGCGGCAAGGGCCAGTGAAACATCACCTTTAAAGGTATCAAGCAAGAATTTCAGGTACCGAACACCGCCGTCAACATTCTGGTGAGGATCAAAGCGGTCAGCAACCTTCAGGTGTTTTGCGGTACCGGGCATCAACTGCATCAAGCCACCGGCACCGGCCCGGGAAACCGCCTGGGGGTTGTACCCTGATTCGGCCTGAATAACCGCCCTGATCAGCGAGGCACTGACACCGTACTTGGCTGAAGCAGATGCAATCAGGTGCTCAAATTCCTGCGGATTACCGGAGGCGATGCGAAAACGGGTCCGCAATTGACGATCCTTGCGCAGATCGCGCATGAAAATCTTGAATTTTTTGTCAGTCGGTGCATCGGTAAAATGCACCACCCCTTCTTCATCTTCATAGCGATAAATGTCTGCACAGGAAGGGGCAGGGAAGAGTGTGACAGACAGAAACAACAGGCCCAGCAGAGACAAAATGCAGGGACAGCACATATCTCTGTCACAGATATGGTCGACAAGTCGGCTCATGTTAGTTAACATAACGGCAAAAGTGCCCGATTTGTCAAGTTTAAAGTACCCGCATGCCGGATTAAAATGTACAGTTGATTGACTTTTCTCCCCCGATTGGCTAGAAGAAATATCTTCACCAATCAGTCTGCTGAAGATGACTTTTTTGTTTGATAAGGAGCAGTAACCCGTGAGCAAACCTCGTGCAACCTACAAAGAAGCCGGTGTCGATATCGAGGCTGGCAACAGCTTTGTCCAGAAAATCAAGCCGCTGGTCAAATCCACCTTCCGTCCGGAAGTGATGACCGAAATCGGTGGCTTTGGCGGGCTCTTTTCGCTGAATGCAGCCAAGTATAAAAACCCGGTCCTGGTATCAGGTACCGATGGTGTCGGTACCAAGCTGAAACTGGCTTTTCTGGCGGACCGTCACGACACGGTCGGTATTGATCTGGTGGCAATGTGCGTCAATGACATTGTGGTCCAGGGGGCTGAGCCGCTCTTCTTCCTGGATTACCTGGCCACCGGCAAGCTTGACCCGGACAAGGCGGCCCAGATTGTGGCAGGCATTGCCGAGGGATGCCGTCAGGCCGGATGCGCACTGATCGGGGGAGAAACCGCTGAAATGCCGGGCTTTTATGCGGACGGCGAATATGACATTGCCGGCTTCACGGTCGGCGTGGTTGAAAAAGACCAGATTATTGACGGCTCTTCCATCACCGTCGGCAACAAGCTGATCGGTATCGGCTCAAGCGGTCTGCACAGCAATGGCTACTCCCTGGCGCGTCGTATCATCTTTGACCGGATGGGACTTGCTATCAACAGCCCGCTACCGGACAGCACTAAAACCGCAGACGAAGAACTGCTGACACCTACCCGGATTTATGTCCGCTCCGTCATGAACCTGCTCAAGGATTTCAGGATTAACGGGATTGCCCATATCACTGGTGGCGGGCTGCTTGAGAACGTCCCTCGCGTACTTCCCAAGGGCTGTTCTGCCAGCTTCAAGCTCGGTTCATGGGATATGCCGTCCATTTTCACCACCCTTCAGGAAGCTGGGAATGTCGAGCAAAACGAGATGTACCGCACTTTCAACATGGGTATCGGCATGGTACTGGCGGTAGCGGCAGCCGATGTGGATGATATTCTTTCACGCCTGAACGGACTGGGTGAGCAGGCCTGGCTGATCGGCGAGGTAAAGAGCATGAGCAAAAACCAGACTGAACAGGTGGTGCTGGTCTGATGGGCACAGCACCGATCAAGCTGGCGGTACTGGTGTCCGGCAACGGCTCCAACTTTCAAGCTATTATCGATGCCATAGAGGCCGGCCGGATTCCCAACACCCGTGTTGCCTGCCTGATCAGTAACAAGAGTGAGGCCTTTGCTCTGGAACGGGCCAGGAAACACAACGTCAAGACTATCGTGCTTGACCACAAAGCCTATCCGAATCGGCAAGCCTATGACACCGCCCTGGTTGAACTACTGCGTCAGCACGAAGTAGACCTGGTAATTCTGGCTGGATTTATGCGGTTACTGTCACCAATCATGATCGACGCCTTCCCGAACGCCATCATGAATATTCATCCGGCATTGCTGCCAGCCTTTCCGGGTCTTGATGCCCAGCAACAGGCCTTTGACTACGGGGTGCGTTACACCGGCTGTACCGTACATTTTGTTGATAAGGGGACCGATACCGGCCCGATCATCCTGCAATCCGTTGTCCCGGTGCTTGGCAGTGACACCATCGAGAGCCTGACCCAGCGCATACATGGAGAAGAGCATCGCACCTATGTGGAGGCCGTACGCCTTTTCTGCGCAGGACGCTTGAAGGTCGAAGGCCGCAAGGTCATAATCAACGAATAAAAGTACTTTCTCCTTGACAGCCTCAAGGCACCATGCTAAAAATTTCGCTTCAATTAGATTACAATCAGCATATGACTGCTGTACAACATTCGGAGGTAGCACGTGGCTCATCACAAATCGGCAATCAAGCGTATCAAGCAGAACGAAAAGCGCAATGCCCGTAACCGTCATCAAAAATCAACGCTCAAGACCTATATCAAGCGGGTTCGTGAAGCGGTTGAAAGCAAAGATAAAGAGGCTGCAGTAGCTGCCCTGCAGGTTGCAATTCCGGTTATTGACAAGACTGCCACCAAAGGGGTCATCCACAAGGCCAATGCCTCACGCAGCGTATCCCGTCTGACCAAACTGGTTAATACACTGGGCTAAACCTCCGCAACAGACCAGCCCGGCACCATTCAGATAAAACCCTACCTAGTTTCCAGGTAGGGTTTTTTTGTTCTCTCCAGCTATCCCGCTTGCAATCCGCCCCCCCATGGCATAATTTATGTCAATTAAATTAGGTTCCCAACTAAAATTCGCACAAAAGGCTTGGTTTTATGCGACTACTTCCGGCAAAGCTTGTACTGATTTCCCTTGTAACGGCATCTATCGGTCTGTTTCAGCAGGCCAGCGATGCAGCCGCCACAGCCCAACTCATGGTTACGGTCAACGGCCAGGGTGCTGTCAGCGGCACTCCAGCCACCATTGCATGCTCGACCGGTTCCTGCAGCTACTCCTTCGCAACCGGAACCTCAATCACCCTGGTTGCGGTCCCTGCTGCCGGTTCTTCGTTTGCCGGATGGCTGGGAGGTTCATGCACAGGGGCAAACAGCTGTTCCTTGACGCTCACAGGTGATACCACCATGAGTGCAACTTTTGTTGAAGGACCGGCAAAGGTACGGATTCAAGGAACACCATCGCGTTATTATCCAACACTTCAGACGGCGCTTGACCATGCCGCTAACGGCGAGGTTCTACGCGCTGCAGGCGGCGTGTTCCACGAGGATATCCTGCTGACAAACCCGGCACTGCTTAACTTGCAGGGCGGGTATAACAGCAGTTTTGAAAACCGGGACAGTGTCTCACTGCTGGATGGCACCCTGACCATTGCCGGCGGCAGTCTTACGGTGAGCGGTTTGACCATTGCATCCGGCATATCCGCAACCCAGCCAATGGCCAATGCCGGCTCCGACCGTTTAAGTTTCCCCAGCTGGCCGGTCCAGCTGGCCGGTCCAGCTGGATGGCACCGGCAGCAGGGATGCAGGCAGCAATCCGCTCTCCTACAGCTGGGATCTGGCAGTCAAGCCGCAAGGCAGTTCAGCAGTCCTCTCCGGAGCAACCACGGCAAACCCGGCCTTTACACCTGACCTCCCTGGCCTTTACGTGGCCCGCCTGATTGTCAACAACGGCCAACTGGACAGCACGGCAGACACGGCAACAGTCACGGTGCAACAGGTTACTGCGCCCTACTCCGCCAGCTCCCTCTTCAGCCAGCCGGAAGCAGCAGCAGTAACGGACTCGCCAAATACATTCTATACAGCTGAGCAACAGGCAGCTGTGCTGCAAGCTGCCATAAAGACCTTTAATACTGCTTATACTGGCGGTGTCTACACCTTTGATCTGGTCAATCAGGATACCGACCCCAATGACACCTGGGAACCTGAAGTCAGCGCCCATTTCCTGGCCGATGACTACCCTGATGACGGCGTAACAGCCAATGCCACACTGCGGCTGCGCGGCAACAGTTCACGCCTTGCCGTCCAGAAATCATACCGGGTAAAACTCTCAAAAGATGCCAGCAGCGTCCAGCGCTACTGGCGTAATGAGACGACCCTGCAACTCAACAAACATCCCTGGGATTTGGCCAGGGTCCGCAACAAGCTTGCCTTTGACCTGTTCCGTGACATTCCGCATCTTCCCAGCCTGCGGACCCAGTTCATGCAGATCACTATCGATGACGAAAACAACAGCAACGATGGCGATTACGGGCTTTTTACCCATGTGGAAAAGGTGGGTAAGGAATATCTCTCAAACCGGGGACTGGCAACGGACGGCAACATCTACAAGGCCAACAATTTTACATTTCGCATGGAGGATGGTCTGACGCTCGGCAGCGATGGCAAAAAACCGTTAGACAAGGCTGCCTTCGAGCTGATTCTGGAGATTGAAAACGTGAATACCGATCACCGGCCGCTTATTGCCATGATCAACGCCGTCAATAACGACAGCAGCAGCATCAATGACACGATCGCAACCTATTTTGACCGTAACAACTATATCACCTGGCTGGCAACCAATATCCTGGCCGGCAACCGTGACACCATCACCCAGAATTTTGAACTATACCAACCGGCTGCAGGGAGCAGATTCTATTTCATACCCTGGGATTATGACGGTGCATTCGGCTTTGAAAACCAGCCGGATATTCAGGCTGCTGGCAATCTGTATGCCCCCTGGCAGATGGGGATCGGCAACTGGTGGGGAGTCCCGCTTCATAACCGTTTTCTCATGGATGCCACCAACAGGGCTGATCTTACCCGGACCGTGCTGGATATCTACAGCACCTACCTGACGCCGGAAAGAATCAAGGCGTTACTGGACAGCTACAGGCCGCTGGTTCAACCGCTTATCACCAGGAGCCCTGATCTTGATCATCTGCCCACCGTTGCAGGGGCAGATTCAGAGGAACAGTGGGCACATGAGTATGCCCGCCTTGTGACGGTGACAAAAATCAACCTTGATCGTTATCTGGCGTCATTGAATCAGCCAATGCCGTTTTGGCAGAGTGCAACCGTGGAGGGATCAACTCTGGTGCTGGCCTGGGATCCTGCCGTGGATTTACAAGGCGGGGCTGTCACCTATGACATTCAGATTGCAAGTGACCCTGCGTTCAGTACCGTTATCCATAGCACCTCAACCTATTCGGACACCAGTCTGACCATGGCCAAACCAGCTGCCGGAACCTACTATCTGCGGGTGATTGCCAAAAATGCGGCAGGGCTGACGACCACCGGGTTTGATCGCCATGATACTGAAGGAACAACCTATTGGGGGGTTTTACAGTTCACGGTATCCTGAGAATATGAAAGTATGGCTCAACGAGCCATACCGGCCACTGTCCCGGCACAGGCGTCATAGACCAGTCCTTGCAGAACCGTTGCTGCTGAGGAGCCGGTCTTGACCCCGACATCCCCCCGGTACAACCGCTCAAACAGGGCCTCCAGCTCAGTCACCGGATATTTTTTAGCCTGGGTGACCTGTTCACCCAGAAAAAACTGGTGGATCTTGAGTTGCTTGCCGATATCAGCAGGGGGCATCTTCTGATCCAGCAGTTCCCGGATCCGCCAGATCCTGCGAAAATGACTGGCCAGAGCACCAAGTATCATGACCGCCTCTTCACCATTTTGCAACATGGCTTGCAAGGTAGCCAATGCCTTTGCCAGATTCTTTTCCCCCATGAATCTGGCCAGCTCAAAGGCGGTAAATGACTTGCTTTGGCTGACGATTGCCTTGACATCCTCAACCCCGATCACCGGACGACTACCAACATACAGGGCAGCCTTCTCAATCTGTGAAACCAGCTCCTGTAGATTGTTACCCACCATGAAGCCCAGCATCTCGGCTCCTGCCCCATCTATCTTCTTGCCATGCACCGCAGCCTCAGCATTGATAAACGGCCCCAGTTTATTGTCATACAGCTTCTTAAATTCCAGCGTACCGGGCTGTTTCTTGAGCTCGGAAAAAAATTTGCGGCGCAGATCAGGTTTGGCAGCCAGGAACAGCAGGCAGGTTTCCGGACAGGGATTGGCCAGATAGGGCAGCAGCCCCTCCTGGGTTGCTGCCGGCAGCTTGTCAGCCTGCCTGACCACCACCACCCGGCGTTCTGCAAACATCGGTAATGTCTGGGAGGTATCAAGGATCTCGGTCCCTTTGCAATCCGCACCGTAATAGATGTTCAGGTTAAAATCTTTCATGGCAGGATCAACCGCCTTCTCCATGACACGACGACCAGCCCGCTCAACCAGAAACGGCTCTTCACCATAAAAGAAATAGACCGCTGAAAAGCTGCCGGTCTGAAGTTGTTTTTCAAGTTCCTGTTCAGTCATCAGGTTACCTGTTTCTGTGTACAGACCTTCACAACCCTGTCCCGTCCTGCATTTTTCGCTGCATAGAGCGCATTATCAACCTGCTGGATAAATTCATCGATACTGCACCCGGCGCAAAACGCCCCCACCCCGAAACTCATGGTCAAATGAATCGGTTGAGTATCCCAGACAATCTCTTTCCCGCGCACTGCAGCAGCAAGTTTTTCAGCCACTATCACAGCCTGCTCAAGCGAGGTCTCTGGCAACAGAACCATGAATTCTTCACCGCCCCAGCGGGCGCACACATCCTCTGAGCGCAGGTTGTCTTTCAGCTGAGTTCCAATCTGCCGCAGCACCCGGTCTCCGGCCAGATGGCCAAAGGTATCGTTTACCTGTTTGAAGAGATCCAGGTCACCCAGAATCAGTGAAAAGGTCTTGTTGTGGCGTTCTGAACGTTTTAGCTCAACCTCAAGCTGGTTCAGCATCTCCATCCGGTTGGCAAGTCCGGTCAGAATATCGGTCCTGACCATCAGCTCAAGACGCATATTCAGATCCTGCAACTGAAACTGATAGGAATCACTGATAGTGACAATCTTGCTAAAACGCCTCAACAGCTTGGCATAGCGGCTGACAATTTTTTCCAGTTCCGGGGTCAACGGATCGCCAACAGTTGAGATCCTTTCCAGCAGCTCTTTCATTTCACGCAGTGGTTCATCTTCCGGCGCTGCGGCTTTCTGACGTTCACTCTGCAGTTGCGACAGAACAGCAGCAGGCTGTCCCCGTCCTTCCAGCTTGCTGTAGGTTGTTTTGACACAGTCCGGACAGATGCCGTGACTGAACATGATATCCACATGACTGCTGAAATAGGTTTCCAGCCGCTGCCAGTAATTATCATCGGTCCGTATCTTGTGACAGTACATACAGATCGGTAATGCCACCTCACTCAATTGGCGCAGCTTGATATCGGATTGTTCCTGCTTCCGGGACAATTCCTTCAGTTGTTGCTGGTACGAGTCACTGATGGCAATGGTCTTATACAACTGGTGATGGAGTTTGTTAAAGCTGTCAGACAGCACAAAATACTCAGCGAGCAGCTCTGTTCTGTCTTCCGGAGGATTGGCCAGAACCTGTGCCGTGCGTTGCAGTGCCGGATCCGACTGTTCTGATTTTTGCGATGTTTTTTTTCTGGCCCTGATCATTTGTTAAGTGCCGCTATTTCAAAGGGAAAGCTGACCTCTTCGCAAAACTCCTCAGCCAGTTCAAAAGAACGGGGATTCTCAAGGTCATAATACCAGGTGATCGAGACATTGGCACTCCGCCCATAGGCATCTTCCATGATATCCAGCAGATCAAGCATGCATTTGGTGCTGCTGCTGTTCATATAGGTAATGGTGATGGCAATGGTCAGCTGCCGGTTGTCCTGCAGATACTGTTTCAGCCACGCCAGCACCGGCGCATAAAAGGCAAAGGAGTTCTCGGGGTAGGACTCACCGGAAATACGCAGTTTTTTTACCTCAGGATCAAAACTGATCAACGGCGTTGAAGCGGTCTGAGGAATATCAAGATGTGCCATAAATGTTCTCCACTGCTAAACAAAAGCGCTAAGACTGAAAAAGACATAGGTTTCATCAATAGTGCGCACAGAACAGTGCATCGGCGCCGAAGAATGGCGGGCAATTTCAAGCAATCCGAGTCCTGCCCCCAAGGCTCCGGGTTGGACCTCGCGTCGCATCTGCTCCTTGTAGCTGCGCTTCAGCTCTTCAGGCGTCATGGCGTTAATCTCGTTGATCCGGGCACAGAGCAGTGCTGCATCTTCCTGCAGGACCATGTTGCCGGAAGAGACCATATAGCCCTCATTCCAGCGGGCGATGGTAATGATCGAGGCGGCCGTATCACCATGGCCAAGTTCACGTAGCGCAAGGTAATTACGCACATTCTGGGCAAGTTCGATATAGACGGCAAAGACATCCAGGACCGCAGCTTTTGCGATGTTTTCCGCTGCCAGGTGGTTGCGCAGCGCGGTCCCGATCTCCTCAATGATACTGTGGGAAAAAGGACCGTTAAAACACATCATCATGCCGGACTCATCAAACTGCTTTCTCAGGTTGTACAGATCCATGGCAACTCCTCTCCAGGATTACAGACGGAAGGCCAACACGGTAATATCATCACGCTGTTTTCTCGTACCACGCCAGACATCCATCCGCTGTGCAAAAACAGTAAACTGACGCTGCAGATCAAGGCCACGGTTTTCAGACAGCAGCTGACGGAAACGGGCAGTTCCGAACCCATAGCCTTTGGGACCACCACCTTCATCCAGCAAACCGTCAGTGGTCAGGTAACAGGCTACTGCACTGTGTAATGTCAGCTGATGGTTCTGATAAACAAACTGCAGATCACTGCCGCTATACCCCACCCGCTGCCGATCGCCCTTGATTTCAGACACCTGGTGTTCATCGGTATAATACAAGGAGATCCCTGCGCCGGCAAAGGTCAAAGACTGCTGCTCAAGATCGATACAGCACAGACCGATATCAAGCCCGGCATCCACCAGACTCTCTCCATCCTGCCGTAATCGCAGGGTTTCCTGCAGCAACCGGTTTGCCTCCTGTAAAATCCGTCCCGGATCATCAGCGCAGAGAGTATCCACGATATGGTTCAGCACAGAGTTGACCGTCATGGTCATAAAGGCCCCCGGCACCCCGTGGCCGGTACAATCCAGCACTGCCAGCAACACCTTGCCATTGCCAGACTCATGCAGCCAGTACAGATCGCCACCAACCAGGTCGCATGGCTGATACAGAACCGACCAATCGGCAAAAATCCGGTCAAACCGTTGCGGATCCGGCAAAATAGCAGCCTGCAGTATCCTGGCGTACTGAAGGCTTTCCATGATTCTGGACTGGGACGCCTCAAGCAGCTGATTGGCGTCGGTCAGTTCCCGGGTCCGCTGCAGTACCCGCTCTTCAAGATGTGCGGTATGCTCCCGTACCGTGGCGGCCATGCTATTGAAGCTTTGAGTCAGTCGACCGATTTCATCCCTGTGCAGCACCGGTAGTGCTATGTCATAGCGTCCCTCGGCCACCTGGCCGGCTGCCCCGGTTAAAAGATTGAGCGGTCTCAGGACCATACGGTTTATCATATACCCGATCACCGTGATGACGGCCAGAAGTGAGAACAGACTGGCCAGGATAATCGGCAGGAATGTGGCTGTCTGCATCACATGGGAAAAGTCAACCAGTGCGATGGTGTACCAGCCGATCTGGGGCATGTAGGAAACTGCTGCAAATGACTGGTGCCCGTTAATCCTGACTGGAAAGGCAGCCACTTTTCTTCGGGGTTGTCCTGCGAGATTCTCAAGCTCTTTTTTTAGCTGTTCCGCCTCTGCCGGCTGTTCAAACAGCTGAAAGATAGTGGTCCTTTTATCAGAATCCTGTTCAAGAGCATTGCGCTCAACCAGCGCCTTGTCGTGGTGAGCTTGGATAATGCCGCGACGGTCAATCAGGATGACAGCAGTTCCCGGTTCATCCGTCAGCACGATCTCCTGCAGAAACTCAGTCAGATCGATGCCGGTACCGCCAATGCCGATTTTATCGCCCCTGCTGTCACGGATAATGGCATTGATCCAGACCTTGGTCTGGCGAATCAGGGCATCATAATTCAGGTGAACCTCAAAGGTATCCACCCTACGTAATGCATCAAAAAACCAGGAGTCTGAAGAATTATCACGACTGAGTCGACTGCTTCTGGGTTGTTCCGGCGGCATGGAGCGGTCTGCATTGTAATAACTTACATCAGCAGCACGGGCAATAAAATAGCTCTTGTCACGGAAAAAGCGGCGGTAACTTTCCAGCTGCTGCAGGGCGGCTTTTTTAGCGGCAGAATTTTGCCCCGGAGCAACCCAGGCCCTGATCAGATCATCATCAACCAGCTTGAGCGACAGTGCCACCTCGCGGTCAATGATTGAGAGGATCTTGTTTTTGTCATGCAGGGCCTTACTGGTGGCAGACTGCAAGGCAAACGCAGTAATAATACGGGAGGTCACCCCGGAAAAAAAAGAGGAGACCGCAACTGCGGCAATCAGAAAGACTGCCGAAGTAATCAGGATAAATTTTGTTCTGAGCGTCAGTTGCTGCATGGCTGCATGTTGTTGCCCCGTTTGGTCAGTACTGTTGCTCCAGACTCCAGATCAGCTGTTGTGCCAGTTTGCGGCTGGCAGCGGTCAAAGCGGCATCCTCATTGCTGCGCTGCAACTCAATGGTGGCAGCCACCGGGTAGTCCTGCCAGGCCGAGAGGGTTCCGCGCCAGAGCGGTGCACTGTCCTTGGCTGCACCGCGTTGACGCACCGTAATATCAGCCGTAATGGTCAGACGGTATTCCCGGGCCTTATCAGCAGCCGAGTAACTGACCACGCCGGCGCCATAACCGGTCAGAGTCCCCTCCAGAATCAGATCGGCCTGTTCCGCGCTTGCAGCGGGCAGAATACCGCGCTGCTCGGCAAACTGGTCAAAGATGGCCCGTTTCAGAGCAACCGATCCATTGGCATAGACCGTGGCGTTCTTGAAAAACGGCACCCAGACCGTCTGACCTGCCGGCACCCAGACCGTCTGACCTGCCGGCAACCTGGTGCCGCTGTCTGCGGTAAAACGGTAGCCGCAACCTGCTGCTGACAATACCAGCAACAGGAGCATCATGGCCTGACCCAGCTTCAGCCTAGCCGACAACGATGTTCACCAGCTTGCCCGGTACATAGATCACCTTGCGAATCTGCAGGCCATCAGTAAAGACCTTGACCTTGTCATCAGCAAGGGCAAGCTGTTTGATCGCCTCCTCATCAATGCCGACCGCCACCGAGAGCTTGGAGCGCAGTTTGCCGTTGACCTGCACCACCACCAACAACTCTTCATCCAGCACCGCTTCGCTGTCCCAGGCAGGCCAGGTTGTTGCGGAAAGTGGCGTGGTATGCCCCAGCAACTGCCAGAGCTCTTCCGTAATATGTGGCACGAACGGTGCCAGCATGATGACCACCAGCTCCAGCGCCTCTTTCATCACGGCTGCAGCCTGGGGGGTATTCAGACGGGCGCCCTGTAACGTATTCATCAGCTCCATAACCGCAGCAATGGCGGTGTTGAAGTGGAACCGCTCATCAATATCCTCGGTGACCTTCTTGAGGGTCTTATGAACAGCACGTCGCAGGGTACGTTCTTCATCACTCAGTGCCGATGGATCAAGCGCCGGGGCAGCAGCCACGGCCTCAAGCTGCTCATGTACCAGCTTCCAGACCCGGTTCAGGAAGCGGTAGCAGCCGTCAACCCCCTGCTCGTTCCAGTCCAGATCCTTTTCCGGCGGTGCGGCAAACAGGGAGAACAGACGGGCTGTGTCAGCGCCGTAGCGCTTGATCAGGGCATCGGGATCAACCACGTTCCCCTTGGACTTGCTCATCTTGGCGCCGTCCTTGATCACCATCCCTTGAGTCAGCAGGTTGGTGAACGGCTCATCCACATCCACATAGCCCAGGTCACGCATGACCTTGGTAAAGAAGCGGGCGTACAGCAGGTGCAGCACGGCATGTTCAATCCCGCCAATATACTGGTCTACCGACATCCAGTACTGGGCACGGGCCTTGTCCAGCATACCGTCTTCAAAGTCCGGGCAGCAGTAGCGCAGGAAGTACCAGGAAGACTCCACAAAGGTGTCCATGGTGTCGGTTTCACGGCGGGCCGGCTTGCCGCAGAGCGGGCAATCCACCTTGGTGAAGCTCTCCAGGGTTGCCAGGGGAGAACCGCCTTCGCCGGTGAAATGGACGTCACGGGGCAATACCACCGGGAGATCCTTATCCGGCACCGGCACCACGCCACAGCAGTCACAGTAGATGATTGGAATCGGAGCCCCCCAATATCTTTGACGGGATACCCCCCAATCCCGCAAGCGGAAGTTGACCGTTTTTTTGCCCTTGCCCTGCCCTTCCATCCAGGTTGCGATGCTGTCCTTGGCTGCGTCGCTCTTCTGGCCGTCAAACTGGGCAGAGTTGACCATGATACCCACTTCTGTGTAGGCAGCGGTCATGGTGGCCGGATCAAGAGTTTCCCCTTCAGGCTGGATTACCACCACCAGCGGCAGGTCATATTTTTTGGCAAACTCAAAGTCACGCTGGTCATGGGTCGGCACCGCCATAACTGCGCCGGTTCCGTACTCAACCAGAACAAAGTTGGCCAGGTAGATCGGCATCTTCCGGCCATTGGTCGGGTTGATGCAGTAGCTTCCGGTAAAGACCCCTTCTTTTTCCTGATCATCAGAGGTGCGGGCGATCCGGTCGGTTTTCTTGACCTTGTCAATGAACGCCTCAACCTCGGCACGCCGCTCTGGAGCTGTCAGTTCAAGTGCCATCGGGTGTTCAGGCGCAAGGGACATAAAGGTAGCGCCGAACAGGGTGTCAGGACGGGTAGTGAAGACGCGGATCGCACCATCACGGCCATCCAGGGCAAAGTCGATCTCACAGCCGGTACTTTTACCGATCCAGTTCCGCTGCATGACCAGCACCCGCTCCGGCCAGCCCGGCAGCTTGTTGGTAAAGTCAAGCAGTTCCTCGGCATAATCGGTGATCTTGAAGAACCACTGCTCCAGCTCTTTCTGCACCACCTCGGTATCACAACGCCAGCAGCCGCCATCCTCTACCTGCTCGTTGGCCAGCACCGTCTCACAGGAGGGACACCAGTTGACAAATGACTGCTTCTTGTAGGCAATCCCCCGCTTGTACATCTCCAGGAACAGCTTCTGCTCCCAGCGGTAATAGCTGACATCGCAGGTGGCCAGTTCACGATCCCAGTCATAGGAAAGCCCCATCTGCTTCAGCTGATCCCGCATGTAGGCCATGTTTTCATAGGTCCAGGCAGCCGGATGGCAGTTGTTCTTGATGGCGGCGTTCTCGGCCGGCATGCCAAAGGCATCCCAACCCATGGGATGCAGTACATTAAAACCGCGCATCCGCTTGAAACGACCAACCACATCACCGATGGAATAGTTACGGACATGGCCCATATGGATACGGCCGGAGGGATAGGGAAACATCTCCAGCAGATAATATTTCTTCCGGGAAGGGTCTTCAGTTACCTTGAAGGTCTTCTGAGCCTCCCATTGTTGCTGCCATTTGGCCTCAACCCCGGCCGGTGTATACTTCTGGTCTGCTGACATCGGTTACTCCTCTTCTTAAAGTATCAATTACGGATTACCAAATCCGCCACATGCAAGTATTGCCTGACTGATGCCCGGTAACGGCACGACGCGGTCAACGCATCCGGTTGCCACAGCCTCGCGGGGCATGCCATAGACCACCGCACTATCCTCTGATTCCGCCAGCACCTGGCCACCCCGTTCCTTTACTGCAACCACCCCTTTGCTGCCGTCATTGCCCATACCGGTCAGTACCACCGCCAGCATCCGGCTGCCGTACAGCGGGGCACAGGATGTAAACAGCACATCAGCAGAGGGGACATAACGATCACTGGCTTCCGGCGGTTTTACCCTTGCGCGAATGCCGGCACCAACCTCTTCAAGCAACAGATTACAACCACCAGGGGCAATCAGTGCCAGACCCGGTTCAACCGGATCCCCATCATGTGCCTCACGTACCGTAAAGGGTGAGGTGCGGTTCAGGCGGTCAGCAAAGGCCCGGGTAAACCCGTGGGGCATATGCTGGGCAACCACCACGGCAAAAGGGTAGCTTTGATCAAAAGAACTGAAAATCGATTGCAGGGCCGGTGGTCCGCCGGTTGACGAGGCAATAGCCACCAGTTCAACGGCACGTTTGCCGGCTGACCGCAGTGATTTGCGCGGTTTGTCCACCTCCGGCGCCGGTGGCGTTTGACGAGCCTTTTTACTGAGCAGGCTTACCATGATCTGTTTCACCTTCCACTTCAGATCCTGTTCAATACTGCTCAGTTCACGAGCATGGCCCTGCATCGGTTTGGCAACAAAATCAAGCGCCCCCATTTCAAGGGCACGAAAGACCTTATCAGCATCGGACAGGGCGCTGATGACCAGTACCGGCAGACTGAAACGGTTGGTTAGAATCCTCAGCAGCGTAAAGCCGTCCATACGCGGCATCTCAAGATCAAGTGTCACCAGGTCAGGCTTGAGTGAGATAGCCTGACGAATCCCTTCCTCACCATCCACCGCATAGCCGACTACCTCAACCCCGGGCATTCCTTCCAGCATCTTGCTGATACTGCGACGGCTGTAGGCTGAATCATCCACCACCAGTACCCGGATCGGCTTCATCAGGCCCCTCCAAATGTTGAGCCGACCGGCTTCTGATACACCATGTCGTTCTTGAAATGGCGCAAATTAAACAAGGTCGTGATATTCATCAGTGACTCAGAGTGCCCCAACAACAGGTAACCGGAATCCCGCAGAACCTGATAAAAAGATTCAACCACCTTTTTTTTGGCCGTTTGATCAAAATAAATGATGACATTGCGACAAAAAATCAGGTCAAAGCTACCCAGCATCTTCATCCTGGTACTGTCCAGCAGGTTCAGATGGCTGATGGTAACCAGCTTTCTGACATTGTCCAGAACCCGGAAGCCACCTTCCGGTTGCGGGGCAAAATACCTGTTTTTATAATAATCATCGGTTGAACGGAATGCCGATGGTCCATAGATGCCGCGGCGGGCATGCTGCAGGACACGCTGGCTGATATCGGTTCCAACAATCTCGATCGACCAGTCCTTCAGACACTCCATTTCAAGCAGCAGCATGGCAATGGTATACGGTTCTTCACCGGTTGAACAGCCGGCAGACCAGACCCGGATACGGTGATTGTGCTCCCGCGTCCCCCTGGCAGCGCAGATCTCAGGAACAATCTCATCGGTAAAGGCCTTCAGCTGATATTCCTCACGGAAAAAATAGGTTTCGTTGGTGGTAAGCAGGTCCATGATCTCTTCCAGTTCCTGATCGCGTTTGCGGTTAAAGCGCAACAACTGGTAGTATTCACGGAATGATTTCAGCTGATGAACAGCCAGACGACGGCTGAGTCTTTTTTCCAGCAGGTAGGAATTCTGATCGTCAAACCAGAGGCCGCAGTGACTGTAAACCAGGTCACGCAGCAACCGGAATTCTTCTTCAGACATCAGTATTTCCGGTTCAAAAGGACACATCTCAGTCTGCGCCCAGTTGCGACCTGATCTCGGCCCTGACCAGATCATTATCTTCACGATCCAGAGCCATCTGCAGCAATGTCATACGATCTTCAGCAGGCAATGCACTGCTGGCCCTGACAGCAGTGATTCTCACATCCCAGTCCTGGTGGCAGATAATATGATTAAACCAGGGCAGCAGCAATGACAGGTCGTAACGGTGCAACAACTCGATCGCTCCCTTCAGCACCTCACCGTCATGCCGTCCAAGATCCCTTGAAACAGCCTGCAACGCCATGACTGACCCGATCTGCTCAAACGCTTCCAGGCAGGCCAGCTGCACCACCTCATCTCCCTGTTCCCAGAGTTGCAGCAGATCTGGCAGTGCGGCCTCACCGGCCAGCTGTACCAGACTACGCAAGGCAGCGGCCTGTACCCAGGCATCACTGTCATGCAGAGACAGTCGAAGCGGTGCAATGGCGGCATCATCCCGGCAGTCTCCCAATGCCTCGGCAGCAGCAATCCGGACATCAGGTTCTTCATCGACCAACGCCATCATCAAGTGGGAGCATCCCTCTGCAGGCCTCAGTTTTCCGGCAGCCCGTGCAGCAGATTCACGCACCGAGGCATTTTCATCTTTCAGCAACCGGGCCAGCTGCTCACCATCATGCACGGCGGCAAAGAGCAAGGCGGCCCCTCTGCGCTGTTCAGGGTCCGGCGCAGATGCCAGCTGTTTTGCGGCCGTTCCAATTACGTGGCGATCAATATCAGCGTAACGGAGCAGTGCAGCCAGTGCTGCCTCCCGCACCGAGGCATCCTCATCATTCAAAAGCTCTGCCACCTGTGCGGGCAACTCCGGATCGCTCAACTTGGCAGAGGCATAGACTGCAGCGCTGCGTACCCGGGCCGCAGCATCCGCAAGTGCGCAGCGGATAACATCTGCCCCTTCCGGCGCCCCGCTGTTCCCTAAAAATCGGCACAGGGCAGCCCGTTCATCAATCGATTCTGTTGCAGCAAAACGTGTATTGGCGGCTCTGACCGCTGCAAGCCCCAGCTGCCGTAATGCCGATTCTGCTGCTGCCGTCAGACGTTCATCCGCCAGAGCGGAAAACAACACCTCAAGACCGCGCGGATCGGCCAGTATGCCCAGAATAGCCACGACAGCCTCATTCACCGCCTGGTTACCGGGGGTAAACGAAGCGATCAACTGCTCGACCAGTCCTTGGTCAGCCAGGAGCTGCAATCGTGCTTTGGCCTCTGACTGCCCGGCAGCATCGAGGCGCTGGAGTACCTGGACCAACGAGCTGACAGCAGCCTGGCGGACACTGGGAAGGTGTGACAACACGCCTTCCAGCAGCAATGCAACGGCATCACTATCGCTACCTATTTTGCCAAGGCACTCAAATACGGCCCGCCGCAGAAGCTCCTGCCCGGCAAGCTGCTTGACCACCGCCGGTAATGGTCCGGCAACACCGATCCGTCCCAGGGCCGCCAGCGCATTGAAACGAAAAAAGGATTCCTGATTCCGCTCAAGATGCCGTAACAATTCCGGAACAGATTCAGCGTTACCAGCAACCCCCAATCCTTCTGCCGCCGCTGCAGCCACGTTGCTATCCGGATCTGACAGGGCACGGGTCAGACCGGCAAGTGCCTCTGCACCGCCAAGAGCACCAAGGGCATCCACCACCAGCTTGCGCAGGTCATGGTCCGCATCGTCCAGATAACCCAGCAGGATCGGCACAACCCTGACGCCACATCTGACCAGAAGCTCGGCAGTTGCATTGCGCAGCCCGGCATTTTCCTCATCCCGCAACAGGTCGATCAGTTGATGAATATCATCCTGATCAGGCCGGGCTGCCAGCACGACCTCCACGGCCTGCTTACGCACACGCCAGCTTTCGTCACCAAGGGCAGCAAAAAGAATGGCCCTGCTTTGCTGCAGAGGCAGATGACGCTGTTCCTGCACAGCCCGGTAGCGTATTTCTTCGTCATGGTCTGCAGCCATCCGGTGGCTATCAGGCATCGCCATGCAGAACTTCCTCCTGAATCTGTCCCTGATAATGTCGTCCTGAAGGGGTAAAGAGGGAATCAATGTCGAGCACCAGATAGAGCCGCTCATTGCAGAGACAGACTGCAACCAGAAATTCAGCCCCTACCCCTTCGATCATATCGGGTGGCGGTGTCAGATCACGCACCGGCACCGTCACCACTTCATCAAGATCATCAACCGCAAGGGCAACCTGCCGCCCTGCCACCGATACAATCATCAGCTTGCCCGGTCCGCCGGGGCGGGGAGGCATCCCGAAACGGGCACGCAGATTCATGACCGGAATAACCTGTCCGCGCAGATTGATCATGCCGTCAAGGCTGCTGTTCTGCAGTGGAAACCCCGCAAGCTTCTGCGGGATCACAATTTCCTTGATCCGCATGATATCAATGGCGAACAGGTTATCACCCATAAGAAAACCTGCCAGTTGCAGCTCCTGAATAGCAGACTCCATGCTAGCCGACCTCGCCGAGGGCAGTATCAACGACCTTGCAGATATCCAGAATGATCAGCATCCGTTTTCCGGTTCTGCCGATTCCCGACACAAACTCACGGGCCACTCCTTCAAGCATCGAGGGTGTGGCTTCACGGTCTGTTGCAGCAATCTTGACAACATCGGTCACCCGGTCAACCCGTAACCCATGCAGACTGTCACCACAGCGGACAATAATAATCCGTTCCTGACCGGCGTCGTAGTCAAGTGACATACCAAGCCGCTTGCGCATGGTAAAAACCGGCACGATCACCCCGCGCAGGGAAAGCACACCATCCACAAAGCCCGGTGTCCTGGGCACCTCGGTCAGTTCCCGGGACTTGATGATCTCCTTGATCTCCATGATGTTGATGCCGTACTCCTCATCACCCAAGCGGAAGCAGAGGAACTCTTCAAACCGCTCCTCAGACGCAGCGGTCTGATGTTCCTGCTCAGTCTCCGGCAGCACCGTGCCGTTCGTGGAACGATCATGCTCCCTGCCGGCGAGAATCACCGCCAACGGATCAAAATGAGCTGCGGCAGGGACGGCACGAGCCATGGCCGGTCCGGGGAATGAGACCGGCGCAGCTTGCTGAGCAGCGGAGTCATCGGATAACGTCAAGGCGGGCGGCACAACATGATCGGGCTGCAGGACGACCGGTTCCGGCAATGGAGTACTGACCTCCTCCGTTGCCCCGGGTGCCCCTTCCTGCCGCGCCTTGTTGCGAATCTTGGCCAGTTCCATCAGAGCGTTACCTCATCACGAACTTCCTGAATAATTGAAGCATCTATCACAGCAGCATCACTGCCGTACGCCACCAGCAACGCATTGGTGGCCACAGCATTGATCCTGCGCGGAACCCCGGCTGACAACTCGTAGATTGCCTGTACGGCATCCGGCGTAAAAAGCCCCGGAACGCCACCACTTGCCACTATTCTGAAATCCAGGTATTCCATGGTTTCCTCAAGGGAAAGCGGCTGCAGATGAAAATGCAGGGAGATACGCTGTCTGAGCGGTTCCATCGGTTGATATCTGAGCAGGCTGCGCAGTTCGGGTTGCCCCATGATCAGGACACTGATCAGGTTATGATCATCCATCTGGTAGTTGGTCAACAGGCGGATCTCGTCAAAGACTTCCAGCTCGGTTATGGTCTGGGCCTCGTCAATCACCAGCACCGGGCAGAGGTTGTCCCGGTACAGATCATACAGCCTGCCGGTAATCTGGCGCAACAGATCATCCTTGCTACGGGCAGGTTGTTCAATCTCAAGTCCATGGGCCATGGTGCGCAAAAATTCAAGTGCCCCCATGCGGGGATTAAAGATCAGGACAAAGCGGTAACCTGTGCCGCAACGATCCATCAGCGCCCTGGACAGGGTGGTCTTGCCGCAGCCGACATCACCGGTCAAAAGGGCAATCTCCCGTTCTTCGACTGCATATTCCAGCCTGGCCAATGCCTCTTCATGTCCTTTGGACAGGAACAGAAAACGCGGGTCAGGCGTCTTGCCAAACGGCTTTTCCCTCAGGCCGAAATATTCCTTGTACATGGCCTAGGCCCCGCTGCCGCGCATGGTTTCAGCAATGATGCCGCCAGCGTCCAGCACCAGGATGGTGCGTTGGTCCCCAAGGTCCGCTGCACCCGAGATGCCACGCAATGTTCTGAATGCCGGTCCCAGAGGCTTGATAACAATATCCTGCTGCCCCAAAAGATCATCCACCACAATTCCCAGACGTTTCTCCGCTGATCCGACCACCACGACATACTGTTCTCCGGGGTTAATCCCGACCCGTTCAACCCTGAAGAGCCGTTCCAGCCGCAGCAGCGGCAGGGTCTGCTCGCGCAGATTGATCACTTCCTTGCCTTCAACGGTCTTGATATCAGCAGGTTCCAGGATCAGAGATTCAACCACCGAGGTGATCGGTATTGCGTAGGTGCGTCCGGCGCAGAAGATAATCAGGGCCTTGATGATGGCCAGGGTGATCGGCAGTATGATCGTAAAACGGGACCCCTGCCCCAACCTGGTTTCAATATCAACCATGCCGGATACAGCGGCAATATTGTTGCGCACCACATCCATGCCGACACCGCGGCCGGAGATGTCGGTGATCGTGTCTGCCGTAGAAAAACCGGGCATAAAGATCAGGTCAAGTGCCTCGCGGTCTGACATGCCGTTAATATCCTGCACCAACCCCTTGGACAGGGCCTTTTGCTTGACCTTTTCAAGGTCAATGCCGGCGCCATCGTCCTCCACTTCAATCACAACATGGTTGCCCTTCTGAAAAGAGGAAAGACGGACCGTACCCCGCTCATCCTTGCCGGCAGCCAGACGCCGTTCCGGCGACTCGATACCATGGTCAATGGCATTCCGGATGATATGCATCAACGGGTCGGCAATATCCTCCACAATCAGCTTGTCAAGCTCCGTCTCGGCGCCGTACAGCTTCAGCTCGATCTTCTTGCCCTGCTCACGGGAGATCTTGCGCACAATCCGGGACATCTTTTCATACAGCTGTCCCACCGGAATCATGCGGATATCCATGACCCCTTTTTGCAGGTCGGTCAGGCGCCGTTCAAGGCCCTTGGCGGCCTTGCCCAGGTCAATGGCCATCCGGGAAAACCCTTCGGTCCGCATCCGGTTGGCAATGGATGAAATGGAGGAGTGGGCCAGGACCAGTTCCCCTACAATATTCATCAGTTCATCCAGCTTACCGATATCTACCCGTACGGTACGGCTCATGCTCTTGGCTGAAAAGGCCTCATCCGGGCTGGCGCCGGGCAGTTCCGAAGCAGGCAGCAACACGGGAGTATCTGCTGTTTCCGATGCGGAGGCAGTGACAGCAACCGGCTGAAAATCAGCCCGGTCCGGTAACGCTGCCGCCTTTGCATCTCCCTTGGGAGCTCCCGCCAGCAGGATGGATACGTCAAGATGCTTCAGAAGCGCTGAAAGTTCCTGTTCATTACGGTCCGTTCCTGTCAACAGATCAAAATCGATATGGGTTTCGATCCGCTCGCCAACACTTGGCAGGGTACTGATGACCTCACCACATCCCTTCAGGATATCGGTCAGCTCAGCCAGCCCCTGATCAAAGGTCGTCAGCTCAAAGGAGGCATGCACCACATAAATATGGCGCCCCTTGCTGCAGTTTTCTTTCAGGCGGTGTTCTTCGTACTCGGTCAGCGCCCCCATCAATGAGTCTGAAAGGCCAAGTTGCTCAAGCAAGGGAGCGGCAGTGACCGGTTCAGCAGGGTTAAGGCAGGCTGCAATGGCAGATGCATGGGCGGACGCGGCAGCCTGATGCTGGTCAAGGGTACCATCAACACAGGCGCGCAGCAGTGTCGTAAGCAGTTCAGCAGATGAAAACAGCAGTTCCAGCACCGCAGGGGTAAGTGAAATCTTCCCCATCCGTAACCAGTCAAGCAGGTTCTCGGCATGATGGGCGGTCTCTGCTATCATGCCAAAGCCGAACATGCCTGCCAGTCCCTTCAGAGAGTGGGCACCACGAAAAATGGCGTTCAGCAGATCAGGCTCCCAGGCCCCCTTCTCAGCCATATCAGCCAGGTCGGCCAGTTGCGTCCCGAGCTCTTCGACAATTTCCTCGGCTTCCGCCAGAAAATCACGTGCTGCGTCAGATGATGGGGGGGAGGACGAACTCATAGAAACCTTTTAACTATCTCAAGAAGTTGTTCCGGCTGAAATGGTTTTACCAGATACTCATTGGCCCCCAGGGAAAGCCCCTTTTCAATATCTTTACGGCTTCCTTCGGTGGAGATGACAACGACCGGCAGATCCTTATACATCGGGTTGCTACGAATGAAGCTGAGCAGCTCAAGCCCATTGATATCCGGCATATTGATATCGGTCAGAACCAGGTCAACCTGCTCACGGGGCAGCATACGCAATGCCTCAAAACCATTTGGAGCCTGCACAGTAGAAATAGTTCCCAATGTTTCCAGGGTGGAAACCAGCAGTGAACGCATGGCCGCCGAATCATCAACAATAAGAATGGTGAAGGTCTTCATGAATACAGGTTCCTCCAAACCTCTGACCCGTGAAAGTCGCTAGCCCTGCAAGTGCAAAATATCTTTGAGGTTGCCCAGAAGAGAAGCAAACTGTTCTCCCTTGGTATCACCGCGGCGTGGTTTGATCAGAAAGGGACAGCCCAGACCGGCAAGCTCGGAGGCAGCCTCGGCATGATGAAAATCGGAAACAGCAGCAAGCCTGATGCCGGCAAAATTGCGATGTAAGAGCTGGATCAGCTCCAGTCCCCCCAGCACACCGCTACCATCCATCTTTGGCATGATCAGATCAACCAGCACAAACGGGCAGGAACCTGAACGGAACAGGGCATCAACCTTTACCAAGGCCTCTTCGCTTCTGCTGAATACAGCCACGTCAAACCAACGCTGCAGTTCATCAGCCAGCGCCTCTGCCATGCTGCTGTCATCATCAACAATCACCATGGCAGGCAGCGATGCTTCAGGTTCCAACACAGGGGGTTCCAGAATTTCTTCAACCGGCTGGCCTTCATCAGCCCCAAGCTGTTGTTGAACACGCACGGCTTCGGCAACCAGTTGATCAGGAGAACTCTTTCCCAGTTCCAGAATCAGTTGTACCGGGTCAAGATAGGCGGCATCCACGGTTTCAACATCTCGGGCAGCACAGTCAAAACTCCCCTCAGTCCAGGCAAACAGGGTCATCAGTACATTGCTGATCTGTTCCCGCACAGTCTGTTCAATCAGCTGCAGATCAACATGAAAACGATGGTGAAGGATCGTGCCGATCCGTTCACGGAACTGCTCCTGCTGCTGGATAGCCAGGGCCTGCTGCACCATCTCGGGTGTGGCAGCACCATTACGGATCAGCAGTTCTCCAAGGCTTTGCTGAAAGCCGGTGGAGGTGACTCTGACCAACAGGCCGTCTCGAAACTGCAGCACCGCCTCACGCCCTCTGCTTTTCAGGGTCAGAATGCCGGTGCGACGACTGACCCCCACAATCTGCAGGATTTCGTCAAGTCCCAGCTCTTCCAGTTTTCCATGCAGCCCGCTCTGCATCTGCATGACCGTTTCTCCTTGCTCATACCTACGATAATTAGGGCGTTAATGATAAACCACAGCGCAGCTTGAGTAAAGCCATATCACTGTTTAGAGGTTTTTCTTTCCTTGCCATCGGGCAGCTTGCGTTCCCTGCCGCGGAACAGCAACCTGAATGGAGTCCCTTTAAAACCAAAGGCATCCCGGAAACGGTTGCCCAGATACCGCTGGTACGGTGTCAACACACCATCGGGCTGATTGGTAAAGATGGCAAAGGTGGGCGGTTTAACCCCCACCTGGGTGGTAAAATAAAATTTAACCCGCCGGGCATGGTGCAACGGCGCGTGATGGGCCTCCACCGCTTCCTTAAAGACACGGTTCAACTCCGAGGTGGTAACCCGGCGGGAATACTGCTCTGCAACCTCTGCAGCCTCTTCCATAATCCGGTGAATCCGCTGCCCGCTTTTGGCTGAAACAAACACAATCGGGGCAAAGGCCAGGAACTTGAATTCATACTGGATCTGCTCTACAAACTTGCCAATGGTTTTATTGTCCTTCTCCAGCGTATCCCACTTGTTGACCACAAACAGGCAGGAACGGCCAGCCTCATAGACATAGCCGGCAATATGCTTGTCCTGCTCAGTGATCCCGTCTTCAGCATTCAGCACAATCAGCACCACATCAGCCCGGTCAATGCTCTTCAAGGCATCTACTACACTGTATTTTTCAAGTTTCTGGCTGGTCTTGCCCTTTCGCCGGATACCGGCAGTATCAATCAGGCAGTACCGTTTTTTGTTGCAGGTAAAGAAGGTATCCACTGAATCGCGGGTAGTACCGGCAACAGGGTTGGCAACCACCCGTTCAAACCCCAGTAAGCGGTTGACCAGGGATGACTTGCCCACATTGGGACGCCCCACCACTGCGATGGAGGTCACCTCATCTTCACCCGGCAGGGGATTATCAGGCAGCAGCTCCTGGATCTCGTCCAGCAGGTCTCTGATACCACGGTTGTGGGCGGCCGAGATGGTGTGCATGTTGTCAATACCCAGGGCATAGAACTCGGCTGCCTCGTTCTCAACCTTCTCACCATCCACCTTGTTAACCACATAGAAGACCGGCTTATCCACCCGTCGCAGCATGGAAGCAACTTCATTATCTGCGGGGGTCAGCCCTTGCTTGGCATCCATCAGAAACAGGATCACATCCGCCTCTTCCATAGCCAAAAGCGACTGTTCCCGCATCTGCTGCAACATGCGGTCCTCGGTCACCGGCTCAAATCCGCCGGTATCCACCAGAATAAACGGCTTGTCGTAGCGTTCCACCACCGCGTAGTTGCGATCACGGGTCACGCCGGGCATATCATCAACAATCGCCCTGCGCTCACCGACAATCCGGTTAAACAGGGTTGATTTGCCCACATTGGGACGGCCTACTATTGCTACTATTGATTTCATATTTAAGTCTCTTTCAAAACGTCATGAGGAAGGTCGGATACAAGGCGCACGGAGCGCAGCGACTGAGACATACCTATATAGGTAGGCGAAGGAGCGAGCACCGCGCAACGCAGTAGACTGCCTCCGCAGTAGTTTTGGCTTACTCGTATCCCAACTCTCTCAGCATGGCGGTCCGCTCAGTCCAGCGTTCCTGCACCTGCACAAACAACTCCAGGTAGACCTTGGTTCCCAACAACCGTTCAATATCGCGACGGGCCTGCTCACCGATTTTCTTGAGCATGGTTCCTCTTTTGCCAATGATGATCCCTTTATGGGAATCCCGTTCCACCATGATGGTGGCATTGATCGCCACCAGACCGTTTTCCCGTTCAGCAAATGCCTCCACCACCACAGCAGTGCCATAGGGCACTTCGCGGTTGGTCAGGCGGAAGACCTTTTCACGGATCAGCTCTGCCACAATAAACTTCTCCGGCAGGTCAGTCAGGATATCATCCGGGAAGAGTGCTTCCCCTTCCGGCAGCTGTTCACGCACCAGGTCCACCAGCCGCTCAATGTTACTGCCTGATTGGGCGGAGATCGGGATGATCTCCGGGAAATCATAGAGACGGGTATAGCCTTCAATCACGGTGAACAGTTTTTCTTTAGGAGTGACCTGATCGATCTTGTTCAGGATCAGGTAGATCGGTGCTCCGCTCTTTCCACAGATATCCTTGATGAATGTTTCTTCAATCTTCTGGGTGGCATCCACCACCAGCAGCACCAGGTCAATCCCGGTTACCACGGTCATGGCAGCATCCACCATGGCCCGGTTGATCCGGGTACGGGCAGTATGAATACCCGGGGTATCCACAAACACGATCTGGCTGGTCTCATCGGACAGGATGCCGCGGATCACATTGCGGGTGGTCTGGGGTTTGTCCGATACCGCCACAATCTTCTCACCCAGAATCCGGTTGAGCAGGGTGGACTTGCCGACATTGGGACGACCGATGATGGAGACGAATCCTGTTTTGTACGTTGAATCACTCATATTAGTTTTTTGCTCCCCAAGTGTCGCGTAGCGTCACAACTCGGTTAAAGACCGGTTTACCCGGCTGCGAATCCTTCTGATCAGCGCAGAAATAGCCCAGACGTTCAAACTGGAAGCTCTGGCCAGGCGCTGCATCCAGCAGGGATGCTTCAACCCGGCACTGCGGCAGGGTCTGCAGCGACTCAGGGTTCAGGAACTGCTTGTAGTCGGCACCGCCGCGGTCAGGGTTGGCATCGCTGAACAGACGGTCAAACAGACGGGCCTCCACGGTTGCAGCATGGGGAGCTGAAAGCCAGTGGATCACCCCTTTGATCTTGCGACCGTCAGAGGTCATCGGCCCGTTGGTTGAGCCGGGATCATAGTCGGCATGCAGCTCAACCACCCTGCCCTGCTCATCCTTGACCATTCCGGTACACTTGACCACGTAGGCGTATTTCAGCTTGACTTCACCGCCTATGGTCAGGCGATGGAACCCCTTGGACGGGTTCTCCATAAAGTCATCCGCATCAATAAGGATCTCTTTTGAGAACGGTAGCTTGCGCACACCTAGTTCAGGCTTTGATGGATGGTTTGCCACCTCAAACTGATCCACCTGATCTTCAGGATAATTATCAATGATCAGCTTGATCGGGTGCAGCACGGCCATGGCCCGTAAAGCGTTCTCATTCAGATCATTTCTGACGCAATCTTCCAGCAGCTCATAGCCGATCCAGGCATCACTGCGGCCAACCCCGATCCGGTCACAGAAGGTACGGATCGCAGCCGGAGTAAAACCACGACGCTTCAGTCCCATGATGGTGGGCATGCGCGGGTCATCCCAGCCGTTGACCAGACCGGTCTGTACCAGTTCCTGCAGCTTGCGCTTGCTCATCACCGTGTAGGAGAGGTTCAGTCTGGCAAACTCGTACTGGCGCGGTTTGGCAGGCACTGGCAGATTATCCAGGAACCATTCGTACAACGGGCGGTGCGATTCAAACTCCAGGGTGCAGATGGAGTGGGTGATCCCCTCGATGGCATCGGACTGGCCATGGGTAAAGTCATACATCGGGTAGATGCACCAGGCATCTCCCACATGGGGGTGGCTGGTGTGCAGAATCCGGTACAGTACCGGATCGCGCAGATTCATGTTGGGTGAAGCCATATCAATCCTGGCTCGCAGCACCTTGGCACCATCGGCAAACTCACCTGCCCGCATCCTGCGGAACTGGTCCAGGTTTTCCTCCACAGAACGGCTCCGGAACGGTGATTCCTTGCCCGGTTCGGTCAGGGTACCGCGATACTCCTTCATCTGTTCCGGAGTCAGGTCATCCACATAGGCCTTACCCTGCTGAATCAGGTACTCGGCCCACTGGTAGAGCTGCTCAAAGTACTCAGAGGCGTGATAGAGATGCTCACCCCAGTCAAACCCCAGCCAGCGCACACTCTCCTTGATCGACTCAATATACTCGGTCTCTTCCTTGACCGGATTGGTGTCATCAAAGCGCAGGTGACACTGCCCCCCAAAGTCACGGGCCAGACCAAAGTTAAGGCAGATCGACTTGGCATGACCGATATGGAGATAACCATTGGGTTCTGGCGGAAAACGGGTCACCACGGCCTGGTGCTTGCCGCTGGCAAGGTCATCACTGACAATGGTGCGCAGGAAGTTTGCTGTCGGGGTGTTTGTTGGTTCGGTGGACATATAGTGCCTCAATTTGTTTTATTCAGAGTCTTGTCAATCTTTCACACAGGTAGTGAGCTGAAGCAGTCTAATTCCTGCACAACTGCTGCGGTTCTGCGGATGAGTTCATGGTTGCTGCTTAACTCCATCATGTCGCCGATTGCCAGTGTTACCACCATTGCCTCAAAGGCATAGCAGCAATGGGCACGATAACGTGTCATGAGCTCTTCCGGACTGATTTTTCCCCGCAGGCCTGCTGTGTCAGCATACTGGGCCAGCAGATCTGTTTCATGGCTCTGACGGTCCTCTGGAGACAGGGTGGTTGCAAGCAGATAGGCCAGATCGCCGATCCCGTCTCCCAGTCGTACCAACTGCCAGTCCAGAAAACCGATACTGCCGTCTGCCTGCCGGAACAGGTTGCCGGGATGGCAATCATGGTGGGTCAGGGTCTGTGGCGCTGCACCAAGAAACACCATGGCCTTTTTGCGATTTTTTGCATAGCGCAGTGCAGGTTCGTGCAACTCCGGCGGAATCAGGTTGCCTGCCTTTTTCAGCCCACGTTTCATCAAGGGCACTGCCAGTATACTGCCAAGCAGATCCTCAAGCCGACGCACCGAATCAGCAAGCCAGGGATACCGGTCTTGTATGGCTGTATCATGCCGGAAACAGGCATGAAAACGTGCCAGCTGCACAACGGCCTCTTGTGCCTGCGGCAGATCCAGGGTGTCAGCGGCAGTACCAACGCTACCGCCCTGCTCGGTCAGATCGGCAAGAACCAGAATCGCGCCCCGCCCCCAGCTGCTCCTTGCTGCCAGACAGGTCGGAATCTGCATCGGCACCTGCGCTGCCAGGTGTTGATAAAAACGCACCTCAGTCTGGAGCAGACGCGGTAATGCGGTTATTATCCGCGCCTTCCAGTCCCGCGACGGCAATTTCACAAACCAGTGCCGGGCAATCGCGGTGCTGGTATGTTCAACAACAAGCCGTATCCGGGTGGTTGTCCCGATATGCAGATTAACCAGTGCTACCGACTGAACCGTTGCTCCTGGGTCATGCAGCTGCAGTACCGATTGGGCCCAGTCACTGGTGAGCTGCCGGTAATCAGTAACCAGTATGGGATCATTGCGGTCTGCACTACCCATGCATCAGTGCCCTGACCGCATTGGTTCGGTCAACTCCCCCAAAAGCGAGTTGGCATATCCTTCCAGAATCTTCACATCCACCAGTTTGCCGATCAGGGCTGGTGAACCTGCCAGATTAACGATCCGGCCGCTATCGCAGCGGCCACTAACCTGTCCATGCCGCTTGGCCAGTCCCTCCACCAGCACCTGCTGGGTCGAACCGACATAGGCCTCATTATGGATACGGGAATGCACAGCCTGCAGCTTCTGCAGCCGATCCAGCCGGGCCAGCTTAACCTCTTTGGCCAGCTCATCACTCAGCTCAGCAGCCTTGGTGCCGGGCCGGGGTGAATAGACAAAGGAAAATAGGTCAAAATAGCGCACCTCTTCCATCAGGGAAAGGGTCTCTTCAAACTCTGCTTCGGTCTCACCCGGAAACCCGACAATCATGTCACCGGTAATCTTGATCTCCGGCCGTGCCTGACGCAGTTTGTAAATAGTTTCCAGATAGTGTTCGCGGCTGTAGCCACGGTTCATCGCCTTCAGTATCCGGTTGTTGCCGGCCTGGGCCGGCAGGTGCAGGGAACCGCACAGCTTGGTTAGATCAGCAAAGCAGGCGATCAGGTCATCAGACATATCCTTGGGGTGGGAGGTCACAAACCTGACCCGATCGATACCGGATACAGCCGCCACCGCCCTGACAAGCTCTGCAAAGGAAGGCTGTTCCTCCCCTTTCAGACCGTAGGAATTGACGTTCTGGCCCAGCAGCACCACCTCTTTTACCCCCTGTTCAGCCAGTTCACGTACTTCGTCCAGGATGTCGTTATACCTGCGGCTGATCTCCCTGCCCCGCACATAGGGGACGATACAGTAGGAACAAAAGTTGTCACAGCCCTGCATCACGGTTACAAAGGCAGAGACCCGCTTGCGCCCTTCAATGGGCGGAAACAGATCAAGCCGCTCACTGCTGTCCAGAAACTGGGTCTCTGCCCGGCGCCTGCCGGCTTCAGCATCCCGCACCATCTCCGGTACCAGATGCAGGTTGTGGGTGCCAAACACCAGATCAACCCAGGGAAATTTCTGCAGCAGCTCCTCCCCCATCTGCTGGGCAACACAGCCGGCCACCCCGATCAGGGTACCGGGCTTTTTACGCTTCAGGTTCTTCAGGTTAGCAACATTCTGCAGCAGGCATTCCTCTGCCCCGGCCCGTACCGTGCAGGTATTGAACAGGATCAGCTTTGCCTCATGCCTGCGGCTGGTCTGGGTATACCCCAGCGGCTGCAGCATGGTCACAATCCGTTCAGAATCATTGACATTCATCTGACAGCCAACCGTGTCTATGTAGAGTTTTTTATGGTTCATAGAATCGTTTTTTATAGTGTTTTTGAGGCATTCCGTCAATACAAAGCTGGCTTGAACAACAGTTTTTGTGGCGCGTCCAGCACAGGACTGCTATAGTACACCACTTAAATTTAAACGCCCCAAGGAAATCGTACCATGAAGATAGCCGACAAACTCGCAACCGGTTCCCGTTTTGTCTCGGTGGAGTACTTCCCCCCCAAGGAGCGTCAGGACTGGCCTGCCTTTTTCAAGGTGGTGGAGCGTCTTGCCGGCCTCAACCCGCTGTTTGCGTCGGTCACCTACGGCGCTGGCGGCAGCAACCAGAACGCCACCCTGGAGATCGTCACCACCATGCAGCGGGAGCTGGGGCTGGAGACCATGGCCCACCTGACCTGTGTGGGTGCCCAGGCTGATCGTCTGAACCGTTTTCTGGATGACCTGGCAGCTGCCGGTATCCAGAACATCCTGGCGCTACGCGGTGACCCGCCCCAGGATACCCCGGCCAGCGAGATTACGGAAAGCCCTTACCACTTTGCCTCGGATCTGGTCAGCTTTGTACGCCAAGGCCACCCGGAGATGGGAATCGGCGTGGCAGCCTATCCAGAGACCCACCCTGAGGCGATCTCATCCGAATCTGATCTTGGCTACCTGAAGCTGAAGATGGATCTGGGGGGGGACTTCGCCGTAACCCAGCTCTTTTTCGACAACCAGCTCTACTTTGATTTTGTAAGGCGTGCTCGTGAGCGGGGCATCACCAAGCTGATCATCCCCGGTATCCTGCCGGTACTGAATCTGAAAATGATCGAGCGGATCAAGCAGCTTTCCGGCGCCTTTATCCCGCCTGACTTCATGGCTGCCTTGGAAGCAGCTGACCAGCGTGGCGGCGCAGCCGAAGTACGCAAGGTGGGGGTAGCCCATGCCCGCAAACAGGCTGAGGAACTGCTGGCTAGCGGTGTGCAGGGGGTACACCTCTACACCTTTAACAAAGCCGAAGCCATACTTGAACTGACCGAAGGACTCTTACCATGACCAACAATCCCGTACTGCAGGCGCTTTCCCAACGTATCCTGATCCTTGACGGCGCCATGGGCACCCAGTTGCAGGCCCGAAACCTGACCGCTGCTGATTTTGGCGGTGAAGCCTATGAAGGCTGTAATGAAATGCTGGTCTTAACCCGTCCTGATGTGATCGAGGATGTGCATAAAGCCTATCTGGAAGCTGGCGCAGATATTGTGGAGACCTGTTCCTTTGGCTCGACCGACATCGTGTTGGCTGAATATGGCCTGGCAGACAAGGTCTTTGAACTGAACAAGGCGGCTGCCCTGGTGGCACGCAAGGCCTGTGATGCTTACAGTACGCCGGACAAGCCACGTTTTGTGGCCGGTTCCATGGGGCCCACCACCCGTACCATCTCGGTCACCGGCGGGGTAACCTTTGAGCAACTGGTGACTGCTTTTAGAGATCAGACCATCGGACTGTTGGCTGGTGGCGTGGATCTGCTGCTGCTGGAGACTGCCCAGGATACCCTGAACCTCAAGGCCGGTGCCGAAGGTATACGGCTGGCTTTTGAGCAGACCGGACAGCGGGTGCCACTGATGGTATCCGGCACCATTGAGCCCACCGGCACCATGCTGGCTGGTCAGAATGTGGAGGCATTGTATGCCTCCCTGACCCACCTGGAAGAGAATCTGGGGCTGATCAGCATCGGCCTGAACTGCGCCACCGGGCCTGAGTTTATGACTGACCACCTGCGGGCCCTGTCTGAGCTGGCCACCTGCCATATCTCGGTCTATCCCAATGCCGGCCTGCCGGATGAAAACGGCCACTATGCCGAATCGCCCGACTCTCTGGCCCAGAAGCTGTCCCGCTTTGTGGATGAAGGCTGGCTGAACATCATTGGTGGCTGCTGCGGCACCTCTCCTGCCCATATTGCCGCCATTGCAAACATGGCAGCAGGCAGACAGCCCCGTAAACCGGTTACAATCCGTCGCAGACTGGTCTCCGGCATTGAACCGCTGTTTATTGAAGAGGATAACCGCCCGATCCTGGTGGGAGAGCGGACCAACGTGATCGGTTCCCGCAAGTTCAAGAACATGATCGTGGCCGGTCAGTTTGAAGAGGCTGCCGAGATTGCCCGGGCCCAGGTCAAGACCGGAGCCCAGGTGATTGATATCTGTGTGGCCAATCCGGATCGTGATGAGCTGGCCGACATGGAGCAGATGCTGGTGTATCTGCCCAAAAAGGTACGGGCACCGATCATGATCGACTCCACCGATGCAAAAGTAACTGAGCTGGCACTGCAACGGCTGCAGGGCAAGTGCGTGATCAACTCCATCAACCTGGAAGATGGCGAAGAGCGCTTTGCCAAGGTGGCTCCTCTGCTCAGGCACTACGGCGGCGCTGTGGTGGTGGGCTGTATTGATGAAGATCCCGCAAACGGCATGGCCGTTACCCGCCAGCGTAAGCTGGAGGTGGCACAACGCTCATACGACCTGCTGGTGGGCAAGTATGGCCTGCGGCCGGAAGACCTGATCTTTGATCCATTGGTCTTCCCGGTTGGCAGTGGTGATGACAACTACATCGGCTCTGCAGTGGAGACCATTGAAGGGGTGCGCCTGATCACCGAGACCTTCCCCCAGTGCAGCACCATCCTGGGCATCTCCAACGTATCCTTCGGTCTGCCCGCAGCAGGACGTGAGGTGCTGAACGCAGTATTCCTGTACCACTGCGTTAAGGCCGGTCTGGGCTATGCCATTGTCAACACTGAGAAACTGGAGCGCTACGCCTCCATCCCGGAAGCAGAGCGCAGACTGGCTGAAGACCTGATCTTCTGGCGCGGTGCTGATCCGGTTGCTGCCTTTGCTGCAGCCTTCCGTGATAAAAAGCCGGTTTCCCATGCCCCGGCAGCGGAACTACCGCTTGATCAGCGTTTGCCGCTCTACATCATTGAAGGCAGCAAGGATGGCCTGACCGCTGATCTGGATGCTGCCCTGACCCGTGGCGACAAGCCGCTGGAGATCATCAATGGCCCCCTGATGGCCGGCATGGCTGAAGTCGGGCGGCTGTTTAACGACAACCAGCTGATTGTGGCTGAGGTGCTGCAGTCTGCCGAGGCCATGAAGGCAGCGGTCTCCCACCTGGAACCACACCTGTCAAAGGATGAGACCTCCAGCAAGGGCAAGATGCTGCTGGCCACGGTTAAGGGCGATGTGCATGACATCGGCAAAAACCTGGTGGAGATCATCCTCTCCAACAACGGCTTTGAGGTGATCAACCTGGGGATCAAGGTGGGGCCGGAAGAGTTGATTGCCGCAGCAAAGAAAGAAAATCCTGACTTCATCGGCCTGTCCGGCCTGTTGGTCAAGAGTGCCCTGCAGATGATTGTCACTGCCGCAGACCTGAAGGCAGCCGGTATAGATGCGCCGCTACTGGTGGGAGGCGCTGCCCTGTCCCGCGCCTTTGCCGACACACGGATTACACCGGAGTATAACGGCCCGGTGCTGTATGCCAAGGATGCCATGGCCGGTCTGGAACTGGCCAATCAACTGGTTGATCCAGCGTTGCGCCAGCAGTTGATGCTTGACCTGGCCCGCCAACAGGAGGCCAGTGCCAAAATCGCAGCAGCCAAGGCAGCAGGCCAGTCAACCATTGCCACCGGATCAACACACTCAGCTATCAGCAGCAACGCCCCCATCCTGGCTGTGCCTGACTTTGAACAGCATATCCTGCGGGATATCCCGGTTGGTCAGATCATCCCCTACCTGAACCGCCAGATGCTCTATACCAAGCATTTAGGCCTGACCGGGTCAGTGGACAAACTGCTGGCTGGACAGGATGAAAAGGCAACCAAACTGCACCTGACCGTTGAGGCGATGCTGGAGCGGGTGCTGCAGGAAGGTCTGATCAAGCCCCAGGCCATCTATCGTTTCTATCAGGCCAACGGAGATGGCAATAACCTTATCCTGTTCAATGCAGATGGCACTGAGGCAACCCGTTTCAGCCTGCCCCGCCAGAAGAGCGGCGAGCAGCTCTGCGTGGCAGACTTTGTCCGGCCTCTGGCTGGCAACGAGAAGGACACCATGGCCCTGTTTGCAGTCACCTGCGGTCAGGGTGTGCGGGAACTTTCTGAGCAATGGAAGGCTGAGGGAGACTTCCTCAACTCCCACCTGCTGCAGGCTCTGGCCCTTGAAATGGCCGAGGCCACAGCAGAATACCTGCACAAGCGGATCCGCACCTCTTGGGGGATCGTGGATGATCAGGCCCTGACCATGAAACAGCTCTTTAATGCCGACTACCAGGGCATCCGGGTTTCCTTCGGCTATCCGGCCTGCCCGGAACTGGCTGACCAGAGAAAACTGTTTACACTGCTGAAGCCCGAGCAGATCGGCATTAACCTGACTGAAGGCGATATGATGGACCCCGAGGCCTCGGTCTCGGCCCTGGTCTTCCATCACCCGGAAGCCAAATATTTTGATGTAAGCAGATAATCACCCCTTGAAACCAAGCAGCTTGATGCTTACGTTTCAGTCACCTCAATCAATTTAGAAGGAGAAGAACCGGCATGTCCAAGGCAACAAAGCAGTTTCAGACCGAAGTAAAGCAACTACTTGACCTGGTTATCCACTCACTCTATTCCAACCGCGACATCTTCCTGCGGGAGTTGATCTCCAACGCATCCGACGCCATTGACAAGGCCCGTTTTGAGGCCCAGTCCAATGAGTCTCTGCTGGAAGGCAACAGCGACTGGAAGATCAAACTGATCCCCAATAAGGATGCCGGTACTCTGACCATCCGCGACAACGGCATCGGTATGTCCATGGCCGAGGTGGAAGAGAATATCGGCACCATTGCCAAGTCCGGCACCAAGTCGTTCGTGCAGGCCATGAAGGATGCAGCTGCAGCCCAGCAGCCGGAACTGATCGGCCAGTTCGGGGTTGGCTTCTATGCCTCATTCATGGTGGCGGACAAGGTTACCCTGACCACCCGCCGGGCCGGTGATGCAGCCCATGGAACCTGCTGGGAGTCAATCGGCGATGGTTCCTATACCATTGAAGACTGCACCAAGACAGAGCGTGGCACCGAGATCGTGCTGCACCTGAAGGAAGAGTTTAAAGAGTATCTGGATGAGTGGAAGATCCGCTCCATCGTCAAGAAGTACTCTGACTTTATCCAGTATCCGGTCTGCATGGATATCACCCGCACCGAGACCCCCAAAGGGGTGGATGGTGAGGAGATTGAAGGGGCCGGCACTATCGAGAAGATCGAGGAGCAGACCCTTAACTCCATGAAGGCGATCTGGGCCCGTCCCAAGAGTGAGGTGACCGAGGAGGAGTACAAGGAATTCTACAAGCATGTCTCCCATGACTTTGAAGATCCCTTCAAGACCATCCACTTTGCTGCTGAAGGTACCAGCGAGTTCAAGGCACTGCTCTACCTGCCGGCCAAGAAGCCGTTTGACCTGTTCATGGCTGAGCGCAAGCGTGGCATCCAGTTGTATGTCAAGCGGGTCTTCATCACCGAGAAGTGCGATGCCCTGTTGCCGGACTACCTGCGCTTCGTACGGGGCGTGGTTGATTCCTCAGACCTGCCGCTGAACGTCTCCCGTGAGATCCTGCAGGAGGATGTGCAGATCAAGCGGATCCAGAAGAGCCTGGTCAATAAAATCCTCTCCACCCTGGCTGACCTGAAGGAGAAGGAATATGACCAGTACCTCACCTTCTGGAAGGAGTTTGGCCCGGTAGTGAAGGAAGGCCTGCACTTTGACTATGCCAATAAGGAGAAGCTGCAGGAGCTGATCCTGTTCCAGAGCACCCGCACCGCTGAAGGCGAGTATGTATCGCTAAAAGAGTATGTAGAGCGGATGCCGGAAGCACAAAAGGAGATCTACTACATCACCGGCGAGGATAAGGCTTCCCTTGAGCAGTCTCCTCTGCTGGAGGCGTTCAATGCCAAAGGGTTTGAAGTTCTGTTCATGACCGACCCGGTTGACGAGTGGGTAGTGCAGTCGCTGTTTGAGTACAAGGAGAAGAAGCTGAAGGCGGTTGACCGGGGCGATGTGGACCTGGACAGCGAAGATGAGAAAAAGGAGAAGGAGAAGAAGCAGGAAGAGGCCAAGAAGGAGTTCGGCTCGCTGCTGGAGCTGATCAAGGGTCGCCTGGAGAGTAAAATCAAAGAGGTTCGCTTCTCAAACCGTCTGACTGACAGCGCCTGCTGCCTGGTGGCTGATGACTTTGGCATGAACGCCAACATGGAGCGGATCATGAAGGCCATGAACCAGGCTGTGCCAGAGTCCAAGCGGGTACTGGAGCTGAACCCTGACCATCCGATTGTGAAGGTGATGGGCGACATGTACAAACAGAACCCGGAAAACAGCCGCCTTCTGGATTACTCTGACCTGCTCTATGATCAGGCGCTACTGACCGAAGGCACACCGATCAAAGACCCGCTCAAGTTCACCAAGCTGGTCAGTGAGCTGATGGTAAAAGCAGCTCAATAAGCCGCTTCCACCACCAACGAAAAAGGACAGGCAGTGTGCCTGTCCTTTTTTATGTAACAATTGATTACAGCGGCTCTAAACTGAAACAGTCACAATTTTGGGAATACAGCCCGGATCCAGATCCGCCATCCTTGATTTCCCCAAAGACTCAAGCTGTTTTTTCACTGTGCCTGCCTGTCTTACCAGCTCTACAACATCAATCCACAGGCAGATTTGCGGCAGCATACTCAAATACTCCATACCACCATCCAGCAAACTGACTGCACCGTTGAAATTGCCATTACGCCAGTGGTGCAGGGCTATGGCAAGCTGGATAATCCCCTGATACAGATTACGCAGGTCACCTGTTGCCGATATCCAGAGTAGTTCCAGGGTTTCATGGCATTCATACCACTGGGCAGCATTAAACTGACGAATCCCCAATAGCAGCTGTCCTGATGGACTATCTTGGCATGTTCTAGTTGATTCCAAACCGGCTGGCACAAACACCTCCAAAGCAGCACCATGAAAAAAAGGGCATCGTACCAACCGGTACCATGCCCCTCTTGCAGTTACGTTACAAAGAGCTGCTAAACTAGCGTGCCTTATCCATCTGGCTCTTCAGCAGGTCGCCCAGGTTTGAGGTTGCCTCACCCTGGCCACCACCGAGATAGGACTCAAACTCGGCCTTCTCAGCAGCTGCTGCCAGAGATTTCACAGAGAGAGAAATCCGGCGCTCGCGAGAATCAGCGTTCAGCACAACCGCCTCGATGGAATCGCCGACATCGGCGAAGTCTTTGGCAGAAGGTACTTTTTCACGGGAAAGCTCGGAAACGTGGATCAGACCTTCAATCCCCTCTTCGATCTCAACAAACACACCGAAGTCGGTGGTAGAGGCGACCTTGCCAACCAGACGGGTGCCCGGCGCATACTTTTGCGGTACCAGTGACCATGGGTCCGGAGTCAGTTGCTTGATGCCCAGGGAGACACGCTCATTCTGGGGATCAACCTTGAGTACAACGGCCTGAACCAGATCACCCTTGCTGTACACATCGCCAGGATGCTTGACCCGCTTGGTCCAGGAGATATCTGAAACGTGTACCAGACCGTCGATACCTTCTTCAATACCGATGAACATACCGAAGTCGGTCATGTTCTTGATCTGGCCCTCCAGCTTGGTACCAACCGGATAGCGCTCAGCAATGGACTGCCAAGGGTTATCGTTAACCTGCTTGAGGCCCAGAGAGATCTTACGGTTCTGCAGATCCACACCCAGCACAACCACATCCACCTGATCGCCAACGTTCAGCATGTCAGCGGCCTTACGAACCCGCTTGGTCCAGGACATCTCGGATACGTGCACCAGACCTTCGATGCCCGATTCAAGCTCAATAAATGCGCCGTAATCCATCAGGCTGACAACCTTGCCGGATACGCGGGTGCCTTCCGGGAAACGGTTGGCAATATCCTGCCACGGATCTGGCAGGGTCTGCTTGATACCAACGGAAACCTTGCCTTTTTCACGGTCAAACTTGAGGATCTTGACGTTTACTTCCTGGCCCGGCTTCAGTACATCAGCAGGCTTGCCTACCCGTCCCCAGGAGATATCAGTCACGTGCAACAGACCATCAACACCGCCCAGATCAACAAATGCGCCGTATTCAGTCAGGTTCTTGACCACACCCTGCATGATCTGCCCTTCAGACAGTTTCTCAAGGGTTGCCTTGCGGGATTCAGCACGCTCTTCCTCAAGCAGTGCGCGACGGGAGAGAACGATGTTGCCACGCTTCTGGTTCAGACTGATGACCTTGAACTGGCCGGCTACACCGATATAGGCATCGCCATTGCCGGAAGGACGGGTGTCAACCTGTGAAGCAGGCAGAAATGCATTGATACCGCCGATGGCAACGGTGAAGCCGCCATTGGTCTTGGCAATAATGGTACCTTCAAGTACAGCACCCTCGCCGCCAGCTTCATGGATGGTTTCCCAGGCTGCCATCTGATCAGCACGCTTCTTGGAAAACTTGTTGCCGCCATCACGGCTGGATACAACCTTGACTTTATCACCGACAGAAACCGATACATTGCCTTCAGCATCCCTGAACTCACTGATGGGAACAAAGCCTTCAGATTTACGGCCAACATCCACCAATACCGTATCAGGATCAACACGAACAACGGTCCCCTCAAGTATTTTATCCCGCTCAGGCCGCTCCTGCTCTTTCAGGCTGGCGCTGAACAGTTCTGCAAATTCGTTGCTTTGGTGCTCAACGTCCATATCATCGGTATCTACGTTGAGTCGTTTCACTTCAGTCATGTGACCAATACCCCCTGGTTAATTTTCGCCGTCCGGCTACCGCCGACCGATAGCTGACGCGAGTTGATTACTTTTACACACTTTTACTATTTATTCAATGTGAATTGTTTACCTGATCAAGACGATTCATGACTTCATCAATGATCCATTTCGGGGTTGAGGCGCCAGCGGTCACCCCCACCGTGTCAACCCCCTGAAACCATGAACAATCTATCTCTGCAGCCGTTTCGATATGGTAGGTCCTGGGCTGAATTTCTGTACATATTTCAGCCAAACGACGGGTATTGGCACTATTGAAACCGCCAATCACAATCATACAGTCAACCTGCTGGGCCAGTTCTGTTGCTTCCTGCTGCCGTACCGCCGTTGCATCACAAATGGTGTTGTAGACCCGCACCTCACCACCACGGCGCAGGCACTCGGTAACCACACTCTTCAGGTTGTCAAAGGACTGGGTGGTCTGAGCCACGACCCCCATTTTACCCATTTTGGGCAACTGCTTGACCTGGTCGCCGGAAGCCACCACATAGACCTTTTCCTTGCCGTAGGAGACAATACCCTGCACTTCAGGATGGTCTGCATCACCGACCACCAGCACATCATAGCCGGCCTCGGACAGATATTGCACATGCTCCTGTGCCTTCTTCACAAAAGGACAGGTGGCATCCACCACTTCCAGCTGCTTCTGGTGCGCCTCATCCATCTCGCTTGCCAGTACCCCGTGGGAACGGATGATAACGGTGCCGTTACTGACGCCGGAGAGGTCCTTGACCACCCCTACGCCCATTTCTTCCAACTTGTTGACAACCTGCGGAGAGTGGATAATCGGCCCCAGGGTAAAGGTCTTTTGATCCTTGCCGGCTGCCTCAAAGGCCATCTGGGTGGCTCGCTTGACACCGAAACAGAATCCGGCCCGTTTTGCCAGGATTACCTTCATAGCTCGATATCCTTTCCTGCTGTTCGTTCACGATAGACCTGCTCCATCAGGGCAATCACCTCTTCAATGGTCAGACCGGTGGAGTCAATCGGGATTGCGTCTTCAGCCTGCCGCAAAGGAGCAAGTTCCCGTTCAGAATCCTGCTGATCACGCTTGGCAACGTTATCAATCGTCTCCTGCAGGCTGGTCTGCACCCCTTTGGCTTGCAGCTCCAGAAACCGGCGGCGCCCCCGCTCTTCGGCAGATGCCGAGAGAAAGAATTTTATTTCAGCATCAGGAAATACCACCGTACCGATATCCCGGCCATCCAGCACAACACCACCCTTGGCCCCCATTTTGCGCTGCAGGCTCATCATCGCCTCACGCACCGGTGCAAGGGCTGATATCTTCGAGGTAAGCATCGAAATTTCAGGAGTACGGATCTCACTGGTTACATCCTGACCATTTGCCAACACCCGGGTAGATCCGTTATGAAGCTGCAGCTCAACTTCGGCACGATCACTAAACGATTTAACCGCCTGCTGATCATCGCAATCCAGCCCAGCCTCGCGGGCCAGCCAGGCCATTGCCCGGTACATGGCGCCGGTATCGATCTCCAGATATCCCAGCCGTTTTGACAACGCCCTGCTGATAGTGCTTTTACCTGCACCGGACGGCCCGTCCACCGCAATGACAACGCCACGCTCACGCTTCATCGTACCGACACCCTGTCCAGCAGCTCATAAAAGCCGGGAAACGAGGTGGCTACGCAGGCAACATCGTCAATTTCCACTTTGTGTTTGCAGACCAGCGCCGCCACCGACAGTGACATGGCGATCCGGTGATCTCCACAACTGGTCACCGCACCACCTGTCAGTGATTCAACACCATGGATGACCATACCATCTTCAGTCTCATCAATCAGCCCTGCCCCGACAACCCTCAGATTGCGTGCCATGGCGGCAATCCTGTCCGTCTCCTTGACTCGCAACTCTTTGGCATCTCTGATAACGGTAATACCTTCAGCCACTGCAGCGGCCACGGAGATAGCAGGGAATTCGTCAATGGCACGGGGCACCAGATCGCCACCGATCTCGACCCCTTTCAGACGCGATGAACGCACCAGCAGGTCAGCCACCGGCTCACCAGAAACCTCACGCTGGTCCTGCAGGGTAATATCTCCACCCATTGCCTGCAGAATATCAATCACACCGGTACGGGTAGGATTAACCCCGACATTGCGGATCAACAGTTCTGAACCGGGTACGATCAGCGCTGCTACCAAAAAGAAAGCAGCTGAAGAGATGTCGCCCGGCACGCGGATTTCCTGCCCCTGCAACTCCCTGCCGCCACGCACGGTCACACCATGACTGGACCTGTCCAGATCAGCTCCGAAGAACGTGAACATCCGTTCAGAATGGTCACGTGAGAGCGATGGTTCAGTCACCCTGGTCTCCCCGCTGGCATATAAACCAGCAAGCATAAGCGCTGATTTCACCTGGGCGCTGGCAATTGGTGACTGGTAATCAATACCGGCCAAGCTGCCACCGGTAATGGCCAGAGGAGCGAGGGTTCCACCTCCCCGCCCTGCAATCCGAGCTCCCATCCGGGCTAACGGCTCCACTACCCGCTTCATGGGACGCTTACGCAGATACTGATCACCGGTAAGCACAGAGAAGAAGCTCTGACCTGACAGGAGGCCGGTCATCAGGCGGATGGTCGTACCCGAGTTCCCGCAGTCAATCACATCTCCGGGTTCTTGCAAACCATGCAGTCCAACGCCATGCACGACAATGGTCTGACCATCGTCCTCGATCGGAACCCCCATGGCCCGAAACGCCTTCATGGTGGAAAAGTTATCTTCACCCCGCAGGAAGTTGGTGATACGGCTGGTGCCCTGTGCCAGGGCGCCCAACATAATCGAACGGTGGGAAATGGACTTGTCACCAGGAATTGCAAGCTCGCCCCGCACAGCTCGGGCCGGTAAGACGCTAATTGGTTGCGCTTGTTCGTGCATGGTCACCTCAGGGTGGTATTCCCTTAAAATGTCAGATTATTTCATCTCTCAGGCGCTTTGATGTGGTGAAATAGTTTTCAAGCCAGGCACCGTCGCCGCTTGCAACCCTTTCTCGCAACGCAGCAAATTCACTCTGATAGCGATCAAGCATTGCAAGTAGCGGCAATCTATTCATCAGGGCGATATCCCGCCACATGGAAGGATCAGACGAAGCTATCCGGGTAAAATCGCGAAAACCACCGGCAGAGAAGGCCAGAATATTCTCCTCTTCTTCTGCAGAGCCGTTTACGGCATGTACCAGGGCATAGGCAACCATATGGGGCAGATGGGACACTGCAGCAAAGACCCGGTCATGGGTCAACGGCTCCATGCATTCAACCCTGCTGCCTGCTGTCTCCCAAAGCCGCTGCACCAGATCCAGGGCCTGTTGATCGGTACGACTGGTGGGGGTCAAGATACAGCGACGCCCCTGATACAGCGTGGCAAATGAGGCCTTTGCACCGGAATGCTCGGTACCGGCGATGGGATGTCCCCCGACAAAAAAACAGCCGGCAGGCATCAGCTGTTCGCAGGCAACAACCAGCTCATCCTTGACACTGCCACCATCAGTCACCACGCAGCCTGTCGGGAGAAACGGAGCGCAACCCGACAGAGCAGCAGTCATCGCCCGAACCGGTACAGCCAGAAATACCAGATCTGCAGAGCTGACTGCAGCGGCATAATCAGCAGCAATCTCGTCAACGACCCCTAACTGCAGCGCCTCAGCCAGATTCGCAGAATCCAGATCAAAACCGATCACCCGCTTAACAACACCGGCCTGCTTCAACGCACGACTGAAGGAACCGCCAATCAGTCCCACTCCGATCACGGCGAGTGTATTGATCACAGGCTGAGTCATCGCGCCTTCGGATAGGAACCGAGTATTTTCAGGAACTGGCAAAAGCTCTTCAATTCATCAATTGCTTCGCTAACCGGCGCTTCCGAAACATGGCCGGACATATCAAGAAAGAAGATATATTCCCAGGCCTTGGTTTTAACCGGCCGGGATTCAATTTTGGAAAGGTTGACGCCGCGCCGGGCAAACGGTTCAAGCATCCGGTAGAGGATGCCGGGTTCATCCCTGACCGAAAACATGATTGAAGTCTTATCGTTACCGGTTGGCTCAGCAGGCTTGCGCGAGATCACCAAAAAACGGGTGACATTATTGACCTGGTCTTCAATTCTGCTGCGCACCATCTTGAGATCATACATCGATGCAGCCAATTCACTGGCTATGGCTGCAGCGGTATAGTCCTCACTGACAATCTGTGCAGCAACGGCAGTTGAGGCCACATCCACCAATGGCACATTGGGCAGATTTTCTTCCAGCCAGTGCCGGCACTGAGCAATCGGCTGCGGATGGGAATACACCTTGCGGATATCCTCCAGCCGGCCAGTACGCGAGAGGAGATCATGGTGAATATCAAGGATGATTTCAGAAATAATCTGGAGATTACTATCCACGAACATATCAAGGGTATGGGTAACAACACCCTCAGTAGAGTTTTCCACCGGTACGACACCATAGAGTGCCTTACCTTTTTCAACCTCCTCAAAAACAGCAGGTATTGATTTTTGAGGTTCAAGCTGGGCAGACAGACCAAACTGCTGCATGGTGGCCAGATGGCTGAAGGTTGCCTTTGGTCCCATGTAAGCCACCTTCAAAGGAGACTCCAGAGACAAACAGGCAGACATGATCTCACGGAAAATGCTGTGCAAGGCCTCTTCCGGCAGGGGGCCCTGATTCATGCGGGCAACCCGCTCATGCACTTCCCTCTCACGACTGGGCACGTGGAAATCACGGTCCTGGCCAGCCTTAAGCCTGCCAACATCAGAGGCTACTCTGGCACGCTGATTCAGCAACTCAACCAGTCGGCTGTCGATCTGGTCTATCTCGCCACGCAACTGCTCAAGACTTTGATTCTTTGGCATGGGGACTCTTCCGAAACCTGCAGGGTATATACATTTTGGGACCGCTACCTTAGTGGATAGACCGTCAAAAGGCAACATTTTTTGCCCTGCAACAGCTAACGGCAGCCCACTTGTGTGGCGCTGCCGTTACACGTCAATCTGCTACTGTTTAGCAAACTTAAAAATCAGTAGGCATACAGCACCGACATGTTTGCCTGTTCAGTTGCATTTGTTACCTTTTCAGCCTGAACTTCAAGCCGATACACGTAGGGTATGTGTTGAGGAGTAATTACAGAAAGAGATTCTGCTACTCCAGCCCCCTCAAGTTCCAGACCACTGACATCAGTATTACCAAAAACAGTATCAACAATTTTGGAATAAATGGCATAAGGCTGCCCCCCGGTTGCAGAAGGCAGCCTAAAGGTAAAGTCAGCGCCAGATTTAGCTGAAACAGTACTACTACAGGCCGAACCCCACTGGGATGTTTCCTTGGTGAGTTTGTCGTTTAAACAAGAATCAGTTGCAAGCACAGAAAGGTTAATGCTTGTTCCATAGGTTGTCTCCAAAAACGTTTTAGGAGAGGCAATATTTTTTAGCACCTGTGGCACAAGCTCTTTCATGACAATGTCAGTGCCCCCATAGGATGCTTCCAGAGCTGTTTTATAGCGTTTCAACGTACCTGTACGCTGAATATTCTGGGTTATCATGTACATTACAGACATCACAATTGCCAGTGAAATCAAGGTCATTAGCAATGACGTAACAAGCGCTACTCCCTCTTCCTGTTGCATAAACTGCTTCATGGCCACTCCTCGTCTAACGAGCATCATTGATTTGACATGAGGTTTTTAGGACGGACCACTAACCGATAAATCTTCCAGCGATAATTCCGCATATCAGAGGTAAATGTATAGGTCTTGGTGATGCCATCTGTTGCAGCATCACCAAGCACAATTGAACTGCTTGGGCTCTGATAATTTGCATCACGTCGCCCTACCTGAGCCAGCAGGTACACTTTCACAACTTTCAGGCTATTGCGTAGTTTTTCAGGGTTGCCCAAAGCATCTGTCACACGTGTTTGCATTGCAGATGCAGAGGGAGTTGCTGAAGACTGAACTGTAATGGCACCACCGGTACCAATTGGGGTAGAGTAGGTATCAATCACACCATCCTGCCCTTCATTACCTTGACCGTCATCAAGATCCCAGCCAAAAATGACCTGCATATCAGCAACACAGTCAAGTAATGGAATGTAGGTTAATTTTGCATAAGCAGCAGAATTGGCATGGACCACTGCACCTTTATACAAAATCCCGGTATTTGCATGACAAAAAGAAGGAATTTTACCAGCTGTTGTTGGGCGGGCAACAAAATAATCAGTGCGGTTAAAAGGCATTCCCAGGGGATCATCGGCTTTAATACCATAAAGGTAATAGACTTCTTCTTTTAGTGTCGGGTTGAATACAGGATCAGCAAAACCGTCCGCATAATATCGAGCCCAGTAAATAGAAGGATCAGAGGAGGTTATCATCTGGTTTGAGTAGCCAGAGCTGGTGTAGGTCTTTTTTAGCACAATCACCCGTGAGGCGTCTGCGCTGGGACCGTCAATCAGGTTTCCGGTTTGCCAGATCCTGGGTTTAAGCTTACCGGTTGTTGCACTACTATAGGGCATGTAGGTCCATCTTTTTGCTGTTTCATTCATACCCAGTGTAGAACCTTTTAAGGCAAGGTAGTCGGTGCCAAGCACGATATTAGTAGCCTCGTCACCGGTAGCCCCGGCAACCGCCCCCAGATTGTCCCCAGCCACCACTGCGCGCGGCACACCGCTTGTTGTTGATCCGGTACAATCATTATAGTTGCTGGCAGGTGCATAACCGGCTTCAATGCAGGATATTGGCGATAAATACGAAAACGGCAAACCATAGCCTGCCTGTTGCAGATCATGGCGAAACATCTCAAGACCGACCACACCCTCAATGTTGCTTTCTTCTGACTTGGTGATTTTGGTCATCTGCGTCAAGATAGTTTTAAATGAGTCCGCAGTAATCATGATGACGACAACAAACACCGCCATGACTACAATCATCTCAACTAATGTAAAACCCTTACGGGAGTTTAGCATGACTGCCTCCAATGCACTCTACTGGTACTGTGACACAACTGATGATATAGAATGCACATAGCGTTGCCCTTTGTATTTCCAAATCAGCTGCATATCAATATTGGTGGATTGAGACGTAAGCGCGGTACTGGTCTTGATCACAGAATAATTCCTAAATGCACCATTAACCATACGTGGCACAACGGCAGAACGGGTATTAGTTGAAATAGCTTCAAACTTCTTGGCTTTTTCAAGATTAATCTGTTCATCACCAACCATCAACGCCTCTTGACGCAGCTGGTTGGTCATATTGTTGGAAATTGCGTAGTTGACAGTCTGCAATAACCCCAACATGCCAACCATCAAAATCACAATGGCAACCAGAAACTCGATCAGTGTAAAGCCGCCATTATTGATATTCACAGTTATTGCCATTGATCCTCCCCATATTTACCCTCGCCGTATGAACACCAATACAGTTATACGCAGGGCTACCCAAACCAGGTCCAACAGCTATAGTAACTAACGACGTCGTGTAGCCTCGATCATCAAAAGTCAGCGTAAAATTACTGAAAGCTGAATAGGTTCCTGTTGAAAATTGCTGAATCTGGTATTTAAGCGGTCGCCTGAAAACCTCAGTACCAGCAGCGTCAAACTCACTACTGTAGCGACGAAAAGTGTAAGAGGTGGGATTAAGAATCACCCTATGCTGTTGTTTAGTCGATATTGCCCTGCTACGTACATCTGTCAGATCTGTCAGCATCTCTTTAACCTGAGCTTCAATATTATACTTTACCTGCCAATCATTGAAGTTCAAGGTCACTACGGCCAACATGATTGAAATCAAAGCAATAACGACTATCAACTCTGTCAGAGAAAAACCACGGTTACTCATGGGGTACCTCGCCCCCCTGCCGCTAAATACTAGCGGTAGGGAGAATGCAGTTAACTACTTTTCTTGGATATGGATAATTTTTTTAACAGGCTTTGGGTTAGTCAGTAATGACAAGCCTTGCGCCTTGGGCGGAACCCCCTGGATGGCACCTGAACGCCTGTTCTCCTTGTCAGTAAATCCTGCCGACATGGACACCTCTGCAAATGCACCAGTTGATACTTGCACCATGATTTTACCCTTCATGGTATTTGGCGCTGGAGCACCACCAGTTGCATAATTTAGTGCCCAGATATACGAATTGCCTCCATATCCGCAGACATCGGATGTCGGGCGGAAGGTGGTGTAGAATACCGTGCCACTCGTCGAAGCAACCGGGTCAGTGATAACCCGCTCGGAAGAGTAACCATCCCCCAAGGAGTCATCATCAAGATTGATGTACCAACCTTTTTTACTTGCTGCCAGTGTAGCTGACGGCGATGTAGTCTGATCATCCAGGTCTGTCGCAGCTACTGTTGTTGTACAGCTCGGTAGAATCTTATTGGTCGCAGCATCATAACAAGGATCTTGCACTGCATACAACCGCCTAGAGCTGCCCGAGTCATCTATTTCGGTTGAGTTCTTGTAGAAATAACGACCGGTACCGAAATACAGCCATAATTTTCCGTTAGCCCTGTCCTGAAGTTTTGCCACAGCTGCAGATACCGGCCCTATACCGCTAATCACGGAACTCCAGGTCCAGGGTTTGCTACCATCATTAGGGTCAACGCTCTCATTAGTAGCCAGACGAATCACCCCACCCTTTGACCAGTGTGTTGCGTCTACCTTTTGCACATACCCGAAATATGCTGCATCATCCTTGTAGAAACCGTCTTTAAAGGAGTATGAACGATCATTGTCAACCGCAGCATTGGAGGCTGAACCTGCAAAGGCATCAGTCAGCGTCGTGGTAATAGTCTTGACTAATGCACCGGTTGCCAAATCAACAACAAAGAGCCTTAGGGGCTGATCTGAACGTCCAAGAAACTGGTTATTGACAGTATCTATAGTGCCGGTCGGGCCAGAGGCAAAGACAGCAAACCAGCGTCCGTTCTTATTTTTATCACCGACCCTCATGATAACCGGCCCTGCCGTAGCATGCCCCAGATTGTTTGCTGCAGTTGTGTTTCCAGGAAACTCCCACAGGTATTTGGGTTGCATTGGATCTGTTACGTCAAGCGCAAAATACGATGAATAGCCAAATCCTCTGGTATTGGGAGCTGCTGTACTGTCAGTAGGATCAACAATGGGGGTTTTAATACAATCCGTACCGCCACCTGCACAACTTCCTGCACGACTCCTGCTGGCGCCACCCAACCCGCTTCCACCTATCAGGACCGTCTTCCAGCTGGTATTAGCGACATCAAGATTCTGGGTACCGGAATTATATTGTGTCTGTTTAGGACACTCCCAGTAATTGGTTGAGCAGCCTGGATAAGCCACCGTGTCATAGGTAGTCGGCTTGTTGATTGAGACATCCACGATCAACGGCGTCCCATCCACATAAAACAGGTGGGGATAGGCCGTGTCTGCCAAGTATTTTAGATAGGGCAAAACCTGCCGGGGAATAAAAGCCCATTCCTCCTTTCCAATAGCATCTGCAGCATCCGCCCTTATATTCGCATTGGCGCCAATAGTTGTACCAGAGGCAACTTTTGTATAGTCGTTGAGTTTTGCCTTGTCTGCCTTGCAACTGGTGCTGTTTGAATCCGACTCCAGATTCCGGCAAGGGTCAGTAAGTTCTTTCAGCACCCCAAGTCTGAAGGCATGCAACATACCGTCATTGGCACCAACATAGGCCATACCACGATTACCGTAATCATTTGATTTTGTGAATTTTTCATACGAACTATCGGCATAGCCAACCGGTGGATTCTGACTATACGCATTCAATCCCACGTTCCCCTGAACCTTTGGGGTGGAACTGATAATATCACCCAGCCGCCAAGTACCTGCAGTGCCAGCAATAGTTGCAGCCCGGGAGCGATAGCCCGATTGATCAGTACCCTTTATGAAGTTAATGATCTTTTCTGCTTCTGTAGCATTCGCTGCCTGCAGATAGGTAAGCACGGTAGAATCTGTCTTTAAAGCAGTTGCAAATTCTGCCAGATGGGTTGCTTCACTTGCAGCGTTAAGTACTGAATCAAGAGTAGAGTCTGTTGACCCGCCAATACGGGTATAGATTTTACGTGCATCAGTCGTTAGATTGCGTGCCCAGAGCATACGACCGGCACGCCAGAGACTCTTGACGTTGGTGGTGTCATCAGGGTTGAAAGAACCGAGGTCTGCCAGGACAGTACCATCGCCCTTGGTATCCCTTAAAAGTCGAACGAGCGTTTGACTACTTGAACTGTCGAAGTAAAACTGGGCAACATAATCTTCCAGCAGATTAAGCTTGTTGTTGGCAACGGTATCCACCCTGATGGAGGTAAAATTAAGGTAGGGGTCAAGGTAGTACCACATGTTCTGAAGCTCTCCAACCCAGGTTGCTTCAGAGCCCGCATCGAAGGTTTTTTTGGGGTAGAACACTGCCTGTAACAGGCTGGCTCCGCTACCCTCACTATTATTGAGGATTGAAGCTGCCGTACCGGAAGAAACACGAGACAAAATATCGTTAAACGCTTGACTAAGGGCTGTTACCAGTTGCTGCCCCTGTTGGGCCTCAAAATACGTATCTGGAATGCCATCACCGTTTTTATCCCATTCAGAACACTTTGAGTTAGGTGATGCCGTACCACAGGTGCTGTCAGTATATGGTTTTCCGTTATTATCGAGGTCTTCATAGCCACCATACTTGGCAGTCCGCTTCAAAAGTTCACGCCCAACAGATGAATCATCAAAGGCAAACACCGTATAGATGGTCAGGTTTTGCTTACCGTCAATATTACTTTTACCAACAGAAGCTGTTCTTAAGTCAGTGTTATGGGCATAATAAGCAACCCCTTCCAGGTAATAGGTACCTTCCGAGCTATTGGCAGCGGTTGCCTTCTGGCTCGTGATCCCTTCGTTGGCTGCAATACTGTCCATCCAGGTCTGCACGTTGAAACTATAAGGATCTGTTACCTTTGAGACAGAACCGTCGCCGTTAAAGGCGCTACTTGGCAGATTCTGATCTTTTGTTGATTCACCATCAGTTACAATCATGACAAAGTTTCTCTGGCATGATTGGGTCACCGGGTCGCTGCTACTGTAATCAACTGAAGAATTATAGGCGCTGGGACGGGCCTCAAAATAGCGCACCGCCTCATACAATGATTCTGCCAGCGGTGTCCAGGAGGATGGATTAGTGGTTTCAATCTGGTAGGTAATAGTCTCTTTTGTAGAGCCTACGTTTGAGGCAATGTAACCACCGTCCTCATCACCACTGTTTGCATCTTCATAGTAGGTGCCGTCTGTGTTAAAGAACATTGTGCCGATCCGGATACGGTCGGCATACTGAGTGACCAGACCATCGGTTGGTGGCTGGGTCCCGTACAACACCTTTATATTATAGCTCTGGGTATACGAGGAACAGCTGCTTGAACTGCAAACCTTGAGCAGCGGACCGTCCATAACCTTGTAATAGACGCCGGAATACAATTTGTAATAGTCGCGACTGGTGTCAGCCAAACCTACCAGATAATTGTTGGTTGAGGTGGTAACGCGAGGGTTCACCGGATTGCTATTGCTGCCCTGTACCACCCTGCCACCAACCAGAACCTTGCGCACAACATCAACCCGTCGCATGGTCAGCCAGTTCAGCATATTGCCGGACCAGAAATTAGTTTTATCCAGCGTCTTGGTTGTGTCGAGCTCAAAATAGCCGCTGCTGTTATATTTGTACATCTTGGTGTTGTCAAAATAGCCATAATACAGCGTGCTGGAATTATAACTGGCATCAGAGCCGGAACCGGTCGAATTCCCTTTGCCTGCGGTCTTGTAGGCGAACTCTTCCATACTGCCGGAGTTGTCAACAACCAGAAGCAGGTTGGGTTTTACGCCAGTACCGGCAACAAAAGGCGGCACTTGGGCATATTCGATAACATTAGGAGGTGTCAGATTCTGCACGGTGGTAAATTTTAGAAGATAGGCACTTGACATACTGTTTCCAGCCAAGTCTTTGACACCCGTCGACACCGTGACAGTGTAATCGGTTGCATAGTTCAGCGAACCGCTACTAAGGGTCAGGGTAACTGTACGGTCACCATCAAATGAAGGTGCTGCCCAGCTGCCTCCGGACACCGTGAAGTTGGCAGCAGTAATGCTGGATGTCAGTATCGGTTCATTAAACACAATCTGAAGGGTGGGAGTAACGGAAACCCCTGTTGCACCTGTTACCGGATTTGTTGACAGCACCTGCGGCGGTGTGCTGTCGGGATTCACGGTGGTAAAACTCCAGCTATAATTACTCACCATGGTATTACCGTTCACATCTTTAACCGTATTGTGGACAGTGACGGTATAGGTGGTACCGGGGCTTAGGTTGGCTGAAGGCTGGAAAGTAGCCTCTTTGGTATCATAGCTGATGGTACCGGTTACTGCAGGAGAAAGAGTGATACTGGCAGCCGGAGATTCGACAGTAGTGGCATCCATATCTTCACTGAACAAGGCAGAAATAGACGAATCAACCGGTATGTTGGTGGCACCACTGGCAGGATAGATTGGACTGACCGTTGGAGGGGTCACATCAGTGCTGGCAACGGTTTTAAAGTAGTAGGTATAATTTGTTCCAAGATCTTCCCAGTTTGAAACTGCAATCTTTTTACTGATAGAAATCTTGTAAATGGTATTCGCCTTCAGGTTGCTCTTAGGGGTCAGGGTATAGCTTGAGCTATTTGAAGTAGGCGAGTAGGTAACGGCCACTGAATTGCCACTAACTGATTCATTTAACGTGATCCTGTAAGTATTATTATTAAGGATTGTAGACCACTTGACAGTTTTATCAAAAGTAACAACGACACCTGAAGTTACCGGCACGTTGAGGGTTCCTGGTGATGATGTGGTACCTGGGGTCACCGAGCTAATTGAGAGTGCCTGAGCAAAAGAGGAAAGACCAAGCAGACAGCTGAACAGCACAACCAAACGAAATAAGTTTTTCATTTCGGCACCTCCTCAACGACAACAAAAGCTGCTGTATCGCCCTCCAAAGAAGCAGCTATCCGGTCATTTTTTCTGGGCTTTGGCGGCTCAGACTGTTCACCAGAGCCTGGCCGGTGCATGAATTTCGTCGCTTCATTCAAATAGATCGTCTTTTTCTGTCCATCTGACAGACGGACCACCAGCCTTGTTGAGGTTAGTTCAATCACCTTGCCTCTTACTAGCTCATTGGCCACCAAAGGAACAGCACAACTGAGACTCAAAACCACCATGAGCACCCACCCCAATAATCTGTTCATACATGATCCTCCTGCTTCAAAGCCGGGCATTAATATCAGCTTAAAAGTTTAGCTGGCAGACAATTATACAAAACTACATTCCCTCAATTGCCTTCTTGATACTTTCAGCATCCCGCGGTCCCTGATACGGCTTGCCGTTCGGCAGTAACACCATCGGGGTGCCATTGATCCCCTGTTCCTGGGCAAACTGTATCACAGCGTCCACACCAGCCTTGCCGGCATCACCCTTTGGCTTGGGCAGTTCCTTGCCTTCAAAGGCAAGGTCAAGATTCTTGCGGCTCTTGGTCGACAGCACCGTCCGAGCCTTGTCGTACGCCTGGGGATGCAGCTGCTGCAAGGGGTAGAGCATGATATGGATCGCCAGATCAGGCATCATTTTTTCAAGTTTCTGTAGTTCCGGGTGCAGGGTACGGCAGTAGGGGCAGTCGGGGTCGGTAAAGACATACAGTTTCTTTGCAGCCTTGGGGTTGCCCATGACCATGGCATACTGCACCGGGACCAGCTTGGGATCAAGGCCGCTAAATTGCTTTGGTTTGGGAATATCCTTTTCATGGGCAGCCACCGGCTCTTTGGTCTTCAGGTCAATGATTACCCCCTGAATCAGGTGCTTCTTGCCATAATCGATAAATACGATCCCTACACCGCCATCTTTTTGGAACAGGACCTCGTGCATACCGTGGCTGGGAGCCGGTTTGACTGATTTAACCGTAACACCGGCAAAGCTGAGCAGGTCAGTTGCTTCCTTTACTGAGAGAGAATGGCACTTGGAGCATTCCTGGGTACCGCAGCCATCTTTGGCGGGGGCCATGGCAAAGGAAGAGACCGCAAACAGCAGCACAAGGGATAGAACCGACAGTGTAGTGCGAATCATTGAAAGAATCCTTTCAGTTAAATTGATCTAACAGATACTTTGCAAAAAAAATGCCGCCCTTGTACGGCAGCATAACAGACTGTATTCATAGACTTTTACAACACTTAAATACACAGCCATGCAGATATTGCATAGTTAGTTGCGTGTTATTGTCAGACAACACCGCAATTTTTGCAGAGTTCATACACCAGCTTCAGTGAGCCTGGATCAGCGCACCGCAGATGCCGGCAGGTTACTCAAGGGCATATTCCTTCAACTTGTACAGCAGGGCTCGATGGCTGATTTCAAGCATCTTTGCTGCATGGGTACGATTTCCCCCGGTCCGTTCAAGAGCCTTGCGGATCAGCTCAATTTCCATGTTCCGCTCCGCCTGCTTAATGGACAGATTTTCACCCGGACAGACCTTGATCTCAGACTCACCGGCGATCCCATCAAGCAGGCAGTGTTCAGCAAGCTGGTCGCCATCACACAGCACCAGTGCACGTTCAATCACGTTTTCAAGTTCCCGCACATTGCCGGGCCACGGGTATGCCATCAGACGCCGCAGTGCTTCGGGTTCTACTTTAGGTGCTGTTTCACGACCGATTCGCGCCGCGCAATCCCTGACCAGCAGTCGCACCAGTAACGGAAGATCATCAATCCGTTCCCGCAGGGGCGGGATCTGGAGTAAAAAGACATTCAGACGAAAATACAGGTCTTCACGGAAGCGTCCCGAGGCGACTTCGGCCTGCAAGTCACGGGCCGTGGCTGAAACAACCCGCACATCAACCAGGGATGAGGTCGTGGCACCGATCCTGCGCACTTCCCCCTCCTGCAGTACCCGCAGCAGCTTTACCTGCAGTGCAAGCGGCATCTCGCCAACTTCATCCAGGAACAATGTACCGCCGTCAGCCTGCTCAAACAGACCGGGCTTATCAGAACTGGCACCGGTAAAAGCGCCTTTGGTGTGGCCAAACAGCTCCCCTTCAAGCAAGGTTTCCGGCAGGGCACCGCAATTAACTGCCACAAACGGCTTCGCGCTGCGACAGCCGCTTTTATGCACGGCACGTGCAACCAGTTCTTTTCCGGTGCCGGACTCACCCTGAATCAGCACCGTGGTCTTGAGATCGGCCACCCGCTGGATCTGATCATAGATTGCCAGCATGGAGGGATTCCTGCCCACCAGGCCATAAAACGAGCTTTTGCCGGCAACCTCGGCTCGCAGGGTACGATTCTCCTCCTTCAATCGCTCCCGTTCCTCCGCCTTTTTCAGGACAATCACAATTTCATCCCGCTTGAACGGTTTTGAGATAAAGTCGTAGGCCCCTTCCTGCATACAGGCCACCGCAGTGTCAACCGCTCCATAGGCGGTCATCATCACAATCGGAGCAGTAACGCCGCTGCTGACAGCCTGTCGCAGAAACTCCCTGCCATCCATCTCCGGCATGCGGATATCGCACAGGATGTAGTCATAGGCATGACCTGACAGCTTGGCCAGCGCCTCTTCACCGCCGGCGGCGGTATCCGCATGGTAGCCCTGCTTGCGCAACATGACCGACAGCATGTGGCGCAGGTTCTCTTCATCATCAATAATCAGGATATGAGGTTGTTTCATACCACCTGACCCTTCGTATAGACCGGTACATGGATAGTGAAGCGGCTGCCCAGCCCGACCCTGCTCTGCACCGTAATCCGGCCACCAAAGCTCTCAATGATGCGGGCTGAAATTGCAAGCCCCAGACCGGTCCCTTTTCCCGGGCTCTTGGTGGTAAAGAACGGGTCAAACAGCTTGCCAAGATGCTCTGGTGCTATTCCCGTCCCCGTATCCCAGACCTCCAGCAGCAGTATCTTTTTATCAGCGCCCTGCTTGAGTGCCAGTTTGATTTCACCGCCCTGCGGCATGGCATCACTGGCATTGATCAGCAGGTTGATCAGCACCTGCTGCAGCTGGTGCGGGTCAAGGCTGGCCAGCGAGGAGGCAGGTTCCGTGGTCATGGTCAGCTTTATCCCCTTGAAAAAGCCCTGATGTTGCAGCAGCTCAACTGTGGCCTGCATGAGCAGAGAAAGGTCAACCGGTTCATGAACGGTCTGTTTTGGACGGGCATACTCAAGCAGCCCCTTTACGATCCGGTCAATCCGGCCGCAGCTATCCATAATCCTGGCGAGGTAGTCAGCATGGGCCGGGTTATGCTCCAGTTCTTGGGCCAGAATCTCTGCGTAGCCCATTACAGAGGCCAGCGGTGTGCCTATTTCATGGGCAGTACCGGCGGCCAGCAGCCCCACCGATGCCATTTTTTCTGAACGGATCGCCTCTTCCCGTGCCTGCTGCAGATCCCGGTTGACCTGTTCAAGGGCGGCAACATGGGAGGTGACCTCCTGCTGCTTTTGCTCCAGTGTGCTGGACATGGCGTTAAACGACTCTGCCAGCCGGGCCAGTTCCAGCGCACCGGTGACCGTCAGCTGATGCCCGTAGACACCACCGGTGATCTTCTCCGTGGCTGAAAGCAGGCGGTTAACCGGCGCCACCACAATCCTGGACAGAATAAAGGCCCCAAGCCCGAGCAACAGGATAAAATCAAGGGCAAAATAGGTCAGCAGCAGCTGTCTGGTGCGCTGAATGCGTCGCTGTTCATCCTGCAAGGAGAGAATCAGACCGGCCCTGCCAACCTGTTGGCCATTGCGGATGACCTGCATTGAACGGACCAGCGCTGCGCCGTCTGCTATGATCCTGCTTTCTTCCACCTGACGCCCCGGCAGGCTGAACGGGCGATACAGATCACTGCCTTCTCTGCCAACACTGTAAATAACCTTGCCCGACCTGTCTAAAAGGGTCAGGCGCTCAAATGAACGTTCTTCAGAAAGCTTGGCGGCATAGAGCGTTGCCGGAGCATCCAGCGGCAGCATGCCTTCCGGGAAACTGGGCAGCTGTTCAGGCAGCTGGTTGACAAAGGTGGCCAGCAGCATCCGGGCATGTTCGCCCTTCTGGGCGTACAGGTCATTTTCAGCGGTTTTGAAGGCAAGCAGGCTGAAGAGCAGCCAGGTAAGCACCAGCAGGCAGGCCAGTGAGGCAAGAATGGAAAACGTGAGGCTTAACCGGACCGTCCGCATCGGTTATTTGCCCAGATGCAGATACCAGTTGATCAGCTGGGGGCCATAAAAGATGTAAAGCACAGCCCCCAGAGCCAGATAAGGACCGAACGGGATGGCCAGATGGCGTCCCTTGCGTTGCAGCGCCATGATCGAGAGGCCAGCCACGGTCCCCACCAGTGATGAGGTAAAGATGATAAACGGGACAGCCTTCAGTCCCAGAAAAGCCCCCAGCATGGCAAGCAACTTGGCATCTCCCCCGCCCATTCCCTCACGCCCGGTCAGCCAGAGATAACTGTAAAAAACCAGAGCCAGACTGCCCCAGCCGACAACAATGCCCAGCAGGGAGGAAAGCCAACCCGGCTCAGGCAGGAAAAAAGAGGCCAGGAAACCAAGGCCGACACCCGGCAGCGAGATCTCATCTGGGATGATCTGATGATCAAAATCAATGAAGGTGACCACAATCAAAGCGGCAACAAGTAGGGAATAGATAAAGAAGGGGACGGTCAGACCGAAACGCAAAAACAGCAGCAGCAGCAGGCAGGCGGTAAGCAGCTCAACCAGGGGATAGCGGATCGAAAAGGCTGCCCCGCACCCCCGGCAGCGCCCCCGCAGCAGCAGCCAGCTGATGATCGGGACATTGTCAAACCAGCGTACGGCTGCACCGCAGGACATGCAGCGGGAACCGGGGCTGACAATTGACTGGTCAAGCGGCAGCCGGTAAATACAGACATTCAGGAATGAGCCAATCACCGCTCCGAACAGAAACACCACCACCGCCAGGTACATAAGCGGAGGCATGGCTATTCTTCACCAAATCCATCAATGATCAAGGCGCCGATAGTCTGCATCGCCTCTGCCTCATCCGGCCCTTCTACGGTCAGACGGATCTTTGTGCCCTTTGAAGCAGCAAGCATCATGATCCCCATGATGCTCTTACCATTCACCTCAACCGATTCACGGGCTAATTTAACTTCTGACTGAAATTTGCTGGCAGTCTTGACAAACAGTGCCGATGCACGGGCATGCAGCCCCAGTTTATTAACGATCTCAAATTCTTGCTGTTGCATGTAAGTACCTGTTCTATCTTAGAAATTCTCCAGCAACAATCACACTTTCACGGCCGCAACGCAGCAATGAGGCACACAGTTCCTCCAGAGTCATGCGCTCGCGGCGGGAAAAGAAATCCACCATCATCGGCAGGTTAACGCCGGTCACCACCTCAACCCTGCCCTCCTGCAAAAATGACATGGCCGCATTGGACGGCGTGCCGCCAAACATGTCGGTCATGATGATCGCCCCATCGCTACCAACCTTTACCAGCGCTTCTGCAATACGGGCAACAAGGCCGTCTGCAGGGTCATCAACGTGCAGTTCAACAGCCTCGCAGCAGTCATTACTGCCGGTTATCATGGTTGCCGCTGCAATCAATGATGTGGCAAGTCCTGCATGGGTAACAACAACAAGTCCAATCATGGCTTACTATCCCTTCTCAATATCACGGTGACTGATACGCACCTTGAGGCCCAATGTTTCCAAACGGGCGGCAGTTGCCTCGGTAATGGCCACTGAGCGATGCCGTCCGCCGGTACAGCCGATGGCAATCGTCAGATAACTCTTCCCTTCGCGGCAATAGGCCGGAATCAGGAACTGCAGCAGGTTAAAAAAGTGATCAAGGAACGCTGTGGTGTCCGGCTGTTCAAGCACGAACTGCCGTACCGCCGGTTCCTGACCGCTATAGGGGCGCAGCGCAGGAACAAAATGGGGGTTGGGCAAAAAGCGGACATCCATAACCAGACTGGCATCCAGCGGCACACCATAGCGGAAGCCGAACGAGACCACTTCCACGGTAAAATTGCTGCTGCCCTGTTCACCCTTGATGGCACGGATCACCTGTTCCTTCAGCTGATGGACATTGAATTCGGAGGTATCGATGATCAAGGTGGCATTCTGACGCAGGGCTGCCAGCCGCTCCCGCTCAATCCTGATCCCCTCCGGAACCGTACAGTGCTCGTCAGCCGGATGACGGCGGCGGGTCTCGGCAAAACGCCTGATCAGCACCTCATCCGAGGCATCAAAAAACAGCACCTCCAGTTCATGTCCCACACTGCGCAACTCACGGAACGACTCGACAATCCCGGTGGAGAGGTCTCGGCCCCGGATATCCGTAACCAGCACAACCCCTTTAAAGGACTCGCCGGACTTCTCAATCAGCTCAACAAACTGACGGAACAGCCGTACCGGCAGGTTATCGATACAGTAGAACCCTTCATCCTCCAGAGCCCGCACTGCGGTTGATTTACCTGAGCCGGACATCCCGGTGATCACCACGATCCGCATCAGCTACTCCACCTCATCCCCAAGGTGCCTGACCTCCATTCGCTCCAGCAGACGTTGCTGAAAATCCTTTGCGGAATGGTAGCCCATCCCTTTCAGCAGGAAGTTCCGGGCCGCTACCTCAATGATCGAGCCAAGGTTACGCCCCGGTCGAACCGGAATAACCAGATGCGGCAGTTCTACCCCGAGAATGGTGGTGGTATTGTCATCAATCCCCAATCGGTCATACTCCTGATCGGGATTCCACTCCATCAGTTCCAGCACCAGGTCAATGATCTTCTTTTCACGGATTGACGATACGCCGTACAGGTCCTTGATGTTGATGATACCCAGACCGCGGATCTCCATCAGGTGCTGGATCTGCTGCACCGGTTGTCCGACCAGACTGGCCGGCATCTTCTTCCTGATAAAGACCATATCATCAGCCACCAGCCGGTGCCCGCGGATAACCAGGTCAAGGGCGCATTCACTCTTGCCGATGCCGCTCTTGCCGGTCAACAGCATGCCGACCCCCAGCACATCCACCAGCACTCCATGCAGATGGGTGGTAGGGAGCAGCCGTTCCTCAAGGAATTTGGTGATCAGCGAGATGAAGGTGGAGGACTGATGGGGAGAGACCAGCACCGGAATTGCGTGCTGCTCGGTTATCTCCAGAAAGGCTGCCGGCGGCGTCAGGCCCTTGCTGACAACAAAGCTGGAGATGGGAAACGAACAGAGTTTTTGCGTGTTGTCACGCAGCCGCTCGTCACTCAGTTGAAACAGATAGGATATTTCGGTATTGCCCAGCACCTGGATACGATCAGGGTGCAGATGCTGGGTATAACCGGTCAGAGCCAGACCGGGCTTCTGGATCCGGGATGAACTGACCCGGTGCCCCAGCCCGCTGGCTCCTGCGATCAAACGCAGATCAAGACCATACTCCTTGTCGTCGAGCAGATCCTGGATGGAAAGGGTAATGCCGTCCACAGTACGTGGTTGGTATGCCAGGGGAGGCGCAACATGCCTCCCCTGAGGCATCCGTTAGCCCCGCTGGGGCTCGATCAGACCGAAGTTACCGTCTTTACGACGATACAGGACATTTATTTCGTTGGAGGTTGCATCAGTGAAAACCAGGAAGTCCTTGTGCAGCAGATCCATCTGCATGACAGCCTCTTCCACCGCCATCGGCTTGGCAGTCTCGGTCTTGGTGGTGATCACAACCGGCTCGGCATTGGTCTCAAGACCTTCAGCCTGGAAGACCTTCTTGGACATGGTGCGGCCATTGTTCTCGCCGGCAGGCTTGTGATCCTTCAGTTTTTCCTTGTAGCGCTTCAGCTGACGCTCGATCTTGTCCAGCACGGCATCAACAGCGGCATACATGTCGTTGGTGGCTTCCGATGCCTTGGTGGTGATACCACGACCCGATATCACGATCTCAACAATATGGCGGATCTTCTCAACCGTGAAATAGACCTGAGCCGAAATCGGCTCATCAATGTACTTTGCAACCCGCTCAAGCTTCTCCTCAGCGTAGCTTTTCAGGGCCTCGCTCTGCTCCATATGCCGAAAGGTTGTCGATACTTGCATGGTTTCTTCCTCCTCCTGTGTAGTTCCCTCTTGGTAAGTATATCAGAAATGTCGCCGTCGTTCAGACGACGATCCGATACGCATCATTTCACGGTATTTCGTTACGGTCCGCCGGGCAATATTGACGGTGGCATCAGAGAGCATCTCGGCGATCTTCTGATCGGAAAGCGGTTTGGACGGGTCTTCCTTGTCAATAATATCCTTGATCCGGTTCTTGACACTCTCGGAAGAAACAGACTCGCCGTCAGATGTGGAGAGACCGCTGTTAAAAAAGTACTTCAGCTCAAACAGCCCCTGGGGGGTCTGCATATATTTGTTGGTGGTAACCCTGCTGATGGTGGATTCATGCATGCCGATATCTTCTGCCACATCCCGCAGCACCAGAGGGCGCAGTCCCTCAACCCCCCGCTCCAGAAACTCACGCTGGAACTTGACGATACTCTTGGCCACCCTGAAGATGGTGCGCTGACGCTGTTGAATGCTCTTGATCAGCCATTGGGCGGCCCGCATCTTGTCACCGACATATTCTTCGGCCTTGGCATCCATGCTGCCGCCGGCCTTGGCTTCGAGATAAAAGGGCGAAAGCCTCAGATTCGGCAGTCCTTCTTCATTCAGCAGCACCACATAATCATCCCCCACCTTATGCACAAAGATGTCGGGAGAGATGTAATGCACCTCATCACTGCTGTACAAACGCCCCGGCCGGGGATCAAAACCGGCGATCACGCGAATGGCGGCCAGCACGTGTTCAAGCTCAACCTTCAGGCTGCGGGCGATCTGTTTGTAGTTGCGGCTTTCCACTTCCGGCAGATAGCGTAGCAGTATCGCCTCAACCACGCTGCCTTCCATCCCCAGACTGCGGGCCTGAATCAACAGACATTCCTGCAGAGAACGGGCCCCCACACCACTGGGATCAAACTCCTGAATCCGTTCCAGCATGGTTTCCACAACCGGCTCCGGTACATCACAGACAACGGCGACATCTGCAATGGTGGAACAGAAATAGCCATCGTCATCAATATTGCCGATGACCTCCTCCCCCACCCGCTGTTCCTCATCACTGTACTTGCCCATCTGCAACTGCCAGTGCAGGTGGTCGAACAGGGTCCCCTTGCGGGTCAGCAGATTTTCAAAGGAGAGCTTGTCATCGTCGTCTCCGGACTGTTCCCCGGAGGTGTAATTGTAGCCGTCAAGGTAGCTGTCCCAGTCGCGCAGGGTCTCTTCACCCGCCTCAACCTCCTGGAACGAATCGGTGTTTGCCAGAGCCTCATCAGGCAGTTCAGCCTCGACGACCTCCAGCAGCGTTTCACCCTCCCGGACCTCTTCCAGCTCGGAGGACTCCTCCAGAATCGGATTTTCCTCCAATTCCTGTCGAACCACATCCTGCAGCTCGATCCTGGTCATCTGAAGCAGCTTGATGGCCTGCTGCAACTGGGGTGTCATCACCAGTTGCTGCGTCATCTTCAGTTGTTGGCGCATCTCCATCGCCATGACTGCTCCTTGCGGACGTTAGAGTTTGAAATCCTCGCCCAGATAAATCTCCCGGGCCTTTTTACTCTCTGCAATCTGTTCCGGCGTACCGAACTCCAGCACCTCGCCTGCGCTGACAATATAGGCGGCATCACAGACACCCAGGGTCTCGCGCACATTATGATCGGAGATCAGAACGCCGATATTGCGGGCTTTCAAGCCGATAATCAACTGTTGAATATCTGCCACGGCAATCGGGTCAATCCCGGCAAATGGCTCATCCAGCAGTATAAATGCCGGTCTGGTGATCAAGGCCCGTGCGATCTCCACCCGCCTGCGCTCACCGCCTGAAAGTGCATATCCTTTGGTATCCGCAACATGGGTGATACCAAACTCCTCCAGCAGCTCCTGGGCGCGGTGCTGTTGCAGCTCCCGGTCCGGCTCGGTGGTCTCGAGGATAGCCAGCAGGTTATCACGGACCGATAGCTTCCGGAAGACCGACGCCTCCTGGGGCAGGTAACTGATACCGCGCCGTGCCCGTTGATGCATCGGCAGCTCAGTGATTTCATCCCCGTCCAGCCGGACCTGACCGCCATCGGGCCGCGTCAGTCCCACCATCATGTAGAATGTGGTGGTTTTACCGGCGCCGTTGGGTCCGAGCAAACCGATCACCTGCCCGGAGTCAAGTGACAGGTTCACCCCCCGCACCACCTGACGGCGGCCATAGGTCTTGCACAGACCTTCGGCGCACAGATTTCTGCTATGGCTGTTTTTTTGCGTCATGCTTTTTCAGGGTGGCACCTGATTTAGTGGGGTGAATCACCGCTTCAACCCTGGCGTTTTCGCCGCCGATAACCACACTGCGATCATCATCCAGATAGTAGACAATCACCTTGCCGGTGATGGAATCCTTGTCCTGCGTCACCTTGGGATTACCGGAAAGGGTGATCTTCCCCTCCCTGCTCTCATACAGGGCATGTCCACCGGTACCGATCCGGTTGGTCTGCAGAATCCGCACTGAGCCGATCGCCTCTATCTTGTCGACCTGGTCCTGCTTATCGCCGTAGTAGATAACCAGCTTGTCGGAATAGATGGTAACATCCTCCTGGCGTGCCACCACCCGTCCGGTAAATGTTGCGATCTTGCCTTTATTGTCGGCCTTCAGTTCATCGGCCTTGATCGTGATGGGCCGAGAAGAACGGTCACGCGCAGCCGCCCCCCCTGACGCCGGCTGAGAAGCAGCCACGGCAGGCAGCACGCCCAGGAGCCAGACAGAAACAAGCACCAGTATCCGCTCAATCTTTCCCATGTATCCCCTCGACAACCGCCTCCACAGACCCATGGAAACGGGCTTTTTCATCATGCAGCGACATCTCCATCCCCTGCGCTGTCAGGGTAAGGCGGCCATCAACAACCTTGACCGGATGATTCGACACCACCAGTCCCGGCACGGAACGGTACTCCAGCTGCTCCGTCGTAAAGGTCATTCCCTTCCTGGTAACGGCACGCACATTTTTCTGCATGGTCACCAGATGTTTCTCTTCCAGATAGCTGCCTGCCTCAGAGGTGATAATCAATCCCCCTGCCTTGCCGCCAAATATTTCCGTCTTCACCCCGGCAAGCTTTGCAGTGCCGGTTTCCTTATCATAATCCGCCCGCTCGGCAGTCAAATCCCAAAGCTTGTCATTTCCCCGCATTTCAGAGAAGTTCAGCCTGGTGATGGACATATCAATTTCAGGGGAGATTGGTTTGGAAGCGGTTTCAGGCGGGGTTGAACGGAACTGCCTGAAAAGGATAGCCGCCACCAAGGCAACAGATGCGGTCACGATGACCACTGCCAGAACCTGCCTGATTCGCCTTGTGCTCGGCATTTGCATGGGTGCCACTATAGCATCGGGGCGGCCCGCTGTCCAGAGGATAACCGCCAGGCGGCCGACAGTTGGCACAGAGATTGTATGAATTACAACTCATACCTCTCAACAACCAGCTCCTGCCACATGCCACGCCCCTTCAGCAACAGGTCGCACAGCTCACGCACGGCGCCCCAGCCACCCCTGGCACAGGCAACATAATCCGCCACCTTCAGCACCTCCGGCAGGGCGTCTGCGGGGGCGGCAGAGAAACCGACCCGCCGCATGACCGGCACATCAATCACATCGTCACCCATATAGGCAATCTGATGGTCGGCCAGGCCGGTGCGGCGTTTGATCTCATCATAGCTCTCCTGTTTACGCAGCGAGCCCTGATAGAGGATCTCGATCCCCAGCTCTTTCGCCCGCAGGTCAACCACCGGAGAGACGCGTCCCGTGATGATGCCGACCTGGATACCGGCCCGCTGCACCAGCTTGATGCCATGACCATCCTTGACATTGAAGAACTTGATCTCGGTTCCGTTGGCATCCCAGATGATCCGGCCATCGGTCATGACGCCATCCACATCCAGCAGCAGCAGTTCTATATGTTTGAGCTTATCGTTCACGCAATGCCCGCCTTGAGGATATCGTGCAGATGGATCACACCACAGGGGGCCTGACTCTGTTCATCTTCAAACGCAAACAGAGTGGTGATGGAATGACGCTCCATCAGCTGCAGGGCCGCAGCGGCCAGCTCCCGGCGCAGAATGCGTTTGGGATTGCGGTGCATCAGACTGCCGGCAGTGCTGTGCAGGATATCCTCACCACGCTCAAGGCAGCGCCGCAGGTCTCCGTCCGTGATCACCCCCGTCAGCTTTCCTTGGGCATCGGTGACTCCGGTGATCCCCAGCCCCTTGGAGGTAATCACAAACAGCGCCTCTTTCATCAGCATCTCTTCCTGCACCAGCGGAATCGAATCGCCGCCATGCATCAGATCCTCTACCCGCAGGAGCAGCTTCTTGCCCAGGGCACCACCGGGATGGAAGATGGCAAAATCCTCAGCCTTGAAGCCCCGTTCAACCAGCAATGCCACAGCCAGCGCATCCCCCATGGCAAGGGTGGCGGTGGTTGAGGAAGTTGGGGCCAGCCCCAGGGGACAGGCCTCTTCGGCAACCGAGACATCCAGAAAGACATCACTGGAACGGGCCAGATTCGAGGCAGGGTTGCCGCTCATGGCAATCAGGTTGGCCCCCAGACGCTTGATGACCGGCAGAATCCGCAGCAATTCTTCGGTCTCACCACTGTTGGAGATGCCGATCACCACATCGCCGGTCATAATCATCCCCAGATCGCCGTGAATTCCTTCTGCCGGATGCAGAAAAAAAGCCGGGGTGCCGGTTGAGGCCATGGTGGAGGCGATCTTCTGGCCGACCAGACCGGATTTCCCCATACCGCTGACCACCACCCGGCCCGAGCTGGCCAGGATCATCTGCACCGCTTTTTCAAAGGAACTGTCCAGACGTCCGGCCAGTGCAGCCACCGCTGCGGCCTCGGCCTGAATAACCTTGCGTGCCTCATCAAGAATACTCATCGCACCACCGCATCAAGGGCCTGCAGACGCTTCAACAGGGCCGGAAGTTCAGCAAGGGGGATAGAGTTGGGGCCGTCGCACAGGGCACAGGACGGATCTTCATGCACCTCCATGAAGATACCGTCAATACCGGTGGCAACCGCAGCCCGGGACAGGGTTTCCACAAACTCACGCTGGCCGCCGGATGACTCCCCCTGCCCGCCCGGCAGCTGCACACTATGGGTGGCATCAAACACCACCGGATAGCCGTAGGAGCGCATAACCGGGAAGGAACGCATATCCACCACCAGATTGTTATAGCCGAAGGAGGCGCCGCGCTCGGTCAGGATGATATTTTCATTGCCTGAAGCCGCCACTTTACCCACCACATTACGCATATCCCAGGGGGCCAGGAACTGTCCTTTTTTGACATTGACCACCTTGCCGGTCTTGGCGGCAGCCACCACCAGATCGGTCTGGCGGCAGAGAAAGGCGGGAATCTGCAACACATCCAGCACCTGGGCAGCCGGAGCCACCTGTTCAATGGAATGGATATCCGAAAGCACCGGAATACCGAGGCTCTCCTTGACCTTGGACAGAATCCGCAGCCCCTCATCCATACCCGGTCCACGGAAGGCGTTGATCGACGTCCGGTTGGCCTTGTCATAGGAAGACTTGAAGATCAGCGGCATCCCCAGCCCGTTACAGATGGTCATCAGCCGCTCGGCATGGCGCAGCGTTGCCTCTTCACTCTCGATCACACAGGGACCGGCAATCAGCACCAGCGGGCGTCCGCCCCCCATTTTAACCGACCCGATCGACAATTCTTTGGTCATGGCATCCTCTTTCGATAAAAAGGCCTCGCAATGATCTTCGCGAGGCAGGCTCTTCTTACCACGTTCGCGGCTCCTTTGACAAGCGGGCAAAATTCGGTCATAGTTCGCCCCATGGAACGAGCCATCACCCCGGAAAAACGCGACGACGACCTGCAGTTTGATGCCACCCTGCGCCCCCGTACCCTGCAGGATTACATTGGTCAGGAAAAGATCAGGGAAAACCTGAAGCTCTTTATTGATGCTGCCAAAGGGCGCAGTGAAGCCCTTGACCATGTGCTGCTGTACGGACCGCCGGGCCTGGGCAAAACCACCCTGGCCAACATTATTGCCTGCGAGATGGGGGTCAACATCAAGTCCACCTCCGGTCCGGTGATCGAGCGCCCCGGCGACCTGGCTGCCATCCTGACCAACCTTGAGCCCCATGACGTGCTGTTTATCGATGAAATCCACCGTCTCTCCCATGTGGTGGAGGAGATCCTCTATCCGGCCATGGAGGACTTCCAGCTGGATATCATCATCGGTCAGGGGCCCAGTGCCCGCAGCATCAAGCTGGACCTGCCCCGCTTCACCCTGGTGGGGGCCACCACCAGGGCCGGTCTGCTGTCATCCCCCCTGCGTGACCGCTTCGGGGTCATCTCCCGGCTTGAATTCTACACCCATGACGAACTGGCCTTCATCGTCACCCGCTCGGCCCGCATCCTGGGCATGGCAATCGACAGGGAAGGTGCGCTGGAACTGGCCCGCCGCAGCCGCGGCACCCCACGGATTGCCAACCGTCTGCTGCGCCGGGTGCGGGACTATGCCCAGGTCAGGGCTGACGGCGCCATCACCCTGAGTGTCGTACAGGAGACCCTGCGTCTGCTGGAGATCGACGAGATGGGGTTTGATCAGATGGACCGGATGATCCTGTTGACCATCATCGACAAATTCGGCGGCGGCCCGGTGGGGCTGGACACCATAGGTGCGGCGATTGGCGAAGAAAGCGACACCATTGAAGATGTCTATGAACCGTTCCTGATCCAGAACGGCTTCCTGAACCGCACCCCCCGCGGACGGGTTGCCACCCCGGCAGCCTATCAGCACTTCGGCCGGCTCACGCCGGAACGTCCCCAGGGGTCACTGTTCTGATGCAGCAACAGGCCCTTGATCTGCCGGTTACCCCACGCTACGGCTTTGAAAACTTCATCTCCTGCGCCGGTAACAGCACCGCCCTGGAGTTCAGCCGCAGGATCACCGATCCGGCTGAACCGGAGAAACTGCTCTACCTCTACGGACCGGCAGGATCAGGCAAGACGCACCTGCTGCATGCCATCGGGCGCCAGCTGGCCGGAGAACAGTACCAGGTCCTGTCATGCCGCAACCTGACCGTCCCGGTTGCGACCAATCCCGGCAGTCTGTTACTGGTGGATGATCTGGACCAGCTGCCGGACCGGCCTGAACTGCGTAATGCCCTCTGGGAGGCCTTTAACCAGCAGTACAGTAGCGGCCATACCCTGGCCCTGGCAGGCAGGTTTGCCCCCAAGGAGCTGCCGACCATCGACGACCATCTGATCTCCCGACTGTTGTGGGGGCTGGTGGCCCGCCTGGATGTCTCAGATGACCGTTCACGTCAGATGCTGATTGCCAAGCTGGCCCAGGACCGGCAGATTATCCTGCCCGATGAGGTGGCCGGCTGGCTCTTGACCGTACTGCCCCGTGATGTCGGCTCACTGGTCTCAGCCTGCGATGCCCTCTACCGGGCGGCCTTACAGCGCAAATGCCGGATCTCCCTGCGCCTGGCGCGGGAACTGGTTCTGCAGGGCACCCTGCTATCCTGAAAAACCGCTTGCACCCGAAGAGACTGTTTTTTATCGTAGCACCCACTCAACCGCAACCGGACTGCCCATGAAATCCCCTGAAGAGATAGAGCTTGCCAAAAAACGTCGCGAACTGGCAGACCTGCTTGAAGAGCAGTCTCTGATAGAACGGGAGCTGGCTGCCATCAAGGCGGAGATCAGGGTCTTTGAGCATGCCTATGAACAGATGCTGGGTGGCCGGATTGCCGAGCTGGAAGAGCTTGAATGGCAGATCAGCGGGTTACTGGGGACCGGCGAAAACGAAGAAGAACACCACAAATACTTTTACACCTCCGAACATGAATCAACAACCGCCGGCTTTACCCGCACCACCCTGTTGGACGACACCCCTGACACCACCACCATCCTTGAAGAGAAAAGCCTCAAGGCGCTCTACCGTGAGGTGGCCAAAGCGATCCACCCCGACCTCTCCAATGACGACCATGAACGGTTCAGACGGCAGGAACTGATGGCCATTGCCAACCTGGCCTATCAGGAAGGGGACCGGACGCAGCTGCAGAAGATCCTGCGGGAATGGCAACTGGGTCCTAAAACCGCCAAGGGGCTCGATATCGGTGCCGAACTGGTCCGGCTGATCCGCCAGATCGCCTACACACGCCAGCACATCAAGGAGCTAAACAAACGGATCGATGAGTTGCGGCGTTCCGACATCTACCGCTTCAGGCAACGGGTGGACGACAGCCTGCTGGACGGCATCGACCTGCTGGCTGAAATGGCTGCCACGGTTGACCTTGACATTGCCAAGGCCAAAAAGCGCCTGGCATTGCTGAACGGAGAACAGGAAGCACCAGAAGAACGCCCGTCGCCACCACTTGAAACCCGCATCATCCGTTTTCCTGCGGAAAACTCCTGTGGCGCCCTGTATCTCCGTGCCATCAACTCGGCGGACTACCGCGACTGGCAGAAACTGGGCTCGGCCAAAGGCCCCCGCGAAATACCGCTGGACAAGGCGCTGCGCCTGGATCTGCGGGGGGACGGCCAGGGGGGGATCACTTTTCTTGAACAGCTGCAGCCCGATGACCTGCAGGCCCTGTTTCTGTACGACGTGGACGATGACGCCCTGACACAGATCGGCCACCTGACCGGCCTGCAGGAACTCTACCTGTCAAACACCACCATCACGGACGCCGGGCTCGGCAACCTGGCCCGCCTGACCAGCCTCCAGCGGCTCTACCTTTATCACACCGAGATCACCGACAAAGGCCTGGCCAACCTCTACCCGCTTACCTGGCTGCGCTGGCTGACCTTCAGCGGCACCAAGGTCACGGAAAAAGGGCTGGGGAAGCTGCGGACCGCCCTGCCCGGCTGCAAGGTCATCACCTTTAAATGGCGCTATGAATAACAGGCTGCCGGAAACCGGCACGCCCCGGCTGCACCAGCCCCTCAAAGCACCTCTGCAAAGACAATTTTTTTCAACACAACGACTAACCAGCTGTTATGTGGGGGATCGCCCGTAATCCACAAAAAATGTGGATAACCCTGTTGATGCCGGTGGATAACTTTTAAAAATACTATGTAAACACTAGCGTTTTTACGGTTTGCACAACGGATAACCACAACACATAACTACTTGTAATTACGTGTCAATATCTATTTTTCAGGCAACTGCGTCATACTTTTAAAATACGGCCCAGATGAAAAACCTAAAAAATAGGCAACTTCATTCTGACTCCTTCAAAACAGCCCCATTTTCAACAGATTTCATGACAAACCTGCCGGCAGGACCAGAATGCTCACAATTGATGACATCAGGCCTTATTGATGCTCTGAAGAACTTTTCACACCAGATGCTTTGTTAGTTAGCAATTCCTGTGCTACAAACGGTGAGTTGACGGCATAAAACGAAGTGCGGTATCCTTTTTACCAAGGAGAAAAGTATGAAGAAAACCGAAGCGACCGGCACCAAGAAGCCTCAGGTGTTTACCGAGCTGGGGATGAAACGAAAAGAAAATCGTATTCCGCAACTAGCGGAAAATGCCGTTAAAAAAGCACGGACACAAACATTGGCCTCTGGCCGGAGTGTTATTGAATCCGTGGGAGGGCAACTCGTCGAAACACGTCCGGATGGCTCGCGGAAAGTGCTCAAATCAATTCCGCCGCCAACTCATGTTGCAGCAGGGCAAAAGCGGGTCCGGAGAACAACATGAGCCGTGCCACACCGCGACTGCGCATGTTCGCCGGGCCTAACGGTTCGGGCAAAAGCACAATAAAAGCAGTCGTTGAAGAGGCAATAGGACCGGATCTGTTCGGTGTGTATCTCAACGCCGACGACGTTGAGTTTTCAATACGACAGTCAAGATTCCTGGATATTTCAGCGTGTGGGGTAAAAACCTCTGCTGAAGAGATTCTCGAATTTTTCAGAACCTCCCCATTCCTCGCTGAAAAGGGATTGGCCGAGGATGCGGCACGGTTGGTGTTTGCAAACGGGAAACTTTCCTTCCAGTCCATTGAGGTGAATTCCTACTTTGCATCGGTTGCGGTCGATTTCCTGAGGCAGAAACTCCTCGATTCCGGTATTACCTTCACGTTTGAAACCGTCATGTCCCATCGAAGTAAAGTTGAATTCCTCAAACTGGCTCAAGACAAAGGCTTCCGGACGTACCTTTACTACGTGGCAACCGAAGACCCTGATATTAATGTCTCCCGCGTGGAATCCCGCGTTGCACAGGGTGGGCACAATGTCAACAGGGACAAAATCGTTGAGCGATACTCCCGTTCGTTGGAGTTGTTGTCCGAGGCGGTTGGCTATGCCAATCGAGCCTATATTTTCGATAACTCTTCTGCTGAAAAAGTCTGGATTGCTGAAGTGACTGATGGCGAAGTACTAGAACTAAAAACAGATATCATTCCACACTGGTTCAAAATTGCTCTGTGGGATAAGTTTGATTAAGATTGAAAACAGATGTGCTATTTCTAGGTGCCACCGCCTGACTCCCGCTCAACCAGTTTTCTGAGCGCTCCCAACACGACAAACCGGTTACAGGCGAGTCAATATGGGGACAATCCCCCTATCGTGCTTCTAAACGGTTTTATAGCATACGCGACACAAGGAACTATCCCATGTCCGACATCAAAATCTTCCGCCTCTCCAGCGACAGCGTGACCGAACTAGAAGGCCGTTCCGCCGGTATTGAGAAATCCCTGCAGACCCTGATCGAACGGCACCTGGAAACATTTCTTGGCGTCCGCTTTCTGGCTTCTGAATACTCCACCAGCAAGACCCATGGCGGCCGAATTGACACCCTTGGTATTGACGAAAACGGCTGTCCGGTGATTATTGAGTACAAACGGGATCGCAACGAGAACGTCATCAACCAGGGGCTGTTTTATCTGGATTGGCTGATGGACCACAAGGCCGAGTTCAAACTGTTGGTACTGGAGAAGCTCGGTAAGGATACTGCCGACGCCATCGAGTGGTCAACCCCGCGCCTGCTCTGCATTGCCGGTGTTTTCACCAAGTACGACAGCCACGCGGTGCAGCAGATGAACCGTAATATTGAACTGATCCGCTACCGCTATTACGGTACTGATCTGCTGTTGTTCGATCTGGTGAACGCCACCACGGCTCCACCGATTCGTGATGACGATGGAGCCAAGACAACCGGCAAAGGAAAGAATCAGTACAAGACAGTTACGGAATTTTATGATCAGGCAGACGACAGACTAAAGGATCTGTATGAGTCGCTGAAGGTCTTTATGCTGGCACTTGGCGATGATGTACAGCTTACCTCCATGAAGTTTTATTTTGCCTACAAACGAATTAAGAACTTCGCCTGCGTGGAAGTTCATCCGCAGTCGAAGAAACTACTGGTCTATCTGAAGGTAAATCCAGACAGCATCACTTTGGAACCTGGCTTCTCCCGCGACGTCCGCAACATCGGCCACTTTGGCACCGGCGACCTGGAGCTGACCCTTAAAACGACCGCTGACCTGGAAAAAGCACGGCCTTTGATTGAAAAAAGTTATGAATTAAGTTGAGTTTTTTGCATAGTAAGTGACTTTTTTATGGACTTACTATGCAGAATAGCATTATTATTCAGTCATGGATATAGACCCGCAACACCAGATACCGTTTGAAGAGTTCGATTATCAGATCCTCCTGAATTCGCTACGGGGGTATGCTCATCCACGCAAGAAGATCACCGCCCTGCTGCGCAAGGGGGAGATCATCCGGGTCAAGAAAGGGCTCTACATCTTTGGCGCGCAACACCGCCGCTCCCCGTACTGCCGCGAACTGCTGGCCAACCTGATCTACGGCCCCTCCTGTATTTCCCTTGAATACGCCCTTCACTATTACGGCCTGATCCCGGAGCGGGTCGAGACCATTACCTCGGTTACCTGCGGCAGGTCACGCAGCTTCGATACCCCTGTCGGGTATTTCAGTTACCGCAGTATCCCCTTAAACGCCTATCGGATCGGCATTGACCGGATTGAACTGCCGGATGGGCGAGCCTTTTTGATGGCGCTGCCGGAAAAGGCGCTTGCAGACCGGGTGGTGGCGGAGCGGGGTATCAGCCTAAAAACCCAAAAAGAACTGGCGCTGTTTCTATACGACAACCTGAGGATTGATACCACTGCACTGCACCGGTTTGATCCTGAAACAGTGCGCAGTATTGCCGAGGCCTACGGATCGCGGCGGCTGAAGCTGCTGGCCCAGCTTGTTGCCCGGCTGCAAAGGATGGAGGCACCCCATGCATGATGCGGTTACGCGGATGCTGGCCAAATACGAAAACAAGAGCCTGGGCGATCAGGTGCGGGCATTGCGGGAGATCATCCAGGAGGTGACTCTGCTGGGGCTGTGGCGCGCCCGTTTTTTTGAACATGCAGCTTTTTACGGCGGCACTTGCCTGCGGATTCTTCACGGTCTGGATCGTTTTTCCGAAGACCTGGATTTTTCTCTGCTCGCCCCCACGCCTGATTTTTCCCTGCAGCGCTTCAGCGCTGCTCTGGAGGAAGAGGTACGGGCCTTTGGATTCAATCTGCGGGTGGAATCGGTGGATAAAACAGCTGAAACCGCCGTGCAGTCGGCATTTCTCAAGGCCAATACTCGTAATGAACTGATGGTAATTGAGACGGATGAGCGCTTGATACGCAGCATTCCTCCGGGACAGGTGCTAAAGATCAAGCTTGAGGTGGATACCGACCCGCCGCCAGGGTTTGTCACCACCACCCGTTACCTGCTGCAGCCGATACCGTTTGCCGTGCGGTGCTATACCCTGCCCAGCCTGTTTGCAGGAAAATTGCATGCCCTGCTCTGCCGCCGCTGGAATAACCGGGTAAAAGGACGGGATTGGTACGATCTGATCTGGTATGCCACTCATCATCCGCAGCTTAACCTCGCCCATCTGGAGCAGCGGATGCGACAGACCGGGCACTGGAGCGGTTCTGCAGAACTGAACAGCCGGGAATTCCAGGAGCTGATGCTGGCTGCCATTGAACAGTTGGATATACAGCAGGCGCGGCAGGACGTTTCCCCGTTTATTAAAGATCAGCAGGCGCTGGCAATCTGGTCGCCGGAGTTTTTCCGGGATCTGGTATCCCGCATCAGCATCGTTGAAGAATAATCCTTAAAACGGCAGTCAGCCACAGAGGGCACGTAGAAACACAGAGAACTACAAGAAAAGCAGCAACCACAAAAAGGTTACTCCAAAGGTTACTTAAACAAAAACGGCTTACAGACAAAATCTGTAAGCCGTTGATTTTATTGGTCGGAGCGAAACGATTCGAACGTTCGACCCCCTGCTCCCAAGGCAGGTGCGCTACCAGGCTGCGCTACGCTCCGAAAGACAAATTTTTTATCACCCTCAAATGATTTCGTCAAGAAAATAAATCAGGCTTGGAGATTAAGGGGACCGGACTATGACCAATAATAGGTAAAGTTGCCAATAGCGTGATGTTTGCAATCAGGTCCAAAGTGAGGATAGTGTACTGTTACATGTGATCTGTGTCACAGACACTGGAAAACGTTCAATCATCGCGTCGCAAAAGAAGATGCTGGGGGATGAGTGCAATCAGTGAAAATGTGCTGGAAGGGATGGGTGTGAGGTGGAGGGTGAAAGAACAGAAGAGCGCGGTTTAGCTATTCACCACATTTTAAAGCAACTGAAGTTTTTTCTAGACTTCAGATTTACGTCAGGTTTATACAGTAGTAACAAATTCCGCGTGAGAGGATCGTTTATGCGACCCTGGTTCATTGCTACAAATAACAATACCACTAACGAAACCCGCCCCCTCCGGCGGGTTTTTCGTTTTTTCAGGGTGTAAAAAAATTTTACACATTTTTGCAACCTACCGACATGAATGCTGTTTTTTAACTGTAAACTTTCTTTACAGTGAATCAAATGCACGCAGCCGAACGATAGAACGTATCGATTCTAGTATTTGTTGAACACTCAAGAAAGCATACCCGTAGTTGAAAGGCATATAGTATTAGATGCCATTCAATAGCAGAAAGCATCTAATGTTATATACATCTTGGCATCTAGAATTAGATGCTGTCATATAATACTAGATACAGGCATACAATATTATATACCTTCCTGAGCTGGTGATTAACGTTAAACAGAGGCAAACATGAAACGACCATTCAGCAGCGATCTTGTAATAACAGAACAGATTTCCGATCCCTTTTTAAAGGCGTACCATGTCGGATTTGATCAGCAAAAATTTCGTCTTACTCCTCTCGTGGACGTAATTAGAAATGTGATTCCTGAGTTTTCGCTCGGGTATCATTGCGGAACTATGATTGGTTTGACAAGCATGGTTGAAAAGCTGAAAGAGGCCGCAGAGATTGTTTACATGACTGACAAATACCAAAAGCGGGGAGAGTTCGGAGAATTGATATTACATCTCCTGCTTAGAGATTTTCGTAATACTATACCCTTAATCAGTAAGATGTACTTTAAAGATAATCACGATGTACCAGCACACGGTTTTGACGGAGTTCAAATTTCCATCGAAGGTTCAATAAAGAAATTATGGCTCGGAGAGTCAAAACTTTATAAATCTGGTGAGGCTGGTATTTCTGACCTTCTTAACGACATCAAAAAACATGTAAACGAAGATTATATCCGTAGAGAATTTAGTCTAATCTCGAAAAAACTGCCTGAATCAATCCCAGAAATAGAATACTGGCGCAATCTAATGGATAAGCATCAGCGGCTTGACGTGATATTCGATGGGATTGTCATACCAATGCTATGCACATATAACAGTAGTATATTCACCCGACATACAGATAATACGCGACAATACTTCATTGACTTTGAAAATGAATGCAAAGAGCTTTTTGAAAAATTTGACAATAAAAGACCTGCTAGCCAAGTTGAAATTATTCTACTCCTTTTGCCAGTTCCGTCTAAAGATGAGTTAAATAATCAAATTCATAAACGACTGAAAGCAATTCAGGAGATATAAATGCCATCAATCTTAGATATTAAGAGCCAAATAGACCTTATCAAACAGCTGTCAAACATCATGACAAATGATGAGAGTTTTCAGTTGGCAAAACTCTGCTCGAAGTTACTTCGAGAAAACCCTGAAATCGCCCGTGATGCGATAATACGAGTACATGACATCTGGGAAATGGTACCTGAGAACACTCGTACAATTTGGAACGATATTACTGAATCAGCTGGTTTGTATCCGTATGTTAATCCTAAACATCTTTCGACAAGTGCACTACTAAGATACGAATATCACAGATCAAAATTTATGCCAGATGTAGTACTACATGAAGAACAAGCAACCATTTCGCATGAGTTAATCAATAAGCGATCAGTTGTTGTTGGCGCTCCAACTAGCTTCGGTAAAAGCCTCTTAATAGAAGAAATTATTGCTAGCCGAATCTACAATAATATAGTGATAATCCAACCAACGCTTGCATTAATTGATGAGACGCGACGTAAACTCACAAAATATAGAGATCACTACAAAATTGTGCTTTCAACGTCACAAGCGCCTTCAGCATCTCGTTCAAACATTTTTCTATTCACAGGTGAACGCGTTGTTGAATATCAGAATTTTCCAAAAATTGATTTCTTCATAGTTGATGAATTCTACAAACTAAGTCTTGACAGAGAAGACGACAGGTCTGTCGTACTGAATCAAGCTTTTTCGAAGTTATTAAGTTTAACTTCGAAGTTCTATATGCTTGGCCCCATGATATCTAGTATTCCGCTAAAATTTAGAGAGCGATTCGAACTAACTTGGATACCTACCAAATTTTCAACAGTTGCCGTAAACGAGTATCACATAAACGAAATGCTAAAAATCAAAATTTCAAAGAAAAATAAGAATGAAAGCCTAAATGCATTGTTGTCACTCGTGAAAGGACAAACCATCATCTATTGTTCATCACCTCAAAAAGCAACAGAACGTGCTTTGGAGTATGCGTTTAGTTTGTCCACTGAGCCAAAGGAAAGTCACCTTCAAGACATTAGGTCTTGGATTAAAGAAAACATCAACGAACGATGGTCGCTAGGATTTGCTTTGTCGCTGGGTATTGCTTTTCATCACGGTGCTTTGCCACGCCACCTTGGCGCGTCTATCGTTGAAGAATTTAATAAAGGATCAATCAAGTATTTGTTTTGTACCTCAACGCTGATCGAAGGCGTAAATACGTCAGCTAAAAATGTCATATTGTTCGATCATACGCGTGGTCGTAATCCAATTGACTTTTTTGATTATAGAAACATTGCAGGACGTTCTGGTCGAATGAGAGAACATTTCGTTGGGAATGTTATAAAATTCGAAAAAGAACCGGAGCAAATGGAACTCAATGTGGACATTCCTATTTTTGATCAGGAGTATGCGCCACTGGAGATTCTAATTTCTATGGGGGAAGACCAAATCGATGAAAATGGTAGAGAACGTATTCGCGAATTTAAAAAATTACCATACGACCTTCAGTATCTTTATAAGCTCAATTCAGGGATTACCGTTGAGGCACAAGAAAGTATCATTAGAAAAATACAGAGTAACTTAACTTTCTATCATTCAAATATTTCTTGGTCTCCTGTACCTAAGAAATTCGATGATTTGAGTACGATAATTGAACTAGGCTGGGAGTTTCTACGAGGCCCAGGGGACCAGACCTATATTCCAAATGTTGGTAGACTTACTGCCAGATGGCTGGCTAGCTTTGCCTTCTCATACATTAAACTCAAGTCAATAAATGCAGTTATAAGCCAATATTCTAAAGATGCGTTCTGGATTGGTAAAATTCCAGAAACACAAGATAGAATTGACACAATAAGCTACACAATCCTTCATATAGCAAGACATTGGTTTGATTATAAACTGCCAAAATGGTTAACGGTAATTTCAAATATACAAGAATATGTATTCAAGCAAAATAGACTAAAACCAGGCAACTATCTGTTTCTAGCCTCTGAATTAGAAAACTCCTTTATCCATCCAAATTTTGCGGCACTAATTGAATATGACATACCAATATCAGCAATAAATAAATTAACTAGAAGTATTGACCCTAAGAAGACGGCTGATGAGAATATAAAGGTAATTTCTGAAATCCACGACACTGACCTGCGCAAATTAGGCCTTGGTGAATATGAGTTAAAGAAAGTCGGAAACTTAAAGAGATCAGTCTAACTTACGCCAAGACCAGTCTCCACTTCGTTTCGCTGGTCAAGCTTTGAGCGTTGAATCATGAAAAAAAAAGAAACTATGACTACCAATAAATGGGTACATAATCAATTCACTGGCCCAGGAGGTGGGCTATTTAAGGATAACGTAAAATAAATTTCGCTTTTTTAAAAAGAGTCACAGCAGTGCCTGATTTTGGTTAGAATTTAAGTCGCCAAACACAAATTCGACCGAAAAGGAGAACACTGCTGTGGATGATCATTCTAC